>Ga0209381_1000034_pt1 | contig 421118 bp, 340 predicted proteins | sample DewCreD2012metaG_FD_184111 | JGI IMG/M metagenome (GOLD analysis project Ga0209381, IMG submission 184111) | Hot spring sediment bacterial and archeal communities from British Columbia, Canada, to study Microbial Dark Matter (Phase II) - Dewar... ...
CCTGCCACCTCAGAACAGAACCGGTATGACCTGCAAGTGTCAATAACCCGGAAGTACTTCCCTGGCAGACCGTGCGGTTGGGAGTCACAGATCCTCCTACGGTTGTCGGGTTTACCGTTATAATTGCATATGCACTGTTTTCAACATTACATGCTCCGCTCTGTACCTGTGCACGGTACCAGTAGGTCCCGGGTGTGTTTAATGCCCCGCTGGTATATGTTGTATTTGTATTGGCGATATCAGTCCATGTTGTACCTCCGTTACTGCTTACCTGCCACCTCAGGACAGAACCGGTATGACCTCCAAGGGTAAGAAGTCCGGAAGTGCTTCCCTGGCAGACCGTGCGGTCAGGCGTTACAGAGCCACCCACGGTTGTAGGACTTACTGTTATAATTGCATAAGCACTGTTTTCCACGTTGCAAACTCCGCTCTGAACCTGTGCCCGGTACCAGTAAGTGCCGGGGGTGTTTAAGGCCCCGCTGGTATATGTTGTATTTGTATTGGCGATATCAGTCCATGTTGCACCTCCGTTACTGCTTACCTGCCACCTCAGAACAGAACCGGTATGACCTGCAAGTGTCAATAACCCGGAAGTACTTCCCTGGCAGACCGTGCGGTTGGGAGTCACAGATCCTCCTACGGTTGTCGGGTTTACCGTTATAATTGCGTATGCACTGTTTTCAACATTACATGCTCCGCTCTGTACCTGTGCACGGTACCAGTAGGTCCCGGGGGTGTTTAATGCCCCGCTGGTATATGTTGTATTTGTATTGGCGATATCAGTCCATGTTGCACCTCCGTTACTGCTTACCTGCCACCTCAGAACAGAACCGGTATGACCTGCAAGTGTAAGAAGTCCGGAAGTGCTTCCCTGGCAGACCGTGCGGTTAGGCGTTACAGAGCCACCTACTGTTGTGGGACTCACTGTTATAACTGCATGTGCACTGTTTGCAGCAGAACATGATCCGCTCTTAACCTGTGCACGGTACCAGTAGGTGCCGGGGGTGTTTAATGCCCCGCTGGTATATGTTGTATTTGTATTGGCGATATCAGTCCATGTTGTACCTCCGTTACTGCTTACCTGCCATTTGACAACAGACCCGGTATGACCTGCAAGTGTAAGAAGTCCGGATGTGCTTCCCTGGCAGACTGTACGGTTAGGAGTCACAGAACCTCCGACAGAAAGTGGACTGACAGTTACCGGATATGTCCTTGCCGTTGAAGGACAATTTGGTGCTGTCAGGTATTCTGCCACAAGGCTGACAGTCTGTGCACCTGCGGCGCCACCAATATTTACCGTAATCTGTTTTGTGTATTGCCCTGCAGTGATTGTCCATCCTGCCGGCACACTCCATACATAACGTGTCGCCCCGCCGATTGGCATGGTAGGAGCATCTGCCGCCACCGAGAATATCTGCCCGGTGGCATTGATACATACTTCCGAAGGACCTGAGATATCGCCCGGCTGGGGGATCTGTTCCCTGATAATAAACATTATTTCCGAAGCCGGCCCTTCGCAACTGTTCGAAAGGCTTCTCTCTGCCGCGTAGAAATAATAAACACCCGGTAAAGTTTTGCTGTGCGTATATGACAGGCCAGTTCCCAGGTATGTTGTCTTTGCGGCATCGGCGTACCAGTTGATGGTGTTGCCGGCAGTATTCGGAGTGGCCGTAACGGTTGCCGGGTAGGTGTTATAGCAGTAACGCTGGGGCGTTGTTACATTCGGCGCATCAGGCGCATCAATTATTTCAATTATAAACTGTGTATATTCGTAACCGGCGGCAGGGTTGCCGCCGTACGGGTTACATTTGTTCCAGTTTTTCAGGTAAACATAATATCTCTGGCCGACAACACTTGTTGCCGGTATTGTGATCACCTTGCTGAGCAGGCCGACTGTGGTCTGGTTAGGTTCGACCGGGCCTTCCCACCCGTTTGATGAATTAGTGATATTCACACCGTCCACAATGACATCTCCTGTAATAGTATTCATTACTGCTCCGGCAGGGGTCTCGCCGTATATCCACTGAAGGGTACGGGGATCGCTGTTAGGCTTTGCCGTAAGGGGAGACGGAACAGAAGGGTTCTGGCAGTTCCAGATGCTGTTGTCGCGAAGTCTGACATTATATTGCTGGCCCTCGCACAGGTAGAGTATATTTGGTGTTCCGGTGGCATTATCAACAATCTGAAGCACACCATCACCGTCGGCAGGTATGTCGCGTCCGTGCACCACAAACACGGTTGACCCGTTGGTAAACTTGCCGCAGGGGTTTTGAACAGTGTAGGTACCTACATAATTACAGTCAGTTGTTGAAGTAAACACATGAGGTGGTACAACCGGAATATCATTATCAGCTGTTGAGGTATATGTATAAACCGGCGACCCGTCACCCCAGTCAACGGTCCACTGGGTTCCTTTCAAAATACCTGTAGGTGTGAAGGGAATGGGATTGGCGCCGAAAATTCCCTGTGCCCCGCTGTTTACACAATCGCCGCTGTTCAGGAAAAAAAACTGAAGCTTAACCTCCGGGCAGGGGAGGGTGGTGGCGTCAATTCTTACTACTGAGCTTTGAAGTACACCGCCAGATTCTGCCACGAAATCACAGGAATATGTTTTATTCGCAATAGGCATATCAAAAATTCTTTGTAAAATTGTTCCAATATCAGCCCCAGCAACGTTAATTATAGCTGTCGCATGAACATATGGAAATGAACCTGGTCCACCAATTGCAAGAGTTTTAACTTGATTTGGGGTATAACTTGCAAATTCCTTTGTTTTAAATATTACAATATATATAATTCCAGCCCTATCAATCCCTGTATTTGTGGTGATAGTTAATGGACCAGTTGATACAGAAGGTGTCCCAGGTACCCAGACTGGTGCCTGAGCTAATGAATAATTGGTAAATAATCCAATTATTATTAGCAACAATAAGTATTTACGGGCTTTCATATAGTATTTCCTGAATTTGCTTATTGAGGTCATTTCCTTGTTTCCCATGGCAGGTTGTTTAATGCATTATAAATGTATGGTTTTTTCCGTAAGATTATGACTAACCGGGGGGAGAAAAAGTTGCATAACCGATTGTAATTCGATTGCTTTGTCCGCCGAAAGCTTGCTGAAGGCGGGTAATTGGTCCCTCGCAGAGCTCGGGACGTAATTGGGCTGACGCCGTAATTCAATGGTAATTCAATTGCTTTGTCCGCCGAAAGCTTGCTGAAGGCGGGTAACTGGCCCTTCGCTTCGCTCAGGGCGTAATAGGCTTCGCGTAATTCAATTGTAAAAGGTGTTATAATGGATTATACTCATAAATCTTAATAGTCAACGTTATTTAGGCATTGACTTACTGCCTACTACTTACTACATACTACATACTGAAAAAAAGTCCTATATTTGCCTGAATACCGCATTTTATGAAACGTATCCTGATGGCAGTGATGTTTGCCGGTACGGCCTTGGCCGCCACGGGACAGCCTCTTCTGTCAAAATACGACAACCGGGAACTGATATCTTTCGAAAGATATATTTATTCAACTGACTCCTTCTTCCATTCATCCGTCCGCCCATTCTCCCTGCCCGAAATGGACTCAGTTTTCGGATATTATAAATTGCTTGACAATTATAATATCCAAACCAACAAAAAATGGAAAGAGCGCCTGCTTAACAATAATCTGATAATAATCAAAGGCAAAGATTATACCTTAACTGTTGACCCTCTGTTCGATTTCGGATACGGTTACGATTTTTCACAAAACCGCTCCCAGTGGATAAACACAAGGGGAATATTGATCGAAGGAAACCTCGGAAAGGATTTTGCTTTTTCCACATCCGTCTATGAAACCCAGGCACGCCTCCCCCTCTGGGTGATGAACTACATCAGCCGCCGGTGGGTTGTGCCCGGACAGGGATGGTTCAAATCGTACGGTAACGGCACCGCACTCGACTTTGCCAACGCATCGGGATATGTGTCGTGGTCGCCGGGGAAATTCTTTAACATCAGGGCAGGCCACGGAAAAAACTTCCTCGGCGACGGATACCGTTCCCTGCTCCTCTCCGACTGCAGTTATTATTATCCATACCTGATGATCACAACAACTTTCTGGAAAATAAAATATATCAACCTCTACACACAATACTCCCATCCCGACGCATGGTGGACAACCGCAGGCGACAAGGTGTTCAAAAGAAAATTTGCCTCAACACACTACCTCAGCATTGTGCCATGGAATAACCTGAATATTTCGTTGTTTGAATCGGTTATATGGAAACCTTCTGATTCAACATACCACAGGGGATTTGACTTTAATTACCTTAATCCGATCATCTTCTTCCGCCCGGTGGAGTTTAACCTCGGCTCGGCCGACAACGAAATGCTTGGAGTAAATCTCCGCTATACCCCCTTCAGAAATTTTGTACTGTACGGACAATTTGTACTTGACGAATTCAAATTCAAAGAATTTTTCTCTTCCGCCGGCTGGCGGGGCAATAAGTATGCCTGGCAGGCCGGCCTGAAAATCTTCTCTCCCTTCGGTATCGAAAACCTGATGCTCCAGCCTGAATTTAACCTAATCAGGCCATACACATATTCTCATATAAATATGGAGCAGAATTATTCCAACGCCCGTGAACCGCTTGCCCATCCGGCAGGCGCAAATATAAAAGAAGCCGTTGCAATTGCCCGGTACAATTACAAACGGCTCTTTATAAACGCAAAATACGTGTGGGCCGCCACCGGCCTCGACACATCAAATATCAACTTTGGAAAGAATATTTTTTCGACATATACACTCAACGCCGGTGAATACGGCAACCACACCACTCAGGGTCGCTATACAACACTCAGCCAGCTCGATCTGTCAGTCAGCCTGCTCATCAACCCCTCAACAAACATGAATCTCTTTCTCTCGGCAACCCTCAGACGGGAACGGAATGAAATGATGGATAACAGGTACTCGTATCTGAGTTTTGGGATAAGGACGAGCCTCAGGAATATTTATTATGATTTTTATTAAGGCGTAGGGGCGAAGGGGCGTAAGGGCGTAGTGGTATAGGGGAGGTGTAGGGATTGGATTAATGTTAAGTGCTAATATAATTTTACGTTAAATTAAAATCGCTGCAAAATGGGAAATTATTTCAAATTGGTAGTCTGGCAGAAATCCAAAAATCTTGCCGTTAAAATTTATCACCTGACCGGGGATAAAGATATTTCCATGGATTTTGGATTAAGAGATCAGTTGAGACGAGCTGCCATAAGTATTCCCTCCAATATCGCGGAAGGAGATGAACTAGGCTCTGATAAACAATCTGTCCGTCACTTTTACATCGCAAAAGGATCAACAGCAGAATTGATAACCCAATTGATAATTTCAAATGAAATTGGATATTTCAGGCAGGAGATAGTTGATCCCTTAATCGGCGAGTGTAAAATCATTTCAACCATGCTAATGAAAATAATAAAAGCCAGGAGTTAACCTGACCTCCTATAATATATTTTTTTATAAAATACTCTAAGGCATAGCTTTGCCCCTTTGCCCCTTTGCCCCTTTGCCCCTTTGCCTTTACGCCTCTATGCCCCTATACCCCTACGCCCCTATGCCCGTTTTCATACTCCGGGACTATCTCCTTCATCGCCCTTATTACCTCCTCCCCCGGCATACTGTATAGTTTCTCCAGGATATGGTCAACCATTGCAGGAACGTTACTGAAATCGTACCCCGCCGACTTTGCCACTGAAATCTTGGGATGATATGTCGGAAGTCGCGGTTCGTTATGCGAGAAGAGCTCCTCATAAAGTTTTTCGCCGGGACGCAGACCGGTGAACTTTATCTTTATGTCCTCATCAGGTTCAAGACCCGAAAGCCTTATAAGATTATTCGCGAGGTCCAGTATTTTTATCGGTTCGCCCATGTCAAATACATAAATCTCCCCTCCTTTCCCCATGAAACCGGCTTCAAGGACAAGCTGGCAGGCCTCAGGGATAGTCATGAAGTATCTTGTTATGGCCGGGTCGGTGACCGTCACCGGGCCCCCCTCCTCTATCTGCCTTTTGAACAACGGGATTACCGATCCGTTGGAGCCGAGAACGTTTCCGAATCTGGTTGTGACAAACTGGGTCTTCGTGCCATCCCTTCGTGAAAGTGCCTGCACATACAGTTCACATATCTTCTTGGTTGCTCCCATAACATTTGTGGGGTTAACCGCCTTGTCGGACGAGATCATCACAAATTTTTCCACACCGTATCTGATTGAAAGCTCCGTCATCAGCTTTGTACCTCCGACATTAACCCTGAAGGCTTCGTGCGGGTGTGACTCCATAACCGGAACATGCTTGTATGCGGCGGCGTGAAACACGACTTCAGGTCTGTATTTGCTGAAAATATACTCCATTTTCCCGGTGCTGGTGACATCCCCGATTATAATCCTGTACGGACAGGACGAAAACCTCTCTTTCATCTCTTCTTCGAGAAAATATGACGGCGTCTCGGCTATATCAACAAGCAGGAGCTGCCTGCAGTGGTATTTTGTAAGCTGCCTTACTATCTCGGAACCTATCGAACCTGCTGCTCCTGTTACAAGTATTGTCTTATCCCTAAGTCCCCTCTCTATCCTTTCCAGGTCGAGCCTGATCGGTTCCCTCCCCAGCAGATCCTCAAGCTTCACCTTCCGGAGCTGTTTCACCTGGAGTGTGCCGTTCATCCATGTGTCGAATGAGGGTGTTTCGAGTACCTCGAGGCCGAGGGAAATAACCATTTCGAATATTTCCTTTTTTCTTTTCGGCGGAAGGTTGTTTATTGCGAAAATGAAAACCTTTATATTGAATCGTGAGATGAAATCTTCCGTAAGAATAGCATGGGAATAAACATTCACCCCTTCGACCTTCTTTCCCTGTATCCGCCAGTTGTCATCCATCAGCGCCACTATCCTGTATCCGCTGCGGGCATCGCTCTCAATAACCTTCTTCACCACAAGCCCCATCTCCCCGGCTCCGTACAGGATCACGTTCTTTCTCTCTCTCGTCTGTGAAGATGCAAACTCATAAAACATCTTTATAAACACCCTGAAGAAAAACATCACCACGGTAATTGCACCGTAATGAATAAGCAATATTGAAATGGGAATATTAAACAATGCAGGCAGGCCCGCTTCCCTGCCCAGAAGCGACATCAGGACCAGAACGGCGAGTGAGAATGATGTTGTAAGAAACAGGTTAAAAGTGTCCTTAATGGTTGTATGACGGATCAGTCCGGCATAGGGTTTGAACACCAGCATCCAGAACATATAAACCCCGAGCACGATGAAAGCCTGGTCGACAGCCAGGTCGAACCTGACGGCGCTCATTACGAGGTTGAACCGGAGCAGGTATGAAAAAAGAAAAGCCAGGTACACTGCACCGGAGTCAATAGCAAACACCACCCACCGGGGAAGGGAGTGCTTCCGGAAGATCTGGATTACCTGACGTTTGAATTTGTTGATCATATATAATAGGGTGCTGGGTTCTGGGTACTAGGTGTTCCAATTGTTCTCAACGTATTGAATATAGCTATTTATCATTTTTCCAAGTTTTTCGTATTCTGCCTCAAACCCTGTAAACTCACTCAGGCCGGGATATAAGATCTTAATTGATGCAATATGATTAAGCGTTTCGTCACAAGATGCAATAGAATATGTAAGGTACTTAATATATTCTGCTTTATATCTTCTTCGCCCAAAGCCTTCAACGATGACATCCCTTATTCCTTTTGAAGATCTTCTGATCTGACTCCCCTGCTCATATAGTTCAAATTTAGGAAGTTTTAAGGAAGCCCTGTGAACTTTTACCGAAAGTTCAAAAGCAAGTTGATAAATTTCCAAATCCTTATAGCTTCCCATTAACCACTCTATTTTATTCCCAATCTAAATATTTTCTTCCCCCAGTACCCAGTACCCAGCACCGAGCACCTAGTACCCAAAACAACCCCTCAGATTCTCTACCACCCTTTCCTTGTCTTCAGTAGTCATGTTCGAACCTGACGGTAAACATAGTCCTTTTTCAAACAACCCCTCCGACACACCGTTCACATACGCCGGGTACCCTCTGAATACAGGCTGCAAATGCATCGGCTTCCACAATGGCCGGGTTTCAATATTCTGTTTCTCAAGCTCCTGTCTCACGCGCTCTCTGTCTGTTCCTGTTATTTCCGGATCTATCAGTATCGTGGTCAGCCACCTGTTCGAAAAGTATTCCGGTCCGGGTTCATCAATAAACGAGACACCTTTTATCCCGGAGAGGTTGCTTTTATAGAATTCAAAATTCTCCCGTCTCACTCTCACTCTTTCGTTTATAACTTCCATCTGTCCGCGGCCTATTCCCGCTACGATATTGCTCATGCGGTAGTTGTATCCTATTTCGCTGTGCTGGTAGTGAGGGGCTTTATCGCGTGCCTGTGTGGCGAGGAAGCGGGCTCTTGCTATCATCTCTTCATCATCAGATAAAAGAGCTCCTCCTCCCGATGTGGTAATGATTTTGTTTCCGTTAAACGAAAGAATCCCGAACTTTCCGAACGATCCGCACATTTTACCGTTGTACCTGCTTCCCAGCGACTCCGCCGCATCCTCAATAACCGGAATCCCGTATTTATTCCCGATTGCAATAATCTCATCCCACTTCGCCGGCATCCCGTACAAATTCACCCCGATTATCGCCTTAACCTCCACCCCTTTTATCTTTTTCCTTTTGTCTTTTATCTTCCTTTTGTCTTTTTCCTTTTGTCTTTTATCTTGTATTGCTTTTTCCAGCAATTCCGGACTCATATTCCAGGTATCCGGTTCGCTGTCAACAAGCACCGGTGTGGCGCCGAGGTAAACGATGGGGTTGACAGTTGCCGAGAACGTGAATGACTGCACAATAACATAATCGCCCGGTTTCACCCCGAGGAGGATCAGTGCCAGGTGAATGGCGGCGGTGCCTGAGCTGAGCGCCGCAACATGTTTAACCCCGAGGTATGCGGCAAGATCCTTTTCGAAATTATCCACATTGGGGCCGAGAGGGGCAATCCAGTTATCCCTGAACGCCTCTTCGATGTACTTCATTTCGTTGCCGGACATGTGTGGGGGGGAAAGGTATATTCGTTTTTTGCTGGACATATTTGTATGATTGTCTTAACGCTGCGCTGTCTTTACGCTTCGCTGTCTTAACGCTTCGCTGTCTTGACGCCCTGCGGGCTGTCTTAACGCTGCGCTGTCTTTTTAGTGTTTTAAATAGAACATGAAATTAGTGATTTTTGTGTTAAGTACTGAACATTTTGATCTTCGGTTATTAGCTGTTTCGGAAGTAACATATTTTTGATCTTCGGCAGTGTAATACATACTTTTCACTTCACCGCATGAACCTTTTGAAATATTAAGGAATTGTTTGAATTCCTTATCACTGTTACGGCTGAAACCTTCGGCAATATTGTTTTTAACTGACAACCCGGCTGAAATTATCTGATCCTTGAATGTAAAATCCCTGCAATTTCTGAAATCATCATAAATATGGTTTACCAGTTCCCTTGCCAGTTTCCATATTTCCAGATCTTCAAATTCCTTTACTGTACTCATTTCTTAAGACTTATAAGACAGGCCGCAGGCCGTTCAGACAGGCCGCAGGCCGTTCAGACAGGCCGCAGGCCGTTCAGACAGGCCGCAGGCCGTTAAGACAGGCCGTCAGGCCGTTAAGACAGGCCGCAGGCCGTTAAGACAGGCCGCAGGCCGTTAAGACCAACCCCACCCACTCATGAATCGCTGTCTCCATTTTCGAAATACTCCCCGCCCCCGGCAACCACCCCCACGGGTTTTTCTTCGAGCCATGTTTGATGATATGATTTGCTGGTGCGGCGACGGGATTGAAGCCTTTTTTTCTGAAGATCATCATGGCTCTTGGCATGTGGACAGCGCTGGTTACAAGGATTAATCTGTTTCCACCGGCATAGAGAGTTTTATATTCTTCTGCTTCGCCGGATGTGTTTTTTGCTTTGTTCATAAGGAATATTGCAGAGCTGTCGGCGCCCATTATAATGGCAGTACGGCGGAGAGCGTCGGCCTGGGTGAGTCCTTCACGTCCGCCCGGACCGGAAAGGATAAGGCGTGAATGAGGATTCTGTTTATATAGTCTTACTCCTTCGGTAAGTCTTGCCAGTGCGGCAGATGAAAGCTGGCTGTTTGGCGGAAGTGATTCATCATCGGCATGACCTGCCGCCAGGACGAGAATATCAATCTGTTCCGTGGAATCTGCCGCAGGCAGCTCCGTCAGCGGGGGGTATCTTTTTTCGAAAGATTGAACAAGGAAGTAAGGCAACGGGGGGGTTGAGATAAGGATAAACCAGCATACGGATATTATAAAAAATATTTTAGCACTTTTTTTTCTTCCTCTCCACAGGAAAAAGAATCCGGCTGCAATCAGGAAACAAAGAACCGGCAGGGGCATTATCAGGGAGGAAAGAAATTCGCGCATGATTTATAAGTTCCGCGTTCTGTGTTCCGCGTTTCGCGTTCCGGGTTTTGCGTTTTGTGTTCCGCGTTCGAAGGGGTATGGCGACCGGCTCGCGGCGTGCGGCATGCGGTTTGCTGTGATCTCCGGTTGCCGGAAGCCTAATACCGCCTGTTGCCTGTTTATTTCTATACCTTACTACTTACTTCTTTCTGCTTACTACCTGCTACTTACTTCCAACTGCCTCTTCGCCTCTTTGCCTCTTTGCCTCTTTGCCTTTTCGCCCCTATACCTCTACACCTTAATATTCCTACTTCCCCCTCGGTACCGCAATCACTTTTTCTTTAAATCTGTAAAAAACAACCTCATCATCCCCCACGTTCTGATCAAGAACCATACCTGCGGCTATTTTGTTCCTGTTACCAACTTTAATACCCGGGATAGTAGCGCAGTTAATGCCAAAGAGGTTCTCATCGCCTACCTCCGTAAAACCTGAAAAACATACATTCGGGCTTATGAAATTATAATCCCCGATAACAGTATCGTGACCAAGGCTGCAACGGGAGTTAATAAGTGTGTATTTACCCACCTTTACATTTGGACCTATATTTGCATTTGGCCCTATAATTGCCCCTTCTCCTATCACAGCAGATTCAGAGACATAAGCCCCGCAATGAATGAATGAAACAAATTGAGCACCTTCATTTTTAAATCTGTCAATAAACAACCTCCTGTATTTCAGATTGGCTATACCAATAATATAATAAGAGCCGGGATTTATTTTATGATCCTTTATATTCCCTAATAAAGGTGCCGAGAATTTATATCTCGCATAATTATCCGGATTATCATCTAAAAAACCTAAAACATTCAATTCCTTCCTTCCGGTACTTTTCTGAGAATATTTAATATACTCATCAATTTCCGCACCGTGTCCTCCGGCGCCAACTATTATTACGTCTTTCATGTAAGAGAGTTTTAATTCTTATGGTACCAGGTCCTGGGTGCTTGCTCCTTGTTACTCAGTTACCCAGCACCCAATTAACCAGGACCGAGGACCCAGGACCGAGAACCCAGCACCGAGAACCCAGCACCGAGAACCGAGAACCCAGTACCTACTTCGCCAAGTATCCTCCGTCAACAATAAGATTAGTCCCCGTTATCCATCTTGCAGCATCCGAAAGCAGGAATAAGCAGGCATTTGCAACATCTTCAGGCTTTCCAAGTCCAAGTGGATGGAGTGACTTAATTTTGTTTAAGGATTCCTCGTTTCGGCTGTATACGGCATTTTTTGACATTGGGGTTTCAACGACACCCGGGGATATGCAGTTCACTCGAATTTTTCTTGGACTAAGCTCAAGTGCTATGGCTTTCGCACCGGCGATTAATGCACCTTTGGTAAGACAATATATTGACTTTCCCACTTCGCCGGCTACGCCCATCACGGAACTGATAAAAATTACACTTCCTCCGTGTTCTGAAAAGTAATTTTTCCCTGTTACTATTCTTGTAAGATTTATTGAAGCATATACATTGGTCCGGAAAAACTCATCCATTTTTTCCGGTCTGGTCATGTTAAAAAGTAATGTTGTTGATATTCCGGCACAATTGATCAGTCCGTCAATTTTCCCGTATTTTTCAACTATATCCCCTGCAACCTCTTCTATCCCTGCGTAATCAGTAATATCAACTGAATAGAGAGAATGTCTCTCCTTATTAATCATAAGCGACAGCGTTTCAGTCAGGCGTTCCTTATTCCTGCCTAAAAGAACCACTTTTGCATCCATCTGACTGCAGGTTACGGCGCATTGCCGTCCTATACCGGAGGAGGCGCCGGTTATCAGGATTAGTTTGTCTTTTAATGAAAAGAGGGGATTGTCCATTTTTTTTAGTTAGTGTTTTTGATTTGGAACAGTTAGTTATAGCGTAGAGCGGAAAGCGTAGAGCGGAAAGTTAATTATAATAATCATCCTGCAATTTTTTACTTATTCTCATATTACAGAAATAATCATGCTACGTTCTTGCACTACACCATTTACCTGGGTTATTTATCATAGATATTAGCATCTTACGTATTTCTAAACACTCTTCAAAAAGTTGTGAATAATTTGTTTCAGAAATATATTTACAGTCTCTTGAATATTGAAGCCATACCTCTGTCTCAAATTCTTCACCCAGTGAGTCTGATAATTTACTTATAAAAGCTTTTTCATATTTTCTCTTTGCCCATGACTCAGCGATACAAGATGTAACTGATCTTGATGAGCGTCTTATCTGATCAGTTAATGCATATCTTTCTTCAATAGGGAATGATCTTGAAATTTCAAATATCTCCATTGCAAGTTTATATGCCTTTTGATATAAAATCAATTCTTTAAAGCTATCTATCTTTCCCAAGATTAATAATTTATTCTGATTCTGATGCCTTATCTCTTTACGCTTTATGCTTTATGCTTTACGCTTTACGCTTTACGCTTATTACTCACACTTCCACAATCTCCCCAATATAACAATCCTCCACTTCGAGCAAAGCCGTGCCCCATGTAAGTCCGACGCCAAAGCCATTCAGAAGGATTTTCTTTCTTTCAATGAGTTTATCTTTAAGTTCTGAGACAATGGTAAGCGGGATTGAAACAGAAGATGTATTGCCGAATTTTTCAATGGTAGAAGGTATTTTATCTTCAGGTAATTTAAGTTTTTTTGCAAGGAACCCGTTTATGTAACTGTTTGCCTGGTGAAAAACGAAATAATCAATCTGTGATATATCAGCATTGGCATATTCAAGAAGTCTGTTAAAGTCTTTCGGCACTTCCCTGATGACAAAATTAAATACATCTGCGCCGTTCATATAACCGTGTTCTTCAGATCGTATATTACCGTATTCATCAACCACCTTTTCCTTCAGAGTTTCGCATGAACTCATATTCCTGTAACCACCGGCATTTACTTTAATAAGCGATTCACGGGAGCCGTCGGAGTTAAGGGAAAAATAACTTTTGCCGGATTTTTCATCTTTTTCAATCAATGCTGCAACACCTGCATCGCCGAACAAAAAAGCAGTCTTTCTGTCTTTCAGGGAATAGACTTTGGAACGTGTTTCACCGTCAAGAATCAGTGCTTTTCTTATACCTCCGGCATTAATCATTGAAAAAGCAACTGACAGTCCGTACAGAAATGCCGAGCAGCCAAGGTTTATGTCAAAAGTTATTGTGGAGACGGGGAGTTTAAGACGTTCCTGGAGGATAACTGATGTAGCCGGCATCCGGTAATCAGGGGTCTGGGAAATAAAAATCAGAAGGTCTATTTCGTTTCTGTTGATGTTCATGTCGTCAATAAGTTTTTCCGCGGCAGCATGGCACAGGTCGGAGGAGCATGTTTTTTCACCGGCGAAACGGCGTTCCTTAACCCCGATTTTATCAACGATCTCTTTAATATCCTCTTTCTTAAAGTACAGGTCAAATTCGTAGTTATTTATTATTTGACGAGGAACAGCGGCTGTTATGCCTTTTATACCGATATCATTGAAAGTAAGCAGGGCCATTTTTAAGTTGTAAATTGCAGATTGTGAGAAAAGCGTAGAGCGTAAAGCGGAGAGCGGAGAGAGGGGTTTGTTGCTTATTATAATGTTATTCTGAATGGGTTTTAATATATTCAAGAAGATCGTTTACGGTTTTCAGGTTGTTGAAATCTTTCATTTCAAGTTCGATACCGAATTCCGAATCCAGCATGGCAAGGATTGATAATTCGGAAAGGGAGCTGTAGTTTTCATAATCCCTGAATGTATCCTCAGGTTTTATTTTCGAAGCATCCATTTCGAGTGCTTCTGCCAAAGCGTTTATCAGTTTCTCTTTCATGTTTTTTTTATTTAAGAAATGGTTCAAAATTCTAAGATTTGCTCTTCATTGAAGCGTTAAATATGTATTTTGACGACGTTTTCTTTCCTGGTTAAGTTAATGGTTTTACAGTTAACCTATTTTAAATTCACTACTCATATCTTTACACTCACCTCTTTACGCTCACCTCTTTACGCTCACCTCTCCCTTCTCTACGCTCCCTTTAAACTTCTCCATCGTCACCCCATCCCCTGAATTAATTCCTTCTCTCTTAAGTACTTTTATAATGGTCATGAATAAAATTTTCATATCGAGTTTAAAAGAAACGTTATCCACGTACCAGACATCCATTTCGAATTTCTCTTCCCAGGTAAGGTTATTGCGTCCGTTAATCTGTGCCCAGCCTGTAATGCCGGGACGTACTTCATGGCGCCGGGCCTGACGGGCATTATATAAAGGTAAATATTCCGGTAAAAGAGGGCGGGGACCTACAAGGCTCATATCTCCTTTCAATACATTTATAAGCTGAGGAAGTTCATCTAACGATAACGAACGAATAAGTTCCCCTGATTTTGTGAGGCGATCTGAATCACGTAACAATTTACCTGAAGCATCTTTTTTATTTGACATCGTTTTGAACTTAATTAACCTGAATATTTTATTATTTTTACCTGTTCTTATTTGTACAAATAATCCATTGCCGTTATTTGTTAAGCATAAAAGAGTCCAGATAATAATAAGGAAAGGTAAAAATAAAATCAAGGCCAAAAATGATAAAATCAGGTCAAAAAGTCTTTTCAGAAACAAACCATACATTATTTTATTTCCTTTGCGAGTTAGTTCCTTCTAAATTCCAATAATAAAGTTAATTTATTAAATAATTGACGGCATTCTTATAGGAAAATAAATCATTTATCTTGCATAGGTTTTTTTTATAATTATCAAATACTTCTCTATTTGATTTTATGAATAGGATATAATCTGAAATCTCTTTCCCCTGAACTGGGGTGAAGCATTCACCAATTCTATATTTCGCAATTAGTCTTTCTAATTCTGAGTCACCTTCTGTTATCGCCAATAACGGAATTTGATTTTTAATCAGATTATACGTTTTAATTGGTACCGACAAAGCAGCCATTTCTTTTGAAACTGAGACAACTCCTATATCTGTTGCCTGAAGTACATGCTTAAACATTTCAACAGTCTGAAAAGGTAATAATAAACAGTTAATCAAACGATATTTTTTAATTAAATTTTCAATAACAGGTTTATTCCAACCTTCTCCTATGATTATAAATACAATGTCTTCCCTGTTTCTAAGAATATTTGCTGTTTCAACAAGTGATGTAACATGATGACCCAAACCTATGTTGCCAGCATACATTACTATAAATTTATCAAAAAGATGATGAGTATTAATAAAAATATTATCTTTTTTATTTATTAATTCAATGTCTTTAAAGGCAGGCCATTGATAAATTACCTTAATTTTCTGCCTTTCACAATATTTTGAAAGTGTAGCGGCCATACCATCCGTAATTGTAAATATTTGTTTTGCATTTTTAAAATATTTAATATTCCTTCTTTCCCAAAGTTTTATAATAAAAGATTCTTTTTTTATTATGTTCCCTGCATAAATTATGTCGGGATATACATCTAGTATCTGCACTGAATAAGTGTTGTTACAAAATATTGGCACAAAAGCTGATGTCGGGGGATTAGATGTCAAAAACATGTGGTATCCTCTGTATTTTGTTTTTACAAGAAAAACAATCTGAATTGTTGCCAAAAGCCACGTCAAAGATCTTGTAATAATATTTTTTCTGTTATAGCTTAAAATTTTGCTTACTTTAACATTATTGCTCAATGGACAACCAGATTCACTTATATGGCCTGTGATTAATGCAACATTATTATACCTTTCCGAAAAAACATTTATAATGTCTTTTATCAAATAACTTGCCCATTGATTTATAAAAACAATCTTCTCCATCGGTAATATTTCAAATTTATCTGTTTGATTTAACCTGTCCTTCAATCCACCGATATGTTTTTTCCAGACCTGATCTTAAAGGTTGTCCGGGAGCCCAGTTAAGTTTTTCTTTGATCAATCTGTTGTCGGAATTTCTTCCTCTTACACCCAGTGGTCCTTCAATATGTTTTATTTTTACGACTTTCCCGGCGATTTCAGCGATAAGATTTGCCAGCTGGTTTATGGTTACCATTTCTTCTGATCCGATATTAACAGGTCCTGGAAAATCAGATTCAACGAGCCGTCTTATTCCTTCAATACATTCATCAATATAGAGGAATGACCTTGTCTGTTTACCGTCACCCCAAATTTCTATCTCTCCTTCATTTTCCACTTCAGCTATTTTCCTGCACAGTGCAGCTGGGGCTTTCTCTCTGCCCCCGTTCCATGTACCCTGAGGCCCGAAAATGTTATGAAACCTTGCAACCCTTACCCGGATTCCATATTGCCTCATAAAAGAAAAATAGAGTCTTTCACTGAACAACTTTTCCCATCCGTATTCACTGTCTGGTTCAGCGGGATAAGCTGAATCTTCCGAGCACTTTGGATTATCAGGATTGGTTTGATTATAAGCAGGATATATACAAGCAGACGAAGAATAAAATATTTTGGGCACTCTGTTTTTCACTGCCAGTGACAGCATATTAAGGTTTATAGTTGCTGAGTTATGCATTATTTCGGCATCATGTTCACCGGTAAAAATATAACCGGCGCCACCCATATCGGCGGCTAACTGATAAATAATTTCATATTGTCTGTCGAACAGCTCCAGGCATACTTTCTGGTCTCTGAGATCGCCAATAACAAATTCATCCGCAGCCATATTACCGAATTCGTTCTCCTTGAGATCAACTCCTTTAACAAAGTATCCCTCTTTTTTTAATCTGTTTACAAGATGGCCGCCGATGAAACCGCCTGCTCCGCATACTAAAACATTTTTCATCATATAATTTTTTAAAGTTTATATTACATTGGAAAGTAAATCATTGTAAAGAGAAATATACTTTTGGAATAAACTATTTTTATCAAAATTATCAACTGCTCTTTTCCTGCAGTTCGCAGTATAATTTTGTTTCCCGTAAATCAGTATGGAATTTATCTCCTCAGCCAGTTTTTCAATATTCCCTTTTTCAACAACTCTTCCTGTTTTTTCATCAATCGCTTCAGGACTTCCTCCTGTATTATAAGTTATTACAGGAGTTCCGCAGGCCAGGGCTTCAAGATTTACTGTAGGAAAGTTATCAACATAAGTCGGGTTTACAAAGACTTCAGCCCCACTGTACAAGGCTGCAAGTTCATCAGTATTTTCCGTTCGCATAATTCCTTTTATGCCATAAGGGAGGGATTTGCACTGACGCCGGTTCAGACCGGCAAGGACTATATCTATGTCTTTATCAAGTAATCTTCTCAATTTAAAAAAATCTTGCAACCCCTTTCTTTTTGTCCATATACTGGCAATACCTAGAACATATTTATTATTTAGATCATATTTTTTACGTACTGCTTCTGAATCAACTGGCCTGAATATGTTAATGTCAATGCCGTTATAAATAACCCTTATCTCATAAACGGCGAGGAATGAATTTCTGAGATTGCCTTCCATCCAGCGGCAGGGTGCAACAAGCATCATTTTCCTTAATCCTGTAAAAAGTTCTTTTTTCTGCCTGAAATTTTTACGTGAATTATCTAAAAGCCAGCTTGCAGGGTACACATTTTTATTTGGACAATGATGACATTCCGTCTGCCATTTTAAGCAATTTACCCTGTCAAAATAACTGCAATGCCCCGTAAAAGGCCAGCAGTCATGAAAAGTCCAAACAACAGGGACATTTTCTTTTTTCAGATATTCAAATAAAACTTTAACATTCAAGTAATATCCATGAATATTGTGAAGATGAATAATATCCGGCTTAATCCTCTCAATTTTTTTTACCAGTAATTTTGTTGAAAATGTTGATCCAAAACCATGGCGGTCAAAAAATCGGGTTTTAAATCCATGAAATTGTCGGTCAAAAGTGTTTCCTATTTTAATTACTTCACTGTGGCTTAGTGCGTTTACATACGATGCAGCAATATAACTCTTATGTCCAGCTCCCAGTGCTATTAATCCTATATCTTCAGCAATCCTTCCGTGACTTCCTGAATTGACAGTTGTATTAATCTGAAGTAATTTCATGAAAGAATGAAATTCAGATACTCTTTTCCGATATTATTTATACTGAATCTTTTAACACTGTTAACAGCATTTATTGACATTCTGGTTCTGAGGTTTTCATCGTCTATAAGTAATTGTAACTTTTGCCTAAAAGCCTCATCATCAAAAACAGGTACCAGAAATCCGTTTACTCCATCCTGAATCATCTCAGAAGGACCGGCAACACAATCATAAGATACAACAGGTAATCCTGCTGATAATGCCTCTCCGATAACGTTTGGAAAACCTTCAGAGCTTGATGTAAAGGCAAATATTTTGATTTTTTGGTATAGTGAATCCATATTATTTACGTAACCCGGCAATAATATTCTATCCTGAGCATTGTTATCATGAATAAGTTGTTTCAGTTTTTCATAATTTTTTTGTTTTACAGCGTCACCTCCTGCTATTAGTAATTTCCAGCCGGGAGCATTGAGCTTTAAAAATATACGGATCAGACAGTCGAAATGCTTTGTTTCAATGAGTCTGCCTGCAGAAAGAATAATATTTTCTTTCTCATCAGGCTTCCCGGGTTTTATATTTCGTATTGGATTGGCAATAACCCTAATATTAGCACGTGGTAATAACTTTCTGTAGATTTCATATGCAATATGGGTTTGTACTATTACCCCGTCAGCTTTTGAATAAAAAAATTTTCTTAGAATATTATGCGGGAAACGGAGAGTTTTATCAGGCCGCCAGCGATCCGAAACAAAAACAGGAAACTTAAGTCCGGATAGAGCAATGAGAACAAAATTATTCCAGTACTCACCAAAACTCAGAACTGTGTCAGGATGAATTTTTTTTATTTCTTTCCGCAGGTAAAACAGGGTTCTGATTGCGTAAAAAAATCTGTATTTATTATTAAAAACAAATGAAGGTCTATGTATTAAAATATTTTCGGGGATCTGATAGAAAATTTCAGGTTTACGGCCATACATTACAATATTTGACGCAATATTATCAATTTTACTGAAATACCCGGCCAGTTCACTCATAACTCTTTCCATCCCACCTGCCTGTAAAGATGGAATTGCCAGGCAAATTTTTTTTTTACTATTGTCCCCCATTTTATTTACCACTTAATTCTAACATCGAAATTATACTCTTCAATTTTAATGTATCAAAATGCAGGAAGATTTGAATTTTCTATATTTTGATTGCCTGAATTAATGCACCTGAAGTTATCATATCCTCATCTGTAAAATTTACATTAATTACTTTGGGTGCTTTATTAATGAAAGTATTTGCCCTATGGTCAGGTATAATAGTTTTTATCTTAAACCCCGCATCTTCAATACTTTTTATGTGGGCAGATAACGGGTGCCGGTTAATAGGATATTTTCTACCTTTCATTAAAAATTTCCATACTGTTTCATTTATAAACCAATGACCATTCCATTCCCTTGTTATTTCATGTCCTTTGAAATCAATCTGATGGGATATAATACCACCTTTTTTAAGCCATTTATACATTTTATTATAAGCAAACTTAATATCATATACATGTTCCATAACCGCCTGGGAGAATATCAAATCAATATTTGAAATGTCTTCATTTTCTTCCTCTGGCCAGGGTACAATATATTTAATTTTTATATTTGAATATTTTTCGTCTTTTAATACATTTTCAATGGCAACATATCTTTGTTCATAAAAATCAGGCTCATATGTTAGTATATTTCCGGGAAAAGAATAATCGTTTAAAACCGGATGAACTTCTTTAAAATTATTACCGTTAGGAATGTCAAAACACTTTTTAAAATAATTTAAAAGATCTTTGTTTATTAAAATATTCCTATTCAAATCAGAATGCTTTATAACATCAAAAGCAAAGTAATTTGAAGCGCCGGTATATAGTGCTGCCAAACCTATTCCGAAGGAATCTCCCGGGCCTATTTCTGCAATATTATTTAATTCTTTTACGTTTTTTAATAACCCTCCATTTACTAAAGTAACCAAATGACGTAACCAAACCGAATAACAATATTCGCTTGAAAATGTACCACCTGAACCGGGCCTTTTAAAAATTTTGGATGGAAGAAAATAGCTGGCCAAACTTCTGGCTATTGGAAATAATTTTATATTCATAATTAATCTATTGGTTGTTTATTACAAAAGATATCTTATTAAATTTTTTGGATTTAGCTAAACGTAATTATTTTCTATAATCCGTTGGATTTTAAAGTTACTAATAATAGATGTTTTATGTCATTTTTAATTACCTGATCATCGAATCAACCATCCAACCGTATGAATCAAACTTGCCCTCATGCCAGTTAAGATTACTATCCCAGTAACCGGGACATGGATCATATCCTTCAGGTGAAAAACCATAACTAATTTCAATAACAAGTGGCGTGCCATTTTTAAATATGTAATCAAAAGCCACACACTGACTTTTAAGTTTTTCGGCCAGTTGAAAAGAAAGCCTTAATGTATTTTCATCAAACAACACTTGACCATATAAAATATTGCCGCTACCCGATGCCCTGAAATCATTCTTCCGCACAAGGCGTTTGATTGCAAATGCTTTCTCTCCAATTACCACAACACGTATATCAGAATCATTTCCCGGAATAAATTCCTGAAAATAAATATATCCCCGTTCACTTCCAGTTCCTTTTGAATAAAATGGTGGAATTATAAAACGAGTCAACCCTTTAAAAACATCATGCATATCTGTTTTGCCTAACCTGAAATGTCGCCATCGTTCTTTCAGGCTATTGACAGGATCATATTTAGGGAATCCGCGGCCAAATGCTTTGTAAATCAGTTTTACTGCATTTCTCTTATTCTGCACAAGTTGCACATTTTGAGAACCGGCACCACAACGAAGCTTAAAAACTACCGGATATACGGCATCCTCAGCCCAGGAAAGAGCCTCATTTTTTTCATAAAAAATACATGTTTGAGGCATTGGAGCACCAATTGACTCAAGCAGATATTTCTGCCCTGCCTTATCGTCAAAATGCCACATAGTATGAAAATCAGGAAAAACCTTTTTACCCGACATTTCAACCGAATAAAGAAGCTGACGGGCAAAAAGCATAGCTTTTGGATTATTCTGATGAAAGTGCCACATGAGGGCATCGCAATCATTCAACTGCAAAAAGATATCTGATTTGAAACAATCAACCAGTTTGAAGTCAATATTTTTTGCCTTGCAATATTCAATCCAGCGTTCGCTGAATGAACCTTTGGAATGGTGTATTCCTATCTTCATTTCCTGTTCTTAAAGTAAATTAACCAACCTTCTGGAAGGATTGCTTTTACTGCATATTGTTCTAAATCCTTCACAGAAATTACTTTGCCATTCAATGTATATTCACAATTTTCCAATTCATAAACATTACTAATGTTAAGCAACGGTATTTTATTGACTGGCAAACCCATTAGCGTTGCCATTAAACGGTCATTTACAAGAGCGTTATTTGTAAAAGAAATTATTCCCAGAGGTAATGGTTCTGGTTCGAGAGGGCCATTTCCCTGTCCTGCAATAATCCCGTCACAGAGGCTGAAAATTTCACGCTGTTTTATATCTGAGACCGTTCCGTCCGGTTTGCCGTAAAGGGCAATACGATTTAAATCAGCAACCATACGCCAGGTTGTATCGTTACCATACCAGCCTGCATCTAAACGATGTTCCTTTCCGGGTAATGAAATAAACCAAAAAAGAGATGATAACTTTTGCCAGCACCAGTAACTTTTCTTCCCCTGCCTCCGGTTTGCTTTGTCCAGAAGAAATTCAGACCAATACCTGAAGAGGGAACCGCCGGGATAACAATCACCTCCCGAATTGGTTCCTCCCAACCGGTGATGGGGAAGAAAATCCTTGTCTCCATTTATTCCGACCAGATTTTTCAATGCACAGGTAATTCCAGTCTTCTGATGAGTTTTAATTTTTGGAAGTGAAATAACAATATCTGCTTCAAAGAAATCCTTTGCAATACAATATTTATGAACTCCCTGAGAATGAGCCATCGCCATTCTTTCCGGATTATAACCGGTAACTCTGAACCTGGGTTTCCCTATGGATGTTATTGGTTCAAGAAAACTTCCCTTACCAAGATCAAAAATGATATAATCCGAGATAGGTTTTGTATCTTCTGTCGGCTTATTTTCTGACACAATATATTTTCTCCTCCTGAAATCTTCAATTAAAATTGGGATTTTATATTTTTGGGATAGTATGTTTATTTCTTCAATAAAAGTTTGTGAAAATAATCTATCCCACTTACAACCCTGAATGGGAGCATCTCCAATCAATAAACTATCTGGTTTTCTATCCAGTATAATCTTCAAAGTAACCAGTATAAAACTTTCATGTGTAAGCAGGCAGGTTTCTTCTTTAATGTTTGATGGGTGCTTTACCCAATTTGGTTTAAGCAATATTTTTTTACCTTTCAGAAATTCCTCTGTGAAATAAAATTCTGTTAATGACTTTACGGCCTCATATAAAACTGATGTATTATTGTAAACCGAAGAAAGATTACTGAGATTCCTGTTTTCAGGTTTATCAAATACCGTATAAATATTTACAAAATCCTTCATTTTATTTGTAACCCTCAATCAGTTTTCCCAGTTGAGGAGTAGTCATAAATTCCGCTTCCGGCCAGTTTTTTATGATTCTTTGCAATAGTTCTCTTAACTGGTAAACTCCCTTGTCTCTGTTGAATTTATTTAAAGAACCTACATAATTAACTCTGTGTGTACTGATAACAGCAGGTTTGCGGCACTTAAAAGCAATATGAATATCATATAGACAACTGTCAACCCAGTCTTTGCCTGTCTGACTTGGTTCAAAAAAACAGTTTCGCGTAATATACCTGACTCCTGTTTTATCCTTTTGCCCAAGCCAGTGAAAAGCTCTTCTGAATTTATTGTTGCCAAGAGGTTCAAATTGCATTTTAGAGGCTGATCTGTACTTTATACCATTTTCGTAAAGAATTCGATTTAAGGAATTATTTATATACCCATTAGGTGGAACAAAATACTCAGCCTGAAACCCAAATATTTCCTTAAATAAAGCAATGCCATCCAGAAGAATCTCTTTCTGATATTCCAGTTCCTGAAGCGACCCCAATAAAAAAGCAGTCTGATAATCAACAACAGGATAGTTTTCAGGAACAAAACCCCATACTCCTTCATTAAATGCAAGATGAGCCTGTTTATCTTTGCTTCTTAGGGCATTCATCCAGGCCGTTACATTCAAATGTTCACGGCCATGCAACTGTGGAATGAATATCCGTTTGTTTATACCTTCCAGCCAAAGTTCAAAAGATTTTTCGCAGCCCGGATAACGTTTAAGTGTTTCTGTAAAGGGTTCGTAATAGTATTCCTTGAATTCTGCTTCTTTAATCCTTTGAAAATCCGGATTTGCCACGATTGTCACGGGAGTAAAAACAGCATGATTTCCTGGTGCATCTTTTACTGAGGTAAGAATATCAAAAAGTTTTTCAAGGTCCTGTGCAGTTGCAAGTGAATCGTTCAGATTGTATCGTTCAGCATCGCGTCCCCTCAAATCCAAACCAGCTTTTTCCAGTTTTTCGAAAGATTGCAGGGAAGGCATTCTTATACTCCCCCAGTCATCACTTTCAAAAACAACTATTTTGCGCCTGGTTCGCCAACCGGGCAGATTAACAAAAAACCTCCTAATATTAATATTCTTGCACATTTGTAATATTAAATTTCATAACTTGTCCTTGTCAGCTTCCCACCATTAATAATTTAAAACATCAGCATCATAGATTTTTTTATATGCTTACCCATTCTGGACTATAACAATTCTTTTACATAATTTATTACAGGTACAGTATCATTAATAAATAACGCCAAAACAGGATTACCAAAAAAAACCATCAGGCCCATAGTATCTAATCCTATTCGAATGCCAACTATTATATAAAGCAATAAAATTGGTTTTGAAATAAGTTTAAGTGACATTTTTACAGAGGATTGGTCGTTACGGACTATATATTTTATTATTAAAACATATAATAAAAACAATGATGGAGTAATAAACCGAAACCCGGAAGGAATAATGCTTATTATATTTGCACTTCCATAAATTAATAAAACAAAGCAAAACAAGTTAAAATATTCTTTGTTCTTTTTAAAAAATTCTCGGCCTTTTAAATAAATTAATAGAATAAAAGAATATGACAGATAGGTAAATAACAATCCTCTATATTTAATATACCAATTAAGTGAAATCTCAGAGGCCTTGACTGAATACATATAATTTATATTCATATACGTATCTACTTTGGGCTGAAAAACACCTGGCAGATTGTTTGTTAAGAATGTTTTCACCGTTTGGAAATTTAGTTCTAACAGGAATGTAGCTAAAACAAAATAAAGAAAGAAAAAATCAAGTTTCCTGGGTGCGAAATAAAAAACTAAAAGCAAACAAACGGGGAATATAAAGGCAAAATGTATTAATACAGAAACAGAGGCTATTATTACTCCATATTTTTTATTTTCAAGGATAAATAACAGCACACCAAAAAGGAAAACCTGTGTTGCCGTACTGAATCTGATAAATTGTGTAGCAAATATCGGACTGATAAATGATAGGGTTAGAATAAACAATAATAGTGAAAAATCTACCCTGGATTTAATTCTATCCAATACCAGCCACAGGTTTCTCGAATAAAAAAAACCGAAAACAAGCCCGGCCAACGCATAAAATATTCTATAATCATTTGAAATATAAGAGGCTATAAGCATTAGTAATGGTTCATATATATCAAGATTATCAGAGGTTTTAAAATAATTCTCAAAAACATATGAAACATTAATTCTATTGCTTACAACGCTTTCAAATTGTTGTATATAACGATAGGCATCTAATCCCTCGTGTGGAATTACTATAGTAAATCCATAAAAGACAGCAAACAACCAGACAATATTTTTACTGAATTTATTTCTGAAATTAATTGCTGCATAAATAAGACTTCCAAAAGGCCAAATAAGAAAAAAAGATATAAAAAATATTTTATTGCGGGAATTATTAGGATACATTAATGAGAATATTACAACAAATGTCTTTAAAGAACTTTACTCTTTCCAGATTCCATATCTTATTGCCATGTTTCTTGCTATGTTGCTAACCGATAAAGAATTAATAATATCATCCCTGTCATTAAACAATTCTTTATTATAGTCAATCAATAAACATTTTTTCATTGCATCACAGATATTTATTATATCATGGTCAGTTATTATAACAGAATTTTTTATTTTATATAATAATTGATAAGAGGGGCTCTCCTTTCTGGTTAGTGAAAGTATGATTCTATCTAGGGTTAAATAGGTTTTCAACTTACTTGAAATAAAGACATCGTTTTCAATATCCGCGTCCACATCAACAAGTATGGTTGACTCACGGTAAATTTTTTCTACATTTGACGTCCATTTATCCATTAATATTTTATTTTTTACATCTACTGGAATTTCATAATCCGAAAGATCTAATTTATTATTCCCAACTATACGCAACAAGGCTTTCATGCCAGATTGTAAAAACAATGCAAAACCATAGATTAATTTATCAGGTTTCCTTGCCCCATAAAATGATCCCATATATGTAAATACGGGGGGCACCTCGGGCTTACCTAAAAAAATTCTACCGGCACTTACTGGATCCGTGGCAACAAAACTTTTATTCAGTAAATTATGACTTAAAGATTGCTGTTGCAAAAGAATCATTTCTTTTGTGTTCATTGACAAATATGTACAATTCATTAATGGTTTTTTTACAGTCCGAATTAATGATTTTCTATAAAATTCAAAAGTTTCCCATCCTTTAGGTGGAGGAATTGGATCAACCATATGAACTGCATATCTAATTTTATTCTTAGAAGATAATTTATATCCCAGATTTAATGCCGCTTCTGAGCCTCCGGAAGCAAAGGTAATAATTATGTCAGGCCGGTTTTCTTTGAGTAATTTATTGCCAAATTGTTTTGCACGTTGCTCCCAATAAAAATGACGTAAAGAAATACCGAAAAGGATTATAAATATTTTATTTATTTTAATTGGAATCTTTAAACCAAAAGGAATTTCAAATATTCTCGAATTTTTTATCACGTTTGAATTGCTTTCAGCACATATAACATAAGTGCTATCTGCATATTCTGCTAATCCTTCTATTAAATTTAAAAATACATTTCCTGCTGGAGATTTTCCTAAGATTTGAGTGATTATTAACAATTTCATTTTCAATAATTTATCTTTCTTTTATTGCACTGCTCATCCCCGGTTTAAAATCAACCAAACTCTCAATTTTTTCCCAATTATCATTAAACCACTCAATATTTAACATAATTCCTTCCTTAAAATCTGTAATTGGGCGATATTTAATTATTTTTTTTGCCTTTTCTATTGATGCAAGAAGGCGTTGTTTTGTATCCCATTTCCTTGCTTTTCTAAAAAGAATTCCATTGGGATTCTTTGTTGTTTCATTTATAAGATCAGCCAATGTTTTTATACTAATTTCCAATCCGGCAGCAAGATTAAAATTATCACCTATTGCTTCTTTATAATAGCCGCCCTTGATTAAACCCTGGATAAGATCTAAAACAAATGTAAAATCTCTTGTTTCATTTCCTGTACCAGTAATAGGCAAGGGTTTGTGTGTCATGGCCCAATAGATAAAGTTAGGTATTACATTTCTATATTGCCCCGGCACCTCACCAGGTCCGTATGAATTAAAGAACCTGCAGTTTACAATATTAAGCCCATATTGATGATAATAAAAATTGCAATACATTTCACCGGTCATTTTATTTATCTGATAAGGCGTGGTAAGATGCATTGAAATAAAATCTTCCTCTAATGGTAATTTCCCGTACGATCCATAAATTGCACAGCCACTTGATGCATAAACGAAACGCTCAACTTTTGCCAATCTTGAATATTCCAGTGTTTTTATTAATCCCAGCACATCAACATCTGCTGATTTTTCAGGATAGTCAACTGAATTCTGGTTTGCAAAAAAAGCCGCCAGATGAAAAACAATTGATATATCTTCTTTGAAAACTCTTTTTAAATCAATGTCAGATCTGACATCTCCTTCAACAAATAACACATTTTCTAATGGGGTAACATTCCATGGGTCTTTATATTTAATAGAGGATAGATTATCTAAAATAACAATTTTACCATTAGAGCCAACAAGCTTAGAGAGACATATCAATAAGTTTGAGCCAATTGCACCGGCACCTCCGGTAATTAGTATATTCCTTCCTTCATAGTATTTTACCAAATCCTTTTCGAAATTAACATTTTCAATATAAGATTCTGCATAGAAAACTCTTTTGTTTTTCATATTTACATCATTTTTAAATTAATATATTCAACGATCTTTTTTGCGGCATTCCCATCTCCATAAGGATTCTTATTTGTGATCATTCGCTCATATTCCTTGCTGTTTTCAATTAGATTGGTAACTTCTTTTACAATATTCGACCTGTCTGTTCCGACTAATTTTACTGATCCAGAATTTATAGCTTCTGGCCTTTCGGTAATCTCTCTCATTACTAAAACAGGTTTCCCTAATGCCGGTGCTTCTTCTTGTATCCCTCCACTATCCGTTAAAATTAAATATGCATTATCCATTAAATAAACGAATGATTCATAGTCAATTGGATTAAGTAAAAAAATATTTTTAATACCCGTTAACAATTCTTTTGCCGGATTTCTTATGTTAGGATTTAAATGAACAGGATAAACGAAATCAAAATCACTATACTTAAAAGATAATTCTTTTATTGCATTACATATACTTAAGAAACTCTCGCCATGGTTTTCTCTCCTGTGACTTGTCACAAGTATAATTTTACGATTTAGCTTGTTATTTATCAAAATATTAAAGCCATTCTCTACTGTTAACTTAATAATTCGACCTTTAGTTTGAGTGTCAGAATAAATTTTATTCCTTATGTAGCAAATTGAATCTATAACAGTATTCCCTGTTATCTCAATATTAGATTCACTTATGTTTTCTTTTAAAAGGTTATTTTTCGCTTCATTAGTCGGGGCAAAAAGGTAAGTTGATATTTTATCGATAAGTTGTCTGTTTATTTCTTCAGGCCAGGGAGAATAACGTTCCCATGTTCTAAGACCAGCTTCAATATGTCCAACCGGAATAAAATTATAGAATGCTGCAATTGCCCCACCAAGGGCAGAGGTTGTATCGCCATGCACAAGAACAAGGTCAGGTTTAAACCCTGAAAGCACATGCTCCAGGTTAGTGATTATTTCTGCTATCAATCCGGTAAGTTTCTGATTAGGCTTCATTACATTTAGATCATAATCAGGTTTTATTGAAAATATCTTCAAGACCTGATCAAGCATCTCCCTGTGTTGGCCGGTTACACATGTTTTTACGTTAAAAACACCATCATTTTTTTTTAGCTCCATAATAACAGGAGCCATTTTTATAGCTTCCGGACGTGTACCGAAGATCACAAGTATTTTTTTTCTTATCATTAAAAATTAAATTTATTTCCTGTAATACCATTTCATCCAGTCTACTGTTCTTTTAATACCTTCATGCGGATCTGTAACAGGGCTGTGATTTAATTCCTGTATTGCCTTTGAACAATCAATTAATTTTGCCTGTGTTGTAAAAGGTTCCATTTCTTTAAAAGTAACCAAAGAAGAAGGTGCTCCTGTTATTTTCAATATTATATCCGCATATTCCTCTACTGACATTTCCCATTCCTGCTTACCTCCTATATTATATACTGAGCCTGAAATAAAATTGTTTGTTACATTTGCAACAGTTTTACAAGTATCTTCAACAAAGTCAATTATTCTTTTATGCCCTTTATGAACCATAAAAGGTATCTTGAATAAACTGTGAAAAATAAATTTCGGAATAAATCCCCGATATGGAGTATATTCTTCATGAGGACCGTAACAGTTTACAGGTCTTATTCTTATAATTTCTGAATTAAACATTTTAGCCGCATTCAGACACATTAATTCTCCGGCCCATTTTGTAATGGCATAATCATTCATCTGATAAGTATCATTGATTTTGCCATTTACCATTATATCTTCATGCATAACACCATTATAGTCTCCATAAACTTCAGCAGAAGAGAAAAAAATGAGTTTGAATTTGTAACTTTCCTGCAAACGCAAAATATGTTTTAATCCGATACAATTGGTTTCCCACAGATTTTCATAATATGCTTCGCCATTCCAACGTCCATATTCAGCCGCAAGATGGAACACAAAGTCGAATGGCCCATGTGTTAAAAACAGATTTTCAATCTGTCTGTAATTTCTTATATCACACCTCATATAATCATTGCGATCCGTATTATACAAATCACAGGCAATTACTTTATGCCCTCTCGAAACAAGTTCATTGCACAAATTTGTGCCTATAAATCCGGCACCTCCGGTTACAAGTATTTTTTTCATATTTTTCTTTATTAATTACAAGACTTCTTTTAAAATTTTAATATGTTCATTAAGTATTTTTTCTCTGCTAAAATTACTTAAAACCTTATCTCTGCAAACTTGTTTGATATTTTCCTGTTTCAACAGGCTAATAGTCTCCAGGATACCTTGTACCAAATCAAATGTATTGTTTGCCTCGGCAATATACCCGGTCTTTTTATGATCAATGATATCAGCCAGACCGCCTGTATTAAATCCAACAACTGGTATACCGCAGGCCAGTACTTCTAAAGTTGTATTACCAAATGTTTCGGATAATGAAGGATTAATATAAATATCAATAGCATTGTAAAATAAAGTTAAGGAATATTTATCTTTTAAAAATCCCAGGTTTTTAATTTTATATTCATTGGCCTTTATACCATTTTTCCCAAAGGTTAAAAGTAAGAAATCCGAAGAGGTTCGTTTTCCGATAATTTTTAAAGCATCATTTAAAATATTCATCCCTTTAAATGGGTTTGATAAATCTCTTGCTCCAAAACCAAATATTAATCCTGTTGGTTTAATGCCTAAAATTTTACGGGCTTCAGATTTATCAAAAGGCCTGAAAATATTTGTGTCAATACAATTAGAAATTAGATATTTTTTATTTTCTGCTATAATTTTGCTCCGTGTAATATTATTGTAATTATTCTGACTTAATGCTATAAAATGCAAATTTTTATATTTCGAATATAATTTTTGTTTACACTTATATTGAATTCTGACCAAATCAAAAAAATATATTTTCTCCAAAATCGGGCAATCATAACATAAGTCAAGATATTTATTACAGTCCAATGGAGTATGACAGCCTCCTGTAACCGGCCAATAATCTCTGGTAATAAAAAATGTTGGTTTACCCAGTTTTAATATTTTAGCCAATTCACTAAAAGATAACATGTTCCCTTGTGCTATAAAATGCAGATAAATTGCATCTGCTTCCCATAAAAATCTGTTCCCGGCAACTTTTGAACCTATAAAAGGGATAGTGAACATTCGTGACTCACCGGGCTTTTTAGATAATAATTTTTGCATTATTAAATGACCTAGTGCCGACCTGACAACATTAAAACGGGGAATTTTAACAATATTACCTGTTGTCCCGGCATCTTCATGTTTGATTAACATAACGGATTCAAAACCTTTTTCAAGCATGGCCTGATGCAGTTCTACCGCGCCTCCGCTGTCAGTGTTCGATATATGTACAATTTTCATTTAAAAAACAAATGATAGTAAATATTTACTTTTTTACAAAGTACTTTTTATCATATCTTAAAATAATTGGACCTAAAATAGCATTTGTAATAAAAATTATAGATTTGGTTATTATTGATTTTCTATTTTTAAAGATTTTTTCAATTATAAAAGCACTATAAATTAAACACAATCTAAACAATCTTTCAGATAATGGAAAATATTTAATATAATAAAACCTTAATCCTTTATAATAATCAAGTTGTGAACGTGAATATGAAAAATTCAAGTGAGGTTTACTTATTGAGTCGTTATGAAGACGGTAATAAACAGTTATATAAGGCATAAAATATATTTTTATGCCATACATTGTAATCGTTAACCATAATGGCCTATCCTCCCAAAAATTGAATTTTTCATTATATTGAATTCCCTTATTGAAGACCTCTTTCTTTATAAAAACTGTCGGTGTCCAAATAGGATTTGATCTGAGCAAAATCTCAAACTGATCTTTAGCAGTAATTTTCGTAGAATTGAAATAATTATTTTCAATATTTAGAGGTTCATTAAACACGAAGTTATCATCAACGGTATTATTGAATGTTTTAACTTTTGAGTGAATTACCTTTGCTAAAGAATTCATTAATGCAAAATCAACATTTAATTCAATGCATTTTGTGGTAAGTATATCATCTCCTGCAATAAATTTTATCCATTCGCCTGTTGCTGCAAATAACCCTCTGTTACAGTTAGCCGGAATACCAGTATTATTTTCAGAAGTAATTAATTGTGTTCGTATGAATCTGTTTTTATTTTCTACCAGCCATTTTTTACATATTTCAACCGTATTATCCGTTGAAGCATCATCAGATATAATCAACTCGATATTCTGATAAGTCTGTGCTTTGGCGCTTTCGAGTGTCTCAAGCACATATTCCGAAGAATTATAGGTTATTACGATGACGGAAACAAGCGGATTTTCGTTTGTCATTACCTTAATAAAGTTACACAGTGGAAACACAAAGTTAAACGGTGTAAACAGAGAGTAGCATAGTTAAAAAGATTTGAATCTGTTTTTCAATGAAGTTCCTATTGCTTTTAAATCAATTCTTCTATCCATTTCCCGCCAGGAATATATAACGGAAGCTGCTATAAAAAAAGAACCTGATATATAACTATAAGGCGCCTTCATGAGCTTTACTGCAAGAAGGCATACAACTGCAAGAATGAATTGTAAAACAAATATTTTATAGAAGCCTCCGGTAAATGCAAACTGATATTTGGTCCGGGCTATTAAAAAGACCTGAACAAAATATATAAAATAAACTATTATAAAAGAAAGTCCCATACCCGTAAGACCCCAGTATTTGTAACCAATAAGATTAATTGCCAGTAAATAGATATTCGTAACAAGTTCGTTCCAGAAAAACAATCTGCTTGCTCCCTTGGCAAGAAAAATAAAAGCAATTGACCAGCTTGCCGCTTTGAAAAACATCCCCATTGCCGCCCAGAGAATCATATCATTTACAGTAATAAATTTTGTGGAATAAAACAGAATAACCACCCAGTTAATAAATACAAGAAATGCCATAATTAAAGGCGAAAGTATCAGCAAGGCCACTTCAGCCTGCTGATTAATCACCTGCCTGCATTGCTCATTGCTCTGGGCCACAGCGGAAAGCCTTGGATAATAATCGGTACTCATTGCTGTAAATATCATGCCCACATAAGTATTAATGATAGCAAAACCTGCGTTGTACAATCCAACCTGGTCAACACCTCCTGTATGGCTAATAAAAATTCTTACAATATAAGAAACTCCCAAAGTAATCAGTCCGCTCAGGCTTATCATAAAACCCATGGTAATCATGCCCTTCCCTTCGGCTATGGTACGTACCTTTCTTACTTTTACCGGCTGAATTTTTATTTTTTGCGAAAAATACCATGAAAGAATCAATGATGTTATTGATGAAAGGATTATTGCTGGTACAATTCCGTCTGTACCAAACAGGTAATAGACCGGAACACTGATAAGCAAGCCAAGAATGCACCCATACAGGCTGGCGCGGGCAAGTTCCTTCAGTTTTTGTATGCCACGCAGAAGTACCATCTGCCCGGTAGAGAGCTGATTTAATAACAGCGTGACCGAAATCCATATAAATGCAACGGTATAATCCCGGTTACCAAAGGTTATTTCACTTAACCAGGGCGCAAGAACAACCGTAACCAGCATCCCAAGACTTCCGGTAATCCAGACAAGCCTGCGAAGAACTGTTACAACTATTGAAACCCTTATGGTATTTCCTGTACCATTTGCTTCTGCAACATTTCTGACGGCGCTTGTGCCAAGTCCGAAACCGGTGAAACCGCTTATTAGTGATGTTGTTGATGTGAGAAGTCCGGCTATGCCCATCCCCTCAGGACCAAGCAGTACAGCTATAAATTTCGAACGTACAATACTTACCAGAATCTGAAAAACCTGTACCCCACCGAAAAGGGAGGTGGCTTTTACGATCTGACGGTATGAGGATTGGTCTTCGGACAAGATAATTAGCTGATTAGGGGATTAGAGGATTAAGGGGTTATTTTATGAATTTATTTTTCGTTTCATGGTGGCAATTATGGTATTCAGAAGTTTCTTTATGCTTTCGAGTTGCGGGAGTAAATGTGCAGGGTCGGGGTAATTGTCTGATTGCTTGCATAGTTGAAGCCAGTATTGTGTTTCATCAGCCTCCTTTGCCGCAATTTTAAGCTTGTGAATAAAATCAGCCGAACTTTCTGCATTCTGGGCTTCCCGAACGTTGGCACCTATTGAGGTGCCTGAAGCAAGAAGTTGCCTTGAAAGAACATATTTTCTGTTCTCTTCCAGTAAATCGCAATAACGTATTATTGCCAGCGCAAATTCAAAACTTAAATCCAGAATTTCATTCTTATCCTCCATCTTAAAAACCCATATATAATTCATTTACAAACCCTTAACTCTAATTCAAAATATTTCCCCTTTCTCATCATCTAATCTTCACATCCTCTAATCATCACATCATCTAATCCTCACATCTCCACATCTCCACATCTCCACATCTCCACATCTTCACATCTTCACATCACCACATCCATTAACAACTCTAACCACCTCTTCCACCTCCCCGTCACTCATTACCTGACTAAGCGGCAGACTTAAAACCTCATCATGTATTTTTTTCGTAACGGGAAAAGAAAGATTGTCCCATTCTTTATACGCCTTTTGTTTATGGGGCGGTACAGGATAATGGATCAACGTCTGAATGCCGTTTTCAAGCAGGTATTTTTGAAGTTCGTCGCGGTGGGGGTGGCGGATAACGAAGAGGTGAAAAACATGATTTTTTGATGTGCTGATTTGTTGATGAGCTGATGAGTTGATTGGCAAAATAATATCCGGGTGTTTGATGTTTTCGCAGTAGTATTGTGCTATTGCGCGGCGGCGCTGGTTGTCGGCGTCGAGTCGCGGTAGTTTAACCCGCAGTACAGCAGCCTGGATTTCATCAAGACGTGAATTAATGCCCTTGTAATCGTTGATGTATTTTTTTGAAGAGCCATAATTTGCAATCGCCCTTATAACAGAGGCAAGATTATCATCGTCCGTTGTTACAGCACCGGCATCTCCAAGCGCCCCCAGGTTTTTACCCGGGTAAAAACTGTGCCCTGCAGCATGCCCCAGCGATCCTGTCCTTTTCTCAACATCCACTCCCTCTTCTCCTTTTGTCTTTTTACTTTTGTCTTTTGTCTTGTAAACTGCTCCTGCCGCCTGCGCATTATCTTCTATCAGCAAAAGGTTGTATTTATTCATTATCCGTTCTATTTCAGGATGCATTGCACATTGTCCGTAGAGATGAACAATCATTATTCCCCGTGTCCGTTCAGTTATTTTTTCTTCAATAAGATAAGGGTCAATATTGTAAGTACTGAAATCAGGTTCCACCAGAACAGGCGTAAGCCGGTTTTCGGTAATGGCAAGAATGGAAGCAATGTAGGTATTGGCCGGTACAATAATCTCATCGCCCTCCTTAAGTTTTCCGAGTTCCATATAGGCCCGCAGGATAAGCCTTAGTGCATCGAGACCATTTGCAACGCCTATGCAATTTTTAGTACCAATATAGGCAGCATACTCACCCTCAAAAGCCTCTACTTCCTCACCCAGCAGGTACCAGCCGCGATTTATAACACGATTTACTGCTTCGTAAAGTTGATGCTTATAACTTTCTGTAACTTTTTGTAGATCTAAAAATTTGATTTTCAAGCCTTTTCTAATACTATTTTATAACCATCTATACCACTTAAAATAAGTAACCTGTCTTTATCTTCAAAATAATTTCTTCCAATCTTTTCATTTGTTAAAATAGATCTCTTTATATAGTAATTATGAACTTTAGGTAGCTGATATTCTTTGAAAATAAATGCTCTGATTTGATTATGAATTTGATATGAAGTTCTATTAAAATCTATAAAGATGTTATTAAAATCAATTGAATGTTTAGAATAATAACTTGAGTCTATATTTGGTTGAGGAAATTTTGAATATTTATTCATAATTAATAAACTAATATTTTTTTTAAAAATTTCTAAACCAAAAATCAAATATTTAAAGTATAAATCACGACTGGTATCATTTATGTCTAGCTTAAATTCAATTATATCGATAATATCACCTGTATCAATACCTTTGTCGATTTCATGAAGTGTTACCCCAGATTCTTTTTCTCCATAAAGGATTGGAAAAATGCTAGTATACATCCCTTTATATTTTGGCAATTTTGAAAAATGAACATTAAATAATCTTGCATTTCTTTTAAATTTTTCAGGTTTTATTATTTTGTCAAACTCAAGAGAAATAAATATTAAATCAGAAATATTATATAATTCGTTAATATCTAATGTTTTAATTCCAAAGTTTTTACAAAACAAAAGAAAAGAGGGTTGCCAACCATTTTTCCCACTGTCAGTTTTATTTGTGCAAGCCAATATTTCTTCTTTTTTAATATTTAATTTTTCTATTAAATATAGTACAGCATTAACCGCGATTGAGTTTTTACCTGCAATACAAATTAACATATTAACCCCTTAAATATTTTGAAATTGAAATAATTTCTAATATAATCCTTTTCATCATATTTCTCAGAAGTCAGTACAAGGCATATGGCGCCGGAGGAAAAATTTACAAGTTCACGCCAGATACCAGGTACAATCAGTAATCCATAATATGGTCTGTTTAATGAAACAACCTTTTTATTGTTTCCGTCATCAATAATTACATCAAACGAGCCGCTTGCCGCAACAATAAGCTGAAAAAGGTTTTTATGTGCATGACCACCCCTTTCTGAACCTCCGGGTACATCATAAAGATAATAAACTCTTTTAACGTTAAAATTTAAAAAATCTCCATTCTGAATTATTGTGATATTTCCTGCCGGATTGTGAATTTTTGAAAGATCTATCAATTCGCAGGAATCTATATTTGAAGGTCTGATCATTCAGATAACAATTCAGTAAATTTTGTAAAATCACGTATGTAATCCTTTTCAGAGTAAACCGTAGAGGCAAGTATCAAAGCCAGTGAATTTGTTGAAAAATTCTTCAGCATTCTCCATATCATTTTCGGAACATAAACCCCGTAATACGATCTGTTGAGCGAAAACCTGAACTCTTTTTTTCCGTCGTGTAAAACAACATCAAAACTTCCCGAAAGTGCTACTATTAATTCTTCCGTTTCTTTGAATGCATGTCCGCCGCGAACCTCACCGCCCGGCACATCGTAAATCCAGTAAACACGGTTAATTTTAAAAGGCAGATGGGTATCCTCCTCAATAAAGGATAGATTCCCGCGGGGATCGGTTATTTTGGGTAGTTGAATTAAACGGGGTGACATTTATCAGGGTTTATTTTTTGTTGTTCAGGTTTAAAAAGTTCTACGGCATCCGGCTTGTGGGGCGCGGCGTATAATATTATTGTATTTTACATGCCCCGGTATTCCTGTAAGCCGGTCGCCGGAAGCCGGATGCCGGAATTTACAGCCCGAATTCCCCACTGTCAATCCACTCCATGCCAAGGAGCGACCAGAAGTCGAGCGCCAGGCGGTTGAGAACGTATTCATAGGGCAGCCAGCCGTAGCCTTTGTCGCCCCAGCCTCTGCCCCACGAGTTGCGTATCAGCAAGGCTCCCTTTGTCTCTTTATTGCATTTTTTGTTCTTTATCCTGCGGTCGTCGTCGTAACCAACCGCCATCACCGCATGACCCCACTGCGCCTGCTCTCCCTTACATGGGTAGGGTATGTCGCCGGGCTGCTCCGACTCCTCAAACGACGGAAATCCCCAGAACCCGAACATGGCCGGCACACCCGCCTCAAGATACTTCTTCACCGAGGCAAGTATATCCTTCGCCGGCAAAACAGCTCCCTGCGGATCGTGACAGAAATATTTCAGCGACTGATAATTGCCGGCCAGCGAATAGATAAAACTGCCGGGCTCGTTGTCAAACTCTGCAATGTTATAGGGCCAGTACTTCTCACCGGGCACTCCGCAGAGCACCAGCGCCCCCATGGTGTTCCTCAGCCATGCACCGGTGTCGCCTGTAACCTGCATCAGGTTCCTCGTGGTCTTGTAAAGAAAGAGCCTCGATGCCTCAATATGCTTTCCGTAAGCCCGCTTCTCAAAATACTCCACCATACCTGCCGCCGCATGAGCCGTGCAGGCTCCAAGCTCAAGCTGGTTCTCAACAGGCGTGCACCACTCCCTCAGATCAACCTTAGCCGGCTGTGCACGGTTCCCTGCAGTCAGGCCAAGCTTTTTGTTAAAGGATCTTATCCAGGGATGAGAGGGTGTGTAATCGCGCAGGTCGGGTACGGGCGGCAGCCAGCCGGTGCCGATACGATGCGTATAACCGCTTATCTCTATCTTTTTATTTAAAAGTCCGTTCATCGTGTCAGATTTTAATTGGTTAATATTAATCCTGTTCACTTTACCGGGACCACCTCTCTGAGTGTCGTTCCGCCGCTTCCGGGGATGATCTCATAAAGTCTGAAATATGTCCCGGAGAGATCGGGTTCGGGGAGTCCGGCGCCGGTGAAGGCCTGGGCCGCATAGGCGCTCTTCGAAAGCACCGAGGCAAACGCCTCAAGGGCCTTTGGCAGCTCCGACTCGCTCACAACGCCATAAGATGCAAGGGCGCCGTTGCTTAATGTCATCTTAAGCTCGCCCGAGCCGAGTCCGTTCCTGATAACCACATACTGCGGACTGGCAAGGTCGGGCAGGTAAACCACGGAGGTCTTGACAGTATTATCCTTTTCAGCTTTGTATTCCACAAGCAGATAAGGTTTGAGAGTGTAATAGCGCAGTCCGGTTTTATTCTTCAGCTCCGCATCGGAGTAAAACCTGACAGAGGCACAACCGCCAAGTATAAGAATACTCAGCAACAGTAGTGCAGGAATGAGCTGTTTAAAATGATTTTTGGGTTTCATGGTAGCAAGACAATTTATTTATGGTTCAAGGTTCAAAGTTCAAGGTTCAAGGTTCAAAGTTCAAGGTTCAAGGTTCAAGGTTCAAAGTTCAAGGTTTAAGGTTTAAGGTTTTATGTCGGTTACTAAAATAATCACTGGAGCTTATTGACAGCGAAGCGTAAAGACAGCGAAGCGTCAGGACCTGCCTTCAGCAAGCTTCCGGCGGGCAAAGCAGCCCGCAGGGCGTTAAGACCCATATATTCCGGGAGCTTTAGACTTACAGTTACCGGCGACTGATTACCGGTTACCCCCTCACCACTCATTCCTCATCCCTGAGCCCTGAGCTCTGTGCCCTGCGCCATCTTCCCCATGCCCCATGCCCCATGCCCCATGCTATATACCCGAACGCAGTGAGGGGAAAGGGGGTAAACATGTCTTGCGAAAAGCGAAAGTGATTTCCGATTACCGATTATCGGTTACAGGTTATTAAGTCGGCTGTGGTTCAGGACCGCCTTTTCGAGACGGTGTCTGACATCTTTCCATTTCAGTCCGGGTTCTTTGATCATAACAGGCCATTCTGATTCTTCAACATCGTCAAAATATACAAGGCTCTTCAGAATAAGAAGATCATTGGCCTGGTTGTATTTCTCCGAATACCATCCCAGAATATCTTTAAGAGGATATTTTTCGAGAAGATAATATATGTCTATGAAATCCTTAATGCGCTGACCGCTTGTTGATATGGCATTCAGCTTCATGGCAGCTATGTCGGGTACCGGAAGAATAAGAAATCCCTCTTCATCAACTATGTCGCCGATAAGCTTATACCTGTGTGCAAGGATATCAACGTTGATGCCGTTAATGGTACCCCTGAGGGTGTTCGGGGCCGAAAACATAAGGTTAAACCGGAAATCCTGGACAATGTTTTCCATCATCTGCGCGGAATCAAAAGCAAAATCCGAGAAGAGGTCAATATCAACAGATTTCCTGTGGCCGATATATAATGCCAGGGCTGTGCCTCCCGCAAGGTAAAATCCTTTCAGATAATGTTTCGACTGCAGGGATTTTAATAGTCCCAGTACTGATTCCTCAACTGCTTCCTTGTATAGCATCTGAATTTTTTTGCGGGTATGTTGAAAAACTTAGAAACAAAGTTAAGTGTCTTCGGATCGAGGTAATTGAGATTGACAAGTATGTTTTCAACTTTCCTTCTGCCAAAAGAGTTTATAACAAACTTCACCTCTCCGAGGGTTCCGTAACTGAAAACCCTTTCAACGATAAGCCTTTCCGGAAGAGGTGCACCGGGTTTTATTTCTATATCCCAGAAATAGCTTTTTTTCAGGATATCTGTTATGGTTATATCGCTTTTCATGATTTAGCTTCAAGATACGATAAATTGAGAGGCGTGCGGTGACCGGGCTACCGAATACCGGTTACTGAATACCCTGAGCTCTGTGCCCTGTGCTCTGAGCCATTCTCCCCATGCCATTGGCCTTCTCCTTACTGCCTACTAATTACTGCTCACTACCTGCCACCCATAACCTCCCTGCATTAAAATCCTGTCTATGTTTTTAACAAAGGTTTTAAAGGAAATAATTTGGATGCCATTAATTTCTGCAGTATCGCTCCCGCAGTAAATTACCATTTTTCTTGTTTTACATTCATTCTTATCTGCCGGGAAAAGTTTCAGGTTCCGGAGGAAGTCCTTGCTGAATGTCTGGCCTGCCCTGATCTCTGCCACAAGTAATTCTCCCTTTTCATTTTCAACAATACAGTCTGCTTCAACTCCGTTGCTTTCGCGCCAGTAATATACCGATGGCCTCCTGCCGGAATGTACCTGACATTTTAATATCTCACCTATAACCAGATTCTCAAATAATGCTCCGTAAAGATAATGCGACGCCAGCATTCCGGGGTTTGCAATTCTCAGAAGCGATACTGCGACACCCGTATCGTAAAAATAAAGCTTTGGCGATTTGATTATCCTTTTATTGAAGTTCTGGTGAAAAGGCTGTAAAAGGTAAATAATATAACTGGCCTCAAGAAGTGAAAGCCATGCTTTTGCAGTGTTAACCGATATGCCGGCGTCACCGGCAAGTGATGAAATATTCAGTATCTGTCCTGTCCTTCCTGCACACAGGCCAAGAAACCTTGTAAAACTCTGCAGGTTCTCAATGGCTCTTAAGGACCTGATGTCCCGTTCAATATATGTCTGTATATAGGAAGGATAAAAATCTGAAGGTTCAATCTTCTGGTCATATATACGGGGATAAAATCCGCTGTAAATCAATCTGTCAGGTTCGTATTCATTCTTACTGACAAGTTCGGTTATTCCGAACGGAAGAAGAATGTTTATACTTGTCCGGCCTGCCAGTGACTGGCTTATCCGGTTATTCAGGAGAAAGCTCTGTGAGCCTGAAAGTATATACTGCCCATTTATCCCTCTTTCATCTGAAACAGCCTGGATATAACTGAATAACTCAGGAAGATTCTGCACTTCGTCAATAATGACCCGCAAGCCTGCATTTTTAAGAAATCCTAATGGATCGGATGATATTATCTCACGAATATCCGGCCTTTCTAAATTATAATACTTATAATCGCCAAATGCCGTCTTTAACAACGTTGTTTTTCCTGACTGTCTGGGACCTGTAAGAGTAACAACAGGAAACTTTTTCAACATCTTTTTAATATGTCCCGTTATTCTGCGCTCAATAAACATTTTATGTTATTTTGCATTTCAGATGCAAATATACATACATTTTATTATTTATGTAAAACTCTTTAATTCTACAAACAGGTCACTGCTACGCAGTTGTTGCGGCTTGCGGCGACCGGGCTACCGAATACCGGTTACTGAATACTCTGCGCTCTGCGCTCTGCGCTCTGAGCCATCTTCCCCATGCCCCATGCCATATACCCGAACGTAGTAAGGGGAAAGGGGGTAAATGCCCCTACGCCTCTAAGCCTTATTTTTCTTCACCAATTGCGCCGGGATTTGGCATCCAGGAATCATTAATCATTTCGTTCCGGCGCCAGACTATGGATTGCTTCTGCTTTTTACAATAATGTCACTGCTTCGCAGTTGTACGGGTTACCGGGCGACCAAATACCGAATACCGGTTACTGAATACTCTGAGCTCTGCGCTCTGCGCTCTGAGCACTATAACCGAACGTAGTGAGGGGAAAGGGGGTGGAACCGGGCGACGGGCGACCGGCGACCGGCGTGCGGCGGGCTACCGATTACCGGTTACCGATTACCCCCTCACTCCTCACTCCTCACTCCCCGGAGAGCCATTCATAAACCGGAACTATATTAATTATGCCTGAAGGGGTTTTTACCTGTTCTCTTCTGTTGTATGAAAGGATAACGGATTTGTTAATCCCGAGTTCTTTCATTGCTGTTTCAAGTGCTGCTGTTTCGCGCCGGTATGTAACGGGATCGGTAAGATCATAACATACCTGGACAGCAACAGGTTTATCAGCAAACCATACAAAATCAACTTCAAGGTTATTCCTTGTTTTATAGTACCAGCAATCAATCGCTCTTCTTTTAAGTTCAATAAACACAAGGTTCTCAAGCATTCTTCCTTTATCCTCTCCTGTTCTGAAGGCTACGGCATTGCGGAGACCGTTGTCTATGACATAAATCTTTTTATTCGACTGATATTGTTTTTTAAGCGAATAATCATAACGGTACATCTCAAAAACCATATAGCTTTCCGAAAGGAAAGATATATAGTCGCGGACACTTGTTGTGCTGCTGAAGCCAAGCAGTGATGCCAGTGAGTTATAGTTTGTTTCTTTTGTGAAATTGGTGAAGAGGTAATTAACCAGGTTCTTAAACCCTTTTATGTTTTTTATTCCGAATCGGACAATAAGATCACGGTAAATAATATCTTCATAGATTCTTTTAAGAAACTCGGAGTCGCCTGTTACCAGATACTCCGGGAATCCTCCCTCAATAAGATAATGGTCGAATGCATCATATATCGCTGCAAGGTTTTCCGTTGTTTTAACGGCTGAATCAATTTTCTTTACTGTCAGATATTCAGGAAAGGAGAACGGGAAAAGCTCGCTCTTTATATACCTTCCGGTAAGATGCGTGGCAAGTTCCGAACTGAGTAATTTTGAGTTGCTCCCTGAAACAAATACTTTGTACTGCTGATCATGCAATCTTCGCACGAAACGTTCCCAACCCGTGACATTCTGAACCTCATCAAGGAAAATTGTCGTTGAGGTTATGCTCTTGTTTAATTCTGTTAAAAGGGTGTTGAAATCGGTAACCTCAAAATTCAATAACCGCTCATCATCAAATGTAATAAAATGAAAATCAGGATAAAGGTCTGCCATCTGTAACAGCAACGTTGATTTGCCTGAACGCCGGATACCGGAAATCACTGAAATCTGTTTTGATTCAATATGTTTCCGGATCTCTGTCAGGCGTTTAATCCCCCGGCTTTTGCCGGCAACCATCTTCCGCTGGTCGGCAATAACCTGCTGTAAAATGAGATTATCCATTTTGATTTAACATTGTCAATGTAAATTTATTAATTTATTTAACACTGTAAATGTTAATATTAGTTTTTCTCTACTTTTAATCTCTGCAACAATGATGCAATTCTTAAGGTTCAAAGTTCAAGGTTCAAGGTTCAAAGTTCAAGGTTCAAGGTTCAAGGTTCAAAGTTCAAGGTTCAAAGTTCAAGGTTTAAGGTTTAAGGTTTTATGTCGGTTACTAAAATAATCTCTGGAGCTTATTGACAGCGAAGCGTAAAGACAGCAAAGCGTAAAGACAGCGAAGCGTCAGGACCTGCCTTCAGCAAGCTTCCGGCGGGCAAAGCAGCCCGCAGGGCGTTAAGACCCATATATTCCGGGAGCTTCAGACTTACAGTTACCGGCGACTGATTACCGGTTACCCCCTCACCACTCATTCCTCATCCCTGAGCCCTGAGCTCTGTGCCCTGAGCCATCTTCCCCATGCCCCATGCCCCATGCCATATACCCGAACGTAGTGAGGGGAAAGGGGGTGGAACCGGGCGACGGGCGACGGGGTGACGGGCGAGGGGGCGAAAGGATAAAGGCGGAAGAGATGGTTTGGGAAATCTTTTGAACAACGGTATAGATTATCAGGTAATCGGTTCTGACAGGAATTCCCAGGCAGGCATCACTGTTGCAATTTTTCCGTTTCTTGTGAATCTGTCCGTCTGGTTAAGCGTAATAACAGAGCCTTCCCTTGTATTGAAGAAATCCAGCGCTTCAAATAATCCGTCAAGTTCACGGTCAAGATTATCACGGTTAAGTTCATAGCACACCTGAATAATCAAAGGTTTTTTCCCCTTTGAGACAATGATGAAGTCACATTCCTGTTTTCCGGTAAAGTAAAAGAGAGATTTAAATTTTGACCTCAGATGGATAAAAACGGCGTTTTCAAGTTTTCTGCCGCGATCATCGCTGAAAGATAATGAGTTAACTGATATAAGTCCGTTATCTATGCAATATACTTTTCGGGGATTTATCATCTGCGACCGGTATGAATGGCTGAAACGTGGGACAAAATGGAAAAGGTATGATGACTCAAGATGTGAGAAATATTCCATTACAGTGCTTGTGGCCGAGACTCCTGCTGCATGTTTCAACCGGGTAGCTATAACCTGATTACCGGTATTTGATATGAGCCAGAGGGCAAGACGCTGCAACCCTTTAACATCTCTTATTCCATACCTTAATATTATATCCCGGAGGAGGATATCTTCAAAGAGGTCTGAAAGCACACGGTCGTCTCCTGTTTTTATGAAAGCCGGAAATCCCCCCTTATTAAGATAGTCCTTAGCAGATTGCTCTCCCTGTAATGAGGCTGTTGCCAGGAGGTATTCCCTGTAAGAAAATGGAAAGAGTTCCCAGTCGAGATGACGTCCCGTAAGTTTGGTTCCAAGTTCCCGGCTCATCAATGTTGCATTGGAGCCTGTGATAACAACATTATAGTTTTCATCGAGTTTTTGCCGCACATATTTTTCCCATCCATTTATTTCCTGCAGTTCATCAAAGAACAGCAGACGGCAACCAGATTCGGTAATCAGTTCATCGAGCCTTGAGAAATCGGTGTAGTCGAAGCCATACAACCGGTTATCATCAAAGTTAAGGTAAAAGGCATTTTGATATTTAAGTGCAAGAAGCTGAAAGAGGAATGTGCTTTTTCCGCAGCGTCTTATACCGGTCAGAATGCATGCAAACCTGTCGGTGATTCTAAAATCCTCAAGTAAAGAACGCATAACACCAGTATCGGCATTTTCTGCTACTATCCTTTGCTGTTCGCAGATTTTTTTTATTTCGTTTTTAAGTAACACCTGAATTTGTTTGTTACAAAAATACAATATTGTTTGTTATTAAACAACGATTGTACGGGTTAATATCAAACACTTATTTCAATAATCAATATTCCAATTAAAGGCGAAAACCATAATACCGCTCATTTGTCCCATGCTCCATGCTATTAGCCCGAACGTAGTGAGGGGAAAGGGGGTAAATGCTCCTACGCCCCTACGCCTCTAAGCCTTATATTTCTTCACCAATTGCGCCGGGATTTGGCATCCAGGAATCATTAATCATTTCGTTCCGGCGCCAGACTTTGGATTGCTTCTGCTTTTTACAATAATGTCACTGCTTCGCAGTTGAACCGGCAACCGGTGTGCGGCGGCCGGCTACCGAATACCGGTTACTGAATACCCTGTGCTCTGTGCACTGTGCCCTGAGCCATCTTCCCCATGCCCCATGCCCCATGCCCCATGCCATATACCCGAACGTAGTGAGGGGAAAGGGGGTAAACATGTGTGCAACGCCCGAATGAACTGATTTGCAAAAGGCGAAAGAGATTACCGGTTACCGGTATCTCGTCCTGAAACATCAACTGTCAATAATAATCAGCCAGGAGGAAATCGGCTATATGTATATGTTTTATCCCCTCGTAATTATCCCGCCAGATATCATCCATTGTGACTACATATTTAGGGAAATGATCATGTATATCCATCAGTGGTGCAAACTCCCTCTCCACGGTTGCCGGTGAATCCATACGGAACGATACCTGTACGTAAATCTTTTCCTCTCCTTTCTTTGCTATAAAATCTATTTCTCTCTCGCCGGAACGTCCCGTAAATACATCATAACCTCTGCGCAACAACTCCAGCATAACTATATTTTCAAGCAGACCTGATATGGCCCTGTCCCTGTATCCCATTACGGCATTAATCAACCCGGGATCGCCAACATAACACTTCTCAAGTGTCTTGAGAATCTCCCTGCCCCGGACATCATATCTTGGGATACGGTAAATGATATAAGCATTCTCCAGGGCATCAAGGTAATTGTACACCGTATTCAGATCAATCCTTCGTTGCTGACTTTTAAAAAAGGCTGAAATATTTGCTGCTGAAAACCTGTTGCCGATGTTATCAAACAGGTACTTCACAACACGCTCGAGAAGTTCTATGTCTCTTATTTTATTGCGTTGAACAACATCGCGCAGAATTATTGAAGAGTAGATATCATACACAACCTTCCGTGCTGTTTCTTCCTCATAATCTGCTATCTGAAGTACCGGGAAGCCTCCTGAGCGCAAAAAGCCTCCAAACTCTTTCCCGGTGTCATCAGGCTCTTTGCCTTTCAGTTCCTTCCTGAACTGAAGATATTCGGCAAAGGAGAGAGTAAACAGATTGAGTTCGACATACCTTCCGGCCAGGTAAGTGGATAGTTCGGAGGATAGCAGACGGGAATTAGAGCCTGTAATGTATATGTCGGCATCAAGACCTGTGAAGAATGAATTAACTGCTTTTTCCCAATGGTCAACTTCCTGAATTTCGTCGAGAAGAATATAATAACGTTTCCCATGCACGGTTTTCCCCTTTATGAAACTGTAAAGAGCTTCGGCATCGCAAATGGCTGAGTATTCAAGAGTATCAAAACTCAGATGAATAATCCTGTCAGCGTCCACTCCCCGTTTAAGCAATTCTTCACGAAGGAGGGCGAGCATAACTGACTTCCCGCTGCGCCTTATGCCTGTTATAACCTTTATAACAGGTTTGTCAATAAAGCGGCAAAGCTGACTTAAATACAATTCACGCTTTATCATTCAGGCATGTTTATGTGTTATGCCCATAAAAATATAAATAATTTTATATTTTTTTATGGTTATAGCCATAAATGTATTTATGTTTATACGGACAGTTATTAAATGAAAGGGCTACCGGCGTGCGGCGAAGGGCGACGGGGCTACTTACTGCCTACTGCTTACTACCTTCTGCCTCTTCGCCCCTTAACCTTTTCGCCTTTTCGCCCCTGCTTAATCCTCCGTATAATACTTGTGATAATCCCTGTATCCGTACGAACCATATTGTCCGTAACCGTAATTATAGCCATACCCTTCGTAAAAGCCATAGCCGTATCTCAATCCGTAACCATAATATCCCGAAATATGAATATCGTTGACTGCTATCACCGGGTTTTTAAGTTCCTTTCTCTCATAAATTTCCTGGATCAGTTCAAGGGTGTTTCTGTAAGAGAACCTCTGTCTAACCACAAAAATATTCAGATCGGCATGACTGCCGAGCAGCAACGCATCGGAAACAATTCCAACCGGAGGTGTGTCAAATACCACGAAGTCAAATTCCTTCTTTGCACGCGCAATAAACTCTTTCATTTTTGGCGTCTCAATAAGTTCTGAAGGATTTGGGGGAACAGGACCGGACGCAACATACCAGAGATTTTCCACTTCAGTTTGGTTAATTATCTCATCATAATCTGCTTCGCCGATGAGATAATTGCTTAATCCTTTTGTGCCGGAATGTCTCAGTACTTTATCGAGCTTCGGCTTTCTGAGATCGAATCCTGCAAGGATGGTTTTCTTTCCGGGCATGGAGAGAACAGCGGCCAGGTTAAGTGAGAAGAAGGTTTTCCCCTCACCGCTGATGGTGGATGTGACAGATATAACCGCGTTTTCTTTCCCGTTAAGGTAATACTTCAGATTTGTCCGCACTGTCCTGAACGATTCGGCAAGCGATGAGCCAGGCTTCAGAATCACGGGCATCTCACTTTTCGATGAGTTGTGTCCGACAAATCCTATTACCGGCACATCGGTGTTTTTTTCTATATCACCGCGGTCAATTATTTTATTATGAAGCTGGTCAACCAGCAGGATATAAATTCCCGGGATCATCAGCCCCAGTAAGAGTGCGTATATATAGTTTCTTCTTGCCTTCGGCTTAATAAGCGATGCATTGAAGGGCCTGGCATAATCAATGATCCTGTTTTCCGACACGTTTGATGCCTTTGCAATGCCGGCTTCGGATCTCTTTTCGAGCATATAGGTATAAACCGTGTTATTCAGGTCGAAGGTGCGCTGAATGTTTATCAGCCTCCTTTCAGTACCCGGAAGCCTCTCAAGCTCCTTCTCCACTTCCGCAATTCTTGAATTTATTTCCTTAAGGGTTCTTTCGGTGTTTAGTATATTGTTCCTCACGCTTTCGCTGAGCGCCGCACGGGCATCTTCAATCCTGGAATCAAGCAGACTTATTGCAGGCTGCCCCTGAGAGATATTGTACTGCAGCTGCTTCTTCTGCTCCTGCAGTTTTGCAAGCTCCTCCACCATTCCGACCAGCAGCGGGTCGGTTACTCCCATTACCGAAGGAGATACTATCTGTCCCGACTCATTCCTTGTACGAACGTAATCAGAAAGGTATTCGTAGTACTGTTTCTGAAGAGAAGCTGTTATCTTATCCTGTGAAAGTTTTTCGAGCCTGTTTTTTACCGAGGCTCCCTCGGAGCTCAGATCTATGAGGCGGTTGGCAAGCCTGAACTGTTCAAGGTTCTGTTCCGCCACCGTGAGTGAATCGGAAATGATGCCGAGCTGACGGTCAATAAACTCAATGGTTTTTTCAGCCGTCTGGTTTTTATTTTCAAGTCCCTGCCTGATATAAACCTCCATGAGTTTGTTAAGGTAATCGGCCTCCTGTGCCGGCGAGACACCCGATACTGACAAGGTTACCAGGGTGGCCTCCTCGTTTACCGGCTGGATATTCAGCTTCGACCGGTAACTGTTTGCCAGTCCTTCAGGCCTGTTGAACCAGAATATATACCTGTTCGACAGTTCAGGGTCAAATGCAAAATTAGCTGAATCTCTTTTCACTATAGTAAAATCAAATCCCGCTTCTCTGAAATTTTCCCCGAAGCGGTACTCTTTTTTGCTCAGTTCTGTTCCGTTTATTGCTAATGTGTAGGTTTCCGGTGTATTAATCTTCAGGTTAATTCTAATATTGGGTCTTTCGTCTGTAAGGGTATCAAACAGAACCATAAAAGGGGCCGATTTGTAATGCCTGTTCTGTGCTATTCCCCTCCTGCCTATACCAATTATTGTAACATGGAATTCGGGCAGTTCTTTCATCACCCTGTAGTTTATGCTGAACGATTTAAGTATCCCCATTTCATTCTGCAGGTTTTGCTGACTTCTGAAGATATCCCCTCCGGGTACCATCTTCTGCAATCCGGTGAGGTCACTCCCCTTGTCATCCTTTATAAGCAGGGAGGCTGATACGGTATATACCTTTTCGGAATAGGTGTTGATGCCGTAGGCAATCATGCCTGCAATAAGCAGCGCCAGGGCAAACCAGTACCAGTTGCTGAGGAAGAGGGAGAGGTAGCGCTTAAAGTCAAGGGAATCATCCTGATAGCGGGGATCGGGTGTGGAAGGGATTTGGGTGTTCATGGTTAATTCAGGGTTATGGTGTTCTGCGTTTCGCGTTCTGCGTTTCGCGTTTCGCGTAAATCTATATTATTAATTAACTGTATTTTACCCCTTTAAAATCTGAGGCTTTAAGACTTTTTATGAGATTCGCTGTTTTTCTTGATATTTTATCTGTCAACTCGAGTAAGTCATTAAGTTCTTCATTCGTTATATAATTACTGTCATAGGCCCTGTATGCCTGGTTACGGGTTTCACCGGTTGATCCCCGGGCTATTGAAAGAAACTGTATAAATTCCTTATTGCCTCCGCGTTCAAATCCTTCTGCAATATTATCCGAAATGGATCCTGCAGAATCTTTTATCTGATCTCTTAATTTGAAATCCCGGCAAAACGGTTCTTTTGATGTAAATTTAAAAACGAGCCTGTATAATTCCCTGGCAAGCTGCCATACTTCAAGGTCTTCAAACTTAGTAACTTTCATATCATAATTTGATAAAGCGCGGAACCCGGAACCCGGAACGCGGAACCCGGAACCCGGAACGCGGAACCCGGAACCCGGAACGCGGAACCCGGAACCCTTTTTATTTCTTAAAGTAATTTATCAACAGCAACGTCGTGGTGATCGTCGACGAAACTGTTGTTATCACGAATGAAATTGTGGGGAGGTTCATGTTAAAGATTTTCTGTTTCAGGGGTTCCACTATTACCACGTCGTTGGGCAGGAGGAAGTATGCTTCGGAGGAGAGGATGTTTTTGTCCTGGAGGTTGAGGCGGTAGGTTTTTGTGCCGCCGGATGAGGGGCGGATGACGAGCACGCGCGTGCGGCTGCCGTAGTCGCCTATGCCTCCGGCGCGTCCGATGGCTTCAAGCACGGTGAGGTAGTTGTTGTAATTGATGTATGACCCCGGTGCCCGCACTTCGCCGATAACGGTGAATTTAAAGCTTAAGAGCTTGCACTCAACCGTTACCCCTTTAAATACCTGTTCCGCCCGTGACTGCAACAGTTTTCTTGTTTCATCGAGTGTTAATCCGGATACTTTGATTTCCCCGATGACAGGAAGGATAATATTACCTTCCTGGTTTACATCGTATCCGAATATATAACTACTTCCTTCACCCTGTCCGATATATGAACCCCCGTAGGTTCTCTGCGATATAAGGAAATCGTTAATGGTGCCGTCGGGCATCATGGCTTTTGCGGTAATATAGAGCACGTCTCGGGGCTGTATCTTATAGCCGGGTATCTCCATGGTAAAAGTCTCTTCGCCGCCTGTTTCGGAAAGGTTATTAAGGTAAGCGAGCTTTTTCTGGGAGGTACATGACGACAGAAGCACTAAGGTGAGTAACAGGAGGGTGGGTAAGGTTTTCATTTTAGTAAAGATAAAAAAAGATAAAAGACTAAAGTCACAAGACAAAAGTATGGTTGGGTCCATACAACAGACCATAAGACCACAAACCAAAATTCAATTTTGTAAATTTACTTCTAATAGAATTTTATTTTCTGTTTGATGTATAAAAATGATAAATAAAAGTAATAAACCCCAAGCACTATTATAAATGGTTCCGACGGAAATTTAAATCTATTTGCATCACTTACAGTAGCAAACAAAAAATTAATAAATAAAAAGCTGAAAACAATTATTATGAATAATATAATAGTGAAATTTGGATTGTGCTTTTTTAAAATACAGATTAACAGATAAATTAGTGAGCCAAAAAACACAAAAACAGAAAACAGAGGTATAAACAACTTATAGCTTATGATTAACCAGGAAGGAATTTTACCAAGATTTGTTTCAGGTTGCTCCGGTGTTAATAAGCCGGTTGAGCTTAAAAAACTTCCGGCAAGCGATAAAAATCTCAACTGCCACAAATGTGACTTATTAATATCTCTAATTTCTTTATAAAAAGGTGTTAAAATCTTAGAAAGATGAGGTTCTGGTCTTGCAGGATCTATTTTAAACAAATTACATAAATCAGGAAAAGCCTTTGAATAAATACCAAACCCGCTATATAACTCTCCGGTTAAAAACTCTCTGCCGGGAATCATAAGAGAACTTTTATACGAACCTGGTAAATTTTGATTGTATTTTTCTTTTGCTTTAATAAATATATCCAAAATTATTCTATTATCATTAGAAACAGGTTCATCACCTTTAATTGTTGCAATAATAGCATTACGGGAAACAAGCCCAGAGCCACCTGTAGGAAATAATCCGTAAAAATCTGCTCTTTTATAATTAAGAAATGCATAACCATTTAATAGTATTGCCATTGGTAAAATAAATACCAGTGTTTTTAAAAAAATTCGTTTTAATCTGCTCTTTTTTATAAAAATCTCGTATAAGATAATTACACTTAAAAATCCTATTGTAATTGGAAGAATATTAAAGCGGCAAAGAATGGTTAATGAAATTAAAACTCCACCTAATAATAGATAAAAATAAGAATCGCAATACAGACTTTTGTTTATAGACCATACTGTTAACATTAAAAGAAAAAGTGTTAAAGTTTCGGTTAAAATAACATATCCATAAAAAATAGTTGAAAAATTCAAATAGAAAAATAAGGTGGAAATTAAAGCAATAAATTTCTCTGAGATATGGTTGGTAATCATCGAAAAAAACACCAGCCCTGATAAAAAAATAAGTAAGTATTGAATAATAAAAAATAAGCTTGCCGTTTTTTCTACGCTGGTTTTATTAATTACCAATGATAATAACCATGGATATAATGGAGAACGATGTATATATTTTGCAGTATTTTCTTTTGCAGCAATACTATTGGCATATTTGATATAAGCCATGCCATCTCCGTAATTATAAACAGGTTTAAAAATAAGACAATATAAAAGCGAAAGACAAAATCCTATTATTATGATTATATATATCTCTCTTTTATTAGCCACCTTACTTAAAAAAAGATTTGGTTTTTTCAATTATGTACATTACCTGTTTTTCGACCATTTCGTTATATAGAGGGAATCTGACTAAAGTTTTTGAGTAAAATTCACTTAATGGCAATTCTTGTCCGGTATATAAACCGGAATAAAATCGTGATTTATGCAATGGCCTATAATGAGACAGACACATAATCCCATTATTTTTCATATATGAAATAAATTCATCACGTTGTTTTTCATTTTTGCATATTATAAAGAAACTGTATCCATTATTTGTTGCGTATCCCGGTATTTTAGGCAAAATAAAACAGCCTTTCTTAGCAAGATGTTTTAGTTCGTTATAATATAAATTCCATATTTTGATCCGTTTTGCCTGTATTTGATCAATTTTTTCAAGCTGGGCATAAAGGAACGCTGCATTCAGTTCTGAAGGTAAAAAAGAAGATCCTGTATCCTGCCATTCGTAGAAAGATGCATCACCTCTGAAAAACTGTGAACGGTTAGTCCCTTTTTCCCAGATTACCTCTGCCCTTTTTATGAATGCTACATCATTTACAGCTAACATACCACCTTCACCGCAATGAATGCTTTTTGTTTCATGAAAGGAAATACAACCAAGATGTCCTATAGTGCCCAGTTGCCGGCCCTTATAAGTACTTTCAATTGCATGGGCGGCATCTTCCACAACAAATAAGCGGTATTTATCAGCTATTCCCATTATAAAATCCATATCGCACGCGACCCCTGAATAATGTACAGGTATTATAGCCTTGGTTCGTTCATTTATCAGTGGTTCAATTAATTTTTCATCCAACCCGGGATTCTCTTTTCCGGAATCAACAAATTTTATTACTGCACCCTGCCTATGGAATGCGAGTGCAGTGGAAACAAATGTATAAGAAGGAACTATTACTTCATCTCCGGTTTTAATATCCAGTAACAATGCTGCCATTTCTAAAGCATCTGTGCATGAGGTTGTTAAAAAACATGCCATCAGATTATACCTCTCACGTAAGAAGGTATGACATTTTTTTGTGAACATACCATTTCCTGAAAGATGTCCGAAATCAACAGCTTGTTGTATATATAATAATTCCTTGCCGGTTAAATAAGGTTTATTAAAAGGAATATTCATGCATTTATTTCTTTAAAGGCCGTGCAGGTATTCCGGCAATAATCACATTTTCAAAATTTTCGAGGACAGCAGACTGCATACCTGTAAAAACATTGTCATTAAGTACAACATTTTCTCTAATAGCAGAGTTAAGTCCTACAAAACAATAATTGCCGATCTTCACCTTCGACCCGATGCATGCATTTGCGGCAATAAAGTTTCCGTTGCCCAGGATTGTTTCGTGTTCTACTGTAACACCTGTATTTATTATGTTGAAATCCCCCATCCTGACATCACTCTGTACCGAAGAATTACTCATAATTATATTCCCGCGTCCCATTTTTACACTCTCTGCCACATATGCAAGCGGATGTATAAAATTCACAAATCTTTCTGCGCTTATCCCGAAGTTCATCAGCATCCTGTATCGCTCTTCCATTTTTTCAGGCTTAAAAAGCCCAAATATGAAGGAGAGTGTTTTGTCTTCAGCAATTCTGCCGATATCAGCTGTTCCCCCCAGTACCGGGTACCCTGCAACCAGATAGCCGGACGGGTAGATATCAACAAGCAGGCCTGCAATTTTTGCATTATAACCGTAGTGTCTTACAGCATCCGAAACCTGCTCAATAATATTACGAGCCGTACCCTCGGTTCCTATTATTATTAGTTTATTTTTCATTTTAAGATTAGTCAATATCCGCAACTGATTGCATAGCTTGTTACAAGGAGTGAGGAGTAAGGGATGAGGAGTGAGTATTATTACGATAATTATTTACACCATTGTTCCGGTTTTTCAATCATTTTGATAAGCATTTTTCTGACTTCTTCGTATTCTTTTTGAAATTCTTCATGAATTTCTTTAGTGATATAATTACAATCAAAAGAATAATCCAGCCAGTCTTCTGTTTCGTATTCTTCTGCCAGTGAGTCAGTTAATTTGTTCACAAATGCCCTGATATAAATTCTTTTAGCCCATGATTCTGCTATGCAGGCACTTACCGATCTTGAAGATCTTCTTATCTGATCAGTAAGAGAATAAGTCTCTTCTTTCGGAAAACTTTTTGTTATCTCAAAAATCTTTACAGCAAGCTTATGAGCTTTCTGATATACAATTAATTCTTTAAATCCTTTTACCCCCATATTACTTCAATACTTTATACCTATTACCTCACTCCTCATTCCTCATCCCTCATCCCTCATCCCTCATCCCACCCCCCCTCACTCCTCAAACAAAAGTGCCAAACAATCATCCACGCATGTTTCACCAGCCTGAAATATGAATATGAGCTTCTGCCGTCGGCGCGGCGGAGATGTTCGGCATCAATGTGCCCGAATCTGTCTGTCATCCGGGCCAGGTAACCGTCAATAAAGGCATAACTGTTATTCATTGCCGGCAGCTTCAGGGCAATGTCGCGTTTAATGATCCTGTACGAAGAATAGTGCGGGTAAATATCCGGTATTATTTTCCGGAGTGTCTTTCTCAGCAATTCCGAAAGCCATATCCTCATGCCAGGGTGTGACTGCCTGATAAAGCGGGCATATACAACATCATAACCGCCGTCATCAAGTGCCTGCTTCAAAAGCGGAATATAAGCGGGATCGTGCTGGAGATCCTCATCCATCGTAACCACATAATCTCCGCAGGAAGATGCTATCCCTTCAATAATGGCTTTATGCTGACCTATGTTTTTACTGTGATAAATCCCTTTAACCTTTTCCGGATTCTCCTTCTGGAGCTTCTGAATCACTGCCCTGCTGCCGTCCTTTCCGCAATCGTGTACAAAAATCACTTCATAGGTAAACCGTCTGCCGAGTGCTGATTCAGTCTGTCTTAAAAGTTCCTCAACAGTCTTTTCACCGTTGTAAACAGGTACAATTACCGAAATGTCCATCAGAATTTTTTCATATACTTTAAAGACTCACCCCCCTCGCAGAAGATCAGGTCAATAATGCTCACATAATGGCTGAAGGGTGGCCAGGGCTGATTATATTCAGGGTATCCGGAATAATCAGCAGTTGTAATTTTTATTCCTTCAGCAGCAAATTTTTCACTGTCGAGATATGACAGACCCGACGGACCCGTAAGATATTCATTTGCCCCGGCATTCCTGCAGATAGAGAGTATCCTGTCGCTCTTTACACCTGAAGGATTGTAACTCTCAGCAAATGAAATACGGGTATTTATTCCAAGAATTGAATTTACCAGGTTTATAAAAAGCAGGTTGATTTCCGAAAGCATCTGTAATTCTGAGGCTTTCCGGTAAGATTCCTCAAAGAGGCTTTTATATTCATCAAAGAAAGGTGTCCCGGAATAATTGATACATATTGCCTTCCAGTGTTTTTCAGCCCATGAACCGCCTGCGGTTTCGGTCTCCCTGATCAGCTGATGGTATCTTCCTTTCACTTTAACCGGAATGGTCAGCCATAAAAGTCCTGCCGGTGTTTTTATTCTGTTTCTGTTCCTCCAGTCGCGGCGGGTGTACTGAACATCATCATAAATAATAAACTCATCAACCGACCTGATAATGTCAAAATAGCCCTTCCACGGAATATAGTTGGACTGCTGGATGGCAATTAGTTTCACTTTTTATAAGCTTCCGCCCCGTCAGTCACAGTGGAAAACTGTACTAACAAGGCTTGTATTTTATTATTTTACAATACGTTACGAAAGCTTTCCAGGCTTTGCGGAACGGTTCAAATGTATTGTTTTTTTTGTTATGTCGTTATGTCGTTGTATCGTTAAAAGTTCATGGTTCATGTTTAAACGTTTCGCGTTCCGTGTTCCGTGTTCCGCGTTTCGTGTTTTGCGTTTAATGCGTACTGCATATTGCCGGTTAATCCTTTTGCCACAGCAACAACAATTCCTCCGGTTTATACTCATTAAGGTGTCTTTCCGCCTCATCGGGATGACAGAGGGTATAATTTACCTTTCTACCTGTTATATCCTCGGCCTGCATTACCTTTCTGCCGAGGTATCCGGTATCAATGTCGCTTCCAACGAGCACCAGTTCAATCACATTACCGTCCCTGCCGCAGGCAAAATCGCCTGTGAGATAAACAGATAAAAGCTTTCCTGCTCTTTGAATTACCTTATCAATCACAGTGTCGAGACCAGTTTCTTTCATTACAATATTATGGATATCGTTATAAAACGGATGGTTTTTGTTTGCCTGGTATAGTTTTCTGTTTTTGTCGCGGAAGGATGTAAGGAGTCCTGCTTTCTCGAAGCGGTTCAGCTCCAGCCTGATGCTGTTTGATGATTCTCCGAATTCGGTTGCCAGTCCGCGCAGGTGGGCCTTTGTACTGCTGTTAAGAAAAAATTTCTTAAGCAGTCTGATGCGGGTCCGGGAGGTAATCAGGTTATTAAGCATCAGGCAGGGTTAATTATAACGGGTAACAAATTTACCCGTTTTTTTTATTTTTCACAAACAGGGTTTTATTTTCATGACAAAAATTTTTCAGGGGAAGTTGCATGACCGGTGTGCGGCGACAAATTAGAAGGACAAAAGAGAAAGGTGAAGAACAAAGAGACAAAACCCAGGCCGATAGTGTCGGAGGAGAGATACGACGGGCCGACGAGCGATTGGGCGAAGTGGTGACGGGTGACGGAATAAAGATAAAAGGCGAAAGAGCGAACGTAATACCTGATCTCCTATCGTTAGTATTCAGAAAAGTGTATCATTTCCAACTTATTATTATTTACTACATTCTTCCCTTACGCCCCTTCGCCTCTAAGCCTTTAAGCCTCTATACCTATACCTCTACACCGATTTATTTCTACACCCTAAAAACGTTCGTTGTCAAATTTTTAAATATTTACATCAAAATGATTATATTTGCATTATCAATTATAAAAACATTTTTATATCTTTAATGTTTGCTTGATGTGAAGCAACCTTTTGCCATTATGAGAATGTCTATAAAAAAGGAGATAAAATTAAAGTTCATGAAAAGCAGGATAATATTTTTCCTATTTATAATCTTCCTCCCTTATATTCTTACTGCACAGCCATCTCAGGGTAACGGTACAAGCGGGGATCCATACAGGGGAACACTTACTTCAAACTGGACTTTTACCGGAGGCAGCAATAATTATTTCGGGACTCTTGAAGTCACAGCAGGTATTTTTTCTATATCATCAGGTGCTACTTTGAAATTCGGAACAGGAGATGTGCTGATAATATCAGGTACAGGTTCAATTTCAGCCACAGGTACAAGTAATTCCTATATTACATTTACGTCATCAGGTACATCTTGGGGACATATATGGTTTAATAGTCCCTCAGAATCAAATTCATCAATTTTTGAATATTGCATTATCGAAAATGGCGATGTACATAATTACACTGACTACAGAGGATATGGCGGAGCAATACATGCTAATTTTTCCAATCTTACCATTTCAAATTGTATTCTCAGAAACAATTATGCTCAATGGGGTGGTGCTGTTTTTGTAAATAAATACAAAAACATTATAATTGAAAATTGTTCCATATATAATAATAGGTCTTCCCGTGCCGGTGGCGGAATATATTGCTGGGATTACTCGGCTACTATTATTGAAAATTGTATTTTTGAATCAAATGATTGTTTGGAGTTAACAACAGAATACTACAGTGGCGGTGGTTTATGTGCCCAAACAGGGGCGCCTGTAAAGGTTATTAATTGCACATTTGTCAATAACACCACTACACGTACCAGCGGAGCGGGCATAGAATTATATATATCTGGTGGAGCAAGAATTATCAACAGTATTTTCTGGGGTTCGGATAATCAAATTTCACTTTGGTCTACTTCAGGAAACGTAATAATTAATTCTGCTGTACAATCATCTGTACCTTCTGGTTCAGTAAACTGTATAGTTCTTAATTCAGACAATAACAATGCGGCGGGCCCTAATTTTACTGCAACCGACGGCTCCGACTGGTCAATCAAATTCGTTTCTCCATGCCGTGATGCGGGAGTTAACTCATATTCAGGCGTTACAATTCCACAATTTGATTGTAACGGTAACAGCAGGATACACACAACCGACATCGGCGCCTACGAGGTGCAGTACAGCAGGTGGAGAACAACGCCTTCCGATATATACAACTGGAGCACCGCAGGTAACTGGGAACAGGGCATTTATCCCGGCTACCCCAACGGAACTGGAGATGTATTTATTCCCTCTCTTTCTTCTTCAATCTATGCCCCTGATGTTTCCAGTGTTACAATACCTTCAGGTAAATACATGGTTATGGATGCCGGAGCCAAAGCAACAATCGGTACAATAATCAATAATGGCACGTTGCGTCTCAAAGCCAACTCTCAAACAATGGCCTCACTGATTGTTGACTCCTACTCAGGTAATGACGCGGAGGTTGAACTTTATCTTACCGGCGGACCTGTCAGTGACAGTTACCGCTGGCATTTTATTTCCTCCCCATTCACTTCACTCGACACAAGCTTTTTCTGGGCCGAAAACTCAAAAAACCTGGCTCAGTGGGTAGAAAGTTATAACCGTAGCTCTTTGAGCGAAGGATGGTTTGCGGCCGATGGATGGTTTTATCCATCAGGGCCTATTACAACAACAAGATTCAATAATTTAATGTCCGGAAAAGGATATTTGTTCTACTATAAAAATGATACTACTTTCCTGATAAAGGGAAACTTTAACACCAGCGACAAAAACATGACCCTCGGATTCACCAATGAGAATTTCCCTTCACTTTACGGACATAATCTTCTGGGAAATCCTTTCCCTTCAGGCCTTGACTGGGACGTAATAACAGGCGATAATAATTACCCTTCAAATACGAGCAAAGTATTACACATCCTGCAAGACGGAGTTTATGTAACCTACATTAACGGGGCCGGAACAGAGCAAGGGGCAACCGGAATAATTCCTCCAATGCAGGGGTTCTTTACCAAAACCTATGCAGCGGATAAGTCAATTAGCCTTCCGCTGAGCGCAAGAGTAAACGATGAAATACCTCAGAGGTATAAGGGATCAGCTAATGTGCCTCTGATAAGGATTAAACTTACAACAGGAGAATATTACGATAATGCTGTTGTCAGATTCGATAACCTTGCAAAACCAGGTCTCGATTTCGATTACGATGCGGAAAAATTCATGTTTAGCAACACCAGACCTTATATATGGTCTGTTTCAGAAGGTGTGAAATTTGCCATCAACGGACTCCCCTTTCCTGAGACCTCTGCCGAAATACCGCTGGTTGTCAGATTAGCCAGAACAGGTACCCATAAACTTTCAAATGCCGGACTGCAGGGCCTTGAGAATTATAATGTCCATCTTAAGGATAACCTTTCCGGCTTTCAGGCTGATCTGAAAACCATCCCTGAGATTGTTTTTACTTCAGATGCAGGTACAATTAATAACAGGTTTGTTCTGCTCATAAGCAATCTTTCGACAAATGCCGAAACTCTTAGTAATAACGATGGACATCTGAATATCTATTACGCCAATGAATATCTTAACATACTTCCATTATCCGATAAATGGAACCGCAAATCAGCATCAGTTAAAGTATATGATCTGACAGGAAGAATTTTAAAAATAATTCCATCTGCTGAGATTGAAAAGAACAATATACTTCAGATACCTTTTAAGGCAGATAAAGGGGTTTACATTGTTGAAGTAAAATCAGGGTTGCTTAATAATGTGGTTAAGATGTTAATAAGGTAAATTTGTTAATTTTAGAATAAATAATAATTTTGAAATCATTCTGATTTTAGAACCATAATACAATATGCCCGAATGACCTGCAAAAAGAAATATATTGCACCGGAGATTAAAAAAATTGTTCTGGATAATTCCATTTCTCTGGTCATGATGACTACAATGCCTCCCCCTCCTCCGCCTCGTGGCAGTGGTAGTAAAGGAACAGACTCACCTTTCCAGAGCCCCTTCGGGGATAAGCCGTTCGGATGAGAAAGAAAAAGGCGAAGGGGGGTAGGGGCGTAGAGGCGCAAGGGCGTAAAGGCGTAGAGGCGTAGGGGCAAGGATATAAAAAAAGGAATGTAAGCTGCCTGGAAACAGGGCGGCTTTTATATTGAGAAGATGTGAAGATGTGAAGATGTGAAGATGTGAAGATGTGATGATGTGATGATGTGATGATGTGATGATGGGATGATGTGATGATGGGAAGATGGGAAGATGAGTGTATGAGAGGATAAGGGAAAATGGGAACAAGGAGCCGGCTTCTGCATATTGCGGAGATAAATGCACAAATAAAATTTTCATAACCAACCTTTTAGCCGGATATTTCGTCTTATAGTGTAAACATTATGTTGTTTTTTTCGTTTAAATGATGTGAAACATTTACTTAAATGAAAATCAGATATATATTTTTTCAGGTTTTTATTATTTTGTGGTTTCCCCTTGCAGCCCAACCTCCCGAGATTATTTACCAGGGGGATGTTGCAAAATCGGGGTACGCAAATAATGCTGCCTACGGACCTTTTAGCATAGGTTTTGACTTCCTGTTTTTCGGCAATACATATTCGCAGTTTTATGTAAGCTCAAACGGTCTGGTTACATTCGGTTCAGGTTCCACAGCTCCTGTTGAAGCTAATATCCCCGACGCAGCTTTGCCAAATAACTACATTGCCGCCTTCTGGGACGATCTTGTAATTGATGCCTTAGGCAATATTCTTTATAAAACCGTTGGCGCCGCACCTAACCGCAAACTGATTGTCCAGTTCAGGAATATGGGTTTTTACCCTTCTCCTGTATTTATGGGTACTTTTTCAGTTATTCTTTATGAGACCTCCAATAAAATTCAAATTCAGTACAGGATGATTGTTTTGAAAAACAATGACCAGTCAAAGGGAGGGAGTGCAACAATAGGTATCGAGAACGCGGATGGATCAGCCGGAGTGTTGTATAAGTATCATGATCCCGGAGCCGTAATTACTTCAAAAGCTATCTCTTTCACACCTTCTGGCATCACATATATTTTGGATACTGATGCAATTTATGACGGTGTCTACCTGACAACGAATCTTTCTCTCCCGGAACCCGGTATTACATATCTTATCAGCCCTTCAGATGAGGCAGTGGTAGGCGTTAATAACACTTTCACCTGGAGTGATACCCAATATGCTAGTTTATATACATTACGTATTTCAAACAGTCCTGTTATGGCTGGCTCCACTTCATATAATGCCGGTTCAAATCTATCTTATGATTTAAATAACCTTCTGCCCGATACTACTTATTACTGGACAATATTATCCTCAAATGCCACAGGGTTCACCTGGAATGAGGTCAGAAGCTTTCGTACCAGCTCCACTCCTCCCCTCACTGCAGTGCCCCGGGAGGTGTGGGTTGCCCAGGGTGATGAACGTCTAGGTTACCTGCAGTACACCGGCGGCGATGCCGGACCAAAGACAGCCACCGTCACCTCCCTTCCGGCACAGGGCGAACTGTGGCAGGTGAGCGGCGGAGTGAAAAGCACAAAGATTACATCCGTGCCTGCTGTGGTAACCGATCCCCAGTATGCGCTTATTTATGCAGCCACAGGCAATGCAGGCAACGGGGCCGGAAACTTCAGATTCAAATTCACCGACGGTACCGGCGACTCTCCGGAAGCCACAATAACCATTAATGTCAACCCGCCGGGTGTACCCAATCTTCTGAATACAGCCCGCAGCACCGGCATAGAACTCCGATTCGACCGCATCATGAACAACCCCGCAGGGAAAGAATCACAGTTCAGTGTTTCTGTAGACGGTACACCTGTAACTGTAATTTCGGCAGGACTCAAAACCGGTGACCCCTATTCAATTGAACTGACCCTGGCTTCACCATTATCGGGTACTGAAACAGTATTGGTTTCCTATACAAAAGGTAATATTTCAGCCACCAGCGGCGGACTGCTTGAATCCTTTTCCGACCAGCCGGTAACACTGTTGTCGCAAACAATTACATTCAATACAAACCTCGACAGGAAATTCGGAACCGGGAATTTCACTCTTTCAGCCACATCATCCAGCGGACTGACAACATTTACATGGTCAAGTTCCAACCTCGCCGTGGCAACCATAAGCGGCAGTACAGTAACAATGTTATCTGCCGGAACATCCGAGATTACAGCCCTTCAGGCAGGCAATGCAACTTATGCCCCGGCAAGGTTCATTAGAACGCTTACAGTAAATAAAGGCGACCAGACCATTACGTTCGGCACCCTTCCCATAAAAACTTATGGTGATCCCGATTTCAACCTTACCGCAACTGCAAGCTCGGGGCTGACGGTAAGTTTTGCAAGCAGTAACACTTCGGTGGCAACCGTTACAGGCAATACAGTACATATTACCGGGGCCGGCACAACAACCATAACCGCTTCGCAGGCCGGCAATACAAACTGGAATCCGGCACCGGATGTGCCGCAGACCCTCACAGTAAATAAAGCAAACCAGACGATAACCTTCGATCCGCTGCCGGTAAAAACATACGGCGATTCTGATTTTAACATTACCGCAACCGTAACCTCAGGGCTTACGGTCAGCTTCTCAAGCAGCAACAGCTCCGTGGCAACTGTGACAGGCAATACAGTACACATTACCGGCGCCGGAACAACCACGATAACAGCTTCGCAGGCCGGCAATGCAAACTGGAACCCGGCCACGGATGTACAGCAGACCCTTACAGTCAATAAAGCAGACCAGACAATCACTTTTAACCCTGTTCCGGCAAAGACTTTCGGGGATGCCGATTTCACCCTCGAAGCGCTTGTCTCATCCGGCCTCTCCCCGGTATTCACAAGCAGTGATCCCGGCGTTGCAACGGTAACGGGACTGACAGTCCACATAACGGGGGCCGGCACAACAATGTTAACCGCATCACAGCCCGGGAACCAGAATTATAATCCTGCCGCGGACGTTCAGCAACCCCTTACGGTTAATAAAGCATCCCAGACAATTACGATAACAAGAAGTCCGGTTACAATGATGATTACGGATACCTTCAATATCAAGGCTTCATCATCATCGGGTCTGCCTGTATCCTTTGAAAGCAGTAACAGTTCAGTGGTGACGGTCAGCGGTTCCCTGCTTACCGCCGCAGGAAAAGGCACGGCCGACATAAGAGCCTTCAGCAGCGGCAGCGCAAACTACCTCCCTGCAGAGGCATTTACAACGATTGAAGTGATAATATCACATAACGCCATAATGTACCTGTTCACTCCCAACGGCGACGGCATCAACGACTACTGGGAACTGCTCAGAATGCAGGAGTGGGGCAGATGCGAAGTGAAAGTGTATAACCGCTGGGGCAAGCTGGTGTACGACAATCCCGATTACAACAACCTGTGGGACGGCACCTCAAACGGAAACCCGCTTCCCGAAGGGGCGTACTATTTCATTATAAAGACGGAAAAGAAGGGAATGGTTAAAGGGACGGTTAATATTGTAAGGTAGTCTGAACGGCCTGCGGCCTGTCTGAACGGCCTGACGGCCTGTCTGAACGGCCTGACGGCCTGTCTGAACGGCCTGACGGCCTGTCTGAACGGCCTGACGGCCTGCTTTGCCCGCCGGAAGCTTGCTGAAGACGGGTCTGAACGGCCTGCGGCCTGTCTTATAAGTCTTAAGAAATGAGTACAGTAAAGGAATTTGAAGATCTGGAAATATGGAAACTGGCAAGGGAACTGGTAAACCATATTTATGATGATTTCAGAAATTGCAGGGATTTTACATTCAAGGATCAGATAATTTCAGCCGGGTTGTCAGTTAAAAACAATATTGCCGAAGGTTTCAGCCGTAACAGTGATAAGGAATTCAAACAATTCCTTAATATTTCAAAAGGTTCATGCGGTGAAGTGAAAAGTATGTATTACACTGCCGAAGATCAAAAATATGTTACTTCCGAAACAGCTAATAACCGAAGATCAAAATGTTCAGTACTTAACACAAAAATCACTAATTTCATGTTCTATTTAAAACAATAAAAAGACAGCGAAGCGTTAAGACAGCGAAGCGTCAAGACAGCGAAGCGTAAAGACAAAAACAAAAAATATGAAAAAGTATATAATTTTAACCGCCGCAATAATAATCTGCGTAAGCATAGACGGACAGCAAACTCCTTTATCCGAAAACTACTTTATGGACAGATACAGCCTTTCCCCGTCGTATGCCGGGCAGGTTTCGCCCGGACGACTGATGACGGGGTACCGGAGTGACTGGAGCGGCATTGACGGCGGACCGAAAACGCTCTCCATAGCCTATAACGACCTGCTGCCGGTATTAAGCAATGCCGGAGCAGGCGGTAAGGTGGTTTATGACAAGACAGGGATATTCAGTCAGTTGTATCTTATGACTTCATATTCCTACAGGGTGAAGGTGACAGGCGATCATTACGTGATGTTCGGTTTATCGGCAGGTATCTATCACAACAGCATCAATCTGACAGATTATTACAACGACCCTGGTTATACTATTGACCCGGCACTGATCAACAGCGATATCAGCTCAAAGATTAAATTCATGACCGATTTTTCGGTTGCCTACAACTGGCAGAACCTTGATGCAGGATTCCTCTTTTCAAACATCAGCTTCGGTGATGCCTCTTATAAAGAGGTTGAACTGAAATATAATCCCCTGTCGAACTTCAGGTTCCATGCATCTTATCTCTACGACATCTCTGAAAACTGGTCGGTGACGCCACTGGTGATCCTCAGGGGTGGAAAGAATATAAAAAGCCAGTTTGAGCTGGCGGCGCAGGTTGCCTGGATGAAGAGGTTATGGGGTTCGGTCGTTTTCCGTGATCCCGGTATCTTCGGCATAGGTGCGGGCGGGAAGATTATAAACGGTCTGAGCATCGGGTATAACTTCAATGCGGCATCCAACGTGGCGCTGAATGCATTCAACAGTCATGAGGTTACCTTGGGAATAGACATCAGGGAGCTTGCAAAAAGGTGACAGGAAGACTTGTACTGACATCCCACGGAGCGGGATTGTCTTTATGGCCTTTCGCCTGTCTTAACGGGCTTCGCCCTGTCTTTACGACCTGCGGTCTGCCTTAAGGGCCTGGAGGCCTGCCTTGAAGATAAATTATAAAGACGGAGCAAAGCTACATACCACCAGGCCGGCTGCATGCCGAACAATGTGAGAGACAAATTGACTCCCGTGTTACAAAAGGATTACTTTTTATTATTTTTGAATTCCGATTCTTTACCAAATTTCCCGGAACATGATAAAAATTATCAGCGTGGTGGGTGCAAGACCCAATTTCATGAAAATTGCTCCTTTTATAAGGGCAGTTGCGGCATATAATGCCAATAACCCGAAGAACCATATTTTACACAAACTGATCCATACCGGCCAGCATTATGACATAAGAATGTCAGATAATTTCTTCAAAGACCTCAACATCCCGGAACCGGACATAAACCTTGGAGTCGGATCAGGATCACATGCCGAACAGGTGGGAAAAACAATGATTGAGTTTGGGAAAGTGATAAGGGCAGAAAAGCCCGACTGAGTTGTGGTTGTGGGTGATGTTAATGCCACTTTGGCCTGTTCGGTCACTGCAAGGAAAGAGAATATAAGATGCTGCCATATCGAAGCAGGACTTCGCTCCGGGGACATGACAATGCCGGAAGAGATAAACCGCATAGTAACTGACAGGATTTCTGACCTGCTCCTTGCTCCTGATGAAATATCTGTCAGAAACCTCTTCTCGGAAGGAGTTCCGGATAATAAAATAGTTATGACCGGTAATATCATGATTGACACCCTGGATTATTTCATAGGAACAATAAACAGTCTGAGTAAAGAAGATATTATCAGGAAAAACCTTGCAGACAGAGACCATACCGGTCACGATTTTGTGTTTGAACCAACAGGGAAATTTGCCCTTGTAACCCTTCACCGGCCTTAGAATGTGGACAACAAAAACATCCTGACCTCCATTGTTGAATTCCTGGTTAATATTGCGGTAAAAGAACTAAAAATCATCTGGCCTCTTCATCCCCGGACCAGTAATAACCTTAAAGAGTTTGGTTTATACAACAAGCTTTCGGAGCAAAAAAATATTTTCATTCTTCACCCCCTTAACTACAGAGAAACACTTAAACTCAACTCCTCTGCTCAAGTTGTTTTAACCGACAGCGGCGGATTGCAGGAAGAGTGCACCGTACTGGGTACTCCATGTCTTACCCTGCGGTCAAATACAGAAAGACTCGTAACTCTCAGAGAAAATAAAGGAACATCCGTTCTTGTTGGAAATAACATTGAAAAAATCACAGAAGAATTTTATAAAGCTCTTCCCTTTGAGAAAAAGCCCTACCGTCCGCCATTATGGGACGGACATGCAGCAGAAAGATACGTGGAGGAGATTATAAAAAGGGTGTAGGGGTGTAGGGGTGTAGGGGCGTAGAGGCGTAGAGGCGTAGGGGCGTAGAGGCGTAGGGGCGTAGAGGCGTAGGGGCGTAGAGGCGTAGGGGGGCAGGGGGAGTAGGTAGTAGGTAGTAAGTAGTAGGTAGTAAGCAGTAAGTGGTAATTTAAGGTATAGAGATAATGACGGTTGCCGGAATCCGGCATAACATATTTTTATATCTTTACATTATGCTTCCCCATTTAAATAATCTTTCACCGGAGGAAAGATCTCTCCTTCTGCTTTGTCTGCCAAAATATGACAGGCAGGATTATGCCCTGCTTGAAAAATCAATTTCTGAAATAAAAAATTGGCCCGGGTTTGCCGGAATGGTTAATGAACACGGGATAATTGCACTTGCTTACCATCAGTTTAAAGCCTCCGGCCTTTTAACAAAGATCCCTCCGGTCATAATGGAAAAATTCCGCACAGGATATTTTGCAAGCCTGCGAAGAAACACGCTGATATACAAACTATTCTATGAAACAGCAGACATAGCCCGGAATAACGGAATAAAAATCATACCGGTTAAAGGCCTTCTGCTGGAAAAAACTGTTTACGGTGATGCCGGACTGCGTCAAATGAATGATCTGGATCTCCTTACTTCCCCGGAAGATGCGTTTAAACTGCGTAACCTTCTTTTAAAGGAAGGGTATCAATCAATACCGTTTATTTCTCCCATCCATTCATTTTTCATGCACTCCTATGGGAAACACATGCCCGAAATGATTAAGGACGGACTGAATGTGGAGATACATTTCAGGCTCTTCGGGGATAAAGGAAATAAAATCACCCTTGATATGGTCAGGCTGTCAAAGGAAGCCTTCCCGGGTGAAAATGAAATATTATTCTCCCCCCCTGCCCTGTATAATTTCCTCTACCTGGTTAAACATCTTGTCTCCCACGAGAAGAAAGATAATTCACAGTTAAGGCTTTATTGCGATCTTTTATTTCTTCTCGAAAAATCAGGAAACGAGATAATCAACCATAATTTGTATGAACTTGCCCGCCAGGCAGGGATATTGAATGAATTGAATAGAACATTATATCTGCTCCGTTATTTCTTTGGTGCAGTTTCCGGTGCACCGGAAACTGATATTACAACCAATGCCGTTCTCAATTTCATCCGTTTTCTCCGTCAGCCGAAAAATGATCCTGCCCCTGATGAGCGTGGAGGGTTTTTCGGACAGATTGAGAACATAGAGGGTATTCACCATAAGATTTTGTATGCTTGCGGTATGCTGTTCCCTTCCCTCACTTTCATGAAATGGAGGTATAACACAAAAAACCGTCTGCAGGCTCTGTTATATTATCCCAGAAGATGGTTTGACTTTGCCAGGAAATTATTCAAATAAACGGCAATATTAATTCGTGCATTGAATTGCCGGACTATCTGCTCTTGATCTTTTTCAGAAACGTAACCGGTATTGTCACAATTATGTTCTGATCGAGTTTATCAAGTCTTATCACCATCTTTTTCTTTGATCCGATGCGGATAAGTTCACCGGAAAGTCCTTTGAGTGCACCGGTGGTGACCTCAACCATATCGCCCTTGCCGAGGTGCTCTTTCGTCACCTCAACGTCTGCGTTGCTGTCAACCAGGAGCCTGAGGTTATCAATCTGGTATTGAGGAATGGCCACCGGCTTTCCTTCGAAGGTGACAATTCTCACCACCCCTGGGGTTGTAAAAACAGCCGGGAAATATTTAGGCCTGGTTTTAATAAAAATATATGACGAAAGAAGAGGTTTCTCGACCAGCTTTTTCCTGTCGCTCCACCGTCTGATGGTCTTCTGCAAAGGAAGGAAGGTTTCAATGCCGGCCTCCTCAAGCCTTTTGAAAACCTGTTTCTCAGCCCTCGGCCTGGTGTAAACGGCATACCACCTGCTGCTTTTACCTTTTTTCCCCAATGTGTTATCAGACTGCTCCATTTACCTTCATTCCTGTAACGGGTACCATCACAAAAATATAAATTTCCATCAGGGAATTTTATGCCCGGTTTCTTTTATTTCAGAGATTTTTATTAACTTGTTGTACTTTTCTACATATCATTTTTTTATGAATTCTTTCAAACCGTCTTGCATAATGAAAAAATACACCATCCTCCTGTTGCTGATTCTATTTACATCATCACTTGCCGAGGCACAACTTCAAAGGCCTAAAAGATTTGCCCCCTCCGCTTCCGATCCGCAACTATGGAAAATAAGAAGGTATGAAGTAATTGCCGGGATTGGCGCTACTCAGTTTTTCGGAGATATTGGCGGCTTTTCAATAGGCGACAATGCTCTTGGGTTCAGGGATATAACCTTAAAACATACCCGTTTCAACATGAACGCTGCCTTATCGTACAAAATCAGCAGCGTCTTTTCCGCCAGGCTTAACCTCGCCGGAGGCACATTTCATGCCACCGATATAAGGGGATCAAATGAAACCAGGGGATTTGAATCCTCAACGGCATTCTTCGAGCCGTCGCTGCTGGCCGAGTATTACTTCATCCGCTCAAGGGGAGAATCTAGTTATATCTTCCAGAAAGGAAAAAGAGTCGTGCTGCTTCCCCTCCTTTCGACAATAAATTTTTATGCCTTTACCGGGGTCGGCGGTATTGCTTACCACGTAAACCTACCCGATAACATATCAGTTACCGGCACAACAAAAACAGGCGGTTTTGCCCCTGTCATACCTGCCGGATTGGGTGTATCAATGGCATACTCGGGAAGAACAAATCTCGGCCTTGAGCTTTCGGGAAGATACGCATTCACTGATTACCTGGATGGTTACACATCGCTGTTTTCGAAGGCAAACGATGTTTACTATTTCCTGACTTTCACCTTTTCATACAAACTTCCCACAGCACCATCGGGATTGCCGTCGTTCAGGTTCAGGTAGTAGGCTGAAGGCGAAAGGGGTGCCGGGGGCTGGGTGACAGGCGACCGGGCGACGTAAGAGGGAAAAAGACAAAAGACAAAAGGAAAAAGACAAAAGGAAAAAGACAAAAGGAAAAAGGCGAAAGTAGTTGTCGGGTGCCGGGTGCCGGGTACTGGATTCTGGTTGCTGAATACCCTGAGCCCTGTGCCCTTCGCCCTTCGCCCTTCGCCCCATGCTCCATGCTATTAGCCCGAACAAAGTGAGGATAAAAGTGGTATTTCCTAAAACAAAAATAATATGTACCTTTGCACCGGACCAAAAGTTAAAGCCATGGCAGAGAAGACAAGATATTCGGATGAGGAGCTTGAGGAGTTCAGACAGATAATACTCGCCAAGCTGGAGAAGGCCCGTAAAGACTACGAGATTCTCAAGTCGAGCATAACGCACGAAGAGAGCAACGATACCATGGATACCTCTCCCACCTTCAAGGTGCTGGAGGAGGGTGCAACGACTCTTTCGAAGGAGGAGGCAGGACGGCTGGCACAGCGGCAGCTGAAGTTCATTCAGCATCTGCAGGCTGCCCTCGTAAGAATTGAAAACAAGACTTACGGTATCTGCCGCGAAACCGGCAAACTCATATCTAAGGAACGGCTCCGCGCCGTCCCTCATGCAACTCTCTGTATCGAGGCAAAAAACAAACAGAAAACCTGACAGAATTGCCTGCTGGAAAGATTCAGCTGTCCGTAACCCGGTCAGCTTTTTTTATCCCTGCTCTCACTTTTATCATGATCGTCTCTTCTTTGCGGTATGCAATAAAGAGAGGCCGTTAAGCCTGATATTTCCTTACCGATACAGTTACGGGAACATCATCGATATCAATCTCCCTCGACTCTTCGCCCTTAAGTGACGAAACCAGCTTCACCTCCGTTGCCAGAGTCTGGGAACCGATATAGGATGCGTGCCGCTTAACCGCCTCCCTTATGAATTCATGATCCTCTATGTGAACGGTTATCTTGTCGGTTACCTCAAAACCGCTCTCTTTACGGATATTCTGTATCCTGTTCACAAACTCCCTTGCAATGCCTTCATAACGCAGTTCATCGGTTACGGTGATATCGAGCGCCACGGTAAGTTTCCCGTCGGTTGCAACCTGCCATCCCGGTATGTCTTCCGAAATGATTTCAACATCTTCAAGCGACAGCTCCACCGGAGTGCCGTTAAGGACAAAACTCCTGCGGCCGGCCGTCTCAAAGGCTGTAATCTCTTCCTGCCCGAGCGAGGTGACAGCCCCGGCTATATCTTTCATCAGCTTTCCGTATTTCGGACCAAGCACCCTGAAATCCGGCCTGATCTTTTTAACCACAATACCTGTGGTATCCTTTATATATTCGACCTCCTTCACATTCACTTCGGAGAGAACAAGGTTTCTCACCGACTCAAATCTTTCGATAAATGAATCCCCGCTTACCGGCAGCATAATCTTTGCAAGAGGCTGCCTTACTTTAATGTTTACCTTGCGCCGTATCCCCAGTATCATTGAGGAGATTCTCTGAGCTATCTCCATTCTTTCCTCAAGCTCCCTGTCGATAAGCTTCTCATCCGGTTCGGGGAACGGATTGAGATGTACCGAATCTTCATCATGTCTTCCGGTCACGCTGTTAAGATCCATGAATATCCTGTCGGCATAGAAGGGAGCCACCGGTGCTGCAAGTTTGCAGACAGTTTCGAGACATGTGTATAATGTCTGATATGCCGCAATCTTACCTCTGTCCTGTTCCCCGCCCCAGAAACGTTTGCGGTTAAGCCGCACATACCAGTTGCTCAGGTTTTCGGTCACAAAATCCTGGATAGCCCTTGCTGCCCTTGTGAGGTCATAATCGGCATAGCTGGCACCCACTTCCTTCACAAGGGAGTTTAGCAGAGAGATTATCCAGCGGTCAATTTCGGGGCGTTCGTTCACGGGTACCTCGTCGCTACGGTAATCAAAACCGTCAATATTTGAGTAGAGTGCGAAGAAAGCATAGGTATTATAGAGTGTTCCGAAGAACTTGCGTTTCACCTCCTCCACTCCCGAGATATCAAATTTGAGATTATCCCATGGCTGTGCATTTGTAAGCATATACCATCTCACCGCATCGGCGCCGTGTTCATCGATTGTAGAGAAGGGGTCGACGGCGTTTCCCAGCCGTTTCGACATCTTATTGCCGTTTTTATCGAGCACCAGTCCGTTTGAGATGATATTTCTGAACGAGACCGAGTCAGATATCATGGTGGCGATGGCATGAAGGGTAAAGAACCATCCGCGTGTCTGGTCAACCCCTTCGGCAATGAAGTCGGCCGGGAACATATCATTGAAATTTTCCCTGTTCTCGAAGGGATAGTGTGCCTGTGCATAGGGCATGGCGCCCGAGTCGAACCATACATCGATAAGGTCCGGTTCACGGAACATCTTTTTCCCGTTGCTGCTCACCAGGATAACCTCATCCACAAAAGGACGGTGAAGATCAAAGAGTCCGTAATTCTCTTTTGAATAGTCATTCTCCCTGAACCCGGCAAGCGGATTTTCCTTCATGAAACCTGCCCTGACTGATTTATCAATCTCTGCTTTCAGTTCGGCCACTGAGCCGATACATTTCTCCTCGCTTCTGTCGTCGGTAACCCATATCGGGAGTGGTGTTCCCCAGAACCTTGAACGTGAGAGGTTCCAGTCGACAAGGTTTTCGAGCCATTTACCGAACCGGCCGGTGCCTGTTGAAGGGGGCTTCCAGTTGATGGTGTTGTTCAGCTCAATAAGTCTGTCGCGGAAGGCTGTAGTGCGGATAAACCATGAATCGAGCGGATAATAGAGTACCGGTTTGTCGGTGCGCCAGCAGTGGGGATAGCTGTGGACCATCTTCTCAATGCGGAAAACCCTTCCCGTCTGCTTCAGCATTACGGCGATATCTATGTCGAGAGTCTCATCCGATCCGTTAAGTGACGGTTCATATTCGTTTTTAACCGGTCTTCCTTCAAAACCCCGGTATGTTTCGGTGTTAACCCTCAGCCGCACAAATTCCTCATCGAGGTCGGCCACGGGAACCATATACCCTCTCCTGTCTACCAGCGGTCCCACAGAACCGTCCTTCATCCTTACCACCAGGGGTGGTATGCCGTATTTCCGGCTCACATTATAGTCGTCGGCACCGAAAGTGGGAGCTATATGAACAACTCCGGTACCGTCGGCTGTTGTCACAAAATCGCCAGTGACGATTCTGAACGCTCCTTCATCAGGTTTCACCCAGTCAATAAGCTGACTGTAGGTTATTCCTTCAAGTCTTTTCCCCGGAAATTCATCCAGTATTTTATATGGGATTCTCTTATCGCCCTGTTTAAAGGAGGGCAGTTCCTCAACAGGTTCGGAGCCGGGGAAGATGGTATTCAGCAGGTCCTTTGCCAGGACTGCCGTGAGAGGTTCTCCGGTATAAGGATTGAAGGTTAAGACTTTTACATAGATGATATCCTCTCCAACTGCAAGGGCGGTATTTGAGGGAAGAGTCCAGGGTGTTGTGGTCCATGCCATAACATGTACTGTCAGGGTACCGGCATCCCTGAAGAGGAATTCTGATTTTTCATCCCTGATCAGGCTGAAGAGTGCGATGCAGGTAGTGTCCTTCACATCCCTGTAACAGCCCGGAAGGTTGAGTTCGTGAGAGCTGAGTCCTGTACCTGCGGCAGGTGAGTATGGCTGAATGGTGTAACCTTTGTAGAGACAGCCCTTTTCGTAAAGCTGTTTCAGAAGCCACCAGAGTGTTTCGATATACCTGTTGTCGTATGTGATATACGGGTCATCCATATCTATCCAGTATCCCATCTTGCGGGTAAGTTCCTCCCACAGGTCGGTATACTTCATCACATCCTTCCTGCATTCCCTGTTATAATCGGCAATTGATATTTTTGTGCCGATATCTTCCTTGGTTATCCCGAGAGCTTTCTCAACACCGAGTTCGACCGGGAGACCGTGAGTGTCCCATCCTGCTTTGCGTTTCACTTCATAACCGCACTGGGTCTTGTAACGGCATACGGCATCCTTGATCGCGCGCGACATCACATGATGTATACCGGGGATACCGTTGGCTGAAGGTGGTCCTTCGTAAAACACAAACTCACCTTTGCCGTCTCTCTGACGGACGCTCCTTCTGAAAGTATCTCTTTCATCCCAGACCTTCAGTATCTCCCTGTTCACCTCTGCCAGGTCGAGCCCTTTGTATTCAGGAAACTTCTTCCCCATAGAATAACATGGTTTTAAAAAAATCGGACAAAGATAGCAAAAAATTGAATGCCCCCCCAACCCCCCTGGCAGGGGGGCTTATGGCTGCTGATAAGACAAAGTCCCCTCCCAGGGGATTCAGGGGTCCTTTCCATACCGCTGCTCATTTCTTTTATCTATTTTTGTCTCATGAAACTGAAGAGACGTCTTGTTGTCCTGACAGGAGCCGGGATGAGCGCAGAGAGCGGCATAAGGACTTTCCGCGACAGCGGCGGACTCTGGGAAGAGTATGATGTGATGGAGGTGGCATCAATAATGGGATGGCAGAGAAACCGGAACCTGGTACTGAGATTCTACAACGAACGCCGCCGGCAGCTTGAAAAGGCAGAACCAAATGAGGGGCATAAGGGCCTTGCCGCACTGGAGAAACATTTCGATGTGTATATCATCACCCAGAATGTCGACAACCTTCACGAAAAGGCCGGAAGCACAAAAATATTACATCTGCACGGCGAACTTACAAAAGCAAGGAGTACGGCCGACCCTTCACTGGTCTACGACATCGGGTACAAAGACATAAATCCGGGCGACAAATGTGAAAAAGGGAGTCAGCTCAGACCTCATATTGTATGGTTCGGTGAACCTGTACCCGCTATGGACGAGGCCGTTAAAACCGCATCCATGGCCGATATATTCGTAATAATAGGCACTTCTCTCAATGTTTATCCGGCAGCCGGACTGATTGATTATGTACCTCAGGATATCCCCGTCTTCCTTATAGATCCGTCGGAGGTTTACATCCCCTCCGGCAGAAAAGTTGAGATAATAAAAACCGGTGCATCGGAAGGTGTGGCAACCCTGAAGAAAAAACTCAATCTGTTTTTACAGGGAGACGGTCTGCAGATAAACAGTGAAGAAGCATAAATCATCCTTACCTGAAAAACATAAATAATAATCAGAATGAATCCCGATTCCGCCTCCCGTAAGATTATCCTGGCAGTGACCGGGGCAAGCGGGGCAATATATGCCGGCAGGCTGCTCGTAAAACTACTGTCGTTAAATCCCCGCCCCGCAGAGATTGCCGTGATTTTTTCAGGCACGGCCAGAGAAATATGGGAGTATGAACTCGGTCATATCCCGGTAATTGAAAGTCCCGCAAAGGAGTATTCCAATGAGTCTTTTTATGCACCATTCGCCTCGGGTTCATCGGGCTTTGATACCATGATCGTGTGTCCGGCATCGATGGGAACACTTGGCAGGATAGCAAACGGCACCTCGGACGATCTCATAGCAAGAGCTGCCGATGTGATGATGAAAGAGAGACGGAGACTCATCCTCGTCCCCCGTGAGGCTCCGTACAACCTTATTCATATCCGCAATATGGAGACTTTAACCCTTGCCGGAGCAGTCATCTGTCCGGCATCTCCTTCCTTTTACAGCAAACCCCCGGACATTGAATCCCTTGCGGATACAATTGCCGACAGGGTGCTTTCACTGGCAGGTTTCAATGTCAAAGGCTACAGGTGGATGGAAAATGACTGAGAAGCGGATCATAAGGTTTCTGAAAAAGCACCATGTGCTTACTGTCTGCACAACCGTCAACAATGAACCATGGTGTGCAAACTGCTTCTATGTATATATGGAGGATAGTAATACCCTCGTTTTTACAAGTGATAACGATACCCGTCATGGCCGCGAATTTCTGATAAACAAAGAGGTGGCGGGAACTGTGGTTCCTGAAACAAAAATCATCGGAAAGATCAGGGGAATACAGTTCCGCGGCACAGTTTCCCTCCTGCAGGGGGATGATCTTGAAAAGGCCCGCAGGGCATATATTAAACGCTTTCCCCCGGCAATGCTTATGGACACAACACTCTGGGCCATTGACCTCTCATATATCAAGATGACCGATAACAGGCTCGGCTTCGGAAAGAAACTGATATGGGAGAAAAATCCCCGACAGACAGAAAAACCCTGAATCAACCATCCGCCAATCCCCGTAACTTCAATAATTCTGTTAACCCAATAACCCTGCAACCCGAATAACCTCATGACCCCGTAACTCCATAACCCATTAGCCCGTTAACCCCATAACCCGGCAACCCTTCCCCTTCAAAACTCTTTTCATATATTTGCATCATAACCAAAGTAAAGAATAATGTTTTCAGGAATTGTTGAAGAGGCAGCGCCGGTGGTAAAACTCGAAAGGGAAAATGAGAACCTTCATATTACCATGAAATGTTCCTTTGCCGGTGAGCTGAAGGTAGACCAGAGTATTTCCCACAACGGGGTCTGCCTGACAGTTGTAAAAATATCGGGTGACACCTATACCGTAACCGCTATTAAGGAGACCCTTGAAAAGACCAATCTCGGGCTTCTCAAACCGGGTGACAAGGTGAACCTTGAACGCAGTGTGAAGGCGGGAGGCCGGCTCGACGGACACATGGTACAGGGTCATACCGACCAGACAGCCGTGTGCACGGAGGTGAAGGAAGCGGGCGGAAGCTGGTATTATACTTTCGCCTACAAACCACTGAAAGAAGATTACATAACTGTGGAAAAAGGCTCTGTTTCTGTCAACGGTGTCAGCCTCACGGTGGTAAACTCAAAACCGGAATCTTTCCAGGTCGCCATAATACCCTACACATGGGAGGTGACCAACTTTCACCAGATAAAACCCGGGACGGTGGTAAACATTGAATTTGATATACTCGGTAAATATATTGCTAAAATCGTAAAAGCCGAACTTGAGGGGTATCTGAAGAACCTTAATAAATAATCTTCCGGCACATGTTTTAATTCCTTTCTGCCTTTCTCCCTTTTACAGGCAGATTCATTTTCTTCCATGCCTCAATTCCACCTTCGAGGCTATACAAATTTCTGTAACCCGTATCATACAGTCTTTCGGCTGCCCTTATACTGCGTACATCGGTTGTACAGTAGAGCAGAATCACCGAACTGACCGGTATGGCCGACATTTTTTTAATGAATTTTTTACCAAGCGGAATGTTAATACTGTGCTCAATCCTTTCGCGTCTGTGTTCGAACGGAAGGCGGACATCCACCAGCACCGCATTTTCCCTGAAGCGCAGAAGGGTAAGAAACTCCTCAGGCCTGACGGAAAGGTATTTGGCAGCGGTATCGGCCTGTCCCTGAGCAGAAGCACAAATCAGAAGATAAACCGTCAGAACGGGAACCCTTAACTTCATATTTTCCAAATTGCGATAAAGTTAACATGAATTTGGATTCATGAGGTTTGTTCCGGTCAATGTGTGTTTCCGCTCCTCACGGTTTATTCTGACGGAAGCAACAACATTGCAGGAATGAATATATATATTCCGGATTCGTGGTATATTTGAATCATGATTGACCATCTTACCATACAGAGAATTCTCGATGCAGCCCAGATCACGGAGGTAATCCAGGAGTTTGTGCCCCTGAAGCGCCGGGGGGTCAACATGCTGGGCCTCTGCCCTTTTCACAACGAGAAGACTCCCTCTTTTACTGTTTCCCCTTCAAAAGGGATCTTTAAATGTTTCGGATGCGGAAAGGGAGGCAACGTGGTCAATTTCATTATGGAGCATGAACATCTGAGCTATCCCGAGGCATTGCGTTACCTGGGAAAGAAATATCACATTGAGATTGAGGAGAAGGAGCTGACCAGTGAAGATATTGAAAAACAGAACGAGCGCGAGAGCATGCTTGTTCTTACAGCCTATGCGGGAAGACAGTTTGCCGAAAACCTTTTTAACAGCGATGAGGGAAAATCGGTCGGTCTGGGATATTTCAGGGAGAGGGGATTCAGACACGAGACGCTGAAAAAATTTGAGGCCGGATACAGCTTTGAAAAGAGGGATGCCTTTACCCGGAAGGCACTTTCCGACGGCTATTCGGAAGATTTTCTTGTAAAGACAGGCCTCTCGGTAAGACATGAGGAGAGGCTCTTTGACCGGTTCAGCGGAAGGGTTATGTTCCCGATCCATTCCCTGTCGGGTCAGATACTCGGCTTCGGGGGAAGAATACTTAAAACAGATGCCAGAACAGCAAAATATCTCAATTCGCCGGAGTCGGAGATATATCACAAAAGCCTGATCGTTTACGGCATATACCAGGCCAGAAGAGCTATTATCAGGGAAGATAAATGTTATCTTGTTGAAGGCTATACCGATGTGATGTCGCTCCACGAAGCAGGAATCGAGAATGTGGTGGCTTCCAGCGGAACAGCACTCACTGTGGAACAGGTAAGGCTTATTAAAAGGTTTACCCGGAACATAACAATAATCTATGACGGGGATGAAGCCGGAATAAAAGCCTCCTTAAGAGGAATTAACATTGTTCTTGAAGAGGGCATAAACGTAAAGGTTGTGCTTCTGCCCGACGGAGAGGACCCCGATTCTTTCTCGAGGAAGGGAACATATGAGGAGTTTCAGAAATTCATTCGTGACAACGAAACCGACTTCATAAGATTTAAGACCTCACTCCTACTGGCCGATGCAAAGAATGATCCTGTTAAGAAGGCAGGTCTTGTTAAGGAGATTGTAAGTTCCATAGCCGTCATTCCGGAACCGATAACCCGTACCGTTTATATTAAGGAGTGCAGCACCCTGCTCGATGTACAGGAGGCTGTTCTTTACAATGAGGTCAACCGGCTGATGAGTCAGAAGAGTTTTCAGGACCGCAACCGTTATCCCGCACCCCAGGATCTCCCGGTACCACCGGCCAGACCTCAGCACCCTCAGCAGGTACTCTCCACTTCCGGACTCTGTTCTGCTGAGAAAGAAACAGTAAGACTACTTCTTAAATACGGCGGCGAAACTTTTTCGAGAAAAATCAACAGGGATGATGGTTCCGAAACAATAACCACAGTGGCCGATTACATTGTAGGTGAAATAACCGAAGACGATCTGAGTTTTGATGACCCGGTGTTTGCAGATATATACAGCGATTATAAGTTTCACGTGGCCCAGGGTTTGCTACCCGGCGATCAGCATTTTGTAAAACATCCAAACCCGGCCATTTCAGAAATATCGGCCGACCTGCTTGCCGAATCCTACGAAATAAGCCCTATCTGGAAAAAGAAACAGGCTTATGTTGAAACTGAAACTGACAAACTGAAGGAGATGGTTGAGGATACGGTGCTGATATTTAAAGCCCATAAAATCAAGGCTGTCTGCAAGGATCTGCAAAAGCAGATTGACTCCGCATCGAAAGAGGGAGATCTGAAAATGGTGGCCGGGCTTCAGAAAAAGTATACCACACTTAACAAGGCATTGATTGTTATCGGTAAAAAAATGAGGAACAGGGTCACATTGTAAGTATTTTCTTAAATTTAATCCGAAAACAGACTTTAATGACATCTTACAGAAGATTTTTCATAATTGCTCTTGCTCTTCCGGCAGTTATAATTTTTACAGCCGAATGCCGGCATGAGAAGAAGGAGGTGAAGCCGCCCAGGAAGGTATTCTCCACCTACCGCCAGGCCGGCGAGAATAAGCCTGCTATTAAAAAAGAGATTTTTTACGGCCTTCTTACACCAACCGAGGTGACCTCGATTTTCAACCGGCTGGGAGTACCTCACGATGACGCTATCCTTAACCCCCCCTCAAATCTTGACCTTTATACCAGTAACGCCAAGGCAGCCATTAACCTTGGTGTTTACGGCGTCGATTTCGGTTATGTCAAAATGTTCGGCCTCGGACAGCAAATGATTGACTATATCCTTACCGTGAGGGAGATCAGCAACAGACTCGGCATTCCCGACAAATACCTTATCGAACCTGTCAGGAAGATAGAAAGCAATATGTCGGACCCCGATACAGTGATGCACCTGGTGAACAAGGCATACTATGATATTGAAAACCATCTCCGTGCAGAGGGCAGAGAAAGCACAGCCGGTCTGATGCTTATGGGCGGATGGGTGGAAGCGCTCTACATCACAACCCGGCTGCTCTACAACCCCGACAACCCCGACCGTGAGGTGGTTGAGAAGATCTGCCATCAGAAATATACGCTCACCTCACTGATCAGCTTCATGAGAAATTATTACGACGACCCGGTGGTGGTTTACTACACCAAAAAGCTGATTTACCTCCGCAGGATCTACGACACTTTTGATATTTACTTCAAACCCGGGGACCTCGAAATTGACAATCAGCGAAAAGTCCTCCGCGCCACAGGCAGCAAAGTAGATATTTCACTTGAAACCCTTGCCCGCATCAGAGATTATGTTGCCATACTGCGCACCGAAATGACAAATCCCTGAAAACTAATTATATATGAAGTATTTCTATATCTTCGCGGTTTTTTCCGCGCTTATTCTTATGTCCTGCAGCCGCGGAAAGAAGACCGGAACTGAGAATACCGGTCTGCCCGGTCAGATTCCGGTTGACACAGGATTCAGAGACTATATCACAGCCTTTACATCGGGGGTTATCCCGGCAAACTCGGCTGTGGAGATACACTTTACACGCGCATTCTCCGAAATTGCCGATCGTTCAGTACTTTCGGGCCTCTTTACCTTCGACCCTCCCTTAAAGGGCACAACCGAATGGGCCGACGAACTGACCCTTGTTTTCAGACCATCAAAACCTCTCCCTTCAGGCACCGCTTTCAGTGGTACTCTTAACCTGGGCAGGATAGCCCGTGTTGAGGAAAGGCTTAGAATGTTCCCTCTCAGCTTCCGGACCATTGAGAAAGATTTTACAATCAATCCCGGCCAGCTGAAACCTTCGGCCGTAACAAACATGTACGAACTTACCGGCGAGATATCCGTTTCTGATTATGCCGCACCTTCCGAGACCGAAAAATGGGTTTCAGCCAGGCTCGATAACAGGCCGGTGACTCTTAAATGGGAGCATAATGAGGCAGAGAATATTCACAGGTTTACTGCTGAAAATATCGAAAGACTCCCTGCTGAAAGAGTTCTTATTGTTTCATGGGACGGCAGCATCTCGGGTATTAAGCAGAAGGCCTCTTATGAAATAAGGATACCTTCGCTCAATTCATTTGTCATCAGTAAAGCAGAGCTTTTTGCGGGTGAGACAAACCGTATTGACCTGATATTGTCGGATCCTCCCGATGAGACTCAGGATATTGAAGGCCTTATCTGGTTCTCGCCGCCTCTTGAGTCTGTGATCAGAAGCGTCTCAAATGTAATCAGTATCTATCCGGTTGTAAGGGAGGAGATAACAGCCACCCTTAACGTGGAGCCGTCATTAAAAAACAACAGGGGCATTGCACTTGGAAAACCCTGGAGCGAAACCTTCAACATGAGTTCAGAAGCTGTCCGGCCTGAAGTCAGGGCTGCAGGCAAAGGCGTGATAATGCCCTCATCGGGTGAGCTGATATTTCCCTTCCTGGCTTCCGGACTGAAAGCTGTTGATCTGACCATTGTGAAAATATATGAAAATAATCTGCCCTATTTCCTTCAGACAAATAATATGGATGAAGGGGGGCCGGTTAAAAGATTCGGCCGTCCCGTTTTCAGGGGAAAAATAGATCTTAACCCGACAGCCGGGACCAAATCGGGACGATGGACACTCCATACGATAGACATTGGAAAGTATATTAAAACCGAACCCGGGGTTCTTTACAGGGTGACCATCGGGATGCGAAGATCCTATTCACTATACAACTGCGGGGAAGATATATCCACTTCAAAATACGAGGAAATGCTCGACCGCTACCGGGCATCTGCCGATGATCTGTGGAACGATACGGAAAGCTGGTATGACTCGCCGGAATCAACAATCTTTTATGAATACGCATATAACTGGAGGGAAAGAGATAACCCTTGCAATGACTCATATTATGAGCCGGGAAGAAACCTGACAACCAACATCCTTGCTTCAAACCTCGGAATAACGCTGAAAGCCGGGGAGGACCGGAACGTCACAGTCATTGTTACAGACCTTCAGAGTGCGCTCCCGGTCAGCGGGGCAGCAGTGACAATATTCAGCTACCAGATGCAGAAGGCAGGTTCAGGCACAACAGGTCAGGATGGCTCTGCCGTGATACCTGTTACCGAAAAGCCATTTCTTGCAGTCGTTTCAAAAGGCAGCGACAGAAACTATCTTAAAACCACCGACGGACTTGCACTTCCCCTCAGTAATTTTGATATCTCGGGCATTAAACCCGAAAAGGGAATAAAGGCATTTCTTTACGGTGAAAGGGATGTATGGAGACCGGGAGACTCAATTTTCCTTTCGGTGATTATCCGCGACATGAAAAAAGAGCTCCCTTCAGGTCATCCGGTTCAGTTCGAACTGATTAATCCTCTGGGCCAGCGGACTGCCGGCCAGGTACAGAGCCTCCCCTCTTCGGGACTGCTTGTATTCAGAACCGGAACCGGCAGCAATGCAGTAACGGGCAATTACAATGCCGTGATTACCATTGGCGGAGCCATTTTTTCGAAAAGAGTGAGAGTGGAGACCATAAAACCGAACAGGCTGAAAATAGAACTCTCTTTCAGCAGGGAAATCCTCGGTGAACCTGAAAAAACAGATTACGGAAAAATAAATGCCAGGTGGCTTAACGGGGCAACGGCAAAGAATATGAAAGCCGAAGCAGATCTTCTTTTAAAGCGCTCCGTGACAACATTCAGCAGGTATCCCGGATACATCTTCGATGATGTTACATCGATGTTTTCGTCGGAGACGGTAAAAATCTTCGAGGGCAGCACCGGCGAAGACGGCACTGCAGCGTTCTCCTTCTCCGCCGTGCCGGCAGCCTCAGCTCCGGGTATGCTCAATGCTCTTTTCACGGTGAGGGTTTTTGAAAAAGGAGGCGATGCCAGCATAATTCAGAAAAGTTATAAGTATTCACCCTTCAGGGCCTACGCAGGCATAAGTTTCCCCGGTCTTTCGGAAAAGAAACAAATACTTTATACCGATGCCGACAATGAGATAAGAATTGCCGCAGTAGATCCAGAAGGGAGGCCGTTAACAACCACAGCCGATGTAAATATTTACAAGTCGGTGCACAGATGGTGGTGGGAGTCGGATGTAAACGATATGGGCTATTATAACTCCTCATCTAATTTTAAAATTTTTATGAACCGGAAGGTGACACTCAACGGGGGAAACGGGTCGGTTACTTTCAATGTTCCGAAAAGCGAGTGGGGAAGGTACCTTGTAAAGGTTTCACTTCCGTCGGGGCACACTGCAGGAACCATGGTTCTGGTTGACTGGCCCTGGGAGTACGGGCCGAAAGGTGCCGACGGTGCTAACTTCATTACAATAAATACAGACAGGGTAAAATATGCACCCGGCGACAATATTCAGCTTAGTTTCCCGGCACCATTAAATTCAAAGGCATATATCACTCTCGAAAATTCAACAGGAATAGTTTACCGCACCATAGCAGACGTGTCGGGAGTCAACAGTGTCGTCAACCTGAAAGCTACCCCCGTTATGGCACCTAACGTTTATGTTTATGTTTCGGTTATTCAGCCTCACGGTCAGACTGTAAACGACATGCCTCTGAGATTGTATGGTGTCATCCCAATTATGGTTGAAGACCCGGGAACACGCATTGTTCCGGTAATAGCATGCCCTGAAGAGGTAAGATCCTCACGTCCATTCGTTATAAATGTTAATGAGTCGTCGGGTAAACCGATGTCGTACACCATTGCCGTTGTTGATGAGGGTTTGCACGACATCACAGGTTTCACCATCCCCGACCCCTGGAATTACTTCTATGCAAAGGAAGCTCTGGGAGTAAGAACATGGGATATGTACGATTATGTAATCGGTGCTATGGGAGGCGCCCTGAGCAGAACGCTGGCACCGGGCGGTGATGAGGCCCTCTCAGATAAATCGCGTGCAAGGGAGAAAAGATTTGAACCTGTGGTCGTTTTTCACGGTCCCTTTACCCTTGCTGCAGGTAAAACAAACACCCATACCATTAACCTGCCTGTTTATACAGGTTCAGTAAAGGCATTTGTGGTTGCAGGCAGTGACAACCGCTTCGGGGCGGCTTCAAAACAAATCTATGTAAGAGACCCTCTTATGATTCTGGCAACAGCCCCCAGGGTGTTTGGCCCGGGAGAGAAAATATCGCTTCCCGTGTCCGTCTTCGTACAGAAAGAGAACATTAAAAATGTAACCCTCACAGCTGAAGGAAGTGAAAACATAAAATTTGAAAAAAGTACTGTAACCGTTCAGTTCAGCGGGCCGGGAGAAAAAGATACAGGGTTTCTTTTTACAACTGCCGAAAAGACAGGAAGTGCAACCATTACCGTCAAAGCCGAAGGAGGCGGAGAGAGTGCCATCTACAGGCTTACGGCAAAGATACGAAGCCCTAACCCGCCTGAAACACGGTCGGAACTTAATATGCTGCCGGCAGGGAAGGCTGCTGAAAAAAACATTCTCCTTTTTGGCATGCCGGGAACCTCTTCGGCACAACTGGAATTATCACTTCTTCCTTCAGTGAACCTCGGGAAAAGGCTCGACTACCTTACCGGATATCCGCACGGTTGCTCGGAACAGGTTGTCTCTGCTGCTTTCCCCCAGATATGGATAAGGGACCTTGTTCCAGGCTCGGTTGACCTGATTGCAAAAGCCTCATCAAATGTATCGGAAGCCCTGAGCATCCTCCTGAGGCGACAGATGACAGGCGGCGGTATAGCGCTGTGGCCCGGTTCGTACCAGCCCGACAACTGGGTAACCTCCTATGCAGGTCATTTTATGCTCGAGGCCGAACGGAAAGGATTTAGTATTCCCTCCTCCCTGAAACAGAAATGGCTCAGCTATCAGAAGAGAACAGCACAGGGCTGGACCTGGGATCCGAAATTCAGATACTCCGCCACCGACCAGGCTTACAGGCTCTTTACCCTGGCACTTGCAGGGGCGCCCGACAGGGGTGCCATGAACAGGCTGAGAGAAGCACAGGGCTTACCGCAACTTGCAGGATGGCTGCTGGCAGCATCCTATGCACTTACCGGAAGAACCGAAGCAGCCGATCAGCTTATTGACGTGAGAAACATCCGTCCCGATACTGAATACAGTGAATACTTCTATGGAAGCCCCGTCCGCGACAAGGCTGTTATCCTCTATATCCTTTCCCTGCTTAAACGCGATGAACAGGCTCTTCCTCTCCTGAAAGAGGTTTGTGAAGAACTGAATATGGATTACTGGTACAGCACCCAGTCAATTGCCTGGGCACTGTCGGCATATATGAAATTCGCGGAAAATTACCCGGGAGCAGGAAAAGATCCTGCAAAAGTGACAGTATCATTTAACGGAAAAAGAACAGAGGAACTGATTCTGCCCGGCACGGTAACAACCAGGAATCTCCCTGTAAATGAAAACGGGAATAACAACCTTAAAGTTGAAAATACTTCCGGCGTTCCTGTTTACGTAAACCTCATCCGCAGGGGTATCCCGGTCAGAAGCGATGAAATAAAGACAGGCAAAGGAATTGATATGCAGGTTGAGTATTACAATACCGAAATGAAGAACATTGATGAAAGGGTGCTGGAACAGGGTACTGATTTCATGATGGTTGTTAAGGTGACGAACAGGCTTTACAACCGTGCCGATAATATAGCACTTACCCAGATGGTGCCCCCCGGCTGGGAGATACAGAATATCCGTCTCTTTGAAGCTGAAGGACCCGTTAAAGAAAGCACTTATGATTACCGCGACTACCGCGACGACAGGGTTTACACCTATTTCAGCCTGAATGCGGGAGAGACCAAAACATTTGTGGTGATGCTCAATGCAGCATATTGCGGGGAGTATTACCAGCCTGCCATTCTGTGTGAGGGTATGTACTCGGGGAATATTTCTGCAGGGATACCCGGCAAGATGGTTTCAGTAACCGCTGCACAGTTTGAATAGAAGATTACGGATAGTAATTATTTCTGTATCTGCTGCGATCCTGCCTGTTCTGCTGGCTCCCATGCCGCGTTTCAGGAAGCCGTTTTCGACAGTGGTTGAGGCAGCCGACGGTACACTTCTCGGGGCCAGAATTGCTGCCGACGGTCAGTGGAGGTTCCCTCCCCCCGATTCAGTACCACATAAGTTTACCAAAGCACTTCTCACCTTTGAGGATAATTATTTCTATTACCATCCCGGGGTCAATCCTGTCTCATTACTTAAGGCTCTTAAAGCAAATATAAAGGCAGGACGTATTGTAAGAGGCGGCAGTACACTTACCATGCAGGTGGCCAGGATGGCAGGAGAAAACCCTGAAAGGACCTATACAAGAAAGATTATTGAGATTCTCTCGGCACTCCGGCTGGAGCTTGTAAAACCGAAGAAGGAGATACTTAAAATGTATGCTGCCAATGCCCCTTTCGGAGGCAACACGGTGGGAATAGAGGCTGCTTCGTGGCGATATTACGGTACATCGTGTTACAGCCTCTCGTGGGCGTCTGCAGCAACACTGGCGGTCCTGCCTAATTCACCTTCGCTGGTCCATCCCGGCAGGAACCGCATCCAGCTTCAGAAAAGGCGGGATGAGCTGCTGGAGAAACTCTGTAAAAAAGGAATCATTGATTCCCTGACTCTTGCATTATCTCTTGATGAACCTGTTCCGGATGAACCTGCACCTATTCCCGATCTTGCTCCGCACCTCACTTCAAGATTCTTTTCGGAGAGGCCGGGGCTGAGGTCAGTAACTGCCATCGATGCTTTCCTGCAGCAGAAGGTACAGGAGATTGTAAATTCACGACAGCGGATCCTCCAGAATAACCATATTTACAATTCGGCATGCATTGTGGTGAGGGTAAATACGGGTGAAGTGCTGGCCTATGCCGGCAACAGTACTCTTCCCGAAACAAGGGAAAACGGTGGAGATGTTGATATAATAAGGTCTCCCCGCAGTTCAGGCAGTATCCTTAAGCCGATACTCTATGCAGGAATGATGCACTCCGGACTCATTCTGCCAAACACTCTTGTTCCCGATATTCCTACCTATTTCACAGGGTTCGCACCGAAAAATTCTGATCTCATCTGCAGCGGAGCGGTGCCTGCTTCCCGGGCGCTGGCACAATCGCTCAATATACCTGCTGTGAGGATGCTTCGTATTTACAGGGAGGAGAAATTCCTCGAACTGCTCAGGCTTACGGGTTTCACTACCTTCAGGGAGCCGGCAGATTATTACGGCCTCTCCATGATACTCGGAGGAGGTGAAGTTACACTATGGGAGCTGGCCGGTGTATACGCTTCCCTGTCAAGAGTACTGAACCGTTACTGCATGGAAGGACGATATTCCGGTTCAGATTACCATCCTCCTGTATTGCTGAGAAAAGAGAATAACCCTGATATTTCAGAAGCCGGTATCGTTCCCCTGTCTGCATCATCGATCTGGCTCACCTATAAAGCCCTTCAAAAAGTGAACCGGCCCGAAACCGAGACCGGATGGCAATACCTCGTCGGGTCATCGGGTGATTTTGCATGGAAGACAGGAACAAGTTATGGCTACCGTGATGCATGGGCGGTCGGTACCACTCCTTCGTTTGTGATAGCCGTCTGGGCAGGAAATGCTGACGGAGAAGGGAGACCGGGTCTTACAGGTACAGGCGCTGCAGCACCCATCCTTTTTGATGTTTACAGTTTCATGAAGAACAGCGAATCGTTTCCGGCACCGTACAACGAGATGAGTGTCGTTAAAGTCTGCAGAGAGAGCGGATACCGTGCCGGTCCCGACTGCCCCGATACTGAAGATGAATGGATCTGCACCGCAGGATTGAAAAGTGAGATGTGCCCGTGGCACAAAGTTGTACATCTCGATAAATCTAAGAAATACAGGGTAACCACAGAATGTGCAGATATCTCAGAGATTATCACCGAAAAATGGTTTGTCCTCCCTCCCGCCATGGAATATTATTACAAATTCAGACATCCTGAGTACCGGAGCCTTCCCCCCCTTGCACCGGGATGCTCCGAAGATAAAGAGCTTCCCCTTATGGAACTTATCTATCCGGTGCCGGGAATTAAAATCTTTATACCCCGCGACCAGGAAGGAAAACCGACAAGAATAGTAGCTGAATTAGCCCATCGCCATCCTTCACGCACTGTTTACTGGCATCTTGATGACAGATTTGCCGCAAATACTAAATTTCTGCACAAAATTGAGTTACTTGCGCAGGCCGGTGATCATGTACTAAGGGCTGTCGACCAGGACGGGTTTACTGTCAGCTGCAGGTTCACCATATTAAACTCACTGAAATGAATATATCTTCAGAAGAAATGTTTCCGGTAGTTGATCCCGACGGCAGGGTGACCGGTATTGCACCCAGAAAACTGTGCCACGACGGAAAGAGCATGCTGCTTCACCCTGTAGTCCATCTGCATCTTTTTAACACTGCAGGAGAACTCTTCCTGCAGAAACGCTCCCTTGACAAGGATATTCAGCCCGGTAAATGGGACACTTCAGTGGGAGGGCATATCTCTCCCGGAGAAAGCATTGAAGATGCCCTGCGCCGTGAAGCCTTTGAGGAGATCGGACTGCGAAATTTTATCCCGGAACCGGCAGGGAAATATATCTGGGAATCGGACCGTGAAAGAGAACTTGTCTATTCATTCATATGCGTTTCGGATGAGACACCTGTGATTGATATGAATGAAGCGGTAGAGGGGCGCTTCTGGAAAGCAGAAGAAATTCATGAAAATATAGGAAAGGGGATATTCACTCCTAACTTTGAATATGAATTTAAACGTCTGAAACCAGCGGCCGGAATCAGTTAATCAATTTCATTTGTTACATTTGCGCTCCAGACAAAAGCTCCTGAATGAAATCGCTGAACAATAATGAAATTCTTGCAGTAATAAACCCTAAAGCCGGACGCAAAAGGATTATCGGCGTCTCTGAGAGGTTCAGGCGATACAGAAGCCGGATCGATTATGCTGTTTTCAGTAAAGTAAATGAATTCAGGGACTTCATGAGGGAGCATGCTTCGGATTACAGGATAGTTGTGGCGGCAGGAGGCGACGGTACAGTAAACAGCGTTGCGTCAGAACTTTCAGGTACCGAAAAAATTCTGGCAGTGCTGCCTGTCGGATCAGGAAACGGCTTTGCAAGGGAGATGGGTTTCAGCAGGTGGATAGGGAGGCTGCTTAAAGATGCCGGAAAAAATGCTTACCGCAAGGCTGATATTATTTACATCAACGATAAAATATGCGTTAATGCTGCCGGTGTCGGGGTTGACAGCTTTGTTGCACATGAATTCAGCAGTTACGAAAAACGGGGCTTCTGGAGCTATGTTGCCGCTATATTCAGGATAATCTGGTCGCTGAAACCGGTCAGGATTAAAGCTGTTATCAACGGCCGGGAAATTAATGAGGATGTTTTCATGTTCTCGGTAACCAACAGCAGGCAGTTTGGAAACAATGCAATTATCTGTCCCGCTGCAGCACCTGATGACGGTAAAATGAACATTGTGATAGTGAGACCTTTCCCCTTTATACTGTTGCCGGTATTTACCCTGAGGCTTCTTACAGGAACCCTGAAGGAATCGGGATATATCAGTTATTACGAAACAGATGCGCCGGTAAAGATAATCACTGAAGAAAACAGGTTTCATATCGACGGGGAACCTCATATTATAGATGGCGAAATCACAGTCACGTTAAAACCGGGGGCGCTCCGGATACTCGATACAGGCCGGTGCCTGTTTCAAAAAAGATGATTGATTCTTAATACCCTCAATGCCCGGGGATCATGAAAAATCAAACCCTGAAATATAAGCAGGTGAATCGAAAAAGATATCCTTTTCCTCTTCACTGAAATTCACAAACCTGATATAGACCAGCCCCGGTTTGGCATTCAGCATTCTGTTAAGGGCTCCCATTCCGGCGCCTGTCCTTAGTTCTTCATAAAGCCTGCTTCTGTCATCGAGCCATGTAAGACCGGTATTGAAACCTTCCGAGGCGCACATTGACTCAAAGAGATCAGGCAGCCTGCTTTCCTTCCCCTCTTTACAATAGATTGCATCAAAAACAAGGAACCGGAATATATCGGGTTTGAAGATCCTTTTATAGAAAGGTGTTTCAGGCAGTACTTTTGTAATTACCCAGCCCCATACGCCCGGAATATTGAAGATTTTATATGCGGAAGGTATTGCAGCTGCTCCTGCTATTATCTCTCCTTTTTCCCTGAGCACATAATATTTATTATTCAGGAAGGCGTAATCGGTTGTGAACAGGGAATAGTCCTTGTAAAAATCATTCAGCAACTGTGTCATAAAGGGGATTTCATCCGCGGGAAGCAGTTCAACTTCTTTTTTAACAACGGGTGAGAACCTGCTGAATGCAACGGTAAGGAAAGATCTTACATATTCATACCCGGCCTGATGGACAAGGTTCTTTGAACGCTCATTCATACTTTCGATAAAGGCATAAAGAATATGCTTTCCGTCGCCGGGAGCCGGTTCAAACCCGAGCATGTGAGGTTTACCGAATAATTCCAGCACACGGTATCTGAATGAGTCCTCCTTTTCCTCCCTTTTAAGTTCTCTCCTGCTGCCGCCGGCTGTCTGGTCCGACTGATACAAAGGCTGAAAAGCCAGGTACCGCAGGTACGAAGAGGGTACCTGGAGCTTCCCCTGGCCGGTTATCCGGTAACAGGCACCGATAGTTCCTGCAAGCTGTCCCTTAAGGTAAAGTGAGATAAATCTTATTTTATCACCGTATTCCGTGATTCTGGTGTTTATGTTCTGAAGGGAATAGCGCATGCCTCCCTCCGATCCGAGTACTGTATTGTTTAAAAGGAAAAGAATATCCTCGTTGGCGAAATCGGAGATTTTGATGTCAAGGTCCTTGTAATTCAGTATTTCTTTGTCAAACATCAGATCTGGCGGAAATCATTTTTATTTTTTGTCAAGGCTGCCGAAGACTCTTTGAAGCAAAGGTTTAACCCGTGCCGATACCTCTTTGCGGATTTTCAGCTCTTCTCCCTCAACTTTAAGGAATACGCCTGAGAGGGCTTTTGTGGTAAGAAAATCGTCGAGGTCGGTATTAACGGGAGTAAGTCCTGCAATTTTACCGGCCACGGTATTTGCGACACTGTTCCATTTGCCTGTAAGAGTCTGCCACGATTCCTTTGTGGAGATTCCTGCAATAATTTTTTTCTCTGTCGAAGCCTGTATTTTGGGTTTGTAGAGGTTATACAATTCGTTCCAGGTGGTTTTTCTGAGATATTCGGTGGCGGCGTTATCGGCACCGTTAAGTATATTGAATGCATCCCGTACTGTCATCTGCCTTATGCTTGCGATGAAGACGGGTGCCACTTCCTTTGCTGCATCTTCGGCAGCCCTGTTTATCCTTAGCACCACATCTTCCACCAGCTTCTCACCACCCGGCAGTTTTGAAATGTTATCAATAATTATTTTAGCTTCATCGGGCAGGAGGATTTTCACCATCTGGTCACCATAATAACCATTTTCGGCCGACAAAATCCTGGAAGAGTTCTGTGCCCCTGTCACAAGTGCCTCCTTCAGCCCGTTTATCACCTCTTCCTCGGTAAGAGGCAGATTAACATTTGCCGACTGGAGTATTTTGGATAGTTCTGAGCAGCCGGCAGCAAGCACAGCGAAAATCAATAATGATAATACTGTTTTTTTCATAAAATCACTGTTAGAGTTACAGAATACAATTTTAATAAATACCTCATACAAAACGGGACACTACGGGCAAAAAGTATCCGGTTATGAAACGAAAGGCAGGAGAGTTTGCGCTATAAAAAGATCCTCGGGATTGGTAATTTTTATGTTTTCCCTGTTCCCTTCAACAAGATTTATTTTCACTCCTGTTTTCTCAACCACGGTTGCATCGTCTGAAAAGGAAGGGTCGTATTCCTGTTTATATGCATTTTTTAAGAGTTCCGTTTTAAACACCTGGGGTGTCTGTATTTGTTTGATCAGGGTTCTGTTCAAAGGCCGGCTTGAGTTTTCCTCAATTAATCTGACCGAGTCGCTGGGACTAACCACCGGAATTGCCGTGCCGCATTTTTCAGCGGTTTCAAAACATCGTTTTATTGTTTCGGTACTTACAAGGGGTCTTACTCCGTCGTGAACGGCAACCAGTCCGTTGTTGCCCACAAATTCAAGCCCGTGCTTTACCGAAAAAAATCTGTGCAGACCGCCCTTCACAAGGGTGTGCGGAATGCTGAAAGAGTATTTTTTCTGCAGCTCATTCCAGAACCTCAGCTGATTCTCGGGCAAAACGGTAATAATTTCAATCGATTCACTGAATGTTCTGAATCTCTCTATGGTATGCATAAGAACAGGCCTGCCTGCCAGTTCAAGGAACTGTTTAGGGGTATCAATACCCATTCTTTTACCGCTTCCTCCGGCAACTATTACAACATATAAATCCATATCAGCACTCTTGTTTATTCATCACTGCTTGTATAGAGAAACCTCTTTATGCTTCTCTTCGGGGTTTTGGCAAATTCCTCTGTCTGGATTCTGATTTTACTGACAGCCATATAATCGGGAAGCCTGTCATTCACCTTTTTACGGAGGTCATCAAGAACCGAAGGTATATCAGCTTCTGCAATGTTATCTTTCTTTAACTGTTCATAGTCGGGAAACAGAAGGGCGACAAGCCTATTGTTTTCATCGATAACCACAGCTTCGGTGATATATTTTTCGTTGTTGAAGACAGATTCAATCTCTTCGGGGTAGATGTTTTTTCCGGAGGGTCCGAGAATCATACTTTTGCTCCTTCCCCTGATATAGATATTACCTTCTTTGTCAATAACACCCAGGTCGCCTGTATGCAGCCAGCCGTTTTCGTCGATGACGGCCCTGGTCGCCTCCTCATTTTTATAATAGCCGTTCATTACATTTTCGCCTTTCAGGATTATTTCCCCGACCTGTTTTTCGGGATCGGGTGAATCGATCCTTACTTCAAGAGTATCAACAGCCCTTCCCGATGCACCCAGCCTGGTTGTATCCCATGATGCATAGCTTATGAGAGGACCGCATTCCGTCATTCCGTAGCCAACCGTAAACCGGAACCCGATCCTGCGGAAGAATTTTTCGGTGTCGGGATTAAAGGCTGCACCCCCGATAACAAGCTCCTTAAATCTTCCGCCGAAAGAGTGTTCAAGTTTCTCCCTGATTTTTTTGTACAATAAAGTGTTGATCCCGGGAATTGCCAGTAATATTTTCATCAGGGGTTTGTTTATTACCGGAAGGATCTGCTTTTTATATATTTTCTCAATTACAAGAGGGACTGAAAGAATCAGGCGCGGCTTCACTTCGCCGAAGGCCTGCAGAATAACCTGTGGTGAAGGGGTTTTGGCGAGTATGGTGATATGGCATCCGTAGGTGAAGGGAAAAAGGAATTCAAAAGCACAGCCGTAAGTATGTGCCAGGGGCAGGAAGGAAACCACCGGATCGCCGGGCTCAAGAGGCATGTGCTTCTGGGCAAAACGTACATTGGCGGCAAGAGAGTTATGAGAAAGCATCACACCCTTCGAAAAACCTGTTGTACCCGATGTATAGCTTATTACTGCAAGCTTGTCGTTTGTGACATCAGAAAACCTGACATCCTCATTACTGAAAGCCGGATAAAGCTTATTGAATTCCGCATCGAGGTTATCATATAGTGTGGCTGTATCAGGGGAAGAGGAGGTTATCAGAGCAAAGGTATCGACGGAAATCACCGACTCAATAGCCGGAAGCTTCCGGATATCGAGCGTCTCCCACAGTTTATCATCAGCAAAGAGTATCCTTGAGTCGCTGTGATTGATAATATGGGTATGGTCTTCAGGTTTGAAATCGGGTAAAACGGGCACTATGACCGCACCGTAAGTAACAGCTGCCAGGTAAACCACACACCAGTTGGCTGAATTGCGACCCACAAGCGCAACCTTGTCCCCCTCCTTAATCCCGGAGTTACGGAAGAAAATATGGAATTTCATAATCTTTTCAGCAATCTCCCTGTAGGTGTATCCCTTCTCCCTGAAGTTGGACAATGCTTCAATATCCCAGTTTTTCCTGATACTCTGTTCAATATAACCTACCAGTCTCTCTTTGATCATTTTTCCTTATTTTAAATTTTAATTCCCGTGTTCTTTTTCCTGAAATCAATCTGCTTATTAACGGGCCCTCTTCTGATGAAATTTAAAAAGTCCCTGAAAAGTACAAATTAAAACGATATTTTCATTAAGGTCCGGTTCATAACTTCCGGAGATAAAAGTGTCTTTATCTCTAAATACAGCACAGGTATCAATGTAAAACCTGAAAGGGCTCCACTTAATAAGCCTCCGCAAAAAAGTGACAGGTGATAATTTCATCCCGCTCCTAAAAAACATACATAACAATAATTGCAAGCAGGCAAAGGATATTTATTACAGTAAAGAAATAGTTATAGCTTTCCCGTTTTTTCCTGAAGTGAGCCATTTTACGGGCCAGTATGCCGATTGCCGGGCTGAAAAGGGCAAGCAGGAATGCAAAAAACTCCATACCGTAAAAGACCTCATTAAGGCCTCCCTTTACGAATGCCGACAGGTAAACAACAATCAGCAGAACAAGAAGGTAAAGGAGGAAACTTGCTTTCAGCAAAAGTGTTGACACCGGTCTGCTTTTATGCAGAAGATGAGGTTTCAGGTAGGCATATGATATTGAAAATATCAGAACGATAAATACTGCTCCCAGTATATAATTAAGGATATTCGGAAAATTAGCCATATATAAGGTTTTTTTCGTTTTTCAGGTTCCTGCCCATACAAGTGAGCCTGCTCCAAGCACTGCGGCATTCTTCTCCCTGATTCCTGACGGAAGTATTTTAACCTTTCCCCTGAAGATATGAAGGAGGTTTTCCTCCATGGATCTTACCGCCGGTTCAAAAATCAGGCTGCCTGCCGAAGCGAGACCTCCGGTAAGGAAAACGGCTTCGGGGCTGGTATAGGCAACAATGTCGGCCAGTAATATGCCGAGCATCCTTCCTGTATAGTCAAAAGCCTTTTTTGCCAGCCTGTCTCCCTTAATGGCAGCATCATATATCATCTGCGGGTTCAGAATATCAAAGCTTGTTTTACGTAGTTCACTGTATTCAAGGCTGTCGGCCATTATTTTCAGGAAGGTTCTTTTAAGTCCGGTAGCCGAGATATAAGTTTCGGCGCATCCTGTTTTTCCGCATCCGCATTCTCTTCCCGGGAAGCCCGTTTTAATTACCGTATGACCCAGTTCTCCGGCAAAACCGTCATTTCCGTAAACCAGGTTTCCGTTAACAACCAGGCCGCTTCCGAGACCGGTTCCGAGAGTCAGAACAACGAAGTTTTTCATCTCCTTTGCATCACCGTAGATCATTTCACCAACGGCAGCAGCGTTGGCATCGTTGGTAACTGTAACAGGCACGTCGGTAAGGGTTTTGAAAAGATCAGCAACAGGGGTGACTCCCCGCCATGGAAGTCCTGCAGGATTTTCGATTGTGCCTTTGTTGATGTTTCCCATCGGGGCACCGATTCCTATTCCGGTAATTTCAGCTTTATACCCTGACGAATCAGCAAGCGACAACAGACTCTTCCAGAGAACAGCTGCAAAATCAGAAAAAACCGGGTAATCGGGTGTATTAAGAGAGCTCTCCGCAATAACATTACCGCTCCTGTCGACCAGCCCGAACACAGTGTTTGTGCCGCCGATATCAATACCTGCTGCTGCTTTTATTCTGGTCATCAGGAACGGAAGTTATAGTGTTCCGGAAAAGATTACAATTTAGTTACAAATATTAAAAAAATAGATGATTTATACGGTTTCGCCGCAATTTATTTTACCTCATTAGCATCATCTGGATATAGGGCCCCTAAATCCCCTGAGAGTGACCATGGGTGGGTCCTCCTTCCGGTTCCCCTCCCGGGAGGGGTCAGGGGTGGGTCCTTCCCTTCAGTTCCCCTCCTGGGAGGGGTTAGGGGTGGGTCCTTCCCTTCAGTTCCCCTCCTGTAGAGTGGTGAACTATGCTGTTTCTATCCAGCAACCTTTACCTGAATTTCCTCATTCATTCTATGAACTTCCTTCTTTACCCACCCCCGGCCCCTCCGGAGGAGGGGAGATTATTGCCCGGTTCCCCTCCTGGGAGGGGTTAGGGGTGGGTCCTCCCCTTAGTTCCCCTCCTGGGAGGGGTTAGGGGTGGGTTCTCCCCTTAGTTCCCCTCCTGGGAGGGGTTAGGGGTGGGTCCTCTTTCCGGTTCCCCTCCTGTAGAGTGGTGAACTATGCTGTTTCTATCCAGCAACCTTTACCTGAATTTCCTCATTCATTCTATGAACTTCCTTCTTTACCCACCCCCGGCCCCTCCGGAGGAGGGGAGAATATAGAAAAGTTCCCCTCCCGGGAGGGGTTAGGGGTGGGTCCTCCCCTTAGTTCCCCTCCTGGGAGGGGTTAGGGGTGGGTCCTTCCCTTCAGTTCCCCTCCTGTAGAGTGGTGAACTATGCTGTTTCTATCCAGCAACCTTTACCTGAATTTCCTCATTCATTCTATGAACTTCCTTCTTTACCCACCCCCGGCCCCTCCGGAGGAGGGGAGAATATAGAAAAGTTCCCCTCCTGTGGAGGGGTCAGGGGTGGGTTTTCCCATTAGTTCCCCTCCCGGGAGGGGTTAGGGGTGGGTCCTTCCCTTCAGTTCCCCTCCTGTAGAGTGGTGAACTATGCTGTTTCTATCCAGCAACCTTTACCTGAATTTCCTCATTCAATCATTAAACTTCCATATTTACCCACCCCCGGCCCCTCCGGAGGAGGGGAGAATATAGAAAAGTTCCACTCCCGGGAGGGGTCAGGGGTGGGTCCTCCCCTTAGTTCCCCTCCTGGGAGGGGTAAGGGGTGGGTCCTCCTTCCGGTTCCCCTCCTGGGAGGGGTTAGGGGTGGGTTCTCCCCTTAGTTCCCCTCCTGGGAGGGGTTAGGGGTGGGTTCTCCCCTTAGTTCCCCTCCCGGGAGTGGTGAACTATGCTGTTTCTATCCAGCAACCTTTACCTGAATTTCCTCATTCATTCTATGAACTTCCTTCTTTACCCACCCCCAGCCCCTCCGGAGGAGGGGAGAATATAGAAAAGTTCCCCTCCCGGGAGGGGTGAACTATGCTGTTTCTATCCAGCAATCTTTACCTGAATTTCCTCATTCATTCTATGAACTTCCTTCTTTACCCACCCCCGGCCCCTCCGGAGGAGGGGAGAATATAGAAAAGTTCCCCTCCTGGGAGGGGTTAGGGGTGGGTCCTCCTTCCGGTTCCCCTCCTGGGAGGGGTTAGGGGTGGGTTCTCCCCTTAGTTCCCCTCCCGGGAGTGGTGAACTATGCTGTTTCTATCCAGCAACCTTTACCTGAATTTCCTCATTCAATCATTAAACTTCCATATTTACCCACCCCCGGCCCCTCCGGAGGAGGGGAGAATATAGCAAAGTTCCCCTCCTGTGGAGGGGTCAGGGGTGGGTTTTCCCATTAGTTCCCCTCCCGGGAGGGGTTAGGGGTGGGTCCTCCCCTTAGTTCCCCTCCCGGGAGGGGCACTTACCTTGGGGGGCAGATATTCAGGCTGTATAAGACTCTGTCACAGGAACAGCAGTTCACCGAAACATTCCGGTCTGTGAAAATCGGGCTTTTCGGAGAACACAGGCTGCCAGGTAAGGTAATGCGGTTCGCTCAGCCTGTCGCCGCATTTGTAAAAATTACCTCTCATCCTTCTGCCTTGCAGAGTAATGATACTGTGCCTAAAAAAAGTCTTTACCGGAATTGCTGCAACAAGCTCCCAGTAAATATCACCTCTGATATCCCTGACCGGTCTTTCCATTGAGGGAAGTGTCCTTACAAGAGATACATATTCAGGTGATACCGGTGTGCTGTCGTGCCTTCCTGTTCCGCAACCCATGTAACAGGTTCCGATTCCGTTAAACTCAAAGTTGTAATATATACCATCATCAGCCGGTGAAACAAAAAACTCAACGCATGAATCTTCCCAAACAGCCTGGTTTATTTCTGTCATCTCAGCCTTAAAATATTTTTCCCTGACATAAAATTTCAGGAAAATCTCAGCCGGACTGAATGAGATTTTAAAAGAGACTTCCGGTTTGTACGAAAATTCTTTCCAGCAGACATTATCTATTTTATGACTTTCTGCCAGGCGGTCGAACCAGTGAGACACTTCAGCCAGCGGCGGAGTATTGTTTTCTGAACCTGTTAAAGGCAGGTCAAGTGGGGAAACCAAAAGATTCATATCCGGTTTATCTTTGGTTCAGTGAGGGATTGGTACCGATGAGTCTGGTGCTCTTCAGGTAAGGAGTTCCCAGATCCCATTCCTGTTCAATTACCCAGTCGGTCATAACATCGATCTCATCAGGGTAATAAGTCACAGGCTCAGGTTGAAGGTGTTTATAGAAGTTCCCGGTTGTCCATTTACCGTCGCCGTCGAGGTCATAAACAGCCCTCAGCCGGTATTTTCCTTTTTCGAGAAGAGGGAATTCAGCCACTCCCCCGGGTCCAGGTACTTTTTCGGCAATAATCTTTTCCGATTTGTCGAGAAGCTGGATTATTACATTCCCGGTCATATTGACAGCCTTTACGTTAAGCCTTCCGTAAGAATTTGTCGGCCTTACCGTAAACTGGAAGCCTGCCGAATCTGATACTTCGCCGTAGATATCCCTGAAAGCGCCCTTCCCCGCCACAAGGAGATATCTCTCTCCTTCAATGAGTTTTGCAGAGAGATGATACCTGCGGATTGATCCGGAGTCGGGCGAAAGAAAACAGGGAATCTTTATCCTTATATCCTTGTTCACCCTGTAAAGTATGATTTGTGAAGTATCTGTTTCCCTGACGGGTGAAGGGGACAAGAATGCTATCATTTCTCCGGGTTTAACAGTCCCTCCCTTTATATTTACTTCCGGAATATATTTGGTTACCGGTTGTTTCCCTCTGACAGCTTTCTGCATAAAGAATCTCATCTTAACGGTATCCCGTCTGCTTATTACGTTGCCTGAGGTATCGGTGTACGGATAAATGATGTATGTCATCAGATCAGGTTCCGACCATCGGAGGCTGTCGAGCAGCCAGATTGTAAGAGTATCTCCTTTGCTGCTTTTTTCGGTAATATATTCATCTCTGTTAAATCCTTCAACTTCAAACCTGTATCCGTGCGGGGGTAATGACAGGGTATACCTCAGCCTGTACGGAAGATCGCGGGAAGAGGAGGTAAGATAATACTTGTTCAGGGGAGCGGTGAAAAGGTACAGAGGATAATCACCTATCAGGACTGACTCCCTGAAGGCGGTATCTTTTCGGCGGGCAAGAAGCAGGCTGTCCTGACTGTGGCTGATATAATTTTTCAGGGGAGTTACTTTCACTGTTGTATCAGAAAAAGCGAACATCTCCTCCTGCAGGTCATATTTTTTGTTGCCGTTGATATCCCCCAGAGCATAAATATTATAGGTTCCCTCTTTTACATTGTCAATTCTGAAATAACCCTGTGCGTCGGCCAAAGTTATATAATCGGGCAGCCTTTTACGGGGAGCTGTGTCGGAAAGATTGCTGTGGAGAAGAATAAGAATATTTGCTGCAGGGTTGAGATCGGCGGCTGTCACCACGTTTCCTGTCACCGATAGTGAATCGAGATAACTGCCTGTAGAAAAAACATACTGAAAATTAAGAAGCGGATTACCTTCATTAAGATCCCTGACAGCATCCTGGAAATATAAGGTATATGTTGTATTTTCCCTGGGATCTTCTTTGAGGACGACTCTCATGGTTTTTCCTTTGAGGGATATTTCAGGTTTTTTATCCATCGGCGGTGAAATCATGAATTTCTCATTCAGTTTGTCGAGAGTCACAAACTCACTGAATGTAACCGATATCGTCCGGCTGTCGAAGAACAAAGAGCCATTAGGAGGAATGCTTTTTACCACTGCCGGGGGTTCAGTATCCCTGGAACCTCCTGTCGGGGGAACAATTTTAGCGCATGAGCCTGACAGACCCATCAGTACCGCTGTAACTGCAAATGCGGAAGCAGCCGTGGCTGTTGAAACTTTTCTTATCACAGATACAAACTTACATCAATTTTTCAATTATACATTTGAATAAAGAACCAGCGGGCATCCTGTAAAATTAAATTAACATCCGCAGACAAGCTGCTTACAAATAATTTTTACCTTTGAATCCTCTGAAATAATAATTATGCACTGGCAGATAATAGTATGGGATCCCAACCCTGAGATTTTCCGGATAGGATCATTTGCGGTAAGATGGTACGGCGTTCTGTTTGCTTCTGCTTTTCTTTTCGGCTATATAATCATGCAGAAATTTTTCGCCAATGAGAAGGTGAGTGAAACAGTTCTCGACAGGCTTACAGTGTATATGGCCCTTGGGACTGTAATAGGTGCAAGGCTCGGTCATTGTTTCTTTTATGAGCCTTCATATTACCTGAGCAATCCCTGGGAGATCCTTAAGATATGGCATGGCGGACTGGCCAGTCACGGTGCTGCCATCGGCATCCTTACTGCGTTATGGCTTTTTGAGAGAAAGGAGAAGAAGGGTTATTTCTGGGCGCTTGACCGGGTTGCTGTTGTGGCTGCGCTTGCCGGATTTTTTATCAGAACCGGAAATCTGATGAATTCGGAAATCTATGGCGTTGAAACCACATTGCCGTGGGGGTTTGTTTTTCTACGGAACCATGAAACCGTTCCCAAGCATCCCACCCAGATATATGAAGCTCTGACATATCTTGCCATCTTCTTCCTGCTATACAGGATTTACTGGAAGAAAAAGGGAGATATATACCAGGGTTTTCTCATAAGCCTCTTTCTTATCCTGGTCTTCACCGCCAGGTTCTTCATAGAGTTTGTAAAGGAGCCGCAGGTAAATTTTGAGAATACGATGCTTCTTAATATGGGGCAGCTGCTCAGTATTCCATTTATCCTGGCCGGAATTGCAGGTATATACCTGAGTCTGAAGATTAAAAAGCCGGGAATAATCAGAAAGTCCGGAAAATAATCCTGCAGGTTTCTGTACGGAGAGTCTTATTTTCTCAGGATGCCATGGAAAAGAACATCCAGCACTGCCTTTACACGGTGCTGAACATCCTCCTCCCTTTTTTTCCAGAACAGGGGAACCTCAAGCCCTTTAAGGGCTGTCTGAACAGCCATGGCCGTATATTCACTTCCTTCAACCCTGAAAACTCCTTTCCTTGAACCGTCGTAAATAATCAGCCGCAGAATTGCCAGCTCTTCAAGGTCATACTTTTCCCGTATCTTTTCAATGAAATCAAAGTGAGCGAGATTCCTGTCAAAAACTGCATTATAATAGTTGGAAAGTTTTTCGAAGGTTTTCATTCTGACACTTATATAAACCTGCATCTTTTCAACCGGCGAATCGACCGATTTTATGGCCTTTGTAAGTTCATTCCTCAACAGATTGGCCTCATATAAAACTACTGCCTTGAATATATCCTCCTTGCCGCTGAAATAATAATAGATTGAACTTTTACCCATTTTAAGTTCACGGGCAATCTCTTCCATGCTGGTGTGTTTATACCCGTACCTGCTGAAAACCTGTCCTGCAGCAATAATGATTTTTTTTCTGTATTCCTCCTTGTCAACCATCCTTAACTATGTAAGTGCTGAACAGAAAAGTCATTACAAACCATTACAAATATAGAAATAAACAACTGACCTGTCAAGCCCTGAAGAATATAGCTGCTGTTAACTGTATCTTATTTCAGTCCGACCGCAACCTGAAGCTTTTATGTTACTTGCCAATATTTTATAACTTTGTGCATTGGTTTATTCCGCCAGGGTAAACAGGGGATAAAATGAGAATAGACGGCAGGAATTATCAAAGTATCTGGATAGACTCAGATGAACCTGAGGCTGTAAAAATAATTGACCAGGCAAAACTTCCTTTCTCCTTTGAGATAAAGAGTCTCCGTACTGTTGAAGATGTTTTTGAAGCTATTTACAGCATGTCGGTAAGAGGAGCCCCTGCCATAGGTGTGGCCGGGGCCTACGGTATGTATCTGGCGTCTCTTGAAATGAAACCTGCCACACGGTACCGCGAACATATGCATAATGCCGCAAGCTATCTGATTTCAAGCAGACCTACTGCAATCAATCTTTCCTGGGCGGTAAGAAAAGTTCTTGATTCTGTTCCGGACTTTACATCAAAGGATAAAATAACCGGAGAAGTAAAAAAAGCTGCAGATGAAATTTGCAAAGCTGAAAAAGACAGGTGCCTCGGAATAGGAATGCATGGAGTTAAAATACTTGAAGAGATTTATAAAAATAAAAACGGTTCTGCAATAAACATCCTTACCCATTGCAACGCCGGCTGGCTGGCATGCGTGGATTACGGTACTGTTACCGCTCCTGTTTACATGGCAAGGGATAAGGGAATACCGGTTAATGTTTGGGTAAGCGAAACCCGCCCCCGTAACCAGGGAGCAAGGCTTACATGTTTCGAACTGGCTCACGAAAAAATATCTCATACCCTTGTAACAGATAACGAATGCGGTTTCCTGATGCAGAAAGGTGTGGTCGACATACTGCTGACAGGCAGTGACAGGGTGGCCCTGAACGGGGATTCTGCCAATAAAATCGGCACATATCTCAAGGCACTTGCAGCGTACGATAACAATATCCCCTACTACGTGGCCGTCCCCTCATCATCATTCGATCTTTCGTGTACAGACGGGGCAGGTTCAATCCCGGTCGAGGAACGCGACCCTGAAGAAGTGCTCTTTATGGAAGGCGTGGCAGACGGACAAATAACAAGGTTCAGAATCTGTGAAACAGGAACAAATGCCCTGAACCATGCATTCGATATTACCCCGTCAAGGCTGATCACAGCATTTATTACAGAAAAAGGGATTGTTAATCCGGATAAATCAGATATAATTGAAAAGATAAATTAAAACTAAACAGATGGAAGGGTTTGTAAAATTCAACTGCCACTGGAGCCAGTCAGGCCCCGTAATATCAGATGAGCAGTATGAGATAATAAATTACTGGCGTGAAGTGTTGTATAACATGGATCTTATCGGGGCCTATGAAAACGGAGTAGGGTTCGGAAACATAAGCATGAGAACAGGCCCCGGCAACCAGTTTATCATAACAGGCTCCTCCACGGGTGAAATACCCGAACTGGAGCCGGGCCACTACGTCAAGGTGCTCTCTTTTAACATTGAAGATAATGCAGTGCAATGTTTTGGCCCCCTGAAGGCATCTTCAGAATCACTGACACATGCCGCAATTTATATGTCCGATCCGGGTACAAATGCAGTGGTACATGTACATTCCATTGAACTCTGGAACGAACTTATTTACAAGGTACCCACCACAAACCCCGGCATGGACTACGGAACCACCGGACTCGCAAAAGATATTCTCAGAATCTTCCGGGAACCCGAGGTTTACGAAAAAAGAATTATTGTAATGGCAGGCGACAGGGCCGGAATACTGACCTTCGGACACGACATGGATGAGGCCGTTGGGGTGCTGATGCAATACATAAGAAAATAGACTGCCCCATGGTTAAAATAGGGATAATAGGCGGCTCCGGACTTGAAAATCCCGGAATACTGTCAGTTACTTCCGAAATTTCAGGTATAAACAGATATGGCTCACCCTCCTCATCTCTCCTGGCCGGAAAAATAAATGATGTCAGTATAATCTTACTGTCACGTCACGGAAGGCAGCATACAATACCTCCGTCACAGGTTAACAACCGTGCAAATATCTTTGCCCTGAAGGAGGCCGGCTGTACCCATATCATAGCCACTACGGCCTGCGGAAGCCTCAGGGAAGATATTAAAAGAGGTGACCTTGTGGTTCCTGACCAGTTTATTGATTTTACAAGGAGAAGGGAAACAACTTTTTTTGAAGAGTTTCTCCCGGGAGAGATGAAACATACTCCCATGGCCGATCCGTTTGATAAGGATATCCGTAATCTGCTTATTTCAAAAGGAAGAGAGCTTGGAATGATAGTCCATCCCAAAGGTACTGTCATTACAATTGAGGGCCCGCGGTTCTCTACAAGGGCCGAATCACTTATGTTCCGCTCCTGGGGCGCAGATATTATCAATATGTCGACCGCTCCCGAGGCCATTCTGGCAAATGAGGCCGGAATTCCCTATGCCGTTATTGCCATGAGCACCGATTACGACTGCTGGAAAACTGATGAGGAACCTGTTTCATGGGAGAGAGTGATTGAGGTCTTCAATGAAAATGTTCATAATGTAATCCGTCTTATTCAGAATATTTTGCCTGAGATAGGGTAACAATGACGGCTTTCAGTTTGGTTTTGCATATTTTCCAACAATTGTTTAATATTGCAGTCCGTTTTAAACAATATTGAACGGTCATAATAAGTTGTTTTTCTCCGGCAGCATGCAATGGAGAAACAAAAAGGGCCCATAGCTCAGACGGTTAGAGCATCTGACTCATAATCAGGGGGTCGCTGGTTCGATCCCAGCTGGGCCCACGCGCAAGGCAGTCCTCCGACTGCCTTTTTAGCTTTCATTAACAGTTGTAGTTTTTGCGCGACCGGCAGCGACGGCGGGACTTTTTTCAAATCAGAGTCTAGATAAAAGGATCTTAATTGTGATTGATATCTCCTCTGAAATAATAATTGCTGATCTTCCGTGAATCTCAGCGAAATATATTTATTTGTCGTATACAAATTTAACCCGTTCCTTTTTACAGATTAACTGAACAACCCATTTCCCGGTCTGGGCAGAAGGGGGAAGACCTCCTCCGGGAAAGAGCCACTGTCCGGCCATATAGAAATTTTTAAGTTTAGGAAGCTGCATATCAAGTGATTTCATCATATTTTCCTTTGCAGGCATAAATCCCTCATAGGCGCCTTCCTTTACACCGGTATATCGTACCGCGGTAAGGGGGGTCGCAACATCAACCACCTCTATATAATCCATAATGCCGGGATAGATAACATCCAGGCAATCTGCAGCATCCTTTTCTATCTGTTTTTTTCTTTTTTATATTCTCCTTCTTCGAGATTTTCCCATAGCTTCCAAGGACTCTCAAAACGCATTATGATTGTGGTTTTACCTTCGGGTGCCATTGTGGGATCGTAAGAATAGTTCATTACAGAATAACCATTTTCAAGTATGGTGCGTCCTATTTTAAGTCCCTTTGAAACATTGATAATGACCGGGGCTTCTGATGGTATCTGTTTATCGATACCGAACGACACCTGTACGAGAGGTGTGAATGGTTTCCAGTTTTTATAGGCAAAATCAATTTTTCTGTTCACGTACTTTCCTTCAAGCATCTTATATATTGTATCGAATCCATCAGCTGTTCCGATAACATAATCAGCATTAACCGTTTCACCGTCCGAAAGGATAACTCCTTTTGCCCTGTTATTCTCGACAACGATTTTTTCAACCTTTTTCCTGAAGGAAATCTTTCCGCCCAGATTCAGAAACTTTTCAACCATCCGCTGCGCCAGGGGATATGAGCCTCCCTTTATATACCCGGCATTTTTCTGGTTATACCAGCCAAGCATAAAAATGAAAGCAAGGGCAGAAAAGTTCATCTCACCATACATCCCATAAAAAACTGCTTTCAGCTGTTAAGAATTCTTTTCCCGGAGTAACTTAACAGAAATTTAACCTTGTGAGAGTGACTGCTAAACTGATGTACTGTCTGAAAAAAGCTTAAGTGGTTTAATACATTGCACCTGAGGAATGATGATCAGTTTCACTGTGGCATAACCATATATCGTGCAATTACGCATATATTTGTCTGTCCGGTACGTTGAAATACATGAACCTCAGAGCCCATACTTACGACCTTATTATCGACCCCCTGCTTGCCGGCCTTAAAAAGTCTGTAAAGGAGAATATCCCTGCAGGTGTTTCGGTCATTGATGTGGCATGCGGAACCGGCTCGCTCGCGCTTTCGGTTGCATCTGTGGCTGTAAAAGTGACCGGCATAGATCTCGACAACAGTCTTATTGATTTTGCAGTTAGAAGGGCAATAAAAAGGAAAGTGTACAATGCTGAGTTTCTTGTGAAAGATGCTGCCTGCCTTCAAGAGTACGGGGAGAGACAGTTCGGTGTTGCTGTCACATCCATGGCAATACACCAGTTTGAGGAGGATCTTGCCATCAGCATTCTAAAAGAAATGAAGAGAATTGCAGGAAAGGTCATCATTGCAGATTATAATTTTCCGATGCCCCCCGGGTTTTCGCAGGAGGTTGCTTACGTCATAGAAAGATTTGCAGGGGGCGATCACTACAGGAATTTCAGAAACTATATGTCGAAGGGAGGACTGGAATGGTTTGCCGGTTCTGCCGGACTCAGAATCAGACCGCTTGTCAGTAAGGTAAACAGGATTTTTACCGTGGTTGATTGTATCTAAAGACTTTTATCGGCCTGCAAAGTATATCCGGTTACAGATATTAATTTTCAAATTTCTTTTCGTAACTTTACGAAAGGATTAGTTCCGGGATGAAAGACTATTACCTTTAAACCTATGAATCAGACAGTTGACACAGCCTATACCGAAACAGACATTGAGCTTGCAAAGCTGGCCAGAGCACTCGGGCATCCGGCAAGGATAGCAATTCTGAGGCATCTTGCTTCGCTCGACACATGTTGCTTCACCGAAATATCCAATGAACTTCCGCTGGCAATCTCAACTGTTTCACAACACCTTGTAGAACTTAAAAAGGCGGGGTTAATTCAGGGGAGCATTGAGCCCCCGAGAATAAAATACTGCATTAACGTCGGTACCTGGGAAAAAGCATCTGAATTGTTCAGCAGCTTTTTCAGTTATCGTAAAAAAAAGGAAACTAATAATAACAAATCATAAAAGCCTCTGTTATGAAGTTACGAAGCATTTCAGTAATCTTACTTCTTATTTCGATTGTCCTTGTAATCATCACAGTGATTACAATAAGAAAAGAAAAAAAGCAGACTCTTTTAACCGACAGGAATCTTGTTACCCTTTCGGGTGTATGTCCTCCTTTTTACCTGTATGATGAAGAGGGGAACATTATCGACCCCGTTAAAGGAGTTAATACGGATAAACCTTACTCACCTAAACAGACCTGCGGAAAATGCCATGATTATGACAAGATAACACAGGGCTTTCATTTCCAGCAGGGTAAAGATGAAAAAGCATCCGGCGTTCTGGCCGACAGGTATCAGTGGGTATCCAACCCCGGCAATTACGGAGGAAACTGGTGTTCACCGGCTCCTCTTTATAACTACCTGTCTCCTAAAAAGAATGAATCGGCCCGATGGATGGACATGACCTCCTTTACTTTTATTACAAACGGCTGCGGCACCTGCCATCCCGGAGGAGGTTCCCTTGAATACGACAGAGAGGGATTCAGGTATGATAAACACATGGAAGAAATGGGATTTACGGCAGGAGGAACAAATAATTTCGACGGGGATTACTTCCAGGCCCACTGGAACCGTTCCGGAGTTATTGAGGCCGACTGTAATCTCTGCCATCTTCCGGAATATGATTATAAAACAAGGAATGATAATCTGGCAAAATATAACTTCAGGTGGATGGCAACAGCCGGATCGGGTCTTGCAACCGTAGAGGGATCGGTCAAAGACACTATTGAAGTAAAGGTAAAATACAATCCTGCCAGGTTCGGTGCTGACGGAAAGGTATCAATGCATCTCGTGAGGGAACCAAGAAATGAGACCTGCCTTAACTGTCATTCAAAACCCCAGTGGAAAAAGCGGGGATCTTCATTCACGGAGTTCACTGATGTACATGTGGCCAAAGGAGTCAAATGTGTTGATTGTCACATGGCAGGCTCAATGGCAACTGACCCCAGAATAAAAGGGAAAGAAGTTCATCAGTTTGGCAAGGGCGATGATCCCTCCGGCTGGGTGAGAAATGACCTGGACAATACTGTCAGAACCTGTAATGACTGTCACACCTCTGGATATCTTAATGCCCCAATAGCCAGACATCCCTGGCTTCCCGACCTGCATCTCGATAAACTCTCATGCCAGACTTGTCATATACCGCAGAGAAAAGTAAAATCAGCCCTGGTACAGGTAAGTGATATTTATAATCCCGGCACTAAAATTTCTCCCCCGCCGAAATATGTCTGGACATTCTATGACCAGAACATGAATTACTGGAACCACTATGGTGAGCTGACCATGTTTACTGCCAAAGACCAGCCTTCCGATCCTTTCATTCCCCAATATGCAAAGTACAAGGGTCAGATATTCCCTGTCAATGCTGTGCACAGTGCATGGCCCGGAATATATACTGAAGGGAAAAAAGGTCTGGACCAGCCGAAACAGAAAGAGATTTACAATATGTGGATTACCCACAGAAAAGATAATTCAAAATACCCTGAGCTTGCAAAAATCAGAGATAATAATTCAGATACCATACCCGAAGTAAATACCGCTGAGGAGATAGATGCATTTATCAATTCTGTTACGGCATATCTGAATGATCAGGGATACGACCTGACGGGAAAGAAAGTTGTATGGGTAAATGACGACAGGATGTATTTTAACGGGACGGAATATAAAATGCTGGATAAAGAATACTGGGAATCATCTCCGTATGCATCGGTTTACAAATACAGCCATGATGTATTTCCGGCAAAGGCCGCCCTGGGAACAAATGGCTGCACCGACTGCCATTCATTCAGTTCAGATATGTTTTTCAGACAGGTTGTAAAATATCCCTTTGGAGATGACGGCAATCCTGTGACTGAACCCCAGTACAGGAGACTTGGAATGAGCGGTTTTATGCCTGCACTCTCAGCCTTCAGGGAGCAGATTGTCAAATCCTTTGCTTACCCGGCAATCCTGTTCCTCCTGCTGACAATTCTTATTTCGGGAGCCTGTTATCTGAACTGGAAAGAAAACTTCTTCGCTGTAAAATCTAATCATCTGTATATCCTGTATGGTCTGATCACTGCCGGTTTTGCCATTATATTTCTTAAACCGGATGTGAATCATTATATTCTCCCATCGAGACTGACACTTGACGCAAATCATTTCATTATCACTGTCTTTGCGCTGATTGCAGGAGCATATACCTGGGTCAGAATGAAAAAAGAAAACAGATCAGGAACCCTGAAAGGAAGGCTGCAGGCCTTGTTCCTGATACTGTCAGTTATTTCAGGGATATTCATGGTAATCAAGTTTGACCTGATATACCAGATTGTAAGAGCGGCATATACGGTATTCGATATATCGGTGGCAGCAAGTGTTCTGATTTCGATCGTTTATTTTATTGAAGATCAGTTCTCTCAGATTAGAAATGAAGTCCGGATTTAGCCAGTTATTAACTTTAATAAAAAGAGTATGAATTATTCAATAGGATTTATCGGAGGCGGAAGGGTTGTCAGAATCCTTCTGCAGGGTTTCAGGAATAAGAATATGTCATTCGGGACGACATCTGTTTCGGAAACCAACCCGGATGTTATTGCCGGCCTCAGGAGACAATTTCCTGAAGTTGAATCGTGTGAGGCAAAAGATGCTGCTTCCAGGGATATAGTTTTTATAGCCCTCCATCCTCCTGTGATAATGGATACCCTTGAAACGCTGAAAGGCTTTATCAAACCCGGTGCTGTTGTAATATCCCTGGCTCCAAAGATTAATTTTGAGAAGCTGAAGTTGAAAATCGGGTCAACAGGTAACCTGGTACGGCTGATTCCAAATGCCACTTCTTATATCAATGAAGGGTTTAATCCTGTCGCATTTGCACCTGGTTTTGATGCCGGACTGAAGGAGCAGGTGCTGGATTTACTGAAAACACTGGGCACAACCCTTGAGGTTCCGGAAGAGAAGCTTGAAAGTTATGCAATTATGTCGGCCATGCTCCCCACCTATTTCTGGTTTCAGTGGAAAGAGCTTGGTGAAATAGGACTGAAAACGGGTCTTTCGGAAGAAGAGTGCAGGAAGGCAATATATGATACAATTATAGCATCCCTGAATCTGATGTATAAATCGGGATTATCTGCCTCAGAAGTAATAGATCTGATCCCTGTAAAGCCAATAGGGGAACATGAACAACAGATTTCTGAGATTTATAAAACCAAACTGACAGGTTTGTTTGAGAAAATAAAACCATAACCCTGATCGGTTGACTGTATTTTTGTTTTTAACAGAATCCTGTTAGCAGCACTTTTTATTTTCCTGTATGGGAGGACATGGAACAGTGCCGTAAGAACAGAAAACGCAGCAGTCGCCCGGTTTTGGTTTCAGAACTGTATGGCAGTTTTTGCACTCATAAAAGAACTGGCATGAATCGGTGGGCATGGTTTCAGTCTCCCTGTGCCAACAGACAGGGCATGTGATCTCAGATTCGGTAATAATTTTCATTTTATGGGAATTTAATTGGCTCCCGTGTTAAACAATGGTTCTTTATGATTAGTTCAAATTAAACAATACCTGAAACGCTAACCAGAATGAATCTTCAGGATCTTTTAAATTTATCTCCTCAATATCTCCCGGTTTAAAATACCCGAATACTCCGGTAAACTGACATTTTTTAAATGCCTGGTAACGGATAAAGATGTCGGTTTCATCACCCAGATGGTGCTTACCTTCAATTATTCTCATGGTATTCAGGATAGTAACATCAACCGGGACCGGTAAATAAAAACGGTTATATTTCAATTCTACCCACATCTTCTTTTTTAGGGGGAAGAGCTCAAGAACAATCTCGGGATCGCTCAGGTTTGACCATTGCACAATGTTCATCCAGCCGTAAAATTTGTCGCTTGCCCCGAAAGCGGGATCAAAAGTGCGTATGACATCATCACTTTTCTTCCCTCCTGATGCATAAGTATAGCGAAGACTAAGAACAGGAGACGAAGGGAGAGAACTGAACCTGTAACCGGCTTTTGCAAAATAACCGTATGCATTGATCCTTTTTCCGTTATCCCTGCCAAATTCCCCGGCATAAAGAAAATCGTAAATCAGATCCTGTTTTTCAGGACTGACAAGCCTGAAACCTGCCCAGTTCCTGTTAATTGACAGTGTTCTTATATAATCTGCCGAACCCTGGGTTTTAAAAGCATAGAAAGGTTCTGCATTGAGCCGGCTGGTGAGTATAATGTGTGAATATATTCCGCCTCCCCAATATTCGGTATTTGTAAACGGAATTGAGATTTTCAGCGGATCATGTATTTTCGTTCCGCCGGCAAAGGCATCAATATAATTCTCCCCTTTTTTGTATGAAATTTTTAAGGCGTCCCATGTCCACCGGCCGGTATTACCCCAATCTCCCGGACCAAAGATCCTGTAATCTCCGTAAAATATTTTCTGACGGCCGATTTTAACAGTAAAATTTTTAAGCAGTTGTCTGTATTCCAGATAGAGGTCATAAATCTCAAAATATTCTTCCTGAGGATTCATGGTATAATTTGGAGATAGTGTCCCTGTTTTCCGGACTTTAAAAAGATCAGGATATTTGTTTTCGCTCAGCGACCAGCCGAATGCCCTTGAATCCTGAAGATGGAAAGAAGCAGTAATATTTTTTCCGGAGTAAGTAAAGCCGGGAATAACCCTTTGGAGTAAAATTTTATCATTGAGATTGCCGATTGCTGACGGGCTGTCATCGCCATAGTTTTTTGCGTTCATTCCGTTCCATATTTCAAATCGGTATCGGACAGAGAGGTCGAATTTTAACCTCTCCTGGTTGTTCTGGCTGTAAAGGATCGGTATGAACAGTAACAGAAATATTATTTGGACGAGTAGTTTTTTCATTTACTTCTAATTCTCTGTACAGCAAGTATTTTCAGTCCAGTTATAGCATAAATACTTCTTGATTCAGCCTGGTGAGGTACAACAACGCATTCACCCGGACCAATATTGAGGGTTTCATTATCAACAGTTATTGTTCCTTCTCCCGACATAAAATAGAACAGAACGTCATTGTCCATCTTGCACGGCGGGATCTGAGCGCCAGCTTCAAGCTTCATAACCTGTGCTTTAAGATGATCAGTAGTGCAGAATATTTCTTTATTCAACGGCTTATTGTCCATTGAGTCGAGAATCGCCTGTAATTTAAATTTTTCCATATCCGGCCAGATTAACAGTTAATATCATCTACATATTTTCTCATTAACAAATCATCCCATTTTCACATTTTCACATTTTCACATTTTCAAATTTTCAAATTTTCAAATTCTTCAAGGTTGTTTCACTTCAAAATCCTTATCCTTTAAGTACCATTCCATCAGGTATCCGATCAGAATAAAAACAGGTAAAGTTATCAATGTTCTGAGCAAAGAGAACTTCAGTCCCAGGAAGCCGATTTCAAAGGTCAGCATCGGGATTTTTAATGTGGAAAAGGCGCCCAGGTAAATGAAGATATTTCTGATAGAGCATCCTTTCTTCCACAGGATATAAGCAAAAGGGAATGCACCGTAAAGCGGTCCTGCCTGAAGAGTGGCAAGCAGAATGACAAGGCCTGTTCCTTTCCAACCGGAATCCCGGCCAATATGTTTTTCAATTTTTTCACGCGGCACCCACACATCAAACAAGCCCACCAGTATGAACATCAGCGGCAGGAACAATATCATTTCTTTAAAGAACATCCAGAAATTCAGTCCGATCTTCTCCCCTGCGGTAAAATCAAACAGATATGATAATCCTATCAGAATCAGAAAACAAACGGGGGCAATATATTTCTTCATTTCTTTCACAAGAGGAGTCCCATAACTAATCCTATTAATAAGGCTGCAGCAAGGCTGACCAGATTCCTTATAACACTTACTTTCCATCCGAAGAACTTTACCTCAACCGGCAATGTCAGAAATCCTGTCATCATGAGTGTTGTTATGAATACTGCAATTACCGAGTAGGCAACGCCGCTCTGAATCAGTATTCCGCAAAGAGGGTAAGCAATGAACCCTGGAATGAGTGCAACAGATCCGAAAATGGCCGCCGTTATCCATCCTTTGATCCCTGATCCTTCACCCATGTATTTCGCCATGGTTTCCCGCGGAATCAGAAAGAGTACAATACTAACAAGGGCAAGCATTAATAACAGAGTGGGAAGCAACCTGATAAACATTGTAAAACCTTTCTTAATACCCATCACGGTCTTTCCCCTGCTGGCGAAGAAGGAAATACACAGGCAAATTAATGTTAAAATAATCAGAAGTCTCATTGAGATTCCCTGATGATGAATTATTTTATACTTTCCCAAAATAGAATTAATAGCCCATACACGTTATCATTTTAATAAGTCCCAGATCATTTTAAAAGCTATAAAATAGAGTATAATCCCGATTGCAAATTTAACCTGTTTGCTGCTCAGTTTCTTTCGCATAAGGTATGCTCCCAGAATTGCACCGGCAACAGAGCCTGTGGCACATAATGATAACAGCGTCAAATTAATATTTCCAAGGGAAGCATGCCCGAGAAATCCTGAGAAAGATGAAAATATAACAACAAAAGCTGTTGTTGCTGATGCTTTTTTGGGGTTATAACCCAGCCAGACAAGCACCGGGACAATAAAATTGCCTCCCCCTACACCCAGCAAACCGCCAAGATATCCTGCCAGTGAGCCTACTCCGGCTCCGTAACCGATGGTTTTCTTCAAACTTGTTTCAACCTGCTTTTCCTTTGGTTTATAGAACAGCATCATTGAGCCCGCGAAGATCAGAAAGCCCACAAAAAGCCATAATAAAACTTCCCTTGGCAGATGTTCGGCAGTTCTTGCTCCAAGCGGCGAAAGTAAGGCTGCGATGATCAAAATCGGGATGGCTGTCTTAAAGACGATCAGTCTTTCCCTGGCATAACTTATTGACGCAAATATCATAGCCAGTGTATTAAGAAGCAAGGCTGTTGACATGGCTGTTAAGAGCGGAACGCCAAGTGCGAGGAAAACAGGTATTAAGATAAAAGCAGCCCCGACTCCGGCGATAGTCAGGACTGTGGTAAATAAAAAAGTTACTACTGCTGCGATAATATAAACCAGCATGTTAAAGTTATTTTATAACAGGTCTGTAAAATACTTTTTCATCTGGCTGATGTCCGGCACACGGGATACAGACTTTTTTTCCGTCTTTAACTCTGAGGTAGCGTTCGAATACGTACTCGCCGCAAATTTCACATTTAGCCTTATTGAACGAACCCTTAACCGGTTTGTATTCGAAATCAGGCAGTTCAGTTACAGTGAACATTTCTTCATCCGTGGCTTCCAATACCATATTAATAATATCCTGGCAGACACTATCAGGTATATATGAAGGTTCGATGCCCTTTTTCCTGTAAGCAAAAAATTCGTGAGGGGCCATTTTATCCTGGAACTCATTGCGCAGGTAGATTCTGACGGCACCTTTGATACCGGGATACCAGAATGTTGCAGCAATCTTGCCATAGTAAAGACGGTCAATCATGCTTTTGCCGAAAGTTGCCCCGGTAGAAGCCATAAGGCCATCCTGCATACAGGTCTGAGGGTGACCAATGCCCATTTCGGAAAATATCCGCATTTCATGATCTTTACAGCGTTCCACGCCAAGTTTTTTCAGCGCCAGGGTTCCCATACGGTAACCAATAGGCATAAAGGGGCAGTTGTGTCCATGGAACTCAAATGCCCAGTCCGGAATCTGAAATTTTTCTTTCTCCATACTAATTTATTTTAAATTCCTTGTTTAAAATATCAGTTTACCCCTTTCTGTTGTAGCACTTTAATCAGCTCTTCTTCAGGAAAGAATCCCACATGCCTGAAGTACTCTTTCCCGTTTTCATCAAGAAATACCTGAGTGGGGATTGCCTGGATGCCATATTTTTGTGCATACGGTGCACCGGCTTCTGTCCATACATCATAAAAAACCACTTTTACCTGATCGGGATACTTTTCTTCAATTGACCTCATAATCGGCTGCATCTGCCGGCAGGGGATGCACCGGACGGACCCCAGTTCAATAAAAGTAACTTTATAAGAAGGTTTTACCTTTTCAGAAACACCGGCGTTTTTATTCCCCTGTGTTTGTGCCTGGCCTGAACAACCATTAATGAAGATTAAGGTTGCCAGAATAAAAAATAAATCATTAATATTTTTCATAATTCGTTGTTTTTATGTTGTTTGATTAGTTTTTCAGCCAGTTCATAAATATCTTTTATCGGCCGTTGTTTTATCATCTTTCCCAGTTCAATAGCTTCTTCAGCCTGTTCAATGGTACAGCCGACTTCTAATGCTTTTTTAAAGTGATAATCGAGGCATGGGCGGCAACCTCCTGCTATTGATGCTGCAATACCCGCAAGTTCGATTGTTTTTGCGTCGAGATGCTTAAACTGTTCCATCTGAATAATTTTTAAAAGGGTCTGTTTTGCTTATTTCTTCTGCTTTTTTTCTTTTTAACATTGCCAACGCATTTTTGCCGCGGGAATTTGGAATTGCTTTCCTGTTCAGAAACTCAAGGTTTTCAACAACAGGGAAGAAATCTTTGAAAGGAAATCCCAGAACAGTTTCATTATTACCTATATCTGTTGCATCACGGCAGCCATAGCATCCCATACTCATATTAAACTTTTGTTCCTTAAAGGGAATAATTGTTGCATCAACACATGTGGCCTGAAGTATTGCTGTGCTGCTTTCCACACGTTTCCCTCCCTGAACATTGAGATATGCCAGGGCAATCCACATCAGCTTTTCGGTTTCATCCTCAACCACTACTATATCAGGTTCAATCTCTGCAGTCTCAACCGGGAAAAGATATAAGGCTTTCAGAGTGGCGGGGGCTAAATGTGCCATACCCTTAAACATATTCTGGCCTGTACTTTCATTATTCACAATTCCGAAACCGACCAGCCCTTTGCCTGTTTTTAATCCGTCAGGCAGTTTTTTAAATCCAAAAGCAGCAGCTGCAGCCGGACAGGCAATGCCTTCAGCATCAAGAAGCACATGCTCTCCGTGCCGTGCTTTCATAAGAGCCTGGCAATAACGGTACCCTGAAAGTTTTTCTGCTTTTTGCGAAATCTCATCATCAACGGATATGAATTTTACCCCTACCGGAAATGAATCCATGCCTAGAATTTGTCTCAAATGCTTTCCGTTAAGTCTGATGGTTTTCATTCTCCTAATTTTATTTGTTTTCCATTAACCAGTGAACCAAAGTGTGCCTGGTTGGCAATTTACCCTGTACCAGAACTTTTCCGTTTACGACCAGTGCAGGAGAAAGCATAACACCGTACTTCCAGAATTCTTCAGGCTCAGTCACCTTTTCTATTACAGCCTGAAGATTATTTTCAGCCACAACCTCTCTGCACATGTTTTCAAGCTTTAAACAGTTGGGGCATCCTGGTCCGAGAACTTTTATTTCAATCATTTTACAGTTTATTTTCCGAGATAAGTTCCAGTGTACCGGCAACAGTATCATTCACAGTAGCCTGCTTCATGTACCTGGCTACCATGATTGCTTCGACTATCTCGCCCGTGGTAATACCTGCCTTCCTGGCCTGCATTGTCCACATTCTCACGCATGTATCTGAGCCGAGTGCGGCAGCAACCGCAATACCTGCCAGAAGTTTATATTGTTTGGGAACTGCCTGGTACTTTTCATTATCGAAAAGAAGTGCTTTTTCGTTCATCTGGTTCTGCTCAAATTCAGGAGCAAATTCTTTCAATAGTTCAATAGGTGTCTTTTTTGTTTCCATAAACTAACGATTTTAAAGTTAAAAAATTGAACCATATATTAATCCGGTGATCGTAGCCATTACAACCACCAGGCATACATAAACAACTGTTTTCCGGGTGCCGATAACGCCTCTTATAACAAGCATATTCGGGAGAGATAGCGAAGGTCCGGCAAGCAGTAGTGCCAGAGCAGGGCCTTTGCCCATTCCGGAAGCAATTAATCCCTGAAGAATGGGCACCTCGGTGAGCGTGGCGAAATACATAAATGCTCCCACTATTGATGAGAAAAAGTTGGAAAAAACTGAATTGCCTCCAACCAGGGCCGATATCCATTCGTTTGGAATCACACCGGCAATAGCTTTCCCGTCGTGAGTTGAACCGAGCAGAAAACCTGCAGTTACTACGCCGATCGCCAGTAAAGGCAATATCTGTTTTGCGAAATCCCATGTTGCAAGTGTCCAGCTCCTGTTCTCTTCATCATTTTTATCTTTCAGAGTGATTACGGCAAGTGCAATAATGCCTGTAAGTACGGGTACAAGAGGCCTGATTTTTGCGTTGTCAATAAATGCGTTGGACAGAATTACCGAAAGGAGTGTTACCAGAACCGCGCCAAGCACCCATTGCCATTTAATTTTAAGTATCTTAATAAGGTTATACCCCAGGACAAGGCCGAAAAATCCTGTTATATACCATTTATAATTCCAGATGTGGAACCATGTACTTGTGGTATCACCTTCAGCGGGTTTTCCCCAGTTTGCAAAAACGAGGATCAGAACGAGAGTGAAGAAATGCATTGATGTCTGCCACATTGGTCTTTTTTCCGGAGGGGGCACGATATTCATCTGTTCTTCCTTTTTGGCTTTTTCCTCCTTTCTGTAAATAATGGCCATTGCCGATCCGATAACAATACTGAAAACTACTGCTCCTACAGTTCGTGCCACACCCATCTCAAATCCGAGGATTCGTGCTGTAAGAATTATTGCCAGTATATTTATTGCGGGTCCTGAATATAAAAATGCTATTGCCGGACCCAACCCTGCTCCGCGTTTGTGAATGCTTGAAAACAACGGAAGGATTGTGCAGGAGCAGACTGCCAGTATTGTTCCTGAAACAGATGCTACAGTATAGGCCACCCATTTTTTTGCCTGTGCACCGAAATATTTCAGCACCGAAGCCTGGCTCACAAAAACCGATATCACGCCTGCGATAAAAAAGGCAGGGAGAAGACAAAGAATAACATGTTCGCGGGCATACCATTTTACAAGGTCAAAAGTGGCGGCAACGGCCGTATTGAAACGGGCACTTTCGATCGGGAGGAAAAATGCGACTGTAAAAACTGCGGCTATCCAGCCAAGTATTTTTAATTCTTTTTTAAGTTCCATACAGTTAATTTGAAAATTTGAAAATGAGATAATTTGAAAATTGTTATTTCGCGAAATCACGAAATAGTTCTATAAAATTTTTAAAAGTAAACCCTTATTATATAATATATTCCGACAATAATAAAAAGCACCGAGATGATTTTACGGAACCATAATTCGAAAGTTTTGATTTTACTGTAAGCGGTTCCGATGCCCGACACTGTATATGCAATAATCCAGGCAAAAACAATGACTGGTATTCCTGTTGCCAGTGCGTAGATCACAGGAAGGTAAAGTCCTGATGCACTGCTTGCAATGGTGAGAGGAACAAGCATCCCGAAATAAAGCACGCCGCTGTAGGGGCAAAAGGCAAGTGCAAAGACCAGTCCCAGTAATATTGCATCGAGGTATCCCCATTTCTTTTTATTCTCCATTTTTGATGTCAGTCCACCGATGCCAGGCAGATTTATTTTGATTATATCGAGCATGAAAAGGCCGATTATTATCAGGAGAGGGCCGATAATTTTTTCGCCGTAGCGCTGGAAGAAACCTGAGAATTTTAGCTGGTCGGCTCCAAGCAGGATAATTAAAGCAATTACTGTATAAGTTATGGCCCTGCCAAGAGTATAAAACAAACCATTAAGAAAAACCCTGTTGCGGTTTTCAATGTCGCGGCTGATAAACCCTACTGCCGTAATGTTGGTAGCCAGAGGGCATGGACTGATGGCAGTCATTAAGCCCAGGATAAACGCTGTAAGCCAGGGGACATTGCTGTTATCAAGCAGGTTTGTAAGAAATTCCATAGGTTTATCTTATAAGAAGACCGTCAACTTTCTCGTTGATAATCTCTTTGAATTTGTCGGGTTTTACCATTGCATAAAGAAAGCCTTCATTGGTGAGGTCAATTTTCTGATCTCCTTTTACAATAAGAAGGCACTGGCCCGAAACTCCAAGCCTTTTGGCAAGTGGTTTGACCGCATCGTCTTCAAGGTTAAGAGACTGGAATGAAAGCAACCCGTTTTTCATAAGGTTCGGATAAAGAGCCTCAAGGTACTCCTTGGCTTTTGCTTCGATAGTAAGGCATGTAACACACCTTGCGGTAAAATGGAAATAATATGCCTCAATCTTATCGGAGTTTGCTGCCTTTTCACCTTCATGCTTTAGTGCCTGTGCAGAGGGCTGGGATGTACAGGAGAAACATATTGCCAACAAGATAACGAAAAAAATAGTCCTGTAACTCTTCATAATTATTATTGAAATTTGGTTAAAATCTCTTTTACCTGGTTTACGGTTGGTACCTGTCCGCTTAATACCACTTTTTCGTTAATAACGAGTGCAGGGGTATGCATAACATTGTAGTTTAGTATTTTAACAATATCCTCAACCTTTTCAATGGTTGCATTTATGCCTGTCTCTGTAACCGCTTCACGTGTTACTTTTTCAAGAGTTTTGCATTTAGGACATCCGGTTCCAAGAATTTTGATATTCATAGTTGCTAATTTGAAAATTTGTTAATCTGAAAATTTGAAAATGGGGGCTTCTGATTTTTATTTGGGTGTGATATTTACATGTGAACGGGATTTTATTTTTTTCGTTATGAAGGGATCCTGATTATCTTTAAAAAAGAGTGTTATCATTTTTTTTGCTTCTTCCCATTTTTCCCTGTTTATACAATATTTTATATAAGGAGGATTGATTTCGCCCTGGATCAGTCCTGCATATTTCAGTTCCTTAAGGTGCTGCGACAGGGTTGACCGGCCGACAGGCAGCTCCTCAACCAGGTCGCCGCTGTAGCAGCATGCATCCATCTTTATAAGTTTCTGTATAATATATATCCTCACGGGATGGCTTAACGCTTTTGCCAGTCTTGCAAGCTGCAATACTTCGGGACTGAATTGTGGTTTTTCCGACATTGTCACAAAAATTTATTTTTACAGTTCGCAAAATTACGAAATGATTTTATAAATTCGCAAAAAAAAATGAGATAAAAACTTTACCCGTCTTTAAATTTACATATATGAAAATATTGATTCTCTGTACAGGCAACAGCTGCCGCAGCCAGATGGCTCATGGCTTTCTGCAGTCGTTTGATAATCGTATTGAAGTACAATCGGCCGGAACAGAACCCGGCCCGCAGGTGAATCCGAAGGCTGTTCAGGTAATGAAAGAAGCCGGGATTGATATCAGCGGGCACTATCCGAAATCTGTTGACCGGTTTATAAATGAAGAATGGGATTATGTCATAACTGTATGTGACAGTGCAAATGAAACATGTCCGGTATTTACCGGAAAAGTAAAACACCGGCTCCATATGGGTTACGAAGACCCCTCATTTAAAACAGGCTCTGAAGAATATATCATGAGTGAATTCAGAAAAGTGAGAGATCAGATAAGAGAAGATTTTTATAAGTTATATATTGAAAAAATTAAACCTGATCTGCAATGACGAAAGCTGAAAAGGCAGTTGAGTATTTTAAAAATGACTTTAACTGTTCACAGGCGGTTTTTACCGTTTTTGGTCCTTATTATGGTCTTACAGAAAACGAGTGCATGAAGATAGCTTGTGCTTTCGGAGGAGGTATGGGCAGGCAACAGTTAACCTGCGGTGCAGTTACAGGCGCTTTGATGGTAATCGGGTTGAAATATGGCAAGGGGCTCAGTGATCCTGAGGAAAAAAAGAGATTCACATATTCAGTCTCAAAAGAGTTCTTCTCGGAGTTCATCAACCTTAACGGATCAACAAACTGCCGCGAACTGCTTGAGGGACTTGATATGAATAACCCCGAAGATTTCAACATTATTAAAGAAAGGGGTCTATTCGATATCAGGTGTGAAAAATATGTGGCGGATGCAGTGAAAATAATTGAAAAGATATTTAATGAGAAAAAAAGATATGGAGTCTGAAAAAATAAAAAGCACTGTCAGGGAAAAATACGGAAAAATAGCAGCTGAGTCATCAGCAAACTACTCATGCTGCTGCGGCCCGGCATGCTGCAGCAGTACGGAAACCTATAATGTTTTCAGCGAAAACTATGATAACCGGGAAGGATATATTCCCGAAGCAGACTTTGGCCTGGGTTGCGGAATACCAACAGACTATGCAGGTATTAAAAAAGGAGATCATGTTCTTGACCTGGGCAGCGGCGCCGGAAATGACTGTTTTGTTGCCAGGGCAATAGTTGGTGAAACAGGGAAAGTTACAGGCCTTGATATGACAGAACAGATGATTGAAAAAGCAAAGGAAAACTGTAAGAAGCATGGCTTTGATAATGTGAGTTTTGTTCAGGGAGATATTGAACAGATGCCTTTTGATGAAAATACGTTTGACGTTATTGTTTCGAACTGCGTTCTTAACCTTGTCCCTGACAAGAAAAAGGCCTTTGATGAAATTTACAGGGTACTTAAACCCGGAGGCCGTTTCTGCATCTCTGATATTGTCATTAAAGGCGATCTGCCCGAAAGCCTTCGCCAGGATGCAGAAATGTACGCAGGCTGCGTCTCAGGCGCGATCAATATTTCAGAATATCTTTCAATTATAGAAAGGTCCGGTTTCTCATCTGCAATAATTCACAAACAAAGAGAAATATCTCTTCCGGAAGACCTGCCCGGCAAATATCTTTCAGAGCAGGAGAAGAAAGATTTCATCAAAAACCAGACCGGGATATTCAGCATAACAATATCCGCTTCAAAACCCTGAAAATCAACTCTGATACTAACTGTATGTTGTTACCGAGGCGAAAGTGCGTCTGATTCCTTTATGGTATCTGACCGCCGGATATCCGAAAATCACCAGCAGACCTTCGCGGCTTTTATATCTTATACCATATTTCTCCCTGAGCTTACGGGCCCCTGAGTTCTGCAGAAATGGGTGAACTGCCCCCAGCATACAGGTACCCAGTCCGAGCGATTCTCCCGCATACATCGCCACAGTGGCGGCAATGAGCGGATCGGCAGGATCGCACCAGGGTGAACCATAAAAGTACATTACCAGAGGGGCATCGTAGGTTACCACATTTTCGCCCCTTTTCAGGTTATCGAGGTATATGCTGAATAAAGGCCTGATGAAATTCCTGAAAAGTTCATCATTGGCCTTTCCCCAGAAAGGCCGCATAAGGGCAAGGAACCATGGCGACACGAACCATTTCATCTTCCCGAGCATTTTGCAGAAATCGGTGACAAACTCACGCGATTTCTCCACATTGTCGAAGATGAGGACATTAACATCAGAAGGGGGAAGCCCCATCGGAGAGGTTCGTGCCGCATCAAGTATCTTTTCTATTTTTTCAGGTTCAACGGACCTGTTCTGAAACTCCCGAACCGACCTGCGCCGCTTAAGAAGATTCAGAAAGCTGGTGTAATCAGCTGCCTCGCCAGGCAGAGAGAACAGATCATCCGGCGAAAGCGTTCTCCCTGTTACACTTATCGCATCGTGCGGGCATATTGCCATACAGTGCCCGCAGCCGATGCACCCGAAAAGCGGTGTGCCGCTCACGGCAGCCTTACCTTCCGACATCACCATGGTGTTGTCGCCGCATACCGTTACACAGAGCCCGCAGCCGTCGCATTTTTCCATGTCAATGGTTACGATGCCGGGTTCCTTTGTTCTTGAAGTGGGAATTGCCATTGAAGATAGTTTCCATAAAATTACGATAGTTTGTATTACCTTTGGTTGTATTGAAACAAAATATTAAAACTTATATCTGATTAAGATACCAGCCCGGGCAGGAAGCTTTAATAAACCCGGAATATAAAATGATTTTTCTTTGGAATTCGTAACTGTTATTCTATATTAATTAAAACCCGATACTATATAAGATGTGGCATCTTTTACCCTTATACTCCCCCTTGCTGTTAATATTCATTCTCCGGGTTATAATTATCCGGCATCAGCTTATTTGTGATTTAATAATTTAATTTCCTGTATCAGCAAATAATTATATTTGTGTTCTGACCATTTTAACTATAAACAATCAACCATGAACGAAAAAATATCTATGAGGGAAAAAGTAGGCTTCAGCCTGGGTGACGGTGCGGCCAACTTTATCTTCCAGACCATTATGCTTCTGCAGCTCAGCTTCTACACCGATTCCTTTGGTATATCGGCAGCGGCTGCCGGCTGGCTGTTTCTTGTTGCCCGGCTCTTTGGTGCAGTAGCCGATCCTGTTATGGGCGCTCTTGCCGACCGCACCAATACCCGGTGGGGTAAATTCCGCCCATGGATACTTTTTACGGCTATACCTTTCGGTATTATTGGCTTCCTGGCCTTCACAACTCCCAATTTCGGCCCCTCGGGAAAGCTGGTTTACGCTTATATAACCTATATCCTTTTAATGCTGGTCTATTCAGCAAATAATGTACCCTATGCAGCACTGAGCGGAGTTATTACAGGTAATATGGCTGAGCGCAACAGCCTTTCAGCCGTCAGGTTCATAGTAGTAACTCTTGCCACGCTGGCGATTCAGGGATTTGCGCTTCCGATGGTTAATCACTTCGGAGAAGGAGACTCGGCAAAAGGATATCAGATAACCATGGGTATTTTCAGCGCTCTGGCAGTTATTTTCTTCCTTATAACCTTCTTTACAACAAAAGAAAGAATTGTTCCGAGCCCCGGTCAGAAAACACCACTCAAACAGGACATTGCCGATCTTCTTAAAAACCGCCCGTGGCTGATAATGTTCCTTGTATTCGTGATGATGTTCATCTTTCTCGGTATCAGGAACAGTATTCTGCTCTATTATTTCAAATACTATCTCGATAAACCGAGTATGGTTGCTTTACTCGAAACGTTGAACAAAGGTCTTTTCGGTCTGATCGGAAAACTTGGGCTGCTTGGCGCAAGTGCCGATATTGCAGGAAATACCTTCAGTATAATAAATATCTTCAGCCAGCTGGTCACAATTATCGGACTGGCCCTCTCAAGGCCCCTTGCAAACAGGTTCGGCAAACGGGATGTTTTCCGTTACGGGCTTATTGCGTGCGTGATATTGTCTGCTTCATTCATATTCATTACTCCGCAGGGGGTAACGACAACGCTTATTATGCAGCTTTTATTCCAGTTTACCTGGGGTGTTGCAGCAATGTCTCTGCCATGGGCTATGATGGCTGACGTAGCTGATTTCTCCGAATGGAAAAACAACCGCAGGGCTACCGCAATTACTTTCGCGGGTATTATCATCGGACTGAAGGTTGGCCTTGCAATAGGCGGTGCCATGGCAGGGTCGCTTCTTAATATGTACGGTTATGTCGCCAACGTGGAACAGACAACTAAAGCACAACTTGGAATAAGAATGATTACCAGCATCTGGCCTGCTGCATTCCTTGCAATCGGAATTATACTGCTCTTCTTTTACCAGATCAACAAAACTGCTGAGATACGTATGCAGAATGAACTGGCAGAGCGGCGTAAAACCACTGTTTAAAATTTAATAACCTCAAAATAAATATATATAATGAAGAAAAAAAACCTGACCACAGCAAAAAGAACCTCATCTTCCCCGGTACCGGCTTACAGAAATCCGAAACTTCCTGTTAAGACAAGAGTGAAGGATCTTCTATCCCGTATGACCATTGAGGAGAAGGTTGCACAGCTTATGGGCCTCTGGAGAGGAGGTATTGATGAGTTCGACTTTGAGTTCCTCAAAGATCCCGCAAAGAAGAAGGAGCTGTTCGGAAAGGGGGCTCACTCCATTCATCCCACCTTTCTCGGCGTAAAGGACACTGTGGAAATCAGAAACATGATCCAGAAATATTTTGTAGAGGAAACCAGGCTGGGAATCCCCGTTCTTTTTGTCGACGAGGGTCAGCACGGTATGATGCGCCCCGAATCAACTGTATTTCCTCAGGCAATAGGACTGGCATGCTCATGGGATCCTGATCTTTTTGAGAAAGTATATTCCGTGGTAGCACGGGAAATACGTACCAGGGGCGGCCATCTTGTTCTCTCGCCCGTTATAGACGTATGCCGCGATCCGCGTTGGGGACGGGTTGAGGAGACCTACGGGGAGGACCCGTATCTTAACTCCGTTCTGAGCATTGCAGCAGTTAAAGGTTTCCAGGGATCCGCAAACGGTAAAATAGCCCCCGGCCATGTTGCGGCAACCCTTAAACACCTTGCAGGCCACGGACAGCCCGAAGGAGGACAAAACACCGCCCCTGCCAACTATTCCCTGCGTACATTGTACGATTACCACCTGCCACCGTTCGTTGCATGTATCAAACATGCCAAACCCCTGAACCTCATGCCATCCTATAACGAGGTTGACGGAGTCCCCTCTCATGCCAACAAATGGTTGCTCAAGGATGTTCTGCGCAAACAGTGGGGCTTCAGGGGAATGGTGGTTTCCGATTATTATGGCGTTGAACAGCTGGCAAACAAGCATTTTGTCGCAAACGATAACAAGGATGCGGCAAGGATTGCATTTAACTGCGGCGTACAGTATGAATTCCCTCAGGCAAATGCATACAGGTATCTGCCCGAACTGCTGAAAGAGGGAAAAATCAGGAAGGCCGATATTGACAATGCAGTCGCCCAGGTACTTGAACTCAAGTTCTCACTCGGACTTTTCGAAAATCCTTATGTGGACCTGCAAAATGCAATCAAGGTTACCAAAGACCCCGCTTCAGACAAACTGGCCCTGAAAGCTGCCCATGAATCAATAGTACTCCTGAAAAATGATAAACTTCTTCCCCTGTCAAAGACAAAATATAAGAAAATTGCCGTTATAGGACCCTGTGCAAAGTACGTATCATTCGGAGGCTATGCAGGTGAGCCTTACTCAAAAGTAAGCCTGTATGACGGCATAAAGAAAAAAGTGGGAAGCAAAACTGAAATTTTATATGCCGAGGGTTGCAAAATAACTTCAAACCCCACAATCCCGTATTTCAACTGGAAACTTGATGAAATAAAGTTCCCTTCGAAAGAAGAGAATATGAAACTAATAAGCCAGGCAGTGAATGTTGCCGGAAAGGCCGAGGTCATCATCCTTGCCATAGGGGAGAATGAACATCTGTGCCGCGAAGCATGGGCGAAAACACATATCGGAGACAATATGATTCTCGATCTTTTCGGCCAGCAGGAAGACTTTGTAAAAGCTATTGTTGCCCTTGGAAAACCTGTTGTGGTTTACCTGATGAACGGCAGGCCTCTCTCAATTAACTATATTGCACAGAATGTGCCGGCAATTATTGAAGGCTGGTATATGGGACAGCAGACAGGAACGGCTGCAGCCGATATTATTTTCGGTGATGTCAATCCCTCCGGGAAACTGACCATCACTGTTCCCAAATCAGCCGGCCAGCTGCCAATGTTCTATAACTTCAAACCAAGCGCACAGGCCAATGAATATATCTCGCAGGATAACCTGCCGCTCTATCATTTCGGTTACGGACTGAGCTATACAAAATTCAGGTTTGATAATCTGAGGCTCTCAAAACAGAAAATCAGGAAGAATGAAACCCTGACAGTGAAGGTTGATGTTACAAACACCGGAAAATATGCTGGTGATGAGGTTGTACAGTTATACATACGCGATAAGGTAAGTTCAGTAACACGCCCTGTAAAGGAACTGAAAGGTTTTAAAAGGATCTCCCTGAAACCCGGAGAGACAAAAACGGTTGCGCTTGAAATCAAACCTGAACAGCTTGCTTTTCATAACATTGATTTCAAGTTTGTTGTAGAACCCGGAGAGTTCGAAATTATGGTCGGTAATTCTTCGCGCGACCAGGACCTTCTGAAGATAAATCTGACTGTAAGCTGAGAGTTAAAAGTCAGGTCGTTTACTTTTCAGACTTTCCAGAAAGATTTTCCAAATATTATTATTACCGGGATAATCTCCAGCCTCCCTGCAATCATTGCAAGACATAAGACTATCTTGCTGAATCCGGGAAGCATGGAGTAGTTACTCATGGGGCCGACCGTTCCCAGTCCCGGGCCTATCCCTGCCATGCATGTCGCTGTTGAGCTCAGCGAAGTAATCAGATCTGAACCGTTTACGGTAATAATGGCAGAACCGGCCAGAAACATTATAAAATACAGGAAAATAAACGACACTATTGATGAAATGGTTTTTTCATCCAGAGCCTTTCCGTTCATCTTTATTATAGTAATATTGTCCGGATGTATCAGCTTTTTGAAAATTGCTTTGATACTTTTAGCCACAATCAGGTGTCTTGCCATTTTTATTCCGCCGCTTGTCGAACCGGTGCTGCCTCCGGCGAACATCAGCAGAAAAATCAGGGTGAGCCCTGCGGCCGGCCATAGCAGATAATCGGCAGAGGCAAAGCCGGTGCATGTTATTACCGAAATTGTCTGGAAAAAACCTTCCCTGAAAACTTCTCCGAAAGACCCTGAGGAACCGGGGTAGAGTAATAATACAGAAACCGTGCCTGCAAACAGCACAACCGAAAAATAAAACCATAATTCCTCATTGTGAATAACCTTCTTGAAATTGAATTTAATGAGGTAGTAGTATATCACCTGGCTGATGCCGGCAAGAAGCATAAACACCATTACTATATACTGAGTGTAATGTGAATAACCTGCAATACTTGTATTTTTTGTTGAGAACCCGCCTGTGGCGATCGTCCCGAATGCATGACAGATACTGTCAAAAAGGTTCATGTCGCCTGCTGCAAGCAGTATGGTTTCAAGTACCGTAAGACCCGTGTAAATTGCCAAAATTCTCAAAGCAACTCCCTTCACCTTCGGGTGTATCTTTTCTTTCATTGAAGATTCCAGGCTGAACAGATGATATCCCGGCACTTTGAGGCCCGGAAGTATAAGAATTACAAGGACGACAATACCAAGTCCTCCGATCCAGTGGGTAAAACTCCTCCAGAAAAGAATCGAAAGGGGAAGCCTCTCCACATCGTTAAGAATGGAGGCCCCAGTGGTTGTAAAACCGGATGTTGATTCAAATACAGCATTAATAAACGAGGGGATTGTACCGCTCAGAATATAGGGAAGTGTTCCAAACAAAGGAAAGAGAACCCATGCCAGGAACACTATCAGGAATGTATCTCTGTTGCCTATATTTTTAATTCCGGTTTTCCTTGTGGCAAATTTCAACAGAACATAAACCATTCCAACGATGATGGCCGACAATGCAAATGGTTCAGCCGGTTCATGGCATATCAGCGCAACCGGTATGCAAACCAGAAGAGAGAGGCTTTCCGTAAAAAGTATTGTGCTGAGTATCCTGAGGACAATCAGCGGATGAATTAACTGCATTTATAACGCAATGAAATTTGCCTGACAAAAGTGATCTGTAGTTTATAAGCATAAAGTAAAATTTACTTCAATTAATATAAAGAAAATATAAAGAAGATTAATGAATGCCTAAAAGGACTGCAATGCATGAGGCATTCTGAATGTCTAATTTCCGAATCTGTAACCGATCCCTGATTCAGTAATCAATATCTCAGGTTTTGAAGGATTGTCTTCGATTTTCTTCCTGAGCTGGGCAATAAAGACCCTCAGGTACTGGGTTTGTTCCTGATATCCGAACCCCCATATTTCCTTAAGTATAAACTGGTGGGTCAAAACGCGTCCCCGATTCCTGGCCATCAGAGACAGAAGTGAATATTCGGTAGCGGTAAGCTTCACTGCTTCTCCTTTCTTATATACCATGTGTTTTACCATATCAATGGAGAGGTCTCCGAATGTAATTACCGGGACATCTTTTCTTTCTTCACTTAACCTTATTGCGGCGCGGATGCGTGCTATCAGTTCCCCGCTCCGGAAAGGCTTGGTCAGATAATCATTTGCCCCGTTTTCCAGAGCATCTATTATTTCTTCTTCTGAATTTCTGACCGTCAGAACTATAATCGGTTTTGTGAACCATTCACGTAATCTTATCAGCAGGTCCTGACCGTCAATATCAGGCAATCCGAGGTCGAGAATTATTAATGAGGGATTATGCGTGGCTGCCAGGATCAGCCCTTCCTTGCCGCTCGCAGCAAAAACGGTATTATAGTTATGAGCCGCCAGTGATATTTCAAGAAGCCGGCGTATCTGAACCTCATCATCAATTATCAGTATCTGGTGATCTTCACTCATTTTTCAAAACTTATATCTTTCATATCAGGAATTTCCGAGGGTATTATAATGGTGAATTTTGCTCCGCCTCCGGCGACGTTTTCAACCCTGACGGTGCCTTTATGCGCTTCAACCAGCCCTTTTACTATTGACAGGCCAAGGCCAAGGCCGCCGGTTTTTGAATCATCTGCCCTGAAAAACTTGTCAAAAACCTTCGGCAGCGCTTCCGCCGGGAATCCTTCTCCCTGGTCTGTAACTGTCATGATTATATTGCCCCCGTCATATAACATGCTAAGATTTATTTCTGAAGAAGGAGGCGAATGCCTGCATGAATTAACCAGCAGGTTGTTCAGAACCTGTTCCATAAGCCCGAAATCGAGTTTCACCAGGGGAAAATCATCAGCCACATTTACCTTAAAGTTAAACTGCTCCAGTTCCTGTTTAAGGTTTTGTGTGACTTTGTTAATAAGATCATTAATGTCACACCAGTTAAGGCGTAAAGACAATTTCCCGCTTTCAAGGCGGGACATATTAAGCAGGTTTTCAATGAGATGATTTAACCGGCCTGATGCCTTGAAAATCTCATTCAGCAATTCCTCCCTGTTCTTTTCAGAAGTCTTTGTTGCCAGCAATGTGTCGGAAGCTCCCATGATTGTTGCTATCGGTATCCTGAATTCATGAGAAATCAGGTTAAACAATGTTTTATAAAGCCTGCCCGATTCCTCAAAAACCCTGGCTTTAAGAGCAACCTCCCCCAAAAACTCTCTTTCAAGCGCATTGGATATCTGTGTAAAGTATGTATTCCAGAAGGCATCTTTCTTCAGGTAGTCTGATTTATCAATTTTAAAAACTATCACCCCGGGGTTTAACCTTGTTCCTGTCAAAGGATAATAAGTAAGCGGATTGTCTGAGTAATGATCTGTAAACATGCCGGCCTTCTTATGGTTTTCAAACACCCATTCGGCGACCATAATATCAAAATCCTGCATTATTTCAGAACCTTCCGCCTGAAGGGGTGTTTCCAGATGATTATTGCCATCCTGGAGAATTATTAAGGAATCTGCATTAAAGTGTTTTTTAAAATCATCTCTGACCACCTCCAGCACCTGCACGATTCCCCTTGCTTTTGACAGTTCTCCGGTGAGCTGAAACAATGCATTTGTCTGCAGCTCCCTTTCAATAACAAGTCTTTCATTCCGCCGGATCCTGTTCGTAAGGACTCCGTTCAGCAGGGCAATAACAAAGAAGGAGCCAAACATGAATTTGTCTTCTGTCTTTGCAATATGAAATGTGTGATACGGGGGGATGAAGAAATAATTCCACACAACCGCACTCATGGTGGAGGCAAGCAATACAGGCCCTATCCCCATAAAGACAGCCATTAAAGCAACTATGAACAATAAAATAAATGAAACAATATGATAGCTCTGGGGCGTGGAAAGAGGGATGCAGAACAGAGTGGCAAGGCCGATAATTATCACTGCAAGTAAATACTGGAAGAGCCTGGAAAAGGCACTATTCCGGAACAGTTTTAACATATACCTGGGCTTCATTTCCTGATATCAAATTTAAGCTTTAATTATTTTCCGGAAAAATCAATAAAACAGATTGCAATATTGCTCTTATTTTATAAGGAGTTTATAAAATCCCTGTTCCATTCTGCAAAGATTACATAAAGATACCCGCGGGAAATCAGGAATACTTATGGCGTTTATCCGGCACTGTATTGAACAGAAATCACAGCGGCCTGCCATTTTTTATATCCCGCAGAGAGGCTTGTGGTTCCTCTGTTTTATTATATATTTAACCTGATTATTAAACTGATGTTAAACAAATTTATTCAGAAATGAAGAGAGTCCTTTTATTATTACCGGTATTTTTATTGTTCTCCTGCACCCCCGGGAATGATGATTCAATATTCCATTATTCTGTCCTTAAAGCTCTCGACAACGGGGTGCTGGAGGGAATGATGACCGTGAAGGATCTTAAAAAACACGGTGACATGGGAATTGGCGCCTTCAATAAACTTGACGGCGAACTGGTGTTAATGAATCATATTGTTTACAGGGTATCACAGGACGGTAAAATAATGCAGCCCTCCGATGAGACACTCATCCCCTATTCAATCGTTACATTTTACAAACAGGATCATTCACTGCTTCTTGAAGGTAAAACAGATTACCCCGCCCTGAAAGCCTTTGCCGACTCTTTTCTGCCTTCACCCAATCTTTTCTATGCTTTCAGAATTAAAGGGGAGTTTGAATACATAAAATGCGGCGGGTCAAACATTCAGGAAAAACCTTATGATAAATCTCTCACGCAGATGCTGGCCGACCGGCCTATCTATGAAGGAAGGAATATCAGTGGCACCCTCGTCGGCTTCTGGTGTCCCAAATATATAGGTGATATAAATACACAGGGGTTTCATCTGCACTTCCTGTCGGATGATTTAACCACAGGAGGTCACCTGATGGATTTCACCGCCACAAAGCTTGAGATCGGGTACGACATCAAACCTGTTTATAAGATTAACCTTCCCGATACCAGGGCATTCAGGGATGCCAGGTTCAGAAGTGAGGCCGTAAATTATTAGAGGTCCCGATGAAAACCATTAAACCCGGAGAGGACAAACCTGAAGGTAACGGAATAAATCCGGTTTCAGCCGATAATTCCCCGGCAGCAGGGATTAATGTTATTACACCGGAAAGATCACGTGCCCTCTATCTGAAAATAACATGGCGCCTCATACCGCTTATGTTCATTTGTTATATCATTGCTTATCTCGACCGTATTAACGTGGGCTTTGCAAAGCTTCAGCTCCGGGAAGTGCTTGGTGTGGATGAGAGGATTTTCGGAAGTGTTTATGGAATCGGGGCAGGCCTTTTTTTCATCGGGTATTTTCTTTTCGAAGTGCCCAGCAACCTCATCATGCAGCGTGTGGGTGCCAGGTTCTGGATTGCAAGGATCATGATTGTGTGGGGAATAATTTCATCCGCCATGATGTTCATCCACAGTACAACCTCTTTTTATATTCTGAGGTTCCTGCTCGGTATTGCAGAGGCTGGTTTTTATCCCGGCATGATCCTTTACCTCACATACTGGTTTCCCGACAAGGAGAGGGCCCACACAGTGGCGCTCTTTGCCACCGGAACAGTGGTGGCCGGAATAATCGGTTCTCCTGTATCCGGAGCCCTCCTGGACCTGCACGGGCTGGCAGGACTTGAGGGATGGCAATGGCTCTTTCTCCTTGAAGGCATTCCCGCAATTCTAATGGGTATCATAGTAATCTTTGTACTGCCAAACCGCCCCCGCGATGCAAAATGGCTCTCCCCCGATGAAAAAGAATATATCCAGTCGCGCCTCGACGAAGAGGCTGCCCGGGCTAAAGGGAGGGCACATTTCCGGCTATCGGATGCCTTTAAAAGCGGCCGGATATGGCTGCTGTGCCTTATTTATTTCCTTCTTACAGTGGGAATATACGGATATGAAATGTGGCTGCCATCAATAATAAAGGAAATTACCGTCAAGAGTTATTCTGTCGTCGGACTGATAAATGCGTTACCTTATGCAGCATCAATCATTTTCATGCTTGTCATTGGTTATCATTCCGACAGAACAGGCGAAAGGCGATGGCATGTTGCCACGGCAGCCTTTATCGCAGCTGCCGGTTTTGCAGTAAGTGCCTGGCTCAGAAACCCGTACCTGGCACTGTTTGCCCTGATGGCATCGCTTGTAGGACTGAAATCGGCAATGGGCCCTTTCTGGGCCCTTTCCACCGCATTTCTGAGCGGGACGGCTGCTGCAGGAGGAATAGCCCTTATAAACTCCGTCGGTAACCTGGGAGGATTCGTCGGGCCGACTCTTGTGGGTGTTTTAAGAGACAAAACCGGAAGCATCCAAATGGCACTATGGATACTGGGAGGTGTGCTTTTTATGATGGGACTGCTGATCCTGACCATTAAAAAGGCTCACCTGAAAAACAGATGATGTGATTTTGAAAAACAGATATAAAAAACTGATATATTAGCACGTACAAACTTATTCCGATGAAAAAGTATATTATTCTTCTGCTTGTTCTGGCCTCCTGTTCAACCGGAGAAAAACAGAAGGAAAAAACCTTCTGCAACCCGCTTAACCTCAATTACCGTTTTCAGTATTCATCAGATGTCTCATACAGGGAAGCAGCCGACCCTACACTGATTAGATACAAAGAGACTTATTTTCTCTTTGTTTCCCACAGCGGAGGATACTGGTATTCGGATGATCTGCTTCAATGGGAATACCTGCCTGTAAAAACTCTCCCTATAGAAGACTATGCACCTGATGCAATAACAATTAATGACACTGTGTTCTATATTGCCTCCGCAGGAAACCGGAAGCCGTTTTATTACACAACAGATCCTTTCAAAGATGACTGGAAACCTTATCCCGACACTCTGCCGTTTGCAGTGTGGGATCCACATTTCTTTCTTGACGACGACGGACAGAGATATCTTTACTGGGGCTGCTCCAATGTTCAACCCATTTACGGGATAAAACTTGATTCCAGACTCAGGGCAGTTGGTGAGCCGGTTGTGCTAATAACACATAATGCTGACAAGTACGGATGGGAAGTCCCCGGAGAACAGCATGAACTTAAACGACCGGGTTGGAATGAAGGTGCATGGATGACAAAATACAATAACCGCTATTATCTGCAGTATGCCGCACCGGGAACTGAGTTTAAAACTTATGCCGATGGTGTCTATACCTCTGATTCACCTCTCGGACCTTATGAATATGAGCCCTACAGTCCGTTTTCATATAAACCTGGCGGTTTTGCGGGAGGAGCCGGACACAGTTCAACACTTCTCGATAAATATGGAAATTACTGGCGGGTTTCGTCTATGTCCATTTCAGTACGCCACATGTTCGAACGCCGCCTTGGACTATTCCCCGCTGCATTCGACAAAGACGGCGTTATGAGAACATTCACCGCGTTCGGCGACTACCCGACGATTGTCCCTGCCAGAAAAACAGATTTTGAAAAAGAGGACCTGTTCAGGGGCTGGATGCTTCAGTCCTACAAAAAGAACGCAGAAGCTTCATCGGCAATGGAAAAATATCCTGTAACAAACGCATTTGACGAGGATATAAGAACATGGTGGTCGGCTGCGACCGGAAATGCCGGAGAATGGCTATCGGTTGAGCTCGGTGAAAATGTAACAGTCAATGCCATTCAGGTAAACTTCGCCGATAATGAATCAACTCTCAGACCAGAAAGCAAGGATATATGGTACCGCTACCGTCTCCTTGCCTCAGCAGATAAGAAGTCGTGGAAGGTGATCGCCGATGAAAGCAAAAATACCCGGGATGCCTGCCATGATTATATTGAACTTGAAAAACCCGTTAAAGCCAAATATATCAAGATTGAAAACGTAAGTGTCCCTTCCGGAAAATTCTCAGTATATGATCTGAGGATTTTCGGCACCAGGGAGGGAAAAACACCGGCTTCCGTTGATGATTTCACGGTAACCAGGGATTCATCTGATACAAGAAAAGCGACAGTTGAATGGCCGGCCGACAATAATGCAACCGGATTCATTGTAAAATACGGCATCGGCAGCAATAAACTTTATTCATCAGTAATGGTTTATGGTGCCAATTCCCTTTTGCTGGCTGGACTGAACAGGGATGTAAAATATTTTTTCAGCGTTGATGCGTTCAATGAATCAGGTATTACCAAAGGCACAAAGATCATAGAAAAATAACTTAACCCGAACTTATGAATAACAAATTCACAACCCGCAGGGATTTCATAAGGCTTACAGGCATGGGTTCGCTTGGAACCATGGCTGCCGCCGGAATGCTTCCCAAACCGGCAACCGATGCAGTAAATACCGTGCCGGAAATGAAAATCAGGAAGATAGATGTGGTCTACGACCAGAAATACCAGGGAAGGAGCCTGCAGCAGATGTGGGTGAGGCTCTATACCGACAACGGAATTATGGGCGTCGGCGAAACATACTGGAACACTGAAGCCCAGATAGGAGTGCTGAAGGATAAGAAAAACCTTATCCTGGGGCACGACGCCATAGAAATGACAACCTTCATGGATGATATAAGATACAACAGCTGGGGTGGATCAGGCGGAGCAGACATGAAGATCATCTCTGCCCTGAATATGGCGCAGTGGGATATTCTGGGCAAAGCAGCAAATATGCCTGTATACAAACTGCTCGGAGGCAAATACCGTCCTTCTCAGAGACTTTACAATACCAGCAATGCGATTGCCGGAATGACAATGGAAAAAGATGCAGAGAAAATCACAAGGTTTCTGATGGATAAAGGCATAAAGGGAGTAAAAATATGGCCTTACGATAACATAGCTAACCGTAACAAGGGAAGCTTTATCACACCTGCCGAAAGGGAACAGTGCCTCGACTGGATAAAGAGGATAAGAAATACCGCAGGGAAAGACTTTGAGATAGGACTTGAATTTCACACCCGCTGGAATCTTCCCTCAGCACTCAAAATAGCAGGCGATCTTGAACCCTATGATGTGATGTGGCTGGAAGATATCCTTGGAGAGGATAATATGGACTCTTATGCCGTTCTTTGCCGCGACACTTCATGTCCGGTGGCAGTGAGCGAACGGCTTGCCACCAAATTCCGGTTCCGTGAAGTTCTTGAAAAAAAGGCAGCCGACATCATCATCCTTGATATTGCATGGTGCGGCGGCATCTCAGAGGCAAAAAAGATTGTTGACATGGCTGATGCATACTACATACCCTTTGCAACCCATAATTACGGAGGACCCGTCCTTTGGATATCATCAATACACCTCGGAACTGCTGCAAGAAACTGCTATATCACCGAAAGCAGCTGGGAAATGTACACTACCGTCTTCCCGTATTTCATCAAAAATACTCCTGTCCCCGAAAATGGATTTGTATCTCCTCCTGAGGGAGCAGGACTGGGAATTGAGTTCAGCGAGGAACCGTTTAAAAACGGCGATGCAAAAGTCCTGGTGATCGGCGAATTATAGCCGTAAACGAATTTTTTATCTTCTGTTAATTATAATGATATCTCCCTTCCGGGTTTTAATATCATATTCATAAATATCACGCAGGTTCAGAGGTGTTATTTCTGCCTCTTTATTTATAATCGGTCTGGCTGTTGAGGGGGTTTTATAAAAAGGATTGGGATTTTCCGCTTTTGCATGCTTCAGACCTTTTCCCTTCAGAGGCACATAGGATCTTATGCGTAAATTCCCTCCCAGCCCTGATATGATCTTTGCATTTGATAATTCACCATTATCCCACTCTATCTCAGTTTCAAATCCACCTCTTGCCTTCAGACCTTTCACTTTACCCTTTTTCCAAACTCCCGGAAGCGCAGGCAGAAGGTGAACAGCCCCGTCATGGCTCTGCAGAAGCATCTCTGCAATACCAGCAGTACAACCAAAATTTCCGTCAATCTGGAAAGGAGGATGCGAGTCAAAAAGATTTGGATATGTACCACCTCTCTGTCTTCCATTCGGCTGAATAGCCGGAGAAAGCTGGTCGGTAATAAGCTTATACGCATGATCGCCGTCGAGAAGGCGTGCCCAGAGATTGACTTTCCATCCCATTGACCATCCCGTTGAAGCATCTCCCCGGGCAATAAGTGAGGTCTTTGCGGCCGAAAAGAGTTCGGGCGTACGGTATGGTGAAATCTGATTCGACGGATAGAGACCGTAAAGATGAGAAACGTGCCGGTGATTGTCCCTGGGATTATCCCAGTCGTACATCCATTCCTGCAATTGTCCCCATTTACCGATCTGCATGGGTGGAAGTCGCTTCAGGGCATCTTCGAGTTTATCCGTATACTCCTTATCGACATTAAGAATTTTTGCAGCTGAGATTGTCCTTGAAAAGAGATCGAACGTGAGCTGGTTATCCATGGTTGTTCCCGCAGAGATCGAAAATTTGGAATGAACAGAGGGAGCATTCTCCGGTGAGTTGGAAGGTGCCACCACCAGCCATTTATTCTCAGGTTCCTCAACAAGGAAATCGAGAAGGAATAATGAAGCCTCCTTTACCACAGGATAAATTGATTTAAGAAATTCAGTATCTCCGCTGAAATCATATTTATCGAACATATGCTGGGAAAGCCACACCCCTCCCATCGGCCACATTCCCCAGAATGCTCCGTCAATTGGTCCGGTGATCCTCCATATATCGGTATTATGGTGCAACACCCAACCACTGGCGCCATACATATCGCGTGCAGTCTGCCGGCCTGTCTGCGATAATTCTCTTACCATCTGTACGAGCGGTTCGTTCATCTCGGTAAGATTTGTAATTTCTGAAGGCCAGTAGTTCATTTCGGTATTGATATTTACAGTGTATTTGCTGTCCCACGAAGGAGTTAACTGGTAATTCCATATCCCCTGCAGGTTGGCAGGCTGACCTCCCGGTCGCGATGAGGATATCAGCAGATATCTTCCGAACTGGAAATAGAGGGAAACCAGGTGAGGGTCGTTGCCGGCAGCAAATTGTTCAACACGCACGTCTGTGGGATTTCCGGCAGCATCAGTCACCCCCAGATCAAGACTTACCCTGTTGAAGTATTTTCTGTAATCTGCAATGTGGTCATTCAGTGCCTGGTTATATTCTTTAAGGATGGCTTTTCTCAGATATTCATTTACACGCTTATCAGCATCAGCACTTATATCGTTGTAATTCACAAAATTGGTTGCCATCGAAATATAAATTGTTGCTGAACTGGCGCCTGATACATTAAGGGAAGTATCGGCAGACCTGACAGAACCTCCTGCGGGAATGATTTTTACCAGGGCACGGAACTGAACGTTTCCCGGCACCTTTTCAAAGTCGCTGGTTTTTCCCGACATCAGCAATTCATCATTACCCATTGATCTGACAACCACCTCCGACGGCCTGTCCATTGTAGCGGAAAAACTTAACATACCCGGCCTGTCGGCAGATATTTTTACAATGATAACCTGGTCGGGAAAAGAGGAAAAGGTCTCTGTGCTGTATGTCACCCCGTTTACTTTATACCGGTGCGATACTACAGCTTTACTGATATCAAGCTCACGGTAATAATCAGTATAATTTTCGTGACCCTGAAAGGCAAGCTTCAGATTACCGACAGTCTGGTATGGCATCCCATGGGAAGTTTTTGATATGAACTTCTGATTTACAAGGTCCTGTGCTTCCTGGTATTTTCCTTCAAAAATGAGTTTTCTGACTGTGGATAATGCCTCCCTGGCATCCGGGTTGTCGTTCCGGTTTGGCTGGCCGGCCCAGACAGTACTTTCGTTAAGCTGAATGGTCTCTTTAACAGGATCACCGAATATCATAGCTCCCAGCCGGCCATTACCAACGGGCAACGCCTCCACCCATTGCCTTGCCGGCTGTCTGTACCAGAGTTTCATATCGGAACTGCTCTGTGCAGTAACAAGTTTGACTATACAAACAAGAAGAAAATATAAAATTGCTTTTTTCATGGCAGGGTTGTTTATGATTTACCGATTATTCTCCTGACATTAATATGTTTGTTAAAATTGACTATAAATATATCTTCCATCTTCCCTCTTCGGTCTTCGGTCATCCCACCAGGGTAACCCAATTCAACGGATTCTTATCACCAAGTTTCAGATGTATATCAACCTGTTCATTCTCAGGCAAATCAACTTCACAATCGGCAAGGCCTTTTTTGAAAGATTTTATTATCCCGGAAGGAGCGTAAATATTTTCTATTCCGTAACGGGCCACAAGGGTGACTTCCTGTTTTCTGAGGGAAGTTATTGTAATATCAACCTCCCGCTTTTCCATATCCCATGTCAGTTTGTTGATTCTTGCGAAGGTACGTGCCAGCATTCCGCTTATTGTGCCCTTCACCAGATCGTGTGGAAGGGCGGGAAGCACTTCGATCACACCGGGGCGTGAATAAAGCAACATCTCCATTATGATTGCAGGAATTCCGCTCTGTGCATCCGGAACAGGAATCCCGTAAGGTTCGCGTGAACACCTCATCGCAGTACTTACGTAACCCTGCTCGAGGAGCTGACGTAACTGCATGCCGACCATAATATTGTCTTTCAGTCGTGCTCCAACCAGGGCGCGGTGACAACGGCTGTATGCCGCAAGTGTCTCACCTGCAACGGCTGTTGACATAGCATCAAAGACACGCCTGCGGTTGGCTATTTCTGCAGCTCTTGCAAGCTGAGGCGTCCTGTCAGGGTCAATTTCATCGCCGGGCCAGGCTCCGTAGAGATGAGAAACATGGCGGTGACTGTAACGCTCCTCCAGTGAAGGCCATGCCCATTCCTTCAGAGTGCCGTCAGGTTCGGCCAGGTAAGGAGGCATCTTCTGCAGCATATCCCTCCATTTAACTGTATTCTCATTATCAGAACCAATGATTTCTGAAGCCTGAATCAGTATGGAAAGCACTTCACGGCATACCGCAATATCCATTGTTGCATTTATCATTACAGGTCCGTTCCTGTTGGTATTTCTCGGGGTGTTCTCAGGGGATATGGACGGGACAAAAATGAAATTATCATCTTTATCTGTCACCGTCAGGAAATCTTCGTAGAATGCAGCCAGTCCATTATAGAAAGGAATCACATGATTGCGAAGAAATTCAACATCTCCTGTAACCAGATATTGTTCCCATAAATGGCGGGCGAACCAGCCTCCGGCAGAAATCCAGTATGGCCATATTCCGGTATCGGTATTGCCGGTATAATAAAAGCTTACGCCTATACCCTTATCAGGTAAGAGAGGATATGAAGTACCCCGGCATCCGAAAATATTTTTTGCATTGTTTCTGCAATCAGGGGCGATTTCATCCATCCATCTGAGCCAGGCTTCCATTCCTTCCCTAAGATCCCCCTGTACGGCACCGGCATACTGCAGATTCATCGTGGAATTGACACCTGCCGACATTGGAGGATATTTACCGCTGTTGATGATAAACCAGTAACGTCCCATTCCGAAAATCCTTTCCAGAAGGGCAGGTGAAAAACCGGGTCTGGTATGCTGGTCTGAGAGAAGCTCTTCTGCGGATTTTCCGTATTGGCTATCTCCTCCGAAATTAACCGTGACACGGTTCAGCATTTCCGACTGTACCTTTTGATGCTCCCCAATCAATAATCCGTATTCAGGAGTGAGTTTCTCCAGAGCAGGCTGAATAGCGCTGACTTTATCATCGCTGTAATCGGGAAAATATTCGATACGTGTCAGTAACATCAATGTTGAAGCTTTGTCAACAATCAGAGTATTTCCTTCTGTTTTAGCAGAACCTCCTTTCAGGATAACCCTGGTTATTCCTGCATATCCGCTGTTATCAACCGACGGATCGAGGCGGCACTTGTAAATCAGCCACTTAGTGTTTGTTTCCTGGCGGACATCACATGTTTCAACACCTTTAGGGGCTAATTTCTTCTGAATAGCTGTCAGATTGACAAAAGCCTGCATGTCGGGGTCTGTGGTTCCGATACCCTGCCGTGCACCCCAGTTCATCCCGGAATAGATGCTCCACCTTCCGGATCTCTGCAGTGATATCTTTACATTCATTGTTTTGCCAGCCGGAGCCGTAATCAGCTGAACGCAAACCCTGTCAGGTCTCGAAACGAAAGTCTGCCGGGTCCATTCTCCGTCTTCATCGGTCCAGATAACCTTTATCTCACCATTTTCATAATTGACTGTGCGCAGATAGTTCCTTACCGATGAGTGTTCAGGCATATCCAGTTTCATTAAAAATGCCGGGACAGTGAGGTGAGGCTCTGTGTCCTGTTTAACAGGGGTTTCGTTCATATGCCTGAGAGCAAGATTAATTGCCTCGCTGCTTTTTCCATCGAGTATAAGCTGCCTGATCTCAGGAAAAATTTCTGCCACGCGTGGTGCTTCCAAAGGCCTCTTCCATGGCATAAGGAGACTTTCGTGATGGAAAAGTATCTGTTCGGAATAAGGATTCCCCAGCAATTCAATAGTCATTTCTCCGTTTCCCGAAACAAGAGCCTCGCGCACATTTTCTCCCGGTGCGATACTGCAAAAGCCCTGCAGGGGGACAATTTTTCTGTTAACCCTCTCTTCCGGCGCCATAGGGGAAACAGGGTAAGTTCTCGCCGCTTTGGGAGGACCGGGATTAAACGGATCACCCTGAAGACTACCAAGATAATCCCCTGAACGGTTATCTGCTTCCGGGGAAATCCTGTCAACGGTTTCTGATCCTTCTGCTGCCAGTACCGGGGTTATTTCGATTGAGCCTGCAAGTCCTGCAACTGTTGCGCCTGTTTTTATAAAGTTTCTCCGTTTCATTATTTCCAGATTTATACTTATTGACTATACCCATTTAATCCAGTCCATCGGATTACGGGAACCTGTCTTCAGACGTATCTCAACGGGTTTCCCTTCCGGCAGATGTAAACTGCATGTAGCCTCACCCTGCCCGGGTTTTGAGGTCAGAACCACGGACGGAGCAGAAATCTTTTCAATACCGTAGCGGACAATAAGGGTCACATCCTGTTTTCTCAAAGATGTAATAGTCAGATTGACAACATGGTTTTCCATATCCCATTCAAGGCTGTTTAACCTTGCAAAAGTGCGAAGCTGCATTCCCCTGATGGATCCTTTGACCAGCGCAGGGGGGAGTGCCGGGAGGACTTCAATAACACCCGGGCGGGAATAGGCAAGCATTTCCATTATTATTGCCGGAATTCCGCCCTGGGCATCTGCAATTCTGAAACCGGCATAAGGATCGTGAGGGCACAACAGTGCGGAATTTACCCATCCCTGTTCAAGCAGTTGTCTCAGTTCACTGTCAACCAGATAAGAGTCTTTCAGACGGGCTCCGATCAGCGAGCGCTGGCACAAACTATGGGCAGCCAGCCTCTCAGGAACCCGCTTACGGTTTGCCAGCACAGCCGCCTTTGCCAGCTGCGGAGTACGGTCAGGGTCGATTTCATCACCTGGCCATGCGCCATAACCGTGGGAAATATGTCTGTGATTATATCTTTCTCCCAGATCGGCCCATGCCCATTCCTTTAAAGTACCGTCAGGTTCCGTCAGATATGGCGGTAATTTGCCGAGCATTGCCTTCCATTTCGGCACATTGTCGGATTCAATTCCAAGCAGTTCGCAGGCCTCCACAAGATTTGCAAGTACCTCCCTGCATACTGAAATATCCATGGTTGCGTTGATAACCGCCATACATCCGGGATTCAGATTCCCGGGATTGTTCTCGGGAGAAAAGGAGGGTACGAATATAAAATTGCCGTCTTTATCCTTAAGAGTAAGGTAGTCTTCGTAAAACAGGGCAAGATTTTTATAAGCCGGCACAACACGATCGCGAAGGAAACCGAGGTCTCCGGTTACCTGATAATGATCCCAGAAAGGACGCAGGCACCAGCCTCCGTCGCTTATCCAGTAAGGATGGGGCCAAATCTCTCCTGTGTTATCAGCATAGTCAAACATTGTAACAACACCCGAATCTTTTGTAGGGGAGATGGCATAATCGGTACCCCTGAAACCGAATATGTTTTTTGCATTAGTCTGGTAATCGGGTACCAGGCTCTCCATCCACCTGAAATAGGCCTCTTCACCTTCGCTGTGATAACCTGAAGCCATAGGTGCAATCTGCAGGTTTATATTAACATTTGTAAGGGCTGATACGCTTAAATATTTTCCGCTTGAAAGGATGAACCAGTAACGGCACATTTCAAAAAAAGTCCTGAGAAAAGCTCCTGAATACCCGGGGCTTGTACGCTGATCAGCAAGAAGTTCCTCTGCGGAGAGACCGTATTTTTCGTCATCAAAAAAGTCAACTGTAACACGGTTAAGCATCTCCGACTGAACTTTGCGGGCATTTTCAAGTAAGGCAAAATAATCAGGTTTAACTTCTTCCAGTTGCAACCGTACTGCTTCTGCTTTATCATCTGAATAATCCGGAAAATATTCAATCCGGGTAAGAAGCAGTACCGATGATGCATCTTCGATAGCAAGGGTATTGCCGTCCATGTGTGCTGAACCGCCATTTCTGACAATGCGTGTTACATTCGCAAATCCTCTGTTATCAACAGACGGGTCAAGCCGTCCTTTTATGATGAAATTCTGCTCATTTAAAATCTTCTGTGTATTTCCCGATCCGCCGCCACCACCCTGTACAGTTCCGCGGCCCCGAATTCCGGCAAAATCCTGTGCTCCTCCGGCAGCCCTTGCCATTGCTGCTTCCGCCATTGTGACACGGATATTGATTGTTTTTCCTTTGGGGGGAGTAATCAATTGAGCCACCAGATTATCGGGGCGGGAGGAGAAAGTGCGGCGCACCCATTCACCTTGTTCATCAGTCCAGTAAACCTTAACCTCGGTACTTTCGAAGTCAACTGACCTCAGATAATCCCTTACCGATTCGCTTTCAGGTAACTCCAGGAGCATTGAAAAACGGGCTCCTCCGAATCCACCCATACCTCGCGCAGGCGGAGCCTTCTGCCATTCGTCGTATGCAAGTCTGGCAGCCTCATGGTATCTGCCTTCAAGCATCATCTGTCTCACCTTCGGAAGTATATGAGCAATTTTCCCGGTTTCGAAGGGTCTTCTCCGTGGTGCAAAAAGTGATTCATGGCTGAAAGGAATTGATTCAGTGTATGGTTCTCCCCTCAGTTCAATACTCATTGACCCGTTGCCGGAAAGCAGTGCATCACCACCGGGTGTCAGGCAGCAGAAACCTCTGTGTGGCACTGCCTTTCTCCTGATACGTTCATTCAGGGGCATGGGTGTTACCTGCAAACCGGATGGGGAGATATAAGGTCCTTTAAATGCCAGAGGTTTGGGCAGGAATTTATCGGATTTTGCCTTTTGCCGATAGGAAGAGGAACGAATCTCCCTGAGCCCGGGCCGGGAAGTCCGGGATATTCTTGGAATATCCTCCTTACAGGCAGAAAGAGGCAGCAGGGAACCGGGAATGCTTACAATTCCGGCGGCAACTGCACTGCTCCTGAGAAATTTCCTTCGTTTCATCATAATATAATTTTGATTTTTAAGGTATGATGGAACCCACATGTTTGACAAAATTATATTTAAAGGTGTTTGTGTTTGCAAAACATGTGGGTTTCATAACTATTTCAGATAAATATTCTTTAAATAAATGCGAGGTCTGACTATCAGATATCTAATACCTTAATATTTTATCTTAATCTTTTCAGCCCCTTTTATTTTTTCCTCAGATGCCACAACTGCGTAACCGCCGCCGCTTCCCGAGGTTATTGCCCCGGGGTAATCTGAAAGATATTTTTCCATCTCCTTCCGGATATGGTCAGGAACAGTGTCTGGCAGGATTTTTTCCCAGGCAAGAAATGATCTGGTCATTGCTTTTCCGAGTCCTTTAATATCCTTATTTATAATGCTTTCCCAGCATTCACTGCCTGAATCTCCAAGTTCTTTCACATATTCTTTTCTCAGATTCCTTACGGCAATAGGATCATAACCTGAAGGGCGGGGTTTGAGCGGGATGAGGTGCAATACATCTGAAAGCCACTCGCATACTGACGGATCTGTACATTTTTTGATGTCTGACGGCCAGAAACCACCTTCATAATAGAGGCTGTTTATACCGGGAAGAAGAAGTCCGAGGTGGTCCTGAGAACCTGAAATATATTCTGATCCGGGAGGGTTTTCAGCACCGAACAGGAGTTTTGCATTTCTGACAGGATCACCAACGGGAATTTTTCCGCCCCAGAGTTCGAGTGCTATTTTTCTTGAACTTGTGGCCATACCTGCTCTTTCATTGAAATCCCTGTCGGGTCTCACCTGTGCAACGACCACGGTTCCCGGGTAAATCTCCGATACCCATGGCTGATCCATCCACCCCCCTGCTATACATATCCTGTAAGGAAATTGCATATCTCTCTTTATTCCGGAACTGGAACGGGCCGGCAGACCGGGTTCGGGAATTCTGTCGAGTATTATGTATTCTATTCCCAGTTCCCTGCAAAGTTTTTCTTTCCCGGGAGTATGTCCGTCAGAGTTTACAATGAAAATATCAGGTTTTATCCTTCTCATATCAGGTTCAAAATCGAGCATACCGTTGCCTGAAGCGATGAAAGCCTCATGGACATATTTTACGGAACCGACAATATAGAGACGTTCTTTCTCCGAAAGGTATGGGGCTTTCCCTTTCAGCATCAGTATGTTTTCATCTTTACCTATCGCCACGTAAAGTCTGCCGTAAGCTGCCGCTGTCTTGAAAAATGCAACATGACCTCCGTGGAAGAGGTCGTAGCAGCCGCTTACCAAAACCTTTTTTTCTTTCATCAATGTTTAAAAATTGAAAAATGTGATCCCCCGCATCAGAAATCATTTATATTAACAACATGTAATGGCCTGCAATGCTCAGTCATTAAAAACTGATTTATAGCCATGACCTCTTTTACCGGCGGTTTTTTCCTTCATCTCCTTGTCCTTCAGCATTTGTTCTCTGATCCACCTGAATGTTTTTTCCAGACCTTCCCTGAGAGGAATTGACGGTTCCCATCCGAGATATTTCTTTATAAGCGTGTTATCACTGTTACGTCCGCGGACTCCCTTTGGTGCGTCGGGGTCATACTTTCTTTTAAGTTTATAACCTGCAATTTCTTCAGCAATATCGACCAGTCTGTTTACCGACACCATTTCACTGCTGCCAAGGTTTATGGGTTCTTCAATATCGCTGTACATAATTTCGATAACACCTTTAATACAATCGTCGATATACATAAAGCTGCGGGTCTGGTGTCCATCGCCCCATATCACAATCTCATCTGTTCCGTATAATTCTTTGGCGATGATTTTCCTGCAGATTGCGGCTGGAGCTTTTTCCCTGCCGCCGTCGTAAGTTCCGAAAGGACCATATACGTTATGGAATCTGGCCACCCTGGTTATTAATCCGTAATCTTCCATAAAATGGCGGCACATACGTTCGCTGAAGAGTTTTTCCCAGCCGTAGCCATCCTCAGCAAGAGCAGGATAGGCATCTGATTCCTTCAGCCCGGGGTTGTCCGGATCTGTTTGTTTCTCGCCATTGTAGACACATGCCGATGAAGAATAGAAATATCTCTCAATTCCGCAATCCCTTGCAGCCATCAGCATGTGTGTATTGATAAGGACGCTCAGCATGCAGTCGGCTTTGTGGGTTTCTATGAATCCCATTCCTCCCATGTCGGCTGCCAGATTAAACACCTCGTTATAACCGTTTACAGCCCTGTAACAGTTTTCCTTAACAGTGAGGTCAAGTACAATATTATCGGCTTTTTCAAACACCTGGTACCACTGGTTCAACGGCTTCTTATCTACAGCACGGACCTGGTAACCCTTTTTTATCAACTCTCCGGTCAGGTGTCCGCCGATAAATCCTCCTGCTCCGGTAACCACTGCTTTTTTCATCTTGAAGTTTTTCAAAGGTTATACTATAACTGTCGGATAAAAATTTAAAAAAGTAATCATTATTCCCTGGCGGGAAAAACCAGATTAATTTTTCCCGCCACATATTCATAAATTATTTCAGTCCGCTGTTTACTATCCTGAAATAGTCGAAAGAAACATTAAAAGGAGTATCAGGTTTTGTGGTGTCGGAATCAAAGTAATAGGTACTTGTCATACTCTGAGTGATTACACCATCACATACAATTAATCCTGCCCTGATATCCTTCAGAAGGGCATCACCTGTTCCCAGTTTCTTGTATTCTCCGCCATCAGCTGAATAATAAGCAGTATAAAGATTTCCCTTCTTTTCCAGTTTCAGCATAAGGGCGTTGGTGCCGGTAATTTCCTGAGTGAGATTAAAAGAGGCAATTGATTTGGCAATTCCGTTCTCTTCTATCAGGAAATCAACTGTACCGGGCTGTACTCCTTTCTGCCTGGTTGTTTTTATCACTGCCCTGAGCATCAGTTTGACGAAATTTTCATCATCCCCGTAGGCAATGATGCCTGCATTCTCGGGCTGTGAAGGTGATCTGGAACATGTTAGTTTTGTTTCAATGGTCCAGTCACTGTTTGCACTCTGGAGAAGAATGTTTTTCGCATTATTGCTCCCTTCCGATACATCGCCTTTTTCACTGGTGATTGTCAGTGTCCCGGGTTTTGAGGTAAGGGAATGATTTGAAGCATTCTCTCTCAGCCAGGTCCATTGATTACCCGGGACAGCCCCGTTGAATTCATCACTTACAGAATTAACACCGAAATTGATGTAATAAGTATTTCTTTCAAGGGTATAATTATCAAGCAGGGTTATTGTTGCAGTGCCGGGCAGTCCTTTTGCCTGTTCAATAACAACTTCAGCATCCTTATTAACTGCTGTTGCGCTGATAACAGGAATTTTTGAGCCTGCCTTTAACAGGAAGCTGTAAGCTTTGATGTTTTTATCGAAGCCCTGCAGTTTCTTTTTATCCACTGTTATTGAAGCAGGTGTAAGATCAGGCATAACCTTTACAGGGAAACTGTTTGATACTGTTTTTCCGTTATATGTAACATAAGCAAAGACAGAAGCAGTTCCCGGTCTTCCGGTAGTTACAATTCCGGAGTCATCAACAGATGCTACTGCAGGATTGTTGCTTTTGTAAACAACGCCTGCTTTCCTGATATCAATAAAACTGTCATCTGTCAGACTTGCGGAAAGTGTTGTTTTTCCTTTTTCACCCGGACGGAATACAATTTTCTCGCAATCAATGACTACAGTTTTAAGTTCAGGAATAAATTCCCCGCTCATTGTTGCCTCAACCTGCCCTTTGATATTTTTTGATGATGACCCGATTTCAAATATGTACTTTCCTTTGTCAAAAGTTATTTTTTTGTTTTCAGGATCCCAGAACCAGAGATCGGAGCAATTGATATCAACCGATACGGTTTTTGTCTGCCCGGCCGGAATAGTAACTCTTTTAAATCCTTTAAGTCTCTTAAAGGGTCTCTGCAGGTATGCGGGACTTTCAGGGGTTCTTACATATATCTGAGCTATTTCATCACCGTCATAATCACCGGTGTTTGTGATGTCAAAAGTCACTGTTACGATATCGTTCGGTGTTATATTTTTTCTGTTTATGGCGAAATTACTGTAGGTGAAGGTAGTATATGACAATCCGTATCCGAATTCATATGAAACATCGCCGTTAAAATACCAGTAGGTTCTGCCTGCACTGCCGTTTACCCTCCTGAGGTTATAGTTATTGAATTCAGGCAGGTCATTGACTGATTTATACCAGGTAAAACTTAGTTTGCCTCCCGGGTTTGCCTCTCCGAACAGTATTCTGGTCATAGCTGTACCCTGTGCCTGCCCGTTATATCCGGTCCAGATCATACCTTTTATACCTGGAAGGTTTCTGAACTCCTCCACTTCAACCATTCCCATTCCCTGCATCACTACAATTGTGTTGGGGTTTACAGCAGCCACGGCTTTTACAAGCTCTTCCTGGTTTCCGGGAAGTTTAAGGGAGAACCTGTCTGATTCTTCCCTGCCGGTTGACTGATCGGTACCGACAAAAACAAGGGCAACATCGGCAGAAGCGGCCAGATCGAGAGTTGCCTTGTCGGTTGCAGGAGGTTCAGGTTCACGGTATACCATTACAATTGTTTGCGGGCCGGTAATTCCCAGAGTATTTACTTTGGTTCTCACGGTGGTCGCTCTTCCTCCCATCCTGAAACCACCAGGTCCGCCCTGAGGCTGGCCTGCAGGCTGGACTTTCTGTGATGCAATTATGTTTCCTGTCACAGAACCTACCCTTGCCTCAATTGTACCTCCGGCAGCAACAGACATGGTGAAAATAATTGAATCCAGATCTGTCAGTACAATATTGTCATATGCTGTCCAGTCGCCGTCTTTTATTCCCCTTATGGAAGGTCCTCCGAAACGTGAAGATACAATTAAACCCGGCGATGATGCATTGAAGTTAGTTGCATTATATTCTTTAAGGGTTCCCTCTTTTGTTCTTGTTGTAAAGCTGTTCAAAGTGATGAAATCGGTTCTTCTGTCAGTGTTTCCTCCCGAACTGTGTACAATTTCAATATCAAGGCCTTTTTCAGAAATATATTTTTTTAATCCTGCCAGGGGAGAGACCCTCAGGTATGGTTCAACTTCTCCCGAATAATCACCCAGTTCCACTCTGTCGGCCTGCGGACCGAGTACTGCAATTTTTTTAATGCCGGCCGTATTAAGGGGGAGTGTTTTTTTACCGGTCTTTGATGATATTTCATTTTTAAGAAGTACCGGTGTTTTTGTTGCAATTTCTATAGCAAGGTCATTATGTGAAGGATCGTTTATAATTGACGGTTTGATACCTGCATAAGTCACTTTCCCTTTAGGATCAAATTCACCCAGTCTCATTCTTATTGTAAAAATATTTATCAGGGCCTTGTCTATTTCGGCTTCTGTGATAAGTCCTTTTGCGAGTGCATTAAGTGCGCTGGTCTGATAGACGCTTCCGCAATCTGTATCCACACCTGATTTCAGTCCCAGTGCCGTTGCTTCCTCAGCGGTCTGAACGTACCGGTGGCCTGAACGGATATCCGAAATTGCACCGCAGTCACCTGTTACATATCCGTCAAGACCGTAAGTTCTTCTTGCAATAGTATCCACAAGAAATCTGCTGGCTGATACAGGTATACCGTTTACGGCGCTGTAGGCAGTCATTATTGCCGGAAGCCGGTCTTTTTCAATTGTTGCCTTGTAGGGCAGAAGGTAATATTCTCTCATATCCCTGTCGTCCATATCGGCACTGCCGTTATGGCGGTTAAACTCCGTATTGTTTGCAAAAAAATGCTTGCCGCAGGGGACGGCTTTCAGATATATGGGATCATCACCCATCAGGCCGCGGATGAAACCACCGCTTATCTGCGAAACGAGGAAAGGATCTTCCCCGAAGGTCTCGGCTGTTCTTCCCCATCTCGGATCGCGGGTAGGTTCAACAACCGGCGACCAGTATGTAAGGGTAAAAATCAGATCATGGTTGAAGCCCCTTGCCTCATCAGCTATAACCGAAGTTTCTTTCTTTATCAATTCAGGATCCCAGGTTGACCCGACTGCCACACTGTTAGGGAAAGAGGTTGCCGTCTTTCCGCTGTTATTGTTTCTTCCCATTACACCATGAAGAGCCTCGCCCCATACGTCATATTTATTTACACCCAGGCGTGGTATCGCAGGCATCGTATTCCCAAGCTGACTTTGTTTCTCTTCAAGGGTCATTCTCGATACCAGGTCGGCAGCTCTCTCCCTGAATGAGTAGGCTGTATTAAGGTAAATTGGTTTTTTCCCTGTGCCGCTATCCCCCGAGGATGCTGATATGAAAATACTGCATATTATCAGTATTGCAATTTTTGTGCTTTTTCTGTTCATCTCCTGTAAAAATTATAGTTAGAAGTTAATTTTAAATATCCTGAATTACGATTTTTTCGCCCTTTGCCGGTGTATACGAAGCAGTTTTGCCGTTAACCCTTATGGTAAGCGGATTCCCGAGGAGCGATTTTATCTCAGCTTTTTTAAGTTTTCCATCCATCCATTCCATATCCACTTCAAAGCCTCCTCTTGCCCTAAGTCCTGTCACCGAACCGTTTTTCCAGCTTACAGGCAGGGCCGGGAGCAATGAAACCTCTCCTGCATGACTCTGCAACAGACATTCGGCTACACCTGCCGTAAATCCGTAATTTGCATCCGACTGGTTGCTGCTTGTGTTCTGAAAATTATTCCCGATTCCGCCCCTTCCGGTCCTTGTAAGGAAGAATTGTTTAATTACAGTATCGGTTTTTACCCCGTTCTCAAGTCTTGCCCAGTCGCATATATCCCAGGCACTTGTCCAGCTTGTTCCGACACGGCGTGGTTCAAGCCATTTCTGAATAGCTGCTGCAATATCCGGATTTCCGCGGAGTGTTATTGACTTTCCGGGGAAGAATCCGAAGTTGGCCGACATATTGTGCCCTTCATTGCCTCTTATCCAGTCTTCGATCCACACCTGAAGAAGGCCGTCTTTCCCGATCCGGTAAGGAGGGATTTTTTTCAGTGCCTCAGCCAGTTGTTCACCAAATTCCTTATCAACGCCAAGTATCTTTCCTGCCTCTATGCAGTTAGGAAAAAGGTCCATTATTATACCTGTGTTCATTGTTGGTCCGGTTGAAAGGAATGTTTCTTTTGCTCCCTCCTTTACAAAAAATCCCTGTTCAGGCGACATTGAAAACGGTATGACAAGATATCCATGTTTAGGTTCGATTGTCATTATATCCATCAGGAACCGGGCAGAGCCTTTCATCACAGGGTAGTATTCTCTGAGGAATTCAACATCTCCTGTGTAGAGGTAATGTTCCCAGATATGCTGGCAGAGCCAGCTTCCCCCAACCGGCCACATACCGTAGCGTGCCGCATCAACGGGCGCTGTGCCGCGCCAAAGGTCTGTATTATGATGAGCCACCCAGCCTCCGGCATTGTAATATGCTTTTGCAGTTTTTGCACCGTTTTCTGCCAGATCCTTCAGCATGTTGAATAAAGGCATGTGGCATTCCGACAGGTTAGTGACTTCTGCCGGCCAGTAATTCATTTCTGTGTTTATGTTTATCGTATACTTGCTTCCCCAGTTAGGTAACAGATCCTGGTTCCAGCGCCCCTGAAGATTGGCAGGCTCACTTCCCTCCCTGCTGCTTGAAACCAGTATATAACGGCCAAACTGGAATATTTTCGCCATCAGATCAGGATCAGGTAATCCTTTTTTAATATCGGCAATCCTCTCATTGGTTGGTCTTGCATTCATTGCAGGATCACCTATCCTGAGATGCACTCTGCCCATCAGGCCGGTGAAATCGTTAAGATGTGTCTTCTTAAGTGTACTGAAATTCTTCCCCTGTACCGCTGCAAGTATCTCTTCACATTTTGCTCCCGGGTCACCGCTGATATCCCCGTAATTCACAAAGCTTGTTGCCGCGGTGAGAATAAAGGTAACCGAGTTGGCATTATCTATAATCAGACTGGAATCAGTTGCCTGAAGGTTTCCCTTTTCAGGGAGAGCTATAAGATCGGTCTGAAAACTGAGGCCTGTACCTTCAACTTTTGCTATCAGCCAGCTTTCCGTTTCCGGCAGGTATCTCCATAAACCGGTTAAGGTTAACCTGTTGCCTTTGGATTTAATTCCTTCCCTGAACGGACTGGCGAGCTTCGCCTCAAGAGATACTTTTCCGGGCTTGTCTGCCGAGACTTTCATAACCATAACATGGTCCGGATAAGACATAAAAACCTCGCGGGTCATCCTTATATCACCTTCCTTATAGGTGACTTTAACTACTCCTGTTTCCAAGTTCAGTTCACGATAGTAATCGCTGATTGAATCTCCCGTGTCCCTGAAATCAAGCAGCAGGTCTCCCAAAGGCTGATACGCCTGCTGAGCTGCAGGTTTACCATAGAAATACTTGTTCACCATATCTTCTGCCTCGGAAAACTTATCGGCAAAGACAAGCTCTTTAATCTGGTCAAAATACTTATTTGCTTCATAGTCGTTGTAATCATGAGGTTTACCTGACCAGAAAGTTGACTCGTTCAGGGCTATTCTTTCCTTGTGTGTCCTTCCGAACACATTAGCCCCCATATAGCCATTACCTATAAAGAGACCATCGAGCCATACATTGCCTGCAGGCTTGTTATACCATACGACCATCTCTTTGGAATCGGCTGATTTCCGCTTCTCAGAAGAGCATGACAGATTTAACATTAAAATTGCTGTAAACACAACGTATAGAGTATTTGCAGCTGTTGAAGTTTTTCTCATAATAGTTTTGTTCGGGTTAGTTAAAATCTCTGAGGTTTTTTAGTAATTACGAATTGTAGCGTAAACACCATAAGACTGGTCTTCGATTTCATAAAGCGGTCTGAGAGTATATGTTTGTCCGCCATTCACAAGTTGAAAGGAAGGGCTCTCTCTGTCAGTTACACTGAGATTTTTTAAAATTTCATCCCTGTTCCCTTTCAGAATAAGTTCTGATTTACTTTCAAACGCAAGCAGCACCGGTCCGTAGAACAAGGCAATCACATTTTTGTCATCCGGCATCGTTCTGATATAAAAATTATATTTGAAAACAAGCTTTATTTTATCCTTGTTTTTCCATTCGCGGGTAATATCTGCGAAGGATCCCGGATCAGTTTTGATATTCTGCTTTACATTATTTATATAGACTTCGGTACCTCCGGCCCAAGAAGGGACCAGCAACTTAATACTGAAAACAGCCTTCTCTTTTGCTGTAATTGTGAATTCAATTGCCGGATTTGAAGGAAAATCACCTGTCTGTTCAATCTCAATGTTCTTCTCCGCCCAGATAACCTTTGAAGGGACATAAAGATTCACCCAGACTGAGGAGTTATTATGGTAATATATTCCTGAATTAAGCCGTGCAAAGGCCTCAATTGACGAGCCGTTGCAGCAGCGGAAATCATTTTCTTTTAAATAAACCTTGTTCCTTGGGGATCCCAGGGGCAGATGATAAACCACTCGGCCTGTACGGGCACTCTGAGATGCAAGGACCGCATTGTAGAACGTGTTCATAAAGACCTCTGCATAAAGGGGATCCGGATTCCAGGTGAAAAGTGCAGAAGTAAGTTTCTGGGTATTATGAGTCACACACGATTCAGCTATTTCTTTTGTAAGGGTATTACTCAGATGTCCCGGCACTCCCCAGTGTTCGGCCGAAAGCGATGTAGGAGTTACAACATTCGGGCGTGGGCCGCTGCTTGAACCGTTAACATATGAATGATAATTGATAAGCATCTCCCAGAAATTCACACATGCATCATGATATAAGGCCTCTCCTGTAACAGAGTACCTGCCGGCAAATCCGTTTACAAGTGCCAGATGGGTATTTGAATGTAATCCTGATAATATATCTTCATTCTTTGACAATGGGATAAGAAACCAGTCCCTGTCAAAAATCTTTCCTAGAGTAAGATGCCGCGGATCCTTCGAGACATTAAATAAATTATAAAGAACTTCATTCATTCCCCCTGCCTCATTGGATGGATTTGCCGTGGCGGTGTAGAGAACTTTTTCAATGGTTGCCTTGTCGAGTTTTGACATTCGCATTTCAACATATGCGGCCATATTAAGCACCATTTCATAAGCTTTCTTATTACCGGTACGTGTATATGCATCCAGCAGTCCCTGCATAATTTTATGAAATGTATAATAAGGGGCCCATACTCCTCCGAAGCGTGTTTCAAGGACATCAAAATCTCTTTCGGGAAATGCACTGAGATATCCCTTGCCCAATGCCTGCTGACATTTGTAAAGTTCGTCAATGATGTAATTGAGGCGCTGGCTTAAAACGGGATCATTGTACTTTTCAACCAGGACGGAAACAGCAGAAAGATAATGACCCGTAAAATGACCCCGTAGTCCAATCTTGGGGGATTCCCATCCTTCAAGGGGGATTGCACCGGAAGGCAGGCCGGCATTCACCCTGAAGTTATGCAATAACCTGTCGGGGTCGAGAGATTTAAGGTATGCTGTATTTAAATCTTCCCTTTGCTTTATCCGGGAATCCTTCAGTGTAATGAGCGTATTCGAAAACGGAATTACTTTTTCAACATCGGTATCAGTAATAGAAATTTGTTTATTCTCCAAAAAAGAGGAAAGGAAAATCAATAATGTTAAAAGTAAATAACTTTTCATGCAATCTTAATATAGTCTTAAGCACAACCCAGTAATTTAATGTAAGGCGTCATTTAAATTATAAAAGCCTCATAAGAAACCTATTACTGACTTATTGGTTATATCATAAAATACAATCTTTGCTACCTTTTATAATGCTTTGGTTTATGTAACTATTCTGAAATGTTTTGCGGTGATAAATTTAAGAATAATATCCTGCCGGATATCTCCGGCAGGATATAGTTTGATAACACACCTTACAATTTATTTGAAATCATGGTATTGTAACTTCAAAGGTTTTACTGTAGTTGAACCGGCTAAGAGAATTGCTGGTTCTTGTCGCAACTCTTACCCAGTATTTTTTCCCTGATGTAAGCCCGGTAACAACATCGGTATAAGTTGTAGTAAGGATTGTTGCGTCCGGGACACTGGTCAGACTTGTGAGTTTTCTGAAGTCGTAAACCCTGTTACTTACTTCCGGTACTCTTGAAACAAGGGTGATCCTTTGATTGATCTTTCCTACTGATCCCTGGTCCGCTCGCTGACGTACAATTTTATAGGTTACTGTAACCTGTCCTGCGGCCGGGGTTACTGTAACATCAGTTATTGCAAGGTAAGGCATTACTTTAAAATTAACTTCAGTACGTTTACCTACCTGTACTTTAATTGTATCCCGGCCAGTATATTCGAAGAATGGGCCTTCGGTCGGCAGCACTTTATATTCATTCTGGAAAATAAGTGCATTTTCATAACTACCATCCGGCCTCCCGGCTATGACAATAGGAATAGAAAGGACCCCTCCCTTCTCAAACAATTTTACATTAAAACCATTTGGTTGTTCAGACTGCAGAGGCTCATTTGTTATAGAATCCGTTAGTACGCCGTAAATACTTCCGTTGGGATAATCGTAATTATCAATTTCGCCACAGGAAGTTAATACGGTTCCTAGGATCATCAATAAATATATATATCTCTGTATCATAATTTTAATTCTTTAGATATTAATATCCCGGATTCTGTACAAGTTTTGGATTCTTGGTAATTTCGCTGGGATCTATTCTTTCATAATATACAACTGCACTGAATGTTTTAGCATATCTGCCGGCATTTGCTATCTCAAACCTCCAGGCGTTATTATCAAGATCAAAATATGGTTTAAGCATTCTTGGCCACCAGTTGGTCAATTTGGACTCTGATATTCTCCATCTTCTGTAATCCCACCATCTGTGATTTTCAAAAGCCAGTTCAACATTTCTCTCCTTTCTTACCCTGTCGATGGTAATATTAGCATCATCAAGAGTCACAATACCAGCCCTAGAACGTATAAGATTGATCTTGGCTTTTGCATCAGCTATCCTTCCCAATTCAACTGCTGCTTCGGCATAATTAAGGAGTACTTCTGCGTAGCGGAACACTATCCATGCCTGAGTTGATCCTGCCGTAGTTGAATTTATTGCCATTGATTGAGGCAAGTTTGGATCAAGGTATTTCTTCAGATTGAAGCCGGTCTGTGTGGTCTCATTTCCCGGAGGTCCGCTGTCGCCAACAACGTGTATGGTACCGTTTAAGTTATCTACCTGATGGGTAACGGGATTGTACAGTGTTGCGTAATCTCCTGCTTCAATTTTCACACCAAGATCATATAGTCCTGATTTAATATCAACATTAAGTCCCTTAAAGGTGCTTTGCGGTACAATAACAGTGGCAAGACATCTTGGATCTTTATTTTTAAAAAGGTCGAGTGGATTCGGATAGAGGACCGGACTTGAAGGAGTTCCAACATTCAGAATCCCTGGGGAGCCATCAATATACTCAAATTCTTCAACCAGATCAAGTGTTGGATTCATTCTCGCTGCAAAACCGCTTGGACCTTTAAGACCTCTGGGTAGCATCATGCAATCCCATGTATGAGTCTTGTACCCGTAGAGGTAATACTCAAGGAATATCTCTTCAGGATTTGAAGCCCTGTCTAAAAAGAGCTGCTGAAAATTAGCCGTAAGGTCACTGTTCTTTTTATAAAGGGAATATTTACCTGAATTTATTATTGCTTCTGCAGCATCATACGATGCTTCCCAGTAGTAATTTGCATCCGAAGCAGGTATTCCTACCAGCCCGTTAAGCTGAACTGTACCGTATTTAGCAATTGAAGCAGCATAGAGCATAGCTCTTGATTTCAGAGCGTATGCAGCATATTTGTTTGCCCTGCCCTTAACATTGGTTTCCGGAAGCAGCGTAACAGCTTCATCAAGATCTTCGGCGATGAAATCATATACTTCCTTTTCTGTGTTGCGGGGTATCTGGAGAGCTTGAAGATTATCTCCCGTAAAGGTCTGAACATCTTTGATTATTGGAACCCCTCCATATCTTTTAACCATTGAAAAATAATAGTAAGCCCTCAAAAATTTGGCTTCACCCATAATTTTAGTCTTTGATTCAAGTGATATTTTTGAATCCGGAAGTTTCGCAATCAAATCGTTCACATTCCTGACAGCTGAATATCCCCACCACTGGGTATTTGTACCATTACCGATATTTAATACCTGGTCTGTATAACAGTTTATCGCTTCATCGGTGCAATTACCAAGATAACTTGCTCCTGTAAAAGTGAAATTCTCCCACAGTGCAGCTCCGTAAAGGCTTGCCAGATAAGCATTAACAGCATTTTCATCCGACATAACATATTCAGAAGTGAGTATGTTAAGTGGTGCTATATCAAGTCTCTTATCGCAGGAGTTTAAGAAAATCCCGGCTGATGACAGAAATATTATGAAAAATATTTTATTCTTCATCTTAAACAATTTTTAGAAGGTTAGACTCAAACCAAATGTGAAATCCCGCGACATTGGATAATTGTAATCCTGAAGTATTTCCGGATCAACGTTTGGCATACTTGTCCAGGTAAATACATTGTAGCCGCTGAAGTAAACCCTGAAACGATCAATCCCGAATCTTGATAATATCGGATTTTTACTCAGAGTATATCCGATCTCCAGATTCTTAAGTCTTAAATAAGTAGGATCATCCATCCAGAACTTTGAATTATACTGATTCGATGGAGGAGTACCTCTTGTAGCCGCAGACGGGTATTTCCCAGGGACCCATGGACTGTTTATGTCATAAAGATCTTTATGATGCCAGTTATCAAGGAAATCTTTCCAGCTATTGCGATCCCAGGGCAGCGGGCCTCTCAGGATACTCCAGCGCATATGATTATAATGAGTGGCTCCCTGAAACAGAAGTGAAATGTCAAAATTTCTATAAGAAACCGAAGAATTCAAACCAAAGCTAATATCGGGAACGGTTCCCCTGCCTATCGGAACCTGGTCGTCGCTTGTAATCTGGCCGTCCTTGTTAACATCCTTATATTTGAGATCGCCCGGTCGGAGTGTTCTGTTTCCATAGCCATCATGGTCTGGAGATGAATTAAGGTCATCCTGTGATTGAAACTGACCTATATAGACATAGCCCCATTGAATATTATCCCATCTTTTAGTCGTGTTATTTTTCCACTCAAGATATGAATTGGCATCCGGAGTCCTTTCTATATACGTTCTTTGTCCTCGTGTATAAGAGAAATTTGCAGACACATCATAGTATACTCTACCCACTGTTCTTGACTGGCCGATTGATACTTCAATACCCTGTCGCATGTCGCTGTTAAGGTTTTCCTGTGAAAGTGCAGCTCCGACAGTTCCGGGGATTGTTAAAGCCCTTGTGGCAAGCAATCCTTTTCTGTCCCTCCTGAATATATCAACAGTCAGGTTAATTAATCCATTTTTTATACTTGCATCCAATCCTATGTTTTTGGTGTTGGCAGTGTACCATGTGATATTAAGATTTGGAAGTCCTCTGAAGCCCAGACCTGAAACAGCGACATCATTGAAAATGTAATTTCCGCTCGGATAATCATACCCGGTGATGAATTGAAATGAAGATGCTGCATCATCTCCCATTAAACCCCATGATCCTCTCAGTTTAAGGTTAGTAACAAACGGAAGGGCATCTTTGATAAAACTTTCTTCAGATAATCTCCATCCTAATGAACCATACGGGAAGAAGCCCCACCTTTTACCTTTTGGAAACCTTGACGAACCATTGTAATTAAATCCAAACTCAAAAAGATACTTTGATTTAATGTCATAGTTTAACCTGCCAATTATACTCTGGTTATCATTTGAATATACACCGCCGGTGCTTGAAGTGACCTGCGGATTGGTTATTCCGGCATAGAATTGATCAAGAGGAATGGCAAATTCCTTCGAAGCTGTAAGATTGTCAGCCTTTTCATACCTGTCTTCATAGATAAGGGATGCCCTTAAAGAATGATCATTAAACAATACTTTGTTATAATCCAGTTGCCCGATAACACTGAATTTTTCATACTTTGACCATACTGCCTGAAGCCTTGTCGGAGCATTTTTGGTCATCGTATTAAGGTACACATTATTTACCGGATCATACTTATACATTTTGAATTCTTTTCTCCAGTTTCTTTCCCATCTGTCTCTCAGGTCATATCCGACAGTAAACCTTGACCTTAATCCTTTTACAAAAGGGAAATTATAATTCAGAGTATATTGACCGCTGAATGATTTACTGAATGTTTTCAGCTGACCGGCAATATCCGGATTGATTAGTCCCCACGGATTCAGACCGTCAATTGCCTCACCCAGATAGTCAGGATTATTATTCGCATATACGGGGATGGTAGGCAAGGCATGTATCCAGATTGGCACTAATAATGATTCTCCTGTACCGCCTGAATGTGTGGTGGTCCTTCCCTGGTCATCAGAATAAGCCTCAAGACGTAATTCAGCCTGCAGGTTTTCCGTTATCTTTCCGCTTATTGTTGACCGGAGATTAAATCTACTGTAATTATTAATGTTTGTTTTCCAGATACCTTTTTGATATAGATAACCAAAGGAGGTGTAATATTTTATTCTGTCTGATCCACCTTCGATATTAATATTACCATAATATTTCGGAACGACTGTATTTACGCAAAGATCAAACCAGTCTGTACTTGGATAGGTTCCATCCTTGAATTTATCCAGATCTTCCTGGGTATAAGTTGTTGCTCCTGGAGCCACTCCCCGGTTTATTTCGCTCTGTGTTGTGATCAGGGCAAACTCATAGGCATTCATCTGGCGGGGAAGATGGATCATCTGAGATATTGAATATGATCCGTTGAAGGTTATCTTTGGTTTACCCTCAACACCACCCTTAGTTGTTACAAGTATCACACCATTAGCGGCCTTCACCCCATATACTGCAGCTGAAGCATCTTTCAGAATCGAAATCTGTTCAACATCAGTCGGATTAAGTCTTATAAAATCATCATTTGTTCTGACTACACCGTCAATAACAATAAGAGGAGTACCAAGACCTCGAATATCATAATAGCCGACAAAATCCCCAGGCTGGCCTGCCCTTCCAATTACACGTAATCCGGGCAGCCTTCCTGCAAGTTGTGAAGAGAAATTCTCTGTTGATGTTACTTTAAGGTCTTTACTGCTTATCGCTGCAACGGCACCTGTCAGTGTAGCTTTCTTGGTGGTTCCATAACCCACCACAACAACCTCTTCAAGTCCGGTAACTTCAGGTGACATTGAAATGTTGATCGTTGCCCTGCCTGATACCGGAACTTCCTGAGTCGTATAACCTATAAAAGAGAATACCAATATGGCAGATTTGTCGGGTACATTTATTGAGTAAGTCCCTTCAACAGAAGTTGCAACCCCGATGGTTGTACCCTTAATCATTACAGTTGCCCCAACCAGAGGCTCTCCTGTATTAGAGTCAGTAACCTTACCGATAACCTGTTGTTGCTGAGGTTCAGGGTCTCCAGTTGCCGATACCGGTAAAAAGCAAAGGAAACCAATCAAGAGCGCCAGGTTTATGGTCAGCAGAAATCTTTTTATTCCCTTATCAGGAGGAGAATAGTTCAGAAGATTTTTTTTCATCTTTTGGTTTAGTTTATAAGTTAAACAAAAACTGCTCTCTAAAAAAGAGAGTCTTTCCCAAGTAATTTAGCTTTATCCGGAGAAGGATTTTCCGGACTTCCGATAATTCAACTTAATTTTTTTCCATAGGCAGACAGGTTTAGGTTAGTTTCAGGGTTATTATGGGTTTATAGAGTAGGTTAATAGTTACATATTTATGTTTTTGTTCCAATAATTACCTGAATATTATAAAAGTTAAATGCCCGGGTATTATATCTGGTTGCTTCAATTATCCTTAAGTCAATATGTGCAGTATATCAGTTTTGTTATTCCTCTGGTTTCTGTCTATGCATCTGTATAAGCAGTCCCGGAATCCGAGATTGCATACACGGTAACTTTCACGTGTAAATTTAATATATTTCTTTATGAAATGCAAAAGATATCTTAAAAAAATCTCGATTGTATTTAAGAATTGTATTTGTAATATATCTCAGCGCAAAGAGATGCTTTGTCATGCATAATGCTGCTGACAATCTGTATTATCAATCATGAAAGCGCCTTCCGGGATTTAATGGAAAATTATCTTTTTAAAATTGAAGTATTCCATTGAAAATCCGTATCGATAAGGATTTCTGTATGAGAGTTCTGTGAAATACCCTGAATTTCATCAATAAGAAGATTAACAGCAATTTTCCCCATTTTTCGCGGATCCTGGTTTATAACCGATAAAGTCGGACTGAATAAACGGGCAGTGTCACTCAATCCATAACCAAGGATCCCTATATTATCAGGAATTTTCAATTTTGTTTTTCTTATTGCTTTATATGCTCCCGATGCCACACGATCATTTACTGCAAGGATTATTTCAGGCAAATCACCGCTTGCCTTTAACTTTTCAAAAGCCTTAATTCCATCGTCTATTTCATAGCCTCCTTCGATAATCCACTCTTCCCTGACTGGTATTCCGTTTTTTCTCAAAGCCTCCTTATAACCATTGCATCTTTCGCTTCCGATACTTGTATTCAGATAGCCTGCAAAATGTGCTATCTTGGTATATCCTTTTGAAATTAACTGATCAAGTGCATCAATTGTGGCAATTCTATCGTTGAAAGCAACATAGCTGAATCCCATTCCCTTTATGGCCCTGTCGAAGAAAACAAGAGGTATTTTAACCTTGTGGGCATAATCAAATACCTTACGACTTGATGTTTCCTGTGAAACGCAGACAAGCAAGCCGTCTACACGCATGCCGATCAGGTTCATAATATTGTTCCTCTCATAAACTTCTTTTTCTCTCGATACAGTTAAAAGAATATTATAATTGTGTTCATTTGCCTGATCTATTATACTGTCAACAAGATAGGCAAAGAAACAATTCTCAAGATCAGGAATTACAATACCCAGAACATTGGTCTTCCGAAGAGACAACTGTTTGGCAATGAGGTTTGGAGAATATCCAAGCTCTTCGACGGCCTTAACAACTCTTTCTTTCATCTCAGCTGAGATATCAGGATGATTCCTTAAGGCCTTTGATACTGTAATGCGTGAAACATTAAGCTTTTCAGCTATATCCTGCTGGGTAATAAGCTTCCCTTTCATTTAATACAATTCAAGTTACTTCCAATTTTAACACTTCAAAAGTACGATTTTCATTAACTCTCAGGTAAAAATATTTTATACGGAGCAGCCAAAATAAATTTTATGTAAGATGCATAGGGTTTTATCAAAAATTTTTCACTGTATCTGATTAAACCTTTTACATAGTCATAAACACCGGTGCAAGCCCTGGAATAAGAAAATGAAAATATTGTGCAATCACACGTGGGTTTTGCTATTAAACCAGTGCAGACTACTTAATCCTGTTGTGAAAAAATGTTAAATATTAAATTAAGTTGCCATCAAAGACGTCACCCCTTAATTAAACTTCACCCAGTCTACCTCAACTGTTTTGTTGTCTTTCAGCACTGCCACGAGGTGGTGAATGCCCTTCTGGTATTTTGACAGTTTGGCCTCGGCGATTTTCCATTCCGATCCTGCCGGAATTTTTATTTCGGCAACGATAATGCCATCCGGTTTGTCGAGCCTTAGCTGAAGTGTTGCTCCGGCCGGAGATTTACAGTTCACCAGCACGTTTTTCAGTTTCCTGCTGCCAAAGTCAACAGTATTATACTGGATCCATGCATTCTGCCCTGTAAGAATGGTCTTCCATCCCTTAAAGGTGTTTACAGTATCGTGTAAAGCTATTGATGCTCCCTGCGGACTGATATGACTGTAGCGGTCAATTTCAATATTACGCTTTGCATCTGTGACCCCTACCCCGCGAAGGGTGGGTATAACTTTCCTTATGGTACCATCTTCGTTGAAAAACAGACTATCAATCCTTGCCGACCTGTTTTTGTCGAATTTCGGTGAATAATCATTGTGATGATAAAACAAATACCACTGACCATTATATTCCACCAGGGAATGATGATTTGTCCAGCAGCCCGTAGGGGATTCATCCATAATAACTCCTTTATATTTAAACGGCCCCATCGGGTTATCTGAAATCGCATATTCCAGCCTTTCAGTTTTGCTTTCCACATGGGGATAAGTCATGTAATAAATACCTTTCCTCTCGAAAAGAAACGGTCCTTCCACAAGTCCCTTTGAGGGGAATTCCTGCAGTACTACAGGTTTTGAATCAAGCTCCAGCATATTTTCCTTCAGTTTGGCGCCGAAGATTCTGTTCATTGAATAATAGATATAAGCCTGTCCGTCCTTGTCGATGAACACACACGGGTCTATACCCATTATTCCGTCTATCGGTTCAGGTTGCGGAACATAGGGTCCTTCAGGTTTATCTGCCACGGCAACTCCGATACCGAACCCTTTACCTGAACCCGATTTCACATTTGCCGGAAAATAGAAATAGTATTTCCCGTTCCTTTCAACACAGTCGGGTGCCCACATGCTGAATGTTTCGGCATTTACCCATGGCACCTTTTCCTGTGTAACAATAACACCGTGGTCGGTCCAGTCGGTCAGGTTTGAGGAAGAGAAAACGTGATAGTCCTCCATGCAGAACCAGTCTTTGCGGGCAAATTTTTCAGGTGCCGGAATGTCATGTGAGGGGAAGAGGTACATCTTGCCGTTAAACACCCTTGCTGTAGGGTCGGCGGTAAACTGGTCGCGGATAACCGGATTCTGTGCCGATACACTTAATAAAAACCCTGAAACAAGAAATAACAGGGATGCGATTGAAAATCTGTAATTTTTCATGTTTTTATAATTGATTTATTTAAAGCTTACTTCTTTTCCAATCCTGAACCAGTCAAAATCGACATATCCGCCGGGGGTTATGGTTGAATAATTAAAAAGCCCGTAGCGGTAGCCCATAAAATGAGGCATGGAATACTCCATTTTAAGCTGGTTTCCGATCTTTATCCATTTCTTTCCATCCAGGCTGTAATAGAAATCTGCCACATCTGCCAGGTCCCTGAAGTTACAGACAGCTTTAAAGTAAGCCTTTTTAAGTGCAAAAGGTACACTTTCAATTTCTACCGGCCTGCCCGATTGTGCGCTTACCATAACAATCCGTTTTGACCCGTTTTCATATTTAACCCCTACCAGTCCGAATTTTCTCTGAAGCAGTGCCAGCCCCGCAAAGTCACCATCCTTCATATTTGTCACTTCAACCGCTGTCGAACCTGTGCATTCCGGGCCGAATGTACGCTGAGTCAACGTATTCCTGGCCTGAACAAATAATGAGTCCACCCGGCCTGTTGTCAGTCGCAGAAAGCCTTTTCTTGCGGTGACAGACCACAGTCCGTTAACGGGATTATGATTCCACTGCCATACAAGTGGTAATTCAGGCTCACTCTTTTTACGTTTGAACTCATCCGAAGCTACAATCCCGGGAATCAATCCTCTGCTTTCAGGAAGATCCAGAAAATCGGGCACTTTTCCATCGATTCCAATAACCGGCCAGCCGTTTTCCCATCGCATGGGAACAATATATGGTATTCTTCCCACTGATCCGTAATCCCGGAAGAGGTAGGCAAACCATCTCCCGTCAGGAGTATCAACCATCCCGCCCTGGGCGACACCTTTATCCTGGAAAACCATTTTACCTTCCCACGGACCTGTTATCCTGTCTGCCCTGTGAACGACAACTGTCCGCATTCCGCCTTTCGGCCATGTAATATTAAACAGATAGAGCTTACCATTATATTTAAAAAGCTGCGATCCTTCACCAAGTCCGCTGTCTGTTCCTGAAGGCAGGCTTGAGTTTTCGATGATGACCTGATTTATGCCTCCCTCCTTTAGTCCTGTTAGGTCGGCTTTAAGCTCAACAAGGGTAAGCCTTTTGTTTCCATAGATCATGTAAATCCTTCCGTCATCATCAAACCATAATGTATGGTCATGGAGGCTTGGGCTGAATGAAATTTCTTCCCATGGGCCTTTTTCAATATCCTTTGTTTTCCAGATATATGTTTTACCTGTTGTGGAAGAGAATGATGAAACATAAAAGGTGTTGTTGTGATACCTGATACAGCTTGCCCATGTTCCGCGCCCGTAGGCATTTCTGCCGTTATTGAGATTAAGGGCATCATTATCACCAAGGGTGTTGTAAGTGTAATTAACAATCTCCCAGTTTACAAGGTCTTTTGATTTCATTACCGGCACACCCGGGAACATATGCATAGTAGTGCTGCTCATATAATAAGTATCTCCTACGCGTATCATTGACATATCCGGCACGTCGGCAAAAATAACCGGGTTCCTGGAACCCTTTTCCTGTGCCGGAACAGAATTGCCGGCAAGGAGACCAATACATAACAGAAAAATAAGATTGATAATTTTCATCCTTTTATTATTAATGTTTCAGGGTTAAAATCAGTTTACATTGAAAATTAATTGTTACATCATATTTCTTTTACCCCTGTTTAATCACAGAATTCAGAGGATCATAATTGCATCAATTGCTACAGGACCGTCACCATGATTGATAATTCTGATAGTGTGTCTGCCGGGTGTCAGTCCGGTTATTCTGCATGCTTCCTGCCGGGGCAGTCGCGGTCCGTCGGTTGACAGGTCTGCTGTTGCAAGTTCTTTCCCGTCGACCTGTACCCTTATCGTTCCGTAGCCTTTCATTTTCGGGGCTATGATTATCACTCCTGTTCCGTTAAACGAGCAACTCCAGGCATCACCCGGATTGTCACTTGTGGTAATATCATTATTATAATCGCCCGACTCAAGGTTGCAATGGCGCATCCATCCCGGATAAACTGCGCCAGGGTCATCGTCATTAAACCAGCTCCTGTCGTGAGTGATGCGCAGAACCCTGTGCATGGAAGCAAGAGACTGGTCTGATATTCCTGACAAAGGCTGAATTGTTCCGGCGGGCATTATAGTTAACCCCTGCTCATCCTGGACAAATTTAATCGGAACGTCGGAGCCAAGCAATTCAACTTTTGATACTTTCCCGAGCGTCGCTCCTCCCGAATGCAGGGCTTTAAGTGTTATCTCCCCTCCTCTCCATTTCATAAGAGAGGCATATACCCGGCCTTTGTTACGGGTGTAGAAAACAGACCCTGAATCTTCGCCTGAGACTTCGAAAGGACGGGAGGAATAAACGGCTTCACCATTTACTTTAAGCCATGCTCCGACATCTCTGCATACATCAATCACCTCCTTGTCGAGATCTCCCCGCCCATGCTGACTCAGGTTGAGCAACAGGCTTCCGTTCCTGGAGACATTTTCCATAAGCAGCCGGATAATTGTACCTGCATCTAAATATTTCTGTCCCGCCCGGTAGTGCCAGTCTCCGCTGGTTGTTTCAGTCTGGAAAGGATAGGCCATAATCTTAGGCTCGATTATTGCTTCACTGCTTTTTACAAGTGCGCGTTCGACTATTGGAATGAGTTCAGGGTTTTTCTTGAAACTGTCGTAACGTCCACCCACGCACTTCAGGTTGATAACCACATCCATTTTCCCGTTGTTCCATTTCAGTGATTTATTATAGTAATTTGCCACCAGTTGAGGGGCCAGAAAAGCAAGTCCCATACGGACGCCCAGATCCATCAGGGTGTCGCCTGCAGCCTCATCGAAATAAATTACATCGGGATGATACTTTGTAATCGCATCATCAACACGCCACATAAACTGGTTGGCAAATGGAGAAAGGAGAGGATAGTCCCTGGTATGACCAGGTCCGTAAAGGTCCACAGGGTCGAGGCCATCCCACCATTTTCCCTTTCCGTCTTTAATTGTCTGAAGCGCATCGTAGTGTACGCCCTGCATCGGGCCACTTTTATCGGAGGTATAACGGACAGGCATGAATTGTCCCCATGTCCGTGGAGGCGAATTATGAAATCCTATTCCGAACCTCATCCCATATTTGCGTGCACTCTTTTCCCATGTGCCTACTATATCTTTCTTTGGTCCGACATTTAAAGAATTCCATGGCTGATATTTTGAATCATAACAGTCAAAATTATCGTGATGACAACCCATTGCCATGAAATATTTAGCGCCCATCTCCACATACAGTTTCATCATCTCATCAGGATTCCATCTGTCGATAACCCAGTCACGGCAAATCTCCTTATAGCCGTATTCTGACGGATGGCCGAATTTCTTAAGATGATATTCGTACTGTCTGTGACCCTGCATATACATGCCACGGGCGTACCAGTCGCCATATTCGGGCATTGACTGGGGATCCCAGTGCGACCATGCACCAAACTTTGCCTCCCGCCACCATTCGGGAGTCATATAAAGTCTGCTGATTTCATACCAGCCGGGAGAGAATGGACCTTCAGCCACCGGCATGGGAGGCAGATTCCAGATGTCAGGGGGTAATCCTATATCGTCATTGCCAACAATTATATAATCCACGTTAAGAGATACATCTCCCGAATCCACCATAATTGTCAGCAATGCACCGGAAGGAATGGGAAGATTAATTATCGCATTCAGAAAAGATCCTGTAAATGACCCGGAAGAATGAATATTTATTTTTGCGGCAGGATGTTCGTTTACAGAAATGCTTATTGTCCCGGTTTTCTCAGTGGCATAGCGGATAGCCAGTTTGCCGGCGGAAGGTAAATTCCTGAATTTCACTGCTTCCCCGGGTCCAAACAGGCTGACAAGATTTCTGCCTGAGGCTTCCCTGTCGGTAATCTTCATTGCCCCACCCGTAAGTCTGGCTTTCTCAGCCTCAATCTTAAATGGTTTCGCGGCAATAAACCCTATGAATGCAGAGACCATTAAAACTGTTCCTGCAAGGATAACTAATGATCGTTTAATCATACTCCTATGCATAAAAGATATTTCTCATCAGAACTTTACAGTTACTTTTTTCCCTGAATATGATATGCTTTTTTCATTCATCTTTTTCAGGAATGAATCTTTGTCGATATTTCCGTCGATAAGTATTAAATTGAATTTACGTTCATTGATCATCCCCTTGAAAGAGCCGGTCATGTCTCCTATTGTCAATGTTTTCTTCACATTATCCCAGGTGAACGTAATTAATGAATAATCTCCTTTTTCGTAGTTATAATTATCATTTTCGTCTTCATAAAGGGTGAAAGATCCATTTGCACCTTCATAAATCCGTATTTCAAGAGTATCCCATTTCTTTTCAGTGGCATATTGCACCCTGGGGCCAAAAGGAATTATGGATCCTGCCTTAATGTACAACGGCATAATATCGAGTGGGGTTTCTTTTATGATTGTCTGTCCGCCGGCATGTTTACTGCCTGTCCAGAAGTCAATCCAGTCGGTGCCCGCCGGGAGATATATCTCTTTTGTTTTTATGGTGCTATAGTCCTCGTCTGTTTCGGTTGAATACATCTGAGTTGTTACAGGGCAGACGAGGATAGATTTACCGAACATATATTCATCGTTACGGTACAGTGCATTCCTGTCTTTGGGAAAATCCATCATCAGGGCACGCATCATAGTCGAATTGCCTGCTGTAACATCCCGGGAGGTTGAATAAATATAAGGAAGCAGACTGTAACGCAAGTTGATGAATTTTTCGATTGCATCGTAAACCCTGTCGCCTTTTTTACCAAACTGGTAAATTTCACGCGGAGCATCTGCACCATGCGATCGCATCATAGGGCAAAAAGCCCCGAACTGTATCCAGCGTGCATAGAGTTCACGATAACGCGGGTCGTCGAGTCGCTTTCTATACCTGCTGAGAAAGAATCCGCCAATGTCACTGTTCCAGTACGGGATATTACTGAGAGAAAAGTTCAAACCGGAAGAGATCTGGTTTCTTAAAGCTTCCCACGATGCCGTAACATCGCCTGACCATACAGTTGATCCGTATCTCTGCTGACCGGCAAATGCTGACCTTGTGAGTATAAAAACCCTTTTTTCGGAAGTCACCGACCTTTGATGATCGTATAATCCCCCCACCGTCATTAACGGAAAGGCATTCCTTACTTTCCGGAATGAGCCGAGGTATGTTTTGTTATCGAGATCTGCCGGAACAAAATCCAGGTGATCCGGCTCTGATGAATCCATCCACCAACCATCCATTCCGAGAGAAAAGAGCCCTGTATTGAGATATTTCCAGTATAAATCCCGGGCCTGAGGGTTAAACGGATCATAAACCCTCACACCTGATGGATAGTCCTTTCGTGGCGGCCATTTTTCGGAACCCGACTGGGGCCATGTCTGGAAATTCATAAGGGCATCTATTTTTTCCAGTTCCCTGTATTGTTTAGTCATGGGTCCAAATGAATTCCAGACAGAGATAATTATATGTGCATTAAGGCTGTGAATATCATTTATCATTTTTTGCGGATTTGGAAATTCTGCATTAAGAAATTCCATTGCATTCCATAGATAATTATTACCCCAGTACTGCCAGTCCTGAATAATACCATCGATAGGGACTCCCAGTTCCCTGTATTTTTTTACAACACCAACAATTTCATCCTGCGATTTATAACGTTCTTTGCTCTGCCAGTAACCAAAGGTCCATAGAGGGAACATCGGAACCTGACCGGTCAGGTCGCGCATTTTTGCAATAACACCATCTGCCGAAGCTCCAAACATAAAATAGTAATCCATACAGTCACCCACATCCGATCTGAATGATGTTTCCTCCTGATTATCAATGAACAGTGTAGGTGAATAATTATCCCAGAACAATCCATAGCCTTTTACAGAAATGAAGAAGGGAATATAATCATCGGTATTTCCCTGGATCATATTAAGCTTAACGTCCCGCTGAACCATCTTGCCCTGCTGTTGTCCGCCAAGGCCGTAAATGGTCTCATCTCTATCGAGGACAAATGACTGACCAACACTGTAGGTTTTATTGCCGGCATCATTGAAGTCAGCAAAGACGACGCTGCCTTCCTTCTCGCTGAGGAGCGTACCGGCAGACGCTGAAAATGAAATTTTACCGGTCTTCAGATCCAGAAATGTTAAGAGTTCACTGCTTCTGAGAGAAAGAATATTTCCGGACTGCCTTACTGTAAAGGAGGTTTTTTCAGGTGATTTTATTACAGAAAGACTCTCTTTTGTAAATGACCTCCCCTCAGGCCACTTGATGATCCGGACTATTGATGGATTATAGAACTGAATCTCTATTCCGATGGAATTAATGACAGTTTTTATGCCAAGCTCTGTCTTCTGGTACTGCTGAGATTTTGCAGAGCCGGCAAGACTGATTACGAGTGCAAGAAAAATTAATTGTCTCATAATATTAAGATTTTTGTTCAGTCTTTTCTTTCTCAGATAATAGTTACCGTTATCATTTTCAGATCTTTTGATGCAGAACTGTTACCATACCATAATTCATAATCACCGGGTATTATTTTCATGCTTCCGCCTGCTCTATCGTAGAATTCGAATGCAGATGGCGGAAGAGAGAGTGTAATTTCTTTCGTTTCACCAGCCTTCAGACTCACACGACGGAAAGCCCTGAGGGTTTTAAGAGGGCCCTCTGAGTTATTTGTTTTCCTGATGTAGATCTGTATTATTTCTGTTCCATCCCGTTTTCCGGTGTTTGAAACCGGGATTGTAATATCTGCAGGTTCCCCGTTTTTAACAGGATTGTGGTCAATTCTTGCATCACCTGTGGAGAAGGCTGTATAGCTCAAGCCGAATCCGAAGGGGAACAGAGGGTCTGACATATAACGGTAAGTACGGCTTTTCATGGAGTAGTCTTCAAAATCGGGAAGCTGATCAATACTCTTATAGAATGTTACAGGCAGTTTGCCTGAGGGATTATAGTCGCCGAAGAGAACATCAGCCACGGCCTGTCCGCCCGATTCGCCGCCATACCATGCCTGAAGAATCGCCTCGCAACTTTTCGTTTCCGGAACGAAACCCATCGCCGAGCCTGAAAGATTAACGAGAATGATTTTCTTTCCGGCCTGTTTTAAAAGGTTTATAAATTTCCGCTGGATCGCCGGCAATTCGATATCGGTCCGGTCGCCGCCTTTGAAGCCGGGGAAAGATACAGGCATCTCCTCTCCTTCCAGTATATTAGAAAGCCCTCCGACAAAGATAACGGTATCTGTTCCGGCCAGCTTATCCAATAATCCTGTGAAGCTCTGTTCTTTTTCAGTTCCGAAATCAAATTCGAGAGCAGCCTGCCATGTATAAAGCTGTCTGAAAAGGATTTCAATCCTGTACCTGGTTCCTTTATTGAATCTGAATGATGTTTTTGAAACAAGGGATCTCCAGTCTTCGTTTCTTTTGACTGTATCCCCGTTAATTACAAGTTCAAAAGAACCGGTAACACCCGACTTTATAACCATATCCCTGGATTCATCAGGATTAAACTCAGTTTCGAATTTTGCAGAAAAGGCTTCAATATTTACTCCGGGTGCAAGAGGTCTGGTCCCTTCCGTTGCAAGATGCAACGGGGCGTTTATCTGTTGTTCTGCGGCAATATTTCCTTTCATCTCCCTGTTATTCCAGTATTTAGCCTTAAAGCCGGGTTTGCCGTCAATGGAGCATTTGCCTGCAAAACTCTCAAGGACCATCGGGTCAATGATATCACAGGCTTTGTCATATATAATTTTTTCCTGCGGTATTTTTGACCTGATACCATCAAGAACAGTAATTGTCTTTACGGGAGTTCCGTTATAATTTCCCCAGAGCACCCGCGCATTGTCGGCATTCGGACCAATGACTGCTATTCCGGAAGAAGATTTGCTGAGGGGCAGAATATTGTTTTTATTCTGTAACAAGGTCATACTTTCACGTGCCATTTCGAGTGCAAGCCGGCGGTGTTCTTCACTATTAATAACTGAAGGAGGGATTGCCGCCCAGGGGACAATTGCATCATCATCCATTTCTCCCAGATCGAACCGTGCGGTCAGCAGGCGGAGAACGCTTTTATCAATATCCTCTTCCTTAAGCAGTCCTTTCGAAACTGCCTCAGGCAGGTGTTTGTAATTATAATTTATCCAAGCGCATTCCACATCGGTACCGGCAGGAACACTTTTTGCAACGGCAGTTACAGGATCATCTGTAAACTGATGGCCATTATAGAAATCGGCTATTGCATCACAGTCTGAAACCACCACATATTTATATCCCCAGTCGTCTCTGAGTATCTTCTGCAGCAATCTAGTGTTTCCGCAGCATGGCTCATCTTCAAGGCGCTGGTATGCACACATTACCTGGCGTACATCTGCCTCCTGCACAAGGGCTTTAAAGGCAGGCAGGTAGGTCTCATAAAGATCTGCCGGATCGAGCTCCTTTATGTTCAGGGAATGACGGCTCCATTCAGGACCGGAGTGTACGGCAAAATGCTTGGCACATGCAAGAAGCTTACGGTATCCGGAACTGTCAGGCCCCTGAAGTCCCTTAACAACCGATATGCCCATGCGCGATGTAAGATACGGATCTTCCCCGTATGTTTCCTGTCCCCTTCCCCAGCGGGGATCACGGAAAATATTTATGTTGGGAGTCCAGACTGAAAGGCTCAGAAACCGTGAGTTTTCTTTTCCCTGTCTTAATGTTTCATGGTACCTGGCCCTTGTTTCATCAGAAACAGCATTGAAAATTTTATATACCAGTTCATCGTCAAATGAAGCAGCCATTCCTATAGGTTCAGGAAACACAGTTACATTTTCATTATTTGCAAGTCCATGAAGCGCTTCGCTCCACCAGTTGAATTTTTTTATCCCCAGACGTGGTATGGCGTCAGACTGATCACACATCAGTGTTACCTTTTCTTCCAGGGTAAGGCGGGATAAGAGATCTTTCGCCCTCTGTTCAGAGCTTAGTGAAGGGTCCTGGTAAGGGTATTTCTTCGTGCATGAAAACATCAAAAGCAGAATGACCAATGCAGTAAAAAATATCTTTTTCATAATAATCAAGATTGAAATCAGTTAACTTTTATAAGCCTTGCAGCTATTCTGCCTCTATGGAATAATCATTTTCTGTTTCATGAAGTCATTACTTTGCCCATGCATCTCCCTCCGGTGTCCTTCTCCAGGCAAAATAGGAATCAAGTACTTTAAGTGACTCTTCATCCGGTACCGGTCCCATTTGCGGAGTCTGGCGGAAATGCATTACCCGGGGTGTGGCAACTGTGAACTGTTCCCATACCGGGACTCCCCTGCCGTTCGGGTCGCCGTATTTGGCAAAGTTTGTCCAGTAGGTTACCATGGCATCCGATATTTCAAGGTCGGTTTTAGTCGTCTGGGGATTTGCAGGATCGACATGGCCGAAAACATAAGCCACATCCTGTCCGTGAGGTGATCCGTATCCGAATCGGGGAGAGTCTTCCGGGTAATCGGGATGCTGATCAAAGTAATAATAGAATACTTTTGACTTCCCTTTTTGTGACTGAAGGCGTGCCCATACCCATGTATGCCAGCCGAATGCTGCATCGCGGGCAAGGTCGCGGGCTGTTTTCGGGACAGTACTGACACCAACCGGATAAGCTTTAATCAGCTCATCCGCGAACTTTCCGTACCGTTCTCTAACTGTTGAAATATACAGTTCAGGTGTTTTCGGGGGTGAAAAGCTTGCACCCTCATCCGAGTTATATCCGACAAGGATCGGAGTGTCGTTGAAGCTGCCCTGTTCATAAAGTTTATACTGGTCGTCAGGGATTACCCAACCGTCAATAATCGGCCATGCAAGTCCTCGGATTGCAGGCAGTTTATCCGGTTCCGTTTTCCGCAGCTCTGAAATTGAATTAAATCCTCCTGATTTCACATAAGCTTCTCCTGATTTCTCAGCATCAGGCAGTCTTTTCAGATTCTCCCCCGGATAAGTTGTTGGCCGCGGTGGTCCGAACGATCCTCCGCTCTGGGAAATTGCCCCATGAAATAATCCTTTTGCCAGCGGTGAGGCACATAGCATGCTGACGGCGATGCCTCCGGCCGATTCACCGAAGATAGTCACTTTACCCGTATCTCCTCCGAAAGCTGCAATGTTCTTCCGTATCCACTGCAGTCCTGCAATCATGTCCAGGAGACCGTAATTACCGGAAACCCTCCGGGGATTCTCCCGGCTTAGTTCAGGATGTGCCAAAAACCCGAGAATTCCTACCCGGTAGGCAATGCTTACCAGCACCACCCCTTTTGAAGCAAGCTTTTCACCGCTGTAATTTCTCTCGGAGGTTGCTCCTGCGTTGAACCCTCCTCCGTATATCCACACCAGCACAGGAAGTTTTTCGTCTGAAGATTTTGCAGGGGTCCAGATATTCAGATAAAGGCAGTCTTCGCTTTTACCTGAAGGAGGATTTCCGCCCTGTATAGGACCAGGAGCATATTTATCTGCCTGCCTTATTCCTTCCCAGTTGGGAGGAGGCTGAGGGGGCCGCCACCTTAATTCTCCTACCGGCGGTGCGGCAAACGGAACGCCTTTATAGACAGTCAGTCCGCTCTCATAAGTGCCCTGTAACAACCCTTGTTCCACTTTTACGGGAGCAGGCTGCCGGGTTTGCACCGGGCCTCCTGTGATGACAGCAAGTACCGGAATTAAAAAAAATAATCCTTTCATATCTGAGATAACAAGCTCATTTGATCTTATAACCCATCAGCGACAGCATCTTCTCTGCATATCTCTTTCCGAACATTCTGTATCCTGCAGAATCAAAATGAAGATTATCACGTCCGTCGGTGCAGCCGCTTGATGAAATAACGTACGAATTCGGGATTGTCTGAGGCAATGTGGCAATAATTGCATTCATGCTGGCACAAACACCTCCCTGGTCGGCATGTACAACTTCACCTGCCAGAAGAGGTACTTTTTTCGGATTCAGGTTAAGGTCTTTTATTAGGTTATCATAAACGACCTTAACTTTTTTTGTCCAGAGAGAATCATTTGTATTTGACTCCCCCTGGTGCAGAAGAATCCCTTTTATTACACCGCTTTTCTGGGCTATTTTAGCCATTTCAACAAGACGTCCGTAAGGATTTCCGTCATACTCCTTAATCATGTTCATCATCCACCCGGGGGCAGTTTTCACATATTCCTGGTAATTATCCTTGTCGAAGAGTTCAATCTTACAGCCTCCCACAGAGACATTAATAACCCCGACCTTAACCTTTTCCGGCAGGTTTTCAACCATGGTCCTGCCGAAGTAATCGGCCGGGGAGAGTCCTGTTCTGCACCGGCATAAAGGGGGCTTTGCCGGGTACCAGTTGCCTTTCTTACGTCCGAGGGTTGGACAGTCCACTGCCGCAAGAACCTGAAATCTAGGATCAACAATTGTGTCCTGTGGCTCTACCCTTCCGGCACCTTCCATATTTGACTGACCAAAGCAAAGAAAGACATAAAAATTCTTGTCCTGCGAAAATGAGGAGATGCATAAAAGAAGCATTCCTGCAACCAGAAATAGTCTTTTAATCTTTTTCATAATCTTAAATTTAACTTAAGAAATCGTCATGTATAATGGTTATTTTTTCATGTTGTAGTGATTTGGTTTACCCGGAGTAGGCACAGAACCGGCAACCGGGGTACCTCTGTCGTGAGTCCTGACCAAAGGAGTGGTTAGTGTTATTCCGCTGCCGGATACCTGAACTCCCGCAGCATGTGCAAAATTTAAGGGGGCAGTAAATTTAATGGTGTCCTGAGGAATAACATTTCCGGCACCCCCGAATCTGCGTCGCACAGGAACAATTGATGAAATTACTGCCGTTTCTGTTCCTGTACCGTTGCCTATTGTTACAGTCTGCCCCGTGCTGAAGCCTTCCACACCGGTAACGGTAATATACATTGAACCTGCCGCGACGGCATTTCCCGAAAATGTACCCCCTGCAGTACCGGTTTCAGCAATAACGGCTTTTTCGCTGCCTGTACCCTGTCCGACTATAATTTCCTGGCCGGCACGGAATCCTGATATGCCGGCTACCTTAATGTTTTTCGATCCGGCTGTTGCAGATAAAGAGAGTGTGGTTGTTGTCTGCATCATAAAATCGTCGCAGTTACTGTCAGTATCTTTTCCATCGGGATAGCGTCCGAGGCTGCGGTCAGGCTGGTTTGCTGCAAAAGCAGAAGGTGCGAAACCTCTGGGCGCAGAAGGTACTACAGCTATGCATCCGATACCGGTCTGTACTCCCTCAAGTATTGCAATTTCAGGGCTTGTAATGGTGCCGTTGGCGCTTGAGTTTGTCAGTGCTGAACCATATACCAGGGCATCAACAACAAGAGTCCCGCCTTCATCCACCAATACGATTGAACCTGCCGATGATGAAAGCGGGGCTCCGAACCATTGATCTGGCTTTGCTGCTCCCTGATAACCGGCAGACATATCGGCAGTGTTAAGCACCGGAGTGCCGGTTTCGTGGTCCCTTTCCAGAGGCTTGTTCAGCGTAATTCCGCTTCCCAGTGCCTGAACTGCATCACCGCTTCTGTGCTCAAAACGGGTTGGCGGCATGAAACTGATACCTGTACCCCGGTCCGAAACGTCTTCGGCAAGCATGTGGTCGAACTTTAGCGGGGCAGAAAGTTCCACCTCCCCTGCCCTGCTTCCGCCGGCAGTCATCTGGTCAAATCCTCCGCGTGCAACACCCGCAGCCACGGAGAGAATTTTTTTAATCCTGGCAACTTCTCTGCGCGACCCGGTACCAATTGTTAGAGTATCTCCTTCAGTCAAATTGGAATTGGCGGCAACTTTGATAACCGTATCTCCTGCTTTTGCCGCTTCAGCCAATGTTGTAAGAGTTGAAGCCTTATCTACGGTGGTAACTGTTGCCACCTCATAGTTGCCTCCCATATCTATACCCACCTTTTCACCCGCTACAAACCCGGTGGTGTTTATTACCGGCAGGTTGGTTGAACCTGCGGGGATTGTAATCCAGGGACCTGTTGATACAGGGACAAATATTGTTGTCATCGGGGCAGCAGCTGTACCTGTTTTTAAAATAATTCTTTTTTCTCCTTCTATGTCAATAGTCTGGCCGGTTTTAAATCCTTCAGCATTCAGAACATAAATAAGGTTATCTCCCTTTCGGGCCGGTGCTGCAAGTCCTGAGGCAGCCTGTCCGAGCAGATAAAATCCCCTGGCCGGGATTTTCGTTCCGGCAGGTATGGTTGCCAGTTTAGCAGGAGCCCATTCGCTTCTGGTGTTTATGAGCGACCATCCGGAGATGTCTGTTTCTTTATCAGATGCATTATATAGTTCCACAAACTGGCCGTCCGGGCTGGTGCCGGTGCCGGTTCTGACTTCATTGATTTTAACAGGCAGAACGTTTCTGACCCTTTGATTGGTGTTCTCTTTTCCGTTCTTCCATTCAGCTCTTCCCTCAATCCAGCCGGTACCTGTTGCTTCCGGGGAAGTGATTTTAAATACAGAATTTACACTTTCGCCAGCGGCTATTTTGTTTTTAATTGTAAATGAAGGGCTTCCCGTGGTTTTTTCAGATGCACTCCACCCGGAGGGCAGGGTTATGCTTAGAGTGAGGCCTGAAACGGAGGCACCGGTGGTATTTGTGAAGGTGAGAGTAACTTCCTGTTCTGATCCGGGAGTGAAAGTAGTTAAACGGGAGAGGCTTAGTCTTTGTACATCATACCGTGCAGCCACGATGTTACTCTGTACTGCATTCAGTGTGGCTTCATCAGGGTAGCCGGTGACCATAACACCTTCATAGAAAGTGCCTGATGAGCCATTACCGTTATCTCCTCCGTTGCCCATCTGCACGGCTCCTTTTCTGTGCATCGGGTAGTACCAGTCGTTATCGAGGGAATGGGGCCGTATCCCCCTATAAAATGTCTTCAATTCTCCCTCCTGAGCATTTCCTCCGTGGATTTCCCACTGGTTTCCTCCGCCGCCGTTAACCATTCCGGTTACAAAGCGCCATGAATCTATTGTTGGATTGGCCGCATTTTCTTTGGGATCATACCCTGAAAAGAGCCCTGCCTCCATATCGGACATTATCCATGGGCCCGGGCCGCTTCCTTTTCCCCATGCCGTTGCAGTGCCGAAGTAAACGGTTTCCATGGTACCTCTTCCAACCGCACGGCTGTTCGTGGAAGTATTGCCATAATTGAAACAGCAGCCATGGTCATAGTGAGTGCCATCGCAGACCATATAAACACCCTGTGGTTCATCGTTTATTGCGAGGCCTGAGGCATTGTTGTTTCGCAAACCCATTCCGGGCATAATAAAAACTCCATAAACCTTATGTCCCATGATGGTTACAGGTGCCATATCGGCAATTGGCAGTGTGTTGAATCCCCCTTTCGCCGGTCCCCTGAATGTTCCCGGAGGGGCCTGAAACAGGTGATTTCCGTTTCCCGACTGGTCGTAAATAATGGTGATCAGACACAGTGTCCCTTCACAAAACTTGTCCTGGGCGGCAGCATCGGCATATCCGCCCCTGTCGCCTTTTCCGGCCCCGACAACTCCTATATCCATGGTTTTGCCATCCGACTGGCGCATCACCTGGTAAAGAGGGCCATTATATGATGAGTATAAGGCACGCGTTGTACTGTGGGCAGTAACACAAGGGTACCCCCTTGCTGTATAAATGTCGCAGGGTCCTTTGGGTCTGCCGGACAGGGAACTGCACCCTGTACCTGCCATTGCCAGCATCATTACCAGGATTACAGGCAAGACAAACGCTGCAGAAAGGATGATCAACAGGTATTTTTTCTTTTTCATATTGGTCAGGTTTGATTATTCTCAGTCTGGTTAAAAATTTCTGTCAGTCAGTTTTTTATTAGCTTCCCATTCTTTCTACCCGGGGTTTAGAATGTGATTCATGTTATTCATACTATTATTTTTCCATAATTGGCATTTACTCACTTTTCGACAATTTCATGAATAATTCTTTATCGAATTCTTCCAGGCCGTAGATACCCCAGAGATGGTTTGTAGTAATCCACGGTAGCCAGAACCGGTGGCCTCCGATACCACGGCCGGCACCACCGGGTCCGAACCGCCAGCCCTCCTGCTGCCATCCGGGTCCTCTCAGGTCAAAGAGCCGTCCCGGTAAAGCCACCATTGCTTTTGTATCGTGGAGTAAAACCCTGGCGACATCAAGGTAATGTTCATCGCCGGTATATTTATAAAGTCTGGCGTAGGATGGCACTGACCATGCCATGTACTGGTCAACGCTTCCTGCAACCCTTGCGGTAATTCCCTGAGCTCCTGTTGTCGGCACCCCTTTTTTCCAGTGCAGCAGAGAGTCGGCTGCATCTTCAGGCATAGGAAGATTCCAGATCCATACCCAGCTTTCGGCAAAATCAGCAGCAACCTTTGCCCTGTCAAGCCATATCGTGTCACTGGTTGCCTCATAAAGACTGAGGAAAGCTTCAAGGCTCAGCATACCGGCTTCCTTATCGGTGATATTCGGATTATCGCTTGCCCCACCGATAAAGAGGCCTCTGCTTCCCCAGTTTATCCAGACATAATCAGCTGCCTTTACAGCTGACTGAAGATATTTCTGATCACCCGTTACTTCGGTCATTACAACCAGCAGCGGTACCGGTGCATAACTTGTTGTTCCTGTTGGTTCGGCAACCACGCTGGTTCCCTTTTCCCAGCGGCGTGGGAAAGAACCGTCTTCTCTTTGCTGGAGCAGCAGCCAGTCAACATACTTTTTTACCCAGTTAAACCATTCAGGATTATCCCGGCCCAGATTGCGTTCCCGCTGATAAGCCCGTACAAGTGTTCGCATGTCTTCGGTGGCATTCCTTAACCATGGTGCGAGCCATTCGTGATCCCACGGTTTACCGGTGGCAAGGTCGTAACCGGTTGCCTCAAGGGGTACTTTATTCAGAGCCCTGATCATGGACATAATAATATCTGAGCCCATCTTATGCATCCTGTTTCCCCGTTCCGTTTTGTCACGTTCTGCTTCCCTGAGTAAAAGGTCAGCTCCTTCGAGGTTCTTTCCTACAAATCCCATAGCTATCATTGTCCAGTTCCACTGCCTGAGGGCAGTATCCTGTGTTGACATAACAAAAGGAATCCCTGTGCGGCCGTCAATGGTTGTAACCTGACTGGCAAGCTGGTCAATGAGCAAACGGCGCATCTGTTCAACATCAGTATAACTGGTTTTTGGATCAAGGGTATACCATGCCCACCGCCATGCATGGCTTATTACATCGGGGAAAGACTCATTTTTTCCGAATCTGAAACTTATTTCATACTGATGTTCCGTTTCTTCTGAAACAGGATGAAAACGCCGGATCCACCTTACCGGAGGGGGCGTATCTGTACCTCTTCCGTATGATGTTGTCACGCCGGGAAATGTAAAACCGAATTCAACCGGTTTTTCATCGCTCTGCCAGGCGCCAAGAGAGCCGAAGCTGAACCTTGAATCAGTCATTATTGCCTTTGTCAGCCGTGTCTCCTCAAAAGTTGATTCACCTTTCGGAGACGGATTGAGGATTGCCACCGAAGAGCCGTTTTTGAACGACAGAGCAAACAGCGGTGCAGGCAGCATATCCTCCCTCATAATAAAGCGCCTTGACTGGTAATTCAATGTTCCGCCCGGAGATCTGTCGCCATCAAATGTGGGATCCCCGTATAAAGCTCCCGGAGCAAGACACCGGATATCTGTCCAGACCACTGCAGGACTGATCTCAAAAATAACCGAACTGCTGAATCCGCCTGAAGCATTTCCCTTCACTTCAATCCTGCGGTTCAGGGTTAAGATCCCGTCATTTATACTCCAATGATCCAGAATCCGGAATACAGCACCTTCTTCATGTTTAACTTCCGCAACAGCATCAATGCCGGAGCGTCTCTTTTTTACCGAAGAGTAACCTGAAAATATTTCCCTGATATCATCTTCATTTCTGAGAATATTAAGTCTTACGGGATTTGTCTGCATAATTTCAGGTGCTTCACCACCCGAAATATTAATACCCCATGAATCAGGGCCTGTCAGGACAAATGATACTGTTTCACCGCCGGGCAACTGACCAAGTTCTGTCGTGCCGTAATTCCTGCAAGAAACCATGCACAGCAGCAGGAATCCGATTATGAGAAAACTTCTTAAACCTGTCATTCTTTATAATCTTTTATGAATCATAAGAAAAACTCAGCAACATAGGAATTTCCCGGGTAGCCCGAATGAGCATATCTCATTATTATTAATGGCATACGTCTCATTTTCCAGGCCCTATTTTTATTTTCCCCTTACAAGCCTCACATAAAACACCTGGCTTGTTGAAGCCCCAGGCTGTGCCTGGAATCTCACCCTGATGTAATTTTTTCCCCTTAACATTGTCTCCGGTATCTCATAAGTGGTTTCCATAAACCTTTCCTGGTTCCATCTGCCTGTATTATCCTCTGAAATTAGCTTTTCGTCGTCAATATAAATGTCAAACTTCCTTTCACCCCTTTCGGCACCCCAGTAACGCACCATAAGTTTCAGATCTGTCTGTGAATTTGTTGCCAGGCTGTAACTGAAATATCCGCCGTTACGTGCATTACGCCAGAATTCATCCAGGTAGTTCCCGGTATTGGAACCTGACTGCTCCATTTTATGGTCGGCTTCAGGCTGTTGTTCGCCGGGTGCAACAAAGTCAACAGTTCTGCCCTGAAGTTCCAGTTTCTCTTTTTCCGCTATTGCCAGTGAATCGAGATACCTTCGGCTTTTTTCTGTTGTAAGAGTCATCCAGTACATTATATACCGAGAATCATGAATCCGGGCAAATGGTTCCAGTTGAAATTCAGCAGCATTAATCATTTTCATTCCTGCCGGAAACGTAAATGTCATCGTATTCTCTTTTGTCCTCATCAGGTTTCCGGCAATTTCTGAAATATTGTCTGCAATCAGAACAGGAGCTTCACTTACCGGAAGTCTTTTTCCGCCGGCTATATGGCCCCAGCGGCTGTCATCGGCAATAAGACCTTTTAAGTCCTCTGTGCCGGTTTTTGCGGCGAGCAGAACCGGGCCGTGTAAGAATGCCACATACTCCGGCACATTAGGGATGGATTCCGTATATGTATACATGGGCAACAATACTGTTATACGGTCGCCCTTCTTCCATACACGATCCACAGCAACATAGGATGAAGGAGGGGACTTGAACTTTACGGGCCTGCCGTTTACCAGAACCTTAAGGGCTTCTTCCCTGATCCAGGAGGGGTGTCTTATCATTAAAACAAATCTCGACTTCCCCTTTGTAATCCTGAGCTGTGTCTGTTCCTCATCGGGGAATTTTGTTTCCTGTCTCAATGTAATTCCTTTTTCTTTCCAGTTCAGCTCCGATGCAATAAAGAGATTCAAGAACAATGAATCTCCGCAACGGGTATAGATAAACTGATTATACTTTCCGTGGTTTTCCATTCCGCTTCCCACACAGCACCACATGGCCTCATTTGGTGAAGAGTAAACTCTGTAATGACGGGGTCTTGCCGATGTGAAATAAACATATCCTCCATGCTCAGGATGCTGGGTTGAGAGGATATGGTTAAAGAGTGTCCTCTCGTAATAATCAGCAAGCCCGGCCGAAGGATTCATCCTGAAGAGTATCTCAGTAAGCCGTAGCATGTTGTAGGAGTTGCAGGATTCGGGGCCTTCAACTTCATTTACAAAATCGATGCATGCCGAAGCTGCCGGAAAATGTTCCCTTCTGCTGTTGCCTCCGAAAGCAAGGGATCGGTTGCGTGTAACTGTTTCCCAGAAAAAATTTCCTGCACGGATATAGGTATTGTCGGCTGAGAGTTCTGCAATTCTTGCGAAACCTATGGCTTTTGGTACCTGGGTATTGGCATGTTTGTTATCGAGATTATCATTTCCCGCGGCCATTGCATCAAGAAGCATCCGGTGTGAAAACCTTTTTGCAGCAATCAGATATTTATCATCTCCTGTCATCTGGTAAGCATCTGCAAATATCTCATTCATACCTCCGTGTTCGGTATCCAGCATTGATTGCATTTGTTCATCTGAAAGCCGGGAGGTAATATTGATACCCCAGTCGCAGAATTTAAGGAATAATTCACGTGCTTCCTGATTTCCGGCGTACATCCATGCATCCCTGAGGCCTGCATACATCTTATGTACATTGTACCATGGAACCCATGCGGAGCGGTATGCTCTGAAATCTCCGTTCATAAGTGATCTCCAGATATTTCTGCTGTTCGGAACGCCCCCAATGTATCCTTTTCCCCAGTCGGCATAAATCAAACCATTATTCCTCTGGCATTCCCCGAGTTCCGAGATCATGTATTCCATTCTTCTCTTACATTCTTCATTACCTGTGGCTGCAAAATTCATTGCCAGAGCAGTAAGGTAATGCCCGCCGATATGACCATCCAGTCCTTCCCAGTTGGGATATAGTCTCCCTTTTGGTGTCAGGCCGGCCTCCTTAAGGAACGGAGCCAGTAACCGGTTAACATCATACTCAAGGAGGACTTTTATATTAAGATCGCGTGCGTGCTGAAATGGCCCTTTCAGTAAAATGACATCTTCAAGCGGAAACTCATTCCGGTAAAGTAAAGACTGGGTTTTGCCTTTTACGCTTATAATGAAAAAGCTGAAAAGCATCAACCATAAAAACCTGGTCCTCTGCAATATATGAAATTTAATCATTTTCAGATTAAGAAGATTTTAAGATTTATTTTTTGGGCATTGCGGGACTTCTGAAAAGGTTGGGCAGGAACCTGTAATATAAAAGGTGCCTCCACGTGATAAGGTCGTGTGCACCTCTTGAGCCAATGTAATACTCATGTTTTACATTTAGTTTTTCAAGGTCGTTATGAAGGACTTCATGCCTTACCCCCGGCCTTGTTTCATGTGTTCCGGCACCGACAAACAGGTAATCGAGTTTTGAGTTTATACCGGGATCTTTCAGAGCAGGGGTCTGATCGACCGGCAGAGCTGCGCTGAGCAACCCTACCGAGGCAAAAAGGTCGAGGTTGTTCAGTCCCACATACTGTGCATGCCTTCCGCCCATCGAAAGCCCGCTGATAGCCCTTGCATGTCGGTCTTTGATAACACTGTAATTGCTTTCCACTAAAGGAATTATTACCTCCTTTATTTCCCTCTCGATCAGGGGGAAAGTCAACTCGGTATGCTTAGGATGTGAACGGTGCAACACCTGGTTGTTCGGCATTACGATAATCATAGGAACGGCTTTCCCTTCTGCAAGCAGATTATCCATTATAAAATTAGCCTGCCCGTGCATATACCAGGTTTGTGCAAGATCACCTGAACCTCCAAGCAGGTACAGAACCGGATATTTCTTCTTTTTATCATACCCCGGAGGAGTATATACAAGGATATCCCTCACACCTTTAGTCACCGGAGAATAATAAAAGTGAGTCGTTATAGCACCGTGCGGAACATCCTTAGCGTCGTAGAATGCAGGTCCGTCTCCGTGAACAAAGAGCATGCTGAAGGGCGGCATCGCAGCAAATCCTGCAAAGCTGTTATTGGGATCAACTACCTTCACCCCGTCGATAATAAAATAGTAAAGATAAATATCAGGAACAAGGGGTCCTATCTTCAGAGTCCAAAGTCCTTTTTCATCTTTGGTGAAAGGAACCTGCTTGCCTGCTTCGTCTCCCACAAACATCGTCCCTGTAAGAAGAACCTTTGAGACATCGGGAGCCCTGAGCCTGAAAATAACCGTGTGGTCATCCAGCACCTCAGGTGAGATAACATTTGCAGAAAAAGGGATCAGGTTTTCCTTGTTTTTCTGCGGATCCCAGTCGAGATTAACATGTGCCTGCTGGGCAACCATATTAATTAATCCCTGGATCATCAGCAGTATAAACAACAGTATCTTCTTCATAATTTTTTTTTTAAGCAATTTAAAACTATTTAAACAACAGTTGCAGTGTATTTGTAAGATAAAGCTTACAGTTCATCCATGTGTGTCCTCCCGGTACAACCAGAGTCTGAACATTAAGCTTCTTTTCCCGGAACATTTCAATATTCTGTTTCACGCTTTCATAAAGGAAATCATCAGTTGCAATATATATTGAGAAAAGTTTCAGCTGCTGATTCATTTTTGCCGCATCGGGTGACCAGTTCGAGAAGTTCGCCCTGAATTCTTCAGTTGCAGTATAGGGAGCATACGAGCAAACATAGGCAAACTTATCCGGGTTCATAAGGCCGATATTGAGGGTTTGTCCGCCACCAACCGAGAAACCTGCAACAGCACGGTTATAACTGTCGGTATATACCGGGTAATTAGACTCAATGAAGGGGATTATATCATTAATCACATCCTTTGTAAACCCGTCTCTTGCAGCCGGCATAACATTTGCATAAGGCATAACAATTATCATCGGCTTTGCCTTCCCCTGAGCAATAAGATTGTCTGCAATAAGATGTGCCCTTCCAACCTTAGTCCATGTTTCCTCAGTATCCGATCCGCCGTGAATAAGATACAACACAGGATACTTTGTCTTACCGTTAACGTCAAACCCGGGTGGTGTATAAATTACCAGGGTACGCGTTCTGCCGAGGGTTGAAGATTTATAATAGCGGTAAACAACATTACCATGGGGTACATCCTGAAGTGAATGAATAAGAGGCTGATCGCCGGGAATGTCAACAAGGCTGAATTTAAAACGCTCATTTGCAAAAAGCAATACATTGACCGGGTCGGCGACCTGTATACTGTCAACCACAAAGCAGTAGGGATATATATCAGGTTTAACAGGTCCGATGGTCACCGACCAGATGCCGCCGGCATCTTTTGTCATCGGTACCGGCTCAGCCGTCATCTCCGACTGCAGCTTCACCTCCCTCGCATTCGGGGCCCTGAACCTGAAAGTAACTCTTTTATCTTTATGAACTTCAGGAGAAACATAGGGAAGCGTTCTTTGCTGGGAATAATTGTTCTGTACTGCAATTGTAAGTATCAGAATTAAAAGTCCCCTTAACAGTATTTTATTATGCATAATTACTCTGTTTGAATATTATTACAATTATCTGAAAAGAAGGGGGACAGATTCGGAGAGGAAAAGCCTGCAGTTCATCCAGGTATGACCGCCCGATGTAATAAGTGTCCTGGTATTGATATTCTTTGATTTCAACAACTCCATAAAGTCGGCAGCCTGTTTGTAAAGGAAATCTTCGTTTCCGACGCTCAGCCAGAAAAGCTTCATCTTTTTATTGGTTTCTTCAGGCTTCGAATAAAATGCACTGAAGTTCTGTTCAAAAGCCTCTTTTGTAAGGTAGGCGCTGAATGAGCAGATGTAAGCAAATTTATCGGTATTTGACAAGCCTGCCCATAACGACTGGCCTCCTCCCCTCGAAAAACCAGCCACTGCACGGTGTTCCCTGTCTGCAACACTCCTGAAATTTTTATCGGTAAACGGTATAACATCATTAACCAGTTCATCACTGTACTTGCTGTACATGGGAATAGCATCTGGAGATGCAGGTCCGCTAATCTCAATAAAATTATTGCCATAAGGCATAACTATAATCATCGGCACGGCCTTCCCCTGTGCAATAAGATTATCAAGTATAAAATTGACCCTTCCTACTTTATACCATGTTTCCTCAGTATCGGTAGTACCACTGATAAGATAAAGGACAGGATAACGACGGTCAGGACTGGTTTCATAACCGGGCGGGGTATATACCACCAGCGGCCTGTCGATACCGTTCATTACCTTTGATTTATATGTTGTATAAACTACTGATCCGTGAGGTACATCCTGCAGTGAATGGATAAGCGGCTCATTGCCCGGAATGTCCACAAGACTAGCCTTGAATCGTTCATTCGGGAAAAATGCCACGTTACCCGGATCCATCACCTGAATTCCGTCTACAATAAAGTTATATGGATAGATATCGGGTTTAACAGGTCCGACTGTTAAACTCCACATCCCGTTTGCAGCTTTGGTCATGGCAACCGGTGCTTTTTCAAACTGTGCACTTAATCTGACATCTTTTGCAGATGGTGCCAGATACCTGAAAGTTACAGTTTTATCAGGGTTCACCTGAGGGGAAAATGCAAGAGGACCCCGAGGCGGCTGAGCTGCCGACATAGTGTACAGACAGAGAATGGCTGCAGTCAGAAGCGGCTGAAGAAATTTTTTCTCTTTCACAAATATTCCTTTTATTTTATAAATATTATCTCGTTACCGGAATAGGCTGGGCTGCAGGAAGAAAACCTGAAGCTTTGCCAAAAACAGTGAATTCAATTACCCCGAGCGGGGTGGTCCTGGGCCAGTTTGTAAGCGATAATCTTACAAAACGGCATTCCACAGGGGGTATTTCCTCGAAGATAGTATTTCGCTGTATGTCGTTATCCGTATGATCAAGCACTTTGGTGAAGGTCTTCCCGTCCATTGACACCTCTACCAGGTACTGGTAAGCATTTGTTAACGGCTTATTTCCGGGTACGGGGACTGGTACAGTTACTGCCGGTTGTTGCGGCCTGCCTCGCCGGCCCCCTGTAAACATCAGTCTCAGACCATCAATAGTAAACAGTTGAACCACGTCGAACCGGGTTGCAGGTGAAAGGTCTATGGTAAGTGTCGGGAGGGTATCCGAGGGTGAGGGCTCCCACCATGTACCGCTCAGATTATCGACGGCATAAGCAGCATCTCTGCCCGGTTGCTGAGAGGAGTACCCGGAAAGAGTATTCATCGCATTCATCTTGTTTATGGAAACAGGCAGCGAACCGCTGTTACCCTTCGAAGGATCACTTATTACCCCGAGTGCCCACTGGGGTGTCTCGGTTACCACAACCGACATGTTTCCCTTTTTGTCAAATACTATACGGTCCATCCCGATGCGTCTGCCGCCGGGAGGATTTGAGAGTACAATGGTATAGAATTGCCAGAGGTTACCGTCAGGTCCCTCCACAATGCTTCCGTGGGCAGGTCCTGTCACAAGGCCGTCAGTCTTCCTGAGTAATGGATTGTTTGGCGCATAAGTGTACGGACCCATTACCGATTTTGAAGTGTAATAACCATTTGCATAGGTTTTCCACTGTGTACCTGAAGCAGAATACTGGAGATAATATGTGTCTTTGTATTTATATACCCATGGTCCCTCTACCCATGCAACATCGGTATATTCATTCATCTCGCCGTAACGTTCCCATACATGATCGCTGTTGAAAGAGAATAAATGTTTCACCGGGACTGCAAACTTTGTGAGGTCATCCTTATCGAGCTGAACGGCAAAGATACCGCTTACACCCCGGCCGGAATAGAAGAGATAAGGAGTGTTATCGTCGTCAATGAAGATCTCCATATCGAAGGCTCCGTTCCAGCCTCCTGCAACATCAGGGGTATTTTTCCATTCTCCGAGGCTCTCGTAAGGGCCAAGGATATTGTCGGACCTGAAAAGGGGGCCATCATTTCCGCACATATAAAAGCTGCCGTTGTATTTTACAACATCCGGAGCCACCGGAACCCTTTCCACCCTGTGGAATGTCCAGTTCAGCATATCATCCGATACCCATGCTCCTCCTCCCGTGCAGAACATATAGTATCTGCCATCCTCCTTAATAACAGTAACATCACCCGATGCATTACCGCCGGGGCCTATTACCATCGGCAGCGGATTGCAGTAACGTGGTGCTTTTCCTGTCTCCGGTGTCTGATCGTTTCCTTTCCTGCCGGAATCTGTACAGGCAGCGGCCATCATCAGGACTGCCCATACAATTAATAATTTTAACAGATAATTGATTTTCATAAGGTTAGTTTATGTCAGGGTTATATTTTCAAATTCCGCGGTATCTTTGCAAATCATAAATCCGCATGATCATTCAAAGACTTCAGAAATTCCTGTTATAATAACCCGGTTACCGATGATAAACCGGACGGAATGGTTCTGCCGGTTTATCATTTTACCGGAATCAATATACTATCTGAAAAGAAGTTGCGCAAATCCGTGGAGGCTTTTGCGCCAGGTCTGAAATTCATGGGCTGTACCTGGAGCTTCGAAGTAAACATGTTTTACACCTGCTTTTTCGAGCTGTTCATGTATGCTTCTTCCTGTACCGGCTCCTTCCTTTGATCCCATACTTATATAGAAGACTTTTACAAGCCTTTCAAATTGATCGGGTTTGGCCAGCAGTCCGTTGTACCCTGTTTCAACGCCGGGGAATCCGAACGGGGCGCTGAATATTCCAATGTATGCAAATTTATCGAGGTTTGCCTGTGTTATCTGGTATGTCTGGGTTCCGCCAAGAGACAGTCCGGCCATTGCACGGCTTTCGCGGTCGGTAAGTGTACGGAAATTGGCATCGATAGCGGGGATAAGATCCTTAATAAGGACTGATCCGAATCCGTCCCAGAATGAAGGCATTCCGCCGGGGCCCTGACCCGGGCGCTGTGTTTGACCTGCACCCTGTGGCTGACCCTGAGGCCTTGCTGCCGCTGCTGTCTGTGGCTGCTGTGGCTGCTGCCCCTGTGCGGGTGCACCCTGTGGACGGGCTGCACCTGCGCCCTGAGGACGGGCACCCCTCATACCTGCTGCTATACCGCCATCGTCCATAACAACAATCATGGGTTTTGCCTTTCCCTCGGCAATCAGGTTGTCGAGGATAAAGTTGGTCTTGCCCTGGTTAGCCCATGCCCGTCTGTCCTCTCCCATACCGTGCTGAAGATACAGAACAGGGTAACGCTTGTTGATATCCTTGTTATAATCGGGAGGGGTATAAACGAAAGCCTGTCTGTGTTCCCCGGTAGATTCGGCATAATACCAGAATGACACAATATTACCATGAGGCACTTTCTTTATATCGTAGAAATCGACTCCTTCCTCAGGGACCTCTATTCCGCTCATTAAGCGACCCGATCCGAAAAAGGTCTCACTGTTCGGATCAGCCACATCAACGCCGTTTATCCTGATTGTGTAATAGTGAAATCCCGGATCAAGAGGAGCAGTCACACCGGTCCAGTAGCCATCCTCGCCCTTTGTAAGGGCTGTATTTCCCAGGCTTACAACCACACTCTGAGCCTCCGGAGCGCGCAGTCTGAAATAGGCTCTTCTCTGTGCATCTATACGGGGATATTCCGCACCTACTATATTAGTTGATGCAGGTTTGGTATCGGGTGGCAGAGGCGGCTGCTGAGCCTGCTGCATCTGCGGCATCTGTGCAGTGCATATTGCACCCGATATAAGCAGTACAGCAATAATGTTTATTGTTTTTTTCATTTTGATTTCTGTAGGTTTAAGTTATTTAAATAACAATTGTGCGAACTGATAAAGGCTTCTTCTCCATGATTGCCATTCATGGGCAGTTCCGGGAGAGACATAGGTCACGCTTTTAATGCCGATCTTGTTCCATTCGTCAGCAGCACCCTGTATACGGGCTGCACCGCCCTCCTTGCCACCGAAACTCATGAAAACAAGCTTCACATTCTTCTTAAAAGTCTCGATATCTTTTACATCAGCAGGTGTCATTGTACCCCCGCTGAACATTCCGATATATGAAAACTTGTCGGGGTTTGCAGTGGTAATTGACCTGGTCTGCATTCCTCCCATGGAGAGGCCTGCAAGGGCACGGTGTTTCTGATCGGTAAATACCCTGTAATTTGATTCAATGTAAGGAATGAGGTCATCCAACAGTATGCTCTGGAATTGTCCTGCAAAGTTCATTCCTGCACCTGGTCCGCCCGGACCCTGCCGCTGAGGATTCTGGCCTCCTGCCTGGGGTGCCTGACCGGGGGCTCCCTGCTGGCCTGCGGCTTGTCCGGCAGCAGCCGGGGCCTGTCCGCCCGGCGCTGCAGCCTGCCCCGGGCCACCCTGAGGAGCTCTTTGGGGACGTACCCCTCCGCCGAAATTGACACTTCCGTTTTCCATCACAATAATAAATGGTAATGCCTTCCCTTCGGCTATGAGATTATCCATTATAAAGCTGGTACGACCCTGGTTACCCCAACCTGTTTCATCTTCTCCCATTCCATGCTGAAGATAGAGTACCGGATATTTTTTCTTCAGGTTTTTATCATAATCGGGCGGGGTATAAACATATACACGGCGGACCGAGTTTGTTGTTTTCGAGAAATAATGGTTTTCACGCAGCTGGCCGTGAGGGACATTCTTTACTGCATAGAAATCCTGGTCTTTCGCAGGTATCTCGATACCGCTGCCGGCCCGGCTTGCACCGTAAAAATAGAGACTCCCCGGGTCAGGTACAGAAGCCCCGTCAATATTAAGCTGGTAGTAATGGAACCCTTCGTCCTGGGGTGCCGATTCACCGGTCCATATTCCTTTCTCATCCTTAACCAAATCGTATTTTACCCCTCCGATATCAATCTGAACTCTCTGAGCCTGAGGAGCCGGAACACTTGTTCTGACACGGCCTTCGGAATTAACCTGGGGATACTGTTTCCCCGGCTGGGTGGTTGAAGATACCTTAAAATCTTCCACGACAGGTGACTGATTTGTCTGTGACAAACAAACCCCACCTGTTATCATCATAAATGATAACAATGAAAAATACCTGTATTTCATTAAAGTGCTGTTAAAATGGTTTCTATCCAAGCTGTTTTCTACTTTTTGTCCAGGAACATAAGGGGGGCCATCTGGTAGAGGCTCCTGCGCCAGGTCTGGAATTCATGACGGGTTCCTTCTGAAACATATGAAACCGCATTGATTCCGGCTGCTGTAAGATCAGCGGCTGCCTTCTTTACACCGTCGGGGTTTTCAAAACTGCCGCAGCTCATAAATATCAGCTTAACCTTTGACTTATCCTTTATTTCTGCAGGTGCATAAGTTCCTCCGCTAAGCAATCCGTAGTGTGAGAATACATCGGGACGCGCAAGGGTAATGGTTTTCGTTTCCATTCCACCCATTGAGAGACCTGCCATTGCCCTGTTGGGTTGATTGGCCAGTGTCCGGAAATTGGCATCAATGTATGGTATCAGTTCATCCAGAAGCACGGTCTGAAACGGTTTAATGTCAAAATTCCTGAGTCCGCCCATTCTCACATCATTGGTCATACCGTAGGTCATGACGATAATGAATGGTTTTATTTTTCCTTCAGCAATGAGGTTGTCCATTATCAGGTTTGCATGGCCCTGGTTTATCCATGCGGTTTCATCCTCTCCCCATCCGTGCTGAAGATATAATACCGGATAACGTTTTTTCTGGTTCTTATCATAATCAGGAGGCGTGTAGACAAATGCCCTGCGGGAGGTATTAGTACTCGGAGAAGGGAACAGTACCTGTTGTACCTTTCCGTGCGGAACATTTTTCAGTGCATAAAAATCCTGATCATGAGCCGGAATCTCGATACCGCTTTCCAGCCTTGTTGAGCCGTAGAAGGTCATTGTACCGGGGTCGTTAAAAGTCGCACCATCTACCGTAATACGGTAATAATGGAATCCTTCCTCCAGGGGTCCGGCAGTAGTGGCCATCCACGAGCCATCATCAGTTTTGGCCAGGGGTGTGCCGCCGCGGGTACCTCCCAGACCGAGACTTACCACAACGCTTTTTGCTTCAGGTGCAACAATCCTGAAACGTGCATAACCCTGGGAATTTACCATCGGATACTCCTGCCCCGGCTGATTTTTTGAGGAGGGTTTGAAATCTTCAATAATAACCGGTTTGCCGGTCTGTGCAGCACATATTCCTGCTGCAGCCATAAATAGCGATAACACAAATAACCTTCTGTATTTCATCTTGTCTTTTTTTAAAAAATTTTATTACCCTTTTTTCTTTATATTCTCATTCTTTAAAAAGAAGCATTGAAAATTCTTTCAGGCTTCGTCTCCACGACTGGAATTCGTGGGCTGTAAGAGGCGACACATATGAGGCAGCCTTTATTCCGGCCTGATTCAATGCATCGGCAGCGGCTATTACCATATCAGCACCACGCTCGCGGCTGCCATAACTCATAAATACCAGTTTCACCTTTGATTTATCGGTGATGTCGGCCGGGGCTATAGTACCGCCGCTGAACAATCCTATATATGCGAACTTGTCGAGATTTGCAAGGGTTACCGCCCTGGTCTGCATTGCCCCCATTGAAAGGCCTGCCATAGCCCTGTATTTCTGGTCAGACAGAGTTCTGAAGTTCTTGTCGATCCAGGGAATAAGGTCTGTTGTCATAAGCTGGCCATAAATACCACCACCGGGTCCTCCGATACCGAATGCACCACCCGGACGTGCAGCACCCTGAGCAGCCTGTCCGGGAGCACCCTGTGCAGGAGCGCCTTGTGCAGGAGCTGCCGGCATTGCGGGACGGGGAGCAGGCGGCCCGGGGGCCGGCCTCCTGGGAGTGGTAACGGCGCTTGTCTCCATTACAATAATGAATGGCCTGGCTTTTCTTTCAGCAATAAGATTATCCAATATAAGATTAGCCCTTCCCATTTCAATCCATACCCTCTGATCCTCACCTCCGCCATGCTGCAGATACAGCACCGGATATCTCTCTTTGATATTCTTATCATAATCAGGAGGTGTGTAAACGTAAATCATTCTCCATGATTTGGCGATAGTTGAATAATAATTTTTGATAATTACATTTCCGTGAGGCACATCTTTCAGTTCATAGAAACCGCCTTCGGGATCGGGTATTTCGAAGCCATTGCATAAATGGCTGAATCCGATAAACCCGTCTGTGGCCGGATCAACAACGATAGCCCCGTCGACCACCATCCAGAAATTATGATAACCCAGATCCTGCGGTTCGCTTGTATATGACCATACTCCGTCAGAACCTTTCGTAAGATCAAAAGGAACATTGTTTATTGCAACCTGTACTTTCTGGGCATCGGGAGCATAAAATTTGAATGTAACCCGGTTATCTGCCTCAATCCTGGGATACTGGTTTCCGTAGAGATTATACGGCGATGCGTGAGCCGTATCAACGTTAAATACATTTGATGCCTGCCCCGACTGGGCAAAGCCTGAATAACAGGCCATCAGCAGCAATGTTAACGTACAGATGATTTTTTTCATGGCTTTTGGTTTTTTAAAGTTGTTTAAGTTTTAAAAGAATAGATTTTAATCCAAAAAAAAATAATAAGGGATTATACACATGATTGTAAAAGTCGAAATAAAAAAAGTAAGAGTAGTATAATTTTAAAGCAAAATGTGACTGAAAAATAAAAGAAAGCAGATTATTCCGGATAAACATGTTTTATCCGGCAAAAAGAAAGATATTTTAACAAATTTTACCTGCCCTTTATTATTTTGTGCGGCTCCAGCATGGAATTAAATCTGGCAATAAGTTCCCTGAGAGCCTTCATATCTTTTTCTTGCTGCCTGAGCATCTCTACTTCCCAGGTCGGAGGTATTCTCATCGGAGCCAGTTCTCCGGCTTCAAGCAGGTGAGCCGATGTTTCTGCAATGCCGAGTCCCTCTTCCCATTGCGCATCAGGGTTATTCAGCCATTTCTTACCCTGGTCTGTTATGCGGGTGACCCACCCTTCATAATCGGCCACTGCAGGAAGGATATCGGGGCTTCTTTTTCTGAAAAACCCCATTATGGCAGCAGGAATTGAAGGGTCACGCACACTTCCGTCTTCGTAAAACACTCCGTGTACCTTTCCCCATCCTTCCCTTACTATCATAAGTTCCCAGATATACCAGCCCACCTTTGCGTTCATATGTTCCTCCAATGTAATATCGTAGGGATTAGCTCTGGCAATGCAGCCAATCTCACCGTTAATAAGAGGCTTTTTAACCTTTGCGGCAAACTCCACAGCTTTTTTTATCGTATCTCTTATCTGCTGCCTCGTTTGCATATAATCGTGAAACTGAAGGACATCGACATAGTCGGCAAGATCTATCATTCCCTGAACAAAAGCCATTCCAATTGTAACAGGAGTATTGGGATCGAGTTCATGGAATGTTTTTGACATAAATTTACAGCTTTCATAATTCCTCAGTACCCTTTCTCTGGGAGTAGTCGGCCAGTCGGGTTCATTCATCACATCCCACATGGCAAGCCCGGGTTCATTTCCAATAGCGTTAACGAGGAACCTTGCCCAATTTCTTCCCACATAACGCTGGGTTGTGTCTCTCGACCAGGGTCCTCCCTGCAGTACAGGCATCACTCCTATTCCTCTTTTATGACATGCCCTAACAAAGTGTTTCAGTTTTGCCGGCAATGCCACACTATCCTCAAGATAAGCCTGGTAAGGCACAAAGACCCGCGCCTGATTAAGATTAAGACTTTTCGCCAGGTCCATATCAAATTCAATGGTTGAAGAATCATAACTCACCCAGCAGTCGACATGATGCCTGGGAGATTTTACATAAGCGGGTGTATAATTGAAACCCCTTATCAGTGAGGCATCCCTCGGACCGGTAAAATCAAATTTTGAAATTTTCTTTTCACGGACAGAACATCCGGCCGCGAACATTACAATGGTTACAGCAGTAAGGAATACGGTTCTTTTCATTTCCGGATAATTTATTACCCATAAAATTAAACATTTCCATGGATAATAAATTCCGTATTATTTTATTCGCCTCTCCCTTTCTTACCGGCAACATTTTTTACAAGTTCTTCCGGTATCGATACAAGTTCGATACCGTTTCCGGTTCCGAGATTCCTTGAATATTGTTTATCGACCGGATTATTCCAGTGTTCATGGACTCCCAGCACCGGTACCGGCTTCCCGCTGTTGTCGGGATCATATATTATCCCTTCAGGCCAGTTGGCAGGCGAGGCAGCCTGATGCATATAATCATCAACGCCATTGATATTGGGGTGAAATTCCGAATCGTTGTTAACAGGGTCGTGTTTGCGTTGTCCGTTCCATTCGGCTCTCAGAAAATCATATCCGACTGATTCAATGGCTACAGGATCGAGCGACATGAAAATCGAATTTGACCAGTCATTGTTAAACGGCGGCATAAAATATTTAACAGGACCTTTTATTTCGCTGGCACCGCCGCCAAAAAGACCTTCCACTATCCATATAAGTGTATTCTGCCCGAGATATTTGCTCCCCATCAGATCAACAAAAACCCTGTACTTACGGTAGCCTGTGTTTTCATATCTTCCTCCCCGTCTGTTTGCGGGATGTGAGTAATGAAGATGGCCTGCCGTAGGTCGTCCGACATTACCAAAATGACTCTTTGCGGTCAGGGATATGCCGGCAATCATATGCGACTTGAGATTGGTCATATTAATAAGGTAATCGGCCTCAACGATTACATCATAAAGCTTGTCGCTGGTAGTTTTATCCGAATAAAACAGAACCGGTTCTTCAGTAAGTTTTATCAGTGAACGGCCAAAGCTGGTAGTATTTTTATCAATGTACTTTACATTCGGAAACTCTTTTGCCCATACCTCATAGTTATGCCCCCAGATCGGACACATCGGGTCGCCTATTGAAATATTTTCCTGGGGAACACCCGCTTCATTGATCAGTTCCCTGAGCACTTCAAGAACCACATAAGGTCCCTGCTCGGTGGGAACAAAATTGTTTGCCCTTCTCTTTTCATTCTCATCGAGTGTCCGGGGAAGGTAAAAACCATTATCCTTATCCTTCTGTACAAGCACCCATCTCGATTGCCCCTGATTTATTTTGATAAAAATCTTTTCTCCGGGTTGATAACCTCTTTTCTGATTATGTTTGTTTAAATTGAAATACCTGAAAACAGACTCCCACGCTTTCTTTGCATTATTCTCACCGGTTAGTCTCAGTATTCCGTCGCGGAACATTTTTCCGATAACTTCAGGATTATTGTTATGTGCACTGAAGTACCAGTCGTATGTTGCAAAATCATTGTGTTCAAATTTCTCATTGGTGGCATCGGGGTTCCATACCCATACAACTCTTCCCGGAAAGATACCTTTTGCTTCACCTATGGGCTGATTGGGGCCATCATCAGGACCCATTTTAAGTTCCGGCTGCTGATTATCCGCAGGCGTTACTGCCATAACGAGGACTACGCCGGCCAGAAGCATAACGGAAGCGCCAACCCTTACATTGAGAAACCTGGTTTTCAGTTTTCTTGAAAGAGCCGTCAATCCTCCCACAGCAAGCAGATAACCGACAAAGCCCGACATGAACGGAGCGGCAACCTTCATACACGGATATGTTGCTCTTGAAGGTTTAGGAATCACACGTATCAGAAACCATATGGTTGAGGCAATACCCATTACAGTAAAAATCACTTTGTACGGAACATGTTTCCTTTGAAGCCAGTCACGCATTCTGCCGGGTGTGCCCTTTAGTTTTGAAATATCGAACCTTTTGTTTTTCATAACATATTGTTTCTACAGGGAGTATCTCTGCAAGTTTGAAAAAAAAACATTATAAAATATAACTTATACTCCTTTTTAATATATGTTAACAATTTTCGTTTCTCAGTATATTTAAAAAGAGGTAATTGTCCGGTAACAATCGCCGGCAAGACTAAAAAAAAAGAGAATGTGAACGGAAATTGTTACTCCGGGTTTTATTTAAAATCAATTACCTTGAAGTAGGCACTTTTAGGATCAAGATTTATATCAAAAAGAAGCGGATAGTTTTTTCTTCCTGTAACCGGGAAGTTATCAAGCCAGGTATTATCATCTGCCAGGCCCCAGAAGGTAACGCCTGTAATGACATTTTTATAAGTCCGGAATAATTCAAAAAATCGGTTATATGTATTTGCCTGCCGTGAAGCCAGTTCAGGTGTATAGGCAGTCTGAGGATCAGAATTGGATGTATAGACTGAAACATCCAGTTCCGTTATCTGAATCTCCACCCCTGCCGACTGAAATTTGTTTATTGCGTCAGTAATAAGCGTATTTGACGGGTATTCTATATTCCAGTGTCCCTGCATTCCTATTCCGTCTACCAGATTTTCGGCTTTAAGCTTAATCAGTAAATCATATATTTTATCCCTTTTGGAAGGATTTACTGTCGAATAATCATTATAAAATAATTTTACATCCGGATCCGCAGCCCTTGCTGCCTTAAAAGCTTCAATAATATAATCCTCCCCGCAAATTGAGTACCAGTTAGTCGCTTTATAAATCTGGCTTCCGTCATCAATAGCCTCGTTGACAACATCCCATGCATATACTTTTCCTTTGAAATGATTCATGACGGTGGAAATATGTGTTCTGAGTCTCTGAAGGACAAGTTCTTTGGAAGCAGCTGACTGACCGTTTTTAAAGACCCAGGACGGCACCTGATTATGCCAGCAGAGACAGTGGCCTCTTATTTTCATACCATTTGCCTCGGCAAATGCAACGATTTTATCTGCATTCTGGAAAGTGAATACTCCTTCAACCGGCTGTAGATTTGACCATTTCATGTCATTCTCGGCAGTGACACTGTTAAAATGACGCTTCATCAGCGTCACTTTTTTCTGGTTGTCGATAAATGAGGGGGGTATAGCAACGCCAATACTGAAATAGCTGTCAGCCGGATAGTAATTCTTTAAACCCTCATTACCAAGATTATACTCTTCAATTTTTTTCTGGAGCTCACTTTTCTCCACCACAACCGGTTCATCATCTTTACATGAATATACTCCGGTGATTAAAATGAGGAACAAGCCTGAAAGAATTATGTTTTTGTACCGGCAGGTCATAGTTAAGTTTAAAAGCTTTTTTAGGTTTATTTTAAAGAAAGTGTCCGCAGCATTCTGCGGACACTTTTGTTACATATTTTTCACCGGTATAAACATATTAATTATAACCGGGATTCTGATAAGCAGCTTTTTCTTCTGCTGTCATTTCCATACCGTCGAGTTGTGCTCTGGGTATTGGTCTTAAATAAAGATAGGGCTGGATATTACGGTTATAGGTAACTGCATTATGATCTCCCTTGACACTGGAGGCAATTGTGTATGAAGCAGCAACCTGACCCCATTTTTGTGTCCGTACCAGGTCGTACCAACGGAAACCTTCTCCGTAATATTCCCGCGACAGTTCCTGAAGAATGTAGTCGATTGTTATTGTTGCGGGAGTGGCGGCAATCATGGCAGCACTGTTATCTTCAATTCTTTCAGCATTCTGGAAGCGGTCAAATTTCCATTTTCCTGCGCGTGCCCTGATGACATTAATCAGTTCTCTTGCACTTTTGCCGGCAGTAGTTGTTGCTCCTTTTACAGCTGCTTCGGCTGCGATGAAGTAAAATTCAGAGAATTTGGCAATATTAAACGGCCGGGTTATAGCAGCATTTGGTTGTCCCAATCCACCTGCGTTATCGGTCCTGTAAGTACTCATTTTCCATGTTCCGGGATAAGTGACTCTGCTTATTCCGCTTGGAGAAATAACATAGTCGGCTCTCCCGGGCAGAATTCCGCCTCCTACATTGCTTGGGCCTGCGCCTGCAGGGTAAGTAATGGGTGTTCCCGGTTCATCGGGAAGGAATGTCAGGATCGGGTCGCCCGGATAAACCTTTAGGCCGTTTGCTCCGTAATAAAATGGAGTCTGATCTCCGCCTTTAGGCCAGTTGCCGCGATAAACCGTTGTAAAGGATGCATCATAGCGTGAATCATTTGTCTTATCGGCAAAAGTATTTACGATAGCTTCAATGGTCGGGGCCATTCGGGTCCATGGGCGCCCAAGGTCCTGTGAAGCCTCACGAAGAACGGTACTTTTGAGACCGGTACCGTCCGGATTGGTGGCGCTTCTGATTTCAGTATAGTTCCATGTCATCATCCATGCCGCAAAATTATCCGCACCGCCGCCACTGCCATAGGTTAAGCTTGCACCGTTATATTTTTCGCTTGTCTGGGTATGATCGGCATAAAGCATCATTTCCTTATTGCGTTCATTCCCGCCTTTATGCAATTCATAGAATGTCGGCATCAGTCCGTAAGGACCCGGATTGTCAATGGCAGTAGTGGCTATATCATAAGCCTGCTGGAAATACCACTGGGCATTATGCCCGTCCGGATCTGTCCTCGATGTCTGAGGATAGGTCGGAATATTATTGGGATTTTCCAGCCACCATGCGTATGTCAGATAAGCCTTGGCGAGAAAGAGTCTCGCAACATTTTTTGTCACGGTTCCGGTTAAACGGCCAGTTTCGGGCAGGTCGTTTATTGCAATTAACAGGTCGGGGAATATGGCTCTGGTATAAACTTCAGGTACGGTGTTACGTACCGAAACTCTTACCGGGGTTGTATTGAACTTTAATTCTCCTGCACCCATGTCAAGTGGTACGCCGCCGAAAGTCTGTACAAGAAGAAAGTAATTAAATGCACGGAAGAACCTTGCTTCGGCAATCAGGGCAGGAGAAAGGCCTACCGCGGTTGCATTTTCGATTATACCGCTGGCCGTGTTGATGGAAGGAAATGCATTGTTCCATAAAACATTCGATCCTCCGGTAGCATCGGGAGTGATATCTCCGTTTCCGCTGACGTCCATCACTTTAAAGTTTGCATCTGCGCTTTGGGCAAATGTGGCTTCGTCGGTACCTGTAACACCGGTATTGTAAAAATAGGCATTACCAAAGATATAGCGCAAATTTGCATATAGCGCCGTCAGGCCTCCGTTTACGCCCTGTTCCGTCTTGAAAAACCCCGGTTCAAAAATACTGCGTGGCTGTTCTTCCAGGATGTCTGTACAAGCCGCCAGAAATAATGCTAAAACAGTTGTTCCTGTTATAGTTTTTATATTTATGTATTTCATAGTATTCCTTTTTTTAAAATGTCAAATTTACTCCGAATATGTAGTTGCGGGTTGAAGGTGAGTTAAACCCGACAGTCAGAATTCTGCTGTTGTAGCCACCAGTTGCAACGTTCTGGTTACCGTAAGAGTTGGTTTCCGGATCCATGCCCATCTCCTTATTGAACTCAGAAAACATCACAAAGGCATTCTGAACGGTGAAGTATATACGCATTTTAACATCAGGAGTTTTAATCAGATTCTGATTAAGATCATAGCCTAATGAAATATTACGGACCTTAAGGTATGACCCGTTGAAGTATGACATAGTGCTGAGATACTTCGGATTGTCGGCGCTCAATATCCCGTTTGGAGCAGGATACTTGGCTCCGGTATTTTCGGGTGTCCAGTAATCAACTTTAATATTTCCTCTTCGACCTGTCATGAGATTCAGGTAACTGCTTGGGCCGTTCAGGGTACTTACTAAAATACCGCCGCTCTGGAAACTCCCGATCAGGCTCAGATCAAAGCCTTTATAGGCAACCCTTGTGTTAAAGCCACCGAGAAAATCAGGATCAATATCCATAACCTGCCTGTCATCCCCCCCGATAGCTCTTGTCGGTGTGCCGTCGGGGTTGTAGGTGCCGGTATATTTTACCTTTATCATTCCAACATTGCCTCCAGGTTCCAGTATGCTTCTGTAAGGATCATCTTCCTGCCAAAGGCCGATTCGCTGGTAATCATAAATTGCATTGATATTATGACCTACGAACCATCCGTTGCCTTCATCCCTGGTTTGTCCGGAAGCAAGGGCTACAAGTTTGTTTTTATTGGAATACAGATTGACTCCGGCATCCCAGGTCCACCCGTTGACATTGTCGAGAATAGTGTAATTCAGAGAAATCTCAAAACCTTTGTTTTGTGTCTCACCGATATTTGCTGTATAGCTGCTTACACCCGATGTAGGAGGCAAACCGAGACCCAAAAGGATATCTTTGGTATTCATCAGATAATACTCGAAAGTTCCCGAAAGACGACTTTTAAGAAGAGTAAAGTCAACGCCAACGTTCCAGGTTTCAGAGTATTCCCATCCAAGGTTTTTATTTGGAAGCTGGGTTACATAATAACCGGTTGCATATTTTGTATCACCGAAATTATAGTCTCTGGTACCCAAACGTCCGAGGGTACTGTAGGCGTTAACAGCCTGGTTGGATGTTTGTCCGTACCCTAAGCGGATCTTCAATCTGTCCAGGAAGGAAACATTATCCATAAAGGGCTCATTTTTAATATTCCATCCCACAGATACTGCAGGGTAGGTATGCCATTTATGTCCTTCCGCCAGCCTTGAAGAAGCATCGGAGCGTACTGTAGCTGTCAGCATATAACGGTTGTTGTATTCATACATTACGCGTCCCATGTAAGAGATCAGTCCTGTCTGCGTATAGCTGCCGGCACTCGTTGTAATTTCACCTACAGACTGTCCCATGCTATAGAACTGAAAATCGGGAGAAGGAATTCCCCGGGCGGAGGTACCTGAACTGTAACTGGTATACTGATCGGCCTCATAAAGTGCCACCGCATTAACGCGGTGTCTCCCGCCAAAAACATGGTCATAGCTTATAAGATTCTGAATGTTCCAGTGATAGGTGTGGGTATTACTTATTGAAGCTGTTGATTCAGTAGCCGGATTATTACTGTTAACACCTTCGGCCGTATAGTTGCCGTTGTTGGTCTGCCTGAAATCAAGGCCAAGATTGACACGATACTTTAATCCTTCAATCCATGGAATTTTTACTTCTCCGTAAACGGCATTATATGTTGCATACCCTTTATTCTGACTTAACCATCTATCCTTAAGATCCTCAACAACACTTCTTGTAAGGGTAAACTGATCATCCAGGGGCATTCTGATAGATCTTTTTAATGTTCCGTCGGGGTTATACGGATCAGAAATAGGCGACATACTTAAGACGCCATAAAGACCTATCTGATCACCTTCAGTCAGACTGTAATTACTGTTTGAATTAAAACCAAACTGAAAGTATTTTCCGACTTCCTGATCAACGGAACTGCGAAGTGAATAACGGGTGTATTTATTTGTAGGAATGACACCCTGATTACTCAGGTAGCCGATACCGAAACTATAGTTCCCTGTTGATATACCGCCGCTGAGGCCGATGTCGTGACTGGTTTCATAGCCGGTTCTGAAAAAAAGATCCTGCCAGTCGGTATTTACATCGTTCGACTCATCGGGGCCGTTGGTATACCTGCCTGATGCAGTGCGGAGAGCAATAAATTCAGGCCCGTCCATCATAGGGAATTTGGAAAAAATCTTATTGGTGCTCAGACGGCCGTTATATGTTATCCTGGCCTTTTGTCCTTTCTGTCCCCTGTTTGTCGAAATAATGATTACACCATTTGCCCCGCGGGAACCATATATGGCAGTTGCAGAGGCATCTTTAAGGATATCGATACTCTTAATATCATTATTGTTTATTTCACTGAGAGATCCCACGAAAGGAATTCCGTCGAGTACTATCAGAGGGTCGTTGCTGGCAGTAAGAGAGCGGGCGCCACGGATTCTGATCTGCATTGTTGAGCCCGGGCGTGTTGAGGTCTGAGAAAACTCCACGCCGGGCAAACGCCCCTGCATTGACCTGGTAAGATTGGATGCTGGTATATCCCTCAGGGCATCTCCGGCTATTGAAGCTACTGAACCGGTTACAGCCTCCCTGCGCTGGGTTCCGTAACCAATAACGATGATCTCCTCAAGAGCAGTAACAATCTGTTTTAGAGTAACATTAATCTGCGCCCTGTTTCCGACAGGAATTTCCTGAGTTTCATAACCGATAAAAGATACCACAATAACCGATTCGGGAGTAACACCCTCAAGAATGTAATTTCCGTTGACATCAGTGGTTGTCCCACGTGCAGTTCCCTTTATTGCTATTGTTACTCCGGGCATTGGTTTTCCTTCTTCATCAGTCACAACACCCCGTACAATGTTCTGTTGCAGATCTGATTTTTCCTTGAGATTGTCCTTCAGTGAGATTACTATAAGGTTATTTTCGAATACCTTATATTTATAATCGGTCGATTCAAGAATTTTATCGAGAACCTGGTTTATATTATTATTTCTTGCCTCCAGGTCGATAATCTTTCCGGCCGATTCAAACTCATCATTGTAAAAGAATCTGTAATTGCTCTTTTGTTCAATGATGTTTAAGATTTCCCGCACAGTCTTTCCTTCTGCTTTGAAGGAAAACTGTCCAAATCCTGTCGCTGTAAGATTAAGCGTGAAAACTACCATTAAAATGGCTGAAAGTTTCATGATTAAGAGGATTTTACATTTTTTCCATAAGGAAAAATAAGAAACCGGTTTTTTTTCCATAGTTTTGTGTGATGTTTGTTAGAGTTAAACATAATTAATCCCTTAAAGGGAATTGATTCGAGGTAACTTTGACTTCATCAGGGGGAGAACAGCCGCGAACTGTTTTCCCCTGTTTTTTTCTTTCTTTTACTGTTTCATAGGCATAAAGATTAAAGGTTAGACTCAGGGTTAGATTATTATTTATTGTTGTCTGATAATTTCCTGGAAAACAGGTACACAGTTCTTCCTTCCATCTCATAGCTTACGGGAGCTGTGAGCATAATCACATCCATAACCTGATTGAAAGTTTCATCAAGAAGAATGCCCGAGAACCTGTGTTTCTTAATTTCCTCATCCCGAAAGACAAATGTGACATTATATTTCCGCTGCAGCTTGGTACAAAGACTTTCAAGATTCTCGCTTCTTATTATCAGTTTGTTTTTGGTCCAGGCTGTCTCCTGCTCAACATCAGTCTTCAATGAAACCATCATATTGCCTGAGATCTTTTCGGCATTGGCCATTGACTGTGGTTCCATCTCTTTCTTTCTTTCAATCGAGAACTGCTCATCCTGACGTGCATAGATTGCTTTCTGTTGTGGTTTCAGAACAAGTACGTTTTCCCTGTTTTTGTCGCTCTTCTGCGAAATCTCAACCTCCCCTTCGATCAGTGTTGTCTCGATAATGCCATCCTCCGAATATGCCCTGACATTGAATTCAGTACCAGTTGCCCTGATGTTAAGGTTGCCGGCATTGACTATCAGCGGAATTTCAGCATTTCCAGCAACTTTGAAATATGCTTCACCCTCAAGAATAAGATCCCTGTTGGTTAAACCATAACTGTTATTATATGAAACAGAACTGCCGGCATTAAGTAATACCTCTGAACCGTCACCAAGAACGATTTCCGACTTCGAGCCGAGCGGAGCCTTAATCGTCACAAAAGAATTCTTTATGGCAGCAACCTTTGCATAATCAGTCTGACGGGTCCTGCCTGCAAGTGTTCCAATGAAGAATGCCAATAGAATTACTGCGGCAGCAGATAAACTACCGATAATAATTCTCCTGATATTTACGTTACCATGCAGAATCCCTGATTTTCTCTCCTTTATTTTACGTACTTCAATTTCAGATTCTATACTATTATACAACTCATTCAGTTCGGCCAGTTGATTTTCACTTACGGTATCTCCATCTTTGTTGATATCTGATAACAATTCTTTCCTCAGCAGGTTATCCAGATGGATGTCGCCAAGCAGCTTAAAGAGCCTGTTCTTCTCCTCTTCCGTACATCTCTTTTCAAGATATCTCGTAATGAGATAATCAAGCTCTGCAGTAAAAAATGATTTCATCCGATGATTTTAGTTTGTTTAACATTACTATAATACAATTATGTACCACCGGCTACTCATTGGTCAGTAAAAAAAAGGGGTGGTATTGAAGTTACCAGATGAGATATCTCTCTTTAAGAATCAGCTTGATTTCCTTTAAAGCCCGGTATATCTGGTTTTCAACAGTACGGACAGAGATATCCAGCTTTTCAGCTATTTCCTGGTGAGACAAACCTTCCTCGCGGCTGAGTAAGAAAATCCTTTGCCGCTCCGGGGGCAGTGTTTTAACAATCGTTGCTATTGCAGATTCCAGGTCTTTGAAAAATATCTGCTCATAGGTCATATCCGATCCTGACAGGTCGTTCTTTTTAAGATTTTCCATAACCCTGGTCCTCTGAGACCTTTTTCTGAAATAATTTATTAATATGTTTACAGCTATCCTGTATATATAGCTTTTTACCTGCCCGTCCGGATTAAGAGAATCTCTGTGTTCCCAAAGGTTTATGAAAACAGTCTGCACTATATCCAGGGCCTCATCGGAACTGCCTGTGTGTTTCAGTGAAAAACTATATATCCTGCCACTGTAACGGTTATAAAGAATCCTGAAGGCATCTTTGTCACTCTGCCTTATCCTGGATGCAAGAATTTCATCACCTGTCTGAGCATTTAATTCTGCCATCAGGAAATCAGGAAGTTTATCAATGAGTAAAAATCAGTTTTGTAAAATTATACATTTTTGACATTAAAATCAGAAAGATACCATTTATTCTTTGGTTTACATATAAACCGGATGAGCCTGGAATTGCTGTTCAGTATACCTGCCGGAAAACAGGTATATTGGAAAAAATGAATGAGTATTATTTATCTGTAGATTGTGAACCTGCCATTGTAAAGACTGGTTACTCCGTTGTCGGTTCCCAGCCAGATCCTGTCTTTCCTGTCAACTGCGACAGTAAGAATATTGTTACTTGCCAGCCCCTGTTCAGTTTTATAGGTAGCCCAGCCCTTGCCGTCAAAAACCGATAATCCGTTACGGGTACCGAAATATAAATTACCTTTTGAATCTGAATTTATTGCCTGCACAAAATTATCTGCAAGGCCTTCTTCGGTTGTAAATACACTCCAGCCTTCAAGGGTGTTATAACCTTTATGCCTGGCTACTCCCTTGTCGGTTCCGAACCACTGGGTCCCGTCGGGAGTGATATGTATACTGTAAACATTATCTGACGGCATAAGTATCGGACCCCATTCGGCGTATTCTGATGCTCCTGATACTGCATCCACCTCATTACGGTATACTCTTAAGACACCGCCACCAAGGGTACCTATATACAATGAATCACCGTCAGGGCTTGTTGCAAGTGATGTTATCGGAAAATCCTCAAATGTTCCGTCAGGATATTTCCTCGCATAGCTGTTGGTCAGCCACTTCCTTCCTCTGAATGCTGTAATGCCTTTATCGGTACCGAACCACCTGAGTTCTTTTTTACCGACTGCAACTGCAAGAACATTTTCACTCTGTAAATTTGAATTATCAGGATAATATGTTGTGGCACCCGAACGTGCATCAACCGGTAAGCTTACAACAGTAGCACCCTTCGGAGTTGCAAGCCATAATTCAGGTCCATAGGATGAAAAATCATATACCAGTCCCTTCAGACCGGCTGAATTAACCTTACGGTTTCTGTTATGGAGGGTCCACTTTGTGCCGTTGAAGCTTACAATACCTGATTCTGTAAGGAACCAAACGGTATTATCGTCGTCAACAGTTGAAGCATAAAACTTCGATACCATAAGGCCATCACCCAGAGATATCTTTATTTCAGCCTGCTGTGCCTCTGTCTCCTGTATCGGCAACCATATAAAAACGCAGATAACCGCTCCGCCGATTATACTTTTCAATTTCATGAATCCTGATTGAAAATATTCTTGAATACTACTATTCATAAATCCTTTGGGTATAGTTAAGCTTTAAACCATTAAACAATAAATCTGCAGGCAGGTAACTCATTTATCAGTAAACTCCATAAGGCCAAACCTGGAGGGCTGATGAACATCCAGCCTGTAATTGTAAATCGGATAGAGTGTTGAGGTTGAACGAAACCTGTCATCAACACTGTTTCTGTCCTGCCGCACAGCCTGGAAAGCCCACCTTGCGCCAGGGGCCGGACGTGTAAGACTGTTTATGTTGCTGAATGCCGGGAAGGGAATAGCAAATTCCATTGTCCAGCCCCTGTCTTTATCTTTGTCGTTATTAATGGTACCGTCAGTTACAGCTTTAACCTTGTACTCGGGATTATAACCGCTTATAAAAAAAGTCCTGTTGTTGTAGTATCTCCACAACACAATATAATCGTACCTGACTTCGGTTATATTGATTTCGAATCCGAAATGCATATAAATGCTGTCGGGGACAGGTACAACAAAAAATTCTGCACAGTCATCGAGATAGGTCCTGCCGTCAAAATTTGTCTCCCTTGCCGTAAGCGATGTATCCTGACATTCAAAAAAGAGATAAAGGCTCGTATTGTCCCAAAGCATTCTGAATTTTGTATTCTGCTTTTCAACAGGTTTGTCGAGCCTGAAGAAATTATCGAGACTCCTGACTTCGGCATTCTTCCAGGAGGCCTCGTCCATCCTGCCGTCTATGGTCATTGCTTCTTCTGCCCTGGCGACCTTATAGACAGGCTGTTGTCCTATTACAAGCTGACTCTCCTGCTGGGAGTATATTACTGTTCCGGCAGTCATCAATGTAATTGCCAGAATTACTTTTTTAAACATTCCATCCGTTTTATGCCGGTTTTTCATCGCAATATTTTTATTGATGCTGATTATAATTAATGTATTCTTTCAGTAATTTTTTAGCCAGAAACATCTCTTCTTAATTTAAACGGGATTTAAGATAACGTCTCTTTTCAATTTTAAAAACGTAAATGTTTCTTTAGCAATTATAAATATTTTTATCAATTGTATTTAATTTTGAAAGTTAAAAAAGGTGAATCAATGAAAAAAACATCAGTAATTCCGATTTTAACCGGTTTGTTTCTGTTCTGTTTTTCATGTGCAGACCAAAAGACAACAATATCCCTTCCACGAAGTACTCCTGAAGCGGAAGGAGTATCATCACGGGCCATTCTTACTTTTCTCGACTCTGCAAAGGCAGGCAGACATGAGTTTCACAGCTTTATGTTTCTGAGGCATGGAAAGGTTATTGCCGAGGGTTGGTGGAACCCATATGCCCCGGAACTGAAACACACACTCTATTCGACCAGTAAAAGTTTTACCTCAACTGCAATAGGTCTGGCGGTTAAAGAAAAACTTCTGAGCCTGGAAGATAATGTAATTTCTTTCTTTCCGGAATACCTTCCCGACAGTGTCAGTAATTACCTTGCGTCGTTAAAGATAAAACACCTTTTAACCATGTCAGCGGGTCAGATGAAGGAGCCACCGATGGATTCAGATGAATGGATAAGGGCTTTTCTTGAAACTCCGGTTGTTCGTGAACCAGGTACAATATACAGATACAGTTCAATGGCTTCTTTCATTCTGTCAGCAATTATTCAGAAAGTAACAGGTCAAAGGGTTATTGATTATCTAAGTCCCCGGTTATTTGTTCCGCTTGGAATTGAAGATGCCGACTGGGAGACTAATCCAGAAGGTATTAACACCGGAGGCTGGGGTCTCAGACTTAAAACCGAAGATCTGGCAAAACTGGGACAATTATATCTTCAGAAAGGTATCTGGAACGGAAAACAGATCCTGTCTTCTGAATGGGTGGAAGAAGCTACTTCACTGAAAATCCATCAGAATCCTGAACTGACTGATGAGCAGCGCGCCTCCTTGAATGATGCTGTTCAGGGTTATTGCTATCAGTTCTGGCGCGCAAAAAACAATTCATATATGGCAAACGGTGCGTTCGGACAGTTCATTCTTGTGATTCCCGATAAGGATGCCGTAATTGTATTTACCGCAGAATCCCCCGACATGTGGGGAGAACTCGATATGGTCTGGAAATATTTGTATCCGGGCATCACTCACAATGCACTGCCACCCGATAAAAGGTCTGAGGAGGAATTGAAACAGAGACTGGCCTCCCTATCTCTTCCCCTTCCTGATAAAACTGCTAATGAAGCTTTAAGTTCCAAACTGTCAGGCAGACTGATTATTTTTCCTGAAAATCAGAAAAAAATTGAAAGTATGTCCCTGGGATTCAGTAATGATATCTGTCATCTTAAAATAAACACCGATACTGCAGCTTACGAAATTGACTTTGCAGCAGGTAAATGGCTTTATGGAGAAACTCTCAGGCATGGCCCGTCAATATTCGAGCATGCAAAAGGAAGCCTGCAGGGATTGCCTCCCTTTAAAATTGCAGGAACATTTTCCTGGCCCGATGAAAACACTCTTGAACTTACTTTGAGGTATATTGAAAACTGCCACTCGGAAAAGCTGATATTTCACTTTGAGGAGATGGACAAAAATATAATCAGGACAGACCTTAAAAGCAGTATACCACCGGGTAACAGGATCGTAAAACTGGAAGGGTCTGTAAAATAATAACAGGTGTAAAAAGTATTTTTAACTTGTTCAGGTTTATTGCTATTTTTATAACATCAATACCCTGGTATCTTTTCACATTATTTTTTGTTTTAATAAGATAACACAACCAAAAACAGCACCTATGAAAAAGCTCAGAATGTTTTCGTTATGCATCATGTTGTACGGAATGTTTTCCGTTGTTCTTCTCTCGCAGGAAACTGCTGTGATTAAAATCGACCCTGACCGTAAAATCGGGGCAATCGATCCCAATATTTATGGCAGTTTTCTCGAAATGCCCAGAAGGGGCCTGTATGAACCCGAATCGAAGTTTGCTGACGAAAACGGTTTCAGAAAAGATTTTATAGCACTTATCAGGGAATTAAATGTACCTGTAATAAGATGGCCCGGGGGTAATTTTGTCTCCGGCTATAACTGGGAAGATGGCATTGGCCCGAAAGATAAAAGGCCTGCCCGTCTCGACATTGCCTGGAACCGCATCGAAACAAACCAGATGGGAACAGATGAATATGTAAAATTCTGTAAACTTATCGGTGCCGAAAATTTTGTGTGTATAAATGCAGGTACCGGAACTCTCGACGATGCCAGACACTGGGTTGAATATTGTAACTACCCGAAAGGCACATACTATTCCGACCTCAGGATTAAATACGGAAACGAGCAGCCGTTTAAAGTAAAATACTGGGCCCTGGGAAATGAAATTGACGGCCCGTGGCAGCTAGGACACAAGAGTAAGGAGGATTATGTGAAATTTGCTTCAGAGGCTGCCAAGCTGATGCAACTGGTTGACAAGGATATAAAAATTGTTGCTTCAGGTTCCTCAAACTATCCGCTTGTAACATCCGATTATGATCCGAAAGACGGATGGATTGACTGGAACGATTACGTGCTCGACCGCATGGTAGGTTCGATAGACTATATATCTATTCACAGATACGCTACACAGGCACTTCGTGGTTTACAGGATCAGCAGAGCTTTGCAAACCAGATGTCGCTCGGATGCGAGATCGATAAACTGATTAAGATCACAAAGGGGCTGATAGAAAAAGCTATGGAGAAATCAGGTTCAAAAAGACCTGTTTATATATCATTTGATGAATACAGCGCAAGGGGAAACAACCTGACAGGCTCCCTGATGCTTGCCCAGCATCTGAACTCGTTTATCAGAAATGCCGATGTGGTTAAAATGGCAAATCTCACATTTCTTACAGGTCTTGCAGGAATCTCGCCGGAAGGCGTTTACAAAAATACCCTCTTTTATCCGTTCTACCTCTATTCAAAAAATTGCCTTGGCATATCTCTCGATGTATTGACATTATGCGAGAAATACAATACTGCCCTTTTTAAGGACATTCCTTACCTTGACGTATCAGCCTCACTGAATGAATCAAAAAAGGCAGTGATTCTTAATGTGATCAATAAACACGAAACAAAAGCTATTCCGGCTGATATTTTATTACAGTCGGGCGACTATACAGGTATTGCAAAGGCTCATGAGATAAACGGAGAGTCTCTTAATTCATCCAACAGTGCCACTAAAGAGGAAGTAAAGATCGTAACAAAAGAATTAAAGTTCAAGGGAAACTCAATCCGTTATACTTTCCCTGCCCATTCGCTTACCCAGCTTGAAATTGTACTGAAATAACACAGATACGGATATCACCTTCTCTTACTTCAGCTTCCTGATGAACTGGGAGGGTGATATTCCAAACTGTTTCTGGAAACTGGTTGCAAAATATGAAGGAGAAGAAAATCCTACGAGATAGGATATTTCATTAATTCTGTAATTTCCTTCCGATAATAATTCAGCAGCTTTTTTCAGTCTGGCAAACCTTATATATTCAACAGTATTAAGATCTGTAAGGGCTTTTACCTTGCGATAAAGAGTGGATACACTTATTCCCATTAAATCAGCAATTTTCTCCACGCTGAGATCATTTTCCGAAATATTTTCCATCAGAATACCATGCAGTTTCTTAAGAAACTCCTCATCAGTTTTATTCATGGCTACCGTTTTAAAATGGGCGAGAGGTGTATTAATAAAATTCTGCCGGTCGAGGCTTCTGTTTTTGATAAGATTTGCTATCTGGGCAAGCAGGAGATCGGTTGAGAAAGGCTTTTCAATATATGCATCGGCACCGGCATCGAGCCCTTCAATCTTTGCATTCAGATGAATGGTTGCCGTAAGAAGTATAACAGGTATATGACTGTATTCAATATCCGATTTTACCTGCCTGCAAAGCTGATAACCGTTCATTACCGGCATAATAACATCACTGACAATAAGGGTGATATTATATTTTTTAAGGGCTTTAAGGGCCTCCATTCCGCTGTAAACCAGAATAACATTATAATCAGCCGATAACTCCTTTGCAATAAACCTTCCCATTTCAACCTCATCTTCCACCAGAAGTATGTTTGGCTTCAGATTGTCGTGGGTGCCGAAAAAATCAAAATCAGAGGGTTCAACCTGATCGTTTTCCTGCTGCCCGGTTTCAGTCTGAATCGGGACTTCCTGTTCTTTTTCGAGTTCCAGAACAAAAGAGTTATACCCCTTAACATTTGTATCAAGATAGAGCCGCCCATGATGCAGTTCAGCAAGAGAGCGTGCAAGTGAAAGACCCAGGCCCGTACCCTTTTCTCCGGGTTTTTCAAAATCAAGCTGGAAGAATGGTTCGAATATCTTTTCCCTGTGTTCAGAAGGTATAAGCTGACCATCGCTGTTTACACGGATTCTGATATATTTATCCGATCCTGTTTCGGTTTCAAGGTAAAGGTCAACTCTTAAGGCAGCAAACTTGATTGCATTGGAAAGGAGGTTGCTTATGATCTTTGTGATAATTTCCTTGTCGAGGGGAAAATAATATTGCTTTACCGGCGAGTGAAACTGGAGGGAAATCATTCTTTCTGTACTATAAGGCAGAAACATGTTGAAAGCCGACTCAATAACCTCATGTAAATCTGCTTTTATAAGGCTGAGCTTCAACATCTCCTTTTCAGTCTTTCTGAAATCAAGAAGCTGATTGATAAGATTCAGCAGCCTGTCGGTATTCCTTTTAATAATCAGAAGATTTTCTTCAGTGTCCTTTACATTCTTTAAACCGTTCTTCAGAATTCTTTCAAGGGGTCCTTTAATAAGGGTAAGAGGTGTTCTGACTTCATGTGTTATATTGGTGAAGAAATTTATTTTGGCATTCAGGATTTCTCTTTCCCTGTTAGTTTCGAGCAGATCGATTTTTCTCTGTTGTTCAAGGGCTTTCTTTTTAGAATAAAAGCTCAGAATAGTATAAATTACCGACAGCAGGATCAAAGCATATACGGCATAAGCCGGACCCGAGAGCCACAGTGGCGGGGTTATCCTGATGTTCAGTATTGCGGGTTCAGGGCTCCAGGCTTTCCCGTCAGTTGAGGATAAAACCTTAAACCTGTACCTGCCCGGTGCCATGTTGGTATAGTACACTTTTCTGTTCCCTGAAATAACAATCCAGTCGGAGTCGGCTCCCTCCATAATATATTTGTATTTTGTCTGGTTCGGGTAGGTAAATGTCGGCGAAACAAAATCTATACTGAAAGAAGAATTGTAGTGTTTCAATTTTATATGATCGGCAATAAGTGATGATTTATTCTCCTTTGAACCTTCCGGGTTAGTAAAATATTCCCGGCCGTTTATCTGAAGACCTGTCAGAAATACCGGCGGAGAGTAGCTGGTTTCTTTTATTTCCTCAGGGAAAAATGAAATCAGCCCTTTCATTGTACCGAAAAACATCTTTCCATCCTTGTCTTTGAATGCGGAGTTGTAGCTGAATGTATTATCCAGTAAACCGTCATCTTTTGTAAATGTTACATATTCCCCTGTGGCAGGGTCAAAACGCAGAAGACCTCTGGTGGATGTAATCCAGAGGTGTCCGCTATTATCCTGAAGCATTGCACAGTAAATTGAAAATTCGATGTTACTGCCGGGGATGTATCTGACAATTTCCTCATTACTCAGATTCAGGGAACAGAATCCGTTTCCTTCCGTGGTAAACCAGATTCTGTTCTGGTTATCTTCAAAAATGGAGGTTATATATTCATTTCTCAGCTTTTCGTAATCTCCCTTTTCTGACAGGATCTTCCTGCACAGCCCGGTCTGTCTGTCAAATTTATAAAGTCCCCTGCCATAGGTTCCGACCCATACTGTATTATCACTGGCCTCAAACAGAGCATGAATAAATGTGCCTGCTGCCACATCAGTAAGATAACTGAATGTGCCTGTCTCACGGAGATACTGGTATATTCCGAAAGCAGTACCGGCATAAACAGTACCGTCGTGAGTTTTGAGAAATGTTATTACCGAATTTGTCCTCAGGCCGCTGCTTCTGTCGTCTGATTTGAAATGTTTTCTGATTCTCATTTCCGGAATACTCAGGATATATATCCCGTCATCATATGTCCCAATCCAGAGATCGCTTCCGTCAACAAGAATTCCCTGTACATTCCGGCTCCCAATCCTGACATTATTTCTGTCTGCGGTAACACTTGAAAAATAACCGGTTTTTCTGTCAAGCTTTATCAGACCGGCATCTTCTGTTCCTATCCAGATATTTCCGTATGAATCCTCCCTGATTTCCCTTACCACATTCCCGTTTAATGAACCTGCTTCTCCTGTGGGATAATATTTTTCGAAAAACTTACTCTCATGCGGAAGGTAATTTACCCCTCCGTAAAAGGTTGCCACCCAGATTCCTCCCTCCCTGTCCTTAATAATCCTCCTGATCGCATTATTCGAGATGGAGAAGGGATCAGTATTAACCATCGTAAGGTTCTTCACAAAACCCGAAATAAGGTTGTAAATGTAAATACCCGATTCAGTTCCTATCCAGATTTCCTGAGGATCATTCAGGAAAGTGGTTCTGATATAAGCATTCCTGAGCCTGGTGTCATTCGCAAATAAAATCTCAACAACACCGGTGTTCGGGTTAAAATGCCTCAGTCCGTCAATATCGGTTGAAATAATCAAACCATATTCTCCGGCATCGAGTATACCCCCCTGCCTGACTGAAGCCATAAGCTCCTTTTCATTAAGAATTGTATAACTCGTGAATGAATTTGTACGAACAATGTAATTGTAAATTTTTCCGTTTAACGAGGATATCCATACTTCACCTGTTCCGGTAACCGTGATGCTTCTGGGGATAAAATTCTGGGCTGAAGAAAAGAATTCCGTTTCACCGCTCTTTTTATTATACTTGTACAGCCCCCTGTAGGTCGCTATCCATACAATATTATCATGATCAGCCTGCACATCCAGGATCATTTCCTTAATGCTTTGACTATCTGCTAAAAGCGGAATTTCAAAATAATCATTATCCGGGAGATAATAACAAATGCCTTCGGGTGTTCCGATCCATATCCAACCATCCCGGTCTTCGGCAAGTGCTGTAATGAAATTGCTTATAATACAGTTTTTTGCCGAAGGATTATTAAGGAATATCTTAAACTGATAACCGTCAAACCTTGCCAGCCCTTCCTTTGTACCAAACCACATGAATCCCCTGGTATCCTGGATGCAATCCATCACGGTATTATTAGGAAGTCCGTTATCTATCCTGTAATGCCTGAAATAATAGGGCTTACCGGTAACGGAAGTTGATAACAGCGTGAAAACCAGTGAAAAAAACAAATACCTCATCTTTTAAGATACCCTGAAATTGTCAGGTTGAAATTTAATGATATTAAGTATAAAGCAATATAATAAATCAACTATTCCTTTTAAAAATCATTCAAAGAATTTTGTTAAAATCTCTGATGGTAAATAAATCAGGTTCCCCTGCGAACATATATGTTAAAATTAACATATTTTATGAATCTGTTCAATTTAATTTTCACTATTATTGCAGACAGGTGAGAGGGAATAATATTTTTTGATTTTTTCTTTTAAGCTTTTAGTTTATGAATAATTTACCTACAGAAGAGAAAAAAATGAGTGTGGCTATCGGTTGCGATCCGAATGCAGCTTCTCTTAAAGAAATAATTATATCCCTGCTGAAAGAGATGGGATTTACAGTAGAGGATTTTGGCAGCGATGATCCGATATACGCAAAGGTGGCATTCAGGGTTGGCGAGGCAGTTGCTGCAGGTGAATACGACAGGGGAATTCTGCTTTGCGGAACCGGTATAGGTATGAGTATAGCTGCCAATAAAGTACCCGGTATTTATGCCGCACTCTGTTCCGATACTTACTCGGCAGAAAGAGCTATAAAAAGCAACAATTCCAATGTCCTTACGATAGGTGCTTTCACAACCGGAACTGAAGTTGCCAAACAGATTGTCAGGGTATGGATGGAATCAAAATGGCAGCCCGGAACACCCTCGGAGCCAAAAGTAGCATGTTATATTGATTACGCCAGAAAACACCAGATCTGAAAATTTTTCTGCAACCACAAGATAACTTGATGAATTCATCGGAGATTTTGAACCTGGAATTTACAGCCCTTAAAATCAGAAGGCATATACTCAGACTTATCAGGGCGGGAGAGGCCGGACATGTCGGAGGAGCACTCTCTTCGGTTGAGATTGTTACAGCTCTTTACTTCAACATTATGAAAAATGATCCTGCCAATCCCCGCTGGCCGGGGAGAGACCGTTTCGTTCTTTCGGCAGGACATAAATGCCTTGTGCTGTACGCGGCTCTGGCAGAACGTGGTTATTTTGATCTGTCAGTCCTCGACACCTACGGAGCTCTCGACAGCCCCGTTCCGGGTCACCCTAATATGCATAAACTACCTGGAGTTGAAACCAATACAGGTGCACTCGGACACGGTCTTTCCATTGCAGCTGGAATGGCACTTGGCCTGAGAATGGATAAATCTGATTCAAAAGTTTATGTACTCATGGGAGACGGCGAACTTGCAGAAGGTTCAAACTGGGAAGCCGCTGCCGCAGCATCAATGCATAAAATTGATAATATCCTGGTATTTGTCGACAGAAACCATCTTCAGATCAGCGGACCGACAACCGAAGTCATGAGCTATGAACCTCTTGAAGAAAGATGGAGGTCGTTCGGCTGGAGTGTCAGAACTATAGACGGCCATAATCTGGAGTCGATCATCAGCAATGCAAAAGATATCCCTTTTGAAAAAGGAAAACCATCGGTGATAATTGCGGACACAATCAAATCAAAAGGGCTCAGCTTTGCCGAAAGAAAAGTAAACTACCACTACTGGAAAGCAACCCCTGAAGAAATGAAACAGGCCGAGAAAGACCTTGATGAAATTGAGAATGAACTTAAAAACAGACTTAAAAGAGTTGCAGGAAATGAGTGAACTGAAAGATCCGAGAAAAACTTTCGGTGAAGCCGTCATTGAAGCCGCAGAAAAAAATCGGGATGTGGTTGTCCTGTCTGCCGACAGCAGTTCAGGATCTGGCCTGGGAGCTTTCCCTTCAAAATTTCCCGACAGACATTTTGAATTCGGTATTATGGAACAGGGGGTAATCGGTTTTGCTTCCGGACTTGCAACAACCGGAAAAATTCCGGTTTTTGCCGCTATTGCTCCCTTTGTCACCGCCCGTCCCTTTGAAATGTTCCGCAACGATCTCGGCTATATGAACCAGAACGTGAAAGTGGTTGGGCGATGCGCCGGACTTACATACGACCAGCTCGGGTCAACACACCATTCAATTGATGATGTCGCCATAATACGTACTATTCCGGGTGTAACTATTTTTAATCCGGGCGACCCTGTTACGATTAAAAAGGCTGTTCATGCCATGATAAATCTTACAGGTCCCTGCTATATGAAAATAGGAAGCCCGAAAATGCCGGTCCTCTATCCGGAAGATGTCCCCTTTCAGACCGGTAAAGGAATAGTAATGAAAGAAGGTAACGATGTGACATTGATAGGCACAGGTACGGTTCTTTCAAAGGCTGTCGCTGCAGCTGATCTGCTTGAAAAATCTGGCATAAGTGTCAGACTTATTGATATTCATACAATCAAACCACTCGACCGTAACCTTATCCTTAAGGCTGCAAAGGAAACCGGCCGCATCGTAACAGTGGAGGAGCATTTTATTGCCGGCGGACTGGGAAGTGCCATAGCAGAACTATGCAGCCAGGAGTACCCTGTAAAAATGAAAATGATTGGCATCGGCGATTTTTACGCGAGCAACGGCCCTTATGAAGAACTTCTGGGAAAATACGGACTTCAACCTGAACAGATTAAAGAAACTGTAATAAAGTTTTTATCAACCTGAAAACCTTAAATCTTTATGAAAAATTCCGGCAAAGTAAAAATGTATCTTGCATTTGCAGGCCTTCTTGCCTTAGCTGAAATTCTCCTTCTTGCAACAGGAAACGGGAAACTTCCTGTTTCGGGACTGGTTTTGTTTGCCTTTTTCTACGCCCTTGCTTTCAGCGCACAGAACTCCGAGAAATTTAAAGGATTGTCATTTACACTCCAGATTTTCGCTTTTGTCTCTTTCACCCTTTACTTCCCTGAGATGTTTACAAACTGGGGATTCAATACAAATAAACTCATAGTACCCTCCATTCAGGTGATCATGTTCGGTATGGGAACCAAACTGAACATAGGAGACTTCATCAAGGAATTTTCCAAACCCCTTGTTGTGATTGCCGGTACGGTAATGGTTTTTATACTGATGCCTCTCGCAGCCATACTTATTATTAAGGTATGGAATTTTCCTCCCGAAGTGGCAGCAGGTATTATCCTTGTAGGAGCTTGCCCGGGCGGTGTTGCTTCTAACGTGATGACTTACCTGGCCAAAGGGAACCTGGCACTCTCCGTAACCGTTACCACTTTCGCCACCCTCCTCTCTCCTGTTGTTACCCCGCTTTTAATGATGGCTTTCGCCGGTCAGCTTATAGAAGTGAATGCAACAAATATGATGATCAGTATTGTAAACATGATCCTGATACCGATTTTCGCCGGAATAATTGCAAATAAAATTCTGTACGGAAAAATGGAGTGGGTAAAAAAGGATGCAAATATGTTAATACTTGGAATTGCAACTTTTATTGCAGGTCTGATTATTATTTTTATTCCGTTCCCCACAGTTATTAAATCTCTTCAGACAGGATTAATTCTCGTTTCATGGGCAGTTACTATAGTATCGGTCACAATCATTGTTATTCGCCGTACCAGGGGTCCTGAAAACTGGATGGACCTCGTTCTTCCCAAACTCTCCCTGGGTGCAATCATGCTCTATATTGTAATCGTTGCGGCACACAACAAGGCAACACTGCTTACAATCGGCCCCGCTCTTTTCATTGCCACTATTATGCATAATATAATCGGGTTTACCCTGGGTTACGGAACATCAAAATTAATGAGGCTAAGCGACGCTGATGTAAGAGCTCTCACTATTGAAGTCGGTCTTAAGAATTCAGGCCTTGCTGTGGGACTGGCCTATGATGTTCTCAAGAGTCAGGCAGCAGCTCTTGCTCCTCTTATATTCGGAACCTGGATGAATATAGCTGCCTCCTCTCTCGCCAGCTTCTGGAGCCAGAAAGAACCAAAACCGAAGGAGCAGAGTATAACAAAAATGAAAAGCTGATAAATGTTAATTATTATTAAAACAGGAGAAATACTATCTGCGCCTGGTTGCAATTACAAATAATTGATTTAAATTGCCAAACATCAATTACTTATGACCCCGGTAATCAAATTTTATGAAACAAAAAAGTCTATAATTACATTAACCAACTAACGGAGGACAAGCTATGAAAATCAGAATCTTTATCCATTCTTTTTGCCTTGTTGTTCTGGCATGGATTATATCTGCCGGTACTGCAACTGCACAGCCTTCTTCACTCACAAAGGAGGAAATGATATATTATACAGGCAGGTGGGAAGGTGAACGCTTTCCCGACGGAAGGCCTAAAGTATCCGACGACATTATAAAAAGGATGAGATATGTCTCGGTTACCGAAGCATGGCAGATACTTAACGGTATGAGCGATACAGAAGGGCAGGGAGCCATAAGCTTCGGCGAAATGAGAAGACCAACTTATTCAAACCAGTATTATGGCGGATTTAAAATGATGAGAGAAGAAGTAGTCATCTGCGGAAGAGCTTCAACAATTCATTTTATGCCCTACCGCCCCGACCTCAATGCGTTTATCCAGCAGAACGGCGATAAAGCCGGCAGGTCCAGAGGCCAGTATGTGTGGGGAATAGACCAACTCCAGGCAGGCGATGTTTATGTAGCTAATGTTTGTGAAGGTATTCTTGATGCTTCGCACGTGGGAGATAACCTTGGTACGGCAATCTGGACCAAAACAGGCAATGGGGCCGTTATCAGAGGGACTCTTCGCGATCTGTACGGAAATCTGGGTATTGATCCGAAATGGAACGTTATGGTACGCGATTTCAGACCACAGGCAAACAGTTCAAATCTCGTTATCGGTATCAATTGTCCTATTCAGATTGGCTATGTTACCGTTATGCCGGGTGATGTGGTTCTCGGTACCCGCGAAGGTGTTGTTTTCATCCCTCCTCACCTCGCCCAGAGAGTGGTTGAAACATCTGAAAGGACAAGGCTCCAAGATGTATTCGCACATATGGGCCTAAGAGAAGGCAGATGGACTGCACAGCAGGCCGACGGCGGGTTTACTCCCGCAATGAATGAGGAATTCACTCAATGGCTCATCAAAAATGCCGATAATATGAAGAAATTCTTTGATGACGAACCTGATGCCGCTCCTTCTCCCGAATTTATTAGAGCTTATGCAAAAGAGCGGCAGGAGGCAGCCAAGGCAAGACCACCCCAGAGATAAATATTAAGAAAATCACCGGCAGCCACAACTTAAACGATAATCACTTAACTGAAACCCATAAAGATAATATTATGAATTCATCTGAAAAACAAATGGTTATTGGGCGCAGAAACGCCCTGAAGATGCTGGGCTTAGGCTCCGCAGCGATGTTATCATCCGGATTCAGCGACGTGCTGGCTGCAGATCCCTCCGTGAAAAATGCTCCCGCAAAACCTTCTCTTTTCCCCGGACGCAGCCCCGTCTCATTTACAACCGGAACCGACCGCATGCACATGATGTTTGAGGTTATTAAACCTTTTGACAAGGAATTAAGAGCAGGTCTGAAGAAAAAACAACTGGTGATAAAACCAAATATGGTTGTTACAAACAGGGATCTTTGCGCAACACACAAAGATGCCATCCGTGCAGTGCTTGAATATGTGAAACCCTTTTATAAAGGCCAGGTCATAATAGCCGAATCAAGCTCAAGTGTCAATTCTTCCGACGGCTTCAAAAACTACGGCTATACCGAACTTGAGAAAGATTATAACATCAGATTCATTGACCTAAACGCAGAAAATAAAGGCAAACCCTATTTTATTATCGACAGAAACCTCCATCTCGATAAAATTGAAATTGCCGATATTTTCGCAAATCCTGATTATTATATTATTTCTCTTTCAAGGCTTAAAACCCATAACACCGTGGTTATGACCGGAGGAATTAAAAATATTACCATGGCAGCCCCTCTTAATCCCGGTACTGTGGTCGATGGCGGCAGACCAATTAGTTACAAAAGAAATATGCATGCAGGAGGCTCCCGCTGGCTGCACTATAATATGTTCCTGATGGCACAGGGTGTGCGTCCCGACTTTACAGTTATTGATGGTGTTGAAGGAATGGAAGGAAACGGACCCATCAGCGGTACTCCCGTGGAACATAAAATTGCCCTCGCAGGTTTTGATACCGTCGCTGTCGACAGCATGTGTGCCAGACTGATGGGAATTCCTCTGGAAAATGTAGGATACCTTAATTACTGCGCCGCTGCAGGAATAGGAAATATCGACAGAGACAAAATTGAAATCATCGGCGATAAAGACCCGGATAAGAGCATTATTAACTATAAAATGGGGTCCAATATTACACAGCAGCTCGAATGGAAAGACCCGCTGAATCTGCCGCAGCCTCAAAGGCCACAGCAGCAACAGACCCCTTCACAACCTGCTAACCATGACAGGCAGCAATAATTGCCTGCCTGTCATGGTTTTGCCTACAGGTAAATATTTTCTTTTCAGATTTAAAAGTATAAATTATATCCACAAAAGGTATTGGCAAATAATCTTAAATGTTTTATTCTTAAAAAAGTACTCTTTTAATTACTCTTAACCAGTTTATGAACACATTAAAAATTTATATCAAAACTCTTCTTAAAACATACGGAAACGAGGATAAAACCGTATCAGTAATAAACGGCGATCAGGAATATGTAAACAGGGTGCTTGACACCCCCCTTTCAGAAGATCATTTCCTCTTCCTGAAAAACCATGTAAAATATATTGGTGTCACCCCGAATTTCCGTGAGATAATAGATTATTTCAAAACCCCCGCCGGAGAAACCCCCGCCGGATTCAAAATACAGTATGAATTAAGTGAAAACAATGTACTGCGCATTGACCTCGTGCGAAATATTTCATACGGAAAAAATGGTATAAAGAGGCCGACCCGTTTTCTCTACTCTGCCGACAGCGCCAACCCGTATGAAATTGTTTCGGTAAAGAACATCATCTCCAACCTGACCTGCAATCCCGGTATTATTTATGATCTCTTCATAAATAATCCCAAAGCCAATACAGGAAACAAGTTTAAAACCAGAGACGAGGTAATGCAGGAGATCGGTAATATCCTCGGACCAGGCTGTGACATCTCAGTCGAGCTTAACAATCCTTTCTCCGATTCGGTCGATGAACTTGTGGAAGAGGCTGAGAAATTCAGGGAGATGCTTTCCAAATACCGGGTAGTTATTAAGGTACCTCATACCGGCCCGGTTAACAGTGAAAATGTTAAGGAGCTTCTTGAAGGCGACAAAAAATTCCACAGACCATACGACGGAGGAACAACAAATGACAAATTCCGCGGCCACAACCTGGCTCTTCTTCTCCACGAAAAAGGGTTCCGGATAAATTTCACCCTGATGTTCGAACCCTACCAGACTGCCCTCGCACTTCAGGCAAAACCTTATTTTATTAATTCATTCGTCAGGCACAGGGCAGCTACCAGCAAGGCAATTAAGAACTATCTCAATGAATTCAGAAATACCGGCGATAAAAAACACCTTGAAGAACTCAGAACATTTTTTATCGAAAAAGATTTTATTCCGCCTTCACGTTCTTCCATGAATATTGATGATGTGAGAAAAACTGCCGAAAGGATTCTGAAATACAGAAATTTTGATAACCGTGAAGGAAGTGACGGCCTTGATGCCGTACGCCATAACCTCCGGTTGCTGAGAAGCGCCAATCTACCTGATACAAGACTTATAATCTGCAGCATGGAAGGAGAGGAAAACTATCCCGATATCGACAAACTGCTTGCAGAACCTGAATTTTCAGATATGACCGACAGAATTGTAATTACGGCCGAACCTGAATATCTCGCAAAATTCACTACCACCCCGCAGGTAATAACATACCAGAGGAGGTTCATGAATGCTGCAAAGGGACAGAAATAAATACTAACCAAAAAAATAATTGATCATGGAAAAAAAGTTAATGGGAGTTTTTGCGCCTGTTACAACCCCTTTTGACGACAAGGGCGAAGTGGCGTACGATAAACTCCGAGACAACATGGCATTTTATGCCAAATCAAAACTAAAGGGATACCTTGCCCTGGGTTCCAACGGCGAAAACAAAAGCCTTACCAATACCGAAAAGGAAAAAGTTCTTGAAACTATCATCAGAAACAAAGGCCCTGAACAGGTCGTGATGGCTGGCTGCATTTTCGAATCAACCAAGGAGACCATCGAATTTGCAAAAATCGCACAGGGACTCGGAACAGATTTTATTACACTCCTTCCCCCTTCCTACTTTAAAAAGGAAATGACCGATCCTGTCCTTCTGAGGTACTTTACCGATGTGGCCGACAGTGTTACGACACCCTGCCTTGTTTACAACGCCCCTCAGTTCTGCGGCGGCACAACGCTTTCGGTAAATCTTGTCAAAGAACTTGCCAAACATCCGAATATTGTAGGGCTAAAGGATTCTTCAACAGGAAATATCGAAAGTTTCCTGTTTGCCGTACGAGACGTCTTCAATGTTATGCCGGGGTCGGCAAACTTCTTTGTTACCGGCCTTCTGATGGGTGCTCCCGGCGGAGTTATTTCCCTGGCCAATGTATTTCCTGATATCACATGCAGGCTTTATGACCTGACTGTCTCAAAACAGTATGAAGAAGCGTTTAAACTTAATGAAAGGGTTATCCAGCTTAATAAAACCGTTTCCGGCACCGGAGGCGTGGCTGCCGTGAAGTATGCCATGGATCTTGCAGGCCTTTACGGAGGAAATCCGAGACTCCCCCTGCTGCCTCTGGCTGATGATATAAAAAAGAAAATCCAGGAATACCTTAAGAAAGAGAATCTGATATGAAAAAAGTAATTGTTAACGAAAAAGTAAGCCCCGACGCACTTAATATCCTTAAGAAAGCTGCTGAGGTGGTCTATATACCCTCGGGCGATCATGAGGAAATAAAAAAAGCCCTTCATGATATAACCGCCATTATGCTCGACACTACAATAAAATTTACAGGTGAACTTATGGATGCGGCGCCCGGACTTAAAGTAATAAGCCGTACAGGCACCGGGGTTGACAATGTTGATGTACCTGCCGCCACCGAAAGAGGAATTATGGTTCTTCATACCCCCGACGCCAACACCGTGACTGTTGCTGAACATACCGTTGCTCTTATCGGAGCTCTTACAAAGCATCTTCTTTTTCTTGATTCCGAAACAAGGAAAGGAAAGTTTAAGGTTGCAAGAAGATACTACCTGCCAATTGACCTCGACGGCAAAACCCTCGGTATAATAGGATACGGAAGAATCGGAAAACAGGTTGCAAAAAAATGTATGGCGGCTTTCAATTTGAAAGTAATAATATACGACCCGTATATCAGCGATGATGTTATTGCTCCGGGTGTGGTCCGTTACAGCGATGAAAAGAAAGTCTACCAGGAAGCCGATATTGTGTCACTGCATGTGCCAATGACTGATGAAACAAGGAATCATGTGGGAGAAAATCTTCTTTCACTGATGAAACCTTCCGCCTATCTCGTAAATACAGCTCGTGGTAATATTGTAGATGAGGCTTATGTATGCAGAATGCTCGATGAAGGCAGGCTCGCGGGAGCCGGATTTGACGTGCTGGCCAATGAGCCGCCCCTCGACGATGAACTCTTCCTTAGAAACCCGAAAACAATTGTCAGTCCCCACAGTGCAGCCCTTACAAACGAATGTACCGTGAGGGTCGCCTGCGAGGCAGCCCAGGGAATAGTCGACTATCTCGAGGGAAGAATGCCAAAATCAATTTTCAACAGGAAAGGACTTAACCTCTAATAACAAAAAATATGAGTATTGAAAAAAAATATGATCTTATTGGTTTCGGCGAGGCCATGATAAGATTCACCGCACCTGATCATGCCAGGCTTGAACAATCGTCTTACCTGCTTATCGCCATCGCAGCCGCAGAACTGAATGTTTCAGTAAATACTTCCCGCCTTGGACATAAGACAGCATGGGTGTCAAAACTTGTCGATATATGGTCTGGGCAGTATATTATTAACAAAGGAAGAGAACATGGCGTTGATATGTCGGGTGTTATCCTTGTTCCATTCGACGGAAAAGGAACAGTAAGAAACGGCCTTTGCTATCTTGAAGTGGGTATCGGCCCAAGGGCAAGTAAACAGATGTACGACAGGGCACATTCGGCAATCAGCCTTATCCGGCCGGGAGATATTGACTGGGAGAAAACCCTCAGCCAGACACGCTGGTTCCATACGACCGGTATTACCACCGCTATCTCCGAAAATGCCGCAAATGAAGCAATAACATCGTTAAAAACAGCCAAAAAACTTGGCGTAACTACCAGCTTCGACCTTAATTTCCGGTCAACGCTCTGGACTTCCGAAAAAGCCCGGGAGACTATGAAAAAAGTAATGCCTTACATCGATGTAATAATCGGCAATGAGGAGGACTTTGAAAAGATGCTGGGTATAAAAACCGAAGGAGCAACAGAATCTTATTCTGATCTTGATCCTGAGGGCTACAAAAAAGTGGCTCTTGAAGTTGTAAGGCAATACCCGAATGTAAGGGTTGTGGGAACTACTCTCAGGCATGTAAAGACAGCCCTGCTTAATGACTGGCAGACAGTTATGCTTTATGACGGAAAATTCTATGCCTCGAGAAAATATGAAAACCTTGAAATACTCGACAGGACAGGAGGAGGTGACAGCTTTGCCTCTGCACTCATCTCGTGTATGCTCGAGGGTAAGGATCCCCAGGAAATGATAGAATTCTCTGCCGCCTATTCAGCCCTCTGCCACGGATTCATGGGCGACTGGAACTGGGCCACAAGGGCCGAGGCAGAGAAAGTAATGAAGGGCGGGAGCGCCAGAGTGGTTCGCTGATTCATTAATTGACTGATTTCTGAAAATTTTTGAAAGATATTTTAATAAAATCAAATCAAGCTATTTACCTATTTAACATTTTAATTTTTGATCTTTACCTTGAAATTTACTACTTTTAATTAAATTTTATTTATTAACCTAACCCATTATCTATGAGAAAATTTACAACCCTGCTTGCCTGTTTGCTTTTTGCACTGCAAGCTACATTTGCTCAGAGGACAGTCACGGGTAAAGTTACCAGCGCCACCGACAACTCTCCGCTTCCGGGAGTAAGCGTGGTGATAAAGGGAACAACTACCGGAATTGTCACGGATGCCAACGGGAACTTTTCCATCACAGTCCCCAATAACCAGGCTGTTTTACAATTTTCCTTCATTGGTTACAATACAAAGGAAGTGCCTGTGGGGGCTCAGGGTCAGATTAATGTCTCCCTTGAGGAGGCGACTCTGCAGATGGAAGAAGTGGTAGTGACTGCTCTTGGTATAAAAAGAGAATCCAAGAGTCTCGGATATGCAGCCACTTCTGTCAATACCTCCCAGATTGTTGAAAACAATACCCTGAATATGGGTAACGCTCTTCTGGGTAAGGTAGCCGGCCTTAATGTTTCAGCCCCTCCAACCGGCCCTGGCGGATCCTCAAAATTAAGGATTCGTGGTCAGTCTTCATTTGACGGAACAAACTCCCCGCTAATAGTTATTAACGGTGTTCCGATCAATAACAGTACCTCTACTACAGGTATCGGAGGTGATTTCGGTGACGGCCTTGTTAGCCTTAACCCGGAAGATATTGAATCCATCACAGTTCTTAAAGGCGCCTCCGCAGCAGCTCTTTACGGTTACCGGGCAAAAGACGGTGTTCTGATGGTAACAACCAAAACAGGAGCCGGCAGAAAAGGTCTTGGAATAGAGTTCACCAGCGGGGTAATTATTGAAAAAGCTCTTGATTTCACTGACTTCCAGTATGTTTACGGCCAGGGTGAGAACGGCGTACGTCCGGCCAGCGTGGCTGATGCAAGGTCATCATCGAGCTGGAGCTTCGGTGAAAAAATGGACGGGGCTCTGGTATGGTGCTTTGACAACCAGCAACACCCCTATTCTCCTGTAAAAGAACGTTTAGGTTTTTATGAAACAGGCGTTACTTACAATAACACTCTCTCTTTCTCAGGAGGCGGTGAAAACGGCTCTTTCCACTTTTCCCTTGCTGACAATACGGCTAAAGCCATTACACCCAATTCCAAATTCAACAGAAAAACACTGGTTTTTGGTCTGAATCAGAAATTCGGTAAGATCACCCTGCAGTCCAATGCAAACTATTCAGTTGAGTACAACCAGAATCCCCCCGGAAGTACCCAGGGACTGGGAGCGGCAAACTCAGTATATACAACTGCGGTCAGTTCAGACCTCAGGTGGCTCAAGGCAGCTAATCTCTGGAAAGATCCTGTTACCGGAAATGAGTGGCAGATATCCCGTTTTGCAGACAGGACCAATCCATACTGGACTGTTTATGAACGTTTTGAAAACAGGACCAGAAATCGTTTATTCGGTAACGTCCTTCTCAGATACGATTTTTTCCCTTGGCTGTTTATTCAGGGCCGTGTAGGCCAGGACTTCTTCCTGACAGACTCCGAAAACAATACTCCGACCGGAACTGCTTATCTTGGCGCTGCTCCAGCCGGTCAGTTTAATGGTTCATACTCAATAAGCAAATCAAGCTGGAGGGAATTGAATTCAGACTTCTTAATCGGGTTTAATAAATCATTCGGACCAATAGGAATTGATGCCCAGTTCGGAGGAAATGCAATGTACCAGAAGAGCCAGTCCTTAAGTACCAGTGTTACAAACTTCTATGTCCGGGATAAATATACAATCTCTAATGGTGTAACCAAAAACCCGGGACAGGGTTTCTCAGAAAAGAAGGTCAATTCATTGTATGGAACTCTTAACCTTTCATTCAAGGATTTCCTGTTCCTTAATGCTACCGGACGTAATGACTGGTTCTCTACCCTGAATCCGAAATCCAACAGTTACCTTTATCCATCCGTAAGTTCAAGCTTTTTATTCTCACAGGCCCTTAAGGGGATTATGCCCTCATGGCTCTCATATGGTAAACTCCGTGCTTCATATGCCGAGGTGGGAGGTGATACCAGCCCATACCAGGGTGTTCTCAACTACGGACTAGGAACCAATCCGTTTAACGGAATTTATCCTACAGGAAGCATTACCACCGGTTCAGCTCCAAACCCGTCACTCAGGCCACTTAAAGTAAAAGAAGCCGAAGTCGGTCTGGAACTTATTCTCTTTGACCGCAGGGTAAGTATTGACATGGCTGCATACAGAAAAAATACTGTTGACGAAATCCTGAGTGTCGGTATTTCAAGTGCCACAGGTTACGGTTCAACTCAGGTAAACGTGGGTAAACTCAGAAACCAGGGTGTTGAAGCACTTCTGACACTTGTTCCTGTCCGTACACAGAATCTGACATGGGAAAGCTCATTTAACTACAGCTACAATATTTCAAAAGTACTTCAGCTCGCTGAAGGTCAGACTATCCTGAACGTAAGTGCCGGTCAGATGTGGCTCGGAATGGTGGCTCATGAGGTAGGAATGCCTCTGGGTTCACTGAGGGGATATGATTATGTCCGTAACCCTGAAGGAAAAATCATTACCGTAAATGGCTTCCATCAGAGAAGCAACACACCGATGACTTTCGGAAGCATTGTTCCGAAACATATAGGCGGCTGGATAAACACATTCTCATATAAAAAATTCCGCCTTATGGCACAAATCGACTTCAAGGCAGGACACAAACTTGTATCACAGTCAAATTATAACTTCTACAGGCATGGCCATCACAAGATCACTCTTGAGGGTCGTGAAACAGGGGTAATAATGGATGCTGTTTACGATGCCAATCCCGATCCTAATATTACCGACTGGCAGCCAAATCAGACTGCAGTTCCCGCACAGACTTTCTGGTCGAATTACTCCAGCCAGAGGGTATATACCCCGTTCATTTACGACGCCGGATTCATTAAGTGGCGTACTCTGACTGCAAGCTATGACTTTACAAGCCTGGTGAAAAACACGTTTATAAGAGGCCTGACTCTCAGTGCTACTGTAAACAATGTTCTGGTTCTTCTGTCTAAAGTTGAGAATCTCGATCCGGAATGTATTTCAAATGTAAGTGACACCAATGGTGGAATTGAGCAGATGGGGCCACCTACTACGCGAAGCCTGGGTATTACCCTTAAAGCAAGATTTTAATTTTAAAATTAATATGTAATCCTCATGAAAACAAAATATTTATCAGCATTTCTGATCGCTCTTCTGATAAGCATTAGCGGGTGCGATAAGGGCTTCGAGGAACTGAATGTTAACCCTCTGGCCTATAACACCCTTGACCCTTCATTTCTGTTTGCAGGCGTTCAAAGTAACTTTGCAGGCGATACCTGGCACTACGAAGCTAACATCGTTCAGCAGATTATTCTTATTATTTCCGGACAGGAAGCCGCCGGAAATCACAATATCCATAAAAACGATTTTTCTTCCGCCCCATGGTCACGTAACTATGGAATACTTAAACAGGTAATGGATATCCTTAAAATGCTTGAAGGAAATACCACAAGGTCCAATCTGTACAATATGGCCAAAATCCTTAAAGTATGGAGCTATATGAACCTTGTCGACAATTACGGAGATGTCCCCTTCACCGAGGCATTGCAGGGTTATTACACAGCAAACTTTTTCCCCAAATACGATAAGCAGGCAGATATTTACGCAGCAATTGAAACTGAATTAATTGAAGCAATTGACGGCCTCGACGCTGCTAAAGCCATTGAAAAAAATGATATGTACTATGACGGTAATATTGCCAAATGGAAAAAGTTCGGTAATTCTCTTCTGCTCCGCCTTGGTATGAGGTATTCAAAACTCAACCCGACAAAGGCTCAGACCCTGGTACAAAGAGCAGTGGACCCGGCCAAGGGTGGTTTGATACTGACTAATGCCGACAATGTGGTAGTACCATTTAATTCCACTCAGAATAATCCTGTAACAGGATTCTGCAGGAACTCAACAAGACAAAACTGGCATGCGGGAAGACCTCTGGTTGATTTTCTTAAAAACAATAATGATCCCAGGACGCCATACATGATTTGTCACTACAGCAGCCCGACAACTACATCAGGAGGAACAAGGAATACAACAGTGTCGGTACAGTTAGGCGCTCCCGTAGGATATGATCCTACCTCAATCACATCAGACCCTCTCTATCCCGGAACGTATGCCAGCAACGTCTGGAAGTATTCATTCATCAACCGTCAGACAATTGGCAAGGTTGACGGCCTTGCATTTTTAATGACTGCAGCCCAGACCAACCTTCTTCTGGCTGAGGCCACCGCAAGGGGGTGGATCTCCACAGGTACAACCGCCCAGCAATACTACGAGAACGCTATCACACAGGCTATGACACAGCCATGCATGTTCTCCGAAACCAGAGCAGGAGCTTCTCCGATTACCTCCGGTCAGATTACCACTTACCTTGCAGAACCTAATATTGCTTACAAGTCTTCAGGAACACTTGCTGAACAACTCGAGCAGATCAATACCCAGTACTGGCTGGCTTGCTTCACTATGTGGGATGAAGCCTGGAATAACTTCCGCAGATCAGGATACCCCGCCCTGGCAAGGAACAACTACCCGGGAGCTGATCCTGTCATCTTAAATTCTTCAGACGGCTTTATCCGCAGGCTTAAATATCCTGACAGCGAATACAATTATAACAAGGCTAACGTAGAAGCTGCAGCAACCAGTATCGGTGGAGATAATATGGCAACAAGAGTTTTCTGGGATAAGCAGTAACCGTTAAGGTTTTTTCATATTGCCCTATGTAATCATGTATAAAAAACCGAAACAATAATCTTAAGGAGCCGTTCAGCACGGCTCCTTATTTTTTACTTCAAAAGAAATTCATTTTACCTGTTAAATTCTTTATGAATATGTCTATCAAAAAATCTGTTCTCTTCGGTATAATTATACTTTTCATACTCCCGGTATCTGCCCAGAATGTGGGCGCGCCTCCCGAATATATAAAGGCAATAACCTCCCAATGGAAAGGTGAGCGATTTCCCGACGGCAGGCCTAAAGTCCAGGATGAACTTCTCGAAAGACTTAAAAAAGTCCCAATAGAAGCGGCATGGTCGGTTCTCAGAAACAGAGGCTACGAATGCCAGTTCGAAGGCGACTGGACGGTACTCTTTCCCGACCAGGCAATGACAGGCAGGGTGGTAACCGCCCAGTATATGCCCCTCCGGCCCGATCTGGATGAATGGGTTAAGACTCAGGGTAAAAAGGAAAACCGGTCAAACCCTCCCACAAATTCCTGGCCTATCGATATACTCGTAAACGGGGATGTATATGTCGCCGACTCATACGGCAAAGTTCAGGATGGTCCCATACTTGGTGACAACCTCGGTAATGCAATTTATGCCAAATCTAAAAGAGGAGTAATAGTTTATGGAACTGTCAGGGACCCTGAGGGCTTAAAAATGATTGAAGGCTTTAACAGCTGGTCGAAGGGTATCGATGCTTCATTCCTCCAGAAGATGATGCTCACTTCAATAAATACGCCTATACGTATCGGCCATGCAACTGTCCTTCCCGGTGATGCAGTTCTGGCCAAAGGCCATGGCGTGCTTTTCATCCCTGCCCACCTCCTCGAAGAGGTGGTAGTGACCTCCGAAGTAACACAGATACGTGATGAATTCGGATGGGCTCGTCTTAAAGAAGGGAAATATACCCCCGGCCAGATAGACAGCCAGTGGTCGGAAGAGATAAAAAAGGATTTCCTTGAATTTGTTAAGAAATACCATGGTCAATTACCTATGACCCCCGAGCAGTTCGAGAGGTACATGAAGGAAAGAAACTGGTAAATCTTACCGGCATAATAAATTATTTTAAACTGATCTAACCAACCATGAAAAACATTCTGAAAGAAATTGTTGAAAAGACAAGAAAGGAAGAACGTGCCAGGAAGGCAGCCATAGAAGCCGAAATTGCCAATCCGGCCACGACGTCCGATCGCCGTAATTTCCTCAAAAAGACCGCCCTTGGCGGTATTGCTCTCGGCGGACTTATTCACCTCTCAATTGAAGACACAATTGCACAGACAACCCAGAAAGTATCCCGCGCATCAAGCCCTTCAGACCTTAAAATAACCGACCTCAGAGTCGCACAGAAAGGTTACGGGGGATTCCCTACCCGTATAATTAAAATTTATACTAATCAGGGTATTACCGGTATAGGGGATATACGCGACGGAACAGACCAGCGTTTTGCGCTTTTCCTTAAAAGCAAGATTATTGGACTTAATCCCTGTAACGTGGAGATGATCTTTAAGGTTATCAAACAATTCGGATTCCACGGCCGGCAGGGAGGCGGCGTAAGCGCAGTGGAGATGGCATGCTGGGACCTCTGCGGTAAAGCTCTTGGCGTACCTGTCTGGCAGCTCCTGGGAGGACGGTATCGCGACAAAGTGAGATTATACGCCGATACCCCCGACGGACGCGACGATGCCGACCAGCAGGCAAGAATTAAAAACCGTATAGAGGTCGAAGGTTTTACCTGGCTCAAGATGGACCTGGGATCAGGCCAGGTGGCCATGAATAACCCGGGGGCACTTGTAAATAATAAATTCTGGGGTTACGGCGTTCCCAGAACTGCACCCCAGCAGGGTCAGACTGCTCCTCAACAACGTCCGGCCGGACCACCACCGGTCCCACAGGCAAGCATCGAACAGTATATGAGTTATAATAACACCGAACATCCATTTACCCAGATACAGATTACCGACAAGGGACTGGAACTTATGGCGGAAAGGGTAAGGAAAATCCGTGAAATGGTAGGACCTGAACTTCCCATAGCCACCGACCATTACGGCTATATGGATGAAAACCAGTTTATCAGGCTTGCAAAAGTTGTCGAACCCTATCGGCTTGCATGGCTCGAGGATACTGTACCATGGTTCTATCACGACAGGCTGAAAGCACTTAAGGAGGCATCAAATACTCCTATATGCACCGGTGAGGATATATATATGCTTGGCGGAATGCTCGGAGGTTTCAAACCCCTTATAGATGCACAATGTGTGGATATAATCCACCCCGACCTTGTAAGCGCAGGAGGAATACTGGAAACCAAGAAGATTGGCGACTACGCCGAAGAGGCAGGTATACCGATGGCTATGCACCATAACAGCAGCCCTGTGGCTTACATGGCCAACATCCACTGTGCCGCAGCTACCGAAAATGCTCTGGTCCTCGAATTCCACGGAGGAGATATGATAAAGGAGTGGGAAGACATGGTTATAAGAACCGACGGCAAACCGTTGATTGAAAAAGGTTTCGGGCCTGTACCCCTTTCAGCACCCGGACTGGGAATTGAACTCAACGATGAGAATCTTAAGTCACGCATGCCAAAAGATGCAAAATATTTTGATGCAACTCCCGAATGGGACAGCATTGGCAGAACTTACGACAAGCTCTGGATTTAAATTGATTTATTCCGCCTCAGCCGGTATTTAATGATGAAATGCCGGCTGAGTTTAACCAATATCTGTTCTGCAGTCTTATCAGTTTTAAAGGAAAATTGTAAAATAATTTTATGTGCACTTTTAATTATAGTCACATATTATCAGGTTTATGGAAATTAATATTTTTTAATAATTCAGTTTACAGATAAACAGTACATTTATCAGAACATAATATTCGGATAATTACGGAAATAGTTTATTATAAGTGAATATTTACCAACTAAATCAATAAGATATGAAATCACTACTAAAGGAAATTGCTGAAAAAACCCGCAGGGAAGAAGCGGAAGCCAGAAAAGCCTTAACCGCAGAAATGAACAATCCGTCCACACCTGTGGACCGCCGGAACTTCCTGAAAAAGACCGCTATGGGAGGAATTGCCCTTGGTGGTCTCCTGCATCTTTCAATCGAGGATACAATAGCCCAGACTACCCAGAAAGTATCAAGAGCTTCAAGTCCTTCAGATCTTAAGATTACCGATCTGCGGGTGGCAGAAAAAGGTAACAGGGGAACAATGGCAAACAGGATCATTCGTATTGACACCAACCAGGGTATTTACGGTATCGGCGATATAAGAGACGGCTCCGATCAGCGCCTTGCTCTTTTTCTTAAAAGCAAAATTGTCGGGCTGAATCCCTGTAATGTGGAAATGATATTCAAGGTAATAAAGCAGTTCGGATTTCACGGCCGTCAGGGTTGCGGTGTCAGCGCCGTGGAAATGGCCTGCTGGGACCTGTGCGGAAAAGCCCTGGGCGTGCCTGTCTGGCAGCTCCTCGGAGGACGTTACCGCGATAAAGTCCGCCTTTACGCCGATACCCCCGAGAACAGGGATCCCAAGGTGCAACTGGATATGCTGAAAAAAAGACTTACCGAACAGGGTTTCACATGGCTGAAAATGGACCTGGGAATTCATCAGATAAGCAACAAGGAACAGGGTATAGTAAATTATAAATACTGGGAACAGAACGGTGGAGGCATAAATAACTGGTATATGGGACGCAGCTATGCAAACGGCGGATACCTCGACTACTGGAAACTTGACCATCCGTTCACCCAGGTGCAGGTTACCGACAAGGGTCTTGAAGAAATAGCAAAGGTTGTCGAAGATGTCCGAAATGTGATTGGTCCAGAAATCCCCCTGGCCGTGGACCACTTCGGACATATTGATATGAACCAGATAATTCGTATCGGCAGGGTTGTCGAAAAATACAGGCTTGCCTGGCTCGAAGATTGTGTGGCATGGTATTATACTGATCAGCTTAAGTCAATAAGGGATGCACTGGAAACACCAATATGCACTGGTGAAGATATATATATGCTGGGAGGCATGCTGGGTGGTTTCAAAAAACTGATCGACGCCCAGGCTGTTGATATAATTCACCCTGACCTGGTAAGCGCGGGAGGAATCCTTGAAACCAAAAAAATAGGAGACTATGCCGAAGAAGCAGGCATTGCAATGGCTCTCCATGCAAACAGCACTCCGGTCGCATTCATGGCTAATGTTCATTGCGCTGCCGCAACCGAAAACTTCCTTGCCCTTGAACATCATAACACCGACAACCCATGGTGGGAAGGCCTGGTGAAGATGACCGGCTCACAGCCGATGATTACAAAGGGTTTTGCCAATGTACCACTAGATGCACCCGGACTGGGTATTGAACTAAACGACGAAAATCTTAAGGCAAGAATGACCAAAGGAGCTGTCTATTTCGACGCTACCCCCGAATGGGATAACCCCGGAAGAACTTATGATAAACTCTGGATTTAATCCATTCTGAAACATTTTTAAATCATTCTAACCTTTAATATTCAGCTTATGAAAAATAATGTTACAAAAAGCAAATTGTTAGTAACCCTTTTCAGTCTTATACTGACAGTAACATGCCTGTTTCCTGCCAGAGCCCAGGAAAAACCGAAACCCCTGGCTGACCGGATAGGTCATACCGACCAGTCAAAGGCTATGGCAGGTAAAAATGTACATCAGGGAGCCGGAACTCTCTATATGCAGACATTGCTGGGACGTGGTGCAATAACAGGTCTTAACTTCATGCACCACGGTCCGCTGATGCCAAAAAGTTCAATTGGTCATCATTATCATACCAACTCCGATGAAATGTTTCTGATTCTCGACGCCGATTGTGAATTTACGGTTAACGGAAGAACCGCCCTGTTAAAAGGACCTGTCGGAGTTCCCTGCAGTTCAGGAAATTCCCACGCCGTATATAATCCTTCAGCCAAACAGGCCGACTGGGTTAACTTCAACGTGGCTGTTACCTCCGGACCTTCCCCTGCAGCAGCTTACGCTACTGTGGCGGCTCCGTCGGGTACCGTGGCTCCTGTCCGCAGGGGCAGTTACAACTATTCAGCCGATCCTACCGGTACTTTTGATATAGGAGACGACCGTGTGGGAGTTGTACTGGATAAAAAGCCAACTTTCCTTAATACCGGGCAGCTTACCAAAGCTTCACTGCGACCCGTTGTCAACATGAACGGAGGAAAGGATACAGTTTTCTACAGAAGAGCACTCGGCCCGGGAGCTTTCGTATCAAACTGGGCTTTTGTCGATCACCTGCTTATCCCAGTAGGTTCATCAGTCGGCAGGCACTATCATGCGGGAGTTGATGAAGTTTATTTCGTAATCAAAGGCAAAGGGAAGGTGTATGTCAACGACGAATGGGCTGAAATAGCATACGGAGACGCCGTACCTGTGAAAGCAGGTGAAATACATTCACTCGAGAGCTCATCTTCGGAACCGCTCGAGATGATAGTTTACGGCGTGGCCCTTGAAAAAGGAAAACTTGATGTTGTGGATGTTCCGTTAACCCTCGCCAAATTACAGATGTTCTTCGAGGTAATGCCTGAAAACTATGCTGCATTTGAAAAGAACTATATTGAAGTTTATGTGCCTGCTCTGAGAAAGCAGCCGGGATATCTGGGATCAAAACTTATCCGCCGTTTCCCTGCCGATTATATGAAAAAAATCGGTTCCCCCGAAACAAAATTCACTTTCGAAATGGAACTTTTATTTGAAAGAGAAGAGCAGCGTGTCGCCTGGACTAAAACTCCCGAACATGATGTGGCATGGGCGAAAACATCTGCCCTCGCAAAATCATACCAGTGGTTTGGATACGATGTTGTCGGAATGGATCAGGTTGCCGACCCGCTTGGAAAAAGAAATATGACTGTAGAAAAACAGAAACCTTAAAAACTCATAAACTTTCAAAACAATGAAACCAAAGTTCACAGAAAGAATTTTTTTGCCCCTTTGGGTAATTGCACTGCTGATTATTATGTCACAGTGTACTTCTGCTCCTGAATGGCAGAAAAAAAACAAGGAGCTTATCAGACAGCATGCTCTTACGGTAAGAACCATTAAAGGCCTTCCGAAAACCGGTATTAAATCCAATCTTGAGGCGGGAAAAGTTGCAGGCCTTGCATCATTGCCCCAGAGATCCTTGTACTCCGGAGTAAATGCAAAACTCTACTGGGGAACCGGAACAATGACTGCAGTCCTTAATCTTGACCCAAATGCTCAGATTCCTGAAGAGACTCTTCCGGCCGACAGGTTCATGTTCGTGGTTGAAGGAGAGGTAAATCAGCTTATTAACGGTGAAAATGTAAGGATGATCTCCCTTAAGAGGGAAGAACAGGACGGCACTCACAGCGGGACTCCCAGAATAGATTTCGTATATCTCGAAAAGGGAAGTAAAAATGCCCTGACGGCAGGACCTTCCGGTGCAAAAATAATTGAGGTTTACAGCCCTGTGAGACTTGATTACCTGCAGAAAGCAGGCACAGAAAATGTACCTAAGTCTGTTGCTGATATTTCAAATCCGTCAACCCCCAATATCAAACCAAACCAGGTTTATGATCTTTATGATTTTCAGCTTACAGAACTTACAACCGGTGCCAATTCAAGGCTGATTACCGGTAAAAATGTACAGATAAGTTTCATTTTAATGGATCCGGGGGCCCTTTTCGACAAACATATTCATCCGGAGGAGCAAACCATGTTTGTTCTTCGCGGCGGCTGTAACGAAATCCTTCTCGACGGCGAACAGCCGATGGCCAAAGATGACGTAGTTCTTATTCCCGGCAATATGGTCCATGGTGCAAAAGTGGGCGATCTGGGATGTGATGCCATTGATATTTTCTGGCCGGCCAGAGCTGATTACAGCGAAAAGGAAAAAGCCAGGCTCGAAGCCTATCATGCCATTATTCCTGAAGGTGCAAAACCTGAACTTATAATCGACGGAAAAGTGACAAAACCATATCTCACATTCACCGAAGGGCCAAAATGGATGAATGGAAAGGTTTATTTTTCAAATATGTTTTTCGACCAGGGATGGAACGGCGACCCCGGAAAGAGCTCCCTTGTCGAAATGGATCCCGACGGCTCATACAGGAATATCTCGGAAGGAAAGATGCAGACAAACGGCCTTTATCCATATAAAAACGGCAACCTTCTTGTTTGCGATATGTTTGGTCACAGAGTTGTTGAAATGACCACCAAAGGCCAGGTGGTAAGGGTTGTGGCCGACAAATATGACGGGAAACCGATAGACGGACCTAATGATATTATAACCGATGTAAAAGGCGGTATATATTTCACCGATCCCCAGTTCACTCCCCAGGCAGTCAAAAACCAGCCGGGACGAGCTGTATATTATGTAACCCCAGAAGGTAAAGTAATAAGAATAACCGAACCCAATGAATTCGCAATGCCTAACGGAATTCTTCTTTCACCCGACGGCAAGACATTGTATATCAACAACTGCTACGATGATGAATCTTGGTATCCGGTAAACAGCGAAAAGGAAAATTATGTATGGGCATACGATGTGAAAGAAGACGGAACTATTACCAACGGACGTCAGTTCGCAAAACTTTTCCTGGCTGATAACGTTCTCGACCGCAAAGGGAAATCATCCAGCGCCGACGGGATGGCTATCGACAAAGCGGGAAATATTTACGTTGCTACACATTCCGGGGTGCAGATATTCAACGCAAAAGGTGATTTCGTGGGTATGATTAACCTTCCTACCTTCCCTGTAAGTCTCTGTTTCGGCGGTGAGGATATGAAAACTCTATATATTGTAAGCTATAGCCGGGTTTATAAAATCCGGACTAATATGGAAGGTTATGTAAACTATTTGTAAATATAAGATCTAATAAAAAAAACGCCCGGCACTCAAGCCCGGGCGTTTTTTATTGGATGTCAATTTATTACCAGTCAGATTTCTGATTCTCCTTCGTAATATTTTTAACAGCAGCTTCACCAAGTCTCTCTTTCAGTTGTGTAAGATATAGGCTGCGCGGAGCCACATGCCTGTCCATTGATTCTACATGACCATTTGGTTTTTTAAGATCCTGAAGTGCAGCATTGAATATGACAGCATTTATACCGATGTGGCCGAATGAGTAATTTTGAGCTGTAGGTGGTTTCTGGATGAGAAAATCTCCTTCGCAGTTCCAGAATACGATGTTTGCACCTGCCCAGCCGATTATATAATCCCAGAATCTTGCGGTAAGGGGAGCCTGTACATTATCGTACAATACACCATTTACCCAGCGGTTATGAGGTTCACTTGTTGAATAAGGATTAACAGCCTTGCAATCGAGGAAAACATTTCCGCTTGCCTCGGCATTCTGGAGCACAAAAGAGTGTCTTCCTTTCTGGGAGAAACATCTTTGCACCAGAATCAATTGACCGTTCATCTGGTAAATAAAACGTCGCCCTCCCCATCTCTGTGAAACGGGTTCTCTCGATTCACAATCCTGCACGGTGATCCATTTTGTACCGGCATTGGCCAATACCACACTGGTTACAAAATGAAGGGCTGAAATATTTCTTACCCATACATTTGTTGCATTGCTGATCACGATAAAGTTTGCCACATGGTTTTCATCAGAAAAATACTCTTCTCCTTCATACCTGTATGCAGCCCCAAGATCGTCGCGGTCCATATTGCCATAAGCTTTTGTCCGTACAGTAGGATTATACTCCGAGACACCCCTCAGATTTTCAACTCCTGCCTGGTCAATCCGGTTTTCAGTATATTTCACAATCTCTCCCCCGCCCCACCGGGTTTCTATGGCTGTAAAAACAGGAGCATCAACGGTAATGGTATTTCCTTCAATATTAACGATAATTCTGTCATAAGTAATGGTGAATGGTCTCCATTGATTTCTGCCCACGCTGGCACTGTCCTGTCCGATCTCCCTTATCCAGTCCTGGTTTCCGAACCTTCTTATTATAACCTTATCTCCAACCTTAAAACCTTTGGCTGAAACAATACTGAATTTACGGGCGCCCACAGGCACATAATTATTTATAATTCTTTGTTTTGTATCTTCCTGAGGGACTATTGCAGTCTGGCCGCTTATATTGATCATTCCTCCCCGGCCGTATGCCTGCCTGTCTTTTGGTATTTTGCCTACCAGTATTGTGCCTATATCGCTCATTCCTTCTCCTCTCAGCACCACTCCTGATGTTCTTATTGTAACGGGTTTCTCAAGTTCATATATTCCCATTTTCAGAAGTACTGCTCCGCGGAATCCTGAAGCGTCCGGAGGCATGGCCGACACTTTATCGATGGCAGCCTGAATGTTTTCGGAATTATCTCCCGGTACCGGCCAAATTGTTATTCTGGTTGGCACATAAGGTATTGGCACTCCTCCGCCCTTATAACCGGCATTGGAGAAATCGGGTATTGTATTGCCAAGGCTGTCGGCAATATAAACGAGGCGTCCGTCAGTACCCGGATAAACCAGTGAAGCTGCCGGAGGGATGTCCTGGGCAGAAATTGAAAGGTACAGTGTGCATACTATTAAAACCGCAGGATAACGGAATTTTTTTTGTTTCATGGTGATCATTTTTATTTCCTTTTTGTGTTTGAATACATACTTAATCATTTAAAAATCCTTTGTGCAAAATCGTGAAGTGATTTTCTCCACACCTGCCATTCGTGGCCTCCCGGAAATGAAGCAAATTCAACTTTAAGCCCTTTATCCCGGAAAGTCTGAACCAGTTTTTTTGTTGGCTCAATCCTTGGGTCCTGTTCCCCCACCGAGATATAAAACACTTTCAGCCTGCTGTTGAAAGAAGCCGGGTTTGTCAATATTCCAGGAATGACAGTTTCGGGGTTAAATTCCGCTGCCCCCGGCTGACGTGAAATCCCTCCGAATAGTCCGGTGCTGAATACTCCAACATAAGCAAACATTTCCGTACTACGTAAACCTGTATAAAACGCCTGCCCCCCTCCCATCGACAATCCTGAAATCGCCCTGTTGGGAGCGCCGGGTTTCACCCTGTAATTACTTTCAATAAAGGGTATTACATTTTCAAAAAGCTCCTCCCTGAACAGATTCATTGCCTCATCATTATAGCCTCCTGCACTCATTCCCGGCCTCGAAACATTACCGTTGGGTATCACTACCAGCATCGGGACGGCTTTTCCTTCAGCTATAAGATTATCCAGGATTATTCCGGTTTTTCCCTGAACTGCCCAGCCTCTCTCGTCTTCACCCCCTCCGTGCTGGATGTACATAACCGGATAAGTGACTGAAACCGATTTATCATAACCAGGGGGAGTATAAATATTAAGACTTCTCCATGTGCCTGTTGTTTTCGAATAATATATTCTGTTCCTTATTTCTCCGTGCGGGACATTCTTTACCGAATAAAAATCAACCCCTTCCTCCGGGATATCTATTGCGCTCGACATACGTCCGGTACCATAAAATGACTCACTGGCCGGATCAGATACCCTTACGCCGTTAATTACAAATGAATAATAATGAAATCCCGGATCCAGCGGATCAGTGGTTACACTCCAGATGCCTTTGTCGTCGCGCTGCATATCATAAACCTTACCAATATCCACCTGCACTTTCCCGGCATCAGGTGCTGTAATGCGGAAAAATACCCTGTAGTCTCTGAAAATACAGGGACAATCATTTTGCCTGATGTTCGTTGGCGCAGGCACTGAGCCGGGGGGAATAGCCGGAACCTGTGAAAAAGCCGTCTGAAATATGGCAAAATACAGGTATAAAAACAGGTACACGGATTTTTTCATATGCAAAAACTTTTAAAAGTTTGTATGCCCGATTTCGCTGGTTCTTAGTTTTAATTTAATATCCTTAACTTTTTTTAATCTAAGTTCTGATAACCTTCTCAAAAGAGCAATGTAAAATACACATTTCGGGCCATTAATTAACGACACGGATTAAACTTTTCCTTTAATTTTTTTGTCAGAAATATCAAATTAATGTCACCTGCTGTTAACCAGATATGTTTTTTCTGTTCCCGTCCGGTTTCCTGAACAAAATGTCATCTAATAAATCCCCGGTTAACAGGAAAAACGACATGACATGCAGATAATTTTCCCGGGGTTGTCCTTTTACTTTATAAAAAGTCAGTAAATTTCCGGGAAAATATCAGCCCCTGGCTGTGTTTATTAGTATTATCCGGTAAATATCTCTGAAGATGGAAAAAAAAGTGTATCTGAGAAGCAGTGAATGGTTCGGGAAGGACGATAAAATGGGTTTCGTACACAGAAGCTGGCTTAAAAACCAGGGTCATCCCGATCATATGTTCCGCGGTAAACCTGTAATCGGCATTTGTAATACCTGGTCAGATCTGACCCCCTGTAACGGACACCTTCGTGAATTTGCCGAAATTGTAAAGCGCGGGGTTTATGAGGCCGGAGGATTTCCCCTGGAATTTCCGGTAATGTCACTTGGAGAGACTGTCATGAAACCCACAACCATGCTGTGGAGGAATCTGGCAAGCATGGATGTGGAAGAATCTATCCGGGCCAACCCGCTCGACGGCATTGTTCTCCTTACAGGTTGCGATAAAACCACCCCTTCAACACTTATGGGTGCAGCAAGCGTGGACCTCCCAACTATTGTGGTCCCTGGCGGACCAATGCTTAACGGTAAGTTCAGGGGAAAGGATATCGGATCAGGTACCGCCACATGGCAGATCTCTGAAGCCCTTAAGGCCGGAACATTCACACGGGAAGATCTGATTGAGGCTGAGGAATGTATGTCGAGAAGCGCGGGCCATTGCATGACAATGGGAACTGCCTCAACCATGGCAACTATGGTGGAAGCACTCGGATTGTGTCTGCCAGGTGCTTCAGCAATACCGGCTGTTGATTCAAGAAAAAAAGTCATGGCCCACCTTTCAGGAAACAGGATAGTTGAAATGGTGCGTGAAAACCTGAAAATGTCAGACATTCTTACAAGAAAAGCTTTTGAAAATTCAATTATTATCAATTCAGCAGTGGGCGGATCAACCAATTTTGTTATCCATCTGCTCGCACTGGCCGGAAGAGCCGGAATTGACATTACTCTTGAAGACTTTGATCGTCTCGGCAGCCATATACCACTTTTGCTGAACCTTATGCCCTCAGGCAAATATCTGATGGAGGATTATTATTATGCCGGAGGCCTCCCGGTGATACTTAAGGAAATGCGAAATTTTATTCATAACGACGCAATAACTGTAAACGGAAAAACCATAGGGGAAAACTGCAAGGATGCAGTATGCTATAATAATGACGTTGTAAGAACAGCAGATAAGCCATTGAAGGAAAAGGCGGGTATTGTCGTCCTTAAGGGAAATCTCTGTGAAAACGGAGCTGTTATAAAACCTTGTGCTACATCGGGTGAACTGCTGAAGCATAAGGGAAGGGCTGTCGTTTTTGAAAATATTGAAGATTATCACGCCAGGATAGATGATCCTGAACTTGATATTGACGAAAACAGCGTTATGGTACTGAAAGGTGCCGGACCTGTCGGGTATCCTGGTATGCCCGAAGTGGGGAATATGGAACTGCCTTCAAAACTTATCAGAAAAGGTGTTAAAGACATGGTCCGCATTTCTGATTCCCGTATGAGCGGCACAGCTTATGGAACCGCTATCCTGCATGTATCGCCCGAATCCGCTGTGGGCGGAACACTTGCCCTTGTAAAAACAGGTGATCTGATTGAACTCGATGTTGAAAAAAGGACTTTAAACCTTCTTGTCCCGGAAGAAGAACTGGCACTGAGAAGAAAACAATGGACGCCACCACCGCCGGCAGCTGACCGCGGATACGTAAGCATGTTCATTAAACATGTTGAACAGGCCGATAAAGGATGTGACTTCGACTTCCTAAAAGGCAAATCAGGATCAGTTGTCTCAAGAGACCTTCACTGATTCTTTAACAGTTACAGGTATTTCTTTAATCAGAAACCGGTTTCCCGGTAACTGTTCAGAATTTCACGACTTCCCAGAAAGCCTTCTTGGGTTTAAGATCCGTATCAAAAAGCAGCGGATATGCCTTTGTTGCTCCGGCAGGGCCTCTCCTGTCGAGCCAGCTCCTCCTGTCAGATACATTCCAGAATGTAACACCCGTGATGTCATCCTTTTTCTCACGGAATACCTTAAAGGCCATCTTGTATAATTCAATTTGTTTCTGCTCCCTTTCAGGAGTAAATCCCATGTCAATTGTGTCATGCCTGGATGTATATATCGAAACATCCAGTTCCGTTATCTGGACATCAAGCCCGAGTGAAGCAAATTTTTCAATCGATTCCCGGAGGGCCTCCTCGGTAGGATTTCCGATATTCCAGTGACCCTGCAGTCCGACCCCATGCACAGGAATACCGTCGTCCAGAAGTTTCTTCAGCATAGTGTATATCCTTTCACGCTTCCCGGGGTTCTCTGTATTATAATCATTGTAATATAGAATAGCATCCGGATCTGCTTCATGTGCCCATTGAAAAATTTTTGGAATATATTCCTCCCCGCATATTTTCAGCCATGGTGTCTGGCGGTATATCGAAGCTGCAGTGTCGTTGTCTGTAATCACTTCGTTCAATACATCCCATGCATAAATCTTCCCTTTATACCTCGACACTACTGTTGCAATATGATCTTTAAGCCTCTGAAGCGCCAGTTCTTTTGATGCAGGTTTTCCTTCCGCATCTGTGAACATCCATTGGCCGGTCTGGCTGTGCCAGCAAAGTGTATGTCCGCGCACTTTCATTCCGTTTGCCTGGGCAAACTCAACAACCTTATCTGCATTCTCCCAGTCGTAACGGTTCTCTTCCGGATGGATAAGAGCAGGTTTCATAACATTTTCAGCCGTAAGGCTGTTGAAATGCTTTTTAATAAGCTCGGCTTCATCACCTTCGAGATTGTTGGGAGCAACAGCCACACCGATCGGGAAATAGTCTTTGTAAAAATCCTTAAGGCCTTTTGTTGAATCAATACCGCCTGCTGCACCCCTGCTCCCTTTTCCGCATCCGGATACAAAAAGAACAAGAGCTGCCACTAAAATCGTTGAAACGAAAATCAATGACCCTGTCTTTAATAAGTTTGTTTTCATAGGTTAAATTTTTATTTTACATTTAATACCTGATTCTCAGTTTTATAAAATTTGTTAAAAGCGAACTATGCTAATATAAACTTTTTTTCATCTGCATACTTTAAATATTTGGGCAAAATGAAATCTTTTATAATGACTCTCTCTTTTCTGTCAGTTATTACCGCTTTATCATGTAAAAAGTCCGATACTGACGGAAATGCAGCTGTTGCACTGAAAACAGACTCCCTGTATACAGAAAATATATTCCCTTTTCAGTCTCAGCACTGTCATGCATCCACGATAGTGGAACTACCTGATCATGATTTAATGGTTGCCTGGTTCCAGGGCAGCGGAGAAAGGGCTGCCGAAGATGTTGTGATTAAAGGTGCAAGATATAATCATAAAACAGGGAAATGGTCTGAGCCTTTTATAATGGCCGATACAGAAGGTTTTCCCGATATCAATCCTGTTCTTTTTATCGATGGCCTGTCCAGACTATGGCTTGTTTGGTATACCGTAATGGCATACCAATGGGAGTCGTCGTTAATCAAATACCGCATAAGCAGCAGTTATATGCAGAAAGAGGGCCCTCCTGTCTGGTGGTGGCAGGATGTGCTCCACATAAAGGCAGACGGATTTGCTCCTGAAGGAATAAACAGTATGGATCCTTTTGTGAAAACTCTTGAAAGAAAATATGCTGCATATTACGACTACCTTCACTCTGCAGGCTATATTTCAGATGACGGGAATGGGCTGATAAGTGAAGAAGAATGGAAAGGAGCACTGCAGAGATACATGGATATAGCCAAAGGAACAAATTTCATGGCAGACGGAGCAGATATCAATGAAAAGGGCGAAAGAATCCGAACCCGTCTGGGCTACCCTCTGATGCGCCGTATAGGCTGGCAGACAAGAAATAAACCGCTGTTTGTAAACAACAGGATACTTCTGCCTCTCTATTCAGATGGCTTCGATTTTTCACTTATAGCAATATCTTCAGATAACGGTGCTTCATGGAGTTTCAGTGAACCTCTTGTCGGGGCAGGATCCATTCAACCGGCCCTGGCATTACGGCGTAACGGGGAAATAACAGCATTAATGCGCGACAACGGACCTCATCCAAAGCGGCTTATGCAAAGTTTTTCGGCCGATACAGGCAAGACATGGAGTACGGTAACTGATACTGAAATACCCAACCCGGGTTCAGCAGCCGATATGGTGGTTCTGAAAAGCGGAAACTGGGTTCTTGTCTCCAACGACCTGGAATCGGGACGGCACAGGCTGGCGGTTAAACTTTCAACCGACGAGGGAAAAACCTGGCCATATACCAGAAATATTGTTGATGGTTCTGCCGGAAGTCAGACCCGCGCACATTATCCGGCAATAATTCAGGATTCAAAAGGCTATATACATGTTACCTATACAAACCAGATTCCCGCAGATGAGGGTAAATCGAATGTGAAAAACATTGCACATGCGGTCTTTACCGAGAAATGGCTGATGAAAGAATAAAATTATTTCCCGTTAAGCATCTTAAGTCTTTCCGCTGCTTCCCTGTCTCCGGGAGAGATTCTCAACACTGTCTCCAGATCGGCAACAGCTCCTTTCAGATCGCCTGTCATAATTCTTGCTGTCGACCTGTTAAAGTAATGATCCGGCTTCATGGGTTCGGTACTGACAAGATAATCCAGATCGGATAAAGCTTCACCGAACCGGCCCGTTTCAAGCAGGAGAACAGATCTGTTTGAAATAATCTCCCTGGCTTTCTGAGGCCTGTATCTGAGTGCCGTTTCGTAATCTTTTATTGCTTCTGCCTTCTTTCCAAGCGAAGTATAGGCTAACGCCCGGTTATAATAGGCACTTCCGTTTTCACTGTCAATCTTCAATGCTGTATTGAAATACTCTATGGCTTTCTTATGTTCCCCTCTTACAGCATAAAGATAACCTGCTCCCTCATATACATCTGTTTTAAGTGGCCTTGATTTTATGGCAACAAGAAAATCGGCAAGTGCTTTTTCTTCATACAGTTTCTTTTCATTTTCGCTTTTTGCATTCAGGGAGATCCTTGTATAATATTTTCCCCTCGACGACCGGGGTGTTTCAAGTTCAGGAAATCTTTTAATCGTATCCGACCACAGAGTTTCCGTATTCTGCCATATATCTGTCCGCATATATGTTAATAACCACAGGATTATCAGAAAAATGCCTGTGGAAATAAAAGCCGGTTTTCTGACCGGATGCACTGTAAAAAACTGAATTACATAAGCAAGAATAAACGAAGGTCCTATGTAAGGCAGATAAGTATACCGGTCGGCCCTGATGGCAATACCAACTGAGATTATCTGTAGTACAAGTATAACTGTAACAATATAAAAACCTGCCCCGAAAGCAAAAATCTTTGTTTTCTTCATGGAACGTACAACCGCCGCAACAATTATTACCGAAATTACTGCCATACCGATAAGCAAAAGGGAATACTTCAGGCTGTTGAGAACTTCATTGGAAGGGTACGGATAAATAGCTGAAAGACTGAAGGGCACAAAAAATTTAACCATATAAACCACCAGGCCGTAAAATCCGATACCTGTCCTTTGCAGAAAATTCAGATCAGCAGCTGAGTTGACCATATCGGGCAGCTTTTTTTCAACATCAAGAAGTCCCAGAAAATTACGGCCATCCTGCAGGTAATATGCCTGCAGACCGAAGAAAAGCGAAAATACAAGGAAAGGTAACAGCAGTAATATTCTCCGGCCTGAAGCCAGGTTTCTGATAACTTTCAGGAATCCGGCTTTTTCATTCTCAGGCTCCAGCCAGTAATCAATCAACAGCAAAACCAGCGGAAAGACTACGGCAACTGCCTTTGAAAGACACGATGCAATAAAGAATAAAAATGTCAGAATATAAAAAACCCATATTTTACCGCAACTGCTTCTGAAATAAACCCATGAAACCAGTCCTGCCAGGAAAAAAAACGAATAAAGCACATCCTTACGTTCCGAAATCCAGGCCACCGATTCAACATGAAGCGGATGAAGTCCGAATACAGCAGCTGTAAAAAACGGTATAAAAATATTTCTCCTGCATAAAAGAGAAATAAACCAGAAAACCAGTAATGTATTGATTATATGCAGTATAATATTCCATCTTATAAATGGACCCGGAGAAATTCCGTGAGGACAACTGTTGCAGTTGTTATTGTTAAACCGCAGTGACAGAATTGTAAGAGGATGATAATTGGATGAAACAGGTGTGGTAAAAATTTCCTTCAGCATTTTTTCCGAATTGTCTCTCACCAGATTGTTGTTCACCACATACGTAAAATCATCCCAGTCGACAAATTCGTTGTTAAATGCCCTGATGTAAGATGTCACTACCAATACAATAACTGCAAGAAGTACATATATCTTCTTTAGTTTATCGCCGGTATTATTTATCGGAAATTGATCCTTTTTCTTCATTTATAATGAATAATGAGCATTTGACCAGCCCCGCTTTATGCAATATAAATTTCACCGAAACCAGAATCACCTTTGTTCCGTAAATTATGCTTTCAAGTAATCCTATAGAAGAACTCTCCTTCGTGTATCTTGTCGGACATGAAATTTCACCTATTCTGCCTTTCAAATAAATAATCTGGGCAAGAATTTCATTATCAAATATATAGTCATCTGAATTATTTCTGTAACTGATTCTTTTAAGAATTCCGGCCGAATATGCCCTGTAACCGGTATGATATTCGGTAAGTTTCTGATTAAGAAGAATGTTCTGGATAAAAGTCAGAATCCGGTTGGCAATGTATTTGTAGAGAGGCATTCCTCCCTTTATCGCACCTTTGCCGATGATCCTTGAACCCAGTACCACATCATAAAGCCCGGATGCGATCATATGACACATGGCAGGCAAAAGCAGCGGGGTATACTGGTAATCCGGATGCAGCATTATAATTATATCGGCTCCGGTTTCCAGGGCTTTATTGTAACAGCTTTTCTGGTTGGCCCCGTAACCTTTGTTGGTATCATGCCGTATGATGTGGTCGATGGAAAGCTCTCGTGCTATTTCCAGGGTGTGGTCATCGCTTTTGTCATCAGTTAGTATCAGGACATCGGCAAACCCGGCAGGGATTTCCGAACAGGTTTGCCGGAGGGTCTTTTCAGCATTGTAAGCAGGAAGAACAACTGCTATTTTCTTTCCGTTTATCATCGGGTTATCATGGTCAGGCCAGACCAGACTAAAATCAGACCAGGTCGCAGGCTTCAGGCGGCATCCAGTGAGGATCTTTTCCTTCCCATTTTATTGTGCAGCCTATCGGATTTGTCAGCCTCACCGAAACAGGTTTCCCTGAAGTAAGTTCATCCAGAACCCTGTTCAGATCATTTACAGTCATTTTTGAGGTATCTCTCGGGTTATCCACACCTCTCCCTGTATATTCAAGTATCCGTTTTTCGTTGAAAACAAAAAAATGAGGTGTTTTAAGAGCACCATACGCAAGGGCAACCTCCTGGCTTTTGTCATAAAGATAAACCCACGGAAACCTGAATTTTTCCATCCTTTTTACCATGTTGGGGAAGCTGTCCTCAATATAAGTGTTTTCACTGTTCGAATTTATCCCGGCAAAAGCAACTCCTTTATCCCTGTATTTCCCGGCTGTCTGCCGGGTAACTTCATCTGAACCTATAACATACGGGCAGTGATTACACGTAAAAAAGATTACAAGATAAGGGTAATGGTCAAAGTCGGACAAGGAATAAGTTTTTCCATCCGTTGCAGGTAGTTTAAAATCTACTGCTTTGCTTCCCGGTTGAAGAGTAAATGCCATGTTGATAATATTTTAAAGTTTAATATCCGCAAGCCTGAACGGGACAATTTCAATATTTTTCCAGACACCGCCCGAAATGTAAGGTTCATCTTTTAATATTTCATCCAGCCTTGCCCTGTCTGATACTTCGTAAAGGATCATTGATCCTCTCATGGTTCCGTTTTCATCAAGAATTGCCCCGCCGAATAAAAATTCCCCGCTTCTTTTTATCTCTCTGATTTTTTCAAGATGCTGTGGCCGTACGCTGAGCCTTCTCTCTTCTGCCCCTGCATCAATGCCGTCACGGGCAATCAGTAAATATTGTTCTTTCATATCAGGTTAATTCTGTTTATAAGAAAATAATTTCAGTTGCTGCCAAATTAGCAATAAATACCTGATTTTATTCAGGGCCTGGTGTAATTTGTAAAAAACAGGTATTCTTTTATTGTATCTTTGAATCTCTGATTTTTTCAACATCACGTGTATGGATCAAAAGATTTTTAACACCGGAATTGTTTTAAGCGGGGGAGGCGCAAGGGGTTTTGCCCATGCCGGTGTACTTCAGGCACTTAATGAAGCAGGCATATACCCCGATGTAATATCGGGTACAAGCGCAGGCGCAATTGCCGGAGTCCTTTACGCCGACGGTTATAAACCTTCGGAAATAATTGAAATTATGGGCTCTCACCGCTGGCTCGATTTTATGACCCCGTCGGTCAGCAAGACCGGTTTGCTTGAAATCTCAGGTGTTAAGAAAAAACTTAAACAGTGCCTGAGGGCAAAAACGTTTGAGGAACTGAAAATAAAACTCTTTGTAACGGCAACCGATTTCAATAACGGAAAAGCTGTTTATTTTTCATCAGGCGATCTGATTAAATGTGTTATTGCTTCGGCAAGCATCCCTGTATTGTTTAAACCGGTAATAATTGATAATATTACCTATGTTGACGGGGGTGTCCTCGATAATCTGCCTGTAAAACCTCTTGAAAAAATATGCAGATTCATTATCGGTTCATATGTAAATCCTACCGGACCTGAATCTGATTTCACCAATCTGATAAAAATAGCGGAACGGACCTTCCTTCTGAATCTTTCAAGGGAGGTGACAGCTAAAAAGAATAAATTCGACCTGTTAATAGCACCTCCGGAACTCATAAAATATCCCCTTCTCGATCCGGAAAAATCGGAAGAAGTCTTCAGGATAGGCTATGAAACAACCCAAAAGCTTTTAAATTCAACAGATCTGGCCGTGAAAATATCAGCCGCAGCCGGGAACACGGGTCAGACTATGAAAGAATAGAGTCTTTCAATCTCTTCTTTCCATAATGAATCCTCCGGTGTTTCCAGGATAAGGGGCATATCATCAAACCTGGGATCATTGACTATAAGCCTGAAAACTTCCTCTCCCAGGAATCCTTTCCCAAGGTTTTCATGCCTGTCAACCCTTGAAGCATGCTCTTTTCTGGAATCATTGATATGCATTCCCTTCAGGTACTTTATGCCGATAATTCTGTCAAATTCCTCAAAAGTCTTTCTGAAACCCTCCTGTGTTCTGATTTCGTAGCCAGCGGTAAATGCGTGGCATGTATCAAAACATACCCCTACCCTTGATTTATCTTCAATATGATCAATAATGTACTTTATCTGTTCAAACCGGTGTCCCAGATTTGTTCCCTGCCCGGCTGTGTTTTCGATAACAGCAGTTACACCACTGGTCTTATCAAGGGAAATATTTACCGATTCAGCTATGGTACGGAGGCAGCTCTCCTCATCTGTTTTGCCCAGATGACTTCCCGGATGGAAATTAAGCCTGTCGAGTCCGAGAAGTTCACAGCGTTTCATTTCATCAATAAATGATTCCCTCGATTTTTCCAGTGCTTCCTTTTCCGGATTTCCGAGATTTATAAGATAACCGTCGTGGGGAAGTATCTGGAAAGGTTTATAACCTGATTTTTCACAATTGTCCCGGAATTGTTTAATAGTGTCAGCTGATAATGGCTTTGCAAACCATTGTTTCTGGTTTTTAATAAAGAGGGCAAAAGCTCTGGCTCCAATGGCTGCTGCGTTTAAAGGAGCATTCTGCACTCCGCCCTCAGCACTTACATGCGCACCTATATATTTCATGGTGAATCTTTTTCAGTTTAAAAATAACCCGAACCATCCCAGCAATGCAGGCACAGGTTTTCCCTTGGTAATCCGATGGCCTCAACCAGATCGTCGAGACGCTGGTAAAGCAATGTATCAAGCCCGAGATTTTCAGTTATACAATTTACCATTTTTTTGTATTTCACAGAATCGGGATCGGAATATTCTGAAATATCTTTGTCCTCACCACCGATCTGTCTTATAGCTTTTCTTCCCGCAAGTTCATAAATGGATCTCGACTGGGAGAAGTTCAGAAACATGCACGGATAAAGCAGTGGCGGACAGGCAATACGCATATGCACTTCCCGGGCTCCTGTTTTTCTCAGCTCTTCTGTACACTCCTTGAGCTGTGTTCCCCTTACAATGCTGTCATCAAGAAAAATAATTCTTTTATCTTTTATAATCTGATCATTGGTAATCAGTTTCATTCTGGCCACCAGGTCTCTCTGGTTCTGATCCTGCGGCATAAAACTTCTGGGCCAGGTTGGAGTATATTTTGAATAAGCCCTTTTATAGGGGAGTCTCTTTTCGTTGCTGTAACCCACCGCATGTCCGATACCCGAGTCGGGTATACCGCAAACAAAATCTGCTTCGGTATTATCTCTTCTGGCCAGAGCCGCACCGCATCTGTTACGGCATTCTTCCACATTTATTCCTTCATAATATGAAGGCGGATATCCGAAATAAACCCAAAGGAAAGTACATATCTGCATTTTAGCAGAAGGTTTTCTCAACTGTAAAATCCCGTCCGCAGTAATAAGTACTATCTCGGATGGTCCCAGAAAATATTCGGTTACAAATCCTGTGTTTGCAAAGGAACTCGTCTCGGTAGCCACAGCATATGCATCTTCACGTTTACCTATCACCACCGGTGTTCTTCCCAGTTTATCACGGGCGGCAATTATGCCGTTACCGGTCAGAATCAGAAGCGAACAGGATCCTTTTACTCTCTCAAAGACATTTTCAATCCCTTCTGTAAAATCATCCTTTTCACAAATCAGTTTTGATACTATTTCCGTGGGATTTATGTTACCGTCAAAGTGCTCGTTAAAATAATCTTTCTTTTCAATAAAGTATTTTTCAAGATCAAATATGTTAACAAGCCTGCTTACCGTAACTATCGCAAAAGGACCGAGATGTGAATTAAAAATCAGAGGTTGCGGATCGGTATCGCTTATAATACCAATCCCGGCATTACTTTCAATGCCGCCAAGTTCAGTTTCAAATTTGTTCCTGAAATAGGCATTTTCAATATTGTGTATTGAACGCCAGAATCCTTTTCCTTCAACAATAAAAGCAAGGCCGGCTCTGCGGGTACCGAGATGTGAATGATAATCTGTACCGTAAAAAACCTCGTTTACACAATTACCCCTGCTGATTACTCCGAAAAAGCCGCTCATTCAAAAATATTTTTATTAACCTGTTTTATATCAATATACTCGCAAATAACGTTATTTCTATACCACGAGATCATAAATATAATGGGATATTATTATTTTTACCAGCTCTTATAAACATATTTCCTGACAATGAATGAACCGGGCCTGATAAACAACGAAAACAGCAAAAGAAAAGCACCTGTTTTTCTTATTTTTTCAACAGTTGTTCTTACGATCATTCTGGCTGTGATGATTTTCAGTTATTTCTCCCAGAAGAACAGAATGATTGAGATGGAGACCGTACTTACCCATGAAAAAGACAGCCTTGCAAATGAGCTCAGGAAACTGATGCACGGTTATGATACATTAAGAAGCAACAATGATACTCTTAATGCCCGGCTTTTAAGGGAACGTGAAAGAATACGGAGGCTGCTGGAGATAAATGCGTCCAACGTGCAGCTTATAAAAACTTACCGTGCCGAGATAACCACCATGAGGGAAATAATGAAGAGCTATATCGTACAGATTGATTCACTCAATACGAGAAATAAACTTCTGAGTGCTGAAAATCAGAATATAAGACAAAAGATAAATCAGGTTGAAAAAACCAATATTGAGCTGGAAAAAGCAAAAGCTGAGCTTTCAACAAAAGTGGAAATTGCTTCGGTAATAATGGCTAAAGATATTATTGCGGTTGCCCTTAACAAAAACCGCAAGGAAACGACCAGAACAGACAGACTTGATAAACTTCGTGTTTGTTTTACTCTGAGAGAGAACCCGATTGCACAGGCAGGTAAAAAAACAGTTTATCTCAGGGTGATACGCCCCGATCAACTGGTTATCGCAACAAGCCCGGACAATCTTTTCGATTATGGTGAAACAAAAATGGTATTTACTGAAAGCCGCAGCGTGGATTATATGAATCAGGATATCGATATGTGTATATTCGTCGACAATACCGGCGATTTTATCCCCGGCAATTACACAGCCGAACTATATCTTGAGGGAAATCTGATAGGATCAGCAAAATTTATGCTTACGGGACGCTGATTAATTCTATTCAGAATGTCATCATAAACTCAGAAATAATATTGTCTGAGATTATCTTGCCCTGATTTGTCAGTATCAGCCTGTTTTCTTCCATTTTCATCAGACCGTAATTAATGAACCTGTAAGAGAGATTTATTATATAATCATATCCCTCTTTTTCAAAATTCTTCTCAACAAAATCCAGGTCAATGCCCCACATTGTTCTGAGGGAAGTCATTATGTATTCATTAAATCTCTTTCTTGAGTCAAGTTCCTCGTATTCTGAAAATTCCTTTCCCTGTTTTATTGCTTTTATATATTTCGTGACACTTTTAATATTCCATTGACGTGAAATTCTGTTGAAGGAATGTGCCGACGGACCCAGTCCCAGATAACTAACCTGTCTCCAGTAATTACTGTTGTGCTGAGAGAACCAGCCTTCTTTTCCGAAATTTGATATCTCATACTGTATAAATCCTGCATCAGCTGTTTTCTCAATAAGTATTTCAAACTGGGTATTGCTTGTTTCTTCATCAACCTCAGTCAGTTTGCCTGCCTCTTTCAGCTTTCCGAAAACAGTCCCGGGTTCTATTGTAAGATGATATGCCGAAAGATGTTTAATATCAAAATCCAGGGTTTTGTCAAGAGTTACGGACCATAATTCGTTGTCCAATCCGGGAATCCCGTAAATCAGATCTGCTGATATGTTTTCAAACCCTGCTTTCAGGGCATCTTCAATTGCCTTTGCCGATTGATTACCTGTATGTCTTCTGTGAAGAAATTTAAGTATCTTCTCATCCCACGACTGTATACCGAAGCTGAGCCTGTTAAAACCTTCTATTCTAAGATTCCTGAAATAATCAGAGTCAACATCATCCGGATTAAGTTCAATTGTAATTTCCGGATTATCACAAACCGGAAAGAGCCTTCGCAAAGCGTCCATAATCAATGCCAGCTGTTTAACTGAAAGGACTGAAGGAGTGCCGCCCCCGAAATAAATGGTTGAAACAGACTCTCCGCCGAGATAATCTTTTCTTAATTCTGCCTCTGTTAAAAGTGCTTCAATAAAATTTTCCTGCCCGTTATTATCAATTATACTGTAAAAATCACAATAAGGACAGATGGTTTTACAAAACGGTATGTGAATATATATCCCGGCCATTTATTTTCTGCATTAAATTTAAATATTTATTCCCTTTAAACATCTATTGTTATTTTTACATCCATGAAATTCATCAGAAATAATATTCTTTCAATACTTATGGCACTGGCCATAATAGCGGCAAGTTTCATAAATCCGTCAGAACTTGATAAAATCAGAGTCCTGAAATTGCCCGGAGCTGATAAAATCATTCATTCTCTGATGTATTTTGCATTTACTTTCACCTTATTTTTCGAAAACAGGAAAAACCTTAACCGTAAAAGGAATTATCTATATCTGGTAATTATTCCGGTAATATTCGGGCTGGTAATTGAGATTCTCCAGCCGGTTTTAACAAAAACAAGGAGCGGCGAAATTTACGATGAACTTTTCAATCTGGGAGGAATATTACTGGCTGTTTTATTATGGTATGCAATCATAAGGCCGGATAAAGGTTTAAAAGATAATGTTCTCCGAAACTGATTTGTTTTTTACAAGATCTTCAATGGACGTTGATCTGAACATTTCAGTAATCTTATCCCTTATACCTGTAAATTCATCATGAACCGGACAAAGTTTGCCTTCCGATTCACATGACCTGTTATGAATTACACAGTTCCTGAAAAAATCGTCTCCGTCAATAATCAGTATCACATCATAAAGAGATATTTCACCTGGTTTTTTCAGAAAAACAAAACCGCCATTAGGGCCTTTTGATGATTTCAGTATTTTATTTTTGGCAAGTTGCTGTAAAATTTTTGCCATAAACGGAGTCGGAAGATTAAGGTCTTCAGAAATCCTTTTTATGTCTACAGTTTTACCACTGTCAGATCTGCCGGCAATATATGAAAGAGCCCTTATGCCATATTTACAGGTATTTGATAACATTCAACAGTTTTTTAAGGGTATTTTTAAAATTCTTCTCAGATGTCTGCCTCCTTCAAAATCTGTTGACAGAAATGTTCTGACAATCAGAATTGCTTCCGGTTCTGTAATATATCTTCCCGGCAAGGCGCATATATTTGCATCATTATGGGCTCTTGCAAGCCTGGCAATCTCTTCATTCCAGCACAGGGCACTCCTTATTTCCTGATGTTTGTTTACTGTCATATTAATCCCGTTACCTGTACCGCAGATTGAAATCCCAGGTCCGCATTCTCCCGATAAAATTGATGCTGCAAGAAGGTGCGCATATTCGGGATAATCTGAACTCTCATCATTGTGAGCACCAAAATCTTTATATTCAATATTATTCTTTCTGAAATATTCAATTATCCGGCATTTCAGAAAGTAACCCGCGTGATCCGCAGCAATTCCTATTATCCTTTTTTCCAATTTAATACAGGTTTTGTAAAATAAAATTAAACCCCTCAAAGGTATAAACCATTAATAAATCATGAAATAAATTATACTCAAAATTCTGTGAATTCAGCTATAATTAATTGTTGATAAACCTTATTTTAGTCTCTTTGCGACGATAAATTTCAATTTTGCCGGTAATTTTAAGTTTATTTGAATATAGTCCTGACCTCTTTTGAACAATAAAATCCATAATTTTGTCTTTACAGATATACACAGCTGGTTCTGTTAACAACTGTTCATTTCAATTATAATAATTTGATTTTCAGATTTGGTATATTTTTTGACATGTTAATAAACTGTTTTATAAAAGATAAAATCTTATCATGCTTTTAATTTCACTGAAATTTTTTAACACTATTAACAGACTATTATAACTCTCATATAAAAAATAAATTTATTTCTTATTTTAATGTTAAAACTAATTCTGTTGAAAACTTATGGAAACAAATGAATATATAAATGAGATCAACAGATTAAGAAAATCAAAAAATGCGGTGATATTGGCCCATTATTACCAGACTGGTGACATACAGGAAATTGCAGATCACGTAGGTGACAGTCTGGAGCTGGCCAGAAAGGCCCGTTCAAATAATGCATCTGTTATCGTTCTTGCCGGTGTTAAATTTATGGCTGAAACTGCAAAAATACTTTCACCGGAAAAAAAAGTACTCATACCTGATCCTGATGCAGGATGTTCCCTTGCAGATTCATGTAAACCGGATGAATTTCGCAGGTTCTTAAATGAAAACCCGGGTCGTACTGTTGTTACATACGTAAATACATCAGCTGAAATAAAAGCGATGTCTGATATCATTTGTACTTCATCAAATGCATTGAAAATTATTGAATCTTTACCGGCTGATGAAAAAATAATATTTGCACCTGACAGAAATCTAGGAAATTTTATAAAAAGCAAAACAACCAGGGACATAATTGTATGGGAAGGAACCTGTCATGTTCATGAAGCATTCTCTCTTGAAGGAATAATAAAACTCAAGGAAGAAAATAAATCGGCCAAAATTATTGTACACCCGGAATGTGAATTACCTGTAAGAATGGTTGCAGATTTTATAGGTTCAACCTCTGCATTGCTGAATTACACAAAACAAAGCAGCGAAAAGGTATTTATAGTTGCAACGGAACCGGGAATTTTTCATCAGATGATAAAAAACAGTCCGGATAAGAAATTTATTCCTGTACCTCCAAAAGATTCAACATGTGCATGCAGTGAATGTAATTTTATGAAATTAATTACAATCAAAAAAATATATGAATCTTTGAAGGATGAAAAGTATGAAATAACAATTGAAAAAGATTTACTTAAGGAAGCAGCTAAACCTTTATTAAGAATGATGGAAATTTCAGAAAAACTGAATATCTGATAATAATGAGCAAAATTAAACTGGTAATTATATCATTTTTTATTGCAGGAAATTTATTTTCACAAAATACTGAGACTCTGCGCGATGGTTATCATGTTTTCAGATATCCCAATGGCAGTAAATCAAGCGAAGGCTTAATAAGAAACGGAAAACCCGACGGTTATTGGAAAAGTTATTATGTAACGGGGATATTGAAATCAGAAGGAAAAAGAAGCAATTTCATGCTCGACAGTATCTGGGTCTTTTATGACCAGGTGGGAGATACTATTGAAAAAATAAGCTACCTGTACGGCAAGAAAAATGGTTATTATCTGAAATATAAAAAAGATCCCGGGTTTGGTATATATGTTTTTTCGAGAGAACTCTACGCGGGAGATAAAAAAGAAGGTACGGCATACGTATATTATCCTGACGGAAAAATCAAACAGACAATAAATTACCGTAACGGGAAAAAAGAGGGTCTTTCCAGGGAATATGACCAGAACGGACAAATTATCAGCCTGCTTGAATACAGCAATGATTTTCTCGTAAGCAGGGAAAAAATTAACAGCAGGGATGCTTCCGGTATGAGACAGGGAGTCTGGAAGGAGTTTTATGCCAATGGTGCAGTAAAAGCTGAATATTCTTTCAGAAACGATCTTCTTCACGGTTATTATAAAGAATACGATAACAGGGGAAATCTGACAGTAACAATGCTTTATGAAAACGGCAGAATTGTTAAATCAAATATTGAAGATACTCCTGATATAGAAATTGTTAACCGTTATGACCCGTCAGGTAAACTGATTTACAGCGGACCATACAGAAATCAGGTCCCTGTGGGAACTCACAGGGAATACGCTGATGGCAGGGTGGTTAATGCAAAAATATATGACGATAACGGAGTTCTTCTGTCGGAAGGAATAGTTGACGATTCAGGTAACCGGAACGGAGCCTGGAAAGATTTCTTTCCCGGAGGAAAAATAAAAGCAGAAGGACAATATACAGACAACCGCAAAACCGGCGTTTGGAAATTCTATAATGAAGAGGGTAAAATTGAACAGACAGGTTCTTTTCTGAACGACAGACCCAACGGCCTTTGGAAATGGTATTATGATAACGGATCTCTTCTCAGGGAAGAAGAGTATTTTCAGGGACAGAGAGATGGATTATATACCGAATACTCCAGAAACGGTGACATAATTGCCCAGGGCCAGTATTCGGATGGCGAAAGAAACGGAGAATGGAAATTCAAATCAGGTGAATCTGCTGAAGAAGGAAAATTTATTATGGGGCTCAGGGATGGTTTGTGGAAATCTTATTATTCAGACGGAAAACTCAGATATAAAGGTAATTATATACAAGGAAATGCCGACGGCCTCCATTTATATTATTATGACAACGGCAAAGTGAAAGAGGAACGTTATTACCGGAACGGGATCAGGGAAAAAACCTGGAAAAAATATAATGAAGACGGAACAGTCTTTCTTACTATCTCTTATAGAAATGATATGGAAGTGAGTATTAACGGAATAAAAATCAAACTTCCCGAAAGTGATGTAAAACTCATAAAATAGATGCCGTGTAATGGATAAAATCTCTGTAAGAAAAGAGAATCTGGATTTAAATGAAAGAGAATTTGAGAAAAAATTACGGCCTCTTTCTTTCAAGGATTTCAAAGGACAAAATCAGATAATAGATAATCTTCGGATTTTCGTTACAGCAGCCAGGCAAAGAAAGGAAGCCCTTGATCATGTATTGCTGCACGGGCCGCCCGGACTGGGAAAAACAACACTTGCTGCCATAATAGCAAATGAAATGGGAAGCGGTATGAAAACCACCTCAGGCCCGGTCCTCGACAAACCGGGTGACCTTGCCGGACTGCTTACCAGCCTTCAGGACGGAGATATTCTCTTTATTGATGAAATACACCGCCTCAGTCCGGTGGTAGAGGAATATCTCTATGCTGCAATGGAAGATTTCAGAATAGATATTATGATTGATAAGGGACCAAGCGCACGTTCCGTACAGCTTTCCCTTAACAGATTTACTCTTGTAGGTGCAACAACCCGTTCCGGACTGCTTACCAGCCCTCTCAGGGCACGTTTCGGAATTAAATTTCTGTTTGACTATTACGATTGTGATGTTCTTTCATGGATAATTAAAAGATCGGCCGGAATACTTAATGTGAAAATTGATGAAACAGCTGCTGCCGAAATAGCATCACGCAGCAGAGGTACTCCCAGAATTGCAAATGCATTGCTGCGCAGGGTACGTGATTTCGCACAGGTGAAAGGAAGCGGAAAAATAGACCTTGAAATCACAAAAACCGCCCTTACGGCTCTTAATATAGACAGTAAAGGACTTGATGAAATGGACAACAGAATACTGACGGTTATTATTGACAAATTCAGGGGCGGACCGGTTGGGTTAAATACTATAGCAACGGCAGTGGGTGAAGAAAGCGGCACTATCGAGGAAGTTTATGAACCGTTTCTTATAAAGGAAGGTTATCTCAAGAGAACGCCAAGAGGAAGGGAGGCAACTGAAAGAGCTTTCAGTCACCTTGGAAAAATTAACCCGATAAAAAGCGGAAACACCTTGTTCTGAATATCAGAAATTGCTGATTTTTTCCAGACCCTTGAGATTCAGAATTATTATTTTTCTTCCTGACAGATCAACCAGTCTGTCGGCTTTGAATTCGGAAAGAAGACGGATTACTGATTCAGTTGCGGTTCCCACAATATTGGCAAGCTCCTCCCTTGTAAGAATTATTTTAAGCTGGTTATTTTCATCAAGTCCGAAATCGGCTGCCAGTTTAAGCAATACTTCAGCAAGTCTTTCTCTTACGGTCTTCTGAGCTATATCAGTTATATAAGAATTGGCCTCTCCGAGTTCCTCACATATCAGTTTAACCAGCTCAAGGGCAAAATTTGAATTTTTCTTGACAAGCTTTGAAAGAATATCGGAAGGGAAAAAACATGTATATGATTCTTCAAGCACCTTCGCCGTGGTACACGCCGGTTCATTACTCAAAACGCTTCTGTATGCAATTATATCTCCGGGTTTTGCAAATCTGATAATCTGTTCCTTTCCGTCAGGCCCGGTCTTGAATACTTTTATAATCCCCTTGTTTATGCAGTAAAATCCGCTTATACGGTTACCCTCCTGGTAAAGAACAGCCCCCTTCCTGAAAATACGGAATTCTTTCAGGTAATTCAGTTCATCTGCCTCATCCTTTGTCAGGTGTTTGAAAATGGAATTGATTTCAAAGGCGCATTTGTTACAGATCGGCAAGGGTACGTCAGGATGGCTCATAATGGTTTGTTTAAGATGTCAGATTTTTACAGGGAAGAAGTAATGTATATAAACAAAAATAATCAATCTATTGTTTACAGGCCAAATTATATTGCAGCTGAAAACTGTTCAAGGAACCTGACATCGTTTTCAAAATAGAGCCTGAGGTCATTTACCTGGTATTTCAGCATTGCCTGCCGCTCTATACCCATTCCAAAGGCAAAACCTGAATATAATTTACTATCTATACCACAGGCTTCCAGTACATTCGGATGTACCATACCGCAGCCGAGAATTTCAAGCCAGCCGGTATATTTGCATACATTACAGCCACGACCGCCACATATTCTGCAGCTTACATCCATTTCACCCGAAGGCTCGGTAAAAGGAAAATATGAAGGCCTGAGGCGTATCCGTGTATTTTTTCCGTACATTTCAACAGCAAAATAAAAAAGTGTCTGGCGTAAATCGGAAAAAGAAACATTTTTGTCAATGTAAAGACCTTCCACCTGATGAAAGATACAATGCGCCCTGGCAGAAACTGCCTCATTACGGAATACCCTGCCCGGTGATATTGTTCTTATGGGCGGAGGGGTTGACTGCATTACCCTTACCTGAACCGATGAAGTATGAGTCCTGAGCAATATATCATCAGGATCAGATTCCTCTTCTGAGTGTCTTGAAATATAAAAAGTATCCTGCATATCACGAGCAGGATGCTCAGGGGCAAAATTAAGCCTGGTAAATACATGATCATCATCTTCAATTTCAGGTCCTTCAGAAATAGTGAATCCTATCCGGCTGAAAATCTCTATTATTTCATTTTTTACAAGGGAGACCGGATGACGGGAACCGTAAAAAAGCGGATAAGCAGGTCTTGTATAATCTTCCTTATGAAGATTCTGAACAGAACCGACTGAGGAGAAGGATTTAAGCAACGAGAGCTTTTCAGTTGCCTCTTCTTTTAACTTATTCAGTAAATTACCTGTTTCCTTCTTGAGAGCCAGGGGAACGTTCCGGAATTCTTCAAAAAGGACCGATATCTGACCCTTCTTACTCAGATATTTCAGCCGGAACGATTCAGGGTCATATCCTTCTTCAATAGATGAGATTTCTTCTCTTAGTTTTTGAATCCTGTCAAGCATCTGTATTCTATTTGTCTGAAATAATTGCCTTTATAATTCTGATATCCTCAATAGGTTTGTCACGGTTATCGGTTGGAACGGAAGCAATTTTATCAACAATTTCAATTCCTTCAACAACCTTTCCAAAAACAGTATAAGTCTGATCCAGACGCGGAACACCTCCCCGGGTTTTATAAACTTCTTTTTGCCAGGCTGGTATAACATAAGGCGTGGTAACAGAAAACTGACTGTAAAGCTTCAGGGAAACCATCTCCTGTAATTCTTGGTCTGAAAGAATCGTTCCTGTCTTTTTAATGCTGTCCTCAAGGTTTCTGAACGTTCTGATATAAAGAAGCTGATTCAGCGATCTGTTGATTCTCTCTTCTGCCTGATCAAGCTCCTGATCATTCATCAACTGTCCCTGAACTATGTAAAACTGTGTACCGGATGAACGCATTTCAGGATTAACATCATTACCCATCCTGGCGGCTGCGACAGCACCTTTATGATGAAAGAGGGAAGGAATTATTTCTGCAGGAATAGTATATGATGAAAGTGTGTCAATACCGGAAGCAGGTTGAGGAACCCTGGTCGCAACATCCCCCGCCTGTATCATGAAATTGTTTATAACCCTGTGAAATAATATCCCGTCATAATAACCTGATCTGACCAGCTTAATGAAGTTGGATTTATGAAGTGGCGTTGAATCGGACAATTCTATCTTTATATTGCCGAGAGTAGTGGTTAGAATTACATATTTATCTGTTTTCTTTTCACTGCAGGCAGTAAATGCAAAAACTGATACTGTACCAAGCACAATAATCAAACAGAGAAACCGGTTTCTCATATGGAAGAATATGTTAATAATATTATAAGTTACAGAATGCAAAGATATTTAACTTTGGGCGATGAATAAAGTTTTGGTGAGTAATTCTTAAAAAATTTGGTTGGTAACTTTTAAGAGCTTTAAGGATTTACTGTGAAAGAAATCAGACAACTTGCAGGGCAAACTGTTATTTATGGACTTGGTACAATTGTACCCAGGTTTCTTAATTATGGCATTCTTACTTTCCTCTATACCAGAATATTTCCAAAGGAAGAATACGGGATAATTACAGAACTCTATGCATGGATGGTCTTGTTTCAGATACTGTTGACCTATGGTATGGAAACAGGATTTTTCAGATTTTCGCAGGATCAAAAAGAATATCATAAAGTATACAGCACAACACTTATCTGCCTGTTTGTTTCTTCTTCCCTGTTTCTTTTATTAACAAATGTTTTTATAAAGCCATTTTCAGAGTTTTTAAAGTATGAAAACAACAGGGAATATATAAGAATGTTTACTGCCATACTGTCAATAGATGCCTTTTCTGCTATTCCGTTTGCAAGACTGAGAAGACATAACAAAGCCAAAACTTTCAGTATAATAAAAATTCTTAATGTAATAGTAACAATCATTGTAGTATTGTTCTTTCTTGTTGTTGCTCCTGAGATTAATTCCAGGGGAAAAGGGCTGCCGCTCTGGTTATACCGTCCCGGCTTCGGAGTCGGCTATGTCTTTTTGGCAAATATGGCAGGAAGCCTTTTTACTCTTATTATGCTGCTGCCATGGATAGTCGATATTAAACCCGATTTTGACCTGGGAATTCTTAAAAGGATGCTGAATTATTCAATACCTCTGCTTGTTGCTGGTCTTGCCGGTTCACTTAATGATGCAGTAGATAAACTTATGCTCAGACGGATAATTGGTGAAGAAAATGGTCTCTATACAGTAGGCGAATATGGTGCAGGTTACAAAATAGGAGTTCTGATGGCTTTATTTGTACAGATGTTCAGATTTGCCGCGGAACCATTTTTCTTTGAGCGGGCTGATAAGGCAGATGCAAGGAAAACTTATGCGGAAATTATGAAATATTTTATAATTGTGATGCTGATAATTTTCCTGGGACTTAATCTGTATAAATCAGGAATACAATATATACTGGGAAAAGAGTACAGGAACTCCCTGGTAGTTGTACCAATGATAAGTATGTCCTATCTGATTTACGGAATATATGTTAATCACAGTATATGGTTTAAAATTAACAATCTGACAAAATATGGTATTTATATAACCCTTATTGGTACTTCTGTCACAATTGCAGTTAATGCATTCTTTATACCGACTTATGGATATATGGCATCTGCATGGGCTCATGTTTTTTCATACCTGAGTATGGTAATAGCATCGTTTGTTTTTGCATCAAAACACTACAAGGTTGAGTATAACCTTATTAAACTCTCCCCTTACTTTGTTATGGCTGTGGCAATGGTCGTTTTTGCCTGTTTGTTTAATTACAGGTCTGTAGTTGAGGAGATACTTATAAATACATTTTTGCTGCTCATATTTGTCATTTATGCTCAGTATAAAGATAAGATAATCGGTAAATTAATCTGAAGATAATTAAAAAGGCAGAAAAAAATCCATCCGGTAAAAAAAAATAGGATTTTATGAAGAATTAAAAAGGAAAAATTACCGGGATAAAGGATCTTAGAGAAATGAATAAATATATAGTATTATTTTACTTCACTCTATTAATAGGTTCAGCAGGTTGCAGTAAGCAAATTCATTCAGCCTCTGCGAATTATGATACTACTGTTTCGAGAAAAAAGGATGAATTTAATTATCTCTTTTCGGAAGGACTAAGATTAAAACTGCTGGGTGAAAGAGCAGAGGCTATTAAATGTTTCGAAAAATGTCTCGATATTAATCCGCGAAGTGATGCTTCCCTGTTTCAGATTGGCCAGGTATTGTTACTGGGAGGAGACCCGTTAACAGCAAAAATTTATTTTTTGAAAGCATATTCACTTGACAAAAACAATAAATGGTATAGTATACTTCTGATGAGGATTTACGAACAACTTGGTAATAACGACAGCATGAGTTATTATCTGGGTAAAAGCCTTGAGCTGGATAAAGATAATTATGAACTGAGAATAAAAGCGGTTGAATTAACCGGATCTGAAGGAGATTTCAAAAAAAACAGGGATATAATAAAGGGTATTGTAGAGAAGTATGGTCTGGATGAACGGACCGGTATGAGCCTGATTAAAAGTTATCTGGATGAGAAAAATTACGAAATGGCTGAAAACATAGCAGTTTCGCTTGTTGAGATGTATCCTGATGAATTGTTTTTTAAGACTGTTCTGGCAGAAATATATGTTAAAAGAAATCTGAAAGAAAAGGCAAAAGATCTTTTCGATGAAATGCTTAAGGAGAAACCGGACAACATTCAATTAATGATGTGGTACAGTGATTTCCTTCTTGGTAGCGGAGGATATAAACTGTTATTTGCTGAAGCAAAAAAAATAATTATAAACCAGGGAATAAATGAAACAGATAAAATCAATCTTATTCTGAAAATTATTGATAATGATTCAATTATTAATGAATACAGAAAAGATTGTGAAGAAGTAATTAATTTAATTGAATCAGTATATCCTAAAAGTCAGCCGGTTGCATTGCTTAGATCTGCTTATTATGAAAAGAGTGGAGAATTCCTGAAACTTGAGAAAAACCTTAAAGAGATTATAGGGAAAGACAAGAGAAACTACTTTGCATGGGAAAAATTAATGATGTACTATGCTGAGCGGTCCGACTGGAACAGTCTGTTCCTGATCGCAGGCGAATGTTCGAGGGAATTTAATATGTCTTATCCTGCTAAAATTTTGTACGCAAATGCCGCTCTTGAAAAAGGTGAATATAATATAGCTGTCAGCGAAGCCGGCAAGGCGAGAATCCTTGCCGGGGAGGAAATAGAACCTTATATTCAGGCCGGCCTGATTGAAGCAGAGGCATATTACAGAAAAGGAGATAATGAAATTGCGTTCAGATTATTCGATGAAATGATTAAAAAGGATCCTGAAAATAATATTCTGCTGAATAATTATGCATATTATCTTGCAGAAAATGATTTAAATCTGGAAAATGCACTGGGATTTATTGAAAAAGTCATTAAAAGTGATCCTGAAAATTATACTTTCCTGGATACTTATGCCTGGGTATTATTTAAAATTGGTAAAAGCAGGAAAGCTCTCAAAATAATGCTTAAAATAATTGGGAAAGGAAGTATCAGCGACCCTGAATATTTTGAACATACAGGTTATATATACAAAAAATTGGGAAAATGTAAACACGCTGTGGAGATGTGGCGAAAAGCTTTGGAAATAGAAAATAGTAAGGTAAAACTGATTAAGGAAATAGAAAAGTGCAAAAAATAAACAGAATTGCAATATTAGCTGTAATTTTTATTGGAGGGTGCGGTACAACAGGAAAAGTTAACCTCAGTGAAAGCCTTTGCGGAAATCCTGAGAAAGTAATTGAAGTTACAACGAAAAGAAATTTAAGCGAATATGGCTTTTATATCCAGAAAGGAAAACTTTCAATAGAGGAGGGAGGAAAAAAGACAAAACTCCTGTTTACAATGAAATATATAAGAGAGGAAAATTATCTTATCTCTGTTAGAAGTGAAACTGGTATTGAGGCTTTAAGAGTAATGATATCAAAGGATACATTATTGGTTAATGACAGAATCAACCGGGAAGTGCTATACGGAAACCCTGAAGATTTCAGAAGGATTTCAGGCATTCCGGCAGATTTGCTGAAAATATGTGTAGGTGATATCGCCGGCAATGATTTAAAGCTCGTTAAAGAACGGGAAATTAAATCAGGGATCATTGATGTTTACAGTAATTCTGCCGGAATCAGGCTGGTTTCCTCAGTCGACTGTAAATTAAATAAGGTAAGAAAAGCCAGAATATACACAGATGATGAAAAAATTATGCTTGAACTGAACTATTCAGATTTCAGAGGTACTGATTTACTGATTCCGGGATCAACAAATATTACTGACTCTAATAAGAATGTCCGGATAAAACTTAATGTGAGAAGATTCATTATTCCCTGGCACGGTGACCTTGAATTTTATCCGGGCACAGGATTTACACGTAAAAGAATATGAAGAAACTGTTTTCTGTTTGTATAGTGTTTTTAGCGGCTGTATTTACTCTGAATTGTCAGAGCAGAAAGGAACTTGAAGAGCAGCGAAAAAAAACACTTCAGGAAATAGAGTATGTTGACAATATGATTAAACAGACAGAAAAACAGAAAATTACAGGTCTCAATGAACTCAGAGTTCTAGGTAATAAGGTAGAACTGCACGAAAAAGTTATCGCGAATCTTAATGAAGAATATAAACTTATCAGAGAAAGAATAGAACTGAATAACCTTGTATTGTCAATAATGGAGGAGGATCTGGAAAATGTTAAAAAGGAATATGAAAAAGCTGTTTTAAATGCCTATAAGGCTGCAAAAGGGTATCCTTATCTTGTATATATTTTATCAGCAAAGGATTTTAACCAGGGCTACAGAAGATTGAAATACATTCAGGATATAAGCAGGTACAGAAAAAATGAAGCTTTATTAATCTATGATTTAAAAAGCCAGATTGAAAAGACTAAATTGAAGCTATCAGAAGATCTAAATACAATAAATTTACTTAGACAGGACGAAGAAAAGCAGAAATTGATTCTGAAAGGTGAACAGGAGAAAAAAAGAAAAATGATTAATACACTTGCCGGAAGAGAAAAGCAGTTAAAACAGGAGCTGGAAAATAAAAGAAGGATTGCAGCCAGAATTGAAAATGAAATCAACAAGATAATTGAAGAGGAGAGAAAAAAGAGTTCCGGCTCGGAAATGACTCCGGAAATGAAACTGATAAGCTCAAATTTTGAGGGAAATAAAGGGCGTCTGCCATGGCCTGTCGAAAAAGGTATTATTACATCACAGTTCGGACTTCAGCAACATAAAGAACTGGCCTTTGTTAAACAGAATAATCCCGGTATTGAAATAACCAGCACCGGTAAAGTTAAAGTAAGATGTGTTTTTACGGGCGAAATAGCGAGAGTTTTAACAATGAGCGGGGAGAATATGGCAATAATTGTAAAACATGGTAACTATTTTACTGTTTACCAGAATATTATTAATGTGGCGGTTAAACCAGGTCAGAAAGTAGAAACAAAACAGGAATTGGGTGAGGTTTACTGCGACGAGAGTAAAGGAAATAAATCTGTGTTGAAATTTATGATATTCAGGGATAAGGAAAAGATGAATCCCGAAGAATGGATCGCAAAAAACTGAAATATATTGTAACCTTTTTAATTAAATAAAAGTATAAAGAAAGAATGTTATGAGGGAATGAAAAAAACGCTTACAATAGGCTCTGATCTGAAAAATCTCAGGAAAGTTGAAAAATTAATTGATGATCTGAGTGCTCAGATGGGAGTGGAGAAAAACTGTTACGGCAAATTGATGGTTTCAGCCATGGAGGCAGTAAACAATGCAGTAGTCCATGGTAACAAAGCAAATCCTTCAAAAAAGGTCAGAATTAATATTAGCCAGGAGGGATCCGAGCTCAAAATAATTGTAGAAGATGAAGGTAATGGCTTCAGATACGACACTGTCCCTGATCCTACTCTGCCTGAAAATATTGAGAAACTGACAGGAAGGGGAGTATTCCTGATGAGAAAACTCGCTGATGAGGTCAGGTTCAACGAAAAAGGAAATATAGTTACACTTTTATTCAGGAATGTTAAAAGCTGAAGTGAAAATTTTCTATTTAAACATTGCTTACAGATTAAAAGGCTGGAAAAAGACAGTTAAATTACTGGAAAAGGTCATCAGGAAATACGGATTTAAACCTGGTGACCTTAATTTCATAATTACAGACGATAAATATATAAAAGAACTCAACAAAAAATATCTCGGACACAATTATCCCACCGATGTAATAAGTTTCAGATATAACGAAGGAACTGAAATAGACGGTGACATCTTTATAAGCAAAGAGACGGTAACCAGAAATGCAAAAAACTATAAAGTTAGTCAGGAAGAGGAAATAAGAAGGGTTTTAATTCACGGAACCTTGCATTTATGCGGTTTCAACGATGAAAAGGATAATGAAAAGGAACGGATGAGAAAAATGGAGGATTACTGGTTAACAAAATGGGATTAGGTGATTATGGAGTTTTGTTTTGATATAGTTGTAGTAGGCGGCGGACATGCAGGTTGTGAAGCAGCCCATATTGCTGCAAAAATGGGAGCCAGGACAGTTCTTGTAACAATGGATATGACAAAACTTGCCCAGATGTCGTGTAATCCGGCAATGGGCGGAGTTGCAAAAGGACAGATAATACGCGAAATAGATGCTTTGGGAGGAGGTAGCGGTATTATTACAGATAAAAGCATGATACAGTTCCGTATGCTAAACAGATCTAAGGGCCCTGCTATGTGGAGCCCTAGAGCACAATGCGACCGCAGCCTTTTTTCAAAGGAATGGAGAAAACTTCTTGAAAATACCGATAATCTTGCAATTTGGCAGGAACCTGCAGTTAATCTCATTGTGGAAAATGGACAGGCAAAAGGTGTTGAAACGGTTTTCGGCACAAGGTTTATCTCTAAAGCGGTTATCCTGACTAACGGAACATTTCTCAACGGTCTGATGCATGTCGGATTTAAAAAATTTATGGGAGGAAGGTCAGGGGAAATGGCCTCTGTAGGTTTAAGCGATCAGCTGGAAAATCTCGGTTTTAAAGTCGAGAGACTCAAAACAGGAACAAGTGCAAGGATTGACGGGAGAAGTGTTGATTTTTCAGTAATGACTGAACAAAAAGGTGATACCGAAGGAAGGTGTTTCTCTTATATGAATAATGGAATAGATATTGACGATTCAAAAAGCTGTTATATTACGTATACAAACAATGACGCACATGAAGAATTAAGAAAAGGATTAAAATACAGCCCTCTTTTTGCCGGAATTATAAAGGGCAGAGGACCCAGATATTGTCCGAGTATAGAGGACAAAATAGTAACTTTTAAGGAGAAAAATGCTCACCAGCTCTTTATTGAGCCGGAAGGAAGAGATACAAATGAATATTATATAAACGGATTTGCGAGCAGCCTTCCTCTGGAGATACAGTTAAACGCATTAAGAAAAATAAAAGGCCTCGAAAATGTGCAGATATTCAGGCCTGGATATGCAATTGAATATGACTTTTTTCAGCCTACGCAATTATACCATACTCTTGAGACTAAAATCCTCAATGGATTATATTTTGCCGGACAGATAAACGGAACAACAGGTTATGAAGAAGCTGCTGCTCAAGGGTTAATCGCAGGTATTAATGCTGTTCTGAAATTAAGAAATAAAAAACCTTTCATTTTGGGAAGAGAGGAGGCTTATATAGGTGTTCTTATAGATGACCTTGTTATAAAAGGTGTAGATGAACCTTACAGAATGTTTACTTCAAGAGCTGAATACAGAATATTACTAAGACAGGATAATGCTGATGAACGGCTGACTGAAAAGGGGGCAAAAATAGGTACAATAGAAAATGAAAGAATTTCGAGGCTGCATGAAAAGACTGAAATGGTTGAAGAATTAATAGATTTTATAAAGAATATTAGTGTAGAACCGGCTGTAGTGAATCATTTGTTAAAGAAGGAAGGCAGCTCGGAAATCAGGCAGAAAGTAAAAGCCTTGACAGTAGTTATGAGGCCACAGATAAAATTAGAAGAAATCCTTGGGCTTTTACCAGCAGAAAAAAAACTGAAAGTATTGAACCATGAAAGAAAGAAAGAAATTATAGAATCGGCTGAAATAAAAATTAAATATTCGGGCTATATTATCAGGGAAAAACAGGTTGCAGAAAAGATTAAAAGACTTGAAAAACTAAAAATACCTGCCGATATTAATTTCAATGAGCTTACATCAATATCAACAGAAGGAAGACAGAAACTTACAAAAATCAAGCCATCGACAATTGGTCAGGCTTCGAGGATCAGCGGTGTATCACCGTCAGACATAAATGTCTTGCTGCTTTATCTCGGAAGATAAACTGTTCCACGTGGAACAATTTGAAAAAGAAATTTATATTTTATGAAAGTCGAAGGATTGTTTGTAGACTTATTTAAGCGTGAAATATACCCGTCAGAGGTCTGCATTTCGAAGGGAAGAATTAAGTATGTAAAGAGAAAGGCAAAAGCATCGGGGAAAGAGTATCCTTTTATAATGCCAGGACTTATTGATGCACATATTCATATTGAAAGCTCTATGTGCACACCCGGTGCATTTGCGGCAGCTGCTGTTTCACGTGGAACAACCGGAGTTGTTTCAGACCCTCATGAAATAGCAAATGTTCTTGGAATACAAGGTGTTAATTTTATGATTGAAGATGCAGAAAAAGTGCCGCTTAAATTCTGGTTCGGAGCACCGTCATGTGTACCGGCAACCTCTTTTGAAACAGCCGGAGCTTCGGTGGGTGAGGAGGAGACAGAAAAGCTCATGAAAAGAAATGAAATAAAATATCTCGCCGAAATGATGAATTACCCGGGCGTTATTTACGGTGATAAAATAGTTTTGGGGAAAATCAGTATTGCAAAGAAATCGGGCAAACCAATAGACGGTCATGCACCGGGTCTGACAGGAGAAAATCTGAAAAAATATATTGAAGCCGGAATATCAACTGATCATGAATGCTCCTCGGCAGAAGAAGCAAAGGAAAAACTGAAGTACGGTATGAAAATCATTATCAGGGAAGGAAGTGCAGCAAGAAATCTGGATGCACTGAAAAGTATTATCAGAACAAATCCTGAAATGACAATGCTCTGCAGCGATGATCTCCATCCGGAAATGCTGATAAACGGTCATATTAACAGGCTGATTAAAAAACTTATCGCAGAAGGTTATGATATTTTTGATGTCCTGAAATGTTGCACTTATAACCCTGCAAAACATTATAAACTGGATGCCGGATTATTAAGAAGCGGAGATCCTGCAGATTTTATTCTTGTTGACACTCTGGAAAATATGGAAGTCCTGGAAACATGGATCAATGGAAGTAAGGTTTATGAGAGGGGAAAAATACTGTTTGATTATAAGGGTGCCGAACTGGTAAATAATTTTAATAGCTCCTTCATTACGGCAGATGATATTAAGGTTAAAAACAATAGCGGAAAAATAAGGATTATAGAAGCTTCCGACGGGGAACTGCTGACCAGACAAATATTTGAAGAGCCCGGAGCAGGATCCTATATTGAAGCCGATACAGTAAGAGATATACTGAAAATTGTGGTAAAAGACAGATATAATGACAAACCTCCTGCTGTTGGCTTTATAAAAGGATTCGGCCTTAAAAAAGGAGCTTTTGCAGGTTCGGTGGCCCACGACAGTCATAATATCATTTGCATCGGAACTAATGATGATGACATTGTTTCTGCTGTTAATGAAATTGTTAAAGCAAAGGGAGGATTCGCCGTTGCAGATGGAAGCAATAATAAAGTAATTCCGTTACCGGTTGCAGGAATTATGTCCGACAAACCTGTGCATTCAATAGCAAAGGATTACAATTACGCTTCGGATATGGTAAAATCTCTGGGATGCCGGTTATCTTCTCCTTTCATGACACTTTCCTTTATGGCCCTTCTTGTTATACCGGAGATTAAAATAAGCGACCGCGGACTTTTTGACGGAAAGGAATTCAGGTTTGTTTCTCTTTTCGTCTGAACAGCTGCCGGCTATTATCATAACTGAACCGGTATCTTTTATATTTTTGTAACACCAAGAATACGGAAAGGATTATGTCTGTTAATCCGAAAATCATACTGCCCGTACTGCCTGATAAACCGGGAGTCTACTATTTTACCGATAATTCAGGTAAAATCATATATGTAGGCAAAGCCAGGAATCTTAAGAAAAGGGTAACCTCATATTTTTCAAAAAACCAGTCGGGAAAAACAACCGTAATGCTGAAACGTGCAGCAGATCTGAAACATGTTGTTACAGACACCGAATCTGATGCACTTTTACTTGAGAATAATCTTATTAAAGAACACCAGCCCAGGTACAATATTCTTCTGAAGGATGACAAAACCTACCCATGGATCTGTATAAAAAATGAAAGATTTCCGAGGATATTCAGTACCCGCAATACAATTAGGGACGGTTCGGTATATTTCGGACCTTATACTTCAGGTATAATGGTTAAAACCATACTCGACATGATCAGGCAGCTCTATAAGCCGAGAACATGTAATCTTAACCTGAATGAGAAAAATATTGGATCGGGTAAATTCAGGGTGTGCCTGGAATATCATATTGGTAACTGCAAAGGTCCGTGCGCCGGTCTTCAATCTGAACGTGAATACAACGATAACATCCAGCAGGTAAAACAGATACTGAAGGGAAATATAACAGTTGTTATGGAACACCTCAGGTCGCTGATGTCATCGTATTCAAAAGAACTTAAATTTGAAAAGGCTCAGACCATTAAGGAAAAGATAGAGATACTCACAAGGTTCCGGAGCCGTTCAACCGTAGTAAGCACTACGATTAAAAATGCAGATGTGTTTGCCTTTGCTCAGGATGATGAGATTTCTTTCATTAATTATCTTAAGGTTGTTGAAGGAGCAGTAATACAGGTATTTACAATGGAAATAAAAAGTCGTCTTGATGAGGAAAAGGAGTCATTGCTGGGAAGCGCAATCACAGAAATAAGAGAAAGGGTATCAAGCGATTCTCCGGAAATAATAGTACCTTTTTTACCTGATATTCAATATGATAAAATAAAATATACAGTTCCGGTCAGGGGTGACAAACTCAGACTTCTTGAAATGGCAGAAAGGAATGCTGTTTACGCCAGGCTGGAGTATAAAAAGAAAAAAGCACAGGAGAAACCGGAAGACAGAACAAAGAAAAATCTTGCAAAAGTTAAATCGGACCTTCATCTTCCTGAGATTCCCGTACATATTGAGTGTTTTGATAATTCAAATACATCAGGCGCCAATCCCGTGGCTGCGTGTGTTGTTTTCAGAAACGGAAGACCCGTAAAAAACGATTACAGACATTTCAATGTGAAGACAGTGACTGGCCCGGATGATTTTTCTTCAATGGAAGAGATTGTTTTCCGGAGGTATAAAAGAATGCTTGATGAAAACCGTTCACTTCCGCAGCTTGTGATAATTGACGGGGGAAAAGGCCAGTTGTCGTCGGCTATGAAAAGTGTTGTAAAGCTCGGATTAAAAGATAAAATCGCGGTTATAGGTATTGCAAAAAAACTTGAGGAGATATATTTCCCCGGCGATCCGGTCCCGGTTTATCTCGATAAAAATTCCTATACTCTTAAACTGATACAGCAATTAAGGAATGAAGCCCACAGGTTCGGAATAACTTTCCACCGGAAAAAAAGATCGGCCGGCATGCTCAGGTCAGAACTTGACGGTATAAAAGGAATCGGCCCCGTAACAAAAGAGATTCTGCTTAAGAATTTCAGTTCTATGGACGAAATAAAGGAAGCAGGGCGGGATAAACTTGAATCACTGATAGGGAAATCAAAGGCAGGTATTATATTGAGCCATAATTAGCAGGCATTTTAAAGTTTCACGTGGAACAATCAATCCCTGCAATAATTTATTGAATATGCCTTTTTATTTTCCGTAAAGGGGTCTGACCAGCTAAAGAACAGAAAAACAGGAGAAAAAGCGAAACACTTCCGCTACAACTTCATTAATCTTGCTTTTCATAAGATATCAGCATTCAGGAAGACAAAGTTGCATTGAGATATCTTTCAAGTAAATCTTTAAGTAAGGCAGCATCGGAAAGGTGAATTACCTTCATACCTGTCTTTTCTGCTGCTCCTGCATTTTTTTCCGAATCGTCAATAAACAGTGTCTCTTCTGCCCTCAGGAAATACTTTTTGAGGAAAAATGTGAATATTTTTTCATCAGGCTTTGACATTCTGATCCTTGCGGAAATTTCACCTCCGTCGAAATACCTGAAGAAATCATATTTATTTTTCACTTCATCGAAAATATCGTCGGGGAAATTGGACAGATAAAAGAGTCTGTAGCCTCTTTTTTTAAGCTCAGGGAGAAGATCGGTGTTAGGACGGAGGGGAAATATGATTTTCAGTCTGAGATCAAATATGGCCTTTATTTGATCTTCAGAGAGCATTGAACGGGAAGCTATATTTTCGACAGCGTTTTCAACAGTAAGATCGCCGTTATCTATTTTCAGCCATTCTAAACTGTTGAATATATCCCTGAGTATAAGATTTTTATCGGATTCCGAGAATCCGTTATTTTCGAGATATTCTGCCGGTTTCCAGTTCAGCAGAACATTTCCCAGATCAAATATAATATTGGAAATCATGGATTTTTCATTGACGAAGGCTGTCCGGTCGCCTCAAGCACATGCCACCAGAGTTCGTCGTTGATATCTATTCTTTTACGCTGTGAAGTTGCAAGCGGAATAGGAATAAGAGTAAACAGATTGCTCCAGTAACCGACAACGAAATCTGTTTTTCCTGCCATGGCTGCATGAACCGCATTCTGGGCAAGAAGATTACAGAATTTACTGTCGTTCGGGTTGGCAGGGGCGCTCCGGATAATATAGCTTGGATCAATATATCTGATTGAAAACGGGAATCCCTTATCGGTAAATTCTTCTGTAATTTTTTCTTTCAGGTATATCCCAATGTCTTTATGCTTAATATTGCCGGAAGCATCCTTTACCTGTTCCGACTTGTCGAAGAAATCCTGTCCGGCACCTTCTGCCACTACAATCACCGCATGATGTCTCTCCTCAAGTCTTTTCCTCAGTATTTTTAGAAATCCTCTCTGGCCGTACAGATCAAATGTTATTTCAGGTATAAGGACAAAGTTTACTTCCTGGATTGCAAGGGCAGCGTGGGCTGCGATAAAACCTGAATCACGCCCCATCAGTTTAACGAGTGCAATTCCGTTATATGCACCGGAAGCTTCATTATGTGCATTTCTTATTATATCATTTGCAATTGAAAAAGCAGTCTCAAATCCAAATGATTTTTCAATAAAGCTTATATCATTATCTATGGTTTTTGGTATCCCTGCCACCGCAATTTTGAGGTTTCTTCTGGTTATCTCCTCATGAATGGCGTGGGCGCCTCTCAAGGTACCGTCCCCCCCGATACAGAAAAGAATATTAATATTCAGTATTTCCAGTGTGTCAACGATCTGGCCCACATCCTGGTTGCCTCTTGAAGAGCCGAGAAAACTCCCTCCGCTCAGATGTATATTGCTTACTGTCTGAGGCGTTAATTCAAGAACCGGATGATTATATTTTGCCACGAGTCCCTCATATCCGTATCTGATACCGAGGATTCTCGTCACGCCGTACCTGTAATACAATTCAAAAACCAGACTTCTGATTACGTTATTCAGTCCGGGGCAAAGACCCCCGCAGGTCACTATACCTACTTTTGTCTTTGCCGGCTCGAAAAAGATATGATCTCTTGGTCCGGCCTTTTCAAATGAAAGAGGTTCTTCACCCTTTGCAATACAGTTTTTAAAGTTTTCGAGAGAAACATCGTAAAGTATTCTCTCCTCCTCTCCGACGAATTTGTAAAGCGGACTGTAATTCCGGACTGTCTGAAGCAGGGGAGATACTATGTTTGTTTTTCCCAGGCTTTTTACCATGAAATTATCCTGTGTCATGGGCAGAAATTTAGGTTAAATATAAGCCTTTGCAGGGAGAAACATGTTCCTGCAAAAGGGTCAAAAATATAAAAAAGATTTATCAGGAGAAATTTACCCTGATTCAATAAGCTCCCTTTACATTTGTACGGATTGAATAAAGACCTGTTGACGCGGTAATGAACAATGTCTTCCTGTCTTTACCGCCGAAGGTGACATTTGCTGTCCATTTTTCGGGAACCTGAATAGTCAGAATCTGGTTTCCTGACGGGTCAAATACAGTAACTCCGTTACCTGTTAGATAAAGATTTCCCTTACTGTCGAGGGTGACGCCATCAGATCCCATATTGCAAAATAGGGTTTTGTCGTTTAATGAACCATCGGGATTGATTTTATATTTCCATGTTTTTCTTCCCGAGATGTCGGCTACAAAAAGGGTTTTTCCGTCAGGTGTTCCGATAATACCGTTTGGTTGTACAAGGTCATCTATAATACGGACAGGTTTCGCTGTGCCGGGTTTGATATAATAAACACACTGTTTATCCTGTGGTCTCTCTGTGTGCGTCCACCATGCCCGCCTGTAATAAGGGTCGGTAAAATAAACACCGCCGTCAGGTGCCACCCATACATCATTTGGTCCGTTGAATAGTGCTCCGTTAAACCCGTCTGCCACTATCTCTATCTTTTTATCACGTGAAATCTTAATAAGATTATTCTTATCCTCTGCACAGGCCCAGAGATTACCGTTTTTATCAAAAAAAAGTCCGTTTGCCCTTTGGGCGGGCTGAAGAAAGGTCTGAAGTTTGCCGTCTGTGGTCCATACCATTATCCTGTCATTGGGCTGGTCGGTGAAATATACATTTCCCTTTTTATCTGCGGCCGGGCCTTCTGTAAAGGAAAATTCTCCCGACAATTTGGTCAGCTGTGCACCCGGGGCAATTATTGCGTTCTTATCAGTTTGCTGACATTTTGCGCCATTATGAAACAGGACTGATAAAAAAATGAAAAGTGTAATGTAGAGATTTTTCATGGTAAGAATATTTAAAATCAGACTATAGTATTTTTCATTCTCTTCATATAATCGTCTATCTGCTCCGGTCGTTCAAAGCCTACAATTATCAGGTCAACAGTTCCAAGCTCCATTGCAAATTTGATTGAGGCGTTGATTTTTTCGGAATCATTCCGGAAATTTCCGTTACCAATAAGTTTCATTCCGATAACCCCTTTTCCGGCATCATGAATTTTCTTTATTACGGGAGTTACAACCGCAGGGTCTCTGCTGTCCATACTTTCTCCGAAAGGATTTATTCTGACATGTACAACATCTACCCAGGGAGAGGAAGCCGCAACCTTAAGTGCTTCAAGAGAATGAACCGATACACCGTGAGCCTTAATTATCTTTCTGGCTTTCAGCGTTTCCAGGTCATCCATGTATTTCTTTTGTTCTTCGGTCCATGTACCGGTGGTCATCAGGTGAATCTGTACAAGGTCTATATAATCAGTATTAAGCTCTTTCCTGAAGCGATCCACCACAGCAGCGGCTTCGGGTCTTTCAGGTTCAGGGATTCCGCCCCGCTGTGTCCATATCTTTGTGCAAATAACATACGACTCGCGGGGATATGCTTTAAGGGCTTCTCTTGTATACGGATGGGTGCCGTATGCATCGGCGCAGTCGAAAAACCTTATCCCTTTTTCGTAAGCCGACCGAATAACTGCTTCAGCCACCCCTGCCCTGGTAATATTTGATGAACGGTTGTAGCCGCTGTAACCTGTTCCCATACCGAGAAGGGTGGTTCTTATTCCGGTATTTCCAAGTCTGATAATCTTCAGCGGATCAACCCCGCTACTGATACTTTCTGATGATGCCAGTACCTTTTCTCCGATTAACAGCGTTCCTGCTCCGGCGGCAGTCATCGACAGAAATTTCCTCCTGGACAACTTTGATGATTTCATTATTAAGGATATTGGTTAACGGGTTAAAGATAATTAATTTAAAACCCTGATTATCTTCAGGGTTTTAATTATCATATTCAACCTTATTTTCTGGAATTGTAAAGAATTGCTGCAGAGGTTTTTCAGGGATTTAAAACCAGTACTTTCAGGTTTGAAGGATATCTGGCATCGTGATAAATTCTGTGTGTGGCTTTCTGAAAATCCTCCTCCCCGCAACTGTAAATGTTTACGAATTTCTGAGGATTTCTGTCTGCCAGCGGGAACCACGAATTCTGAATCTGGATCATTATTCTGTGCCCTTTTTTAAATGTGTGTGCCACATCCGGGAGGTCATATTTTACCTCCGAAACCACTCCCGGCACAAAAGGTTCCGGCTTTTCAAAGCTGTTCCTGTATCTTCCCCTGAATATTTCTCCTCTTACAAGCATCTGGTATCCGCCCAGCGGAACTTTTATCTCTTTATCCTCAGGATTCCTCATTGAGGGTGGGAATACATCGATAAGTTTCACTACATAATCAGCGTCAGTTCCGGTGGTGGTAACGAAAAGATCAGCTGTGAGAGGACCTGTAAGTGTAATATCTTCTGCAAGTATTTCTGTCTGATAGACCATTACATCAGGTCTGCGGGCGGCGAACCTCTGGTCGTCAACCATGTATTCTGCAGTCCGCGATGCATGAACATCTTCAGTATAGGGAACAGGTTTTGAGGGATCTGATACATACTCATCAAAACTGACTTTTTGCGATGGCGGCGTAAACGATATTTTCCCCTCCGGCATCAGGTAAAGTTTCCTTTCAGAAGTGTTCGAAGGAGGCCACGAAACGAACTCCTCCCATTTATTTGAGCCTGTAATAAAAATGGTTGCTTCCGGGAATTTTCCCTCTCCTTCACCTTTTAGATGGTAGTCGAAGAATTTTTTTTCGAGACTGATATATCTTTCGTTGGCATCAAGGCCCCAGTAAATATTTCCCAGGTTTTCAGCTTTACCGGTGGCCCACTGACTGTGAAACCATGGTCCCATTACAAATATATTTGTCAGGCTTTTCGGATTCTGTTCTTCAAAGGCCTTATAGGTATGGATTGTACCGTAAAGATCTTCAGCATCAAACCATCCTCCCACAGTCATCACTGCCGGAGTAGTGTTTTTCAGATATTTTCTTGGGTCCCTTGCTTTCCAGAAATCATCATAATCGGGATGTGCGAAAGCATCATTCCAGAATTTCACACTGTCGCCGAAAAATTTTGGTGAGATATTTCTGATTGGCCCAAGTGACAGAAAAAACTCATAGTTGTCGGGTGTCGGCCACCTGAAACTGCTGAAGCCCCTGCGGGAGGGAGAATGGTGCTGATGTCCGTTACTGTAAAAGAAACTGAAACAGTCGAGGAGGAAAAATGCCCCGTTGTGGTGAAAATCATCACCAATAAACCATGCAGTAACAGGAGCCTGGGGTGAAACTGCCTTTACGGCAGGGTGTGCATTGATTGCACCCATTGTGGAATAAAAGCCGGGATATGAGATGCCAAAAATACCAACTCTACCGTTGTTTCCCTTAACATTCTTTATGAGCCAGTCAACAGTATCCCAAGTGTCGGTTGTTTCGTCGGTATCCTTTTCACTTTTCTTTACGGGAATCACAGGTCTTATATCCTCGAATACTCCTTCACTCATAAATTTTCCCCTTACATCCTGGAATACCATAATATAGTTTCCGTCGGCATACCGTGAATATGCCTGCATGAAGTAATTAAAATTATCAGGGCCTCCGGGTTCAATATTGTAGGGTGTACGGTTAAGAAGTATCGGATGGCTGACCGAAATATCCTTAGGAGAGTATATTGAGGTAAATAGTTTTACACCATCCCGCATGGTAATATACACCTCCTTTTTTTCGTATTTTTCCATCAGTGCAGCACGGCTGCCCGGGGCCGGCGGTACCGGTTTCCGGGTGAAGGTGACGGGATACTGCCTGCCACCCTGATAGATTGAACCTTCTATTGCAGAATAGTCAGGGGTTACTTTTCCGGCAAATCTCAGTCCGCTTCCTGAATGTGTAAATGAAAAATCGGGATAACTGAAAGTTGTGGTTGTGGACGGAATATTTGTTGCACCCTGGTCGGGAGAGTCCCATTCGGATGTGTATCCTCCTGGAACTGCCTTGATATGAATTGAGAGCCTCAGGCTTATTCCCTGAATGCTAGCAACTCCATGCCAGTCGCCCGCAATTGTCTGGCTTACGGCATTCTGCAGAAAGATGACTAATAAACTAAAAAGAAAGAATGAACGGAAAAATTTAGAAGCTGGTCTCATTTCTGAAAGGTTTTAAATGACTGAATAAAAGACGGCAGATAAATTACAAAGCTGCATGAGGCAGAATATTTATTTCACCCCGAGTTTTTTAAGGACTTCTTCCGGGGACACCGGCCTGCCGTTACGCATACCGGCACCTGTAATAACACCGTGGGCTATATGTTTAAGGTCGGGAAGCCTGAATATATCCTGTTCAAAGACTATTCTGACATTTCCCTTCCGTTTAACATTCAGGCATACAATAAAGGTATCCCTGCTTTTCAGCGGATATTTATAATCGATCTCTGCCCTTACCACAATAAGGTCAAGTCCTGCCTCATGAAGGTCGGCGAAACTAATCCCTTTTGAAACAAGATATTCGTGCCGGGCATGTTCCAGGTAATGCTGGTAATTGGCGTTGTTGACTATACCCTGAAGGTCGCATTCATAGTCCCGAACCCTGAACTCGAGACAGAAATCATAATTTCCTGCTATGGATTGCATTGTTGATTAAATGGTTTATTTCGGAAGCCTGCCGAATATTTTTTTGAAAAACCTGTGAAACTTATGTATGCTGTGGGGCCTGTAATACATCAGTATGCATTCTCCCGTAATCAGATTCACATTCTTTCCCTCAAGTTCTCTGAGAGCAGCTTTGGTGTCCGACATCTGCTGTATCCAGATATGATTTATCCCTTTTTCAAGAGCATCTTTTACAACATTCTCAGTATGTTCCTTCTTTGTGAGTACCAGAAGGGATTTTACTTCAGAAGGCAGATCTGAAATACGGTTAAATACCTTTATTCCGAGAATTTCATCTGCAGAAGGATTAACGGGTATTACGTTCAGGCCTTTTTCCTTCAGTTCTTTAAAAGCCATATGTCCGAATTTCTTTGGATCCCTTGATACTCCGGCCACAGCAACTGGCCCCGATTCAAGAAAGTTTTCTATTTGCTTTAATGTTACCATAATTGAAATTGATTTATTGATGACGTCAATATAAGTATAAATGCGTAAAATTAAGGTAAAATAATCAAAACCAGATTTTTTTTCATTCCTTTAAGACTTTATGACCGGAAAATGTTTATAAGCAAGGTTTTGTAATTAAATAAATCAGTTATGAACATCAAGATTGCCCTGATGATCGTTTTTTTTCTCGTTACTCCGATAATTGTGATTATGCTGGAACAGAGATTCCGGATGGCAAGAAAACTCGGAGGTGTTCTGATCTGTTATATACTTGGTGCCATAGTCGGCAATGCCGGTTTGCTTCCTGCAGGTGCTGAGGTTTACCAGGACTGGTTCACGAAGCTGGCTGTTCCCATTGCCCTTCCGATGATCCTTTTTTCCATGGATGTCAGAAGATGGCTTAAAATGGCCGGATCGACAATCAGTTCACTGTTACTGGGTCTGTTTACAGTTGTGCTTTTTATATTTATAGGATACTGGATTTTCAGAGATTCGATACCCGAATCATGGAAAGTTGCAGGAATGCTGACAGCAGTGTATACAGGCGGCACTCCGAATATGGCTGCCATGAAAACAGCACTGAATGTTGATAATGAGCTGTATCTGATGACCCACACTTATGAAGTAGCCCTTGGCGCCATATATCTTATTTTCATTTTATCAGTTGGACAACGTGTATTTCTGATGTGGCTTCCCCCTTTCCGGAAACCGGAAACCGGGTCATTGAATATTGCCGAAAGCAGCATTGAAGGTGAATTCGAATCCTATGAGGGATATTTTAAGAGAAAAACTTTCCTGCCTGTGCTGGGTGCTTTAGGATTGTCGGTACTTATTTTTGCCGTAAGCTATGGTGCCGGTATGCTGTTTCCGGCCGACTTTTCAACTGCAGCTACAATACTTCTTATAACAACATTAGGAATAGCTGCATCATTTGTTCCGAGAATCAAAAACATAGAGAAAACATTCCAGACAGGAATGTATTTCATTCTTATTTTCTCACTTGTAGTCTCCTCAATGGCCGATATCAGAAAACTTGTGAATATATCTTTTGATTTGTTCTGGTATGTTGGACTGGCAATGTTCGGTTCACATATTCTGCATGCATTTCTTGCAAGATTCTTTAAGATAGATGCTGATACGGTGATTATATCAGGCAGCGCTCTGATATGTTCGCCCCCTTTCGTCCCTGTTGTTGCAGGTGCCCTTAAGAACAGGGATGTTATCCTTACCGGGCTTATTGTAGGAATTGTCGGTTATGCTGTAGGAAATTACCTCGGGGTTTTTATTGCTTATATTTTGAGGTAAGAGTAAAACAGGTGATTAATTATTTCAATTCGGGATGATATTGCTGTTAAATCACCGTTGACCGGACAAGGAAACAACAGACCGCAATGAAGATAAGGAAAATCCTGGCAGTATTTTGGTGATTCTTTCAGTTCTCCCTTGAAACGGTGTATCTTATAAATTCGGCAAGAGAATCTTTTACATCGGATTCTGGATAGTTAATGAGATGGGCGAGGGCCATGTCGCGGTAATAATTCATTTTCTCAAGGGCATATTCAATTCCCCTGTTATCCTGTACGAATTTTATAACCTGCCTGGTCTCTTCAGTTGTTTTGTTCTTTTTTCTTACAATGTTCAGAATTTTTCTCTTTGTAAGTATTGATGAATTTTCAAGGGCATAAATCAGCGGCAGGGTTATTTTTCTTTCCTTAATATCGTTACCCCGGAGTTTTCCTGTAAGGCTGTTGCCTTCATAGTCGAGTATATCATCCTTTATCTGGAAAGCAATGCCTATTTCTTCGCCCATTTGCTTCATTGAGGTAATTACCTCGGTGTTGTCGGTAACTGAAATGGCACCGCAAGCGGTACATGCAGCGATCAGGGCTGCTGTTTTGGAACTAATTATGCGGAAGTAATCGGCTTCCTTTATATTCATTTTCCGTGCCTTCTGAAGCTGCAGAAGTTCTCCCTGGCTCATTGCCCTTACCGCTTCAGAGACTATTTCGAGCATTTCATATCTCTTTTTTTCAACGCTTACAAGTAATCCGGTAGCAAGCATATAATCCCCCGTAAGGACTGCAATTTTTGAATTCCACAATGCATTGATAGAAAGCGCCCCTCTTCTCTCACTGGCATCATCCACAACATCATCATGAACCAGTGAGGCTGTATGCAGAAGCTCGATAAGAGTCGCCGCCACATAGGTTGCCTCATTCACAGTACCGTTGAGTTTTGCTGACAGGAATATCAGCAGCGGCCTCATCTGTTTCCCTTTCCGCCTGAATATGTAGTTAAGTATTATTCTAAGAAGAGGCACATCACTTTTAAATGTCCTGTTGAAATATTCTTCAAACAGAATCATCTCCTTTTCAACAGGTTTTCTTATTTCGTAAAGAGAGGGCATCAGGCTTTAAGTTCTGACTCAAACATACAAAAAAAACAGGAGCGTTAAAATGAGATAAATCGAATTTAATGGGAATTATAGTTAAGTATGTAATCCAATTATATATTTAAATATTTTTGTGAAGCAAAATCATTTTTATGAGTCAGATACATCTCACACCGGAGAATCTTGAAAAAGCCGCAGGCATGATGAAGGCGATCGCTCATCCTGTGAGGATAGGGATAATCGAAAAACTTGAAGAAAGAGGAAGGCTTTCCGTAACTGAAATACAGAAACAACTTGGTATTGAACAGGCGACTGCATCCCATCATCTCGGGATTATGAAAGATAAGGGAGTTCTGACGGCCAGAAGAGAGGGGAAGAACATATATTATTCTTTAAAGCATGATACACTCAGCGCTTTGCTGGATTGTGTGAGAAACTGTTGCCGGATATAGATTATCAGGCAATGTCGCGGAACATTTTTTTCTGAAATATCAGGATAGAAAAAACCCCGCAGGTTATTGCCGCATCCGAAATATTAAACACAGGCCTGAAAAAAATAAACTGTTGCCCGGGTTTCACAGGTGACCATTCGGGCCAGGTAGTATTAATAAGCGGGAAATAAAACATATCAACAACTTTGCCTTGAAGGAATGATGAATATCCCCCTTCGGGAGGAAATAAAACAGCAACTTTGGTGAAGGTACTTTCACTGAAAATAATTCCATAGAATGCACTGTCGATCAGATTCCCTGCAGCACCCGCCAGGATAGCGCTTATCGCTATTATAAGGGCTAAAGATGCATTCTTCCTGATCAGTGTGACAAGGTACCATGAAATTGCACCAATGGCAATCATACGGAAGAGACTTAACAATATTTTTCCGGTTTTTCCCCCTATTTCCATTCCGAATGCCATTCCGTTGTTTTCAATAAAATGCAGCATCCCGTATTTACCAAGCAAAGGAATCTCCTCTCCGATAACCATTGTAGTTTTAATCCATATTTTCAGAGCCTGATCTGCAATTAATATCAGGACAATGAAAAGTATTGCAGTTTTTCCAGGTGATAATTTCATAAAATTTTTCCCGGCCCAAAAGTAAAAAAGAATTCAGAATTAATTACCCGGAAGAAAATTTAGTGACTATATCATAACAACAAAATATGATTTTCCGGGGGATACATAAAAATAACAAGATTACAGGCCAAAGTGTCTGTAGCCTTGTTATCATATTTGAAAATGGCCCTTTTTTATTAATGTCCTATCTGGCCGGGCAGGTTATGTCGTTACCGTTGCTGTCCCAGCAATGCCATGCCGTGTCGCCGAAATAATCAGCAGCCTTGATTCTGCCATTATGGCCTGAGGTATTCCATTCAATATCAACCGTGACAAATCTCATGTAAGCGGTTGATTCATAAAAATATACATTATAAAATGCGTTATAGCTTCCTGTTTTCAGGCCATATTCAATGTAGCTGTCTTTGAATGAGCTTCCGTTTTTGATATAGGTATATTTAACTGAACCCACCTCTGTTCCTGTCATCTGCCAGTCGATCTGAAGAAAGGGCACCTGTGCCTCCCTGCTCTCATTCAATGTCCAGCGGCCGCTTTTTCCGTCGAGAGCAGTGGTACCTTCAAACCATAAAAACTCCGGAAAACCTCCGGCACCTTCACGTGAGATATACATTTCCCATTTGACGTTTGCTGAGGTTATCTGGCCTGTCAGCCTGGCCGTATAGGTGGCAGAGAGTACGTTGACATTATATTTCCACTGCCATTTTTTGTTGTCCAGATATGAAGGTTTGTTTTCTATTGCTTTCTGAAAAGCTGCCACCGGAATGGCCAGATTGACAAAAAGAAGGGTATTCCATATCCCGACCACGGTCTTTGCCAGAGAATAATTGACATCTTCAGCACCCTTAATACCTGGCAGGGAATAGTCAGATTTTGCTGCGTCTCTGAAATTCGAGAAATCCATTATCATCGATCCTGCCGGAGGCAGAACAGGGGGATTTCCTTTCTTTTCGCATCCCTGAAAGAGGGGAATAATAATAACGAGAAGAAGAGTAAATGCAAAATGCTTTTTCATAGCTTCATGGTTTTATGCAAGGATATTATACAAACGGTTACGGATATTGATTATTATATAATTACAAAATTAAATAATTTAGTGATTGAACAATTTTAATTTGATGTTGTTTATTTGAAAACCAGTTAAAAATGGACAGAAGAAATTTTGTTAAATCAGCCGGAGCCGGAACAGCAGCCCTCCTTTTTACAGGAGGAGCATTTGGCACCGGCATAAAAAATTATAACACTATGGAACAGAATAACAAAGGATTTGTATTCCCCGATCTTCCCTATGCTTATGATGCCCTTGAGCCTTATATCGATGCAAGGACTATGGAGCTTCATTATGATAAGCATCACAGGGCTTATTTCAACAATTTTGTTGCAGCTGTAAAGGATACACCTGCAGCTAATATGACGCTCGAACAGATCTTCAGCGGCATGTCGGGCTACGCCGATGCTGTCAGAAATAATGGCGGCGGCTTTTATAACCACGTTCTTTTCTGGAACAACATGGCCAAAGGTCTGGCAACTCCATCTTCCGAAATGGTTAAAGCTCTGGAAGCAGCATTCGGGTCCTTCGATAAGTTTAAGGAGCTTTTCGGAAATGCTGCAAAGACCCGTTTCGGGAGCGGATGGGCATGGCTCTATGTAACTCCCGATAAAAAGCTGGCAATAGGAAGCAGCCCAAACCAGGATAACCCGCTCATGGATTTATCTCCCATTAAGGGCAAACCGGTCCTGGCGCTCGATGTCTGGGAGCATGCCTATTATCTCAAATACCAGAACAGGAGAGCAGAATATGTTGACTCGTTCTGGAATGTGGTAAACTGGCAGGATGTTGAAAAACGTTACAGGGAGGCTCTCTCCAGGTAATACTTTCCTGTCATTTTATTTTGTGAGTTTATTGTCCGGAAGCCCTCAGGGGCTTCTTTTTTTGTAAAACCGGTGTTTAGAAATTATTCCCGCGGCCAGCCGGTATCAGTGACTGAATAATAAAAAAAATAAAAACCCCCAGGTTGTAAATATTCATGATCCTGAAAGTGATATATGCTGAAGAGGGCCCGGTGGACATGAAAAATTTCAATGAAAAAAATACAAGGAATATTGCATTAAATGTCAGGAATAAATAAACAATGTATCCTGTAAAATAAATACCGGAAACAACATAAAAAGATAAAATGGCAACAATAAGCAAAATCCACGTAAAGATCAGGTACCTGACCTGTTTTTCAGGTATGCGGTCGGTAATAATTTTAAATCCGGCACTACGGTAATCATCTGCGAAATTTAATGTTATAAGCCAGAAATGTGGTATCTGCCATAAAAATAAAAATGACCCCAGAATTAAAATTTCCGTGCTTATTTGTTCTGTACCTGCAGCCGTATATCCAATAAATGGAGGGATTGCACCCACCATGGCTCCGGGAATCACTGCCAGGACAGAATGTGGTTTAAGCCTTGTGTAAATCTGGGTATAAACCATTACGGCAGCAGCCCCAAGAAGGAAAGGGAATACGCCGGTGAGGGCAAGAATTACAGAACCTGTAACCAGCATTACAGCCGACAACGACAATGCTCCCTGTGTACTTACACTTCCTGCCGGAAAGGGTCTTTTCATTGTCCTGGTCATTTTCCCGTCGGAATGACGTTCCATATACTGATTAATTGCGGATGAACCGGCAGCGAGAAAAAATACGCCGGCACAGATTCCGGCCAGCCGCATAAAGCCGGCTGAACCTGACACAAAATAACCTGTTGCAGCTGAAAGAGTAACGGCCAGCGATAGCCTTACCTTTATAAGTTCCGTTATTGTCCTGAGGCCTTTCATCAGTTATTCAAGGCCGGAAAGAGTTTTAAGATATTCAATTATTTCCCCGAGATCATCTTCTTTAAGAATATCCGAATAGGATTTCATAATGGCTTTGGGATACCCTTTTACAATCTCGGAATCCGGATCATATATTGATTTGATTATGTATTCTTCTCCGGCTGTAACGCTTTTTTCACCACCCTCTGTGATTATGTTCCTGGTTGAACCAAAGAGATTTTTAAAAGTAGGACCAACCAGTTTTGAACCGTCTGTTGAGTGGCAGGCAAGGCAACCGGTTTCACGAAGAATTATGAATCCCTTTGGATCGCTCCGGGGCCCGGCTTCAGACAGTTTTTTAAACCATTCCGCATATTCTTCCTCTGAGATAATTATTGCCTTTGAAAGCATTGATGAGTGAAGCATACCGCAATATTCCGTACATAATATTTCATAATTACCTATATAGTTTGGAATAAACCAGAGGAAATTCCGGTAACCGGGAATAACATCCTCCTTAACCCTGAAAGCCGGAATAAAAAGGCTGTGGTTCACATCTTCCGAAACAAGATCGATCTTAACAGGTTTTCCTACGGGTAAAACAAGATCTTTCGACCTGAGACCGTTGCCATAATCAAATTCCCATTCCCACATCCTGCCTATTGCCGTAACAACCATGGCATCCTTTGGTGGTTTGCGCATCGGGGCAAAGCCAACCCACCCTACATAGAACATTATCAGCACAATTATAAGCGGCACACCTGTCCAGATTATCTCCAGAATTGTGCTGCCCGAAAACTGTTTTGCAGGGATTCCTTTGCGGCGGTTGAACCTGATAACGGTATAAATCATGAATGCCGTTATCCCGACTATGAAAATGATTGAAACCGCAAAAATAAAAACAAATGCCCTGTCGACACCTTCTGCAAGATTTGAAGCTCCGGAAAACATATTTAAAAAAAATGATTAACGAAAATAATAATCAGAAAAAGTAATTATAACAACCAGCGCGTAAATAATAAATACACCGGTTATCATTAGTTTCAGAAAAAGACTCTCAAATTTCATATGCATAAAGTATATAATTACAATCGCAACCTTTATGCTTGCAATTATCAGGGCTACAGCAACCGATAAAGCCCCAAGATGAATTCCGGTTACCGCAACTGAAATTGTTGTTAAAATGAGAAGCGAAACCAGAACGATCCCAAGAGAGCTATATTCTGAAATATGCGGACTGTCAGTTTTCATATAGCCGAAATTTTCATGTAACCAGGTAAAGCAGCGGGAAAAGAAAAATCCATATCAGGTCTACAAGATGCCAGTATAAGGTACTGTTCTCGAGAAGCAGATAGTTATTTCCGTTAATTAATTCGCGGTAAATCTTAAAGGCTACAATTGAAAGAAGAACCATCCCGACAAGCACGTGAAGGGCATGAAGACCTGTCATCATATAATAGAGTCCGAAGAAAAGCAGTTCACCCCTCGGAATATTTTTTAATACTTCCGAACCGGGAAAAATCCTGAATTCGAACTTATGACTCCATTCAAAGTATTTGTTGACCATAAAGAGCGCTGCAAGAAAGATAGTCGAAATGATGAGAAACAATGCCAGCTTCTGCTGGTTTTTCCGGATGGCAGTAAGCGACATCGCTGCTGTCATACTGCTTACCAGCAGAAAAACAGTATTCATTGTACCTATAAAGGTATTAAGCTCGAGGGCAGCACTGTGAAATTCGGGAGAATATTTTGCCCTGAAAACGGCATAAACAAGAAAGAGTCCTCCAAACAGGAAAAGCTCGGTAAGGAGAAATATCCACATACCAAGCTTGCCTGTATCAAGATTGAACTGAACGCTTTCCGTATGGTTATCTGACATATGAACAGGCTCTATTTGTTATTTTTGGTTCCGAAGAAATATGGTTTGTGTTTTATCTCCGGTATCTCATCAAAATTTTCGTGAGGAGGTGGAGACGGGATCTGCCATTCAAGGGTAACTCCTTTCCAGGGATTTGCGGGAGATAGTTCCCCTCTCCGGGCAGCCCGGAAGAAGTTCCAGATCATAAGCAGTATTCCGGATATAAGAATGAACCCGCCGATCCCTGATATAACCATACCGGTCTGAAACTGGGGAAGGTAATCAAAATATCTCCTGGGCATTCCCTGAATACCTATTATGAACTGGGGGAAATAAAGAAGGTTGAACCCCAGGAAATTAAGTACCCATGCAATATTGGCGGTTTTAATGTTGTACATTCTGCCAAACATCTTGGGGAACCAGTAATGCATTCCTGCAAAAGTGGCAAATCCCATTCCGCCGAAAATTATGTAATGAAAATGTGCCACCACGAATGATGTATCGTGAAGATGGACATTGGTTGCAAGCGATCCCAGAGTAAGGCCGGTAAACCCTCCTATCATAAACAGGAAAATAAAGGAAATTGCATAAAGCAGCGGAGGTTTCAGATCGACAGACCCCCCGTACATTGTTGAAATCCAGTTAAAGACCTTAACCGCACTCGGTACGGCAACAATAAATGTGAGAAATGAGAAAAACCATCTTGAGGTGTAACTTATTCCGGATGTGAACATATGATGGCCCCATACAAAATAGCCGACAAATGCAATTGCAAGGCTTGAGAATGCAATGGCGCCGTAGCCGAAAACAGGTTTCTGACTGAAAGTGGGAAATATTTCGGTTACTATTCCCATAGCGGGAAGGATCATGATATAAACGGCCGGATGAGAATATATCCAGAAAAGATGCTGGAAAAGCACCGGATCACCACCCAGGGCCGGGTCAAAAAAACCTATATTCATTACCCTTTCTGCAATCACCATCAGTAATGTTATTCCGATTATTGGTGTTGCAAGAACCTGTATCCATGCAGTGGCATAAAGAGACCAAGGGAAAAGGGGCATTTTAAACCAGCCCATTCCGGGAGCCCTCAGCCTGTGAATGGTTACAATGAAATTCAACCCTGTGAGAATTGAAGAAAAACCAAGAATGAAAGCTGCTGTGAGGGCAAATATTACATTAGTGGAAGATTCCACACTGTAAGGAACATAAAATGTCCATCCTGTATCGGGCGGGCCGTCACCCGCAAATTGCGACAGTACGCCCAGTATTGCTCCTGCAAGAAAAAGATAAAATGAAAACAGATTTAATCTGGGAAAGGCCACATCCCTGGCACCAATAAGGATAGGCAGGAAAAAATTACCGAAAATTGCAGGCAGGGCGGGGATGACGATTACAAATATCATGATCACCCCATGGATGGTAAAGAGTCCGTTGTATGTCTGCGGTCCGAATACCTGCTCGCCGGGTTTAAAGAGTTCTATCCTCATCAGAAGACCCAGGAAAGCAGCTACCAGGAAAAATACCATGATTGAATACAGGTATAGCAGACCGATTCTTTTATGGTCGGTGGTCAAAAGCCATGAAAGTATGCCTTTGTATTTTCCCCCGTGGGTAAGATAGCTGACGTTTTTTTCCGCTCCGTTTTCTTTCATGCCTCACTCCTTCTTCTTTTTCTTCCGCTTCTGATCATGAGAACGGCAAATGTCACCACTGCTGCAAAAATTATCAGTGAGCCAAAAATCCTCGTTACCTGTAAGGTGTAGGTTTTACTGGCCGGGTTGTAGGCAAAACAGAATTCCATCACCTTGTTTATGGAAGGTCGTGGAATACCCTTCTGGGCCTCAATAATTGCCATTTTAAGATCAAATGGAAGGTAAGTTAAACCATAAAGATATCTTGTAATCACCCCTTTGGGGCTTACTATAAGAATTGCTGAAGGATGAGCAAAATCAAGACCCTGGGGTTTGTATTTATACCCTGCAGCCTCTGTGATTTTTGCAATGTTTTCCTGTTCACCCGTCAGATATATCCAGTCTGCCTGATGTTCCCTGCTGATTTTAGTCACAAAGTTTGCCTTCTTCTCTGCCGCCTTTTCAGGAGTATCGCTGGTATTGAAACTTATTGTAATTACCCTGAAATCTTCTCCTATGTTCATATCGATCTTACTGATTACTTCTGCAATGCCTGCCATAAGCGGACTGCAGAGATTGGGGCAGTCAAAATAGACAAAACTGAGAATGGTTGGCTTGTTTATAAGCTGCCTCAAAGAGACAGTCTCATTGTTTTCATTTTTAAATGTCAGGTCGAGGGGTATGGTATCTCCCAGGTGTTCAACGATTCCCACCTCGGGAGTCCTGACAAGATTTCTCTGCAGGTCGGGTTCCTGACAGTATGCACCTGCAGATGATGCCAGGAGAAACAAAATTAGAAATAAAATTCTCATTTTTATTGTTAATTAGTTTTCCTTTTTTTCTTCCGGGCAAAAGCCGGCAATCAACAGGGCTCCTCCCGTAAGGGAAATATCCTTAAGCAGGGCAATAAGTGTAATTGTCCGGTCGGCGCTGCCATGCACCAGGTGAGGTATGTGTATGGTAAGAATGAATAACAGCATCATTCCTGCAAGAAGCAGGGAGGCCAGCCTGATGTTAAATCTGGTAATTATGCTGATGCCGGCAGCTATCAGCAGTATCCCGGTCAGAATTATCGTGTATGCACCCAGAGGAATAAAAGATGTCAGCATTCCCAGATAATAATCCATCATAATAAAATGATTGATGCCGAAGATTACGAAAGGAATGCCGAAAAGGATTCTGCCCGGGACTATAAATTTTTTCATGCCGAATTTGTATTTTGGTTTTGTGAGGCAGCTTGTTTTTCTGAAACATATCTGCCGATAATGTAAATATCCCTGAGCCTGAACAGCACCAGGAAGATAAATGCCCATACTGCAAGAACACCCGATGAGTATACAAATATAATCCACAGGGGTGCTTTTCTTACTGTATTCCAGATTGCACGATTTGCAGTCAGACTGACTGGTTTTATGCTTTTACCTGCTTTTAGTATTGTATCTTTTGAGGCTGACCCGAAAGCCGGTTCATCTGTAAAAACAGCTGATAAATGAAGGTTCCCGGCTGTATCTCCGGGGATTCCTTCCGGCATTTTAAATACGGCAATTCCCGAATTATCCGTAAACTTCTCCTCGTCAACGGCCATTTTGCCGAAAGTTCTTTTTACAAAAATCCTTACACCTGCCCCTGTTACGGGTACAGAAGATAAACCGGTGACTGCTTTTGCCAGCAGCGTAATTTCATTTTCTCCCGGTCCGGCAAGGAAGGTTACGATTATCTCAGCTCCGGGATAAGCCGCCGATCTGATCAAAGGTGCAACAGCCTGTATATAATCCTTTTTGAAACTCCGGATAAATGAAATAATATTCCATAACTCACCGGCTGAAATTGTATTCCGGAATCCCGGCATCTGACCACGTCCGGTGGTTATCTTGTAAAAAAGCTCTCCGTCGAGGTTTTTCTGAATTTTGTCAGAAATCATATCAGCGGGCTGCGGTACAAGAGAACTCTGAAAATCTCCTTTGCCAGGGGTTCCGTGGCATATCTTACAGTTATTTTCATAGAGGAGCTGACCTTCCTTTCTTGTTGCTTCGTCAAACTTAAACGGACTCAGCCTGCTCTTCCATGAATCGGGAACAACCCATTCCTGCGAAAGCGCCGTCAGGGTGAAAGCAAGAAAAACAACGGATATTGAAAAAACCTTCATGATTCTCTGTTATCGGGTTCCTTGATTTTCTGTTTTGGCAATATCTTCTCCCGCGGCAATTTCCCACACCGGAATTACGGGGAAAAGCTTTGAAAGAATTGTGATGATAATTAAGACAAGCAGCAACGAGGCGAGGGTGATTGCCGATTCCGTAAGTGTCGGGGTGTAGATAATCCATTCATCCGGTACTCCCTGAATGGGCAGATAGGGATGTCCCTGGGGAGGAATGACAATAATATATCTTTTAAGCCATGAGGCTGCAAGAACAAATACTGAAATTACAAGCATTGGCAATGGTTTTCTGAATCTCCGGAACAGAAGAAGAAAAAACGGAATGACGAGGCCTGCAATCTGAACGCCCCAGAAAAGGATAGCGTATTTTCCAGAGAAGAGTTCCCGCAGATGAATGGCATCAGAAGTTTTCATTTTATACCCGGGAACAAGAAATTCATTGATATTGAAATAAACATACAGAGCCGTGAGGAGTATAAATATTTTTCCGAGTTTATCGAACTGTACTTCGGTAATGTATTTTTCCAGCCTGTAGTTTGAACGAAAGAAATAGATGGTGATAATCAGGAAAGCAATTCCTGATACAAATGCGCCTGATACAAAATAGGGGCCGAATATTGTACTGTCCCATCCGGTTCTCGGGGTCACGGCAAAAAGCCATGAGGTTACGGTATGTATCGCAAATGCCGTGGGAATGATCAGGATAAGAAGTGTCTTTACTGCTTTGAAGAGGATCCTGAATTGTTCTTCATGATGAACCCATCTGAATGAAAGTATTTCGTAAGCCTTTATCAGGAATGCCGGTCGGCCTGCCATCCGTGTTTTTGCTATTGCGAGGTCGGGTATGAGGGGAAAGAACCAGAGGAGGAGGCTTAGCACAAAATAGGTTGTTACAACCGTTACATCCCACAGTATGGGTGATTGTACCCTCCCGAAAAGGAAAACGTAAGGCAGCCTTTCAGGGCGTCCCATATCGGAGATAATAACCAGTCCGGCAACAGCTGCGAAACCTATGGCAATAATTTCAGCAATTCTGGTAATTGGTTTAATCCATGAAGCGCCAGCAAGGCCAAGAACTGAACTGATCAGCATCCCGACAAGGCTCGTCGCCACAAAAAAGACAAAATTGGCAATATACATTCCCCAGCTTGTATAATCACGGAGGCCGGTCACGATAAGTCCTTTTTTAAGCTGAATTGTATATGCAAATATGCAAGCTGAGAAAGCCGCTATAAGGAAAAACATCCATATCAGAAAACTGCGGTTATTGATTTTAACCGGCCTGAGAATATCTTCCGCCGCTTTTTCAAGTGTCGGGTTAATTGCCTCCGGGTTCAGATTTTCCGGCTTCATGCTCCTTTATTGTTAAGCTTTTTTTTCTGAATAGGTACCTGAAGGATCTTCAAATTCAAACAGCCTGTTTTTAGGAGGCAGGTAATAAACTCTTGGTTTTGTCCCCAGTTCAGGCATCAGCCTGTAGGCTCCGTTATCTGCAAGGAGTTTTTTGAAGCTTACGGTCTCCTTTGTTGTTCCGTTTGTCACTGCGTCCTCGTTTTCATCCCCGAACCAGTATACTCCGTTCGGGCAGGCCGAAACACAATATGGCAGCATATTTTCTCTGAGGCGGTCGGCACTGAAAAGACATTTGGAGATGGTCCCTTTTTTCTGTGGAACATTCAGTTCCACATTGTATACTTTTCCTTTGTCGGCAATCTCCTCCCTGGGTTCCTGCCAGTGAAACATTCTGGCAGAATAGGGGCATGCGGCCATGCAGAATCTGCAACCTATGCAGCGTTCGTTATCAATGAGCACCGGACCGTCGGGTCTTTTGAATGTTGCATCAACCGGACAAACTGATACACATGGAGGATTGTCGCAATGCTGGCATGGTTTGGGCATAAAATAAGCGGGAGTGTTTTCGTTTTCCTTCATCACCAGCGTATTGATGTGATATTCATAGGGCCGCAGGTGATGGGCTGCCTGACAGGCCTCTATGCATTTTCTGGCATTGCGGCACTTTGAAAGATCAATAACCATTACCCATTTTTTCCCTTCGATTCCTTCCCGGTACTTCCTGGTAATTTTTTTTGAATCAGGTTTATAATCCTTAGCCTGGTCGGCGGGTATCTCAACAAGCCTGTTATCTTCAGTAAGGACTTTTATGTAATCACCCTGATGCTTTTCTTTTTCATGCCGGTAACCGGAATAAAGAGCTGCCGCCCCTGCAATAACACCTGCCCCGGAAATCCCGGCTTTTTTAAGAAAGCTTCGCCTTGAGGATTCAAGAACACCTTCTATTTCACTCAGGGCCTTTTTTTTCTTTTCTTTTTTCAGACTCATTACAGCAAATGTTTAAACGGAACAGATTATTCAGCAGGGATGTTTGACCGGGAAGGAGAAAAGGCAGTTACCTTATAGCCCGATCTGATAATTGCATCCCTGATGGCAGATGTGTCAGTCTTTAAGGGATTGAATTCCACAACTGCCTTTCCTGCAACGTGGTCAGCCTTTACTGCCTCAACGCCGTCAATTTTGCCGACGCCTGCCTGAATTGTCTGTTCACAGCCGGTACAGGTCATCCCCGAGATTGACACGTCGATGGTTATTGATTTGTTTTCTCCGGTTTTACTTTTGTCCCTGTTTTCCCTTCCTCCGCATGCGGATGCAATTATCAGGAAGACAAACATCAGTTTGAGAAGATCAGCGCGTAACATTTTCATTTCTTTTTATTTGAATTGCAGGTGAAAAATTTTTCTAAAGTATTAAATTTTCATAAAATGTGATAAAACATGCATAAAAATCATTTAAAGATGACATTCCGCTGTAAAAAGTGCTGTTGAGAATTACCGTAAAGAGATTTTGCCTCGTTTATTTGTTATGGCCCGTTTCTTTTTCCTTGTAAAGAAACCTTTTTATTTTCTGGGTTGCAGTTTTCTGGAACGGTGTTTCATGATGTTCAATCCTGCTTATCTGGCTGAACCTGTTAACCTTTGAATTCACATAATTTTTTATGTCTGTTTTCAATTCCTCGATTTTTTCTCCGAGGTCATGTTTCAGGTGCTGGTATTTCTTTTCGAGTTCCTCCATGTTGAGATGCACAAGTGCCACAAGTCGTCCTTTATGCTCAACCACGATGGATTCATTTACAAATTCAAAATTGTTTATGACTGATTCTATCTCTTCAGGGTATATGTTTTCGCCACTCGATCCGACAATCATGTTTTTAAGTCTTCCCTTGATAAACAGATTACCCGATTCATCAAACCGGCCAAGATCTCCTGTTTTGAACCATCCGTCTTCCGTCATCACTTCCGCGGTAAGTTCAGGTTCCCTGTAATAGCCTTTCATAACATTGGGACCTCTGGCCCATATTTCCCCCTCCCCGGTTTCAGGATCAGGATTGTGAATTATAAGTTCAATACCTTCTATCGCAGGACCGGTTGATTCGAGAACCGTAGCCGAGGGTCCGCAACCGGCAAGAAGAGGGGAAGTCTCGGTAAGCCCGTAACCAATGGCATAGGGAAATCCGGCTTCCCTGAGAAACTCTTCAACCGTCCGGTTTAATTTTGCTCCTCCGATTCCGTAGAACCTCAGGCAACCGCCGAAAGTTTTCATGAGTTTTTTCCCCGCTATTACATTAAGTCTTTTCCTGAAAAACGGTTTGGCATAGAGTTTCCTTAAAAGGGAATTCCTGCTGAAAGAGGGAAGAATTTTATTGTAGTAAATTTTTTCTATAATAAGAGGAACCGTAAGCATGGCTGTCGGTTTTATTTCAGCAAGTGCCGGAAGAAGTATGGCAGGGGAGGGAGGTTTGCGGAGATAATAAATACACGAACCACAGATCATGGGCAATATCAGACCAAGGGTGTTTTCGTATGTGTGGGAGAGGGGGAGTACTGACAGAAACCTGTCATTCTCGTCGAGATAATGTATCTTTCTGCCTTTAAGGGCATTGAATGTAATATTTTCATGGGAGAGCATGACGCCCTTTGATTTCCCGGTAGTCCCGGAAGTATAGATTATTGCTGCAAGATCGCCCGGGGAAACATCATACTGTTTTTCAGGTCTTGCCGAAAGATCTATTGACAAACCCTCATATTTTGATTTTATTACTGAGAAATCATCTGTCATTATGATAGTTTCAGGCAGACGCTCCCTGAATTCTTCAACTTTTGAATAGAGGGATGAGGATACAAAGATTGCAACGGCACCTGAATGTTCAATTACATTTAATATTTCACCTGATGAAAAATCGGGAAGAACCGGTACCACCACCGCTCCCGCAAAGGTAATTGCAAAATATGCTATTGCCCAGTTAGGCATATTGGTACTCAGTAAAACGACTCTGTCTCCCGGTTTTATTCCTGCTTTCGAAAGGAGAGCCATGACGGCTTCCGCATAGGTATTCACCTGGCTCCATGTTATGGGTTTCTCTCCTGCAAAAGCCAGTGCATTGCAATTACCTGCCCTTTTAACGGTTTCTCTGAAAAGTGAAGGTATAGTGTGATTTCTGTCGCTGCCGAACATATAAATGTCTTTAAGCCACAAAGGTATTCAATATTTATATCTTAAACCGTAAAGATGATTTTTATGCATTAAGTCTGAAAAATACATATATGGTGGATACTCAAACATATTAGCTATTTTTGTTGTTCAATAATTGCTGATAATGACCGGGATTATAAGATTAACAAGGGAGTTTACATTTGAAATGGCCCATGTGCTTGAGGGATACGACGGCCCATGCAGAAATGTTCACGGACATTCCTACCGGCTTTATGTTACTGTAAAGGGACATCCTGTGGCTGACAGACTTAATTCCAAATATGGAATGGTAATGGATTTCAGCGACCTGAAAAAACTGGTGATGGAAAAAATTATCAGCGTGTTCGATCACTCAATAACGGTCAGCAGCAGCTATGCCGGAGAAAAAAGGGAAATGCTCAGAAATGTATTCGGAAACATGGTTGTCGTTGATTACCAGCCTACCTGTGAAAATCTGGTTGCCGATTTTGCCGGAAGAATTGCCGCAAATCTGCCTGAAGGAGTTAAGCTTCACAGCCTCAGGCTTTATGAAACGGCAAAATCGTATGCCGAATGGTTTGCGGAAGATAACCCCTGAAGATTTCTTCAGTATAACGTAACAGATTATGGCCGGTACAATTGAAAAAAAACTTTTCCTTCTCGATGCATATGCCCTGATATTCAGATCCTATTATGCATTTATCAGGAACCCGCGGATTACTTCCGGCGGGTTAAACACATCCGCCATATTCGGATTCCTTCTCACCCTTGAAGAGGTTCTTCAGAAACAGAAACCCTCACACATTGCAGTAGTATTTGATACCCCTGAACCTACTTTCAGGCATGTGATGTTTCCGGAATATAAAGCTACCCGCGACGAAACACCTGAGGATATTAAGAAATCTGTCCCTTACATAAAAAGATTGCTTGAGGCTTTCAGAATACCGGTAATAGAATGCCCCGGATTTGAGGCTGATGATGTTATAGGCACACTCGCCGTAAAGGCAGCAGAAAAAGGGTTTGTCACTTACATGATGACGCCGGATAAGGATTTTGCTCAGCTGGTCGAAGGCAATATTTATATGTATAAACCTTCACGGGGAGGGAATGAATCGGTAATATGGGGTGTTAATGAGGTTAAGAAAGAATTCGGTATTAATAATCCTTCACAGGTTATTGATATTCTCGGTCTGATGGGTGATGCATCCGATAATATACCGGGGGCCCCAGGGATCGGGCCTAAAACTGCCGTCAAACTGATCTCAGAGTTCGGAAGTGTTGAAAACCTGCTGCATAATACCGGAATACTTCAGGGAAGGATTAAGGATATAATTGAGACTAATGCTGAAAAAATTATCCTTTCAAAAAAACTGGCTACAATTGAAAAAAATGCCCCCTGTCAGCTTGATGAGGAGGTATTCAGATCAAAAAAACCCGATACTGAAAAGCTGAAAGCTCTCTTTAACGAACTTGAGTTCAGAACGGCTTTAAACAGATACCTGGCAGATAACACAAAAGAGGGTGTCCCGCAGGATGAAGATACTGCCAAAGCTGCCGGCCCTGAGCAGGGGCTCCTTTTTGCTGAAGCAGAAACACACGGTACAGAAAACAGAATGAATATCGGCTCAGTACCACATAAATATATCCTGGTTGAAAAACAGTCGGTCGGAGAGCTGGCAGAGAAGCTCTCTTCTCTCAGGGAATTCTGTTTTGACACCGAAACAACCAGCCTTAATGCTCTCGATTCAGAACTGGTTGCAATTTCATTTTCTTGGGAGCCCGGAGAAGGATACATGATATGGTTCCCTGAATTGCAGGAAGAAACACGGGATATTCTTGGTAGGCTTAAACCTGTCTTCGAGAATGAAAACATAAGAAAAGTGGGTCAGAACCTCAAATTTGATATCCAGGTTCTCGCAAATTACGGCATCAATGTCAAAGGCGAGCTTTTTGACACAATGATTGCCCATTACCTGCTCGAACCCGATATGAGGCATAACATGGACTTCCTCGCTGAAACTTACCTTTCCTATACCCCTGTCAGTATAGAGAGCCTTATCGGGGAAAAGGGCCGTAACCAGAAAACAATGAGGGCAGTCCCGGCCGACAGGCTTCTTGAATATGCTGTTGAGGATGCTGATGTAACATACAGGCTTAAACAGATTTTTGAACCAAGGCTTGTCCGGGAAGAAATGTATTCCCTTGCCTCATCAATAGAGATGCCTCTTATACGTGTTCTCGCCTCAATGGAAAGAGAAGGAGTGAGGCTTGACACCGGATGCCTTAAAGATATCGCAGGAGGACTAAGGGAAGATATAATCAGACTGGAAAAGGAGATATACAGCCTGGCCGGTACGGAGTTTAATATATCTTCCCCGAAACAACTCGGAGATATACTTTTCGTCAGGTTAAAGATAGATCCAAATGCAAGGCTCACAAAAACCAGGCAGTTTGTTACAAATGAGGAAATACTTCAAAGACTGGTAAACAGACATCCTGTTGTAGAGAAAGTACTGGAATACAGAGGCATGAAAAAACTTTTATCTACTTATGTGGAGGCCCTGCCGGAACTGGTGAATCCTGAAACCGGAAGAATACACACTTCATTTAACCAGGCAGTTGCATCCACCGGCCGTCTGAGTTCAAACAATCCCAATCTTCAGAATATTCCGGTTCGCGATGAGAGAGGCAGGGAAATCAGAAAGGCATTTATACCAGATGACGGTTACATTTTCCTTTCAGCCGACTATTCACAGATTGAACTCAGATTAATGGCACACCTCAGCGGTGATGAAAATATGATATCAGATTTCCTTTCGGGCTATGATATCCATGCTGCCACCGCCTCAAAGATTTTTAATGTGGATATAAAAGATGTTACAAGGGAGATGCGCAGCAGGGCAAAAACAGCCAATTTCGGTATAATTTACGGGATATCTGCATTCGGTTTGTCGGAACGGCTTACCATCGGCAGAAATGAAGCCAGAGAGCTGATAGACGGATATTTTGCTTCTTATCCTGGGGTAAAGAAATACATGGATGAATGTATAAGCAAAGCCAGATCGAAAGGATATGTAACAACCATGTTTGGAAGAAGAAGATATGTGAGGGATATCAACTCAAGAAACCAGGTTGTAAGGGGCAATGCAGAGAGAAATGCCATCAATGCACCCATTCAGGGGACCGCAGCCGACATTATAAAAATTGCAATGGTAAATATTCATGAACGCCTGAGAAAAGAGGCTCCTGACGCCAGAATGATTTTACAGGTGCATGATGAACTTATTTTTGAGGTTATTCCCGGGGAGCTTGAAAAGGTAAAGGAACTGGTGGTCAAGGAAATGTCGGAAGCTGCATCCCTGAAGGTTCCTCTGGTGGTTGACACCGGCTCAGGATTTAACTGGCTCGAAGCTCACTGAAAATAAATTATAAAAGCATTCCTCTGACCCGGGATTTTAATTGCTGTTATTCTTACCCGAAAGAACCGATCTGTACAAAGCCTTATTATTCAGTATTTCCATACCCTTTTTTACCTGTTCATCATTTCTTACCGACCATTCAATTGCTCCCTCTTCATAAAAATACCTTCTTATGATCTCGTCGGTTAGTATTTCTGTGATTTCACTTCTGAAATTCTCGAGGTCTTTGCGCAGATTATGGGTAATCTCTTTCTCAAGTGCACTGAAAAGGTCACGGTTAACGTCATAATACTTCTCTCTCCTTGCATTATCAGTGAGGTCACTAAATGCTCTTTCGGTCAGGGTCTGGTAATTGAAACCCCGTTTTTCAAGAAATCTGATAAAATCATTATAAACCGAATCGGTGACTGTAACATGGTCTATTGAGGCAATATCCTGGTGTGACCAGAAAAAGAGGGTAGCATAATCAAAGATGTGATTCCTGATATAGAGTTCGGTCGCTATCTGGCTCAGGGTTTCAGGTACTATTTCAATGTCGGGCGTTATTCCGCCGCCATCCTTAACCGGGCGTCCGTTGCGGGTGAAGAATGTTTTTATCAGCGAGTCGGGTATATAACCGACACTTCCATCCTCATTGCGATGAGCAAAATCTATCGCCTGAATGCATCTTCCGCTCGGAATGTAGTATTTTGCCGTAGTCACTTTCAGCTGGGCATTAAAGCTCAGGGGACGGGTTATCTGGACCAGCCCCTTTCCGAAAGATCTTTGTCCGACAATTACACCGCGGTCGAGATCCTGTATTGCTCCGGCGACTATTTCGGATGCTGAAGCTGAGGCCCTGTTGATAAGTATGACCAGCGGTATATTCTCATCAACAGCCTGACTGCGGGTTTTATATGTTGCATCAAATTGCTTTACCTTTCCCTTTGTACTTACCACCTCTGTACCTGGTCCTGTAAAAAGATTAACGACATCTACAGCTTCATTCATTATTCCCCCGGGGTTTGAACGAAGATCCAGGATGATTCCTTCGGGGCTATTTTTTTTCAGATCCAGCAGAGCTTTTCGTACATCCTCATTGCAGCTCTGGGTAAAGTTAGTGAATCTGATATATCCTGTTTTTGAATCAATCATTCCATACCATGGTACCGGCGGGAGTGATATTCTCTCTCTTTTCATGCTGAAATCATATTCCCGACCGTTTCTCATCACAGTTACGGTAATTGCAGTTCCGGGGTCACCCTTCAGATGTTCGCTTACCTTATCCACGGGAAAACCTTTCAGCGTCCTGCCGTCAACTTTTACAATCATGTCGCCTACTTTTACACCGGCTGCATCTGCCGGGAATCCTTTATAAACCTCAGTCACAATTGCATAATCACCGTTGTTACGCACAAGGCAACCTATTCCTCCGTATTTTCCGGTTGTCATTAAATCAAGGTCTCCGGTTTCAGATTCGGAATAGTATGTTGTATATGGATCGAGGGTCCTGAGAATTCCGTCAATCGCAGCCCTGATTATTTTATCGGGGTCAAACTCCTCAACATAAAAAGTGTTAAGTTCCCTTACAAGGGACAGGAAGATATCCAGGTTCTTCCCCAGGCGGAAGTCCCGCGATTCCTGGTTTATAACAAATGCTGTGGATAAACCCGAAATAAGAACTGCAATAAACAGAATCAGAAAGGTTCTGCGGGTATTTTTTCCCATGGTGAAAAATTATTAACCGGCGAAAATAAGAAGAAATATCAAATTGTCTTATTCTGTTATTTCTTTGGCGGCAGTAATTTGTTCAGTAAGTATTGAAATGATTTTTCCGGTTAATTGAAATATTTCATTATAATCTGGTTCGGTGCTGCTCTTGAAAATAATCATAAACACAATTTTTCTTCCTGATTTTTCAAGGTGATGGTACAGGACATGTTTCTGATGCCTGTATGCCTCCCTGATTTTTCTTCTGATACGGTTTCTCTGAACGGCACTCCTGAAGTTTTTTTTGGGTACACTGACTGCGATACTGGCCGGAGCCTGCAGTGTGTCGTCTGCATGGTTCCAGATAACCTGGAAGGATTGACAATAGAAGGATTTTCCGTTGCTGAATAACTCCTCAATGGTTTTACGGCTGCAAAGCCTCTCATTCTTTTGGAACCTTTCAGAGATTATTGTCATGGAAAAGGGATCTTCCGGCTTATAAGAAGCGTTGTTGAATAACGGGCGGAAATTCTGCCCGGGGTTATCAATGCCTGTTATTGTTCCTGTTGTACTCCTTCAGGAAATCGTCAAGCGCCATAGTCATGGAGGGTGACTTGGGATTGGGAGCCTGAATGTCAAGTCGGAGGCCCTCCTGCTCCACAGCCTGGGCGGTGGTGGGACCAAACGCCGCAATTTTTATATCCCCCTGAACAAATTCCGGAAAGTTTTCCCTGAGCGACTTAATTCCTGAAGGACTGTAGAAGACGATTATGTCGTAATCAAGATCCTTAATGCTGCTGAAGTGATTACTGATTGTTTTATAAAGAATTCCAATGGAGTGTCTGATATTGTTCTTTTTCAGAAGATCGGGAATTTCAGCATTGTGCGGCTCAGGAAGGGGAACGAAATAATTCTCATCCCTGTGTTTTACAATTATATCAATTAAGTCCTGGAATTTTGATTTTCCGTGAAAAATTTTCCTCTTCCTGTAAACAATGTATTTCTGCAGGTAAAAAGCCACATTTTCCGTAATGCAGAAATATTTCATGGTGTCGGGGATGGTCAGCCTCAGTTCACCGGCAATCCTGAAATAATGGTCAATGGCCGTTTTACAGGTAAAAATCACAGCAGAAAAATCGAGAATGTTAATCTTCTGCTGACGAAAATCCTTTGCAGTGAGACCTTCAATCTGCACAAATGGCTTAAAATCGATCTTCAGATTATATTTTTTTGCCAGTTCGTGGTAAGGTGATTTTGGATTTTGAGGATCTGGCTGCGATACAAGAATCTTCTTTATTTTCAACCCCTTACAGATTAAATTCGACATCAGGATATTTCACAAACCCGAAATCAGCCCTGTGCCATACTTCAATAAAACAGCAACAGGGAGAATTTCCAGGGCACAAAGGTATAAAATTAAATACAAAACTGATGCACGGCGCCGGATAAAAAGAAGAAAGAGCCTGGTTATTCTCATTAAAATCAATAATATAAGAAAAACAAAACCTGTGGTGATTAAAAATCCGGCCGGAAATATTCTGCTGTATGCCAGAAGAATAACAAATAGAAAAGATAAAAGGCCGAAAATTCTGTAAAAGCTGTAAATCGCCGAAAGGTATCCTGAGAAAAGTTCATTCTCCTCACTTACTATACCGGTGAGGACCGTTAATATATGTTTGAATGTTACAACCAGGATAACGAGTGCAAAGCAGGCGAGCCACAGCAAAAAACCTCCGGTTAATGGTAAAGCAATCCCTTTTTCTTTTATTACAAGCATCATAAAAAGGCTTATATTGATAAATGAAGCGAGATTAATCATGGTTGACTGTACCCTGAAAATCTTTTCGGCATCGGCCTGATATTTATCCCTCAGTCCTTTGAAAGTCAGAAAGTTCAGTAAATTGCTGAGAAGGCTGCCGGGGATTTTGCTCAGGATAATATATATCATGGCAGATACCATTAAAAGCGGAATCATCCAGTCTGCTTTAAGTTGAGGGCTCTCTTTCAGAAGACCTTCTTTGAGGTATTCTTTCAGGGCTGAATACTCTTTTTCCCTGTACTCCCTTGTACGGGTAATGAATGAAAACGGGAATGTTTCGGTATCCGTGACTGATAGCGGAGGTTGCCTTGATGATGTGTCTGAAATCAAATATAGTGTAAGATCTGTTGGCCTGAAGCTTTTTCCCGGGGTTTTTACTTCAGGGAGCCATTGCCGGGAGGTTAAAATGCCGGCATTTTCAATCACGCTGGAATCACTTCTGCTTATTATGTATGGCCGGCTGACAGTATCCTGTTGCATCAAGATATTATTTATCCTGATTTATTTCTATCGGGGTCAGTTATCAATAATGATCCGACCGGCAGCCCATAATATCTGAAAGAATATTATTGGCAAGACGGCTGGCACCGATTCTGAAGAGGGATGGATTTATCCATTCTTCTCCAAGGATTCCTTTTGCAATACCTGTATAAACTGCAGCATCTGCAGATGTTGCTATCCCTCCTGCCGGCTTGAAGCCTACCCTGATACCTGTTTCACGGAAGAATACGGAAATCGCAGTGCACATGACAAATGCGGCTTCCGGAGTAGCCGACACGCTTGTTTTACCTGTGGATGTCTTAATAAAATCTGCTCCGGCATCCATTGCTATCATCGATGCATTGAAGATCTGCTCATGTGTCTGCATAAGGCCTGATTCGATAATTACTTTCAGGAGAATATCCCCGCCGGCGGCGCTTTTTATTTCCCTTATTTCATCGGCAACAGCCGAAAAGTCTCCCCCCAGAAAATATCCCAGGGGTATTACAATATCAATCTCATCAGCTCCGGCCTCTACAGCAAGTTTGCATTCCGACAGTTTTATGCTTCTGAATGTCTGTGATGATGGAAACCCGCCTGCCACTGCTGCGATTTTTACATTTTTTGCCGTAAGCTTTTCCCTTACAAGAGAAACAAAATTCGGGTAAACGCAGATAGCTGCAACTGTCGGAATGTTGGAATATTTGGCATTGAAGCTGTTTACCTTGCCTGTAAGCTGAAGGATATGACTTTTATTGTCCGTAGTATTCAGGCTTGTGAGGTCGATTACACCCAGCATGTCCATCAGGGCTTTTCTGTCGGGTACCTCCGGAATAGAGGCATATATGTTTTTTAGACCTTTCCTTATCTCAGAAGCTGACGGGCATTTTTTAAACAGTTTTTGATATAATTTTGTCATAATAATGCATTTATTAACAGTTTAAACGAGAAATAATGATTAAAAAGCCGGGTGTCAATATACATTTTTTTGTTTTCATAGCCATCTTATTTTCATTTTTTGGATGCACAAAACCTTCCGGGATAACTGAAAGGGGGGCTTTGTTAAAAGCAGACCGTGATTTTTCGGCCATGTCGGAGCGTGAAGGAATGCAGAAGGCATTCCTGAAATTTGCAGCCGACTCTGTTGTAATACTCAGGGATAATTCCTTCCCTCAGGCTGGAATCAATGCCATGAGAGAATATTTTGCAGGCCGAAGTGATACTTCTTACATCCTAACCTGGGTGCCTGTGTATGAAAAGATTTCATCTGATGCTACCCTTGGCTATACTTACGGCCTGTATACACTAACTATCAGAGCTACAGGGGAAACAAGCAGGGGAACCTATGCAACCGTATGGGAGAAAGAGGGAGACGGGAGCTGGAAATATATACTTGATACAGGTACACAGGGATTACCGGTACAGAATTAGGATTCTGTAATGATTTCTTTTGCCGGCCGGTTTTTTTCGTGATATCATCCGGAAAATCTGCCGAAATTAATAAAATACTAATCCGTTAATTCTTTATACATAATTCTTTGGGGTCTCAAGCTTACTGTTTCTGGCCAGTGAAGCAAAAATTCCCAGTATGCAGAGGACGGAGAATATAACAAAACCTGTCCTCATTCCTGAAGTAAAAAGGGTATAGGTTTCAGGGGTAATTTGTTTGTTGCCGATAAAAACAGAGAGGATCATCATTGCTATACCCATACTTAACATCTGTCCTGTCATTCTCATCGTTCCTACAACACCCGAAGCCACTCCAAGAATATTTTTTTCGACAGAACTCATTATCGCGTTCGAATTTGGTGAGGAGAATAATCCAAAGCCTGTGCCCATTAACATCAGGAGTGTAATTATTGCAAGGAGGCCTGTTTTTTCGGAAACAAAGCATAACGCTATAAGGCCTGCAGAGGTAAGGCCCATACCTGCAGATGCTATTACACCTGGATTGTATTTGTCTGACAATCTTCCTGCAAAAGGTGATATCACTGTCATAATAACCGGTTGGGAGACCATAATCAGGCCGGCCATCCTGACATCGTACCCAAGTATGAACTGCAGATAAAGACTCAGGAAAAATCCTGTGGCCGATGTTGCTGCGTAATGGATAAAAGCGGCTGCCGAAGAGAATGCAAACACCCTGTTTCTTATGAATACTGAAACACTGAAAAGGGGAGCGGATAAGGATCTTTCGAAAAACAGAAAGATTATTCCTGTTACTATTCCTGTGCTAAGAAGAACCCATCCGTAGACAGAGGGGAGTATTGAAAAACCAGACATGAAGGTGGCCACTGAGACTGTATATAAAATTGCTCCTGTTGTATCAAATTTATCTCCTTTTGCATCAGCCCAGTCGTTTTTAATCTTCTTCCTGACAATGAAAATGGCTGCCAGGCCTACCGGAATAAGAACCAGGAAAATGCTTCTCCATCCCAGGTAGCGGGTGAGAAAGCCGCCAATGACCGGACCAGATGAAAGACCCAGGTAAACAGCGGTAATGTTTATACCCATTGCACGGCCTCTTTCCCCGGGAGGGTAGACAGATGTTATAATTGCCAGGCTTGTGCTGAAAAACATTGCAGATGCAATGCCCTGTATTGTTCTTACTATAATAAGCGCCTCGAGGGTATGACAGAAAATTACCAGAAAAGATGCAACAGTAAACAGAAGCAGGCCTGCCAAAAAGATTTTTTTCCTGCCGATTATGTCAGCCAGCCTGCCGAAAGGGAGAAGGAACATTGCTGAGGCCAGTATAAAACTGCTTGCAACCCATCCCAGTCCTGTTGCCCCTGCATTAAACTCTTTCCCTATTGAAGGGAGGGCCAGGTTGACGGAAGAACTCAGAAAAGGAGTCAGAAATGCTGCAAATGTGGCGGCATAAAGTACTGTCCGCCTGGTTGTTTTTGAATCTGAATCTTCTTTTTTTTCCACCGTAAATTAAAAATCCTTGTTTTTTGTATCAATAATTATGGTTACCGGGCCGTCATTAATCAGTTCAACATCCATCATTGCCCCGAATATTCCTGTCCCCGGCCTTTGGCCATGAAAGGAAGTAATATACCCGTTAAAACTTTCATACAGAGGAATGGCGGTTTCAGGGGGTGCCGCCCTGATATATGAAGGTCTGTTTCCTTTTCTGGTAAGGGCGTGAAGGGTAAACTGACTTACAACAATAATATCACCCCCTGCCTCTTTTATTCCCAGATTCATTACTCCTTCGCTGTCAGGGAAAATTCTCAGGTTGACAATTTTATTTGCCAGCCATTCTGCATCACTTTTGTCGTCTGCCTCCTCAATACCAAGCAGTACCAGCAATCCCCTGCCTGTTGATGCAGTTATTTTTCCCTCCACTGTCACGGAAGCCTTTTTTACTCTTTGAATAACCGCTCTCATAACCGGGTCAATGTTAATTAAAAATGTCTCATGTTTTTACCTTTTACTTCGATATATTTAATTTCTCCGGGTCTTACAGTGACAGGGATTCCGTTTATAAGTTCTTCTCCGGTGAATTTTACTTTCTTTCCTGAAGGGAAGAAACTTACCCTGTATTCCGATTTCCTGTCGGGTGTGAACCATTGCTGGAACTGGTTTATACGCGGGTAATCGGCGGGCATATGCATTTTTTCGCTGTATCTGGGGGTTTCAAATTTAATCTTTCCCTGCCACCCGTTTTCGCAGCTCAGGGCTATTCTCAGTATGCCGTTTTTTTCATAAGCTCCGATCAGCAGTTTTTCATCCCAGTGATCGGGGAGAATACCCATTGTTTTCCACAGGCAGTACATAATGGTTGTCCGTGCAAAATTGCCGTCTCCATGCCACCCTTCTACAATACCGTCGGGCTTCTGATATTTCCACATTACTTTTATTTCACTGTCGAGCCATTTACGGGCCTCTTCCACGGGTTCCCTGTTGAAAAGGTTAAGAGCACCTTCTATTGCGTCGGCATATCCGTCGCAACCGCCGTTTTCCCAGTTAAAATTCCTGTACTTTTCATAAAGAACTGAAAGAGCTTTTAATACAGCTTCCCGGTATCCGGGGACCGAATCGATGATACCAACAAAATAGTATGCATTCAGCGTATAGCCGAAATTATCTGCAATTCCTCCTGAGATGATTTCACCTGTTACGGGATTTATCTCATTGTAGAACAGTCCGTCTTCATTCCTGCCTGCCTCAAGGATCCTGTCGAGCATTTTTCTTATAAAAGGCTTCCATTCTGCTCTCTTTTCCGGCCATGCATAATATGCAGCAAGATAAATTTCGCATAATCCCGAAATGATCTCACAACCGTGATCCCTTATTCTCAGGCGGGCTGAGTTTGTTACTGGCAGGTTTAACCCGTTAAGGTAATAATCAGCTATTAAGGCACCCCATTCAAGATATTCCTTTTTTCCCGTGAACCAGTACATCCTTGACAATACCTGCAGCAGGTCGCCGTTTACTTCCATCACCGCATTCGGGCCGAACGATTTCCCTTTCATCTCCTTAACAACGCGTGTCAATAGAGGAATATCGTCCAGGATTTCTGTCATCCTTTCACTCCATGGGCTCTCCCCAAGCCATTCGGTGAGTGGTATAAGTCCGTCTTTCATATATTCTGCCGATCCGAAAATAACCTGTGAGGTGTCAATGGTTTCATTCAGGAATCCCTGTTTTGTGAATGAATAAGTATCAGGCAGTCTGCCGATACGGGGAGTCAGCAATTTTTCTGACTCAAGCATCCGGAGTGCCTTGCCTGAAAAAAACTCAGGCATAAGTATCGATGAAGTCAAAACCATGAAAGGATAATTGTCGGCAGCCGCATCCCAGGCATTCCAGTAATCACTGCTCTCCCGGAGGTTACGGGGTATTAGTCCGGTTATACTGTCAGCATGCAGATTCCAGGCATTTACATAACTGATACACCTGTTGAACCCTTCATTGACAAGAAGGCCATTGTCCAGAGATTCCTGGTAGAGACCGGGGTCAAATTCCCTGCATGAAATAAACGAAAGAAAGGACAGGTAAATAAACAAAACTATACGGAGCATGGTTCTTTTGTATTAGAATTATCAACCAAACTTAAACATTAGCTGCAACTAAATCAAAACAAAAATTTTTCAGCATACTTGTTTCTGTTTATATTTGGCCGTTATTATTATGGATTCCCTTACAGTAACAGCTATCGCATTCGGATTGTCTTTCGACACTTTTGCAGCTTCCCTCACTTTCGGGATAGTGCGCAGCAGGATACTCTTTTTCGAAGCTGTAAAGCTTGCACTGGTTATGGCAGTTTTCCAGGGAGGGTTCACAGTGGCCGGTTATTTTGCGGGAACATTTGTAAGCGAAGCACTTAATTCCGTCGACCATTTTATAGCTCTGGGCCTTCTGGCATTTATAGGCATAAGGATGATCATTGGCGGGATCTGGCAGAAGGAGAGGGAAAAATTAAAGGATTGTACAAAACCGCCGGAATTGTATATTATTGCTGCAGGAACAAGCATTGATGCAGCGGCTGTAGGTATAAGCTTTGCCCTTCTTGAAGGTAACATCTGGTTTGCAGGCATTATTATCGGCACAGTCACATTTCTTGCATCCATGACGGCAATACGCATCGGTAAATCCGCCGGACTAGTTGCCGGACGAAGAACGGAAATAGCAGGTGGCCTGATTCTGCTCGCAATAGGAGTCAAGATTTTCCTGGAGCATTTTTTTGACAGGGCAGGTTAAAACTCAAAGGGGATCATATATCTCTCTCTCCTGCTGAAAGTACACATTTCATTATACCCCGAATCTTTGAGAAGAAGATAAGCTTTATCGAAATGCTGACCTACCCTGGCCGGAAAGTGAGCATCCGAATTAACACAGACAGGAACGTTCCATTTTCTGAATACACTAAGAAATCTTATATCCGGGTAAAACTCTTTAAAATGTCTGTTCATCCCGTTGGTGTTTATTTCCAGGGCAACATCATGCGATGCCATTGTGCGTGCCAGATGTTCATATAGATATGCCGGATCCGATGAAAAATTGTTACCAAAAATACGTACCAGATCACAATGAGCGATAATATCAAAAAGCCCCGACGATACAGCTTCACAGACAAGGTCAAAATAATCCCTGAAGATCCTGTCGAAATCCTTGCCGGCATAAAAATCAGGATTGCTGTCTACCGATTCACCGTTCAGAAAATGGACTGATCCCAATACATAGTCGAGTCTGAGAGATGAAAGAAAATCATAAATTTCTTTCTCCATATCGTTAAAATAGTCAACCTCAAGTCCTGTCCTTATCGCCGGTTCTCCCGTTTCTTTTCTATAATTGACCATCCGGCTTATATATTCATTTATAAGTGAAAGATCCATACACCAGTGAAGATTGCCGTAACGGAGATTAATATGATCGGAAAACCCAAGTTCCCTTATCCCCATATCCCTTGCAACCGCAATATAGTCTTCCGGGGCTGCTTTCCCGTCGCTGAACAGTGTATGAACATGGTAGTCGGTCCGGTAAATCATTTCATATTAATAAAGCTTCAAAGATATTTATATTTAGCCTTAAAGAAGATATTCTTACAGTAAGCCACAGGTGGGATTCTCCTTACAGCTTCTTCTCAGATTGCGGCGAACAATAACACAAGGGTTTTTGTTTAATAAGTGATAAATATCACATTTTCAACTATAACTTTTATCTTTGCTTCAAAGGTTAAGAAGGTGGCAACAAACGAAAAATATTGCATTTGTGAACAATGCGAATTCCGTCATATTGTTTTTTCAAATCTTAGTGAGAGCGAAATCCAGGAGCTCTGCAATCACAAAGAGGAACAATCGTTCCGGAAAGGAGAGGTAATACTGCACCAGGGAGAGAAAATTAACAACTTCAAGTATCTGAAGAGCGGGCTGGTGAAAATTTACAGGAGGGTGGCTGATGAGGAAGAACAGATAATTACAATTACAAAGCCTTTTGAATTTGTAAGTAACATGTCGATTTTTGAGACAGACCGGTACCAGTTCTCGGTTTCAGCCCTTGAAGATTCTGTCGTCTGCGTCGTTGACATTGGTTATATTAAATCACTTCTTTTGAGGAATGGCGGATTTGCCATCAGCCTCCTTACCAGAATCGCAGGGATAACCGACAAAATTATTACCCAAAGTCTCGATATCCGTCAGAGAAACCTGACGGGAAGGGTTGCATATGTATTGCTTTATTTTGCAAGAGAAATATATAATTCTCATATATTCGACCTTCCTGTTTCGAGAAAAGAGATTGCTGATTACATAGGCATGAGCACCGCAAATGTTATCAGGACTCTTTCCGAATTCAAAAATGACGGCATAATAAAAACTTACGGCAAAACCATTGAGATTTCTGATATAAAGAAACTGGAACTTTTTTCCGAAAGGGGATGAGAATTACTGAAGATTAAGAAGCTTTTCAGTCAAATCAGCTGATCTCCTTCCTGATTCACAAAGCACAGATAATGATAATCTTGTTTAATAGGAACCCAAGGTATTTTGTCCTGATATTAAATTATCTTTTGCTTTTTCTCATATCCTTATCTCTATCTGCTGCTCCGCTCTTTTTTGAACCTGTGAAAAAGATACTGCCCGACGGATCTGTGCTTAATATTTACGTAAGCGGGGATGAATTCTTCAATTATCTGCACGATGCTTCAGGCTATCCGGTCAGGGAAGGTGAAGATGGTTTTTATTATTACGTCCGGCAGGAAGGAAGCCTGTTCAGTCTGACCTCTTTCCGTGCAGGAGATTCGGATCCTTCAGTTATTCCCGGAATCAGAAAAGTTATCATTCCTGAGGAGACCAGAATTAAGAGAGAAGATTTTTTTGCACAGATCAGGAAATATTCAGAAACAGACGGTCAGAAATCACTTAAGGGCACAACAGGGTTATTTAATAACCTGGCTGTCTATATAAGATTTGCCGGCGAAACAGAGTTTTCTGTTTCAAGGTCATCCTATGAAAGCCGTTTCAACAGCCTTTCAACCTCTTCCCTGAGGCATTATTACAGGGAGGTATCATATAATAAGCTGGATGTGATTACTTATCATCTTCCGGGCGATGCTGTTACAGGAATCTCATATCAGGATATTTATCCGAGAAACTATTACCGGCCATACGATGAAACAACCAATCCGGGCGGTTATAAAACAAGCGCCGAAAAAACTTCCAGGGAACACACACTTCTGGCTTCAGCCATTAACTGGGTAAGTAATAATTATGCTTTACCCTCCGGAGTAAATTTTGACCGCAACAGCGACGGTATGTTCGATAATGTTGCCTTTATAGTGAGAGGAGAGGCCGACGGCTGGTCGGACCTGCTCTGGCCTCACCGCTGGGTGCTTTACAGCTCAGTGGTTAAATTCGGCAATCTCCGGGTGTACGGATATACTCTTCAACTTGAAAATGTAAGTGTTACAACGCTGGTCCATGAGATGTTCCATTCATTCGGAGCTCCTGACCTTTATCATTACGATAACAACAGTGTTCCGGTCGGTCCCTGGGATATAATGGGTTCAGGCAGAGGACATATGAGTACATGGATGAAATACAAATACGGAGGATGGCTGAACGGAATTACGGAAATCAAAGGCCCGGGTATCTACACAATCAAGCCTTCTACAGAGAGTTCAATTAACAGTTATCTGTTGAGGTCTCCCAATTCCTCAGAAGAGTTTTTTATAATTGAATTCAGAAAGAAAACCGGGCTGTATGAATCCAACCTCCCAGGCAACGGCATTATTATCAAACGTATTGATACGCGGTACAGAGGAAATGCAAACGGACCACCCGATGAAGTATATGTATTCAGAAACAACGGCGGTTATAATATTGCGGGTGATATTAATGCAGCTGCATTCTCAAACCTTTCGGGCAGAACCGCATTTTCAGACAATACCAACCCATATTCATTTCTGCAGGACGGATCAAAAGCCGGAATAGAGATTTCCGAAATAACTTACCATACCGACAGTATGACTTTTAAAGTCAATATGAGTTATATGGTCAACCTCACCGTTGATCCGTCAGAGGATACAACATTGATAATTTCGTGGAAAAGTATCTGGAACAATGATTTTCTTGTGGCACTTTCCGATTCGCCTGAAATTCTGACAGCCATGCAGGGAACCATCTATAAGCCCGGAGACAGGATCGGAACAGTAGGACGAATTGTATATTCGGGCCCCTCTAAAACAGTTTCTGTATCAGGTCTGAAGAGTGACCGGAATTACTTTTTTACTGTGTGGGCTATCCTCAGCAAGAATCCCTATTCATATTCTGTTCCTTCTCTGATAAGCGGAAGGACAGGGATTTTTACAATAAACCGATTTCCTTATATCCAGGATTTCGATGAAACACAAAGACTTTTGCCAAGGGGCTGGAAATCTCAGTCAGATGATATAACAGTAAACCTGAATCAGGGAGCTCCTTTCTCTGAACCTTATTCTCTTGAACTGATGCCGGGATCATCAGGCGATAACTGGTTGTTTACCCCGGCTTTCAGCCTTATGTCAACAAAAAAATATATGATTTCCTTCCGTTACAGGAACCGGGAAGCGGCTTCTTCCGAAAGCCTTTTACTTAAAACAAGCTCCGTTTCCAGGGAATACATCCCGGGTACAGGAGTAACAATATCTGACCTTCCTGCTTTTTCCTTCAGCGGATATGTCCTGAACAGATCTGTTTTCAGACCCTCTTCCTCCGGAGTTTATTTTATGGGCTTTCTGACTGGTAAAGGAGGGAAAGGTGTCCTTATTGATGATTTTTCCATTGTAGAAGTGCCTTTAAAAACAACCGAACATTTGTCTCCGGCAGAATTTTATCCTAACCCTTCTTCAGGACAAATAATTATTCCTTCAACCGGAAGAACAGAAATAACAATCTACAGCACCGGCGGCGTAAAACTATACGAAACATTTATTGAAGGAATGCAGGAAAAGGACTTCTCTTTCCTTGGGAAAGGGATTTATATTATCAGGTTTAAAACCGCAGAAGGAGTATCACAGGGCAAGCTGGTGATAATCTGAGATCTGTATCTGAAACCTGGTTTTGAAATTAAGTTTATAAATACAGATAGAACCGTCTGGTTAAAAAAGCATTATATTCAGTCAAAAATTTTATGATGAAAAGATATCTTTTTCTTGCACTGTTTATTTCAGTAACACTTCTGCTTCCGGCACAGCAGGGCACTTCTGTGAACCGTCAGAATAATGAGGAAGGAAGGAAAAACCAGGTTTATTCCCTGTCCGGATTCAGGCATGGAGTAAACTTTTTCCAGGCTGTAAAACTTGAGGGTGTTGAATATGAACCTGGCGAATCGCTCACTTTCGACCGGTATCATTCACTCGAGGTAATTTATGCATGGCTGAAAAGGTGGGCTGCACAATATCCTGATATTCTTGAACTCTGCGAAGCGGGAAGAAGCTATGAAAACAGGCCTGTAATGCAGGTTACCATAACTTCGAAAAAACACGGGAAAGATACTGATAAACCGGGCGCATATTTTGAAGGAGGCAGGCACAGCGGAGAGGTAACAGCTTCCGAAAGTGCATTCTGGCTTATAAAATATCTTCTTGAAAACTACGGCAGGGATCCTGAAATTACCAGACTTATCGATACAAAAACAATTTATATAAGGCCTGTCAACAATCCCGATGGTCATAATCTTTATATGAACACAGCACAGAGCAACAGAAGTACCGTAAGGCCTGTTGATAATGACGGTGACGGGCTACTTGATGAGGATCCTCCCGATGATATAGATGGTGATGGGATTATACTGACCATGAGGTGGAAGGATGAGGTTAAAGGAACCTATATCCCCGATCCTGATGATCCGACCGGCAGAATCATGAAAAGGGTTTCACCGGGGAAAGGCATTTACTCGACATCACAGGAAGGTATTGACAATGATGGTGATGGAAGGGTGAATGAAGATGGAATAGGAGGGCTCGATCTTCACAGGAACTATCCCGAGAACTGGAGACCCCAGACTGAAGCAACAGGCCGGGGTTTTACCCAGAGCGGGGCAGGTGAATATCCTCTCAGCGAAACAGAAACCAGGTCTGTCGTTACTTTCCTTCTTTCTCATCCGAATGTCTATGTTGTCAATTCCATGGATACAAGCGTCCCGATGCACCTCCGCCCGCCATCCACATCCCCATCGGAGGAAAGAATGTACCCCGAAGACCTTAAATGGTACAGGCATTTTGACAACCTTGGGAAGAAAATAACCGGTTATGTCCGTGCCGGCGATGTATATAATGATTATGGCAGAGGCTCACCTCTGTTTGGACACGGACCCGATTTCGGTTACTGGTACTTCGGGGCAATATGGTATGGTGATGAAATATGGAACGGGGGCAGGAATAAAGATTACAACGGCGACGGTAATATTGATCAGATTGAGATGCTGAAATGGGATGATGAGGAAAATGACGGACGGGGCTTTGTTGAATGGAAACCTGCCAGACACCCGGCTTACGGTGAAATCGAAACGGGTGGGTTTAACCCGAAATTCTTTTCCCAGAACCCGCCTGCAAAACACCTTGAAAAATGGATTAGTAACCAGGCAATGTTTAACCTTGAAATGGTAAAAGCACTGCCTGCACTGGAATGGGGAAATATTGAAATAAAAAAGATTAAATCATATAAAGGTGATTCTGCAGATTATCAGCTTAAAATAGCTTTTAAAAACAACGGCCAGCTGCCAACCTCCCTCAGGCAGGCACAACTCGTCAAAATAGTATCTCCCGACAGGGTGGTGATAGAAATTGATACTGTACCCGGCTTCAGGGATAAAACGGCATTCAAAATACTCGGCAGCGGCAACAGGCCCTCTTCAGGTGAAGGAAGCCAATACAGCGATAATACAAGAGAACAGATTATTTCACAAAGCAGAACTGAATACAGAACATTTCCGTCAACAGAAGGCGGATCTGCCAATATTGCAACATTCAATATCAGAATCTTTGGCGGTGCAGAACTGTCAGGGAAAGCCTCTGTCTTTTCAACACGGGGAGGAGTGCTGAAAGATAAACCTTTTACAGTGAAATGATGAAAAACGGAGAAGGCTTTGGTCTTTTATTTCCCCGCAGTATAAAACCATACTCCTGCGACCGGCATAATATTCAGATATTTCATATTTTAGCAGATTAATGAGTATTTAATAAGTTAATCAACAAGCCGGAATGAAGAAAAATATTATGAGAGACATTCCCAGGAGAAAATTCCTGGAAATGAGTATGAAGGGAGGACTGCTGATTGCAGCTGCCCCGTCACTTGCCTATGCCCTTAACTCCTGTTCAGGTGCAGGAAATGCCTTTCCGCCTCCGGGGCTGGATCGTGACCTGCTTCAAAGGGTATTGGCCAAAGCACTGGAAAAAGGAGGTGATTTTGCTGATGTGTACGTTGAAAGCCGTATCAGCAGGCAGATAACAATGGAAGAGTCAAAATTCCGGGGAGGTATATACGGAGTAAGCCAGGGAGCCGGAGTAAGAGTTATTTCCGGGAACAAAACAGGATATGCTTATACCGAAGAGCTTTCCCGCGAAAAACTCCTGAGGGCTGCAGAGGTAGCTTCCTATGTGGCCAGGGGAGGTGAAAAAGCTTCAGTAAAGCCGGTATCTGTTACAAACCTTCCTTCATTTGTTACCGTGAAGATACCTCTTCAGGAGGTGGCTGATGAGAAACGTCTCGAAATACTCAAAAGGGCAGATGAGGCGGCATTGGGTTATGACCCCAGAATCAGGATGGCATCCATCGAATACAACGATGAAATAAGATCAAGAATAATCTTAACAAGTGAGGGAACCTGGCTGCAGGATGAATTGCCGTTGCTTTTCTTCATTGTTCAGGCAATGAGTACTGACGGAGACTCCAGGCATATGGCAAGAGAGAGACTAAGCTACCATTCGGGGTTCGAAATGTTTGAAATGGTGACTCCTGAAACAGTGGCAAGAAATGCGGCCAGAGAGGCTATAGATATGCTCGGGGCAAAAGAGGCGCCGGCCGGTATTATGGACGTGGTGATGCAGAACGGATGGGGCGGTGTGCTTGTGCATGAAGCAGTCGGACACCCGCTGGAAGCAGATAATATAGCTAAAGGAGTAGGAGCTTTTACAGGAAAACTGGGGAAAAAAGTAGCTGCCGACTGTTTTACAATGATCGACGACGGTACAATCCCGAACTTCAGGGGAACTATCAACTTCGACGATGAAGGCACTCCGGCACAGAAAAACATTCTGATTGAAAACGGAGAACTGAAAGGTTACATGACTGATATCCTGAGCGCAAAACAGCTTAATATGGCAAGAACAGGAAACGGACGGAGAGAATCATTCAGATACATCCCTATTCCGAGAATGACCAATACATACATCGGTGAAGGTAAAGATGATCCGGCAGATATCCTTGCCTCAACACCAAAAGGTATATATGTCCAGAGTCTCAGCGGCGGAAGTGTAAACCCGGTAACAGGAGTCTTTAATTTTACCTGCCGTGAGGCATATCTTATCGAAAACGGCAGGAAAACCACTCCTGTGAAAGGAGCTACCCTTATCGGATCATGTATGGATGTAATTTCAAGTATTGATGCGGTAGGAAATGACCTCGACTTCGGACCCGGTATATGCGGCAAAGGACAATCGGCCGAAGTGACCGCAGGTCAGCCTACAGTAAGAATCCGCGGAATAAACGTTGGTGGCAGCAGAGGTTAAACTTTTTTAAAAATAAATCATGAACTATTCGGAACTGACGGAAAAACTTCTCAGGAAATGCCTCAGATCGGGTGCAGAAGCAGCTGAAGTATATCTTCAGACTGGAAGATCTCTTACAATTGAAATTCTGAACTCGGAAATTGAAACCATTCAGGAATCTTCGGTAGCGGGAGTGGGCTTCAGGGTTTTTACAGGGAACAGAATGGGATTCAGCCATTGCAATAACCTTTCCGAAGATGCTACATCTGAAACGATAAAAAAGGCCCTTGCATTTGCAAAACTGTCCTCACCCGATGAAAATAATATCCTTCCAGATGATAAAAACATGCAGGAAATTCAGGGATTATACGATAATGAAATAAACCGGATTTCAACCGAAACCAAAATAGAACTTGCGGTCAACCTCGAAAAAGAGGCTATGAGGGACCCCAGGATAACAAAAAGTTCAGGTTCATCATACCGCGAAGGTGAGACGGAAATATTTATTGCAAATTCCAACGGTATATTTAAAAGCTGCAGATATTCTTCATGTTCAAATGGAGTAAGTGTTGTTGCAGAAAAGGGAGATCAGAAAAACACAGGCAGTGAATCATGTTCAAGAGTATTTTTCCAGGAGCTTTTACCTGTCGCTGAGATCGGTGGACTGGCTGCACGGAAAGCATGGGAGATGCTCGACCCGGTGATGGTAAAAACCCAGAGAGCCGCTGTCATCTTCGATACCGGTATAGGAAGGGCGCTTCTGGGAGGCATAATATCAGCTGTTAACGGCGAGAGAGTGAGTCAGGGAGCCAGTTTTCTTAAAGATTCCCTTGGATCACAGATTGCTTCCCCGCTGCTTACCCTGGTCGATGACGGAATAAAGCCGAAAGGACTGGCAAGCAAGCCCTTCGACGGGGAAGGTGTACCAACCATGAAGAATATTATTATTGAAAACGGCGTTCTTAAAAGCTTTATTTATAATATGAGAGCTGCAAAGAGGGCCGGTGTAAAAAGTACGGGAAATGCTTCACGGGGAGGATTCAGTTCCCTGCCCGGAATAGGTACTCACAATGTATATGTTGCCCCCGGAAAAAGCCTCAGAAATGAAATTATTGCCGATACACAGAAAGGATTGCTGGTTAAAGAGGTTACGGGATATGGAATTGACCCCGTAAGCGGCAGTTTCAGCGGGGGAGTATCAGGCTTCTGGATTGAGGGGGGTAAGATAGTTCATCCCGTTAAGGGCCTTACAATTGCAGGAAAAGCTTCAGAAATTCTCAATGCCATCGATATGATGGGAAATGACCCGGACATGAATCTTACCTTTGCAACACCTACCTTCAGGGTGGCAGAGATGCAGATAGGGGGTAAATAATTAGTCAGTCTTCAGTTGCAAGAACATTTTCCAGTGCATCCTTGAGAACCGGAAACCTGAAGGTATAACCTGACGCAAGAAGTTTTTCAGACGAAACCCTGCTTCCTTTAAGTACTACATCCGCCATCTCTCCCATGGCAATCCGCAGAAGAAAGCCGGGCACAGGCGGAAGAAATCTTTTTTTACCCATGACTGATGCCAGGGTACGCATGAACCCCAGATGGGTTATATGTTCCGGTGCAACGGCATTATATGGTCCGGCCATGCTTTTATCCAGAATAGCCTTAAGGTAAATATTGCAGAGATCGCTTATGTGTATCCACGGCATATACTGCTTTCCTGAACCAAGTACAGGAAAGACTCCGAAACGGGCCGGAATCAGCATCCTCGACAGGGCGCTGTCGCTCTTTTCCATTACAACTCCCGTACGGACCTTTACAGTCCTGATCCCTGACCCGGCAAACAGACCGGCTGCCTCTTCCCACAGTCTGCAGGTTGTTCCAAGGAAATCATCTGCAGGAACATCCTCTTCAGTATAAATATGTTCTGAAGTTAAACTACCGTAATAGCCTGTCGCCGAAGCCGATATGAAAGCCCTGATATTTATCCCGTTTTCAGCTACCACCTTGTGCAGCAGTTCTGCCGAGCCTGCTCTGCTGGTGACAATTTCAGCTTTTCCGGCTTTTGTCCAGCGCTTCTCACCTATATTGGCCCCCGCAAGATGTATAATGTAATCTACTCCGTTCAGGGCATCAGCATCAAGGATTCCTTTTCCGGGATTCCACCTGAATACCCTCACCCTTCCGAACAGGTTTTCTCTTCTTGAGAGGTGTGAGACACGGAACCCTTCAGACAGAAGGAGGGATGTCAGATACCTGCCCACAAGTCCGCTGCCGCCGGTTATAAGTACATGTGACCCTGAAAAACCGTCATAATTATCTGTATTGTTCATTGACGCATCTCCATTGAAAAATTAATGTATAAACGAAAATGGCGCTTTTTTGTAAAAAAATGAATTTATTATACTTTAGCGGACTGAAAATTAAATATTATCAAATATAAAACAAACATATTATGGCAAACATAAAAACCAAAAAAGGAACAATAGCCATCCTTACCGGTGGCGGGGATGTGCCGGGACTTAACCCTGCCATTCGTGCGGTTACAATCAGGGCAAACAGGGAAGGTTACCAGGTTATCGGCCTCAGGAGAGGATGGGCCGGGATATCTGAGCTTATAAGAGACAAAAAAGCTGATAACAGCAATTGCTATCAGATTCTCACAAATGAAATTGTCAATAAAGCGGGACGAACCGGGGGAACATTTCTTCATACCTCCCGTACAAGGCCCAGCCACATGTCGAAGGATAGCGTACCGGAACACCTTAAGAGTACCTATAATGCAGAGATGAACGATATTACTCCGGAGATAATAAAAAACCTCGAATGGCTGGGGGTGGATTATCTTATACCCATTGGAGGCGACGATACACTCAGTTACGGAGTGCATCTGTTTTCGAAGGGTGTTAAAGTTGTGGCTATTCCGAAAACAATGGATAACGATGTGCCGGGAACCGATTATTGTATAGGCTTCAGCACCTGCGTCACCCGTACAATTCAGATGACCAACAGCCTCAGGACATCGGCTGGATCGCATGAGAGAATCCTTGTCCTTGAGGTTTTCGGGCGTTACGCAGGATTTACTTCAATACTCCCGACCATGGCCGGCGCTGCAAACAGATGCGTTATACCTGAATACAAATTCGAAATTGAACATCTTACAAAGCTTCTCGTGGACGACCGTAACGCCAACCCAAGTAAATATTCAATTGTCCTTGTTTCGGAAGGAGCAATGTTCAGAGGAGGGGAAATGGTTTTTGCTGGAGATGAAAGAGATGCCTATGGTCATGCCAAACTGGGAGGAATAGGCGACCTTGTTTCATCAAGAATAAAGGAACTCTCAGCAAAATTCAACAAGGGAAAAACAATAAATGTTATTAATCAGAAACTTGGTTATATGGTGAGGGGAGGAGACCCGGATGCAGTTGATTCAATAGTACCTATGGCCTTCGGAAACCTTGCACTCGACCTGATCCTTAAAGGTATCCATGGACGTATGGTGGTTCTCCGCAACGGAAGATATGATAATGCCCCTATAGACATTGTCACCTCACAGAAAAAACTTGTTAATGTGGCTGAATATTATAATACAGAAAGACTCAGACCGCATTATCACAGTTTTGAGCTGAAACCTTTCTTCCTTATGGCCGCCGAATTCTGATAAAAGACTGTTATAAATGTAAATTGAACAGGGGAATAGTAATCAAATCTACCGGGAGCCGCTATAAGGTTCTTTCTGAGGACGGACAGATTTATGATTGTATTATAAAGGGCCGCTTCAGGGTAAAAGGTATAAGCACAACAAATCCTGTTGCCGTAGGTGACAGGGTTTGTTTTTCAGAGGGAGACGAAAAGGCTGCAGGAGTAATCAGAACGATTGATGAAAGGAAGAATTACATAATCAGAAAATCCTCCAATCTTTCAAGACAGCACCAGATTATGGCAGCAAATGTCGACCAGGTTCTGCTGCTTGTAACTTTAGTAATGCCCAGGACTCACCAGGAATTTATCGACAGGTTCCTGGCAACAGCCGAAGCATACAGGATTAAAACCCTGATTGTCTTCAATAAAACCGATCTTTACGGACCAGATGAAATAACAATTCTGAATGAACTGATTTCACTTTATTCCGGTATAGGGTATGAATGCTATCCGATTTCAGTTCTGAAAGGAGATGGCACTGCTGCTGTTGCTGAAGCTCTTAAGGATAAGATATCACTGGTTGCCGGTAATTCAGGAACCGGCAAAAGCTCCCTGCTGAACAGACTTAATCCTGACTTAAACCTCCGGACAGAGGAAATATCTTCCTGTCATGAACAGGGAAAACATGTGACTACTTTTCCTGAGATGCATCCTATGCCTTTCGGCGGATATGTTATAGACACTCCCGGGATAAGGGGTTTCGGAATTGCCGATATGGACCGGAACGAGATTTATCATTTCTTTCCTGAAATATTCCGCAAATCGAAAGAATGCAAATTCCACAACTGCCTGCACCTCAACGAACCGGGCTGCGCAGTCAGAGAAGCAATCCGGACCGGTGAAATTAACATAAGGAGATACAGAAGCTATCTTAATATACTGGAAGATGAAAACCGTAAATACAGATGATACAGGTGTCCGTTTAAGGGAAAATCATATATCTTTATGATCTGTAAAATACAATGGAATGAGAAAAATACTTGCCATTGTCTATGCGGCATTTATTGCAATAATGCTGATAAATTATTTCTATTACAAGAATCTTTACAGGAAGCAGGTTAATTATATTGTGGAACTTCTTGACCGCCAGGTACAGATTGTTGGTCTGGAAGTTGACAGTACTAACTATGCTTTTACAAGTGATCTGGGCCAGATTATCTATTCACACGAGACAGAAAGGTTTTTTGACAAAAACAGGCCCGACATAAAATACAGGATCAGCGAACAATTGAAGCTCTTTTATTCAAAATATAAGGATTTTGTAACCCTTATCAGACTTTTTGATAATAACCAGAATGAATATACCCTGTCGAAAGACGAAACAAGAAATGAATGGATCGAAAATGATTTTATTAATCTCGACCAGAGGCCGGTTGAATCGAAGGAAACCCTGGTAAAAGACGGGAACAACTTCCATTATTATGCCGTAATACTCAAGGATGGTAAGCCGGAAGGAAACATCATCGTAAGTGTTGATTACAAAAAATATTTCACAAAGCTGTTTTCTAAATACAATCTGAAGGATTATCAGTGGCAATGGGTTATAACCGAAGACGGAGAAATCATATATGACAACAGTAACCAGCCGACAGAGTATTTACAATTAAGCACAATTTTATCCGATATCAGGGAAGGGATTATTTCAAATTTAACTCACACGGCAACATACGGAGAAAAAAGACTGCAGATTCTTTCATCTTATTTTTCAACTCAACTTCTTCAGCGTGATCTGGGAATTGTTTTTTCTGCTCCTACAGATTTTTTTCAGAAATATATCATACGTAACTCCATCTTTATCGTAACTGTCACACTCATTTTAATACAGGTTATTATCACTGTGTTATGGCTTTCCATCAGAAAAAATAAAACCAGGATAACCCATCTTACGGAGTCGGAAAACATGCTTCAGCGGCTTTTAGACCAGATGCCGGTAGGAGTTATGATATATAATGCAAACAGGGAAATCCTGAGAGCCAATAAAGTAGCAGCCGGCTATTTTTCCTACTCTGATGAAAAGGAAATGATTGGCAAAATCTTCCCTGAAACAAGTTCTGACAGGGATAATGAGTTTATTGCCAGTTATCTGGGAGGGGCCTTTAATCCTGACCAGTTCATCATAATCAGGAAGACAGGAGAGGAAATAATTCTTTTAAGAAGCTCCATTCCGGTAACTTATAAAAATGAAGAGGCATGTGTAGATATCCTTATAGACGTTACCATGCTCGAATCGGCAAGAAAGCAGGAGGAAAAGGCTAACATAGCCAAAACTGAGTTTCTTGCCAGAATGAGTTATGAAATCCGGACACCCCTTAACGGGATAATAGGTATGTCGGATATTTTGTCGCGGTATGAACTTTCACCCGAAGTGAGGGACATTGTAGGCCTGCTGAGGAGATCAACTGAAGTGCTGCTGGGAATCGTAAATGATATACTTGATTTCTCAAAAATTGAATCAGGCAGGATGATGCTTGAGGAGGCGCCTTTTAACATAAGGGAGGAAATTTATTATGCAATTGATCTGGGCAGGACAAATGCTGCTGAAAGACAGGTGTCAGTCTTTTGCCATATCGAAGAAGAAGTGCCCGAGACGGTGATAGGTGACAGGTACAGGTTGCGGCAGGTGCTGGTTAACCTGATTAATCATTCTGTTTTTAATACCGAAAAAGGGGAAGTAAGAATAAACTGTTCACTTAAATCAAGTAAAAACGGTATTGTCACACTTGGTTTTGATATTCTGGATTCTGGGAGGGCTTTTGATAAGGCCGAACTGAAAAAGATTTTCGGTGATTTTGTATATACCGAATATACAGTGTCGCGCAGCAGTTTTGAATCGGGTTTTGCCACACTCATTGCACGTCAGCTTATAGAACTTATGGGAGGCCGGCTTACGGCAACCAGCCCGTCAGGTCTCTCCGGTACAAAGGGAACTAAAATATCCTTCAGTATCCAGACCTATTCCAATGAAAGGGTTTATAAAAATATTGACACTTCCCGGATACATAAAATTTCGGATCTGAAAGCACTTGTTATAACAAGCCCTGCAGGAAGGGATGAAGACCTGCTTGCACAGATCCACCGCCTCGGAATGGAAATCTCTGTAACAGCCTTTACCAAAACAACAATCAATCAGCTCAGAATAAATTCCGCAAACCCGAAGGAAAAATACGATCTTCTGATTATATGTGATGACGAATCACTCGACGGACTTGATATCGGACAGCAGATATGGGATAACAACCTTTCGGTTATTTACCGTATTCTGATGATAAGTTCCAGCGACCGGAAAGGTAATTTCCTCCGTTGCATTAACCTGGGCATAGATTTATACATTGTTAAACCTTTTGACCTCAGCGAGCTCCATAATTCGCTGTCTGATATTTTCGGAATTACTGACGGAGATTATTCATTGGCCGGGGAAATATCAGGACGCGAACTGGATATACTCATAGTTGAGGATAACAAAATGAATCAGAACATTCTCTCCAGGATGCTTACTAATCTGGGGCACAGGGTTGATATTGCCGAAGAGGGTTTTGAAGGTTATATGAAAACGAAAGAGAAGAATTATGACCTGGTTTTTATGGATCTGATTATGCCGGAGATGGACGGATATGAATCGGCCCGGAGAATGCTCGAGATAAACCGGGAGATACTCATTGTGGCATTCACTGCCGATAATATGCCTGAAACAAGGAAAAAGGCAGAACTTGCAGGTATCAAGGAGTTTATACCGAAGCCTGTGAGGATTGATGATCTGAAAAGGATTTTCTCAAAGTATTTTAATATGTGATTTTTTTACCGGGATAAATGTTCCCATCTGAATACCTTGTCTGATTTCCTGACCCTGGCAGGAGTTTTAAGGGAACACAGGTTACCGCGCGACACTATCGGAGATTCATTTTTACCGGCATCTCTCAGACCGGACACTTTTATTTCAAGAGCACCTGTTGTCGGTCCTGTGATAAGAATATTATCCCCCTCCGAAAGGTCCCCGTTTTCAAGTTTTATTTCCGCAACGCCCGGCCTGGTATAATAATTGGTAATTATTCCAAGATAAGTCTTTTTCATTGTGGCACTCGATCCGTACCGGTTTGTCCACTCACCCGTTTTCCTGCCCAGATAATATCCGTCCCAGAAACCCCGGTTAAACACCCGGGAGAGCCGGTCTGTAAGTTCATCAATTTTTTGTACGGTATAATTTCCCGATTCAACAGCCTTTAATGCCTCATCATAGCATGAAGTAACTGTCCTTACATATTCAGGCGATCTTGCACGTCCCTCAATCTTCAGAATGTTTATACCTGAATCTGTTATTTTATCGAGAAATGAAATAGTACAAAGATCTTTAGGGGACATTATAAACTGGTTATCTACACACAGTTCGTATCCGGTCTCCCTGTCGGTTACAATATATGATCTCCGGCACACCTGGTAACATTCTCCCCGGTTGGCTGATTTGTTGTACTCATGAAGACTGAGATAGCATTTGCCTGAAACGGCCATGCAAAGGGCACCATGGGCAAATATTTCAAGTCTGAAAGGTTTGCCGTCGGGTCCGCAGATATTCCGCCTCTTAATTTCTGAAGAAATATATCCGATCTGATCGAGATTCAGTTCACGTGCAAGTACTGCTGTCCCCGCAAACCTTGAGTAAAACTCTATTGCTTCAATATTTGTGATGTTGCATTGCGTTGAAAGATGCACATCCATTCCTTTGGAGGCAGCATAGGTTATGACTGAAATATCAGAAGCAATTATTGCAGAAATACCGTTTTTTATTGCTGAATCCACTATCTTTTTCACTGCTGCAGTTTCCTTATCATATACCACCACATTTAGTGTCAGGTAACTCTTAAGGTTATTTTTACGGCAGAATTCAGTAATCCGGGGTATATCTTTAAGGGTGAAATTCACTGATGAGGCAGCCCTCATGTTTAGGTTCTCAACGCCGAAATAGACTGAATCGGCATTACCCTGAACCGCCGCGACAAGAGAATCCCACGACCCTGCAGGAGCAGTAATTTCAATATCTTCTCTTTTCATTGAGCTTAATAATCAATATTCCTTAAACCAAATTCAATCCTTTTTCAGCATTATCCTGATGCAGGTACCTATTCCCGAACCTGAATATTTTACGAAAATTTTTCCCCTGTGATATTCCTCTATGATCCGTTTCGCAAGAGATAGTCCCAGTCCCCACCCCCTTTGTTTTGTTGTGTATCCCGGGTTGAAAATTCTCTTGTGATCGGAACCCGGAATGCCGATACCGTTGTCTTTAATGTCTATAATAGCATAGGACTGGGTCTGTAAGGCTGATATTATTATTTTCCCGTCTCCTCCCACCGCATCGATCGAATTTTTGCATACATTTTCGATTACCCATGAAAGAAGTGCACTGTTATGATTTACAATAATCTCTTCAAGGGGATCAAATTCCGGTATAAAGCTTATCCTGGAAGATGCACGGGTCCTGATATAATCCATTGTTTCCCTTATTACGGGAATAATATTTTCTTTCTTGAACTCAGGCTTTGCACCTATTTTTGAGAATCTTTCCGTAATTTTTTCAAGTCTGTCCATATCACGCGACATCTCCTCAATGTATGGTATCTCCTGCTCGCTGCTGCGGAGCATTTCGATCCAGCCTGTAAGTGATGATACCGGTGTGCCGAGCTGATGGGCAGTCTCCTTTGACATCCCAAGCCAGACCTGATTCTGTTCGGCCTTCCTTGATGAGTCGAAGGCCATGTATGACACCAGGATAAAAAGAATTATAATACTTAACTGAACAACTGGATAATAAATCAGTTTCCTGAGTATTATACTGTCCTCGTACCATACATAATTAACATCTCCTCCGGGCAGTCTTATAATGATGGGTTCAGTTTTTTCCTTAAGTTTTTTCAGTCTGCTCTCCAGATATCCTTTCACGGAGACACTCAGGGAGTCATAGTTTTTGAAAGAAATGATTGAATCATTACTGCTGGTCAGAATCACCGGGATAGTAGAATTATTTTCTATTATCGAAGTCAGAAAGCCTAACTCACAGCCATTCTCTTCGGATGAAATCACCTGTTTAATAGCTTCGGCCCATATCTCAATTTTTTTTCTTTCTTCCGTCTGGAGGTTCCGGACCAGAAGATACGTGTAGAAAAATGAAAAAAGGCCGATTCCTGCTGCAAAAAGCAGAAGGCCGAATTTCCAGATATTTTTTTGCCTGTAGATATTCATTCCGGTTATTTTACGGATTGTTGTTTTTCTTTTTACGCAGAAGCCGGTTCAGAAAGCTTTCGGATTCTTCCGTGGCCTTTACCTTAGATGATGCGGCAGTGTCGGCCGTTTCACTCCATTCAATCCTGAACCTGGGAGGAGGTTCGCTCACTTTTTTTGCTGTAGTATCTTTTCTGAACCAGCCATACTCTTCATTCAGAATACTCCTGAGGTTGTTTTTTTCATTTTTCATGCTTTCCCTGATGTTGTTTCCAGCTGCCTTCAGATCATAGGAGACTTTTAAATTTTCGTCTTTGCCCGATATTTTAAGAAACAGAGATGTTCTGCCAAGGCCGTCATCCTCTACCGTGCCGAATTCCGTATTAAGTTTTTTTGATTTTCTGTATTTGCCTGATAAAAGCTCTGAAAGATAGACTTTTACATGATATTCATAAGTGTTGTCAAATGAATGCTTGCCGCTTACAGAGAAATCGGCTGCAGAGGACAGTATATCCATCTGTGGCACCGACAGGGAGTTGTTTCTGATGAAAAGATCATTTTCAATCCGGGAGAATCTGATATTCTCAAGTTCGCGAAGATCAATAAAATCTGACAATGCCTTGACGGGTTCGAAGTTTATCAGTGTTCCGTCTTCTATTATGTAATGTCCTTCTGCATTTATGGCCTTTACAACGGGTTTCATCAGGGAGTCCATCGGCATGAGAATGCGCAGGTTACCTGTCAATGTGCCTTCAAGGTTTTCAGAAAGAATAAAACTCTGGCCAAAATTTCCAAACGTCTCAAAACATTTCTTTATGTCAATCGATTCAATTTTAAAACTACCCTGACTGATAAAACCATTATTTCTGTTGACGGCTGTTATGAAATTACCTGTTACCCTGCCGCCCAGTGTCAAAGCATCAAAATTCCTGATGTCTGCGGTCAATGGTTTATAAACCAGACGTCCCGTTATTAAGCCGGCGTTAAATTTATTGTATGTGAAATTATCGAGACGGATATTAATATCGGCATTTATTCCGCCCGGAAACCTTATTGCCCCGGTACCGCTGTCCGGTTTCCGGGTTTTAAAACTGAAACGGGACAGATTAAGATCAGAAGCTGTCATTTCCGCTTTAATATCCTGTGGAACCTGCTTACCTGATAACCAGGCAGGAAGACCTGCAAATTCGCCGTTAATCAGAAATCTTGCACCGTTATATGTAAATGCAAGATTATCAGCCCACAGATGTTCCGATGCCATGATGTTGCCCGATACGTTGCTGAAAGAAAATCTCTCATCGGAATGTTCAAGATTGACAGATTCAAATCTTATATCAGCGGCTTTGAGTGAGGATATTACTGACTCTGTATTTAATCTTCCGTTTTTCAGAATATGACCTGATATTTTTGTGTTGAGTCTTATCAATCCGTCAGCAGCCAATATACCCGGGATACTTAAAATGTTTTTCAGTTCGGAAGGATATATGTCTCCCGAGAAGGTAAAACTGACCAGGGGATCTGTAAAATCATCTGCTGAAAAGGAGGCTGACCACCTTGCACTGCCGATATTAAATGAACAAGTGCCTATCTTAAAAGCTGATGTTGAAAGATCGGCTTTGCTGCCATTGCTGTAAGAACCGGATAACTCCAGATTTCTGATTTTAATATCAGGCTTCCTGACATTAAGGCTTCCCCGTGTTACTGAAAAATTTGCATCGGCGAACAGGTTTCCCGTGTGGTCAGGCTTGCCCCGTATGATATATTCAGCATTTAAAATACCCCCTGTCTGAAAATTCTTAATTCTGTCGCTGTAAATTGAGGGCACGTATTTTCTGGCCCCTGAAAGGTCAATATTTTTACCTGTGATTTTCAGAAAGATATCTTTGCCGGGATGGATATACCCGGAAAGATCAAAAGAATAGCCTTCAAGCTTAAGGATTCCTTTTCTGAAGACGACTGAGGTGTCGGAAGACAGCATGCTGAAATCCAGAGAGATATCTGCACTGCCGTTAATTCTTGTTTTGTGGGATTCAAATTTTTCAAGTGATAGTCCGGCGTTGCAGTTTAAATCAATTTCCGATCCTTTAATTGTACTGCGCAGTTTTGCCTGCGACAGTTTTCCTGAGATACTGAGGCTGGTTGCCCTGTTTAAATATGTTGTACGGATATTCCTGAGCACTATTCTGTTCAGATCGAGTCTGCTCTCTTTGTCATTTTCCCCGCTGCCGGTTGACAGATGATAATTTATGCCACCTGCCGAATCGGTAAGCAGGAACAGACTTCCTTCCGAAACAGATGCATTTTCTATTCTGTATATTCCCTTCAGAAGATCAGTAATCCTGAATTGGAGAGTCACCGAACCGGCATAAAGTAAAGTATCGGTATTGTACCCTGTGAACTGGCTTTTATCAAAGCCGGGAGAAGTAAAAACTGTCACCCCGCGCAGACTGACTGAGGCCCGGGGAAATCTTTTTATGAAAGAGAATCTGTATTCTCCCACCTGGGTTTTTGTGGTTATACGGTTATTTATTGTGTTGGTGACATAGGTAATTATATCATCGCGGAATATAACTGCAGCAATCCATGATGCAGTTACAGCAGCCAGCACAGTTACAGAAGTCCAGAACAATATTTTAAGCAAAATCTTCATCTGTATCCCGGTATAAACATCTTCCGGGGGTTTCAGCAATAAAGGTGTATATTTGTTTTCAGGAAGGTTTTTTCAGTAAAAATGACAGATCATCCTCATTCCCGGCTTCTACCGGGATAGCTCCTTTTATAAAGAGCCTGGCTTTTTTCGGGCCGATAAGCCTGACAGTATCATTTTCTATTCTGAGCATTGTTCCTTCTCGCAGTCCGACGACATATAAAGATGGATTCATTTCAATGAACTCCATGATTCTCTGTTCCCTTGTTTCACCTGCGTGCCCCTCGGGGTTTGAGTCGAGATAATGAGGATTGATCTGGAACGGCACTATTCCGGTTGCCCTGAATGATGAGGGTTCGGTTACAGGCATATCGTTGGTTGTCATTATTGTGGGACAGGCTACATTCGATCCTGCACTCCAGCCTGTATAGGGGATGCCTGATAAAACTTTTTCCCTTACCGGATGAAGAATATTATTTTTCTGCATCTGGTCGAGCAGCTTCCAGGTATTTCCACCTCCCACGGCTATCGCTTCAGCGTTCAGAACAGCTTCCACGGGATTGCCGAAACGGTGAATTGACACCACCTCATGACCGATGATGTTGAATTTCTCCTTAACTCTTCTCTCGTATTCATCATACGGGAACATTACAGCTGCATATGGGATAAAAAGAACTGTTTTCCGGATGGTTCCCAGAAAATTCCCTATTTCACCGATTGCATGTTCCAGATAGCCTTCACCGGCATTTGTTGAGTTACTTATAAGCAGAAGTCTCATCCTTATGATTTTTTGCAAAGATACATAAGTCATGCTTATAATTGCGTATTAAGGGCGAAGGGAAAAAAGCAGGACTCACATTCCCGGAATGTGAGTCCTGCCTAATAAGATCTTATCTTTTATGCTGCCTGTAATAATCAGGATTTTTTGGTCATATAACCGGCATCTCAATCGTTGAAGGTGAATGCCAGGCCTATTTCAAACGGATGCAGTTCATAACCACCTGGACCTTTGCCTTTTTTGAACATTGGTGTTGCATACCATGTAGCATATATATTCAGGTTCTCAAACCCTGCCCTCACCGTGGGACCGTATCTCAGAACATTCAGGCTGAAATCATCATCCGATTTTACCTTATCCCTGTTTTCAAATACCATCTTGCTGTGTGAACTTAATTTGACAGCTCCGATTAATCCGGCAGCCACATTAATCTGTTTGCTGTCGGTCGGTATCTGAATCTCCATCAATACAGGCAGTGTAAGATAAAGTGTTGTCAGCTTCGATTTTTTCAGCAGTCCCTCCGGGGTTAATTCTGATATTACACCGTTTTCTCCTTTAACGATATTGTTATTACCGTCGAATGTATAATTGTTCCAGTTAAAACCGAGACCTGTTACCAGCCCTATTCTGCGTGTAAAACCAAAACTCTGCTGGGTAAAATTAAGGTTAAAGCAGCTTGATTTTCCGGTATGGAGCGTCATATAATCTATTTCATCAGGCATCACAAAGCTTCTGTCGGCTGTAAGAAGGCTGTTTAACCCGAATTCCATACCTGACCAGTGTCCCCTGAATTTCCGGTAACTTCTGCGCTTATTGTCGTCGGAGTTATCAAAGGCATATATATCCGGTTCATCATTATCATCATATTTTTCGATTTGGAACCTTTTATTCCCTTCGAGATTTTCAAGAATTTCAAGACCTTTGTTGCCTATTCTTATGTGCAGGGCATCCTTGTCTTCCTCAACTGAAAAAAGGTTATCGCCTATGGTGACTTTTGTCTTTTCGTCTGACGGTTTGTTCCTTCCCGGTTCTTCTTTCTCCTTCGAAACAACCTCCTGGCTGAAGGCCTGCAGGATAATGCCGGCCAAAAGCAAAAATATTCCAGTCTTTTTCATCTCTGTTTTATTTAGTTTTATGCTGAGACGAACAGGGATCATAAAAGTTACGGCTTATTCTGTTTTTTTAACAGGCAGGTTGAATTTCAGCAATTTGGAATTGAAGCTTACTGCTACCACTTCCCCCGATTCGTCAACTTTCTGGTTTAAAGCCATCTGCCAGCCAAGAAGGGAGTTAAGGCCGTTTATACCTGCACCCGCTATTTCATATGGTTTAATTTCGTCTCCATTAACCGGCTCCGATTTAAGTATCTTTTCCCTGACAAGTTTTGTAAAAGCTGACCTTATACCTCTGCTTTCAACGTCATATTCAGCAGCAGCAGCTGTTAATTCAGTTGGTTTTAAGGCGGCCAGTGACAATGAAATATCCGGCCTTAACGGGATATTTTCTTTCAAAGAAATATAGGAGATGAAAATATCTTCCTTGTTACTTGCCATCTGATCCTGGTTTTCTTTTTTATCAGAATATTTCAGTGCCTGCGGCACGGCCTTTCCGGATTCCTTTGCGGGTTCTTTTATTACAGCCGGGGAGGATATGATTAATAAAGTATTCATATCAGATTCTCCCGGGTTTACGGCAATCATTTCCGGTATGGATTCACGGGCCGGGTAAAACCATACAAGAAAAAGAGCAACCGCTGCTGCAGCGCCAATAACTGCTGCCGACAATCTTATCACTTTTCCTCCGGCAGTGAGCCTCTTAAGCCTGTTTTTATATCTGTATCCGCTTACAGGAGGTTGAAGGCGGAGCCTGTTTATGAATTCAAAACGATCTCTTTTTTCCGGATCTTCCTCAATAATTCGATAAAGTTCTTCTTCCTGTGAGGCAGACAGATCATTTTCAAGATGTCCGATACTTAACAGATCGAATTGTTCATCTGTAATATCGCTGAGGCTCCTTGCCAGGCTTTCCTTATTTTCAAATACCTCATCTCCGGGCACCAGTACCGGCAGATGCAGATTATCAAATTCCTCCCTGATGTCCGGGTTATTATCCAGAAATTCCATCAGCAGTTTTTCCTGAACGGCACTGAGTTTACCTTCGAGATAATCAATTATCCATATTTCATAATTATTCCTGTCGGGTTTCATATCAGATAACTGATTCGATTTTACCAATATACGATTTCAATGCCAGCCGGCCCCTGTAAATGTTTATTTTAACCTGGGCCTCAGTCTGGCCTGTAATATCTGCAATTTCCCGGTAGCTGTATCCCTCATAATCCCTCAGGAGTACTGAAGATCTCTGGATTTCAGGCAGACGTCCGATGGCTTTATGCAGAATTTCATTTAGATCCGGACTTGCCTGATCGTAAATCATGCTTTCATTATCTGTATCTTCTGAAAATACCATCCTTTTCTCTCTTCTGATGATGTCGATCATGTTATTATAGGCTGTTGAGAAGAGCCACGGTTTTGCCATTCTGAAATCAATTTCCGTGACATGCCTCCATAGTTTTTCGAAAGAATCCTGCACAATATCATTTGCCCTGTCGTCATCTCTCAGGTTTCCCCTTATGAAGCGCCATACGGCATCGGAAAAATCATCGACGGCCTTATTATATTCCTTTACTGTCATAAGTAATATTACTGCATAAAGACGGATAAAAATCAAAAAAGTTACAAAGAGGAATAAAAATATTATCTGGCAGCATGCCCTAAAAGAAAAGTTCTGCCACCCTGAGAGAATATTCAGGCAGGTTGCATCACTTTTGAGGTCTGAAGAAAAAGGATTTTGTGAAGAATATATGGAATCAGACGGCAGGCTGATAAACCCTCACCCAGTCAATTTCCATGGATGTCATTCCTCCGACCGGTTTTGTGACACCACCGGCCAGGTTGATGTACATAGGTTCCTGCGGCACATTATCGGTTACCCTGAAAGCCTCCACTCCGTTTATTTTCCAGACCATTGCCCCGGGAGTCCATTCAAGTGTGAAGATAAAGCTGTTGCCGGCATATTTGCCTCCGAGTTTTGTTTTCGGATTGCTGCCGTTGCCGCTGAAGAGTCCGAACCAGACTTTTCCTCCGGAGGTGGCGCAGATATTTACATGCGGGGTAATCTTTTCTCCTACCAGCCAGAATGCATTTCGTGCATTGGGATCACCAAGTTTTATTTTGGCGGAAAAAATACCGTATTTCTGTCTGAATGAGACGCCTGTATTAATTATACCGGAGGTATAGCTGAACTCTTTTGTGGTGAAGCCCTTGTCGGGCGACCATGCCTTGCCCGAAATTTTCTGGGGTTTGGTATTTATTTTAAGGTAACTGTGCCTGATCTCGAAATTCTCTTTTTCAGTATAGAAGTGCAGGTCGGTGCCGAGAGAATATCTGTCGTGCAGCAGTTTTTCACCCCAGTAGTAGTTTGTAATCCATTTGGATTTATCTATGCTGTCGCCCTCAAATTCATCGCTGAATACAAGCACTCTGTTTTTCAGGATGTCAAATTTATTACTGTCTTTAACCTTGAAATACCATACAATGTCGGGGTCTTTTTTAAGGTTATTATATTCCTGTAGCTGTTTGAATTCTTCGGTCTTCTCGAATCTCTTCCTGTCGAGCAGGAAAGATTTCCTGTCCTGAAATTCTTTGGTGGAGGTATATTCCTTAAGCTCATTAAATCTGGCAAGACGGTTTGACCCCTCAACATTCAGGTAATTGGCATATTCCTTAGAGGATTTGAATTTATAATATTCCCTGATTTCAACGGAAGAGTCCATCTGTCTGAATTCAGATAGCTTTCCGGCATCTTCGGAAGAGGAGAAATCCTTTTCCTTCATTTTGTCTTTAAAGCCGGCACTGTTAACAATGCCGCGCAAATCTTCATATTTTTTTATTTTCTCCGAGCCGTCAAGCTCCCGGAATCTTTTTAATGCATTTCCCTCTTTTGTGTTGAAATACATCACAATATCTTTTGCCTTTTTAAGGGAGAGAAACTCCTTTTCCCTGGAATACTCCTCGGATGATTTCCATGAAAGGCTTTCTATCTGTTTCTTGTTTTGCTGAAACCCGGCAGAGTTAACCAGCTCGTTAAGTTCGTTATACCTTGCCAGCTGTTTTGATTCAGTAAAAGATTTTAGTTTCTCAAATTCTGCAATCAGGGCCTTTTCTTCCTGTTCAAGCTTTTCGGTTGAAGGGACCATTCCCAAGAGTAGCTTTAGACTTGCCATTGCCGTTAGGTTTTTGATAAAACATGCTAAAGATAAAAAATCTTTTATGAATAAAACGTCATAGCCGGAGGTTTATTTGCTTTTAATCTCCTCAACATGCAGTAATTCTGCATAAACCGGTACGATGAACGGATTGATTTGGATTTTTTTGGAGAAATCTGATCGGGAAATTAATAGATAGAATACAGGTTTTACTGCCTGCGGCAGGAATTTTGTAGTCATATTTTTTTACTTTTGCTTGTTAACCAGCCATAAAATAATTCTGAAAATGAAACCAGACAGAAGATCTTTTATCAGGACTGCTGCAGTTGCGGCAGCAGGAACAATGATTGCACCGGAAGTATTTTCAATCGGAAAACCAGGCGTTTCACCGGCAGATAAAATTAGAGTTGCACTTATAGGCGGCAACAGCATGGGATGGAACGATCTTGATTCTTTTCTGAAGAATAATGAGGTAGAATGTGTGGCCCTTTGCGATGTTGACAGAAATGTTCTTAACAGAAGGACCGATGATGTCGTAAAGCTCAGGGGAACCAAACCGAGACTATATGTCGACTACAGGAAGATGCTCGAAAGCAAGGACATAGATGTTGTAATCATAGGGACGCCGGATCACTGGCACTGCCTGATGCTGGTAGATTCAATTGAATCTGGGAAACATGTTTATGTTGAGAAGCCGATAGGCAATTCCATAGCGGAAATAAACATTATGCAGAAAGCTGTCAGAAAGCATGGCAAAATGGTACAGGTCGGGCAATGGCAGAGAAGCCAGCCTCATTTTGTGGATGCAATTAATTTTCTCCGTTCAGGTAAGCTCGGGAGAATAAGAGTCTGCAAGGCATGGTCATTTGTTGACTGGAAAGGTGCTGTACCAAAGGTTCCCGACTCACCGGTACCTGAAGGAGTTGACTATGACAGATGGCTGGGGCCTGCTCCCAAAAGACCCTTTAACAAAAACAGATTCCACTTTACATGGCGCTGGTATTGGGAATACGCAGGAGGTCTTATGACCGACTGGGGCGTTCATCTTATTGACTATATTCTTTACGGAATGAACAGAGCAGTTCCGAAATCTGTAATGGCTATCGGAGGAAAATATGCATTTCCCGATGATGATATGGTGACTCCCGATACAATGACTGCCGTTTATGATTTCAACGATTTCATGATGATGTGGGAGCATACCATCGGTATCGGCCTAGGTAACTGGAAACGCCCTCACGGCATGGCTTATACAGGCGAGAACGGAACACTTGTCCTCGACCGTAACGGATGGGAGGTATTCCCCGACAAGAACCGTATGGAAGCAGTCCCGCTCCAGAAAAATGTCGGAGTCGGACTCGACCTTCATGTAAAAAATTTCCTCGAGTGCCTTAAAAACAATACACCCCAGAAGCTGAATGCTGGTATTGATATAGGAAGAAATGTCGCACTTGTTGCGCAGATGGGAAATATTGCCTTCAGAACAGGAGAAAAGGTTTACTGGGACGATGCTAATCAGAAGTTCGATTCAGCAGCCGCAAATAAACTCATTACACCGGTTTACAATAACGGATACACTCTGCCCAGGTACTGACCTGTAGGTTATCAGATTGATTTAATTGTCTTCATTATTTCTGACCAGGTATTTTCAGGTATCCTGGCCCCTGTTACTTCTATTACCCTGGAAGCGAGAAGGGAGCCGTAAGTGCCGCAGGTCCCGGGATCCTTTCCGAGGGCATATCCATAAAGAAAACCTGAAGCATACAGGTCGCCGGCCCCGGTAGTGTCAATGCATTTTACAGGAAAAGGTCTGACGGAATAAACTTTATTTCCGTCACTTACCAGAGAACCTTTTTCTCCGGTTTTGACAACAACAGACTTACACATCCCGGAAAGTGACATTATGGCCTTTCCCGGTTTCTCACCTGTAAAAGCTTCAGCCTCCTGTTCGTTGGCAAAAAGTATATCTGTGAATTCCTTGACAATGATTCTGAAACTGTCCTTATTCTCATTGACAACATTATAACTTGCCAGGTCGAGAGCAACAGTCATTTTGTTTGAACGTGCAAGCCTGCAGGCCTCCGTAACAAGGGGCATGTTATAAATCAGATAGCCCTCAAGGTATAGAATGTCATAATCCTTGAAAAGCAGAGGAGAGAGATCTTCGGCAGATATTTCCACAGCTGCGCCGAGATGGGTTCCGAAAGTTCTCTCACCGTCGGGGGTAACAAGCGCCACAGCAGTTCCTGTAGGACTTTTACAGTGTTTCAGGATAGTTCTTACACCGGCTTTCTTCAGGTCGTTTTCGAAAATGATTGCAGATTCATCCTCTCCGGTTGAGCCTATAAATGCGGCTTCAGCACCAAGCATCCCCAGACCGTGAATAGTATTAGCCGCTGAACCTCCCGAAGATAAAACCCTGGGAAAACAGAGGGTTTCATTTTTAATTTTTTCCGACCTATCTGCATCAACAAGCTGCATGCTTCCTTTGGGGAGAGAAAGTTTACGCAGGGTGTCATCATTATCTATAAAAGTTACAATATCAACCAGAGCATTGCCTATACCGATAATTTTCTTCATATAAAAATTTTGGTCAAATATATTGTTAAATTCATTAAAAGCCTGTATTTTTGGCACGCCAAAATTTTTTAAGGCGATTATAATTCCTCAGTAGCTCAGCTGGTTAGAGCGGCGGACTGTTAATCCGTAGGTCGCAGGTTCGATCCCTGCCTGGGGAGCAGAAAAAGAGCGGGTGCGAGCGCGGGAGCGGGAACACTCGTTCTTTTTTCCTCAATACTCACACTGACACTCACACTTTCCCCATCCTGGCAATTCATTATTATACAGCGACATGAATTTTTACGGCAACTTCAAAGATCTCTCTCATTAAGATAACGGCTTTTGCCTCGTCATTTTAAAACCGGCGAGATACAGAATGCTTTATTTTCAGTAAATACATATTAAGTTTCAAATCTTATGAATCGTATTATAAAGCAATACAATACGGTAATTTACTGAATATGCATGTTTCGATGTAAATCAGTTAAAGGAAATTAATGTATCTTAATAGCGGAAAAATATACATTGACTGAATTAAAAAAGTAATTTTAATACTTAAAGAATATGAAAGTTGCCAGTTTTATCCTTCAGATCTTAACCGTTTTTGTATTGTTCCTGTATACAGGGTGCAATCAGCAGTCCGGAAAGCAATTGACCGATGACTATGGCCCAAGGGCGAGGATCTATGAATTGCCCGCCGGACCGGGTAAGATCTATTATGTTGCTCCTGACGGTAACGCATCTTCTGATGGCCTCGCTGCAGACAGGCCAACCACAATTGAAGAGGCTATTGCCAGGGTTGTAACCGGCGATGCCATAATAATGCGGGGAGGTGTGTACCGTACCGGAGATCTGGTCTTCAATCAGGGCATTACCATTCAGCCCTACCTCGATGAAAAGCCGGTCCTGAAAGGCACAATGGTGGCTCAGAACTGGTCGAAGATTTCTGACACACTATGGGTTACAGATTGGGACCGTCTGTTTCCGGCTGGCCCGGAAAGCTGGTGGAACCGCAGGAGGAATGAACAGTTTACACCCATGCATCGCTTTAATAATGATGCTGTTTTTATTGACGGCCAATACCTTCAGTCGGCAGGCAGTATTGAAGAAGTAAATAAGGGGACATTCTATGTGGATTATAGTAAAAAAAAGATTTACATCGGTGCCGATCCGGCAGGCAGGCTTGTGGAGATAACTGCATACCGCAAAGCCCTTTATCGTACCCTTGGCACGGCAAATGGCAGGGATCCTGATAAGAAGGGCCCTGTTATCAGAGGGCTTGAAATAACCCAGTACCCCGATACAATGGTTCATATTGGTACAACAGTTCTGGCTGTTGATCAGCATGGAAAAGACATTGCTGGCACACTTCTGGAAGATTGCACCTTTTCAAACTGTTTCAGGATAGGCGTATTTTGCAACAGCGACAATATGATAATGCGTCATTGCAGGGTATTCAATACCAATACTGAAGGGATTTATGTTGTTGCTTCAGCAGACATACTGATTGAAAAAAATATCATTGAGCAGAACAACATTGAGAAATGGACAGGATTTTACCCGGCCGCGGTTAAGATATTTAATCAGAGCCACAGGGCAATATTCCGTGAAAACCTGGTAACAAATCAGCCCAATTCCAATGGTGTATGGTGGGATGTCGGAAATCACGATGCTGTATTTGTCAGAAACGTTGTAAGCAATGTAAGCCAGAACGGATTATTTTTTGAGATCTCCGACGGAGCTCTTATCGCCGGTAATCTTTTTGTGGATTGCAACCAGAGCATTTATGTTTTAAACTCCGCCAACGTGGAGGTTTACAACAATACCATGATTAACAGCAGGATTACCTTCAGTCGCGACAACCGTGGTGATCAGCTTGGGGTTTTTGGCTGGCATGATACTACAGGTCCGGGAGTGGAAGAGCGGCATGGCCACGTGCTTGTCAACAATCTGATGTATATGAGCGGAGAAAACAACTCACCAATGCTTCAGACACAGCAATCTGCAGCTTTGTGCGAAAGGCTAAACAAACCTCACCTGAAAAAAATGAACAATAATGTTTTTGTAAGGGCAAAAACCATGAACGGGGGAGATGAAACCAGGGTTCCGATAATACGATGGACTCCATACCCCGATGAGGATTGCAGAATTGATATCTTCTCACCTGCAGAGCTCCATGAAATTATCCCCGAATTCTCTTCAAAGGATAAGTATTTCGGAAATTACGAGGGACCTCTGTTTGCTGATAAGGAGAATAAAAATTACAGGCTGGTGAAAGAATTCAAAGGCATTAAGGCTGCCGTTAAGATGCCCGCCCGCGTTGCCGAGCTCACAGGATTAAAGACCGCCGGAAAACCTTTCCCGGGAGCCTTTGCCCCCTGAAAGGGTTTGAATTTTGGTTTTTTGCGGCAATATCAAAGATGCAGGCTGCATACTTTCAAATGAGCATCCGGGTCTGACCCGGATGTCTTCACATTATTTTGTGGAGCCTTTCACAACAAGTCTTGTCTGAATGACCCTGGTAAAATATTCCGCAGGGGCTCTGTTTTCAATCCTTTCAATAAGGATTCTTGCAGCTTCTCTTCCTATCTGGTAACCATGCTGTTCAACCGATGTCAGAGACGGGTCGGTAATATCAGAAATCATTCCGCTGGTAAATCCCACTACCGAAATATCGGACGGTATTCCGTAACCATTCGATTTAATGATTTTCATTGCTTCGGCAGCGGTAAGGTCATTAACGGCAAAAATGCCGTCAGGCCGGGGATTTCTTCTGAGCAGTTCCGGCACAATAATCCTGGCATCCTCAGCAGTGTCACATCTTACAATATTTTCCTGTTTAATTTCAAGCCCGGCGCCGGTAAGTGCCCTGATATATCCTTCTTTCCTGTCCTGTCCTATCCGGAGGTTGCCAGGGCCGGCGAGATGAAAAATATTTCTGCAGCCGGTTTCAATCAGATGATTTACCGCATCGTAAGCTCCTTTTTCATCGTCAACAATTACACGGTCTGCTTCTATTTCATCGCAGATTCTGTCGAAAAAAACCAGCGGGACACCATCGTCAAGGATTTTTCTGAAATGGCTGAACTCCAAAGTGGTTTTGGCCATCGACACAAGAATACCGTCAACCCTGCCGGAAAGGAGAGTCTCTACGGCCCGTATTTCCCTTTCAAATGATTCGTTTGACTGGCAGAACATTACCTGATAACCTGTATCGTACACTTCATCCTCAATACCGCTGATTACGGTTGAAAAGAAATAATGGACGATTTCCGGTACAATAACCCCTATTGTTTTGCTTTGTCCGATTTTGAGGCTCAGCGCAATAGGATCGGGCTTGTAGTTCAGTTTCTGCACAAGCTCGTTTACGGCCTTCTTTGTTTCGGAAGCAATATCCGGATGACCCTTCAGCGCCTTTGACACCGTTGAAGGTGATATTCCGAGCTCCCTGGCAATATCTTTAATGGTTATCTGCCCTTTCTTGTGCATCAGTAAGATTTAACAATAAAAATATGGTTTTTTAGCGATAATTCTTTCGAAAAAGAAAAAAATGAACTAACAACAGATACAATTGTTAGAGTTGTGGTAATAAAAATTAAACAAAAAAGGGCTTTTAAAATAACCTTGTTAACATTTCAAACGTTTGCTGAAAAAAATTCTTAAGATATTGAAAATTAGGCTATTTAATACATTTTGAATTTTAAAAATATGTATCTTTGTTACATTATTGTTTCTGGTGAAAATCAAACAGAGAAAAGCGAACGGAATAATTATTAAAAATCAGACATCCTATGAAAAAATGTTTTAGTATTTTGCTGTCAGTATTTTTCCTGAGCCTGTTCCTTGGTGGGACTTTAAATGCTCAGGGAATAAGAGTCACAGGCAAAGTCACAGATGCTGCTGATGGGTCAGCCCTTATCGGTGTAACAGTGATTGAAAAGGGTACGGCCAACGGCACAATGACGGATGCCAGTGGTAATTACAGCCTGAATGTTTCTCCGGCATCGGTGCTGCAGTTTTCGTATGTCGGTTATATCAGCCAGGAAGTGCCTGTTAACAGCCGCACAACGATTGATATTGCTCTTGCACTTGATGTCCAGGCTCTTCAGGAGGTGGTTGTTATCGGTTACGGTACAGTAACGAAAAAAGATGCAACCGGATCGGTTGTCGCTATCGGAGCTCGCGACTTCAGCAAAGGTTCGGCTGCGAGGCCTCAGGATCTGATCGTTGGAAAGATCCCCGGTGTTCAGATTACAAACTCGGGCGGTGATCCCACATCCGGAGCCACAATAAGAATCAGGGGAGGCTCATCTCTTTCGGCCAGTAACGACCCCCTGATTGTTATTGATGGCGTGCCCATTGATAACGCAGGCGTTTCAGGTATGCCAAACCCCCTCAACCTGATCAATTCAAACGACATTGAGTCTTTTACAGTGCTTAAAGATGCGTCAGCAACCGCTATTTACGGTTCAAGAGCCTCCAACGGAGTTATTATCATAACCACCAAAAAAGGGCTGTCAGGCAGACCTTTCAGGGTAACTTATGACGGATCAGTGTCGGTTGGTTTCCGCACCGGGTCGGTAGATGTACTCTCCGCTGAAGAATTCAGAGGGGTCCTGTTCTCAAGGTATTCAACAACTTCTCCGGCAGCTCAGCTTCTTGGCAAAACCAAAACAGACTGGCAGAAGGAAATATACCAGACTGCCTCTTCCCTCGACCATAACTTAAGTTTCTCGGGGAGTTATAAATTTCTTCCTTACCGTTTATCGGTTGGTTATACAAGAGAAAATGGTCTGTTAAAAACATCGGGTCTTGAAAGACTTACTTCTTCCCTTAACCTGAATCCGACATTCCTCGACAATCATCTCTTTGTGAATGTAAATGCCAAGTACATGAACATAAGAAACAGGTTTGCAGATCATGGAGCAATAGGGGCAGCAGTATCCTTCGATCCGACACAACCGGTTTATGATCCGGCAAGCAGCAAATACGGAGGCTATTTCACATGGAAACAGCCCAACGGCGACCCTATAGCCATTGGTGTTACAAGTAATCCTCTTGCTCTCCTGGAATTGAGAAACGACAGATCATTGGTCAACAGGTTCCTTGGCAATGCGCAGATAGATTACACATTGCATTTCCTGCCCGACCTGAAATTTACCCTCAATGCCGGGGCCGACTATTCATGGAGCGACGGTAAAGTTATTGTTTCGGAAATGGCTGCATGGTACTGGAACTCAGGAAAGGGAAGGTTTAACACCTACACACAAAACAAGAAAAATGAACTTCTTGATTTTTACGCTAATTACAAGAAGGATTTCACATCAGTAAAAAGCAGAATAGACTTTACTGCAGGTTATTCATGGCAGCACTTTTACAGGGAGGGCAGCTACCTTGAAAGAAACTATGCAAAAACCATTACCTACCAGGATAATGAATATTTCACCGAAAGTTATCTTATCTCATTCTTCGGAAGGCTCAATTATGTTTTCATGAACAGATACCTTCTGACTTTCACTCTTCGTGATGACGGCTCCTCGAAGTTTGCAAAAGAGAACCGCTGGGGCCTTTTCCCCTCAGTTGCTCTTGCCTGGGATATCAAGGAAGAGAGTTTCCTGAAAAACCTCAACCTGATAAATTCCCTCAAACTCCGGCTTGGCTATGGAATAACAGGCCAGCAGGATATAGGAGGTGATTATCCCTATCTTGCCAGATATACTTTCGGTCAGGATAATGCAAGATACCAGTTCGGAAACAGTTTTGTTACAACTTTGAGACCCGAAGGTTACGACAGGAACCTGAAATGGGAAGAGACAACCACATATAATGCCGGCCTTGATTTCGGTCTTCTGAAAGACAGAATTAGCGGTTCCGTTGAGTATTATTACCGGCCTACAAAAGACCTGCTTAATACTATCGATGTTCCTGCCGGAACAAACCTCACCAACAGGATAACGACAAATGTCGGTAATCTTGTAAACAAAGGCGTTGAAGCATCCCTTAATTTCAAACCGTTTGTAACTCCTTCCTATTCCTGGAATTTCGGAATTAATGCAACGATAAATAAAAATGAGATTACCAAACTTATTGCTGTTGACGATCCGAATTTCATTGGTGTTGAAACAGGAGGTATATCAGGCGGAGTCGGTAACTATGTTCAGATCAACACGGTCGGTTACCCGAGAAATACTTTTTATCTTGCTGAACAGGTGTATGACAGTAAAGGTTTCCCGGTTGATAATCTTTTTGTAGACCGCAGTAATGACGGAATAGTAACCTCACAGGGTCTCTCGGACAGGTACAGGATAAAGAATCCATATCCGGACCTGCTGATGGGATTCAGCTCAATGTTCCGTTACAGGAATTTCGATTTCAGCTTTAACGGCAGGATAAGCATCGGCAACTATGTATACAATAATGTTGCTTCCGGCAGTTCCTATTCAGGCATTTATGCCTCGGTAGGCGGCCTGGCAAACCTGAACAGAAGCATTCTCACAACAAAATTTGCCAATCCGCAATACTGGTCCGACCATTTCCTGGAAAACGGTTCATTCCTGAGAATGGATAACATGACATTCGGATACAACTTTGACAAACTTGCCGGAGAGACAGGAAATCTGAGAGTATATCTCTCAATGCAGAATCTCTTTGTCGTAACACGTTATTCAGGGCTCGACCCTGAAGTCTTTAACGGGATAGACAATAACATATATCCAAGACCCAGGACATTCATGCTTGGTGCAAGACTGGAATTTTAACTTTTTAAACATGATGAAAATGAAAGCAAAATATTTTAAACCCGTTTCTTTTGTGATGGTTGCCGCCATGGTGGCAGTTACATCATGTCTGAAAGACCTTGATACCGTACCTATCGATCCGCTTGTGGTGACCTCGGCAACGGTTTATAAGGACACTACCGCCTACAGGCAGGTGCTTGCTAAATGCTATGCCGGCCTTGCCCTTTCAGGTCAGCAGGGGCCTCACGGTAACCCGGATATAAGTGGTATTGATGAAGGTTTCTCTCAGTACCTCAGGCAATTCTGGCTCGCGCAGGAACTTCCGACAGATGAGGCTGTGATTGCATGGAATGACGGTACTCTCAAGGATTATCATTTCCAGACCTGGACATCAGGCGGTGAATTTATCAAGGCTCTCTATAACAGAATCTATTACCAGATATCTCTGTGCAACGAATTTATAAGGGAATGCGCACCTTCACAACTTAATGAAAGGAATTTCACGGCTGCCGATAAGGCAACCATCGAAAGGTACAGATCCGAAGCCAGGTTCCTGAGAGCATTAAGTTATTACCATGCAATTGACCTCTTCGGAAATGTGCCATTTGTTGACGAAAACAATAAAGTAGGGGCTTTCCTCCCGCAACAGATTTCCAGGGCAGATCTTTTTACATATCTTGAAAATGAACTTCTCGATATTGAAGGCAAACTGAAAAGCCCGAAAACAAACGAGTACGGCAGGGCCGACCAGGCAGCCGCATGGATGCTGCTGGCAAAACTATACCTTAATGCAAAGGTTTATATCAATACCGATAAATACACTGAAGCTCTGACCTGGATTAAAAAGGTCACGGCAAGCCCCTATTCCATTGAACCCAACTATGCTCATCTTTTCCTTGCCGATAATAACCTGTGCAATGAAATTATATTCCCCATTGCATTTGACGGTATCAGCACCAGAACATGGGGGGGCACAACATTTATCGTTAATGCAGCTGTTGGCGGAAGCATGGTTCCTTCCGAATTCGGTATCGGCGGCGGATGGGGCGGAACACGTACAACTCCTCAGTTTGTCGACAAATTCCCTGATGTTACAGGAGCTACCGATAAGAGAGCAATGTTCCATACAAGCGGTCAGTCAAAGTCAATATCTGATATATTCCTCTTTACTGACGGATATGCAATTAAGAAATGGAAAAACGTAACACGCGCCGGTACTCCGGGAAAAGACCCGACACATCCCGATACCGATTTTCCAGTATTCAGGCTTGCCGATGCTTATCTGATGTATGCTGAAGCAGTTCTTAGAGGCGGAACAGGCGGAGACCTGACAACTGCACTCAATTATGTAAATGCTCTCAGACAAAGAGCTTATGGCAATACTTCTGGAAATATAACATCAGGAGAACTTAATCTGGATTTCATTCTCGATGAAAGAGCCCGCGAACTATACTGGGAATGCCACCGGAGAACTGACCTGATAAGGTTCGGTAAATTCAGTAACACCACTTACCTGTGGGAATGGAAAGGGGGCGTAAAGGCAGGAGCTTCAACCAGCAGTCATCTTAATCTCTTCCCGATTCCCGCAACAGATGTAGCTGCCAATCCAAACCTGACACAAAATCCGGGTTATACAAATTAATCATAAAACATACGGATATGAAAACAAAATACTATCTGTCAATCATAGCTGCAGGGCTTCTAATCATCGGAGCCTGTGAGGAACTTCCCGAAGGTCCGTTCCTTAAGGGTGCAAATGATATTGTAAGACCCGATATCACAGCGCCAGCCGGAGGTACAAGTTATACACTTACCGAGGCAACACAGAACAATGTTATGACAACCTTTAAGTGGAATGCCCCCGATTACGGGTATCAGGCTGCTGTAACATACACATTGCAGGTTACTATTACCAATGACTTCAAGGATGCAAATGATATCGGAGTCACCAACAAAACGGAGCTTGAAATACTGAATTCAAAAATGAACACCACGCTGCTGATTCTTGGTGCGGAACCCGATGTCAATGCCACCGTTAAATGCAGGGTTAAAGCAACCATTAATCCGAATGTGCCTGTAATTTATTCCGATACGGTTTCGATAACTGTAAAACCTTTTGAAGTGATAATTAATTACCCGAAACTTTATGTCCCCGGAAGTTATCAGGGCTGGAACCCTTCTGATGAAACCACCGTTATTACTTCGGCAAAAAGCGACAACAAATATGAAGGATTCCTCTATTTTCCGGATGCCGAGACATTCTTCAAGCTTCTTAAGGTTCCCGCATGGGAAGAGCCCAATACAATAGGAGATCCTGATCCGGGCGGTGCTTCTGGCACTCTGCAGATAGGTAACTGGGGCGGCAACAATATAAAGGTTACAGGCGGACCGGGTTATTTCAGGATAAAAGCTGACCTGAACGAAGCCACATATAACTGGGTCAAAACAACCTGGTCAGTTATAGGTGATGCAACACCGGGAGGCTGGAGCTCCGATACACCTATGACTTACAATATTGCTGAAAAAACCTGGACAGTCACAGTTAACCTGTTGGGCGGTAAAGCCTTCAAATTCAGGGCAAATAACGACTGGGCCATCAACCTCGGCGATACAGGCGGTGACAAAAAGCTGGAGTACGGCGGCGATAACATACCGGTGGCCGAAGACGGAAACTATACTGTTACACTCGACCTGAGCAAGACAATTTACAAGTATAAGATTGTAAAGAATTAGCTTATGATCAGGTAAACGAAAGAGGTTATCATAGGTAAAAATGATAACCTCTTTTTTTCTCTTTATGAAACAGATACCCCTTAAATAAAGTTGTATGGGAAGAAAATTCAGGCTGAATCATTTATTAACGGTATTGATCATTTTTTCTGTACTCTTATCCTGCAGGAGACACAATGATAATCCTGGGCAGGGAAAAACCTTTTATCCTGCAGAGGTTTTTGTAATGGGCGCGGATCTTTCCTACGTAAACCAGATCCTTGAACATAACGGTGTTTACCGCGACTCAGGTAAAACCGAGGATCCTTATATTATTTTCAGACAATATGGAACCAATGTAGTCAGATTCAGGCTTTTTCATAATCCTGTCTGGACAAAGGAGGTGTATACTCCGGAGGGCAGTAAAATGTATAATGATTTTGAAGATGTAAAGGAAGGAATCCGCAGGGCAAAAGCAGCAGATATGAAAGTCTGCCTGGATTTCCATTATTCCGACACATGGGCCGATCCCTCAAAACAGCAGAAACCTGCCGCATGGGAATCGCTCTCCCTTACAGTGCTCAGAGATTCTCTTTACAATTATACTTTTTCTACTCTTCAAAAACTTGGCCAGTCCGGACTTATGCCTGATTATGTGCAACCCGGAAACGAAATCAACCCAGGGTTCCTTCTGCCGGAAGGCGCCCGGTGGAACAATAACGAAGGGAATATGATTTACCTGCTTAACGGGGCTATAAATGCAATCAGGGATGCAGGAAACCAGAACATCATTAAACCGAAAATAATTATCCATATCGCCCAGCCGGAAAATGCAGACTCATGGTTAAACGGACTTGCCCAGAAAGGCCTGACTGATTATGACTTTATCGGTTTGTCATATTACTATATCTGGTCAACAGTACCACTTGATGAACTCAGTAATTACATCTCCAACCTCAGATCAAAATATCTTAAAGATGTACTGATAATGGAAACAGCCTATCCGTGGACCACAGAAAATGCAGATAATTACGGTAACATCATAAATACCTATAAACTTACCGACCGGTATCCCGCAACAGAACAGGGACAGTTTGATTATCTTAAATCGCTGACCGGTGAAATTATTGAAGGCGGCGGAAAGGGAATATTTTACTGGGAGCCTGCATGGATTACCTCGGATATGAAAGATCTTTGGGGAACCGGCTCGGCCTGGGATTGCAACACTTTTTTCGATTTCACCGGAAACACTCTGAAGGGAATCAATTATATGACACAGAAATACAATGTGAAATGAAAACGGAATACACCGGCATAAAGAACACACCTGACAGATTAAAATACATATGATGCAATGAAAAGATTCCTTACCTCTCTTTTTCTTTTTGTTGTGATGCTTTACGGTGCCCGGGGCCAGATGATAACCACCGACCCGGTCGTGCCAACTTTGGGGAAGACAATAAAAATTTATTACGATACAAGCAAAGATCCCGGAGAACTGAATAATTATACAGGAGACATTTTTGCTCATACCGGTCTTATTCTTGAAGGAAGTTCCGCATGGCAGAAGGTTATCGGAACCTGGGCAAATAATACCACCCAGCCAAAACTGAATTACCTGGGAAATTACCGGTACGAACTTGTAATATCTCCCGATATTGAGAGATTTTATAATGTACTGCCCGGTGAAAAAGTAAAAAAAATTGCTCTTGTTTTAAGAAACTCTGCGGGAAACAGACAAACCCGGCCTGACATTTTTATAGATGTGTTTGAAACCGGACTCAATGTTGTATTCACCCTTCCCGAAAAATATTCCTTTGTCACGGAACCGGGCACTCTGATTAAAGTCAGTGCCTCGGCAACCAATGCCGATTCCGTATCTCTTTTTATCAATAATACCTACCGTAAAAGCGGAAATAAGCCTGATTTGCTGACCGACACCATTGAAGCCTCAGTATATGGGGAGTATTGGGTAAAAACTGTGGCATGGGACCTACCTGCATCGGCTGCCGATTCGTTTTTCTTTTACGTGAGAAAACCGGTAATAACCAGTCCTCTTCCTGATGGTTTAAAGGACGGAATAAACTATACCAGCGATACCTCCGTAACTCTTGTTCTTCATGCACCCTATAAAAACTATGCTTTTGCGGTTGGTGATTTTACTGATTGGCTCGCCTGCGAAAAGGGGTATATGAATGTAACCCCGGATGGTGAACGTTACTGGGTTGAAATAAAACCGCTCACACCCGGTAAAGAATACAGGTTTCAGTATCTTGTCGACAGTTCATTGTACATTGCCGACCCGTATGCGGATAAAGTGCTTGACCCTTTTAATGATGAATATATTACCGAATCAACTTATCCCGGGTTGATTAAATATCCGAAACTAATGGCAACGGGAATAGTTTCAGTCCTTCAGACATCGCAGAGTGATTATAACTGGAAAAGCACATCCTTTAAGGCTACTCCTTCATCAAGACTGGTAATTTATGAACTTCTTGTACGCGACTTTATCGAAGCGCACGATTTTAAAACACTTGCCGACACAATCGGATATCTGCAAAGGCTTGGGGTAAATGCAATTGAACTTATGCCTGTAACCGAATTTGAAGGCAACCTGAGCTGGGGTTATAATGTATCATTCTATTTTGCACCCGATAAATATTACGGACCAAAGAATTCACTGAAGGCATTTATTGACACTTGTCACAGCAGAGGAATTGCCGTGATAATGGATCTTGTTCTCAACCACAGTTTCGGTCAGTCTCCTTTTGTTCAGTTATATTTCGATCACTACGGAACGGATGAGATTGTTATGAAGACTCCAAATCCGTGGTTCAATGCCGTTTCTCCCAATCCGGTCTATAAGTGGGGTGCCGATTTCAATCACGAAAGCCCGGCAACCCGTGAACTGGTTGACAGAATAACATCTTACTGGCTTACGGAATACAGAGTTGACGGGTTCAGGTTTGATTTCACAAAGGGATTCACAAACACCCCCGGCGACGGAGGGGCTTATGATGCATCAAGAATTGCCATTCTGAAAAGGATGGCCGACAGAATATGGGAAGTAAACCGGAAAGCCTATGTCATACTTGAACATTTCACGGCCAATGCTGAAGAGAAAGAACTTGCGGAATACGGTATGTTAATCTGGGGAAACATGAATTATCAGTACGCCGAAGCTGCAATGGGATATTCTTCCGACCTTTCCGGTGTTACTCACATCTCGAGGGGATGGAACGTTCCTAATCTTGTCGGATATATGGAAAGCCATGACGAGGAGAGGCTGATGTACAAATGCCTTGCATACGGTGCATCAGCAGACAGCTATAACATAAAAACTCTTCAGACTGCATTAAAAAGAATGGAGCTTGCAGCATTGTTTTTCCTGACAGTACCGGGGCCGAAAATGATATGGCAATTCGGGGAACTTGGTTATGATGTGTCAATCAATTTTAACGGCAGAACTGGTAATAAGCCTGTTCTGTGGAATTATTACACCATTCTTGAGCGTAACAGGCTTTTCAAAATTTACAGGTTGCTTATCGCCCTGCGATCCTCACATGAAGTATTCCACGTGCCTTCATTCAGTTATTCTCTTTCAGGTAAACAGAAGACACTTTACCTTTCGTCACCCGAAATGGATGTAACCGTTGTCGGCAATTTTGATATTGCCCAGGCAGTAACATCAGTAAATTTTCAGAAAACGGGAAAGTGGTACGAGTATTTTACCGGTGATTCTTTATTTGTTATCTCTTCACCGGCAACCATAACACTGCAACCGGGAGAGTATCGTCTCTACACTACCGTTAAACTTGAATCCCCTTTGCCATATCTCGGAACAGAAGATTTATCTTTTTCAGATTACGGTTTTCTGGCAGATGTCTATCCTAATCCTTCTACAGGTCCGGTAACTTTTGTGTTATCTCTTACAAAGCCCTCTGAGATTGAATTATCAGTATTTAACTCATCTGGAGTTGCCATATTGCATAAGGAGAGACAGAAATTGCCGGAAGGAATATCCTCTTTTTCCTGGGACGGAAGATCTCAGAGTGGAGAGAGGCTTCCTGCAGGGCTTTATTTTGCCCGATTCAGATCAGGCAGGCTGGTTAAGACTGTAAAAATTGTAAGAAACTGATTGGCTGTTACCTGATTTTTCTGATTACAAGAGCCGAAACACTGTCTGTATTCAAAATGATGTTTTTGTTTCTGCAGCTGATTTCTGTAAAGTTACCGGCAGGGAATATCACTTCCCACCTGCTGTTTTTACCGTAAGGGATTATCACTTCCTGTTCCTTTGAGGAACGGTTAAAGACAGCGATAATCTCTTCCCCCTCACTCTTTCTTTTATAGGCCAGTGTCATTTTCTGATCATCGGCAAGAAGGAACTCAAGTGAGCCTGTAGCAAGGACGGGATTCTCTTTGCGCATTAATATCAGGCTTTTATAAAATTCTCTTAATTCCTTATTGGGCTTTATGGTATCTGCCGGTCTTTCCATGTCGGGGTAGAAATGTGCTTTTTCGACTTCATAGGTAATATCCTCCCAAAGCATTGGTTTGCGGCAGTCGGGGTCATCTGCACCCCACATTCCTGCCTCTTCACCGTACCAGATGTGGGGTGCTCCCGGAAAAGTAAACTGGTGAATAAGGAACAGTTTTTCCTCACGGAACACATCTTCGCCCGGTCTGTGGATTTTATAATCAGGGTCATCTGAAGGTTTAGCCTTGTATTTATCAAGTCCTTTGTTGAAGAGGGAGGTCAGCAGCCTCGGAGAGTCATGTGTTCCGGCCACATTCATCATGGCCTGCTGATGATCAGTGGAGATCCCTTCATTGAGTTTTAATATCCATTCAACGAATTCAGATGGTTTAAGAACAGGTTCTGCCTGTCCGAAAAAACCGCGTGCAACTCTGAACCATCTGTAGTTCATTATGGCATCAAACTGTGTACCCAGGAATGGTTCAGGGTCAAGGAGTTTATCGGGCCATTCGAGCCACCATATTTCACCGACAAGGTATGCTTCAGGATTAACAGACCTGACAAATTCCCGGTATTCTCTCCAGAATCCCATTGGCACTTCCCCGGCTACGTCGAGCCTGAAACCATCAACTCCATCTGAGGGATCTCCGTTGCCGTCAGGATCAAGCCACCGTCGTGTCACATCAAAAATATGCTTTTTCAGGGATGCCGAATGAAGATTTCCCTCAAATGGCATAACATTATCATCGGGAGGCGTGATATCCTTAAGGAATACAGGCATGTAAATATTTCCACCTCCCCAGCCCTCATACCTGAATTCATCGTCGGGGGTAGACGGGTCATCGAAGCTGATAATATTGTACCAGTCGGCATACTTTGATGAAGCACCTTTTGAGTGGACATCATTCAGTGCCCAGAAATCTTTTCCTGTGTGATTCCAGGAGTAATCCATTATGACCTTAATTCCATGTTTATGTAATTCCCATACAACCTTAAGAAACAGACTGTCGGCTGAAGTCATGTGCCATGTTGCCGGATCGTCATGAATTTCAGAGGCTGTCAGGGCGGCATCTCTTTCGGGGTCGGGGCCGAAATTTCTGTCTATATGGGCATAATTCCGTGCATCGTATTTATGGAGTGACGGTGAATCGTTAAGAGGATTGAAATAAACGGCTGTAATGCCAAGGTCTGCGAGATATCCGATCTTTTCCAGAACTCCTTTCAGGTCGCCGCCGTAACGTCTGGCCTGTATCTTCTGATAGAAGCCTCCCTGCTTCATTTCACTTTGCCAGGGTTCAGGTTCATACCAGTCGTGCCCCCATGGTGTTACTGTCCAGCCAGCCGGATATGAACCGGGGTAACCTCCCTGCATATCATCAACAGTGGGATCGTTTGAAGGATCGCCATTGCGGAAGCGTTCCACAAATATCTGGTACCAGATGGCTTGCTTAGTCCATTCAGGCACTTTATAAATCTTATTAACCCCATCATCCTTTTTCTGAAAGGTATAATTCCTGCATCCTTCAGGGAAAAGGAGAATAAGTATCAGGAATGGTATCAGTACCCTTTTCATTGCTGTTTGATATAAACCCTGTAACCCCAGGGTTCAATTTTAAGTGAATCAGTAAACGGCATTGTAATTTTCTCACCGGAAAAATATTCTGTATAACTACCTGCCAGGGATTCTGTTTCAGGTTTGATTTTTACCTCTTTTTCTCTAAGGTTCAGGAATACCACTACCCTGTTTTCGTCCTTTTCACGGTAATATGCGAATACTCTGCGGGGCAGGCCGGTTCTGACAGTGTCCATCGTTCCTCCTGCAGCACCGTTAAAGAGGGCCTTGTTTGCTTTTTTAAGAGCTATAAGGTTCCTGTAAAATGATGTCATTCTGCAGGTATCCCATTTTATTGTGTCGCGGGTAAAGAATCTGAGGCTTTTATTGAGGCATGCTTCCTGGCCGTTATAAAGCAGAGGCACTCCTCTGGTAGTGAATATAAAGACTGCAAACGGATATTGAGCTTCTCCCATACGGGAGTTTATGGTGCCGTTCCATGAATTTTCATCATGATTGTCGAGAAAGACCATCCGGTATGCATTTTGGGGAAATACTGACAGTTCCTTCCTGTAGTATTTTGTAAGAGCGTTCACGCTGTCTTTTTTACGGGCAATCTGGTTCATCAGGTGATGAAGTTCCCATGAATAGTTCATATCGAAGCCCTTTTCCAGGAATCTTGTCTGGTCTTCGTTTTCGGCAAGCATAAAAACAGGTCTTATTTTCTCCAGTTCGGTTCTGGCCCTTTCCCAGAATTCGGGGGGTGTCTTATGCGGGTGGTCAACCCTGAAACCGTCGACACCGAGTTTTACCCAGAAACTGAGTGCTTCGATCATGTAATCATGCAGGCCTTTGTTTGACCAGTCGAACTGGATCACATCGGTCCAGTCAGTACCTATGGGTGGGATGAAGCTGCCGGTGGAATCCCTGACATAAAACTCAGGGTGAAGGGAGGTAAGATGGTTGTCCCACGAGGAGTGATTCGGCACCCAGTCGATGATCACACGAAAGCCCGATTGGTGTGCCTTGTCGAGAAGGTCCTTAAAATCGCCGAGGGTTCCGAATTCAGGATTAACAGCGGTGTAATCTTTCACAGAATAGTAGCTGCCGAGAGACTCTTTTCTGTTTTTAACCCCAATAGGGTGAATTGGCATGAGCCACAGGATATCCACACCCAGTTCCTTCAGCCTCGGGAGGTGAGAGGCAAAAGCATTAAATGTGCCTTCGGGGGTGAACTGGCGGATGTTAACTTCGTACAGGACAGTATTTTCTGTCCATGAAGGGTGCACAACTTCAGAGACAAATGGTTTAAGTTCGTGTTTAGCCTCTTTCCTGCGGCATGCGGTACCGGCAAGAAATGCAATCAACAGGATTAAAACAGCAGTAACAATATACTTTTCCATTTATGAATGTTTTATTTAATTTTTTTCAGGTACTTTTCTTGATACGCACTTCAGCGCCCCCCGGCACTTCGAAATAACTTCCGTTATACAGGAACTTCAGGAGTGCTGAGCTCTGATTGTTAATTTCAAACCATTTTCCGGTAACTTTCACCTTAAACAGGTTATCCCTGAAACGTGCATGAAAAGTATATGACTTCCATTTATCAGGGATGAGAGGTCTTAACCTGATTTTATCTCCGGTGATTCTCATCCCGGCAAATCCTTCCACAATAGCCAGCCAGGTTCCGGCCATGCTTGTAATATGGAGGCCGTCGGCAACCTCTCTGTTATAATCATCCAGGTCCAGTCTTGCCGTTCTCAGGTAAAGTTCATAAGCTTTTGCAATATTCCCGATGCGGGCGGCTATAATTGAATGGATACATGCCGAGAGAGATGACTCATGAACTGTCATCGGTTCATAGAAATCAAAATTACGTCTTATAATTTCAGTATCAAAACGGTCTTCGAGGAAGTAAATTCCCTGGAGCACGTCTGCCTGTTTTATGTAACACGACCTGAGTATCCTGTCCCACGACCAGTGCTGGTTTATAGGGCGTTGTCTGGCAGGAATTGCCGAAGCAGGTTTAAGTTCCTTATCAAGGAATCCGTCCTGCTGGAGAAACACCTTTCGTTTGCCATCATATGGAAGGTGAATCAGTTCAGTTATCTCCTTCCATTGTTTTATCTCTTTTTCTTCCCTGAACCGGGTTTTTTCAAGAATCCTGCGGAATGATGAAGGGTCACTTTTCTTCAGGTTCAGGATATTTTCAATAGTATAGGAAAGAGTCCATGACGCAATGGTGTTGGTATACCAGTTATTGTTTACGTTATTTTCATACTCATTGGGTCCGGTTACTCCAAGGATCACATACTTGCCGAGGTTTTTTGAGAATGAAACTCTCTGGCTCCAGAACCTTGAAAGTGCAATAAGCACCTCAAGGCCGTAGTTTTTCATATATCCGTAATCGCCGGTATGTCTTATATAATTGTAAATGGCAAAGGCTATGGCTCCGTTTCTGTGAATTTCCTCGAAAGTGATTTCCCACTCATTATGGCATTCCTCCCCGTTCATTGTTACCATGGGATAAAGGGCTGCACCGCCTCTGAAACCGAGTTTTCTGGCATTTTCAATGCTTTTCCCCAGGTGTTTATACCTGTAGAGAAGGAGGTTTCTGGATACTTTCATCGGGGCCGTTTTAAGAAAGAAAGGAAGTACGAAAGCTTCTGTATCCCAGTAGGTGCTTCCGCCGTATTTTTCCCCTGTAAAGCCTTTGGGACCGATATTGAGTCTTTCATCTTTTCCGGTGTAGGTCTGGTTAAGATGAAAGATATTAAACCTTATACCCTGCTGAGCTGCAGGATCTCCTTCAATTTCAACATCTGATGTTCCCCAGATACGTTTCCATTCCCTGACATGACTGCCGTAGAGTCTTCTGAAACCCTTCCCTGCAGCGTAGGCGAGCCGTTTACGGGCTTCCGCGGCATGCCGGCCGGCTGGAAGATAAAGGGATGAGAGCACATTTACATATTTAATAATTTCCAGTTCATCTCCCTCCTTCAGGGTTATCTGTACTCTGTTGGCAACAAAATCTTTCCGGGATATAGTTTCGGGAACGGCTTTCACCTCTCTCCCGTTTTTTCGCAGTTCAAAGGTAAAAGCAAAAGTTGCGGCAAAATTTGTTCTAAGGGTACGGGCAGTTATAAAAGCAAACCGATTTTCCGAATGCCTGTGTACCTCTTTCCAGAATTTTTCACCGTAATTGGTATCCTCATTCCTGACATCTGAATTGATAAAAGGGGTTATTGAGATTATTCCGCTGAAGTTCAGGGGACTTACTTTATAGCTTATAATGCACAGATCGGGATCGGCCATACTCAGAAAGCGGAATGATTTCATCCGGGCTTTCTTTTCCCTGCCAGGTGTAACCGTAAACTCCCTTGAAAGATATCCTTCTTTCATATTAAGGACTCTTCGGAAATTCTCCACCTTCATTTTTGCCAGATCTATTTCGGTATTGTCAATCTCAATGCCGATTCCTGTCCAGTCGGGTGCATTGGGCACTTTTGCGAAATATTCCGGATATCCGACCTTCCACCATCCCACTTTTGTCTTATCGGGGTAATATATTCCGGCCACGTAGCTTCCCTGAAGAGAGTCGCCGGAATATTTTTCTTCCATATTGGCACGCTGTCCCATGTAACCGTTGCCGATAGCGAAAATACTCTCGGCTTCCCTGTTTAAGTGCGGATGAAATCCCTCTTCAATTATCTGCCATTCGTCTGTCTTAAAAAGGCTCTTTATACCCTTCATGTTCCAGTATTGATTTCAGTTTTTCAAGGTTAATTTCTTCAAGGCTTCCTATCACTTCATGAGCCTGATGTAAAACATTACTGTTCCCTACTCCGATACAGAACATCCCTGCATTAAGGGCAGCTTTTACACCTGCCTCAGCATCCTCGAATACTATACATTTCCGGGGATCTGTATGAAGCATTCGGGCTGCCGCAAGGAATATATCCGGGTCAGGTTTGGCTTTTGAGATAATGTTACCATCTGCAACTGCATCGAAAAGAGGCTGCAATCCTGTTCTTTCGAGAATCAATGGTGTGTTTTTACTTGCGGAACCCACGGCAGTTTTGATTCCTTTCTTCCGGAGGCTTTTGAGCAATGGCAGGGTTCCCGGCATTATATCTGCCGGAGTCATTCCCGATATGTATTCAACATACCATTTGTTTTTTCTTTCTGCAAAAGAACGCTTTTCAGTTTCTGTGTATTTTTTGTCACCGTATTCCAGAATTATTTCAAGGGAATCCATCCGGCTGACCCCTTTAAGGCGTTCATTTTCCTTTTCGGTGAAATGTATTCCAAGCTCATCGGCAAGCCTTTTCCATGCCAGAAAATGAAAGCGGGCTGTATCTACCAGGACACCGTCGAGATCAAATATACAGGCTTCGAAACGCATACAATGAGATTTTAATCTTTATCCTCCACAAAAATCACCAGTGCTGCACCGATAAACATTGAGATACCACCTGTAACAAGGGCATAGATACTGTGTCCGGAGAAGAGATGCCTGACCATAAAACCCAGTATGCTTGCAGCAAGTATCTGCGGGATGACAATAAAGAAGTTGAAAATACCCATATAGGTTCCCATCTTGGCCGAAGGGAGGGAACCTGTCAGGATAGCATAGGGCATTGCGAGTATACTGGCCCATGCAAGTCCGACACCGAGCATTGATATTATAAGAAGTTCGGGGGATCTGAAAAAAATTATTGAAATAAGGCCCAGCCCTCCTGCAGCAAGGCTTATTGAATGTGTTATTTTCCTGTTGGTATGCTTTGCCATCACCGGAAGAAGGAAGGCCACAAGAGCTGCAAAGCCGTTATATACAGCAAACAATACTCCTACCCAGTTGGCTCCCCGGTTGTAAAGTTCGCTGGTTGTATCGCTGGTTCCGTAGATATGGCTGGTAACGGCCGAAGTGGTGTAAATCCACATTGAAAACAGAGCAAACCATGAAAAAAACTGCACTATGGCAAGCTGTTTCATTGTCCGGGGCATCATGAAGAGGTCGTTTATTATCACAACCAGCCCGTTTCTGGTTTTGCCACCCGAAACAAATATCCCTGAAAGAATCTGTATAATCCCAAAAGCAAATCCTCCGGCAGACAGAATATATAATTCAGGTTCCAGCCTCAGGAACCATATCAGCGCGGTAAGTACCAACCCGCCTGCAAGCCACCAGGCTCCACGGTTAATGAATATACGGAAGGGCAGTATTGTGTCATGTGTTTTATCATTACCGGTTCCGATATCATCCTCTCCTGAGAATTCCCTGAGCATCTCAGGCGGGTACTCCCTGGTTCTTAAAACTGTCCACAGTACTGCCGAGAAAAATGCAGCACCTCCAATATAGAACGACAGTTTGACTGAAAGCGGAACATGGCCTGCAGGTGCGGTATTTGGAATATTGAATACATTGGTCATCAGGTATGGCAGCAGTGAAGCCACAACGGCTCCTGTTCCTATGAAGAAACTCTGCATGGCAAAACCCTTTGTCCGCTGTGTTGACGGAAGCATATCCCCTACAAATGCCCTGAATGGCTCCATGGAAATATTGATCGAAGCATCCATTATCCAGAGCATGCCAGCGGCAACCCATAATACCGGCGAATTGGGCATAATGAGAAGGGCAAGAGATGCCAGAATTGCCCCGGTAAGAAAATAGGGACGACGACGACCGAGACGGTTCCACGTGTTATCGCTCATGTGACCGATAATCGGCTGAACAATGAGACCAGTGACCGGCGCTGCTATCCATAGCACAGGGATGTTCTCAACCTTTGCTCCGAGTGTTTCAAATATCCTGCTGACATTGGCATTCTGAAGTGCAAAACCAAATTGTATACCAAGGAATCCGAAACTCATATTCCATATCTGCCAGAAATTTAGTTCGGGTTTATTCTTTCTCATCTGATCTGTTTTGTTGAAAATGAAGTACGAATATTTCTTTTCAAATATATGGAAAAATTCAACACCTTACAGATTGTATGTTATTTATTTTCAATCATATCAGCAGGATTTGCAAGATAATCGGACACATTTATTTCAAACGTTTTCGGGAGAAAAATATAATTATTAGGATTTTTTCTTTTTAACTGTCCTGACCCGAATGAATTATTTTTATCAAATTTATACCCTGATCTTAAATATAAAAAAAATGAATTCTTCAGGTATAAAGGAAAAGCTTATAGCTCCGGGAAATATTCTGCCGTTTGTTCTGATAACATCTCTTTTCTTTCTGTGGGGTCTGGCAAACAATATGACCGACACCTTGCTGGCTGCATTCAAGAGAATAATGAGTATGACAGATGCCCGCACATCACTGATACAGATTTCGTGCTATGGACTTGGTTATTTTATTTTTGCCCTGCCTGCCGCCATTTTCATTAAAAAATACACATATAAATCGGGGGTTCTTCTTGGACTGGGTCTTTATGTTACAGGATGTCTGTTGTTCTTTCCGGCAAAGCTGACCGGTAACTATTTTCATTTCCTGGGTGCATTATGGATTTTGTTCGGAGGATTATCGGTACTTGAAACAGCTGCAAATCCTTACATTATAGCCATGGGCGACGAAAAGACTGGTACACGGAGACTAAATCTTGCCCAGTCATTTAACCCGCTCGGGTCAATCTCGGGGGTAATAATAAGCCAGATGTTCATTCTTTCGGGTCTTAACAGGGCCAATGCTGCTGAACGTGCGGCTATGCCGGAGGAGGCACTGAAGAGTATCCAGGCATCAGAACTTAATGCCGTAACAATGACTTATGTGACAGTAGGATTTCTCCTTCTGATTTTATGGATAGCAATATTTGTTGTTAAGATGCCTAAAGCCTCAGACGAGGATTCAAAGATTAATTTCGGAGCAACCTTCAGGAGACTGATGAAAAACCGCAACTATGTTATGGGGGTTATAGCACAGTTCTTTTATGTCGGGGCTCAGATCGGAGTATGGTCATTCACAATAAGGTATTCCATGGCGGCGCTGAATCTCGAACATGCAATTCTGCCACCGGGACGGACCCCGGAACAGGCTGCAGCCACATATTATATTGCCTCTCTTGTTCTTTTCAGCATTTCCAGGTTTGTGTTTACCGGGCTGATGAAATACTTCAGACCTTCATCCCTTCTTTTATTCGCATCGGTAATGGCAATCGTTTCAACTTTACTTGTAATTGCCGGCAGGGGTATGGCAGGGGTTATTGCCCTTGTCTCAATATCCGGCTTCATGTCACTGATGTTTCCCACTATTTTCGGGCAGGCGGTAAGAGGCCTTGGCGAAGATACCAAAATAGGCGGTTCGGGACTGATTATGGCAATTCTGGGTGGTGCCGTAATAACATTTTTCCAGGGAAAAGTCTCTGACCTTAGCGGAAGTATAAATATTTCGTATATCATTCCGTTATTCTGTTTCATCTTCATTGCCTGGTATGCCTTCTTCAGCAGGAAAACCGAGTCCGTAAAATGAAGATACTTGTTATCACAGATCTCTGCAGGGGATTTGCAGTAACACTGCCTGAAAGATTTCTTTACAAAGGTCTTTACGGGAAGGGTGTTGATATATCAGTGATAACTCATTTCAGAACAGCTGAATCTGAAGAGCTTGAGAAAGCCGGCATAAAAATGTATTATATTCCGCTTTTCAGGAAATTTGACATAAAGGCAATCCGGAAGATCAGGGAACTGCTGATACGTGAAAAGTATGACATCCTGTACCTTACCTTCGGTAAAGCAATTACAAATTCACTTTTTGCATCCCGGGGGATTAAAGTCAGTAAGGTCGGGTACCTGGGATCTCTGAATGTTCACTGGCACGACCCCACGGCATATCTCTCATTTCTTAATCCTTCAATCGACAGGATGGTATGCCTGAGTGATGCCGTTCTGGAGCATATTGTGAAACAGGCAGGTGAGAAGTTCAGACACAAATGTGTCAGGATATACAAGGGTTATGACCCCGAATGGATTAATCCCGGAATTCCGTTGTCAAGGGAAGAACTTAATATACCTGAGAATGCTTTGATAGCCGGATGTGTTGCTAATGTGAGGCCTGAAAAGGGAATTCCTTATCTGATTCAATCTGCCGGATGCCTCAGGGAGGATGCAAATATATATTTTCTTCTTGCCGGGAAGGGAATGGATAAAGGTAAACAGGCAAGGCTTATAAGGCAGTCACGGTTCAGTGACCGTTTCAGGGTTTTTGGTTTCGTGGATGACATTTTCAGATATACAGCTGCATGCGATGTATATGTTCAGCCTTCAGTTTCGGAAGGGCTGGGCCGGTCGGTTATTGAGGCTATGTGCCTGAAGAAGCCGGTTATTGTAACCTCAAGGGGAGGGGCAAAAGAACTGGTTGAGGAAGGAGTAAACGGGTATGTTGTTCCTTCAAGGGACCCTGAAGCCATTGCCCGGAGCCTCATGCGTTGCTGGTATGAAAAGACCCGACTTGCGGAAATGGGTGAAAAATCACTTCAGAAAGTAAAAAAAATGCTCGATCCGGCAGAATATTTAGAGCAGATTCACAGACTTTTTTGCGAGCTAACCGAAAAAAAAACGGGATCTGGGTCCCGTTCATTTCAGCAAAACAGCTAACTGAAAAAAATCTTCATCTGACAAGCAGAGTGACTTTAAGTTTGAATTCGTCGTAAATAATCTTGTCTCCGAGATTTTCAAAGAATTTACCCGATCCGTATCTTACATTATATCTGGTCCTGTCCACAATGATGTTTGAATAGAACCAGGTACCGTCATCCTTCTTCTGTACTGCCGCAGTGAATTCAATGGGGTTTGTGATACCCTTGATTGTAAGGTTTCCCTTCACTGTTGCGGTACCTTTTTCAAAAGAGTCACTTCCGGTAATCACAAGCTTTGAAACGGGAAACTTTTCAACCGAAAAGAAATCATCAGACTTCAGGTGATTTTCGAGATTCTTAAGGCCATCGTCATCCACAATAGTCTTCATGTCAATGAGGAACTCTCCCGATGTTATTCTGTTATTCTCCCATACAAGCCAACCCGACTGAAGCTGGATGGTTCCTGTATGTTTGCCAAGGACTTTTTCGCCCAACCACTCAAGTCTGGTCTTCTGAACATCAGCCTGCAGCTTATTCTGGCCAAAAGTTAAATTTGCTGTCATAATTGTCAGTAATACTAATATTTGAGTTTTCATAATACTTAAAATTTCTATCTAAACACAGTTTTAAGGCAATTTGTTCATTTTAATGTAAATTCGCCTCATTAACTGTATTAAATGAAGATAAGACATATTTTCAAGGAGCTTTTCAGCTTTATCACGCTTCCGGTTAAAGAGGGGCCTCTTAAGGGTAAAAGACTTATAGCCACTTCAGGTGGTAAATTTCTCAGCGGGAGGCACGAACCTTATAAAACCGATGCGCTGGTCAGGAATTTCAGGAAAGGCGAGATATTTTATGACATTGGCGCCCATATAGGTTATTTTTCGGCTATTGCCTCGGTTCTGAATGAAGGCAGCGGAGCTGTGATAGCATTTGAGCCGAGGCCGATGAATGCGAGATTTTTCCGCAGACATATGAAACTGAACGGGTTGAAGGGAGTCATTCTGTATGAGGCAGCGGTGGGAGAGTATGAAGGGGAGGTTTTATTTGATACTGCCCATGGATCTGCTACAGGAATGGTTTCGGCCAGCGGAGACCTGGCTGTTAAACAGGTATCTGTAGCTAAACTCGTGGAAAAGGGAGAGGTGCCTGCCCCGACATTTGTGAAAATAGATGTTGAAGGAGGTGAAATAGAGGTTCTGAAAGGACTGAGGGGTATTATTAAATCAGTAAGACCTAAAATACTGATAGCAACCCATAACGATGAATGCCACAGCTATGTGGTAGATTATCTAAAGGTTAACGGATACAAGTTTGAGATTCTGAACCCGGGCAGGGTAAAAGGCGATACTGAAATAATTGCACTTCCCTGAGTGCGATTACATTCTTATTAAACTATCAGAGGCTTCTGATATTGAGTCCGCCGCTTACCTCGAATACTGCTCCTGAAGAGAAATCCCAGTCGCCGCGGGCAATCGAAGCAACCGCTCTGGCAACATCGGCAGGGAAACCCCATCTTTTCTGGGGTATCCTTCCCTCTGCAATCATCTTGTCATATTTATCCTTCACTCTTGCCGTCATATCTGTCTGGATTATTCCCGGACGGATTTCGTAAACAAGTATACCCTCCCGGGTGAGTCTTTCAGCGAAGACTTCCGCAGCCATGCTTAATCCTGCCTTGGATATGCAGTATTCGGCGCGCTTGATTGAAGGCATATAAGCTGATACTGAGGAGATAAAAATGATTTTGGGAGAATATTTTTCAATCATGCTTTTAAGCCAGAGCATCTCCCTGGCTATTCTCTGGGTGAAGAAAAGAGGCCCCCGGAGGTTTATATTTAGTACCCTGTCGTAGCTTTCTTCCGAAAGTTCAAGAAGATCTGTTCTTTGCAGGGGGGCAACGCCGGCATTATTTACCAGCAGGTCTATTCTGCCGTACCGGTCAAGAATGTTTTTAACAACTTCCACCTGGCATGCAGTGCAGGATATATCAAGTCCGATCGGGAAGAAACCGGCATTCTTTTTTTCAATCTCAGGGCCAAGTGTTTCCATCCCCTCACTGTCGAGTGAGCGGGCTATTGCCACAATGTCGTAACCTTCGGAGGCAAGTGCAATTGTTGTTGCTCTGCCTATACCCCTGCTGGCACCGGTAATCACAGCAACTGGTTTACCGTTCATAGGCGGGAAGATTTGGTTGGTTAACAGGTTCAGGGGGTAAAGGTAATAATTTGAGTGATTTATTCAAGAGTCTGCTACATTATCTTCAAGGTTCTGCCGCCATATTTTTTCAAACCAGAGCTCCTGCGCGGGTATCGGACGAACCTTTTCAAGTCCTGAACAGACTTCGCCGTTAACCATTTTTATTTCCAGTATATGGTTTTCGACTTTTCTGTCATAGCTGCACAGACTGAACGAAAACGACTCTTCCAGGTTTTTCAGAGGTTTTGAACCGGATTTATCGGTAACAATATAAGAACCTCTGCTGCGGCCCCCTCCCTTTATATACCTGTTTAAAGCCTCAAGATAAATCATGTGTGTAAGAAAATGTTCACGTGCCCTGAATGCATCAGCCAGTTCGCTTACTGATGAGGCATACAGAATATCGTCAACAGAATTCCATAACCTCCATGCTTCCCCGGCAGCTTCACTTACTTTACTTTTTTCTCTTATTATGCCTGCCGCTTCCGACATCCTTTCTCTGATAATTCTACGGAGCTCAACCGGTTTAATGTGATTATCTCTTTTATTATCAATCCATACGGAAGCAATGGAGAGTATGCTTTGAACGGATGATTTTATTGTGCCGGCAAATTCTTTGTTTTCAGGAGGAGGAGTATTGTATTTTTTTGAAATAAACCATGCCGCTCTGTAACTTCCAACCTGTCCCGAATTAAGAGCTGAGCCGCCGGGGCGGTAAACCCCGTGAGAACCATTAACCTCACCCACCGGAAAAAGATGTCTGAGATCCGATTCCCACCAGATATTACCTTTAAGTCCTCCGTTATTGTGCTGGGCGCAGACCGCAATTTCAAGCGGTTCTTTTGAGAGGTCAATCTTATTGTGCAGAAAAAGATCGACTGCCTGTGTGTTCATTGCCCGGAGCCTTTCAATAGGTGTCTTTTTCAGCGCATCAGATTTCTTCAGGTAATCGTATACTTCATCACTTAATATTTTTAATGAAAATGGTTCTCCTGCCGGGCCGGAAGGATTTACCCTGTAATCGAGAAAGACCTTTCTGCCTTGTATTACCTTTTCCCGGTATACCAGGAGATCAATTAATGATGATCCGTAGTCTGAAGTTTTGGCAGGATCGAAAGGCCACTGGTAACCTTTAAGAAAAATGGCCCGGGTTAAGGTTTTCATGTCAGGGAAAAACTCATTCAGAAATTCTTTTCTGTCTTTGCCGCTTGCATCGGTAGAGAAATACTGCGGAATCACCTGCTGATAACTTCCCGAAAGATTCCATCTGAACCTTACGGAGGCTATGCCGAACTGTGATTCGGTCAGATTCTGTGCCGTTGCCCCTGCCTCAATTGCCAGTCCGGTTGAACCTGATTGTAAAGCAGGGTAAACCGAATCGCGGTATATGCCGGCCGGACCTCCGGTACCGAAAATAATATTTGTACAGTTAAAAAGAACAAAAGCTGATTTTATGTCTTTGGCTTTCAGATCTATCCCGAGTGCGCCCGAGACTGATTTTTCCCCGTTTTTTTCTGAACAGAGAAGTGCTATGATACGGACATGATTGAGAGTTCTGATTTTTCTCTTTTTTACCTCTTCTGCAAGGAGGGTATGCATGATTTTTGAAGTGTAGGGTCCGGCCGAGGAGCCTCTGCCCCGTGGGTCATGATCAGTTTTGTAGCCGACCCAGGCGCCGTATTTATTTCGGGGGAACGGAACGCCAAGTTCGGCAAGGCGCAGAAAAGCATCTGCAGAACCCAGTGCTTCACAGAGTGCTATATCTCCGTGCATGCAATGACCATTGAAGAGATCTTCCGCCATTATTACAGGACTGTCGGCTGCATCACCAGAAAGGGAGAGTTTATAGTAGGTCTGCTTGTCAGATCCGGCATTCCTGCTTGTGCCTCCCCTGAGGTTTTCGGTAGCGATGATTAAATCCCTTTGTCCGAACCTGTGAAGAGAAACGGCGGCATTCAGTGAAGCAGCTCCGCTTCCTGTTATCAGGGTGTTTGCCCTGTGGCACGTAATCTCATAACCGTTTATCCTGATTTTTTCACCTGCCATCTTTGATAAGTTTTTTCAGTTCTGCCCCGTATATTTCCCGGTCGTGAATCACACAACCTGCCGGTCGTAAATTTTTCATGAGGCGTGTGCAGCCGGAACATGTTATACAGAATTTTCCGGGATCTGCCCTGCCGTTTGTTAAAAGGTCGATTGGCATTGAAGGATAGGCAAAGGAGTTTCTTCCGAAACCTATAAATGATGCCTTGCCTGATTTTATTACCGCTGCCCCGACATAAAGTGCGAAGTGCCTTAGCCATGAATAGGCAGATCCGATTATTCTCATTTCAGGATAGGTTTGCTGGACGGTTGCAGTGCCTTCAATCATACGGACAACACCTTCCAGCGGATGTTCCGGAGGAACAGGAGCTCCGGGAAGAGGATTATCATAGGGTCTTACAACATGGGGATTGAAATAAGGACTTCCCATGGTGGTATTCATAAGTTTTATGCCGCGCTTCTGAAGTTCGCCGGTAAGCATAACCGATTCTCTCAGGTCATATTTTTCACCGTCGGGTGTGGTCGAAAACCCTCCGGGATAAATATCACTTAAATTGATTCTGGTTGTAACCGTAATACCGGGAACTTCATCTCTGACCCGTTCTATGGTTTTGAGGAGGAACCTGAATCTTTTTTCCGGTTCCGGGCCTCCGAAAATGCTGTTTTCCCTTGTGTGCGAAAACAGAAGTTCATGTATAAGATATCCGTGGCAGGCTTTTATGTCGACAGCATCAAAACCGGCTTCATAAGCAAGTTGTGATGCCTCAATAAACATGTCCATGATCTTTTTCAGATCATCGTCCGAAAGGACTTTTTCATTTCCCCGGTCGAGAAAAGAATTGCGGGAGGGTACCAAAGGGCAGTTTTCACCATAAGGTCTGGAATAGCGACCGGAATGAGTAATCTGCGCCACTGTATACGGCTGAACGGAAGGCGGCGCATTTCTGCGGATCTTCTCAAGCAGTCTGGCGTATTCTCCGGTGTTTTTCCTGCAGATCATCAGCTGTCGTGGATTGGAACGTCCTTCAGGTGTAACGGCAACTGCTTCAAACCATATCACTCCGCTTCCTCCGGCACTGTAACGAAGGTATCTTCGGAGGGTAAGATCTGAAGGAGAACCATCCTCCTCTGAATCGTATCCTTCCATCGGCTGAACAACAAACCGGTTGTATATTTTTTTATCATTTATAAAAACCGGTCCGAATAAAGGGTTTAAATCTTCGCTGAAAGGAAGAGATAGTCCCAGTTGTCCTGCTTTTTCGAGCAGATCATCACTGCTTTTAAACCTGAACCGTTCGTGCATCAATGTGGCAGATTTTTCTTTTATATTGTTATTGTTTTATGATCAGTCCTTCAGGGGTTTCAGATATAAAATAGGTTTTTCCGGTTTCAGTTTTATTAATCTCCACCCTTTTCCCGTTAAAGGAAACATGAAGCGGGTTACCGAGTTTAGAAATAATTTCTGCCTTTTTCAGCCTGCCGTTTTCCCAGTCGATGTCGACCTTAAATCCGCCGCGTGCCAGAAGACCGTGAACATAACCTGTTTCCCATGCAGAAGGAAGGGCGGGAAGCAGTTCAATTTCGCCTGCATGGCTCTGAAGAAGCATTTCGGTAATTCCTGCGGTGCCCCCGAAATTACCGTCAATCTGGAAAGGAGGGTGGTTATCAAACAGGTTGTTCAGTGTTGATTTTGAAAGAAGTGCCATTACATTTTCATAGGCTTTTTCCCCGTCTCTGAGCCTGGCATAGAAGTTAATTATCCATGCGCGGCTCCATCCGGTATGTCCGCCTCCGTGGGCAAGCCGGTATTCAATTGTTTTTCTGGCTGCTTCAGCCAGTATGGGCGTTGTCTGATAAGTTATCTGGTTTCCGGGATGAAGGCCGAACAGATGTGAGATATGTCTGTGTCCCGGTTCTGCTTCTTCAAACTCCACTGGCCATTCCATAATCCGTCCGTCTTTTCCGATACTTATAGGGGCCAGATCCTGAAGAGCCTTCTCCATTTTATTGCGGAAAGCCTTATCAGTATTGAGTATAGTAGCTGCGCTGATGGTATTCTGCAAGAGATCCCTGATAATCATATGGTCCATAGTGGGTCCCATAACCATGCTTGCATTATCTTTACTGCCGGGGGCTTTAAAACTATTTTCGGGAGAAACAGAGGGGCCTGAAACAAGGTAACCTGTCAAGGGGTCTTTGACGAGCCAGTCCAGGCAGAATTCAGCAGCCTCCTTCATTATAGGATAGGATTTGTTTTTCAGGTATTCCTTATCTCCACCGAAGAGGAAATGGTCCCATATATTCTGGCACGACCAGGCTATTCCCATTGGCCACATACCATAGACGATTGCCCCGAAAGGCTCTGTATAATGCCACACATCAGTTGTATAATGAGCGACAATACCTTTCAAACCATAAACCTCTTTTGCTGTTTGCCTTGCATTGGGGCGCAAGGCATCAATGAATTCAATGAATGGCTCCTGAAGTTCATTTAGGTTTGTTGGTCCGGCAGGCCAGTAATTCATCTGAATATTGATATTGATGTGATAATCGGCGCCCCATGGAGGATTTAACCCGTCGGCCCAGATGCCCTGCAGGTTCGCCGGCAATCCGCCAGGCCTTGAACTGCTTATCAGAAGGTATCTTCCAAACTGAAAATAGAGTTCAATCAGGTCGGTATCGGTATATCCGTTTCTCATTGCGGTAAGCCTTGCATCGGTAGTGAAAAAATTGCCTGCACTTTTGCCGAGATCAATCTCTACCCTCCTGAAAAGTGTCCTGTAATCAGATATATGTTCTTCAAGAACTTCTTTATAGCTGCGGGGGGCATTTTTTCCGATCCGGGCCAGGGCAACTTCCTTAGGGTCTTCACCTTTATAATCGGTTGCTGCAGCCAGGCAGAGGACGGCTTCATCAGCTTTTTGTATAATAAGGCTGTCGCCCGAAGCAAAAATTATTCCCCCATCGGCAATGATATTTAAGACAGTGAACATCTTTACCCCCTTACCATCACCCGTATGTTCAGCCATGGTGATAATTCCCTTTTCAGCCTTTATTGCAGCCTTGTTGCCGGGTCTTGTAAGTTTTGCAGAAAAAGTTACAGAACCGGGTCTGTCGCCCGTTATCTTTATAAAAATTGCTCTGGCAGGGTAACTTGCAAAGATTTCGCGATAGTAACTGACACCTCCTGATGTAAAAGATACGGATGCTACGGCTTTATCAATGTCAAGTTCCCTGCGATAGTTGGTTATACCTTTCAGGTCGGGGAAAAAGAGAGTAAGGTCTCCGAGAGTCTGATAGCTGGAGAGAGCGTCTCTGCGAACCTGTCCCATAATATTTTTAAGTACAAGTTCTTCCGCCTCCCTGTATCTGCCTTCAAACAGGAGTTTTCTTACCATGGGAAGGGCCTCTTTTGCACCTGAATTAACATATCTTACGGGCTCTCCGGTCCACACCGATTCTTCGTTTAACTGGAGGCGCTCAGTCGCAGGACCACCAAAAATCATCGCACCCAGACTGCCGTTACCAACAGGCAGGGCTTCGTTCCAGTTTGCCGCCGGTCTGGTGTACCATAATTTAAGTTCAGATGCCTGTGCCTCCAGAGATGCAGGGTGGCCAGCCTGGCCTGATAACAATATTAACGGAATTAAAAATACGGAAAAAGGTTTCATAGGCAGGCAAATTACCAGCCTAATATAAGATAAAACTTATTGATTTTTATGTGTGGGTTAAATCTTCTGTGCAGATTTAATAGAAACCAAACATACTGCCGCCGCCACCTCCGCGAGAGCCGAACCTTGGATTTACGACATTGTTATATATGGAACCGAAGGTATATGTAAGGCTTATGCTTCCTCCATACGAGTAGTTTGTTGCCTGTTCTTTAAGACGGAGTAGTCTTTCAGCTTCAGTCAGACCTCCTTTTCTAAGGTTAAGCTGGTCGTTTATATATGCAACCTGTCCGTTTACTGACAATGAAAGCCCTTTTATGATTCTTAACCTTACATAGCCGTTTAGTTCTATCCTGTTCTTTGACCAGTCGTGCATATAATTGGAACCGGAAAGGGAAATATTAATTGAGCCCCATTTATCCTGAATCTGGTATGCGATTCGCAGTTCATGTTTAAAGAGATTGTCTTTAAGTTTGTTAAGAAGAGTTGTATCAATGTAGTTGCTGTACTGGTAACCTGCACTGTAATTTATTCTCAGCTGTTTATGGGTTGCCATTGAGTATGGGAAAATATCATATTCAACAGCAGGCATTAACTCAAAGTTAAGATCGTAGTTGGGGTTTGTTGCGGTGCGCATCATCAGTCTTGAACCTGCCGACCAGTGTTCCCCGATGCTTTTAACCAACAAAACATCCATGCTTTCATCTTTTCTGCGGTAGATTGTCGCATCACCGTCATTATCAACAAATTTCTGTTTGGTATTGTCACCTTCAAGTTCAAACTCAAACTTAAGATTTGGAGTTATTCTGTTTATATTGAGGGAGTTGCGGAAAAAAATTCTCGAATTGGAAGCTTCAGCATTGAAACGGGGGCTTGTCTGAATTTCAAATACCCAGTAGTTCCAATTATCTATCACTTCAGCAGCCTGAAGCTTCTGGTTATGCCTTATTTCAATCTCTCCGGCGAGCGGGGTTTTGGCAACATATCTCATCAGTCCCATTTTAAGAAGTCTGGTTCTTTTTTCCCTTATCTCTGAACTTGTCATATCCGGATTGCTGCTGAAAGTAAGTGTGTCGTTCATGCCATTGAAACGGAACTGCCCTGTAAATGTATAAGTGTACAAATTTCCGCCACTGCCGGCATTCTGTGTTGTTACCAGCACATATACCTCAGCTTCCTTCACATCACGGACATAATTTACATATGGAATCTGTTCCCTGGTATAATTCATATCGCAGGTACGGCAGTCGAGAAAGATCTTCAGAGCATCCTTTCTGATCTGGTCGGTGCTATTGTCTAATTCCTGGGAATTAGCATCAGTTATAAAAAAGACTGCAATAAGGATAGGCAGTAAATCGGCAGGTCTTTTCATTATGAATCACAAATTAAAGGTTTTATCGGGAATGCAAATATGCAGCATTAACCTCTAATAAAAAGCTATGAAGCCTTTCGGAGAATATATTTTAAATTTTTTTAACCAAAATCATTAAAGAAGTGCTGCCCGGGATACTAATTGATTTATGCAATCGAGGACGGCCATGACATCATCCCTGTTATTGTAAAGATGAAAAGAGACTCTGATCCCGTTTAGCCCGGCCTCACCAACCTGTCTGACCCTTATGTTGCATGAGGTCATCGCAGCCGATATATCATTCATTGAGAGGGTGGGAATCCTGAAAGTTATCATTGAGGAACGGTACTCACGTTCCACCGGAGAGATCACTTCAACCTTTCCTGTATTTCTTAATTCTCTGTAAAACTCTTCCGACAACTCCTCATTATGTTTCCGGATATTCTCAATACCAATTGTGTTCAGGAATTTCAGAGAGGCATGGAATCCCAGATACAGCAACTCATTCTGGGTTCCGTATTCATATTTCTGTGCCGAATTCTGAAACTTCAGACGGCCCTCTTTAAGGTCGTAACCGTCATCACTGTATGCTCCTGCAGTAACGGGACGAAGGGTATCAAGCATCTCTTTCCTGACATACAGAACGCCTGTTCTTCTCGGTGCGAGAAGCCATTTATGGCTGCTGAATGTGTAAAAATCAACATTGTAGCTTTTTACATCAAGAGGCATACTTCCCGGGCACTGGGCACCGTCGAGGGCATACCATAATCCGGCCTCTTTTGCAAGGGCTCCAATTTCCCTTACTGGTAATATCTGACCTGTTGTTGTTGTACGGTGGCTTACGAAAATCAGTTTTGTTTTCTTCGTGATAAGCTCTCTGACAAGTCTGACATTGTTTAATCCCTGTTGTGTGTCAGGTTCAAAGTATTTTAATACAATACCCCTGTTCAGCATGGCATTTAACAAAGGGATATTAAGTGCAGGATGTTCGTGAAGGGTGGTGATTATCTCATCTCCCTTCCGGAGTGGTAAACCGTTTATTATTATATTAATACCCTCGGTTGCAGAATTTATGAGGGCAATCTCCCGGGCTTCCACCCCGGGCCCGAGCAGAGTTGCCACATCTTTTTTAAGGGCATTCCATTTGTTCAGATCATGTCCGGGAGAAGGGTTTGATTCAAGCCTGAACCATTCATCACTTACCAGACTTCTGACATGCCTGGGCACTGAGCCTATACCGCCTGTGTTCAGATAGGTATAACCATCGGGAAAGCTAAATTCTTCCCTTACAACTTTCCAGATGTCATCCCCGTCGGCCGGTAGTGTAAGAGGCTGAGGATTGTTACGGCCGGCAATAATATTCAAAGGCATTGAAATTGAAGTGCCGGCAAGCAACCCCAGCGTGGTAATGAATTTTTTTCTTTTCATGTTTGCAGAATTATCAGGTTTCAGTTTTATTTTTTTCAGATTCAGGATTAACATATTCGTCTGATGTCTCTTCATCTTCCATCCAGTCGTAAACAGGCCGGCGAGGACCTTCATTCCTGAATATGATTGCCAGGAATATTCCTGTTATGAATCCCATTGCATGAGCCTCCCACGAAATATCCCTGTAGACATCGGGGAACATTCCCCACACCATTGATCCGTACAGGAAAACAACAAGGAGTGATAATGCGGTAAGTCTGTAGTACCTGCGGATTATGCCGCTGAAAAAAAGAAAAGACATCAACCCGTAAACGACACCGCTTGCTCCTATATGCCATGCCGGACGACCTGTGAACCATACAAGAATACCTGTGAGGAAATAGTTCAGGGTGAAAATTTTAACTGCCGGTCCGGCGTAGAAATAAAACAGGGCTGTTCCCAGAAGCAGAAACGGAACAGAATTACTGATCAGATGACTGAAATCGCTGTGTATTAAGGGAGAAAAGATAATGCCCGGTAATCCGTTCAGTTGAAGAGGGTAAATACCTAATCCCGTAAAATCAGTTTCAAAAGCAAGTTCGGTTAATTTAACAAACCACATCATGAATACAGAAATAGCAGGAATGAGAAAACCCAGAAAAAGTTTCTTTCTCAGAATGGTTAATTCTTCCTCATTCACGCTCATAGAGGTTATCTGTTTTTGGGAAATTCTATTCTCCGGGGAAGACAATTCCTGCCTTTTCCCTGATTCTGTCAAGTGTTCTTATAAGATCAAGGCTGAATGAAAGAGGAACCACAGGGCTCTCCTTAAGGTCATTGTCGAGGCATCTCATCACCTCTTCAGCCTCCCAGTGATAGCCCATCGCTTCAGGCCTGAAAATATATTCCTCAGGAGATTTTCCATGAATCTCAAGAATGACCCTCTGGTTCATATCCCTGCCCCGCGACACAATCATATTGCCTCTCTCGCATAAAAGTTTGCATCCGATCCCTTCACTGGTTCTGAAGGAGCTGTACAGATCTGCCATTTTACCGTTATTGTATCTGAAAGAAACGGTAATTGACTCTTCCGAACCTGACGGGGAGAACAAAGCAAATGCATTTATTTCGTCTGGAACCCCGATAAATGTTAATGCATCAATGACAGGATATATGCCCACATCGTGCAGAGACCCTCCCCCAAGCTGCAGGTTGAATTTTCTGTCGGAAGGATCGTAGGGAGGCTGGAATGAGAACCATCCGTGAAGATGAATGATTTCTCCGAGAATTCCCGACTTAAGTATTTCACGGGCTTTTTTATAGAATGGCTGAAAAGGTGGCCACAAAGCTTCCATCAGGAAAAGATCACGCTTCCGGGCCTCTGATATCATCTCCTGAACCTGCCGGGTATTCAGAGCGAAAGCCTTCTCACATATCACATGTTTGCCGTTCCGCAGGCACATAAGAGTGTGCTGGTGATGCAGGGAATGAGGGGATGCAATATATACAATGTCAGTATCGGGATCAGCGGCAAGTTCCTCATACCTTCCGTAAGCCCTGACAAAACCGTATTCAGATGCAAACTTTTCTGCACGGCCTTTATCGCGCGAACCGACAGAGTACAGTACAGCATTGCTAAGGAGCTTTAAACCCCTGGTGAATTTAGCCGACATTTTACCCGGTGCCAGAATACCCCAATTGTACTTCTTCATGATGTTCCGTAATAGTTGTAACCATATTAAACAGTAAATATATGAATAAGGCTTCAAAACATGGAGCAGGAAGTTTTTAAGGAATCTTAACCGCTGATAAAGGTAATGTTATTGCCCTTTCCCATGGAATCATTGCATTGAAGAGCCTGATCATGCTGTAGTTACCAAGCCCGGATAACCTGATTTCCTCTTCCCTGAGTATGCCGGAATCAAGCAGGAATTCCCGCATGGTTCCTTTCAGCAAAGGTCTGGCAGGGGTATACCAGAATCCTTTCCGTTCAAGGGCAACATTGCAATAGGAGGTATCTGTTATAAAATCATCACTAACAATAAGCACCTCATCGCATTCTCCCTTTAAGTCTGATAGGCGATCAATTACATACCTGTCGGCATATTTTAGCGAATATCCGGGCCTCGGCACACAGACAACTTTCAGCGACCTGATCTCCTTCTGCCTGTAGGAAATTATTTCATGGTTAAAAATTGCTGAAGAATATAATATTCTGAGCCGGTAAAGACCTGCCTCCGGAATTTTCAGAGACTCAAGAAAAGAGACAGGGGCCCTTGCAGGGAGACTGAAGCCGGCAATTTCCGATGTTCGGATCATTCTCCGGATATGGTAATCGGGATTATGTATCCGGCCGTTTTCTATTCTTATGGTTTCAAGAAAAAGGGACATACACTTTTCTGATTAGTTCATCATACTCATTCCGGGGTCTGCTCAGGGCTGTAATGCCTCCCCCGCTCTTGAAAAACATTCCTTCACCCGTATTTTCAATAAACCTTATCATTACGGCACTGTCGAGATTATATCCGTCGTACCAGCCAAAGACTCCGGTGTAAAAACCTCGGTCATAATTTTCGACCTTCCTGATTATATCTACCGTCTTCTTTTTCGGTGCGCCTGTAACCGACCCTGCAGGCAGAATTAAAGATAAAATGGTGCCGATCCGGCCACGGTAACAGCGCCTTATTCTTCCTTCAATATGCGAGCTTACCTGTAAAAGAGTTCCCCTGTTGCCTTTTATGGTATCAATATATCTGAATCGTTTTACAGTTACATCACCGGCTACCATGCTAAGGTCGTTACGGAGCAGGTCCACAATTGTACAATGTTCCGCAGTCTCCTTTTTGTCGGAAAGAATAACATTCAAGGCATCCGGCACTGAGGCATCAATGGTCCCTTTCATAGGGTAGGTGCTTATAATATCGCCGGAAATCTTTATAAAAGTCTCTGGTGAGAAGCATACAAAAGAATCTGCGAACCTTATTTTATAGGGAGCTGAACTGTAATTAAAAATCTCTTTCAGCGTAAGAGAGGTGGTTATTAAGGTAGGGAATGTAAGGTTGATGAGGAATGAATCACCCCTCAGAATATGTTGCATTATTTTATTAAAGCTGACAAGGTAATCCCTGTAAGCAACAGGCCTTGGGATGAATTTAAAATCAGGTATGCTTCCGGTTGGTTTCTGAGGCATTCCCAATGAGGGGACTGAATACTCTATTTGTTCGGGAATCTCTTCCTTCCGCCAGACATGAACCACGGTCCCGTCAAAAGATATCACAAACAGAAACGGGATATTTTCCTTTCCGTACCGGTCCATAAGACAAAAGGAGGATTCATGGAATACCGTCATATAAAAAATAAAGCTGTTTCCGCAAAGATAAATGTTTGAAGGTACCCTCCCGATAGTGATAAAACCAACTTTTCTCGGGGCCATATAGTAAATAAGAAAATTATTTCAGGCTGCCGTATTGACTATTAAAGGTTGTAATTATCATTATATCAGTGCATAGGATTAAAGGAAATTCCTGGAAATAAATAATCTTATAAAAAAATACTACTATGCATTGCATAGTAAAAATAAATTAATATATCTTTGCATAGAAATATTATATGCATAAAAAGGTATTTAACAACAAAAACTATGAAAATAACATTAAGCGTCAATATCGGCGGGTACTCTTTTAACATAGATGAGGATGCCTATGATGAGCTGAGGATTTACCTGAAGAATCTTGAGGTATGGTTTGCTCAGGAGGAGAGTTCGGGTGAAATACTGAATGACATAGAAGCAAGGATAGCAGAGCTCTTCAGGGCAAAGCTTAATGAGTACAGGCAGGTTATAACAATTGAAGATGTGAGGTCGGTAATATCGGTCCTTGGCACCCCCGAGGATATAGCAGGTAAAACAGAGGGAGGTAAAAGCGGTAAACATGGTATGGCAGGCACTCACAGGATGTACCGTGATCCGGATAAAAGGATCATCGGAGGTGTAAGTGCCGGTATAGCTGCATACTGGCATATTGAACCCGTTGTGGTCAGAATACTTTTTCTGGCACTGGTGTTTGCAGGAGGGATGGGTTTGCTGATATATCTTATTCTCTGGGTAGTACTCCCTGAAGCAAGAACGACAGCCCAGAAAATCGAGATGAGGGGTGAACCGGTGGATATTCACAACATTAAGGAATCGGTAAAGAGAGAATTTGACCAGGTACGCCGGAAAATGAATCTGTGACGGATTTCGGATGAAATTATATCAACTTCAATCAATAAAACAGACAATATGGATATTGAAAATACTACAGCACAGATGCGCAAGGGTATACTTGAATATTGTATTCTTCTGGTGCTCTCAGGAAACTCATGCTATGCGAGTGATATAATCAGAGAACTGAAGGAGGTAAAAGTCATAGTGGTTGAGGGTACTCTTTACCCGCTGTTGACAAGGCTTAAGAATTCAGGGTTACTCAGTTACCGCTGGGAGGAGTCTCCCCAGGGGCCTCCCCGCAAGTATTATGAACTCACCGAACAGGGTAAGGAATATCTCGAAGAGTTAGATCAGGCCTGGACAGATCTTGTAAAATCGGTAGGGCTTATCAGAAAAAACAGGAAATAACATAAAACGATTAATGCAATGGACAAAACCATAAAAATAAACCTTGCAGGAACACTTTTCCATATAGAGACTGAAGCATATTATTTGCTGCGCGATTACCTTAATGCAATAAACAACACCCTAAAAAATACCCCTGGTGGTTATGAAGCTATTGATGATATAGAAGGGCGCATAGCTGAGATATTCAGTCCGGTGAAAGGATTGTCAGGCATAATCACCTCTGAAAATGTAAGGGCTGTGATGGAAATAATCGGCCGTCCCGAAGATTTTGATCAGCCCGGAACCGTGAACACTTCTGCCAGTGAAAGAGGTCATGGAAGACGGCTTTACCGCAACCCCGATGATTCGGTTATAAGCGGGGTTTGCGGCGGTATTGGAGCTTATCTGAATACAGATCCGGTCTGGATAAGACTCGGATTTATTGTTTTTACACTCTTTTTCGGGATAGGGTTTTTTATTTACCTTGGTTTATGGATTGCTCTTCCTGCCGCAGGTGATGAAAAAAAGAAAAGAGAGCTGTACGGTTCAGATTATACCATCAGCAGAGGCTCAAAAGGGACAAGCCCTGCGGCGAGGACACTGAATGAAATTTTTTACGCATTCGGCAGACTCCTGCGTATATCTGTAAGAATAATACTGATTATAACCGGTGTGGCATTTATCCTGGCAGCCCTTTCAATGCTGGTAGCCTTCATAATTGTGTTTTACCTGAGATATCCGGGTTACTTCTTTGCAGGCACATTTTCCGACAGCCTCTTTTATATGCCTGAATTTCTCAATCTTATTATAACACCTCCGCTTACTCCATGGGTAATGTTTCTCGTTTCAGTCGTGGTAATACTCCCCCTGCTGGCTTTGATTTACTGGGGGCTTAAAATGATTTTTTATTTCCGTGCCAGGATTATGGCAGTCAGCCTTACCGCCCTCGTTATATGGGTGGCAGCACTGTCGGCTCTTGTTATGATACTTTTTACGCAGGGCATCAGCTTTGCAGAGCAGGGGAAGGTTACAGATCTGTTAAAAGTTTCAACCGGGTCCGACACTCTCTACATCAAACTTGTCAGGAAGCTGACAGAACTGGAATATGACAGGGAAATAAGTGTACCGGGAGAAGACTACTCACTTTATTTCACGGCAGACCAGAACAGGATATTTTCAAAACCTGAGTTGTCATTTGGGAGATCAGAAAATGAAATTATTGAGCTAGAGGTTGAAAAAATAATGCACGGAAAAACAGCCGCGGAGGCGTATGATAAAGCCGCTTCGCTGATATTCAATTACAGCATTGAAGGTGATACTCTTTTTCTTGACCAGTATTATGAGATACCTCCCGGTACCAAATGGTCAGGGTCTTTCATTGATGTCGATATAAGGGTGCCCGAAGGCAGGATAATCAGGATGGATAACGGGGTTGAGAAATTAACCGGTAACATGGTTTTCCGCAATGGCCGCTCACGGCACCAGGGAGATAACTTCTGGAGAATGGAGGATGGTGAGTTGATAAATGTAATCAACGGAAAATAACATATTTCCCTGTTCTCAGTTAAGACAGACCCCGTTGTTATAATGTGACCGGAGGTTGCTCTTTTAAACATTACTTCAAATGCCATGTAAACAAAGAGTCTGAAAAATTGTTAATTTTATCGGGACAAAGATTTTGAGACCCCGCTTCCATGAACAATTTTTACAATGAGCTTACTGTTTCTGTCAGCAGGCTTGTTACCAGAACATACAGCACATCTTTTTCCATAGCAGTCAGTATGCTTGACAAGGAAACCAGAAATGCCATATACTCTGTTTATGGCTTTGTAAGGTTTGCTGATGAAATTGTTGACTCTTTTCACGAATACGACAAAGCGGAACTGCTGAATAAATTTGAGCAGGACTATTATGAAGCCTTAAAGAAGGGAATAAGCCTTAATCCTGTTCTGAATTCATTTCAGAACACTGTCAGAAAATATAATATACCTGACCCCCTTGTAAGGGCTTTTCTTCAGAGTATGAAATACGACCTTGAGAAGAAGGATTATATCTCGGGGGAACACATGGATGATTATATCTATGGCTCGGCTGAAGTGGTCGGCCTTATGTGTCTCAGAATTTTTCTCAGAGGTGACGATGAGGCTTACGAAGCTCTTGCCGGACCGGCCAGGAGACTGGGCGCGGCTTTCCAGAAGGTTAATTTCCTAAGAGATCTCAGGGCCGACATGAATGAACTGGGAAGGAGATATTTCCCCGATATAATACATAAAGGGTTTAATGAAGAGGTAAAGTCTGAAATTATCTCAGATATCAGAAAAGATTTTGCAGATGCACTTCCCGGCATCAGGAAGCTTCCTCCCCGCCCCAGGCTCGGTGTACTGACGGCATACCTTTACTATCTGAAACTGCTGGAGAAAATTAAATCCACTCCGGCTCACGAATTGACTGAAAGACGCATCAGGGTGCCTGATGCAGTTAAAATGTTTCTGTTGCTCAAGGCAATAATCATAAATAAATTAAATCTGATATAACCTTTTAATTTTATCTGTAAAACAATTTGATTTGATATCTCAGCTGATTGAAAATTTCAGAAAAAAAACCACAAAAGAAATCACAATCTTTATGGTTTATTTCTACCTGGTGGGTCTTGCAGGAACCATAATTCCATTTACACGGCCCCTTTTCCTGATTATTTTTCCTTTTGCCATTCTGTTAAGTCTCACAGTACTTTTTCTGTTTCCGGAAGAATCTCCCGGGAAGAAAACCAGTATAATGGCAGTAATAATTGCAATGTCAGGTTTCTTTGTGGAGGTTGCCGGTGTTGCAACGGGAAATATTTTCGGTAGTTACACCTACGGCCCCACCCTCGGGCTGAAGTTGTTCGATACTCCCCTGATTATAGGAGTAAACTGGGCTCTGCTTGTTTTTGCTACGGCTTCAATCGCGGAAAGACTGAGAATCAATGTATTACTTAAGATAATCATTGCCACTGCAATGATGCTTTTTTATGATATTTTTCTGGAGATAACTGCAGGTAGTCTTCACATGTGGTACTGGCAGGGAGATATTGTACCCGTGAGAAATTACGTTGCATGGTTTACGATTTCATTCGCAATGCATGCTCTTCTGAAGCTGACCCGGGTCAGATTAATCTTCAGATCAGATATTCCGGTGCTTGTCTCCCAGGTTGCTTATTTTATTTTACTCTCAGTTTGGTTTACCTTTGCAGGATGATAATCAAGGCAAAGCATAATTTTTTCATTTATAATTTTTTTAAGTTTTACTCCCTGTTTAAAATCAGGCATGCATTCGGCAGAGTTGTCACAGAGGGTGAGTTTAATGATGGCGGTAAGGCAGTTGTGGTGATTTCGAATCATGTCGGCTGGTGGGACGGCTTCTGGGTCATGTATCTTAACCTTAAGATCTTCAGACGGAGGTTCCATTTTATGATGCTCGAGGAGCAACTCAGGAAATTCTGGTTTTTTAAATACTCCGGCGGTTTTTCGGTCCGTAAAGGATCAAGAAGCATCATAGACACTATTAATCATGCCAGGGAAATTATTGAAAACAACGGAAACCTGCTTCTCGTTTTTCCGCAGGGCAGGCTCGAGTCTCTCTATAAATCTGAGCTTCATTTTGAGAAGGGCATTGAAAGAATTCTCGCCGGAATGGAGGGAAAAATTCATCTGATATTCATTGCCTGTCTTGTTGATTATTACAATGATCAGAAACCTTCACTTTATATTTATTTCCATGAACAACAAACCGGTGAATTAAATTCACACGCACTACAGGAGAGTTACAATGTCTTTTACAACGAGTGCAGGGAAAAAAACATAGAAAGAGCCAGATTCACATGACGATTGTCGCTTACATAATATTTTCATTCGGAGTTCTGAGACTACTGGTTTCTTTTATTAACCTTGTATTCCGGGAAAAACCGGTAAAGGGTATGTTAACCATTAATCCTCTTGTGTCAGTACTGATTCCTGCCAGAAATGAGGAATCAAATATCGGAAACATACTGGATGACCTTGCATCCCAGAAATACGTGAATGTTGAGATACTGGTGTACGATGATATGTCGGATGACGGTACTGCGGAAATTGTTCTGAAGCACTGTGAAAAAGATAAAAGGATAAGACTCATAAAGTCGGACGGCCTGCCTGACGGCTGGACCGGGAAAAATTATGCATGTCATTCACTGGCAGGGGAGGCAAAAGGAGAGTGGCTCCTTTTCATTGATGCTGACGTAAGGATTTCGGGAGATATAATTTCCGGTATGATCTCTTTTGCGGTGAAGCACAAACTTGCCCTCATTTCAATTTTCCCGAAACAGATCATGATCACCACGGGGGAGAAAATAAGTGTACCGGTAATGAATTACATTCTGCTCTCTCTCCTGCCGCTTGTCTTCGTGAGAAAGGTGATGCGTTTTCCCTCTCTGTCGGCTGCAAACGGCCAGTTTATGTTTTTTAACAGTGAAATATACAGGCTGGTTTCACCTCACCTTACACTCAGGAACCAGAGGGTGGAAGATATAGCATGTGCAAGGATGCTCAAAAGGATGAGGTTCAGGATAGCCTGCCTTACAGGCAATGACTCGGTAAAATGCAGGATGTACCGTAATTTTACGGAAGCCGTTGCGGGTTTTTCAAAAAATATTATTGCTTATTTCGGCAATTCATTCATTGCAGCTGTACTGTTCTGGGTAGTTACTACTTTCGGTTTTGTTCCTGTCATTATTTACCTTCAGATGTGGCTGGCCCTGGTGTACATCGGTATGGGTCTGATGATAAGGATTTTTGTTTCAGCTGCCAGCGAACAGAAAATTGTCCGGAACCTTGTTTTTGCAATCCCCCAGCAGTTTGCCGCAGGATATTTTATCCTGAAAGCAATCGTAAGTAACTTAAAAGGTAATTATGTATGGAAAGGCCGAAGAGTCTGATAATGTTTTTATTTCTCTTTCTGACCGCACCGGTTTACGGGGAGGATCTCAGAACCGAAATTTACAAAGCCTATGTCTCAGGTAATATGCAGCGGTGGAAAGAGGTTACCGACCGTTTGCAGAAAAACGGACCTGCTGATGATGCTTCTCTCATAATGCTGGTTAACATGCAATACGGGTATATCGGATGGTGTATCGGATCGGAGCGTACAGATGAGGCAAAAAGATACCTGGAGATGGCTGAGAAAAACCTGAAATTACTCGGAAAGAACAAAGCTAACCTCTCACTTGTAAGGTCGTATGAATCGGCATTTTACGGTTACAGGATCGGCATGAACAAAATGCTTGCACCTGTGCTCGGTCTTAAAAGCATTGAGGCAGTCAGGGAGGCTGTGCAACTCGACGAAAATAACTCTTTTGCCTGGATACAATACGGCAACATAAGGTTTTATACACCACAGGTTTTCGGAGGCTCCAAACAGGAAGCCCTCGATTTTTACCTGAAGGCTCTGACATTAATGGAAAGGAACAGGAAAAATACCGTAAACGACTGGAACTACCTGCATCTTCTTACCCTGGTCGCAAGAACATATACCTATGTAAATGATTACGCTTCATCGCTTAAATATTGCAACAGGATTCTTGAAATTGAGCCGGAGTTTATGTGGGTTAAGAATGAATTATACCCCGAGATAATCAAAAAAATGAATAACTGATATGTCAAAAAAAGTACTTATAGCGGGCGCCGGACTTGGCGGAATATCACTTGCTCTGAGGCTGGCTTCAGCCGGATACAGTGTTGAAATAGTTGAGAAAAACAGCCAGGCCGGAGGGAGGCTCGGACAACTTAAAAAGGATGGGTTTACCTTCGACATAGGGCCCAGCTTTTTCAGCATGTCCTATATTTTTAAGGATTTTGCAGAAGTATGCGGGATAGAACTGCCATTCAGGTACTACGGACTCGACCCTCTTTATACTGTCAGCTTCAGAAACAGCAGGAAAACATGGTTTCTTTACAGGGATATAGCCAGACTTGCGGAGCAGTTCACCGGGGTGGAGCCTGATTTCGAAAGTAAAATGAGAAAGTTCCTCGATTACAGCGGCAGGCTGTTCCACGATACGTTTGATATTGTTATCAAAAGTAATTACAACTCGGTTGCTGATTATCTGCTTACCCTGATGAAAGTCAATCCGGTGCATGCCATGGTACTTTTCAGAACCTACTGGAGCCAGGTATCGCGTTATTTCACATCGGAAGAGGCAAGGCAGATTCTTTCCCTTGTAGCTTTCTTCCTGGGCCGGACCCCTTTCGATACATCAGGAGTATATACCCTGCTTTCCTATACAGAATTTGTTCATGACGGGTACTTTAATGTCGAGGGTGGAATGTACGGCATTGTGGAGGGTTTTTTGAAGGAACTGGAGAAGAAGGGAGTCAGTATTTCCTACAACACTGAAATTAAAGGGGTTGAAGGATCGGGCAACCGGGTGAAGTACTTTGTCGACAGTAACGGCAACAGGCATGAAGCTGATATATTTGCCGTTAATGCCGATGCAGCCGTATTCAGGGGAAGAGTGCTGAAGAGGCCTGAATTCTCGGAACAGAAACTTGACCGGTTGAACTGGACAATGGGCCCCCTGACAATATACATCGGGCTCGATTGTAAAATTCCTCATGTGCATCACCATAACTATTACCTTGGAGACAATTTCAGGGAATATGCGGGGAAAGTATTTAAGAAACCCGATACTCTTCAGAAACCATATTATTATGTCAATGTGCTTTCGAGGCATAATCCGGGATGTGCCCCCGAAGGGGGAGAAAGTATTTTTGTCGTCTGCCCCGTACCCGATCTGCGCTTTAAACCAGACTGGAGCGACAGGGATGAAATAGTTTACAGTATCATCGATGATTTCTCACAAAGGACAGGCATGAACCTGAGACCGCACATAAAATCTCTTACGGTCTATACACCTGAGGACTGGGGAAAACAGTTTAACCTCCACAGAGGGAGCGGTCTCGGGCTGGCTCACGACATGCTGCAGATAGGTGCATTCAGGCCGAAAAATTATGATGAGGTATACAGTAACCTTTTTTATACCGGTGCATCCACAATACCCGGTACCGGACTGCCCATGGTACTGATAAGTTCACAACTTGCGTTTGAAAGAATTGAGAAACTAAACAGACAGTAAATATGAGAATGACAGATTATATTGATAAATGGTCGCTTATAATTCTTCTGATTACAGGGGTGCTTTTTATTACCGCCCTGTTTTTTCAGGGCCTTACACACGACATCCTGCTCGAAACAGGTGTCTTCCTCGTTTCGGTGAAAATAATCATGATGGCTTACAGAAACAATCTTAACTACCATGATGTAAAAAAAGACATCGCGGAGATAAAAGAGATTCTGAGGAAAAAAAATCAATAGTGCTGACAATATTTTTGTTAACGGCAGGTTAATGTATTGTTAAACTTTTAAAATTTTAGTTATAATCTGCTGCTTATTAATACCTTCGTTTTAAATTTAAAACTAACCTGCCATGCCAGTAAAAATTTCATCAGTAATTATGCTGTTTTTTCTTATTGTCAATAGCTCTGCCGCACAGCAAGTGCAGGTAAGCCGGGATAGTATCAGGAAAGATGCTCTGAATGTCTATATGGAAGCTTCTGACTATATCAGAAAGGAGATACCCTATATTAACTACGTAAGGGATCTCAAGGAAGCTGATGTCTACATAATTTCCACATATCAAACGGCCGGTTCAGGGGGCATGCAATATACATATTTCATTACAGGACAGAACCGTTTTTCAGGAATGGCCGATACAGTATCTTTTACTTCCTCCCCCGACAATACGCAGGATTATATACGGGAGCAACAGGTAAGAGTCCTTAAGCTGGGGCTTATGAGGTATGTGGCAAAAACCCCTCTAAGTCAATACCTGAATGTCACTTTTACTCTTCCTGTCAGGGAATCACTTACAACAGACAAGTGGAACAACTGGGTCTTCAGGTCGTCGGTTTCGGGGTACCTGAACGGGGAGAAATCGTACAATTATACCAATCTTTACGGAAATATTTCGGCAAGCAAGATTACGGAAGACTGGAAGATAAATATTTCTGCACGTTACAGTTACGGGATTGATAATTTCATAATTAACGGGACCACCTATACCAGCAAAAACAACTCAACAGGTTTCAGCAGCCTCATAGTAAAGAGCATTTCCGATCACTGGTCGTACGGAGGTTCCGTATCGGCATCCTCATCCAGCTACAGCAATCTTAAACTCTCCCTGAGCCTGCTTCCGGGAATTGAATATGACATTTACCCCTATTCACAGTCTACAAGAAAGCAACTCAGGCTGCTCTACCGTGCCGGGTTCAATTCGGTTTTTTATAATGATACCACAATTTATAACAAAACAAAGGAAAACCTCCTGATGCATTCTTTAACTGCTTCCTATGCAGTTGTTCAGAAATGGGGTTCAATTGATATAAGTCTGGGTTACAGCAATTACCTTCACGACTGGTCAAAAAACAATCTGTCGCTTAATGGCGATTTAAGTCTTAGAATCGCAAAAGGACTGAATCTGGAACTTGGAGGAGGCGTCACCCTGATACACGACCAGTTGAGCCTTGTCAAGGGAGGAGCAACTGCAGAAGAGGTACTGCTCAGGAGAAAGCAACTTGAAACCCAGTATTCTGTTTTTGCCATGTTCGGCTTTTCATATACTTTCGGGTCGATTTACAACAATGTTGTTAATCCGCGATTCGGAAGCAGCGGCAGTACAAGATATATAATAATGAATTAATAACTGTGTGCCTGCTGCTTTTTAAAACAAATCAGATATATTTTTGTTAAACCTGAACAGAAATTAACGGTTTAACCTATTTGATTAATGAGTTTTGATTTAAAAGCAAGGACATGGGACAGTGACCCTGAAAAACGTAACAGAGCCTCACTTTTTGCCGTGGAAATAACTGGTATTACAGCAGGGAGCATAATAAACAAGGCACTTGAGTTCGGCTGCGGTACAGGACTTGTGAGTTTTAACCTTAAAGATAAAATCAGAGATATTGTACTTGCCGATAATTCCCGGGGAATGCTTGAGGTGCTGAATGAAAAGATAAACAGTGCAGGGGCTTCAAATATGACTATTTATCATCTGAACGAGTCAAATCCCCTTATTTCGGCAGGCACTTTTGATCTGGTTTATACTCTCCTTGCCATCCACCATGTCAAAGACCTCGACCGGTTGTTTTATGATTTCGGCAGGATTATTAATCCCGGAGGATGGCTGATCATTGGTGACCTTTACACGGAGGACGGATCATTCCATATCAACGATCCGGATTTTGACGGCCACCGTGGTTTTGATCCTGAAGATCTTAAAAGAAGAATTATTGCAGAAGGTTTTGAAAATCTTTCAATACGTACCTTGGATTCCATAAAAAAAGTTACCGGAAGCCTGGTAAAAGAGTACCCTCTTTTTGTACTTTACGGCCGTAAACATTAATTGCTTACCTTTGCGGTTCCTGAAAAACGGGAATAGATATGATAACCTACAATAACGGAATACTCCGGGAGCTTGACGGCCGCAGGCTTTATTACACATTTATGGCCGGCGCCAGGAAACTGATATCCAGTCAGGCGGAGCTTAACAGGATAAACGTTTTCCCGGTTAATGACGGCGATACAGGTACAAACCTCGCCGCAACCACACGAGCCGTTATCGAATCTCTTCTCCCTCACAGATCTTACAAGGTTACTGCTGAAAGAATTGCAGAGGCAGTCCTGCTTAATGCACGCGGCAACTCGGGAATAATTTTTGCACAGTTTTTTTACGGGCTGAGCATCGAAACAGCAGATATAAAAAGCATAACCCTCAGTGAATTTGCCGAATCGGTAAAAAGAGCAGTGCGATATATTTACGAGGCTGTAACAAACCCTGTTGAGGGAACAATGCTTACTGTAATAAGGGAATGGGCAGATTATATCTATGCAGGCAGGCAGAAGTTTACAGATTTCAACCAGATGCTCATCAGTTCGTATGAAGTTTTGTGCAGGTCGCTTGAAGAGACCAGGCTGAAGCTGAAAGTGCTGGCTAAAAACAGGGTGGTGGATGCCGGAGCAAAAGGTTTTGTGCTTTTTATTGAAGGGATTATTGAATTCATCAATAACAGAAACCTTAAAGAACTCCTGAGGTCAAGATACGTCTCACTGCAGCTTCCGTCTCCTGAAGAGATCATTGCCGAAGAAGTGAAATACAGATTTTGCACCGAGGCGGTTATTAAAAACGTATCTGCTGAAAAGGAAGTCGTGAAAAAAATCCTCAGTGACTTTGGCGATTCAGCAGTGCTGGCCGGAAGTAAAAATATGATGAGGATTCACGTTCACACCGACAACCCGGCTGATCTCATTTTCAGGCTGAAAGATTTAGGAACGGTAACTTTTCAGAAGGCGGATGACATGGTCCGCCAGAGTGATTCGGTTTTCAGAAGGAAATTTCCGGTTGCCCTTGTTGTTGACTCAACATGCGATATTGACGGAAGTTTTACCGAGAAATACCAGGTCCATATTATCCCGGTGAACATTCATTTCGGCGACAACCAGTTCCTCGACAAGGTGACTATCAGGCCTGAACAATTCTACAGTATGCTTGAAAGCGCAAAGGAATATCCCAAATCGTCGCAGGCAAACGAAGCTGCATTTGTGAATACCTTTTCACATCTTGCCTCATACTACGATTCGGTCATTGCTGTTACCCTTTCAGAAAAACTCAGCGGAACATGGCAAAGCGCTGTAAAGGCAGCCAGAAAGGTAAGCAGGGAATCAGGAAAGCAGATTTCTGTTATCAATTCAAGGGGAATTTCAGGCATGGCAGGTCTGCTGCTTGCCAGAATTGCAGAGTCTGTCGAAAAAGGTCATTCACATCAGGAGATTGTGAGAATGGCTGAAAAATGGATTGATAATTCCCGCCTCTTTATCAGGGTTGATACTATAAAATATCTGATAAAAGGTGGAAGATTGTCATTCATGAAAGGTCTGATAGCCAGACTACTGAATATTAACCCTCTGCTGACTCTTGATAAGGATGGAAAGGTCACGGTGCTGGACAAAGCATTTAACCGCTCTTCAGGACTTGAAAAAATTATTAAACATATCCGTAATCACCTCACCGGCAGAAAAACCTGGAATTACATTATACTTCATGCAAACAATCCCGGAGATGCAGGGTGGTATACGGCAAGGATGAAGGAGTTAACAGGTATGGATCCTCTCTCGGTTATGAACATTTCTCCGGTAATAGGCCTCCATACCGGGTCGGGTGGTTCAGCTGTTGCCCTGATGACTGAGTGAACCGAACAAAAACACCTCTACATTGTTTATCTGGTTAATGAGCCTCCTTTAAAATGGCCGGTTTAAAAACAGGAGATAGGATTCCCCGCTTTTCCCTTCCCGATCAGGATGGGAAATTGTTTGATGTAGGTTCGCTGATAGGACAAAAAAACCTTGTGATATTTTTTTATCCTCAGGACGAAAGCCCTGCCTGTACAAGAGAGGTTTGTTATTTCCGTGATCTTTACGACTCTTTCACCGCGATGAACGCAGAGGTGATCGGTATAAGCGGACAGTCGGTGGAAAGCCACAGCGCTTTTGCCGGCAAGAACCTGCTTCCTTACAGGATTCTGAGTGATGAGGGAAACAGGATCAGGGAACTATTCGGTGTACCTTCATTCTTATTCGGTGCCCTTCCCGGAAGAGTTACTTATATTACAGATATTGAAGGAAATATTGTGCATATCTACAGTTCTCAGCTACGTCCCGAAAAGCACGCCGATGAAGCCCTTAAGATACTTTTTCTGATGAAAAGTGCTGTGAAGAGAGGCTGACGATCGTACTTTTTCCCATAGTGTAAATTAAAATTTTGTTTACTACTTTTACCAGCTTCAAAAACTTCTGAAATTGGAAAAAGGAAAGCTTATCACCCCTTCACGTGCGATAGCAATAGTAGTATCAAATATGATTGGAACAGGGGTGTACACGAGCCTCGGGCTGCAGGCAGCAGGGGTTAATTCGGTTCTTGCCCTTATACTGATATGGATTACCGGAGGGCTGGTAGCCCTCTGCGGGGCGCTTACTTATGGTGAACTGGCTGCAAGAATTCCACGATCAGGAGGTGAGTACATATTCCTGTCGAGGATTTTTCATCCGGCATTCGGCTTTTTGTCAGGTTTTATTTCAATGACCATCGGCTTTGCTGCTCCACTGGCGATTGCAGCTATAGCACTGGGCACTTATGCAGGTAATCTGATTCCTGTTCCGCCTATGATTACAGCCGTTGTGGTTATAATACTTCTTACGGTCCTCAACTCAAGCAGCTTCAGAACGGGTGCAAACTTCAACTTTATAACCACAACACTGAACATAATTCTAATCCTTACTCTCTGTACGGCAGGAATTATCAGAGGAGGGCACAGCGATTTTGCATTTACATTTACCAGGAAAGATTTCGGGCAGGTAATAAATCCTGCATTTGCAGTTTCCCTTGTCTACGTTTCATTTGCCTATTCAGGCTGGAACTCGGCTGCCTATATCACTCACCAGGTGAAAAACCCGGTGAAGAATCTCCCCGTTATCTTTATAACAGGAACACTGATTGTGATGACACTTTACACCCTCCTGAATTTTGTTTTCTTATATTCTGTACCGGTTGAGGAGCTGAAGGGGAAAGTAGATGTGGCATTTCTTGCGGCAAGAAATATTTTCGGGGAAATGGGAGGAAAGTTTATCGCCGTGCTGATCTCTATAGGACTTATCGCCTCAATAAATTCTCTTCTTATCCTGGGGCCTCGGGTAACCCAGGCTATAGCAGAGGACTATGGGGCTCTCGGTTTCCTGGGAAAGGAGAACCGGAACGGTTCGCCCTTCTATGCAACAATTCTTCTTACTGCCATTGCCCTTGCCCTAATATGGAGTTCAACCTTTGAGCAGATTATGACTCTTATAGGGTTTACATTGAGCATATTTACAATAGCCTCCGTCTCAGGCCTTTTTATTCTCAGGCACAGGATGAAAAAGAACAATGAAAGTTTTTACCATACCTTCGGTTATCCTTATATCCCGTTGTTCTTTATTGTCATTGAAGGCTGTATGATGATATATGTGTTTGCAAACAGGCCTGTCCAGTCACTTGCCGGTCTGGGAATTACTCTCTGCGGACTGTTAGTTTATTTTATTCTTGTAAAATCAAAACAAAATGCAATTTCTTAGATTGTTTCTGCTGCTTGTTTTCATTTCCGGATCACTTTTGTCCTGCCGTCCGAAACAACCAGTTGTTACCGGCCCTCATCCTGAAAAGGAAATTTACAGGATTCCTTACGACACGCTTAAAGACGACATAGTTTCCGTAATATCCGGTATTATACCCGGCAAAAATAAATGCGCAGGATGGGTAGACTCTTTTCCGGCATGGCAGAAATTTGCCGCAAAGATGGACAGCGGATTCACATACCTCGACACTTCGAGGTTTGTGAAAATGGAGAAATGGGCTGATGCTGAGATTGACGGCAGACACGATTCAACACTTCTCTTTTATCCTTTCGGAGGACCCGATTTCCTCAATGCAAATATTTTTTATCCGTCTGCATCCGTTTACCTTCTGATCGGACTTGAACCGCCAGGCATGCTTCCACAGGTGTGCAATATGCAGGCAACAGGCATTGTCGAATATACTGCCGACATCTGGAATTCTCTTTCAGACCTTTTTCTAAGAAGTTACTTTATTACAGGCCATATGATAGATGCCCTTAAAAAAAGCGAGGTTAACGGAACACTGCCCGTAATTGCCATGTTTGTAAAAAGAAGAGGCTACAGGATTGTGTCGGTCAATGACGTGGCTCTCGACAGTGCCGGAGTATTGCAATATGCCGACAGTATGAAAAACAGAAAAATCTTTTCACACGGCGTAAGGATTGATTTTGCACGCGATACCGGAAAGTTTCTGCAGTCGGTAGTATACCTTAAAGCGGATATTTCCGATAAAGGGCTTGCGGATAATCCTCCCCTGAACAAATACCTCAGTTCAATTCCTGCCTGCCACACATATCTCAAAGCAGCTTCATATCTTATGCACGGTAGAGATTTTTCAGGTATAAGGAATATTATCCTTGATAAAAGCATTTCTGTTCTTCAGGACGACTCCGGTATTGCATACAGATTTTTCGACAAAAATACCTGGGATATAAAACTCTTCGGAAAATACTCCCGGCCGGGCAAGGAATTTTCCTGGATAAATGAAACCGACCTGGCTGAGGCATACCGCGACACATCAATAAATCCTGTACCCTTTACTCTTGGATATAACTGGCGTACAAGAGCAATAAACCTCCTTTATGCAACTAAAAAGAAATTGCAGATACCTCTATATAATTATAATTAATACAATATGGCAGGCTGCCTCAATATGGTTTAAAATAATGGAACCACTAAAATTAAATCATATGGAAAGAATTTTTATTTGCTTAACAATCGCTTCTCTGACACTTATCTCTTGCAGCAGCAGGTCTGAAATCCCTGCAGGTCTTACGGGTGACTGGTATACCGTAAAGGGAGATGTTGAAGTTTACAGTTTTACAACTGAAAACGGAAAAGGTATTTACCTCGGAACAATTGATGACAGACCAATGGTAAAAGGCACCTGGAAGGTCGAAAAGGGTATGCTTGTACTTATCCCTGATTCCGAAGGATATGCTTCCGGATCAAGCAGATACAGCTATCGTATTTCCAATGATACCTTATGGTTAAATGAGGGGCAGGAAATTTATACAAAAACAGCTCCGCTGAAGTATATTCATCCTGAAGCCTCAATTCTTGAAAATATACGGTCCGACTTCAACAGTTTATTCACTGAACCTGCCGAAGCTGAATTTATCTGGCCTGACGGAACTTATCACGGATTTGCCATTGAAACGAGGTCGGACAGTTTATCAGGATTATTTTCCGGCTTAATACAGTACATTCAGGATAAAGGCTTTGAACCGGATGAGAAAGCTGTATCAGAAATTTGCAACGGTTATAAGAAGTTATACGGTAACGACACTGTCATAGCCATGATATGTTATGTCCAGGATGAAGAAGGATCGCCTGCCGGACTAAAAATTTCTGCAGCACTTAAAAAATAACAACGTCTTTCTCCGTGCCGGAGAAAGAGCAATTTTTTCGACAGAAAAAAAAGAACATTAAAGTTTTAATTTAAAAGAGATTATATTTGACCTCGTTTACGCGGGATTTTAATGAGATAATACAATGATTAATCCTGATTCCCTGATCTGGTTAAAGGAGGCAATTGCCATCTTCTTTCTTACTTTCATTCATGAAGATGCTGCGATAATTGCCGCAGGGTTTGCGAAGGTAGAGCAGAGCCTCCCTCTTCTTTATGCCTATATGCCTGTCTATTTCGGAATTGTCATAGGTGATGTCCTCATATACTGGCTCGGAAGACTTGCTCAGACCAACAGATGGCTGAGATCGAAAATAATAGGACCTAAAGTGGAAAGAATCAGGTTATGGCTCGAGAGACATATGGTGAGGGTACTTATCATATGCAGGCTGACCCCAGGTCTGCTATTCCCCACCTTTGTGGCTTGCGGGTGGTTTAAAATGCCTTTCTGGAGATTTGCCACGGTATCAATTCTGGCAGGTGCTATTTACTCCTCAATAGTACTTACCATAGTTATTATGTTCGGCGATCTGGTACTTTTTCATCTGGGGTACTGGGCATGGGGTTTATTGGCTGCTGTGGTTATTTTGTTTGCACTCAGGAACAGTTTCAAATCGCGCTGGAGCAAAAATACCGAACATGCAATGGGTGAAGTTCCCCCTACTCTTATGGAGACTCTGAAAAAATACATTCCTTCCCTGAAAAAAAGATTCCATGGAATGCCATCTCTTGAGGATCTTAAGAAGGTTGTCTCCACAGCCGAAAGGATACCAAACAATATACTCTATATACCGGTAGGTCTGAGATGGTTCTGGCTTGCTCTCAGATACAGGAGCATTACCCTTCCTTCAGTTTCAAACCCCATGATTGAAACCGGCGGGTTTATGGGCGAATCGAAGACTTCTGTGCTTGATATGGTCGAAAGAGACCAGAGGAAATGGCTGGCTCATTACACACTTTTCCACCGCAGCAACGGGCAGGGAAACGGTGACCTTCAGAAAGTCATTGAAATGATGAAGGAGAACAATCTTTCTTTCCCGGTAGTAGCCAAACCCGATATCGGATGGAATGGCTATGGAGTCAGATTTGTTGAAGATGAAAAACAGATGGAAGAATACCTGGCCACATTCCCCGAAGGTCAGAAAATAATACTGCAGCAGCCTGTCAATTATGACGGCGAAGCAGGAATATTTTACGTAAGAATTCCCGGAGAGGAAAGGGGATATATATATTCAATCACCCTCAGATATTTTCCGTTTGTTACAGGCGACGGCAGGTCAACTCTCAGGCAACTGATAGAGAATGACCAGAGATCAAAACTCAGGGCACATCTTTACCTCGGAGATCATCCGAAACATATAGGGTTCAGCAAAGAGGCTCTCGACCGTATTCCTGAAGAAGGAGAGCTTGTGAGACTGGCATTTATCGGCTCACTGAGGGCCGGCGGTTTGTACCGTGATGCAAGTCACCTTATTACACCCGAACTTACTTCCCGGTTTGATGAGATAGCCAGAAGCATACCCGAATTTTACTACGGAAGGTTTGATATCCGTTTTGAATCGGTTGATCTGCTGATGAAAGGAGAAGGTTTCAGGATAATAGAAATAAACGGTGCCGGAGCAGAGGCAATACAGGCATGGGACCCGAATATACCTCTTTTCAGACTCTACAGGGAGTTTTTCAAGGCTCAGAGTCTTCTTTTTAAGGTTGCAGACCTGAACCGCAAAAGAGGATATAAACCTATGCCACTGAAGGATTTTATTAAGGCAATCCGACGTCAGAACAAGCTCATCGACAGCTATCCGCCTGCAAGCTGAGAAAATAATTGCCTGAAATAATACATTTCAGGATAAAAAATCTTGCTTTACTTCAATCCCTTTCTTAACTTTGGTATCTGCCATTGCAGAATAAAATACCAGGGTTGCAGTTTAACCCTTTTATGAACGGGATTCCAAACCTTAAAATGCCAGCATATGAATACTCCGATTGTTCTTATTACCACATCAGTGCCGGTCACGGCAGTTTTAACCGTACTTTTTCTTCTGGCTGCAGCTGCAACCGGATTTATTACCGCATGGTTTTACCAGAAGGCTTTCTATACTCCGATAATCCGGAAACTTGAAGGGGAAAAGGAACAGCTAAACAGAAAGATCGACTCCCTTAACGGAGAAATAGGAGAACTGAAAAATAAAATTGACAGCCTCACCAGGTCCATTTCAGAAAAAGACAGGGAGATTGAAGATCTTAAAAATCAGCTGAGAAAATAGGAGAAGAAGATTTTCAGGCTGAATATTATTCCTGACAGTTTTTGTTGTTGACCCACCTGGGCTCGAACCAGGACTCTGCGGAACCAAAATCCGTCGTGTTACCAGTTACACCATGGGTCAATAATAATATTACGACACGGCAAAATTAGTAAAAAAACTTACATTTGCCCGGCCGGAAAGTTAAAGCAACCGAACTTTATAATGATTGACGATCTGCTCAGAGATTCAATAATAAGACTATTACGTGATGCAGGCGGGAAAATCCTGGAAATATACAGGAAAAGTGACCCGGGTATCCGCATGAAAGAGGATAACAGTCCCGTGACAGAAGCAGATCTTGTTTCAGATATGCTGATACAGAACGGCCTGGCTGAGCTTACCCCTGGTATACCGGTATTCAGCGAAGAAACAAAGGATATAAGTTTTGATATCCGGAGAAAATGGAATTCATTCTGGGTGCTCGACCCGCTGGACGGCACAAAGGAATTTATTGCCCGAAACGATGAATTCTGCATCTGTCTGGCACTTATATCAGATAAAAGACCGGCTGCAGGTTTCATTCATATTCCCGTTACCGGAAAGTCTTACTGTGCTCTCAGCGGAAAGGGAGCTTTTGTGATAAAACAAAACAAAACCATTAAACTTCCCTTGTATATCCCTTCAGGCACTGTGAAGATAAATATAAGCAGAAGCCATCATACACTGCAGGAAGAGAAAATGGTTGAGAAGATAGCTGGTTCGTACCCTGTTATTAAGAAAACCATGGGGAGTGCCATTAAATTCTGCAGGGTAGCAGAGGGTAAAGTGGATTTATATCCGAGGTTTAAAAGATCAAATGAATGGGACGTGGCTGCCGGTGATATAATAGTGAAAGAATCAGGCGGAACCTTTTTTGAGATTCATTCTGGCAAGGAACCCTTCTATAACAGGCACGACGCAAAAATTGAACCTTTCCTGGCTTGCGGTACAAGAGGTAAAACTATCTGCGGAAGTATCCCCGGCGGTCTGTTAACCTGAACCCGGTAATTGCTTTCAGGGCAGATTTTCAAATGTAAAATTGTGCTTTTCTATGTCAGGAACTTCAATAACCCTGAACGGACACCTTACCAGAGTTCTGATAATATGACCCAGATCACCCATGTCTTCATCGCCTCTCTCATAATACCAGTAGATCCTCAGGTAGCATGGCAGATCAATGGTCTTGCCCAGCTCACGCAGTATGGTGAATATCCATTTTATCGACATGGTATTTATAAACTCAAAACCGAGAATAATGTCTGTATTTCCTTTGCAGTCAGATGTATATTTTGATATCCAGTCAAATAAGGGAGAATAGAATTCGGAGGGGTTTTCAGGTATTGACCTGCCGGTAAAAAGCAACCGCCCACGCTCAAGATGAATGCGCGGAGTCTTTTTCGTAGGCTCTATAAATACAGGTTCAGGATACATCACCATGCCCATAAATTCCGGTGCCTCAGGGGATCAGCCTATTAACCCCGGGAAAGAAATACCCTCAGGCCGGAAGCCGTAAAATTATAAAATAGGATAAACTATCCAAATTTTATTTTGTATACTTATTGTTTAAAAAGAGTGGGAGAGGGTTCTTCCCAGAGAGTCGGATGCTCCTCATCGAATTTACTGATAATGGCTTTCATTATGGTAGTACGCATAAATTCCGATCTATTCTTTATCCGGTAACGGCTGCAGTAAAGAGAAAAAGCCTTCATTTCACGGCTGTTAAGCAAAACAGAAAGACGGTTTTTCCGCTTCATGTAGTCTTCTCTGTAAAGGGAACGTCTCAAAACCTGGTCTTTATGTTTGAACAAATATAAAAAACCCGTTGCTCTGTCCATGTATCCTGCCGGTCAAGTTTTTAACAAAACAGAAAGATGCGACTGACAACCTGCAGAAGATCAACCACATGAAATATTTACAACTTTTATACCCCATGTTTAATGCAATTCTTCTTTGTTGAGATATTGAGTTTTTATTGCAAAATGATAATTTACTATCTTCGTACCTTCATTTCCGGAAGGAGATTAATCGGGAATATTATATGAAAATAAAAAAGTTCATTAATCTGCTTGTTGTCCTGCTTCTGGCTTCACAGTCCCGGGCACAACAGAAACCCTGGTCGCTCGAGGATTGCATCCGGTATGCCCTGGATAATAATATCCAGATCAAACAACAGGACCTTCAGACCAGATATCAGAAGAATGCTCTTGATCTGGCAAAATTTAAACTTCTCCCTGCCATTAACGGAACCGCCTCACACAGCTATTCATTCGGAAGGGCGCTCGACCAGACAACCTATGAGTATACCGAGAATGAAACGATTATGTCGGATAACTTCTATATCGGAAGCACCCTGACATTATTTAACGGATTTCAGAATTATAATTCCATAAAGAAAAGTTCCTACGATCTAAAAGCAGGAGAGGAGGATCTGCAGGCAATAAAAGACAATGTAGCCCTTAATGTGGCAATAGCCTACCTGCAGATACTGCTTAACCTTGAAATAGTGAATGCCACTGAAAATCAGCTTGGAATAACAATTCAGCAGATAGAAAAAACAAGGAAGCTGGTTGATGCAGGCAGCATTGCAATGGGAAACCTTCTGCAGATTGAAGCTCAGGCAGCTCAGGAAGAACTTCAGCTGGTAAATATGAAGAACCAGCTCGAAATTTCTTATCTCAATCTTACACAACTCCTCGAACTTCAGTCCCCTGAAGGATTTAAAGTCATAATTCCCCCGGTAGAGATAGATACAAATTATGTATTGTCCGGAACAGTATCAGATATCTTTAATATTGCCGTGGAGGGAAGACCTGAAATAAAAAGTGCCGAGTTCAGGCTGATGTCAAGTGAATATGATCTGAAAATTGCCCGCGGAGGAAGAAGTCCGAGAATATCCTTGAATAATTCTTTCAGTACAGGTTACTCTGATATCAGGAAAAAACTAGTTGGCATTGATCCTCTTACCGGGCCTGTATATGGCAAATATCCCTTTACAGACCAGATAAATGATAATATTAACTACGGTATAGCATTTAACCTCAACGTTCCGATTCTGAACGGGTGGCAGGTTAACAAAGGCATTTCCAATGCAAAGCTTTCAATTGAAAACAGCAGATTTACTCTCGATGCCTCAAAAAAGCAGCTTTATAAAAATATTCAGCAGGCATATGCCGATGCAGGTGCTGCCCTTAAAAAATACAACGCTTCATTAAGAGCTGTGAAATCGGCCGAAGAATCATTCAGGTATTCTGAACAGAGATTTAATGTCGGTCTGGTAACACCTGTGGATTATAATGCTGCCAAAACCCAGCTGCTTAGAACACAATCGGAACTTGCCCAGGCAAAATATGAATTTGTTTTTAAAATAAAGGTTCTTGATTTCTATAAAGGAATTCCCATATCTCTACCCAAATAAACTTTTCAGGATGAATAGCAATAAACTTATTAAGATACTCGTACCGTTAACGGTCATTCTTTTAATATTGGCAGTAGTCGGCAAGAATCAGGGATGGTTTGGCAAGGCTGTTACCGTTAAAGTCGCTGTTGAAAAGGCGGTAATAAGATCTATAACCGAAACCATTACTGCCAACGGAAAAATTCAGCCGGTTAAAGAGGTTAAGATAACACCTGATGTGTCGGGTGAAATTGTAGAACTGAATGTGAGGGAAGGTGACCAGGTGAAAAAGGGACAGCTGTTATGCAGGATAAAACCTGACACCTATATATCACAGCGCGACAGATCGGTTGCTGCAATAAGCTCGGCAAGGGCCAGACTTGCCCAGTCGGAGGCGCAATTCATACAGGCAGAACTGGCCTTTAAAAGGAATAAACAGCTTTTTGAGGAGAAAACCATTTCACAGTCAGAATATGAGCAGAGTGAGTCAGCTTATAAAGTTGCCAAAGCTGAAGTAGATGCAGCTAAGTTCTCGATACTCAGCGCTGAAGCCTCACTGAAGGAGGCGGAAGAGAACCTGGTAAAGACATCAATATATGCTCCTATCGACGGAACAGTCTCCATGCTGCTTGTTGAGCTCGGGGAAAGAGTAGTGGGGACAAGTATGATGACCGGAACAGAAATGATGAGAATAGCTGATTTAACCCGTATGGAAGCCAGGGTGGAGGTTAACGAAAATGATATCACCAGGGTTAAGGTCGGGGATACTGCCATCGTAAATATCGATGCCTACCTCGACGAAAAATTCAAAGGGGTGGTTACCCAGGTTGCCAATTCCGCAAAAACTACAGGTGTTTCGGCCGACCAGGTGACAAATTTTGATGTCAGGATATTCATCCTCCCCGAATCCTATATGCATCTTGTACCTGAATCAGGATTGAGCCCGCTCCGACCCGGAATGTCTGTATCAGTCGATATAAGAACCGTAACAAAGCCTTCAGTGATTGCCGTTCCGATTCAGGCCGTTACAACAAGAACAGACACCACCCTGCAGCAGATTTCAGGCAAGGCAGGTGATGTGCGAACGCTGGTTTTCACTACAGATGAAAAATATGCATTCGCAAAGGATGTCAGAACCGGTATCCAGGATAATAACTATATAGAGATTGTTTCAGGTATCAATGAAGGAGATTTGGTGATCTCAGCTCCCTTCAGCGCTATCAGCAAAAAACTATCCGACAGTACTCTGATTCAGGTAGTAAGCAAAGAAAACCTTTTTAAAGTAAAATAATACCTCAGGCGGGAGGATGATTCTGTGTATCGAGACATCCGGTGATATCTGTTCCGCTGCCCTATGCAGTTCGAAAAGTGTCATTTCTGAACGACAATCGGCTGAAAGTAAATCACATGCAACACAACTCACGGTTTTTATTGAAGAATTGCTGAGGGAACAGAATATCAGGGCATCTGAACTCAGAGCCGTGGCGGTGGGTAAAGGTCCCGGCTCTTTTACAGGACTCAGAATAGGTGTCGCAGTTGCCAAAGGAATAGCTTACGGTGCAGGTATACCTCTTATCGGGGTTGACTCACTTACGGCTATGTTCTTTGGTTTTACGGAATCGGAGGAAGGAAAAAGGTACACTGAACCCGGTACACTTTTCTGTCCTGTGATAGATGCGAAAAGAATGGAGGTCTATTATTGTCTGTTCGGTCCATCGGGAGAAAAATTGTCTGATATTTCCGCAGGCATGATTGAAAAAGAAAGATTTTCTGCCATCGCGGCTGATAAAAGGGTAGTATTCTTCGGCAGCGGATCTGATAAACTGGAAACAATGTCAGATATACCCGGAGCAGTCTTTATAAAAGGCTTTGAAATTTCTGCATCATTCCTGAGGATCCCTGCTTTCAGGGTATTGAAAAATAATATTTTTGAAAATACTATCAGTTTTGAGCCGTTTTATCTGAAAGATTTTGTTACCACAAAACCCGGCAAAAAGATCATATAATAAAAGATCAGATGAAGATAAGGTTTACTGTTTTTTGCATATTGTTTTTCTGTCTTGCCTTTGAGGCATTGAACGGACAGGGAATATCTCCGTATCAGCCGGGAGAAAAAATAACATATGTCATTCATTACGGGGTAATAAACGGCGGAATAGCAAAAATGGAGCTGACCTCCGAAATGTACGGTAACAGGGAAGTGCTCCATTCCTATTTTATTGCTTATACAACGGGTGTGGCCGATGCTGTTTTCAAAGTAAGAGATGTTTATGAGAGTTATTTCGATCCGTTAACTGAACTACCTGTAAAATCTGTCAGGAATATCCGTGAGGGAAGGTACCGGAAATATAACGTGGTCCTCTTTGATCATTTTTCACACCCCGATTCGGCAGTGCTTACAAGTGATCTTACCGGAAAACATATAACCACAAAAGGCATTCATGATATACTTTCGTGCTTCTATTATTTCCGTAAGAACTACCTTGCGAAAGATTATCCTTTCAAGAAAGGGGAGGCAATCACAATAAATACATGGTTTACTGATGAATTTTATCCGATTATACTCCGTTATGTCGGAATAGATGATGTTAAAACCAGAATGGGACGGATTAAATGCTATAAGTTTAATCCTGTAACAGAGGTCGGCAGACTCTTTAAAACCAATGATGATGTATCCTTCTGGTTTTCTGCCGACAAAAACTGTGTGCCTGTTAAGGTACGATTTGATATATTTGTAGGCGCTTTTACTGCAGAAATTTCAGATTATGAAGGACTGATTGAACCTTTGAATTTTAAATAAAATATTATATAAAACGGATTTTATTTTATGGCAACAACACAGGATTTCAGAAATGGTCTGGTGATAGAGTTTAACAACGACCTGTATGCAATTGTGCAGTTTCAGCACGTCAAACCCGGTAAGGGCCCGGCTTTTGTAAGGACAAAGCTGAAAAACCTGAAAACGGGCAGGGTGATTGACAATACGTTTACTGCCGGCGTGAAAGTGAATGTTACAAGAGTCGAAAGAAGACCTTATCAGTATCTTTACAGGGATGACATGGGTTACTGTTTTATGCATAATGAGACTTTTGACCAGATACATGTCCCGGAACATTTGATTGATCAGCATGAATTCCTCAAAGAGGGGCAGAATGTAGAGATTGTGGTTCATGCCGATACCGAAAATATACTGTCGGTTGAGCTTCCTCCTTTCGTGGTGCTTGAAGTTACATATACCGAACCCGGACTGAGGGGAGATACTGCAACCAACACTCTTAAACCGGCCACAACCGAAACGGGAGCAACAGTAATGGTACCTTTGTTTGTTAATACGGGCGACAAAATTAAAATTGACACACGCGATAATTCATATGTTGAGCGTGTAAAAACCTGAATCTATGGAAGAGAGAGGCTCATCGAGGGAAAGACTTAAGATCTCAAAATTCAAACTCGATGCATTGCTTGACATTACGCTTTCAATCAATGCAAATCTCCCTGTTTCACAGCTTCTCGAAAAATACGACTCCATCCTCCGTAACAGGCTGGGGATAGGAAAGATAATGATCTTTAAACTCCAGGAAAGATGGGAATGCATCCTTAATGCCGGGTTCCCCGTTTCATACGAAAAATCGGTGGATGTTGAACGAGATCTGCTTTCTTTTACCGAAACTGCCATAGTAACAAATAATCCCGGCTTTGAAGGCGTTGATATCATCGTGCCGGTTTACAATAACATGCTTCCTCTGGCCTATGTTTTTATAGGCGATATTGAAGAAGAGGGCGAAGGAATGAGCCCTGTTCTTAAACATCTTAATTTCATCCAGACAATCTCAAGTATAATAATTGTTGCAATTGAAAATATCAGGCTCTTTAAGGAGAGTCTGAAACAGGCTGCAATGAAAAAGGAGCTTGAACTTGCTTCGAGGATGCAGATGATGCTTATTCCCCATGAGAAGCAGTTGCCTTCAGAGGGAAGAATTATTGTTAACGGATTCTATTTTCCCCATTATGAGGTAGGGGGAGATTATTACGATTGTCTTACTCTTTCGGGAAACCGTACCGGATTCTGCATTGCCGATGTATCGGGAAAAGGTATTTCGGCCGCTATCCTTATGTCTAATTTTCAGGCCAGCCTCAGGGCTCTGTTCACAGGTGAGATAGAGTTGTCAGAACTTATTTCAAAACTTAACAGGATAGTGGTTTCAAACGCAGCCGGTGAGAAATTTATAACTTTTTTTGTCGCGCGTTTCGATCACAGTACCGGAGTTCTTGAATATGTCAATGCTGCCCATAATCCTCCGGTTTTTTATGATACTGTTACCGGAAAAACCACTCATCTGGGAACAACATGTGTAGGGATCGGAATGCTGGATGAGATTCCTGCCGTAAAGGCCGGAAAAATCAATGTAATAAATCATTCAAAAATAGTCTGTTATACTGACGGTCTTTCAGAACTGAAAGATGAAAATGAGGAAGATATAGGTACCGGTATAATAATAAAACATATTTCAAACAACAGGCCGGTGAAGGAAAATATCTCCCTTATGCTTGAAGAACTTGGCATACCCGATAAAAATCCGGGTCTTTTTGACGATGTATCAATAATTGCAGCCGATATTTACTGAAGCCTTACCGGCATATAAGGATTCTTTAAGAAGCTACGGCTCTCAGAATGAAATAGCTTTTTTTGCCTTTCTGAACCAGCAGATATTTCCCGTTAAGCAGTGCATCGGCCCTGACAGGTTTTTCAGGGTCAGTCACTTTTTCCCTGTTCAGGCTCACTCCTCCTCCCTGAACCAGTCTTCGCAACTCGCTCTTGGAGGAGAATACAGGTGAATGAACTGCACAAAGGTCTGATAAAGCCACTCCGGCATCTATGATCTTCCTGCTTATGTCGTACAAAGGTACCCCTTCAAACACCGCCAGGAAAGTTTTTTCATCCATCCGGCTTAGTGTTTCAGTAGTGCCTTTTCCAAACAGTATCTGTGATGCTTCAACAGCTGCGTTATAATCATCGCGTGAATGGACCATCACCGTAACCTCTTCCGCAAGCCTTTTCTGCAGCAGCCTCTCTTCAGGTTTTAATTTATGTTCCGAAATAAGATTTTCAATAGTACCCCTGCCGAGTGTGGTGAAGATTTTTATATACCGTTCCGCATCTTCGTCGGATGTATTGAGCCAGAACTGATAAAACTGGTAGGGAGATGTCTTTTCAGGGTCGAGCCATACATTGCCCGATTCGGTTTTACCGAATTTTGAGCCATCCGATTTAGTTATCAGCGGACAGGTAAGGGCAAAGGCTTCTCCTCCCGTTTTGCGCCTGATGAGTTCTGTCCCTGTAACAATATTTCCCCACTGGTCCGATCCGCCCATCTGAAGGCGGCAGTTATGGGTTTTGTACAGGTGGAGGAAATCTGTTCCCTGTACAAGCTGATATGAAAACTCGGTAAACGACATTCCCTCTTTAGCATCTGAACCGAGGCGCTTTTTGACGGAATCTTTCGACATCATGTAGTTCACTGTTATGTGCTTTCCGATGTCGCGAATGAACCCCAGGAAGGTATAATCCTTCATCCATTCGTAGTTATTTACCATAATAGCTCTGTTACCGGAACCTGATCTGAAGTCGAGGAATTTTTCGAGTTGTCTCTGTATGCATTCCTGGTTATGTCGGAGGGTTTCTTCATCGAGAAGGTTTCTTTCTTCAGATTTCCCTGAAGGGTCTCCTATCATTCCCGTGGCGCCTCCCACAAGGGCAATGGGGGTATGACCTGCCCTCTGGAAATGGACAAGCAGCATCACCTGAACCATGTGTCCGATATGCAGTGAGTCGGCCGTGGGATCGAAGCCGATATACCCTGATACCTTTTCCTTCGAAAGTAATTCTTCGGTTCCGGGCATGATATCGTGAATCATGCCTCTCCATCTGAGTTCATCCACAAAATTCATAAGCGGGGTTTTGCAGCGCAAATATAGCAATTAGGTCAGATAGCAGTATCTTCAGGTTTCTTTTTAAACCTTTCGAAGCTGTTTGAGAATGCTCCCTCGCCGATAACCGGAAAGAGGGCAGGTGCAATATCGGATATGGGGTTATAAAACATTGATTTTTCGATCTTATCCTTCGGGAGGAAGGGATGGTGCTCATTAATTGCGTTAAGAACCACAAAGATGACACTCAGGATAAGGATCGACTTAAGAAAGCCGAAAACCATTCCAAGGAGGCGGTTCAGGAATCCGAGGGCGACTGCCTTGATTACCTTGTCAACAACGATACCGATAAAGTGGATACATACCACAACTATCAGAAATGTTATAATAAAGGCGATTATACCCACATATCTGCCTGTCATATCGAACCAGTCGTACAGTTTTGCGGCGGTGAATGCAGAAAACTTAATTGCTGCCCATATACCCAGTATAAGAGCCAGAACCGAAGCGACCTCCCTCACAAAACCGTCGATAAAGCCTTTAATTGCTGCGATAATTACAATTATCAGTATGGCTGCATCGATAAAGTTCATTGCATTACATGTTTGTGTTACAGATTGTGAAAGTAATAAAAAAGATATAATTTCCTGGCCGAAAGGAGAAGGTCTTATAGTTCAATGCCTGTCTACCGACAGGTAGAGATACCTGCCTGCAGGCAGGGAACGGCGGTTTCCTAAACCGTAAATCCAGGTTCCCTGTCTGCCTGCTGAGGCAGTCAGCCAGGCAGGCCTGTCTGACCGGCGTCAGCCAGGCAGGGATTCCTGGTGGGACTGACAAAGGTTTTCTGCTGTCCATAAAAATAACAGCCTTGTAATCCTGAAAAAAAGGTTTAATTTTACAGCCCGAAAATTATGGTCCTATAGTTCAATGGATAGAACGGCGGTTTCCTAAACCGTAAATCCAGGTTCGATTCCTGGTGGGACTACAAGTGAGAGCGGGAGCGGGAGCGGGAACTCCCGCTTTGGTTTTCCGTACACGGGCTTTCTCCTGACTATATTACTTAATCCCGGCAACTCACCTTGGCCGGAAACGGTGGCTCAGTTTAGCGGGGAATAATCACCCCCTTCAATTGAAATGATTTTTAAAAAATCCCCCCCAAATTTCTTAACATTTTTGCTTATTTTTAACGTTCTTTAATTTCCCGGACAATGTCGCTTAAAGAAGCCAAGGCTCGTATTAAGATAAATAAACTCCTGGAAGAGGCTGGATGGAGGCTTGTGGATGACAATGAGGGGAAAGCCAACGTGGTCTTTGAAAGCCAGGTGAAAATTACTCGTAAAATGGAGGATGAATGGGGAGAGGACTTTGAAAACACGAAGAAAGGCTTTGTTGACTACCTGCTTCTTGACGAAAAAGGCTTTCCTCTTGTTGTCCTGGAAGCCAAATCGGAAGCAAAAAACCCGCTCGTCGGAAAAGAACAGGCCCGGAAGTATGCCCAATCAATGAACTGCCGGTTCGTGATGCTCTCAAACGGGAACATTCATTATTTCTGGGACCTTGAAAAAGGGAGCCCATATATTATCACCCGGTTCCCTGAACCTGCATCGGTAAAAGAATTTGGGAACTACAAACCAAATCCGGCAAGGATTGTATCTGAGGTTGTAAGGGAAGATTATATTGCCGTTACACAAAAACCTCAGTATGCCGAAGATCCGAACTGGAAAGATGAGAATTTAAGGCAAAATTACATTCATGCCAATAAACTCAGGTTTTTACGCCATTACCAGTTAAGAGCAATAAAAAGTATACAGGAGGCCGTCAGAAACGGGCAGGACAGGTTTCTATTCGAGATGGCTACCGGCACAGGTAAAACACTGACAGCAGCTGCCATCATAAAACTATTCCTTCGTACAGGCAACGCCCGCAGAGCATTATTCCTGGTTGACAGGCTTGAACTTGAGGAACAGGCAAAAAAAGCATTCACTGAATACCTTAAAAACGATTATCGGACTGTAATATTTAAAGAGAGCCGTGATGACTGGCGAAGGGCAGAAATAGTTGTTTCAACAGTTCAATCTTTTCTTTTCGACAATAAATACCGTCAGCTTTTCTCACCTACCGATTTTGACCTGATTATATCCGATGAGGCACACCGGTCAATAGGCGGAAATGCCAGGGCTGTATTTGAGTATTTCATTGGCTACAAACTTGGCCTTACCGCGACACCAAAAGACTACCTCAAAAAACTTGACCCGGCTAAAGTAAATGCCAATGACCAGAGAGAATATGAACGGAGGTTGCTTCTTGATACCTACCGCACCTTCGGATGCGGAAGCGGTCAGCCTACATTCAGATATTCACTTATTGACGGGGTAAAGGATGGATATCTTGTAAACCCTGTTGTTGTGGACGCAAGAACGGATGTCACCACACAGCTTCTTTCAGAACAGGGTTATGCGGTGGTTGTTGAGAATGAAGAGGGACAGGAAGAGGAGGAATCATACTTTCAGCGCGATTTTGAAAAGAAGTTCTTCTCTGAAGATACAAACAGGCTTTTCTGCACCACCTTCATAAAAAATGCTTTGAGGGATCCTGTAAGCGGAGAAGTCGGAAAAACAATAGTCTATGCCGTAAGCCAGAACCATGCTGCCAAACTTACACAGGAGCTTAACAGGATTGCCGGCACTGTGTTCCCCGGAAAGTACAATTCAGATTTTGCCGTACAGGTTACTTCATTCATCCCCGGAGCACAGCAGTTTACCATCAACTTCTCCGATAAAAGCAATAACCTGATGGGGTCAGCCAATTTCCTTCCCTGGTACAAAACAAGCAAGGCAAGAGTGTGTGTAACGGTGGGAATGATGACAACAGGGTACGACTGCACCGACATTCTGAATATATGTCTTATGAGGCCGATTTTTTCTCCGACCGACTTCGTACAGATAAAGGGAAGAGGTACACGTAAACACAGGTTTGAGGATCAGATAATAAGTCCGGAAAAGAAAAAAGAAGCCGGCAGAATTGAAAAAACCGTTTTCAAACTGTTTGATTTCTTCGGTAACTGCGAATACTTTGAAGAGAAATTCAATTATGATGAGATACTGAAATTGCCTCAACGGTCAAAGACCAGAGTTCAGATTGACATCCCGCCTGTTATCATTAAAGAATATGAAAAATTCGATGAGGATGAACTCAAATCCTTGCAGGAAAAAGCCATAGGATTTGAAGGGATGAAAATTGACCGTATGCTGTTTGACCGTTTCCGGGATACGGTGAAAGATGACGATTTTATCAGGGAGAATGTCAAAGCGGAGAACTGGGACAAGGTGCTTGATTACCTTAACCGTGAGATAATGAACAAGCCCGAGGATTTCTTCACTCCCGATAAACTGCGTAAATCGCTTAAACAGGACCGGAGGGTAACACTCAGGGAGATGCTGGAATATATTTTCGGCTTGATTCCGGTGATAAAATCAAAGGATGAGCTGCTTGAAGATGAGTTTTACAAGTTCATTTCAGACTATAAGCCGGGCGACAGCGATGATATAATAATGCTTAAATACTTTTTCAAGACATATATAGTTGATGAGACAATCCGCAAGATCATAAATGAAAAAAGGTTCGCCGATCTTGCCGTCAATCCCGTCTTCCCGCTCGAAGCATATAAGGCTGTACCACCGAAATGGAGAACCATAATTCCGGAGTATATCCAGGACTATGTCCCGTTAAATAAATTCATTTCATCGTAATGCTTGACTCGGAAACAAAAAAAAGAATAGACACGGCAAGAGACATACTGGTCGGGAAGGTGCCGGACCCGAAATCGCAGGTGGAGCAGATCACCATAGCGCTTATTTACAAGTTTATGGATGATATGGACCTGGAATCGGAGGAACTTGGGGGAGAACGGTCGTTTTTCAGGGGAGAATTTGAGAAGTATGCCTGGCGGAAGATCTTTGATCCGAGGATGGGGGGATTTGAAATACTGAACCTGTACAGCGAGGCAATCCTGAAAATGAACATCAATCCGGATATTCCACAGCTTTTCCGCGATATATTCAAAAACGCCTATCTGCCATACCGTGACCCTGAAACCCTGAAAGCCTTTCTGAAGATAATAAATGAGTTCAGCTACGACCACAGCGAAAGGCTGGGCGATGCTTTTGAATACCTTCTGTCTGTCCTGGGAAGCCAGGGTGAGGCCGGGCAGTTCAGAACGCCGAGGCATATTATTGATTTCATGGTTGCCATTATGGACCCGAAAAAAGACGAGGTAATACTTGATCCTGCCTGCGGCACTGCCGGATTCCTTATCTCTTCGTACAAGCACATAATAAAGAACAACTCATCTAACTACAACCCCGACACCGACATCCGCATGTTTGAAACAAAGGATCTCAGTCTGTCGGAAATTGTAATTAACAGTAAAAACTACAAGGGCGATAAGCTGACGCCCGAAGAGCGGAACAGGCTGGCAAACAATATCAAGGGTTATGATATTTCGCCCGATATGGTGCGGTTGTCGCTTGTAAACATGTATCTGCACGGGTTGCATGCCCCGCATATTTACGAGTATGACACCCTTACGAGCGAGGATCACTGGAATGAATATGCCGACGTTATCCTGGCCAATCCGCCCTTCATGTCGCCAAAAGGAGGGATACGGCCACATAAACGTTTCTCCATTTCCTCCAGCCGCAGTGAAGTGTTGTTTGTGGATTATATTGCCGGTCACCTGACACCGAACGGCAGGGCGGCGGTTATAGTGCCTGAGGGTATAATCTTTCAGTCGGGCAAAGCATATAAGAGCCTGAGGAAAATGCTTGTTGAAAACTGCCTTGTAGGGGTTATCTCGCTTCCGGCCGGCGTGTTCAATCCATATTCAGGTGTTAAAACCTCCATCCTGTGGCTTGACAGGACACTTGCGAAAAAAACAGACAAGATACTCTTTGTAAAGATTGAGAATGACGGATTTGACCTGGGAGCACAGAGAAGACCAATAAAGCAAAATGATTTACCAGGATTGTTTCGCAATATATTAGACTATAAGAAGCACATTGTGTCCCAAAAAGCTTCAAATACCTATTCTGAAACAAATATATTAGTTGTAAGCAAGTCAGAAATCGCTGGAAATTCGGAGTTTAATCTAAGCGGAGATCGCTATAAGATATCCAGTGTCATTTCAAGTGATTTCCCGATTGTACCATTAGCCGAGATTTGTGAATTTCAGAAAGGTACGCCTATTACTAAAAAGGAGGTTCTTGAAGGCCCTATTCCAGTCATTGCTGGAGGGCAAACTGCAGCCTATTATCACAGAATAAGTAATCGTGATGGGGAAACAATAACTATAAGTTCTTCAGGTGCATATGCAGGCTTTATAAATTATTTCAACACTCCAATATATGCTTCTGATTGTTTTACAATTAAAGTAAAAGAGAAACAACCTGTTTTAACAAAATTCATTTATCATATATTAAAATACAAACAAGAGGACATTTATAAATTTCAAATTGGAGGTGGACAACCTCATGTTTACCTAAAGCATCTTGAGCCTTTCCAAATCCCCCTTCCTCCTCTCTCTGTACAGGAGGAGATAGTAGCGGAGGTTGAGAGTTACCAGAAGATAATAGATGGTGCGAGGCAGGTGGTGGAGAACTACAAGCCCCGTATTGATATTGACCCCGGCTGGCCGATGGTGGAACTGGGGGTAGTATGTGAGATTAATCCTAAAAAGTCTGAGATTAAAGATTTACCGAAAGATTTGGAAGTATCCTTTGTCCCAATGGCCGAAATTAATGAAAACCAAATGTTCTTTAGCCCATGCCAAATTAAAAAATTGGGGGATGTCTATAATGGATATACTTATTTCAAAGATAATGATGTGTTATTAGCTCAGGTTACTCCATGTTTTGAAAATGGGAAAGCGGGAGTGGCCAGGGATCTTGTAAACGGAATTGGCTTTGGATCAAGTGAATATATTGTAATTCGGACCACTGATACTGTTCTTCCAAAATGGATTTACTTAAATATTATTTCAGATAAATTTAAGCAATTAGGTAAAATGATAATGACTGGAACCGGTGGTTTACAGCGTGTTCCAAAAGAGTTTGTTGCTTCATATAAAATTCCTTTCCCATCTCTTAAAATCCAAAGAAAGGTTATTGAAGATGTTGATTTAGAAATATCGTCTATTGAATCGAATAAACGATTAATCTCAGTCTTTGAGCAAAAGATCAAAGACCGGATAGCGAAGGTATGGGGGGAGAAGTGATGAGCGGGAGCGGGAGTGGGAGTGAGAGTGAGAGTAAGAGTAAGAGTAAGGGTGAACAGGATAAATATTTATAGAAAGATTTTACTTATAAGTTAAATTGTATATATTTGCAATCCGGCAGGAAGATGAAGTATGAGCTTGTTAAGCTGACAAATCTTAGTGGTAATGAGGCATCTGTCTACTCAATATGGCTTGATGATTTTAAAATAACCTCCTATGAACGCTTTATAAAAGAAAATATAAATTCATTTAAAAGTGAACTGTCAGACATTAATAACCGTTTATATATCATTGGCAATAAAACCGGCGCCCGGGAGGAGTTCTTTAAAACAGGAGAAGGAAATCCCGGAGACGGGGTTTGTGCATTGTTAGATTCGCCACAAAAAAAAATTAAGACTCTATTGTATCCGCTACGGAACTCTAATAGTAATTGCCGGCGGGGGTGGAGAAAAAAATGTAAGAAAACTCCAGGATAACAGGAAACTAAGAGATGAAAACCTTTTTCTCAGAAAAATTTCGGCAGAAATAACGAAACGTATTAGAGACGGAGAGATATGGTTCTCAGAGAACAAAATGGATTTTGAAGGCAACCTCATATTTAATGACAACCAGGATGACTAAGGCAAGAACATACAACAGTGAAATAATTAAAGATCTGCTTTCCGGAACATCAGCTGATGAACTCAGACTGACTGAAAAGAAGATGCTTCTGGCAGTAAAAATTGCGGATGCAGTGAAGAAAAAATACCGCCACCAAAACGACTTTGCCGCTGCCATGGGAAAGAAACCTTCGGAAATATCCAAATGGCTCAGCGGAACACATAATTTCACCACAGAAACACTGTTTGAGATTGAAAGGGTTCTTGAGATCCGGTTGATTAACCTGGAGTCTAAACCGGCCTCTTACATAACTTACCATATTTCGTTAAAAGCGCCTGCTGAAAGAACAGAAAGCTTTTACAATGGAAGACCTGCTGAAGGAGATAAATTTATAACAACTTATAAGGGAGAGAGTATTGTTTCTGAAACAAAACAGGAATATGTCACCAGCTAAAAAGAGACATTCAGAAGAACTTGTCAGATTTCAATTAAGAGGAATTGATCTTCTTGACATTTGTTTCATTCATCCGAAGCAACCGGTTCCACCACGGATGGTATTCAAATTTGATATTAAACTTGAACACAAGATTCCATCTGACAATAATCTGATTGCAGTGGTTGTAACTGTTGACATAAGGGAGGAAAACAAAACTGACAGACTGGGATCTATAATGGCCAGTTGTGTTTATGAGGTTCCTGATATTAATGATTATATTGACAAGAATACCAATCTTCCAAAGTTCCCAGAGGAATTTATCGCAACAATTAATTCAGTATCCATTTCGACGGTAAGAGGGATTATGTTTGCCCAGTTCAGGGGCACTTTCCTGCATAATGCCGTGCTGCCGGTTGTTGACCCGAAATCATTCGTACCTCAAACATAACGATACACTTCCCATACATGTAAATTATTTAATATGAAAACAATAAACGTTGACCTGAAATTACATTTTGATCGCAGCATCTCTACGAGGGTGGCTGTTCAGAATCTTTTCAGGTTTGACAGGAGAGATATAGAAGAAGTTGTAATTGATTTTTCGGAAATTCACTTTGTATCGGGCTCTGCCGCTCATCAGTTTTATTTGGAGGTAAAGACACTTGAGAAGGATAATATAAAAGTAACTGTAATCAATGTTTTAAGTGATGTTGAAAGAATGCTTGAATTAGCCAAGACCGACAGGAAGAATATATTTACAATTCAGGATATTAAACACTTCGACATAACTTCCGATAAAGATATTTCAGAGCTTTTACTTCAGGTATAACCGTATTTAGGTTTTGGAATATTTGATTTCGTCTCCTCTTATTAAACAGTTCCTTTTTCAGTGTAATTCCGGTATAGTACATTTTTGACCTGTCAGTTTTATTCTCCGGCGGCCAAGGTTTCATCATTATTTATTACTATTGTCCGGATAATAATTTATTCAGAAAGTGGATTGCACTTATTATGACAGGAAATAAATAAAGAATGCTTGTCACTTTAAACTACATTACTGAAATAATGGGATTCCTCATTCGTCCCGGTTTGCACCGGGACTCATTCGGAATGACGGGTAGTAAGGATGGAACAGGGAGAAGGGGGGCGGTGCGTTAACCGCACCGCCCCCCTTCCCGTATCCCTTCAAAATGCCCCGTCATTCCGACCAAAGGGAGGAATCCCCTTGATTTTATCCGGACATTAGTGATATTTAATATCTTCTTCGCAGGTTGAACAGCGCTTCTTTCAGAGTAATTCCGGTATAGTAATTTTTTGTTTTATCAGTTTTATACTCCAGCGTCCAGGTTTCATCATTATTTATTCTGAGAGAACCTTCCGCAATTGAATCCGTAAAATCTCTGAAGGTAAAATCAATGGAAATATAATCTTTCTGATTAGCTCTTTCATTTATTGAGAGGATCTTATAATCATGAACCCAGTCCTTCCCTTTTCTCTTTGTATGAATAACAAGGGTTTCCTTTTCAAATATCAAAGTGCCTTTAATTTTCAGCCAGTCAACCGGACGGTCAATACCGGAGATGTTTATATCAAAGCCGGTAATTATGCCGGCGAGATAAATATCCTGTGCGCTTAAACAAATGGCAGTAGAAATGAATGCTGCAATTAATAATAACTTTTTCATGATGAATAACTTAAGTTAGTTTTAATTTTTCATTCAACAATCTGGTATCCTTTTAAAATTCACGGGTAATTAAAAAACGGAATAACCTTAACTATTATTGTAAATTTAATAGCAATGAGCAATATTCATATGCATTTATCGGAGCTTATTTTTGTCCGATGAATTAGGGGGCTGAAAAAAATATTATTCGCGGGAAATTCAATAAATTGCATGGGTAAAATCAAATAAAGTCCTTATGAAAATCTTCGGGAAAAAGGTCAAGGACCGGATAGCGAAGGTATGGGGGGATAAGTGATGAGCGGGAGTGAGAGTGGAAGTGAGAGCGCATAGTAAAAAATCTTTGAAAAACAGTCAAAAATTGATTTTAAATCGTATATTTGTAAAATTATTACAAAAAACACCCTTTATATGATAATAGAAATCCGTTTAAGCAATTTCTTTTCCATAAAAGAAGAGGTGGTGTTGGACTTACGGGCAGGTAAAAGCAAATCAAAAAAGGTCAGAGACCTGAACGAAAATGTCTTTTCCTGGAAGAATGGTAAAATCCTTAAAACTATTGCCCTTTACGGTGCAAATGCTTCGGGCAAGAGCAATATAATCAAAGCAATCCGTTTCTGCTGCGGCATGATTTTCCAGTCTCACCTGCACAACGAAGATGTTATATTCAATTTTATACCATTTAAATTTGACGGATACCCTGAAAAACCAGGCAGCTTTCTTATCAGGTTTGTGTGCAAGGGAACAGAATATGAGTATTCCTATTCTCTTACCCGTTCCAGAATCCTGACTGAAAAACTATACTACTATCCCAACAACAGGAGATCAAAAGTTTTTGAAAGAGATGAAACAAAGAGAGGTAGCAAAAAGGATAAATACTCATTCGGTGTTGCAATAAAGAAACCTTTAGATGTTGCAGAAAATACCTCGGAAAAAACCCTCTATATATCCCGTGCCAGTCAAATGGACCGGGATATAGCCAAAGATATATTTAATTTCTTCAGCGAGCAGTTTATCTTGGGATATACCGGATTTAATACTGTTAATATAGAAACTCTTATAAAGGATAACCGTCAGTTGCTTCTTAAGGCCCTGCAGATAGCAGACAGCGATATTGTAAACATAAAAGCCGAAAAAAGAGAAATTCCGGTAAAAAGCGTGAGTTTAACTTTTCCGGCCGCGACTGCAACAGTCTCAGACGCAAAACAGGAACTGTTGCACATCACGACCTATCACAGAAAATCACCGGATATTGCTTTTGACTTCGGTTCGGAAGAGTCGGGAGGAACAATAAATATGTTCAACATTCTCCTTACTGTTCTTGATATAGTACGAAACAACAAAATACTTCTGATTGACGAAATAGAACTAAGCCTTCATACCAGTATAGTGGAGTTTATCCTTAAGTTGTTTTATGCCAGTAATTCGGCTCAGCTGATTTTCACCACACATAATACAAAACTGCTTGATCTTGATAAGATCAGGAAAGACCAGGTATATTTTGTGAATAAGAAAGAGGACGCATCAACTGACCTTTATTCTCTGTTTGACTACAAGGATTTCAGGGAGACAATGGATGTTGAAAAGGCATATCTGCAGGGCAGATTTGATGCGATTCCTTACCTTGATGATTCACTGGCCAATTTAAAATCCTTAATAAATGGCTGATAATCGGAGAAAATCAAAAGGCAAAAAGATAAAACCTGCCTTCTTTGTATTTTGCGAAGGAGAATCAGAAGAGGCATATATCAGTTTATTGAGGAGGTTGTTCCGTGTACCAATAGAGATTTATGTAAAAACAGCCGGTAACAGAATAAGCCGGAAGTATATTAATAATTCAGTTAAACAGCATCCACGGCATCCCGGGGATAAGTTTTTCTTACTCTACGATCTGGATGTTCCGGGAATGCTGGAAAAGTTACGTGCAATCAGCAACTCAATTCTGCTTGTTTCAAATCCCTGTCTGGAATTATGGTATATTCTCCATTATTGTAATCAAACCGGAGAAATTTCGACACAGGATTGTGTTGAAAAATTCCAAAGGATATGCAAGGGTTACAGTAAAGGATATATAAGTCCGGGACTGTCTGAGAAGCTATCAGTAGAGATGGGAAAGGCAGTTCAGAGGGCAAAAAAGTTAACGCTTTATCAAAATCCCTCAACAAGTGTATATTTAATTATCGAAGAACTGGAGAAAATATAAGATTCAGGAGAAGTCCCTGAATGACAGGCATAATTAAAATATTCTTCTTTTATTAAACAAATCCTGTTTCAGAGTAATTCCGGTAAATTACATTTGATCTGTCAGTATGAATCTCCGGCGTCCGGGATTCATCATCTTTTTTCAAACTGAAATCTATTTGCTCATCATCAGCGGAAATCCATCCGGCGAAGGATAGATTGCCAGTCCGCTTCCATACCTGAATTCGTCGCCGGTTATTATTACCGCCGGGGTCTTTTTTCCACCCTCACGGAGCTGCTCCTGTGTCAGCTTTCCGAAACTGCCGGCGGAAAGGGACGTCCATAGCGATCCTTCTTCATCAAAAGCCGGATTCCAGAAGTGAAATGAACCCAAGCAAAGCTCCCCAGTGATAATAATTATCACCCATCCGTTTTCCTTCAGCGGGGTCTTTCACGTTACCAGTGATTGCGTTATAGTTTTCGTAGATGTAACCATTCATCATAACATTCTCCATCATCAGCCGATTTGATTTTTCAGCAAGTACCTTTCGAGCTTCCGGCTGATCGTAATTAAGCAATCCGAGATAAACAAGGAAATTCATGGGTCCCCATATCCTGCCACGCCAGTAGTCCTGGTCTTTAAAAGCCGGATCATTTCTGGCAATGGAAGGAATCATCCATTCACCATAAAACTCTTCAGGATTGAGTAAATGTTCTTTTACCATCCGTTCTGCCTGTTCCCGGGTCGGAGCCTTTGCAAGCATCGGGTAGAAATTGGTTGGCGAAAGACGGTCAGAAAATTCACCGGTATCTGTCCGTTTGTTTTTATATATTCCTGCTTTTTCATCCCACAATTGTCCCAGGTTCTTTCTGTAATAATCTCCTCTCTCTCTTAGTTCTTTTACCTCCCGGTCTCTTCCCAGAATAGCGGCAATATCTGCAAGTGCTTCACAATCCATCACATACATTCCCATCAATCCGGCATCGGCCAGTTCGAGCATGTGAGTTTGCCTGTTAAACGGAATATTGTCGTACATAGGTGAATTGTCCAGACCTGATTCGTAGGCAGCCCCTTGCCAGGTGTTGGTGGCAAAATCTGATTTCAGGGGAGGTTCAACAGGACTGGAACCCCAGCAAAGTAACCCATTGTTGTCGCGGTTTTTGGGCCACCAGCGGTTCCACTTCAGTAAATCGTCATACACATATTCAAGCAGCCATTTATCCCGGAATTTTTTATATAACTCTTTAAAAACCAAACTCCCTACCGGTGGCTGAGAACGGTCGTAAGAGGCACTTCCGTAAGATCCGGAGAAGTTGGGAATAAAACCGCCGGGGGTGATTGATTTAGTGATTTCGACCGCATTGGCGTAAGCCAGTTCTTTGCTTTCCAGGCCGGCCATCCATGCGCCAAAATAGGTGTCCCAGTCAAACAGCACGAACTGACCGCCAAAATTATCGTTCCACAAGCGGCTCACCGGAATAATGACCCTCTCTTTTGAGGCATCATAAATCACATTCCAGCCAACCACGCTCTGAATAGCCTGATAAGTCGGGGCAAGTTCACCGTACTTTGAAAACTTCCTGTCAAGTTCGGCTCTCCGTTTGGCAACCACTTCCTTGATTTGACCGATGCTTCTGGTTTCTCCGGTGTAAAAAGCTACCGGCTCATTAAACTTTACAGCCAGATATGGCGAGGTATTGGCCAGGTATTCCTTCTCAGGAGTGCCGGTGGAGCGAACTGTAATATTTTTGCTTTTTGTTTTTGCAAAAATTGTATTTCCTTTCAGTTTGAGTGTTCCCGGCCGGTTCCACAACATTCCCGTTTCGAGAACCGCTGAAGGCGTATTTTCCGGAATTGTCAGGGGGGTCAGCAACAGAAAATAATCCTTTGATTCAGAAGTGGCGCTTTCCAGTCTGAATTTCACACCGTTCCACTCGACGGTCAATTCAGAATAACTGCCGTCGTAGGCTTTATAGCCGGGAGTAATTTTCTCCGGACGCGGGCCACGCGATGAAATAAAAGCTTCTTTCAGGTAATTATCAGCCTTATTCTGATGCAGTTTGATGCCGATATTCATGGCAAAACCCTCGGGAAGAAGGACATGGCTCAGAACGCTTTTATGGTTAAAAGTTCCCCAGCCGGTTTGCAGCCTGTTTTGAACTGCTTTGTATTTTGCTTCGGGAGATTCATGATGAATCGCAGGTAAATAACCTGAAATTAAAAGGGATGCAATTAAAAGATAAGAAAAATGTTTCATGTTATTTCTTCATTTTAATTTCCACTGCTGTATCATATTGCACTCGTTTCTGAAACGAGCCTGCAAGGTAATAACGGAATCGCTATTTGGAAATTTTAAAAACCCATGCATAATCACACGGATTATTTCCGGGATTGATTGCTGGTGGGGTAATCTGCAATTTTCCACCTGAAAAGGTTGATTTTACCGGAAGATTACTTCCCAACAATGTCACTTTACCTGCGCCCTTCAACCCTGATATAACAAGTTGTTTCTCCGGCCAGCGGGTGCAAATCACGAATAGATCATTTCCCTTTGCGGTATAGAAAACGGTCTGATTTTGTGATGCTGCAGGCCGGCTTTGCCAGGCTTTGGTTCCGTAAATTGCTTCTCCGTTTACCTGAAGCCATTTGCCGATGTCGAGCAGGCGTTGCTGCATGATTACCGGAATCAAACCGTCGGCAGTCGGTCCGATGTTCAAACATAAATTACCACCTTCCGAAACAATTTTGATGAGCAGGTGAACCAGCGCTTCCGACGACATATAATGGTTCAGATCCTCAATCCGGTTGTAGCCAAACGAAGTTCCGATGCCACGGATTTCTTCCCAGGGATGAGCCGACATATCGCCTGCTTTCTGGTCGCCATGAACCTGCCCGTATTCGGTGCTGTAATAACCTCCGTGTTTGCTGCGGGTTTCCTTACCCCACCGGTCATTCACCGCCACGGTTTCCTTTACCGGCGATTCATTGTAAAGCCATGCCAGAAACTGCTCGCTTTGCCACAACGAACCGGGATGATCCCACTCTCCGTCGGGATAGAGTAATTCAGGTTGATATCGGTTCACCAAATCTTTCATCTGGGGAAGCATGTGTTCGCTCACATATTTTTCGGGATTGGATTTATAAAGCGGATTGAACCATTCGTATAGCGAGTAATAGAATCCCATGTGCAGCCCCTTGGCTTTCACCGCTTTGGAAAGATCGCCGCACAAATCGCGGTGCGGACCAATATCCACAGAATTCCAGTTCCAGCTTTGTTCGCTTGGCCAGAGTGTAAAACCTTCGTGATGTTTTGAGGTGAGGATGACATATTTTGCCCCGGCATTTTTAATCAATTCAGCCCACTGGTCCGGATTGAAATGTTCAGCTTTCCACATTTGGGCAAAATCCTGGTATTTAAATTTCTCTCCCCAAACCCGGTTGTGGTAATCGGTAAAAAATTTATTCACATCGCCTTGTTGCGGATTGGGGTCTTTGCCCCCGTTGATGCGGGGCCAGTACCATTCGGCATACTTGGCGTAAATACCGATATCGGCGCTGGCCGGCGCCCATGCCGGAACAGAATATACACCCCAGTGAATAAAAATCCCGAATTTGGCATCGGTGAACCATTGAGGAATTGGACGTTTATCAAGCGATGACCAGTTGGGGTCGTAGGTTTGAGCATAATTTTTTAAAGTTACTAAGAAAAAAAGCGCCACTACAACTATTAAAATGTTCCTTTTTGTTTTACTATTCATATTCATTTTTTTAATTGTTTACCAGTTTCATACTTAATGGAAGATTGCTGCTGCCCCAATTATTTTGCTTTTCTCCCATAGTCAGTTCCAAAATACCGCCATTTGTTA